>BNJU01000485.1_pt1 | contig 616917 bp, 819 predicted proteins | sample 8539281 | NCBI WGS metagenome assembly BNJU01 (sample SAMD00202456, study PRJDB9452) | human saliva metagenome | isolation source: human saliva | place: Japan | reverse complement strand
TTGATACCGCAGGATATTCCCGCAAAGGCAGCTGCTGTGGAGTTCGTGTCTTTTCCTGGCTAATATTACTGCGGTGGTCTGCCCCTCAGCTCCGGATGGTGCCACCCCAGTTAATAACTTTAATCAAGCGCCAGGCTTTCACCTCCACATTCTCTCCGATCCCGGTCTAAAATCTCGCATTACATCTAACTGCATCTTGCTTGGCACTTTAACCACACCAGGAAGGTCTTGCGTACATGCATACGAGTTGGCCTGTACTTTCATGCGCTTTCGCTGTTTTACTCTGTGTATGAGTGCCTGTTACCAGTTTTCACAAAAATGTATTTGAAAGGGTACATTCATATCTTCTTTTCAAGAAAAGGGACATGTTTCCTTCCTGAGGAGAAACATCCCACTGTTGTGCTAGAAATTCACTGTCATTGCCTCAGGAGCATCACTTCCTCTCGCTGATTTGATTTTCAAAGCATGATTACTTTTTCCTAGTAAAAGGTGGAATCGTAATCTGCTGCGCGTTTTCCTTTGTGATGATGGAAAACGCCGGAGTTGATGAACTCCGAAGCTCGTTCCGTTTAACTTTGCAGCAGCTGCTACGAGACTTGTATCCCACGTCATGCAAGCTTCCTGTGCAGCGGACATGGACTCTGTTCCGTCCAGGATAGCCACATGTACAGACTTGATTCCGTCAGCCCATAAGCCGTGGGTGTTCTTGTATGCTTCATTTCCCTTTGCACCGCTCTTTGCAGCTCCGGTAGCCATGTCGTCGACACGCCCTGGCGGTGATGGCGATTCCTTCAAGGTGGTTCACCATAATAGCTTCCGCCGAAATTTACAGACGCCATCTGCCTACTGCGTCTGCACTACTGGATTTCCCTTCTCCAAGAACTCTCGCCTGCTTCGTTGATACCTTTACAGTACTTCCTTCAGGTCTTGCCAGTTGCTGTTCGCGTCTCCTGTGCTCCGGAAATGGAGATCGCCTTAATCTCCTCATCCCAGCCTCTTTAACATGCCTCAGCTGGCAGCACTGCCGCTTCCATATGCGCAGTGTCATTTGCAGTTCCTACGAAGGATAAAACTGTCATAGCATCCAATATTGGTATCTGCACGACACGATTGGCTTGGTCTGTCCTGCGATGAGAGATCTTTGCCAAGGTCAGCCTGCCCGATGGAGCGATAACATCGTCATAAGCTTCCAGGTTTAAGTCCTGTCTCTGATGCGGCTGTTCGCTAAGCTCGTCACCGTGCAGTCTCAGGGCTTGCACCATAACCTCAACCCATAACATTTTGGGTTGATCCTTCTCAAATGCCTTTGCTGCCCTGACTACCACATGGCTCCAGTACTCAGGAGGTGGTCTCGGGTGCAATCTGATTACGTCAATCTACAGACTTGACTGCTCTTAATGGATCCATCGGAAGAATCCGGACTGAGCCTCCAGTACTTCTTCTCTCTCACTGAGCTAGACTGTGAGCCTCTCCGGACTGCCTCTTCCGGACTGCATCGGTTCCTGCAGTTTTCACTGTCTTGGTACTCAGTCTTGTCGCATCCTGTAAGAGCAAGGAAAAGGAAGCAGCAGATGCACTATATTAAACACTACAGAAGTGCTTTTTAAACATTTGATTACCTCTCTTATCAAAATGGTTTGTTCCTCTTGGAGACAGGTTATTTGTCAGTCGAGGACATTTCCTCTTCACATAATAGAAGAATTCCGCTCTTAGATTTCGCTAAGTTGGCAGGAAGCGCTCTACTGTAGAGACTTTCTTGCCATATGCGCCCACACTTATGTGCAGATTCAGCGTACTCGCCCGCCTCGGTGCTTCTTGCCCTCAATACTGCAGCCACGAAGTCCTGACACTTTCATAGCCAAAAGGCAGCCAATTCCGCATATCTCCTCTGAAGAGACCCTGGGCTTCATCCCTCCACACACGGGTGACGCCTGATATAAAGCTGCATTTTCAGATTGTTGGTGTCCTGTATGCACAACGCGCACGCAATGTACTTCCCACTCTCAGTCGTAGCCAGTCAGAGCCTGACGAGCAGTACGGTTGTCGATTCACGCCGGGTGACACCGTTGGCGACTTTCAGTCACGAGCCAGCGGTGTCTACGTAATCGTCACTTTGCAAGTCAGGAGTTTTACCAGGCGAAAGCGCACTGCAGCTGTTTACCTCGCAGTATCAGGCCTGCGTGCCCAACGAACCATGTCGAAAGTCGTGAATCAATCATCATAAAAGGTTCCGCTGGATGCACAGCCTGGCGCCTGGGACGCCGGTGGAGCTTCAAGGTCTCGAGCAATACCTTTACCACGCGCTTTTTCCTAACTGGCCGGATGCTACCACATCTCTTCCCACCTTCTTGCAGGAGACGGTCAGAACGACGACAGACGAGATCACAGGCTGTAATTTTGCCCACCTTTGTCGACACCTCCTTAGAAACGGCTGTAATCTTGTAGCCTACAGTCCATTCAGGATTAGACCATACGAAACAAATCTGGCTTTTCCTGCTCTTGCGGACGGATAATGAAATCCGCGATGAGGTGTCTGTGGAAGAACAAATCAAAAACTGCCTCTACCTCTTGTTCTCAAAAACATCACTCAGGATCCTGCTGCCAGTTCGTGATGCCCGATGCCCCTTAGCCCAGGCTTCCATCTCTTCATTTTAGAAGGGGTCTACCGCCTACAATAGTTCTGCGTTAGAGGAACTATTTTGGATGTTCATGGCATAAAGCTTTCGATTCTGCCCATTCCCAAAAGTCCCATTTTTACTGTTTTCCCATAATTCCTCCTTTTTATTTTACTCGCTATCCTTCTTCGGAGCTTTTTACTTCTGTCTATTCTTGTCTTCCCATAGCTACGTTCCTCCCAATATCATTCCGCCAAAAGGATTTAACCCTGCGCCTGTTCCACGATGTTTCATGGTTTTTCTCGACGCGGATCGGGTCTTCTCGTGAATGTACTTTCTGGCCTTGATGGCGTACTCCCAGCGGATTAGCCTTTGCAGGGATCCGCTCAGCCTCTACCAGTACCAACCTTCATGGCCGGTTCTTTCGATAATCTTGAACAGCAGGGCAAGGTCACATCCATGCGTCACCGGGAACGGTAAGCAGCCTTCTCTTCCACGCTCTTTAGAAGCTCCAATGATTCTTTCTGGACTCCTCTACAGCCTTTCTTAAAATCCTTTAAGTGGATGTGGCGAACTCTGGAGATATAGCTTCTTTAAAACCTTCTCAGGGTCCAATTTCCTGCAAAGGGCAGTGTCCGCTGTCGAAAAACGAGATACATACTCAGGATACTTCCGCCATAAAAGCGGTCGATTTCTTCCTCGGTCTGCATACGGTTTCCCATGTGGTGGTGGAAGGTAAAATCATACCCTCTTCGCCCAGCAATCTTACCCGCTTGTTTAAGCCCTCAGTAGCTTCTTCCTCTCATCGTTCATCATACTTGCCTTCCAGAATAGGCTGATACAGCTTTCCTAGGTGCTGTAGCTTTGCTCAAACACCGATTCTCTTTGCCAACAGCACAAGAATGCCAGCTCCTTGCGAAAGCCTCTTCTGTCTCCTCATGGGGCTTGGAAATCAGGAAGGAGGAGAACCAACAGTTCCAGATGGTTAGGCACTGTCAGAGTCAAAGCCTTCTTCAGCTCTACAGGATCAGCCAGGATGAGTGACTTCTCGCCTCTGTTCCGGAAAAATCTGCCAAGCCATTTTCCGAAACAGTCTGCTGAAAATTGTTTTCCTTTCCCAAATCCGCATATCATCATTGGTCCAGCCGATGGGGAGACGTACCAGAAATTTTCCTTGTTTAACATGGTTTTGCTCCTTTTCTCCAACTCTCATAGCAATGCTACTTTTATTTTCTACAAAGAGGATGACTGTTTCCTTCCTCTTGCTTAAAACTTCCATCATGTAACCAGGTGTAGCGCTCATCCTCGCAACGGTCTGTCTGGTTCCAGGGCTTTTCGGCAAATACCGAATCATCCAACAGGTATCATCAAAAATCCCGGTGCTACCGCCTGGGGATGTAAGCATCCTCCGGGATTGCGGAAAAGCTTCCGTCTACGGATTTGAATACCTCGTCTCCCACAGGCTGGCGCCAAAGACCCTCCGGTCTGTCAAACTTGAAATGATAGCACTCCGGCATGATCGTGTCTATGGGGCGAGGTAGCCGGACCAGATTTCCTCTATCATTTAAGACCTCTCCCAAAACCATGTTGGAAGGGGCAATTTCGTGGTCGAAAATGGTGTTTACCTGACAGTTGGCTACATTGCCAAACTTTCCCGCTGCGCCGGAGTAAATCCATAGCGCATCGCTTTAGCTCATAAAACTCTGTGGGAAAATCCTTTTTCATTTTCCCGCCCACTGCACAGAAATTTCACTGTCTTCAGGGCTTGAATCAAAAACTACTTGCCTTTGGAAGATACCACATAGGACCTTCTATGAGACATCCTTTCTACTTCTTCTTTTCCGTCCTTCATGACAAACTTAATCTTTTCCGGGAGAAAGCAGTAAAACAGCAAACTCTTCCTTTTCCCTTGGAAAAATGTCTTTCGCTCCTTTTTCATCGAGTATGCGGATGTCCATCAACTTTATATCGGTATTCATTTTCATAGGTGCAAAAGATCTCGCTCCCCCTTCTGCACTGAATTCCGGATATCCGTACTTTTCCATATTTCCTGACTTTCTCTAGTACTTTCTAGCCTCTTCTCTGTTGACAGAATCCAGCTTCTTCGTAAAGCTTCCTTCGGATTCCTTCTCGGAAACCACAGACCATTCCCACGTCACCAGGCTTCTGCAGCCGTTGGTCATAGTCTCCGGGGATAACCTCAAGTCGAACAAGACAAGTTCTATCCTGCTTCTTCGCATCCTCTAAGGCTTCTTCCAGATTCCTGAACAGTCTTACAGGTATGGTCTTTAAGCCGTAGCCCTCTCCCCACCTTAGCATAATCTACAAGAATAAGCTCTCTTCTGACTTCTGTCACCATGGTATAACGGAACTCTGTGGCGATACTGCCTACGCCATGAGTCATCTCAGGTTGTTGATACAACCCGAGCACGCAGTTATCAAAGACGAGGATGTTTTACCTTCTTCTTTTCACACGATGGTCGTAATCTCGGGTCAAAGCATCTGGAGCGTCTCCCCACCACTGCATAAACTTCCTTCTCCGCTCTGCCATCTTTACCCCAAGGGTTTGCAGCTACTTCATGGCCATGCAGGAGTAGCCGTACTCTGCGTGATGCGTCATGCCAGCAGGTCTGTTGTCAAGCCTCTGCATACAGCTGGGAAGGGCCTCCTGCCGTGATTACGATACCGTCTGCAGGCATCTTTCGAAGCAGCGGTGCTGCGAGTCTGGGTCAGATAGCGCTTTCAATCTTTCCACAAACTCCGGAATGGTTCTTGGGTCTCCTTTCCGGTACCAATGGCTCAGATCCCTCTTCCTTATAGAGCTATTCAGCCAAACGATTATATTCACTATCCCATTCCGCCGCAGACTTTCGATTTCTCCCTTGTAAGCGGAACGATAATCTTTCTCTTAATGCCTTAGCCAGTTCTTCCAAAAGTAGCCTTGGCATCTCCACCATATGATGGCATCCATCTTATAGAAGCGTGGTAGCGGTTATTGTTAATATATGAACCTGCACTCCCTCTTCTCTCGAAAGCCACTTGGAGCCAGTGGTAAAAAGTCGGACAGGCGAGGAGCCGATAGTAACACCATATCCGCTTCATTTGGCACTACGGTTTGCCATAAGGTTCCAGTAGCACCGATTCCTCCCTAAGCAGTAAGAGATCGAGAGGACTTTCACAAAGCACTCTTTCCGGCCTGTGTCTCTCCGAAAGGATATTAGATTCTTACAGAGGCCTCCACAGCCTCCTGGCCTCACTGTATTTTCACGCCTCCCCACAACGAGTAAGGGGTTTCTTGCTCTTGGAAAGGGCATCTGCCGATCCTGCACTTCTTCCTTCGCCCATGCAGATGCTCTGAGTTCTGTGTACTCTTGGAAGAAATACTCCGGATAGTAATGTCCTCTCCTTCCCATCCTGGCAGAGACCGATGGCCACCGCTCCGCATTCGGAAGGATCATTAAGAACTCTCATGGCCTGGATCAGGACGCGACATAAATCATTTCGGTCTGGTAATTCTGTCCCAGCATGTTGCAAAAGTAGGCAAAACCCGCGTCATTGGTGGATTTACCGCAAGACTGCCTAAGTTCTCAGCTGCTATAAAACCGGATCAGAAGCTGTCTAGAAGCGAAGAGGTAATCCGCCGGGAAAAGTAACAATGGAATATTATTCTGTTGCTGTGGCTGCTGCCGCAACATGTTGCAGAACCGGGACCTACTGAAGAAAGTACAGGGAATAATTTTTCTCCGATTATGCTGTAGCAAGGCGATACATAGCACATTCCTGCTCATTTCTTCCCTGCATGTGACGATGGAGCTTCGGGATTCTCGTCAAAACATGTAGATTCCTAAGAGCAATTCCATGACGAGATGGTGAAAAAGCCCTCACAAACTTGTCTCTTTTTCCGTCAAAACCACATACTGATCCACTTTTAATAAGCAGACCACCGTTAAACAAGGTAGTCTTCACCATTTCTCCCTCCTATACTCTGGCAATCCTCTCTCAGTACTGTTCTTTTCTTCCTTAATAAGGCCCTGGAAACTCTTCTGTTGTGGGAAGATCTGCAGGAACAGTTGTTGGAACAGACCATCATTACCGCCTCTGCAACCATTTTCAAACAAACAATCATCTCTTTCTCCCTTAAATAAAGAAGATAAAAATGCTGCGATCTAGCCGTCTCACCACCAGACCACCCTTTCTGGCCTCTACCGAGATGGCTAATGCTGTCAACCTTTTCCGTCCTTGGTATGAGGCTGGCGAGCCCTTCATACATGCTTGATAACCAAAATCGTGGCGTTTTTGAGAGAACCAGTATTGCTTTTCCTCATCACTCATGCCCTTTTTGGATGAACTGCTCTGTTAAGTCAAATTCCTCTCTGGAGCCGATAATCGAGTCGCTTCCTTCAGCCACCTGTGCGCGTAATGCAATTTCATCCTAGATTCTTCCAGTTAATAAGCACAGTAGTCGATATCGAAAATAAGTTTTACGCCATTTTTCTTTTGCCAACATCACAGCCTTTAAGCTGCCTCTCTGGAGGGCTCTCCGCTGGCAGTTCCGGAAATCAGAATCGCCTTTGCCTTTGTGATATATTCCTCATCAATGTGCTCTACGGAAAGAGATAAAATCCGCCGCCTGGTTTCTATATGCATCAGGATGGAGCTTTCCGACTTGGAACACATCTCGGTAAAAGAGTAAGTCAAGCTTCTCTCCTGCTGTGCGAACAATGTGACTGGTATCCACGCCGCACTGGAAAGAAGTTAATCACAAAAGTATCTCAAACTGGTCATCGGATACACGGGAGGAAAACCCTACCTTTAAAGCCATGTCTACTGTGCTCCCAAAGCAGGTTTGCAGGACTACTCTACAAACATTTCAAAGATACACCTGTTCAAGGGCTTAAACTCTTTTTTACTTCCTTGGGTATGCCGGATTAAAATCAGCTGCTCTCTCCTAAAAGATAATATCAATTCTTTACTCTGATCCAAGAAACAGTTCCATTTTTCTCCTCCGAAAATCCTATTCTTTTCCACGAACACCAGAATATGGTGTTGTGCCATCTTTTCTACTTCCTCAACTGCTCTTTTACTCATCTTATGAGAAGTCTCGCATGATTCTCCACTCACAATATTCTTTACAAGCCTTTACCACTGCACGGCCAGCGCTGTTGCAATGTTTATTTTCTATGAATACCCAGGTGGCTACGCTCTTTGGAAGTCCTCATCAGAAATCCCTGAGCCTCCGTGAAGTACTAAAAATGTTCAGCAATGCACAGTGAATTTCTTCTAAAATATCAAAATCAAACTAGTGTTCCCGTCATAGTTACCGTACTTGTTTCCCATGGCAATGGCTGAAAAGCTGTAACGCCGGTCTCTTGACAAAATCGAAGAGGCATCTTCGCTTCTTGGTACCACCACGCCGTAATCCACCCTGCCGCTTCTCCCTTCAAGTCAGCTCCGCTTCCACATCCGCGTCGTAGCTTTTCGCCATTTCGATTACTTTCTTGGTGTTAGCGATATTTTCCTCTATCAGAGTAGAGAGCCATCATACACTGTGAGTAAATCCATCTGAAGGCTTCTCTATGGTTTCAGAGGTAAGCCGTGGTCCAAAGTGCACCGCAAACATCTAAGAAGATTCTTACGCCGCCGATAGCATCATGGGTCCCATCAGTTCCAGAGGGCCGTTCCGAATCTCGCCTCTGCAAACTGCAAAATCACCCGGAATCTTCAGTTCCTCTACAGCCCGCCATCCCGCCCATCAGACTTTTCCATGCTACTATAAACTGCTCAGAAGGCACAGGCTCTGTTTCTCTTTCTTTGCATTTTCCCGCAACTTACTCATCTTCACAGTGGCATTTCTCCCGCCCATAACTACCTAAGACTTCCTCACCTAATTGTGAAAAATATTATCAATCCAGGGCTTTGTATGTCAGCTGAATTTGCAAGTGTGGTTAATTTTTCTACTATTTGTAGGTGAAGTCTGTAAAATCTGCAGATGGAGCTTTTGGGGATTTCCTAGTACTTTTACAAGTCAATATAAAAGAACTTGCTCATTCTGTCTAAGTAAAACAGGATGAAAAATCCTCCCAAATAAAATCTTTTCCTAAATATCAACGTTCGCTTGGCGTCTATTCTCTATAGATTATCCTTTTACCGTCTATAAACTAGCAGTCTATAGCCTATAACACGTAGCAATTTATCTGTGGTGCCGTCACTATCATCTATCTAATAAAAAGCTTTACATGATTCTTTACTTACTTCTATAGTCCTCCGGAGATCATGTATCCGTTACAAACAATCAAAGTCTACATCCCCAAAATTATAAAGGGCAGTTTTCCGAACTTGGAATGATCCACCATCAGATTCATACTCAGAGCGTTCCAAGCTTCTTTTACCTACTGTATTCGTAAAGCGGAGGAGGCGTGGTCAGCCTTCTGTAAAAGAGATACACCGGTGGCCGCCATAAAAGCCTGAGTCGATACTATAAATCGAAGCTGTTCCACCGTCTCCCAATCCTACAAAGACATGGTTTCCCGTCTAAGGCTCTGAGCATCCGAGCTGCAGTTTTCGGATAGTCCTTCTGCCATATAGAGCCCACTCTTAAGCTGTTGGTGATAATCATCCCACGAAACATGACCGATATACTTCGCAAATTCACTGAGGAGCTTCCAGTATCGATGAAGATGGTATCTCCTTCCTTTACCAAGCTCTCCTGCCGGTTTGCAAATCTTTTCCTTCTCGCCTTTGCCTTACGCTGATATTTCTTTCGGAAAATACAGATAACTCCATTCTCTTTCGCATTCTCTAAAGCTTTTACTCCCCCATAAACTTTTTGATATTTCCTCTTAATAATAACTCTTCAATATCTCTTCTGACTGTATTTTTGGAAATTTGGTATTTTTCATAAAGTTCATCCAAAGCTGCTGTCCTTTTGCCAAAATATATTCTTCCATATCATCCAAACATTTATCTCTCATAGCTTTTCCTCCATCTTTCCCTTGCTCCCTTCATTTCCTTTATTATACACATTCCTTTACTGCATGGTAATTTCAAGTTACTCCTTGACATATGACCCTATATATAGTACTAACAATACTCATTTTTACCATTTTTCAGAATCTTTTACAAAGGAGGAGTAACATGGGGAGTTAAAAGAATGAACTATGCATCAACGGTGAGTGGAGTTTCCCTCTAAGACGGATAAATATGTACTGTGCGTTCCAGCACCGGCGAGGTGATTGCCAGTACCAAGTTGTAAGGAAGAGGTGTTGGCCGCTATTGCCTCTGCCCAGGAAGCTTTTCGCTGCATGGGCAGTGTCCATCTCCAAAGAACCCAGTACATGTACTTGGAGATGTTTTGGGTCGCATTAAGAAGGCTGTCTCGCTTTGTGCAGGAGCTTGGAAAGACCATCCAGTGAAGCAAGGAGATGTACAGAAGGCTATCGAGCCTGCAGAGCTGTTGCACTTTATTCCTGACCTTCAGGTGAAACCTCTAGATCTTTAACCACCAGTTTGCACCTTCTTATAAGCACCTCTTGGTGTAGTTGCCGCCATTGTTCCGTGAACTTCCTGCTATCGATTCCTTGGGGTTGGATGGTTCCTGTGGCTATTGCTGCAAATGCCAGTCTATTAAAGGCTAACAATGAACTCTCTTACTTCCATAGAATGTTGGAGCTTTTCTGTGAAGGCACATTTTCCCAAAGGTGTTGTAAACCTGGTAAACCTGCGGGAGACGAAAGCGGATATCCTTTTGAGAGGACGAGCGTATTAAGGCCGTTACCTTCATGGAACCACAAGGTTGGTAAGGAAGTTTATTCCGTGCTGCAGCTCACGAGAAGCGTGTTCAGTCTCGAACAGAGCGAAAAGAACCATGCTCTCCTCTTAGAGGATGCTGATTTAGAGTGCAACCAATGCCATTGTCCAACTCCACATACGGATGTGCAGGAGTGCGTTGTATGGCTCTTCCTGTAATCGTTGTTCAGGAAAAGCATTGCCGATAAGTTTGTGCTACTCTTAAACAGAAGGCGCAGGCTATGAAGTGTGGTGCCGCTTATGATGAAGATACCAAGTTAGGACCTGTTTGTTTCCGCAAAGCATAAGAGGCGTATTGAGACTGGATTCAAGAAGGATGATGTGAGGTGCTGAGCTAGTGATTGGATGGTAGAGATGCTGGGGTTCCCGGCAGAACGGATTCTTCGTTGGACCAACCATCTTCGACCATGTTACTAAGGATATGAGCATCGGTGATTGCAGAATCTTTGGACCGGTTACTTGTATCAAGAGGTGAAGAACTATGAAGAGGTGTCAGCTATCATGAACGCTTCTTCGCTAACGGTTCTGCAAATCCTTGCACAGATGGATACTATAGAGCAACAGCCTATGGAAACTGATGGAGGGATGGTAGGATCAATGTAGAATTCCTGTTCCCAACAGCTTGCCATTCTCCGAAACAAAAGTTCCTTCTTTTGGAGACCTTCATGTTCTTGGAAGACGGCGTTCGCTTCTTCGACCCACAAGACCAGTAACCACACACTGGTTCGACGAAGTCTGCTCCCACAGAAAGTGGGAACTTGGGAAGGAAGTACGATGTTTTAATCCATCAAGAATCAAACATCCTACAAAAATGCCTACTAATTTTAAACAACAAAAGGAGCGGTGGATATTCCTGCTCCTTTTCTATACAGATATAAAGCGCTGAAGTGGGCAAAATGTCTACTGCCAGTATGAGCCTAGAAAGTGGGCAAAATGGTTTTCTACACGATATTAACAGCTGGCCTGAAAAATAGCGCACGACTCTCGCTAGCACTCCGCCTCGTAGGGCTGCTAAGCGAAAAAGCACCCTTACCTGATCGTTTTCCTCCATGAAAGTGCCACGAAACTCCAGACTACATTTCCAGACACTATGCATGAAAAGGCTCATCCCTATCTTCATGTTGTAGGCACAGCTGTGACATAAAGAGTTTGTAAAATATTTAAGATAGATTTCGATATTATTTTACAGAACCTCCAGAATCGCTCACCATGGATTCTCTCTCATCATGTGACAGCTCTTTTCAGTAAAAGGCTTAGATCCTTATTCATCCATAAAATTCTTTGTTTCCAATCTAAAACCGCGTCTATGACCTTCATGGGCTGGGCTAGAGAAAGAAAGCTGATCTTCTCTGGCAAAACCATGGACAGAATTTCCATCCTCCAGAAAACCACCACCAGTTCACAGGTCATTTTCCAGATTTTTCGAAAATACTTTATCCAAATGAGATGAGAATACCAAAGAGTTGTTAATTAAAAGGTGAGCAATAGCCAGAGTCTTTGTCTCAAAGTCTCCGCCCCTTCTCTTCCTTCCTTACCAGGAGCCTGCAGCAAGCAAGATGGCGACCTTCTGCCCGCACCTTTGGATTTCCACGATGGGAAAGCGAGGGAAGACGCTCTTCTTCACCAGTGCGCCGATCTTTCAGTATGCATTTTCCTCCAGCGCAGAAAATCAGTACAGGATGCTCCTGCTGCTCTACAGCCCAATCAGCAGGACATTCTCCTTTAAAGGCCAGGAGCAAAGATTAAAAAGATTCCGGAATAGGTGTGGCCATAGCCAGGCTACAGTCAGGTGGGTTTTGTCCGCATTCCCAGAATAGACGCCTGTGCCACCATAGTAATAGGAAGGAATTGATTGGCCACGCATCGTGGGGAAATCTGGTCAGCGGCTCTTACGGAGGTGGCGGAGTAAAGAATACCAGAAAACTTTGCACCGTTCTTTGGCGCAGGCCAGACGAGGTACTCCTGTCTGCTCACAATCTGTCCATCTAAACTAGCACTCAAGCTTCTTTCCTTTGTTTTGCATAAAATCCCACTGCCAGGCACCCTGCATGCAATGGCCAAAACCATCGGATCGGCTAACTTCATTTTCGCCAACGTAAAACTCGCATGATGCAGTTCTCCGATATCTTCTCCCCGAGTCATGTTCTTCTCTGGTTTTCCCGTTTCCTAAATGGAAAGGCGAATGCCAATGCCACAGCTTTCCTTATCCTCTGCACCAAATTTTCAGGCCCTTTCCTTTTGACAGTATAGATATGTAATACCACAGGTTTTCATATGTTTTGGCTTTTCAGCACGTGACCAAGGAACTCACCATCATTTCCTGATCCTCCTTCAGAGATATTTCCAACCTATGCCCGGAACAGATTGTCCTCAAGCCTGACCATTTAGCTTTTCTCTAGGCCATTTCAAGCCCATATACACATACCTCCCGTGATTTTCCACAATGAGACGTTTTCGTCGTCGTTTACGATGATAGAAAACCCAGCTTTGCCTGTTTCACCAATGCTTAATCAACCCAGGCACATTCCACGAGAGAGCACGTCTCGATGACCACCTACCTTTTCCTTCCAGGAAACTCAAGTCCTCTGGCTTTGGGCTGAGATCCTATAGCCAAGTCAATGGAGGTGGAGGTGGTGCGATAGAAAACAAATCATGAGGGGCTTTCCTTAGGATCGTGCCAGGGTCCTACTAGACATCATGGGAGGCCTGCTTCCATGTAAGACTCTGCACTGTCCAGCATCTCTATATGATACGGTTTGGTGAGCTGATCAGCAATCTTATCCCTTTGGGGTGTCAAGAAGAAACTCTGTGTAAAGTACAGTGGTCGCCTCCTACCAGAGCCGAGTCCGGCCCCACTGACCCATGTGTTTTGCTGGCTCTTTCCTCAATCCAGGAATTTCGCATCGCATCTCCTCTGCCAGGGCATTTAGGTCAATGAGCTAACTTTAGTCCTCCCGGACTGTGATGCTTTCTAGAAACCATGTGCCACCTTTCCCTTTTCCCTCTCTCTGCGCTTTTGCTTTTCCACACTATTTTAACCTTCTCCATGCTTTTGCCGTGGCACTGCACACCTCAACACTCCTGCGGTTTTCCTGACAGAAAGCTCACGATTTTGCTACCACGGGATATCGTTTCTGCTCTGCCTCAACAACATGCCTCTATGTTCCTCGTGCAGTCTTTCGGCTTTGTCAACCAGGCTGACGCGGATAAGAATCACAACACTTCCCTTCTTGAAAGTCACGACTGCTTGCCTAAGCCAAACACGCTCCTAGAAGGCTTCGGCTATGCACGACTTTTACGCAACAGAAAACAGAAAATATACACTTAAAAGAATGAGTTTCTTACAATATGGCTCTAAGAGGGTGAGTCTAGACACCGTCTGTACTTACAGAGAAAGCAGAATGAAATGAAACGCAGATCTATGAAATTACAGCTGCGAGTGAGATTAGGGGGCCTGCCCCGATTTGCGCGCGCATGCCAAGCAATATTTTCACTGTTCTCTTTCCTACCTTTGCTTTATCCCTTTAAAGCTTCGTCGCAGAAAGTGGTGTGAAGAAAGTAGCGATCTCCGGAATCCGGAAGAATAATGTAATCGCTATTTCTTGCCTTTGCACTCCGGACGCTGCCACACCGTCTGAATGGCCGCATGCACGCTGCTCCGGAGAATTCAGTCACGGGACACCCTCTTCTCTTTCCCATTCACGTCGTCCCACTGTTGCACAAACACATCCGCGTGTAGAGCAGGTGACGATTTCATCGCGATACACGTGTCCTAGTGTCAAGGAGACAACCTGCTCCAGTTCCCTGAGATCTTACTTTGGATCCAAAACATGCGCGCAGAAAGCACTGCAGAGTCCTCGCTCTACCGCCACTGAAGCACCGCAGCGGAGTTCTTTTCGCTAAATATCTTCCAATGCGATGGCGTTCCTCCGAGTTTCCACGATTCGAGATGCAGAGGGTAGTCCACACTTTGCCGTCACGATATCCTCCCAAATCTCGGACCTGTAGCAGATGCTTTCTCCTTGCAGGTCTTAGGATTCGCCTGATTTTTCAAACTGACACGATAAAAGCTGGTCAGAAATTTCTGCAGCAACGAAAGCTCACTTCTGCACCTAGCATGCGCGCTTCATCCTCCTTTGCTCCTCGAGTGCAGCACCAGCTCTGCGCCATAGGCCTTCATCAGGGTTCCTTCTCTCCACCTCGCTTGGTATCCGGCACATTACAATGATGATTCTACGCTAGCCTCAGCTTGCCGCACAGGACCAAACCGATTCCACTGTATTTCCGGAAGTGGCTCGATAATCCGAGCCGGGAGCTTTAGAGCCCACTTTCCTCTGCAGTCAAAATCTGTCCCTTCGCTTTGATTCCTGTCAACACTTTAGAGCCTGCAGGTTCATGTTCCAGCTTACTAAGCTTTTAGCTGCAAACACATCCTTTTTACTCGATAGCAGCTGGCTAAGCTTCGAAAATCAGTACGTCCCATTCAGTTCTTCCGCTGCAGATAAATCTTTCCCATAACTTATTCCTCCTTTTCTAACACCCTCATAGCAGCTCTGCTACTCCTCCAACCTACTTTACTTTGTAAACTAACTTCTTCTCAAAAGCACTATCTCTTACACGAGATAAAATATTGTAGACATTTTCTTCGCAAAAGTACTAATCCCACATAAAACAGACTAATAGTCAGGCCTGTTTGCTGTGGGTCTCGAACTCTCTCTATAGGATTGTCTATACCTATAACCACTTTCGGATTTTTGTCAAAAGAGCCATCAAACCAGATGCATTGCACTAGAGCTGTATGAGTCCAGAGCAGAGGCAATCTCTCACCAATGCAAGCAACAAAATGCCAGTAGAGGGACGCGGTATGGAGCCTGAAAAGTGATGGGCCGTGAGTGCGTAGCGACAGATCCCATGAAGTTTTCGCAGGTACACTCACGTAACGAGATTGGCGAGCGATGCCCGCATTTCAGGTCTGTGCTGCAATAAAGAATCACTGTTTTAACAGCTCACTATATAGCAAAATCATTTCCCGCCATGAATCGAGGTGGCCAACTCCAGAAGGGTTTTCACATCTCCTGAGATCTGACCCGGTCCAGTTCCTTCCAGACTGGATGGAGATTTCAGCCCAGAACACCTATACACGGATCGGAGCCGGAGAAGATATCGCTCAGAGCGGTCGGGAATTTTCACGAATCTATTTCGCTACAGACTGCTTCCAACCTACAGCCTCCTCAACACCGTAAAAGCCAGCAAAAGCTCTTTTACCATGGAAACGCTAACGATGCTTTTCTAGATATTTTTCCGAAATATCCTGCCCTTGCCAATGGCATTCAGGAATATATCCCTGCCACGTTATGTTCTCGCGCAAGATCGACCGCCATAAGCTGGGGCATCACTGCCTTCGTGGAAATCAGCGATCCTCAAACCTTTCTGAGCTTCAAATCACTGCTCAGAGGTTTTCTTTTCTAAACTTCTTCTGCAAAGCAGGCAAGGCTGTCGTACTCTCCTCCTTCAGCGGAAGGGAAGACCAGCCTCCACGCTCAGGAAAAGAGCCAGCTGTACGTTCTCCAGTCTTTGCTAGCGAAGCTGCACATCTTGAAGGAACCGCCCTGAAGTAGGCGCTGCAGGCGGTATTTTCGCATCTCTCTTTACGCCCCTGCAGTAAAGTTTCATTGGCTCGTCAAAGTTCTTGTCCGCCATACCACGGAAGCTGGCTTCTTTCTTTTATCCAGGAGCACCAGAGGACCAGGCGTGAGCGTTTACCGGATACCCTGTCCTCGGACTGTGAAATTATAGCCTCGTTCTCTCCAACTAACCGCTGGGCAAAGTTGACCAATGGCTTCCACTCCTTCGGTGGGACTCCAGCTCCTCCCCAACGCCAAATCTGCTATGGATTTCCCGCCCTGTCTTCTTCCAGCGATCCTTGCGGGATCCGGTTTCACTTGGCCAGACTTCCGCTCACATAGCCTGACGGCTCTGCATTCATGCACGTTTCCCACGTCCAGGGTCTGGTGATTCCGGCTAGCCACGCCGAACATGGGCACGCCCGCTGCGACTGGACGGACAAGGAGGAGGACCAGCATTGAATTTCAATCTCTCAGCGCATCGCGTATGACGAAGGCGAAATCACAGGGCGCGACGCGCTCCCAGGTCAGAGCACGTCCGCCTCCACCGGGCGTCCCTCGGTGTAGTACATCGGAAAGGCCTCTTTTAAAGCCAGGAAGAAACAGGTATAGCCCCAGACAGCGGCGGTGCCGCAAAATCTTTTCCTCTGCCACGATTTCACGTGAAGATAACGTCCATAAAACTTCAGTGCCTGGTATCACATCATTTAATGTAGGACAGGAGGGCACCGGAACAGAGCTTGAGGAAATCAGAGCTTTTCAGTGCGTGCATCCACCCGCTTCCTTTCTCGAAAAATCCAGCACCAGCTGAGAACAGGAACAGATGAGAACTCTCCAGGAATCATGACGTGAGTCGGACAGGCACGGTAAAACACTGTCTTCGTTGACCATTTCAGGCTCAATCAAATGCACCGAAATGCATACCCTCTTGCTTCCAGTCCTGTGCTCCAAAAGCTTTTCCGCTCGACACCAGCTTCACTGCTGAACATTGTGCCGATCACCTGGAGCCAGAGAAAGTCGTATCTCTCTTCCGACTAATATCCTCCCAGTCAGCATCTGATTACGCCTGCGCTTTCAGCCTTCTCTCGCAGCTCGGCGATTTTCTCTCGGTACATGCAGTTAGTGGCAGAAGCTTCCCAGGAATTCAACTAAAATGGGAAAATAGAGCACAAAGGAGATGTGGCGCAATACTCGCTTCTGCGCATGCTGCTGTAGCTGGCAGGATTACTGAGTCCATCCCGAAGCTTACAGATTCGCCTCCGGGCTGCAGTTCTTCTCCACTTCCAACAAAGTGGTACGCATGTCATTTTGCATTTTCCCAGGAAAGCTCTATGGTTCCCAGTGGGAGTCCGCTCCCTGCAGATGGAAAGAAGCTGCTGCTATAAAGGGCAGCAAAGCCATAGCAATCTCTCACTATGCTCACGTGTAATAGTGTTTCTTCCCGCCAAAATACCAAGGTTTTCCTGATGGCTACTGCTGCGCTCTGCCGACACAATATGCTTTTACGCCCTGCTGCGAGGTTCTCACGATGAAGACGCTCCATCCCGTACACCTTCCGGAAAAATGAATCAGATCGCCAATCTCCACGCGGAGTCCCAGGAGAGAGTCAGGCGCTCCACAAAAGGCCTCCTCTGAAATATTTTTGATTCTGGCATTTTCTGGCAATCCTCCTCATCCGGATGAGTATGAAATCCGCTCCTCCACCCTCTGCTCTTTCTTCTTTGCGCGCACTAGAGAAAATGCAAGAAGGTTTTACATTCACTCTGGCACATGTGCAGGGGAAGACCTCGCTCAGATCTGCGCGAAAAATCTCTACCGGTCAGCCTGGTCCGGGTCCCCTCCCGTCAGAGACAGGAAATGCCACCAAAGCCCGGAATACGATAATCTCATTTTCCCAGGGAAGAAATACTCCTGGGCCGAGCATCCATGGGAGTAGGTTCGCATACATTTGCATCACTAGGATTGCGGAAAATCCTCTATCCTTATGCTGGGAAGAAGTGAGAAAACGATCCTTCTCCTTTTTCCCGTAATAATATTAAAAGATGCCCGCAGAGGACCAGTAGCACCCATCTGGTAGCTGGGTGTTCCTACTATGCAAACTAGCTGAGCCCTTTCCTTGTCGTAAAGCTTGATTGCCGCCTACGCCCTTTCACTTTTGCAGATCAACTTTTCTCTTCTCCCGCTTCTTTACTTCTTTGCACGAAGAGCCAAAGCATTCCTTCTCTCAACTATCCTTTAAAAGCCTTGCAATTCTTGGTTCTGGCCGTTTTCATGAGATCAAGGGAGAATCGCTTCATCGCCTAGTGATGTAACAAGCACTGTCATCCCTATGTATCCCCTTGACATTTAACTTTGATGCAGCCCTCTGTCCACAAAGGCTGTCACGCACACACATAACGATAGAGGCATAGGACAGCCTATGCACCGATTGGGGTCTTGTAAATCGTAGTCACCAATATTCAAAATGATGCCAATTAGCATTTCTTCCCTTGTAGTGCACAGCCATGCCCGTGGAGGTTCCCGTTTCAATCACGCTCTACGCCGTGGGACTTTTATAGCCCAACCCATAAAGAAGCAGAATGCACCACCACAGATTCCGTCCAGCCTGTGCTTGGACAGGTCGTGGAGCAAGCCCTGCTTACTTCTGGCCCAATGGAAAAGCAGCAGCGCATCACCCAAATCTTATGCTTCCAGCAATGGTTTTGAAAAGTGTCCGATGGCATTTTCCATAAGAAATTCTTCCATCTGTAACTCCTCTTCTATGCTATCGCTATCTTCCCTGCGCATAAGAGGATATTTTTCTCAGATGCTCCCATAAACGAGAAGCTGGGATAGCCGTACACAAAGCCATGCGCAATAAAGACAAAGAATCGCCCACCACATCCAAAATGGAGCGCTTTGGCTTTACTGCCTAGTGCCATACAAATCAAAAGACACAAAAGAAAAGGATTACACGCAGCACCTTTTCCATAGGGTAGCTTTCGAATGTCTACTTTTCATAGCCATACATACTAGTACCGATGCGTGTGGGGCATGAGATACTAGGAGACATTGGTGAAGGTGTCCACACGATATGGACCACTGCTACCATGACTTGGAAAATGTTTTAGCCAACTGATGTACAAAGGCAGGACGTAAGTCGTTCCGTTAGGATAAATTTCACAAATCAAAAGACTAAAAATCATGCCACGATGAAAGATAAAGCGGCAAAACATATAAAGAGTCCTCCTTATTGGTAAAGAAAAGTACACAGTATTCCCAGCAAAGAATGAAGAAACCACATAAAGTAGCGCAATGAAGTACTCACAGAAGAGGTCCATTTCATCAATCTCGTATGCATAATGTGGTGGCCGGTGGCCTGCACCGTCCCTCCTGGGACTCCGATGGAGCTTGACCACTAGGGATATAATACCGATGCACTGGGACATTGGCATAGCTGTATTTATGAGTAAAATCAGAAGGAAATTTCTGCCAAAAGATCTCCATGCTCTTCCTTCTCCTCGAGAATAAACGTAGTACTTGACTGGAACCAGTCAAACGTCCCTTTGCGGAGATCGACTCCGAGTTTGCTCAGCATCAGCAAGAGAGGAACTGAGACCCTCGACACACGAGGTATGAACCGTGTGCTCTAGCCAGCTGAGGCATCTCGTAACCATAGATGTCCGACCCGAGGCTGCCGCAACGCAGACCGGACTTCGAGTACTGGGGCTCTGCTCGAACCTGCCATGACCCTCTGCCGACGAGCAGATGCTCTCTCCCAGCTGAGCATAGACCCCTGTCCGCATTTTTGCGACCTGTTCATATTACTAAATACACAAGCCCTTTGTCAGTAATAAAATGCACTCTAGAGGACATTTTCTGCACGAATTTTCCGGCGGATGCTGTAATTTTCCGCCAGAAAATGACTGCAGGAGTTTGCCGAGATGCTCCTAGCTAAGAAGTTTGTGAAAAGTTTCCCACATTTAAGGCCATGAGTTTCGATACTCACTCACTCGTGCATAGTACCTTATGTAGACACCTGGACTCCCACAGTGGGAGCTTTCCTACGATCTGTCCTTCTTTTATTAATGAAGAAGAGTGCTAGGCACTGCCAACCACCACGGAAAGTAGATCCGCTAAAATCATTGTTGGGGATGATGTTGGTAAAGTGCCCATTGGTCTTGTCCACAATGGTATTTTACCATGGCTCAATATGCTCCGCCCTCTTTTCGTCCATCAGCCCTCAGCCCGACTAGGCAATCTGCATGCATTGTCAGGAAGATTTTCTCTGCCACTCCCCAAGCTCAAGCATCTCCCTGGTCCCATACCAGGCCAGAGAGGGACCATACATTTCCAGGACCAGGTTCAGCTTCTCCCCGAAGATGGGAAAGGCCTGTCCACACAGACTCCCAAAGCTAAAATTCTCTGCAGTGAATTCCAAAGCTGCTTATCGGATACAGGAAAAATTTGCGCGCCATCTGCCACTCGCCGCTTCGCTTGCTTTCTCAGATGCTGCACCTGCAGCAGCTACCAGCAGCCTTGCTACTCTGTTGTTGCCTCTGTTTCTGCAGAGGCACTTAGTTTCTGTCTTTCACGTCAATGCCCTCGCAAAGCCGCAAGAGCAAACTGTAAAATCACGCTTCAAAGCAGAACTAAATTTACTCCGTTCTCAATCTCTGCTTTTTATTTGAAAATGATAATTCTTTGCCAAAGAATAGCATGGCTTCCTCTCAGGAAATCCAGCATTTTCTCTAATAGATTAAATCTTTTTATTTTCTTTCTTCTTCCTTTAGATTTCCTTCGTTTTTGACAGAAATTCGGGAAAATCAGGCGCTTCTTCCCTTAAACTAGCTTCAGCTTTCCTCCTGACACTGCTCACAGTCTTACTACTCCACAGCACCGCATCAGCTATGTACAGGCTTGATAGCCTTGGTTCTCCCGCTCTTCCATAATAATCTTTTTCTATAGAATGAAGATCACAGCTTGTTTTGTATGCCGGTCGGTCTCCTCAGCAGTCCTTTTCCAGTACCTGGTACCGCCTTGGGAGGCCGCAGACACGGTAAAACAGTGCTCCTGTAAGCTTACGATTTTTCATCCCAGCCACAATTCCGCACTCCACGGGGACCAGAATCGTTTCCGCCTGTCCCTCATAGAAGTTTTCTCTTCCTCTCTTATCAGGAGAGTCTGCATGAGCTTCCTGCAAGTTTTGCCGACAGCTGATTTGCCTAACTTCCGTCAGCACTTCCTGTAAAAGTCTTGTTTCCTCTCTCAAACATTCTTCATGGCCAACTGGCAAATGCAGAAATCCGCGTGGACTTTTCTTCGATCTTCTGCCTCGGCTCTCCACCCACAAAGGAAGGGAAGCTTTTGAGACGCATCTCTAAGGTTGTTTTCCTTCCATACACTACATACGATCCGGGCAATGTTTTTCTTCCTCCATTTTCCACGTCGAAGCTTCCTGTATTCTTTACCATCCCAGACTGGCCAGGAGCACGAGGCGGAAGAGGCTACGCAAAGAAAACTGTGTGGAGCCAGGAAGGCTACCCAGCGCTCGAGCTCTCACTTCCACATTTCTCCATGAGACATGCGAGTCGGTTTCTTTCGGATGCTTATCCTTCCATTCCCAGGGAGGCCAGCATAAGATTCAAAACGTCCACTTCCTGTGCTTGGCATACAGGCCAGTTTCACCACGTGTCCGTTCCATGGAAGCCAGGCGCTGGAGAATCTCTCACATTTCTCCCCAGCTGGGGTGTCTTTTGAAAATCATGGTAGGAGGCAATGCATTTTCTCCCAGTTTGCCAAAATCATGTGGCGTAGCGAGCTACAAAAAGCACCTGCACGTCCTTTGCCAGTCCAGCTCGCCTCTACGTCGATTATAATCCGGATAGCCGCTTTCCACGCCCAGCCATCATATTCCAGTTGAAAATAAGAGTTTATCGCATAGGGAAGAAACCGCCCTGACACTGCTGCTCTGTGCGAATGGTGGTAACTGCCACTACTATCCCTAAAATTCTCCGACTCTCCCAGGAAAGTTTCTAGCTTCTCCTCCACGCTTTTCAGACGGTCATAGCAATTTCCCACGTAAAGAGCAGGCTACCCATTTTGATGCAGGGGCTAGTGCCTGTGGCATCCCTTAAGAAAATCGCACCTGCAGAATCCTATTAAAGAGTGCGATCATTCCCATTTTCCTCTTCTACTGCGCGCTGAACACCTGATGTCTGCGCATTTTCCTATATGTGCTTTTTATGTGGAGACTTTTCCCCATTCGAGCTACGTGACCATTGCTGCACCGTTTCTTCTTGAAAGAGCGTGCTTTCTCTGATGAAAAGCTGAAAAGGGTCGAAGTTCTTTTAGGAAGAATATGAAAATACTTTTCCCAGCTTCCCACATCGACAGCTTTTACCGGTGCAGTGAAGGCTGCCGCACGATTTCACTTGAGATATCCATGTGACAGCTGATGGCGCCGAAAAAGAAGCGCCTGCTGCTGCGCTATCCCAAACTACTCACTCCACTGTACACACTGCCATGCGCACTGCCGCACATTTCCCGCGAGACCGCCAAATCACCATGAGACCACTAGTCGTGATACACCTCTTTCTGCCGTTGTGCAGAAAGCTACGCGCGGATGCAAAACCGGCAGCCTTCATCCGATGAAAACAGGGCCACCGATTTCATCTGGCAAACTCGTCAGCCCACGCAGCACCAAAGTAGCTATCAATGTCATAAAGCGTAATGCTCGATGGCCGCTTTGCAGTGGCAACTTTTCAAAAGTCTAAAGGTGTAACAGATGGAAAATGGATGACAGGAAATAGTACAATGTCTCTGTATCACCGATTCTTTTCCCTCCGTCTTTAGCACTCCTCCAGAAGCTTTCGATTTTCCTCCCATAAGGTGTTGATGTCTTTACTGAGATTCTCTGCAGACGCAAAGCAAAAGCGCATGAGCCACTGCAGTCGAACTTTCAGCCCTTTCCATCACCATTTCGATGGTAATCGGTGCATTCGTACATACTCCTGATGATTACGCTTTCGATCTCTCATCCACCAAAGGCGGAGATTTGCTTAGGAAAGGCCGCATGGAACAGAAAGAAATTCTTCCAGCTTGGAACGATCGTCCCGAGCACGACATTTCGTCCTTTTCTACCACCATAAAGGAAGGGTTTCCGTCTTCTCAAAGGTGGTAAAACACTTTCCGCAAACCTCATTGCTCTTCTTCTGCGGATGGCACGTATCGTATCATCAACCAGACACTTTGGGTCAGCCATCGGTATCACCTGCTGCACGCAAACGAGGCGCCATACTTCACTCACTTAGCTCACTGCATGGTCAGTGTACTGTCTTGCGCAGCCTTCCAAAACTCGATGACTTTATGAGTTGCAGATCGCACTTGCTCACATCGAGCTCCAACGGCTGCACCCATCAACTTTTCAGACGCTTATCCCATCACTGTCAACGAGGCTTATTTCACCATTGACAGTCTCTCGCACCCACCTCTAACGACTTCGTTCCTGCATGGCAGCAGTATCTGCATACCCACTCCATGACTTCCATTTCCTCCCCAGCGGTCTCCGACCGCTCCAATCAAGTTTCGCTCTTCCTGGTCCTCAGAGTTACACAGAAAATCCTCCTGCACCATCCTTAGGCTGTTCTGTGAAACTCGCTTCAACTGTGCGGACTGTTCTGTAGAAACCATGAGATTCAACTGTTACGGACGCATTCAGTAGCAGATTCAACTGTTGCGGACTGTTCTGTGCGAGCTCCGGCACTACACTGTTGCCGGACTACGATTTCTGTCGAGCCGCGTCGGGCTGTTCGAGGGCTGCTGTTCCGGAGCCACTGAGGCTCTTCATGTCTGCTATGATGAGCGTCTCTGAAATTTCGTAACATCACGTTCAAAATCTGCTCCCTATCGATAAATTTAAAGCCTGCACCAAAGCCCATGTAGAGGCGAGATAAAATGGATACGTACAAAAGCTCTAACAGCACATGGGTAAAGCCGGAGTTTTGGGGACCAAAGGGACCGCAGTACCGCAATAAATCCAGCTGACAGAAGTTACCAAAAGAGAAAATGCAGAGATTTGACGAAATAAGAGAACTTCACGCCCTTCATTACCGCAACGCACTCATATTACTGCCGCAAGGGCTATTTCCTCTCATCATCCGGACAGTAAGAAAGGTCCTATATCAAAGAAAGGAGAAGAAGATTAAAACCGCACACACACTCCGTAATAGAAAGGACCAGTAGTGGGTCCAACTACTCCCAGAAGTAATCTATCGCTTCCTCAAGCAATCACCACGTAGAAAAGAGAAAAGCCAAGATACTAAGCCAGCATTCTGAGCAGAGGAGGAATTCGAGGATAGAAAAGCCGTATCATGACGACATTCATGCCTTCTCTCTCCTGGACATCTCAACAACATTTTTCGAGAGAATCCCAATACACAATAAAAGTCCATACGCACAGCATATAAAGCAAAAGAGTTCCTGTAAGGCTAAGACCGATTCTCTCCTTAGCTCTCCAAAAGAAAAATCTCGGTGAAAGAGATGAAAAGGTTAAGGAGAGAGAAAAGAAACATAGTCAAGACACGCCCAATAATCCTGCTATATATATGAGGAAAAGATCGTAAAACCAATTTTCCCTCTCCATTTCTTACACTTACCCTTCGCATGTCTTTATTTTTCATACACAGAAATCCTGCCGATAATCTAAAATGGGACACATACGAAAAGGAAGTCAGGTCTTTCACTTTTTCACGGTCACATATTCACTAGTTTTTATTGAATAAATTGCTACTCCGCCATCCCGTACAACTATGACGATAAAAGTCCTCGAATTTTCCTTGGACTCGTAATACTTCCACAAGAGTCTTTTGACCACTGCATCACTGATTCAACTTCTCTGCGCTACGCAACTTGATGTTTGCACGTAAGTCTGAGCAGCCTCAGGAATCATGCCTTCTCCACAGCTAAAGCATCAGACTGGCAGAGTTTCGCCTGCGTGCAAAGTTTCCGTTCATGCAAGCAGTCTGGAATCAAGAACGAGCTATCTGCAGCAGCCTCTGCCTCGCCTTAGACTCGATGTTGTGAGTTCTACACATCCTGCTTGGTTGCGAAGGTGAGCCTGCCCCATCCTTGTAATTTGATGATACTACCGTTGTCCTGGAAAGCTGCAACAATGCTCTTGCCTCATTTTGCAGAAACTCGTTGGAGCACAATCTCTTACAGCGCCGTACGCTCACGGCTCCTTTTAGTCAACTGGACTGTCGCACCGATCTGCATAGCTCCGAATGAAACAAGTGAACCTTTCCTACGAAACAATCTTGGTATTCTTTTCCTTGTTAAACTCCTCCCTAAGTAGGAGAGATGCTTTCAGAGAAATGGTTGGCATCGACGATTTCTCCCCACACCGCCTATAGCCAGTTTTGGCTGTACGCCAGTCACGTTATGGTAACGATTTCGATTTCGCTTGCTTCTTCTTTAAACGCTTATCCTTTGCGCCTCTAAAATCTCTTGCATGAGAGGGCTGGAGTGCTTTGCACGTTTTAATCTTTCGTCTCTCCCGCTTCAGCCTTCTCTGTGGCTTTCTCTGTTTCTCGGCCTTTCTCAGGAAAGGCCTTTTCAGAAAGCACGCCTCAGTCACTAGCTTCTCACTCTCCGCCTAGTTTTCTGCCCTTCTGTCCTCCACATACGCCACAAGCCCAAAGGCCAAGAAAGCAAGGATGCCACAGCCCGCTAATTTTTCTTTTCATAAAACTCCTCCTTTTCTCTCCCATTGAGGAGAGATCCTTTCTTCCATGGGAAAATGTTCTTCTCTATTCCTTGGGTGGTGCTCACACAGTTCGGAAAAGTCCTTTTCAGCTTCTATCGTATAAGATAGATAGCAGAGCTCCAGATTTAGATTCAATTTATATAAAATTTTATGAGCTTATCTGTCGACAGAAATAAGACTACCAGCACTATCTAAAATGTCTTACTAAATTTTCTTAATTCAACTTTCCTCTCTTTTATCTGCTGTATACAGTCTCATCCCAGAAATTCCCATGTACGCGCTGAGACAGCAACGCTGCCAGCACCACCACTGCAATCAGCAGCATATCCGTCTGCAAGTGACGATTAGTAACCATAGTTTTGAAATAGCAAACCAGCCCGCCACCTACACTAAAGCCCGCCATGCCCGGAATAGAGAGAGATAGAGGTCGCACAGATTGCCACGCCCCCACACAGAGAACTGGGGTCACGCCTCCAGAGCAAAACCTTAAAGCATCAATCTGAAAGAGCTAGCCGGATCACTAGGATTTCTGCTTCCAATCACTCCGCTAGTCCGCTGCACTCGAGAAGATTCCGCCATTCTGGCAGCTGTATGGGGTGCTGCGAGCAGTACCAGAGGCCAGAACCATCGCCTATGGAGTCCCGGCGTCAGTATGCACACAAAGCCTTGGTGTCGGGAAGCACATAACGAGAATCAGGAAGGGGATGGTTCGGAGGAATGTTGATGAGTCCGAGAGTCCCATGGATAGTCTTTATTCGGTGCAATACCAATGCACGCCTCCATTACCACCGGAAATCACCCCCAAAGGGATGCACCGATGAGCATAGAAATCAGGTGGAAATAACTTACCATATATATGGGTTGCCAATGTCTCGCGCCAGAAGAAAGTGCAAGAGCTCCTTTAAACTCCATGCTCAGCAGAATGCACCTCCTCATGCACAGTCCTCTCTTTCCTTTAGGGAGAAAGCTGAGCAGGAATTCAGTCACTCCCGGATTCTCCGGCAGCCTCATCAATCTCCTTCTGCCCACAGCCTTGTATTATCCCACATCTTTGGTGTGTGAGCAAAGAGAATATTCACGAGTGCTGGCAGGAAAAAGATCATTTCCAAAATTACGGGGCTCCTTAGGCGGAACGTCATGCAAAAACCAAACAAAGATGCGCTTTTCCGATGCGAATCGAGGTTTCCTTCTCTCCCTCTCCAAATCAGCTTTCTTCCGATTTCCGACAGAACGGAAAACCCTCCAGCTTCACCGGGCCCTGCTTCACGCAATCCGGCTGGCGATGATGGAATGGCCACCTCGCTGCCACAGGTAAACGCAATCCCTACCGGACATCGGGTGGGTAATCAAAATAGTCGTCACCCCCATCTCCCGGTTAGTCTTCTTCAGCAGTCTAGGGAATCTGCTCTCTGTGGTTTTTGAGATCCAGGAGCCGAGGTCGCACTCATCACGACCAACAACTCACGGTTTGTCTCGCCAAAAGGCTCAGCGACCAACGTGCTACTCTTTACCTTCTGTCCTCTCCGGAAGCTGGGAAGAGTGACTGCCTCCCTTCCCTCGGCCCGCATCGCGCAGCTCCTTCGCCCACTCTCCGAGTCTTGCCTTCCTGTGCTTAACGTGGAAATAGGACCATAGCTATCCGAGGAAATTTCCAGGGTAGCTAAAGCATGTTTTCAGCGATTTCCTCTGCTCCAAGAAGATAAACTGCTGGAAAATCATGCCATGTTCATCGCATGGCAAAGATTTTCCTTTAGCTTCTATGGAGCCAGGCTCTGCCCTGGAAATACGTCTAGTATCCCACTGCATTTGGGCTTTTTCCAAGTGGTTAGATGACAACAGACCAGGTGGATTTACCAAAGCATCCGGAAAGTCCGAGTAATGCCCTAGATAAACTACTTCCTCTCGATGGACAAAATCAATCCTGATCCAGTGCCACAAAGTCCCTCTGCATCGGTTTTAGAGGTTTTATGCAAAGTCCTTTTAGATTTCTATAATGACACTCGTCTTCGCTCTTTGGAAGGCATCCACTTAGACCAGTTCTCTTCAGAGAGAGCCTCATTCTTCACAATAGTTTTCTGTCAGTTTTTATCTTTCCATGTAACATTCGCAGTGCTTTTGCCGGATTGTGGCACGCTTGCCAAAATTACTACTCGTAAATTTCACACTTACTGCCATGGAGTATGTACCTTAATCCCTCATCAGCCCGATGCATTCTGGTGTCCACATCCGGAAGCACCGCTCGAAGAGCTACGCCATTTTCCCATCGTGCGCCGGTACCGCCACCGATTTGCCAGGCACTCTCGCGCCTTTAATCCGGTCACGTCTCGTATAAACAGCAGAAGGTTCTGCTGCTACAAAGGGAATCCGGAGGAATTTACGTAGTCGGAGGAATCATTCCCTTAGTTTCAAATTGGAGGCCACTTGGCTTCCTACATTTTCTTGCGAGTATTCACGATTCTCTCTTCTGTCACTGAATGGATGTTTCGAGAATCATAGAGTGAGAGCAAGCTCCTCTCAAAGTCAGTGGCGCAGATGTCAAAGGTGCGTTAGATCCTCGCTTTCCTTGCCATCCTCCTCTTGATTCCTAAGCCAGGCCAAAAGTCAGGTCTTTCCGTGAGGGAAAAAGTTTCCAAAAGAGGTCTCTAAATCCTGCTTCGCTCTGCGATAGAGGCTTGTGGCCAAAATCACTGCCACGCTGCAAGACCTGCATTTTCCCAGGTAGGGAGGTGCCGCATGGGCGGAGGAGTTCCGATTACCGCCAACCTCATTGCCGTTTTGCCGATAACGCTGCAGCACTGCTCTTCCACCGCCTGCTTTGCAGCTTAGAACTCCTCTACCTCCTAATGCGGAAAACAAGTACAGCTTTCACCAGAGTGCCGCATTTACCGCAATTCCCTAACTGAAAGAAAGACTGCTCTCCTCCTTCTCTTTCTTGGCTGTTCCTCAGGGCTGTCCCTTTTCCACGTAGTAGTGGGGACGCACGCATCGAGGTAAGCTCATCTCTCCACGCCTTCTCAGACGCATAGTAATGCTCCAGATCAACATGGACCGGTCTCTTCATTGGTTTCCCATAATCATCACAATTCCCGCTTCTTCAAACGAGTGTAGCTCCTTTACACGCACACGCATGGCATGCAAGGTCCCGCAAGCAGTGGCTTATCATCACTTTGACGCCACGTCCGTAGACCAATTCCATCACTTTTCCGGCGGCGGTATTTTAAAGGGCTCAGTAATCTCCCAACCTTCTCCACCGAGACGACCGCATCCAGAGTGCCAAAGACCATCCAGACTTCTAGAGCTTTGCGTCCAAATCGCTATTTCACGCAGACTTTTCCATATTGTTTACGGAGAAACCATAGCAGCCTTCGCAAAGGGACAATGCACTCCTCCAAAAGCCTTCTTACATTGGCGTCTCCAGCAGCGCGAGGCTCGGCTTTGTCTCCCTGCACAGGAGATCGATGGCTTAAATCAGTCTGCCTAAAGTCCCTTAACAGAACTCCTCCTCCTTGCTCCTGCCAGCAAAGTTTTGATACTCTTTTCCATGGAGTCCTTCCTTTCCTTCTTGCTTAAACTCGTATGCTCTGGAGATATACCTTTATGCCCAGGCCTTCTCTGTAGTGTGTACATTTTGCACCTTGGGCATTCTTTTGACTGCATGTGATTATCTCCTGCCTTAGAGCTTTCTACTCAAAATTCTCTTTACCTTGTGGTTTCTGGAGCACTCTAGCTTCAGATTTTTCATTTCTATCCAAAACCAACCTGCCGATGGACCAGGATGGGGCGAAAAGCAATAAAGGTCTATCCTTTAAGAGCTGCCCACCAGCTTCATATCCACGAGGTTCCAGTGAAAACAAAGCCCGAAACATCGATTCCATGTAATTTTCAATCCACCGAATATGTTCATGGCGAGGCTGTTTCAATCACCCTCCTGCATGTATACTCGTTTTCAGACGGTACCGTTAGCACTTCAAATTGAAGGGATATAGCAGCCTACAGTCAATCTCCTCCATACCGGAGTTATACTCCCTGGAAAATCTGAGTATAGCACCTTCCTGGGCAATCTGAGAAACCCTGCTAGACTACTTTCTCTTCATGGTATCAATCACTACCGCTTACTCTGTGCAAAAATGCTCCGCAGAGCAGGTAAAATTCCTTCACCACAAACCTCTATCGTGGAGCTCACAGAAGTATCTCGATGGAGATTCCCGGATCGAGAGCGCCGATTATAACCTCTCCTCCATAGGGCCTTTTCCACGATTTTTCGCTCAACTCCGCCATCATCTGAGTAGGCTGGAAGCGCTGCCTATCTGCCCCCTGAATATGAGTTGCCTCCATGCCCGCATCAAACTCTCCCGGAACAGATGCGCATAAAGGCCCTCTGTATGCTCTCTGTTTTGTCCGCCATATTGGCCTGAATCACCCGAGACAAGGCGGAAGAGTAAGCACCCTCCACCAGGTCAATCATGCCCTGGGTCGGACTTTCTGGGAAGGAGACTTGGTCACTAGCAGAAAATGCACATGTAAAGGGTCACGCACACCAAGGTGGTTAAGGCTTGGAGCCAGAAGCTACCATGGAGTAAGCTCTCCTGCATCCACTCTCTTCTCGTCAAAAGGCGTCCGCAGCTCCATCCAAGTTCCAGAAGTCCTCCTGCTAGGCTTTTCCAAAGTACTCCGCCGGAAATATGATTGGGAAGCTCCGGATCGCTGTACAATCAAAGCACTTCCTTCTCTACCGCCATCTACGCTCCCACGTTGCTGTGAAAACGACAGACCTGTTCCAGTTTCTCTGTCCTACACGCCCTTAAAATTATAGCGCAACCGATGGGCGAGTTAGCCGAACCGGGTGCAGAGTCCCAGCACACCTCTTCAATTTCGTCGAAGCGCATGGGTCCTCGCACTCTCCTATCAAACTTTGTTGATGAAAGGTGAAAATAGGATATGCCGCATAACTTGCCAGACCTTAAAGCAAAAGTCACCAGAGCTCACACCCTTTATACACTCAACCGTCACATGACCATCTCCACTGTCTGCCGCCATCAAGGTTCTATGAAAACGTATCCTCCAGAAATCCTGGTGACCCAGAGTGTCCAAGATACTAATGCATTTTCCGTCATAGTTAGCTGAAAGCACCGGAGGATGTTGCGGAAATTCCTCTTTCCTCAATCTCCATCGAGTCCGGAAGCTTTCATGTTTTTGCGGACTTTCTTCGTAACCGTTCCTGCTGCACCAAGTTAAGTGGCTGCGCCATAGAGAAAACTTCCTCGTGAGATGAGTTTTCTCGCGTCCAGGTGAAATAATCGCGGGAGTTTCTTCTTTCAGATTTCTTCTCTTAAATTACGTCATGCGTTCTCCTAATGACATTTTACTTAAACTTCCACTACAATTACGATAAAAAGAAACTATGCCTGGGGACATAGCCTGCCTGCCTTTTATCGCCTCCGAAAATCCAGAAGATCGATGCATTTCTCTTCCTGTGCTACTCTGCTGCTCTGGCTGCAGGTCTCTGGGTCTGGAAAGGTTGACTTTTGCGAGTCTTACCTCTGAGATTGGCCTGCACGTGTTGCTCCTCTGAAGCTTGCCTCCAGTGCTGAGAAGATCCAGAGAGCAACAGCGTCTTTGGTGCTGAGAAGGAAGGAAGTCCAGGAGTAGCAGCTGCCCCTGTTTCCAGTATTGGTGTAGCAGATCAGTTAAGCTATGTCTGTGTAACATTTTGCCTGTTCTGACCGTTTCCCACAGTCTTAGTTCTCTCACTTGAGTGCCGGTAGCAACAACGGTATGGATGCCTCATCTGGCCTATCCTCATCATGTACACTAGCACTCACGAAAGATAATGTTGGCATTCTCGCCTACTAATTCTTCTACCATGCGAAGCGCATCATTTGCCTCAATGAGGCTGGTGTCTCCAGAATGTTGATGATAACATCCGAGAGCGCCGCTCGAGTGAGTGCTCTCCAAAAGCCGGAGAAAGCACAGTACTCTCTTTGCCTGCCCTCGATAGCCTTGTGTCATCACCCGCCCGCGCCACGATACCAGTACCATGGAGCGATCCGCTTATCCTTCACCGCCAACTGCAGAAAGCAATCACGCAAAGGTCCAAGTTAATCAGGTCAGGGTACGTGATGATCGGTCGGTGAATTCCTGGCCACGCAGACGCTGTGCCAGCCGCCGTCGGCAGCACTTCTACGCTTACCGGGAAGAGTCTTCTTTTCCACAGTCTCCAACAAACGATGCGTTGGGATTACCGATCAAGTATCTACTGCATTCTTTAATGCATCAATGCAACTCCATGGCATTCTTCATTCTCTGCTTTGCTTCAAAGCGGAGAGGCTGACAATTCGCAACACCAGCAGTGGGAATGCCACTCCTATCGCCGCAATTCTGGCAATAATAAGACGGGCTACCGGTTCCGGTTTTGCGCCTACATTCCGCAGTGGCAAGAAAAGCTCATGTCTGCCTGTAATGCGAAGCGGTGACCTCCTCACCGCACTTTCCTCCAGCGGCCTTGGTACGCCGAGTTTCTGCGCTCTCCACACCAGTCCCTTGAACTAATTTCCTCACCCAGCGGGTGCCAGCTGGCAGAAGCCTTTACTGGACCATAGCCTGCCCATCTGTATTCCCGCCCCTACCAAATTCTACTCCGGCACGCACCTCAGTCCGCCAGCCCGCGGTTCTACGCATTATTTCCACAGCTACTGCTCCACGCGCCGTTATTTCCTCGCGGCACCGGACTCAGGAAGCTTGATTTCCAGCATATCTTCCTCCAACCAATCTGCACGCTTTTTCACTTTTTGGGAACAGACTCTTCTCCACATTAATCCTAACTATATCAGCTATAAAGGTGCTCGGCATTTTGTAGAGACTTTCCTTAAGGATGATACACGATTTTCAAAAAGAGGTGCCGTTCAGACATCTTCTAGAAGTTTGATTTTATTTTCTCGAAGATACCAGGCTTCCAACACTACTCTTCCTATAACAACTCCACTTACGTCCAGGGTTCCTTTCCTTCCTGAATAGAGCCAGCCAGAATGCTTCAACTCATCACCTTCTGCTCCCATATCCTCATTTTCACTCCAAGGAGAACAGAATATCTCCACATAAGGATAATGGCACTGGGTTCCGCTATAAACGACTCATCATCCCGCAGCTGATCCTGTTGCGAGGCTACTGAGTTATATCCTGGAAGACTCCCTTATTTTCCTGGAAGAGCCTTGTAAGAGACTTACCGGAGGAAATTTCAAACCCTGCCTCAGATTCCGGAGCTTTTTCATGGTGGATTCACCACTGCCCACTACCTCCCGTCAAAATAAGTTGCTGGACACGTAGCCTTCGTTTGCACAGCCCACCATATTTTTCCTACGATGATACTTCCACGCTCGAGGTTCTTCCTGTACATTTCCTTACCGTTCAATAAAGAAGGCTCTTGTGGGACGAAACTTTTCTTCAGCATAGGCGGATTTCTCATCCATTCATCCCTGCAGGCATTTGACCTTAATTTCTCTCTCCTTCAGCTACTACTGCTTATTTCTAGATGCTACTTCCGAAATACGAAGACTTATTTATCAGTAAAAGTATGCAAAAGAAAGAGTCAGTCCGTAATGTATTGAACTGAACTACCATGTTCTTTTCTAACTTCTGTTCATCTTTCACTGTCATCTTCCCATGTCACTCCAAAAGCTTCCTTACTTCACAGTATGCGCAATCAGCCAGTCGCCCTGTGCTACTAAGTTTCAAGACGCATTTTTCTGATTCTTATGTGCCGGAAGGAGTCAGCTCATCAAACAGCCAGTCTGATAGGAAACATTCAGACGATTTCCATTTCGCCAGCAGGATCGCAGAGAGAGGTTCCTCAGCCCAGCAGCACAAGAGGAGGGTAATTCCGGTGTTGCGAATGGGTTTGTGCTCCTACAACAATGCGAAAATCTGTACCACCGTGCAGTACCAGTATGGGACATTACGCCGATAACAGCAACCGAGCAAAAGGTCTCTGGCATTTTCGCACCATCTCATAGAAGACGAAAAGATAAGCATAGACCAGCCTCGCCAGTGCTACCCACACGAGCCAGCCCATCGCAAAATGATGGTGAGCCCGTCCATATCAGTGCGAGGACTCGAGCCGCAGTCGACTTCTGAGTACTCTCTCGTGCCCTCTTCCAATGCCTCCCGGACCGTGGCGCACGAAAAGCCCCTCGACAAGGTTTGGAAGGATTTCATCTCTTCCTACATGGGAGAGAGGATCGTGCTTCCGGGCTCAAGACTAGCAGTGATCGATGGCCATGGGCAGCCTTTCGTTTTGTAACACGACAAAGAAAGATAAGCGCCAAGATACGCGCGATCCACTCCTCCACAGGCATCAAGTGGTGCTTGCTGAAACTACCCACCAGCAGCAGCAAAGCATAAACGCCCATAATTCCGCCACCATGCTCGCGGTGGAAGAGTTGGTATAACCAGTGATTGCTGCCGGAACCCAAAGAGCCCAGAGCGGCCGCTTTTAGCATGGGGACGAAAACCGTCCAGCTTCGCGCCGCTATGGGTTAAAAGTGTGGCAGAAAGAATAATGGCCGGTTTCGTGAGCTCCAGTGAAACCTGCGCGCGCAAATTACAATGATCAGCGGTTGGATGGTGGGATGCCACGCACCGGTCGGGGCTGGTGACAATCACTGCACCAGCTATGGCGCACGTGCACCAGATTTAGCTTGGCCAAAGATATGGTGGTCAATAAATCGGGAGGTAAAAGCATGACAAAGAATCCGATCCGGCAAAGAAAGCCGCAATCGTTTCAGGTGAAACTATCTCTCCCAAATTGTCTCTTTTCTAGCAGTATAGGAAGAAGGCCGGAATACAGCATCAACAGCCCAAAAAGTGTTAATCGGAAAGAGACCACATTACCACTGCGAAAATATCCGCCAAAATCGTTTTGACCTGCTCCAACCACTAGATTTCCCTCCTCTTACAGATTCTTCCTGTGCAGTCTTTACAGCTTACACAGATCCTTGCAGGTTCTTCCACGCAGTCTTTTAGCCTCCACAGTCTTTACAAGCACACACAGTCACTTACAGGTTTTCCCCACTGATCTTTAAAGATTCTGCCCTCTTTCCTCTATAGTCCTTAAAGCGCAGCCTCAAGAGGCACGGCTGGACTCAAAAGCACGCATGTCCCAGGATTGCACTGGGCCGCTGCAATCCTTTGCCGCCTCATCGCATATCCTCGGCTTAAACATTTGCACGTTCTGGAAAGGCCGTTTTGCCTATGCAGCAGTTTCCACTGCAAATCCAGATTTCTGGTTTCTCGTCAAAGACCAAGTATTTAAACTTCCTTTAAATTCCCTTTCACCCAAGGATGAAGTCACATGCTTATCCATATCCACGCCTGATTAAAGGCCACCGGGCCCGGCATTTGCTCTAAAGACCTGGATTGCTGCATCCACATTGGTACCACTTGGAGATCGTTGCTGCAATAGTTTTACGCCGGAACGTTTCCCAGACTCGATTCAGTTCTATGCTCCCACAGGTTTTTGAACCTCGCCACACAACCTTGATAATCATATCCCATGCGTCGCCCGTTGCTGAGCCCTCACACAGCACAGAGAATATGCACCATGGTTATGCTGTCCAGCAAGTGCACATCCCTTGGTGGTGAAAGCTTCTCCTCATATCCACCGCCTTCTTTATAATGGGAGCGCTCCTCTCCCTTTCCAGGAACAGAGACTCCCTTTTCCTTATTGCATCGCCAAAGCTCTTCCTCGGAGAAACCACAACACCGTCAGCTTTTGGAGGCTGCTTTTCTCTTTCCGAACTTTCGAGCTCCGGGTCATATAGTTTTAAAACGATGCTGTCTTCTCTTTCGCAATGATTTCTCCACCATATTCGGATTCCTTCACCGCGATACTGCTAGTCATGGTCTTGTGTCGGTCCAGATGATCGAGGGTAATGTTGATGGCTGGCGACATCGGGCGAAAATCCACGTGAACGTTTCCAGCTGAAAGGAACGAGCACTCACAAAGCACTGGTGGCGGACTGTCTCTTCTGTCTCCAGTGCCTCTGCCGTAAAGGACTCACGATGTTTCCCACCACAGACGGTATCACTGTATTCAGCTTTTCACCGTCTCCCCATTCGCAGACTTACCATGATGAGGGTCTTTCCAGTGGTTCCCGTTACCGCTACCGACTTTTCCCTTACTGGATTGGTAGGCCATGATTCCGATTTCTCCGATAATAATAGATTGGAGCGTGGAAAGCGTACCACATGGAGGCTCGTCAGAGGATTCCGGGACTGATGACAGAGGGCGTTAGCCAATACTTGCAACAAATCAGAGGCCAAGAGCTTGCCTTAATCAGGCCTCGCCTTGTCCTTCTTTTAAAGCTAGCTCAGCAAGGCTCTGTCCTCAACCTTGACAGGGGTTCTTATCAGAAGAAAATCACTTTCCGCCTTCCTATGGCAGGAGTCTACGCTTTGCCGCCCATAACATTTTCGCTCAATCGTCTGTTTCCCAAAACCAAAATGCTTGTCCAATCTTCGTCCCTTTCCAACCTCTTTTGAAATCCCTTTCCTGTGTATAAGTTCTGCAAGCCCTATCTTCTCCCTTTAGGCCTGCAAATTTATTTCTATATTTTTCTTGCTCTTTTAGCTTTTTGCTTTTCTACTCTTTTCATTTTTATAAAATCATAAAACAGACAGAGTAAAAATGCAATAGTGAAAATTGTCCCACCTTGGTCTCTGAAATCCTCAAGAGCTCAAAATGATGATGTATGGGCGCCATTTGGGAGTACTCTTTCCATAGCTCCATTTGTAGAGTAGCTTACCTGAATAATCTGCAGAGCCACTTCCACCCTTGAAACTAAATAAAAGAGCAAATATCGGAATAAAACAAGGCGTTTCCTCATGGATGGCCACCATAGCACCACAGCCTCCCAGCCAAAGAGGCCAGGCATCTCCCACCAAACACCTTGGCGGGATGGGCATTGAGGCATAAAAGCCCAGTCCTGCCAACCGCACATAGAGTGTAGCCCATCTCCCATTCCCAGATGAGTTTTCCAAGGTAGATACAATTACACATGATTACAGAGGAGCAGGAGTCCGTCACGATACCGTCCGTAAAACTCCTCCAGTATCCGTGGCGGTAAAGATAATAAGGAAAATCGGGAAGAACAGGACCGGTCCACACCGTATAGCTTCCTTACCAAAAGAAAGAGGAAGAAGCTACTTTATATTCCTGGAATAAAATATAGAGATATACAGGATGGAGATAATCGTCTGGCACAGCATCTTCTGCCTTGATTAAAGCCTCGGATCTGATGGCTTTACCACCTTTAGATAGTCATCAATAACCTCCTACGCGAGCCGTCCTCAAAAGATAAACGCAGGCCAAAAATGTGAGTGAGGTTTCTGCAAAGGAAGACAGGCTACATGATGGCAATCAGAAACAGATGCCTCCATGGTAGGCGTTCCCTGCTTTTAAATAGCTGTCGGGACCGTCCTCTCGAACCTCCCTGTCAAACTAGCTGGTACAGAAGCTTGGTTCCTTTGGCGAAATCAGAGACATCACCAAAAAGGAAATCCTAAGCTTATTCCCTCCATAAACATTTTCACCCTCCTCTTTACCTCATTTCTTCTATAGCATAGCTATCTTCGACTTTTCCGTACTTTCCGATGTACTTGCGCAGCTCATCAGAACTCTCGTCCTCTCCCTCTTTGCCACGCCTTCTCGTCTGTATCACGACTTCTCTCTGGCTTCACCCTCTTGTGCATCAGCGCGCTTGCATCTCTTTCTTGTAGAAGAAATTGTTTTTCTGCGATCTTTTTCGGAAGCGCTTTCTTGTTCGCTCTGTCACGCTGCTCCTCTTCCCTAGCTCTGATTCTCCCAAAATACCTTCTTCGCTGTCTTAAGTCCGTTCAAAGAGGCATTGGGATCTCGTTTCTCCTGGAGCTGAATTATTTAAGAACTATAAAGCATCGTTCATAATCTTTTGCTCAATCTTGGTAGCAAAGGCCTGGCCTGAAACCTCTCCTTCCAAATTGGGCATCATCCACCACATAGACCAAAAGAGTTGCGGATCCTCCACGGGGCAAAAGCCCAAGAAGGAAACCAGATAGTTTTTCGCAGACTTGGCAGTGGACGTGTCCTGTCTTTCCTCCCACATGAGTAGCCGGATGCCAGCTGCTTCCTGTTTCCTCCCTCACGGTCTGGGAACAAACAGCCTCCTCATCAGCTGCTGTATCTTCGGAAACAGTACCCATGCAGCTCAGTTGTACGTCCCAATCACCCACGTTGCATTTGCAACCTGCTTTACCATGGGGCCTGTACATAATCCCATTGATGACACTACATGCGGAAGCCATCTGAATCATAGGTCACGTTAAAGTTTTGACCGAAAATTGGTGCCAGAGTGGTCTTTCCCAGGTATCAGCCTATAAACCAAAAGAGGCGTATCCGCTTACTCTCTGGAAGGTCAACTTGGTGTTTATCTCCAAAGCCGAATACATGCGGTACTTTAGAGTTTCGCCTCTGCAAAGGCAGTATTCATCATATAAACGTTACTAGGATTGCATCAAAGCTCGTTTCGCATCCAACATTTCACATGCGTCTCGCTTATGACAACAGATATTTCTGGGGCATGAACTTGTCACTTAGGTACTTTTTCCAGTCACAGGTAAAGGTGGTTTTCAGCTGTACTACGGACTCCTCCAGGCCCTGCTCCATGGTGAGGGCTTCACCGTAGAACCGAGCTCATAGGTGTCAGAAATTTTACAGGGGTTTCGCCATACCTTCATTCATGCAGCCTGCCTTTCCATAGGAGAAAGCTCCTCTGGGTAAAACTGCACACCTCATCTATAGATATACTTTTTGTTTCATGTTCTCTTTATATGACGATTTGGCTTCTTTTTCCAAGCTCAAAGAAAGCTCTCCAGATATTCCGTTTCATCCAGCTTTCTCTATAGCTCATTCATGTCGTACTAGTTTTGACTTGGCCAGCCATGAATCTCTCCAGTTTTCGGATCATAACAATGGCAGAAGCCACCCTTAGAGCTACATCTTCTGTCTGCCACTCAGCAAAGTACTTCTCACCGTTCTTTGAATATTGTAATTGATGGGTGGTCACCAAAACTATTTTCGTCTGTGGCCTCTCGAATCACGGATTGCAGCTTACTGTCGGAATCCAGATAGCCATAGGTTCTGCCGTTGGTGCAGATTAGGCTTTTTATTATAGAACTGCTCTACACCCGTCTGACCGCTTTCTCCGTCATCCGTGGTAGCTGATATATTACGAGCTAAATTCTTGTAGGGATAATATCTTCTATACTCTTCTTCAAAAATCAGACCCTTAATTCGGTCCTTTCTCCTTCTTTTTATATTTCTTTATTTCTGCTCTCCACATATTCCAAAAAAGCAGACTTTTCCTCAAAGGAAAGACGCTTTCTTATATTTGCTAGGTGAGCACTCTTCTTTCCCATCCGGCAAAGCATCCTGTTTTTCAATATACTTTCTCAATTCTCCCATCCTCTTTGAAAAACTCTTCCAGCTTTCAGGCTGGCCTCTTCATGCGCTTGTCCTGGCAGGCAGTCATGACTCGCATCCACAATCAGATTGAGTAAACCTTCTGACTGGTGGCTAGAATCGTCCCGTTTCTATCCATGATGTCTCCCGCTTGGCAGGAGAACCTTGGAGACGATACTGGGTTTGTCTTTGTCTCAAAAACTTTTCTGTTAAAAAGCCTCGTTGTTGTTTTGCTACAATCTGAAACAGGGCATAGGTTAAGAAGCAAAGAATCAGAAAAACACAAAAACCTATAATCAGTTTTTCTTGCATATAAAACGGCAGAATTTTCGTCTGCCGTCTTCTTCTCTGTTCTAGCTTCAGGATTTCGGATGTTTTCATACTGCCTTGCATACTCACTTTTCCGACTTCTTATGCTCTCGATTACCTGGTTTCTCCGGATATACCATACCTAATTCCTTGGTAGCAATTTCATAGACCTCTTCCGGTTCACACTGGTGATTGATGGCATTCTGCCAAAAGCATCATTTTTCTGCCGTAGCTTATCCAGTCGGGTTTTCTGCTACCTCATATTTTGCAATTCTGGTATTCACTCCGTCTGCAACTGGATGTAATGAAACATAAAACGTCCCATCACTAACATCACGCACTGACAGTAAAAACCAAAAACAGATTGTGAGGTCTTTTCCTTTGAGTCTTTCCTGCATGCAAAGATGATTCTTCTCTCTCTCCCGAAGAATCTTTGCTCTTTCCTGCAATGACCCTTCTCTCTACAGAGAGCAGCTCTTTTCTTTCTCTGTCTCCTGCTCTGATTTTTCTTCTTTTCTACTCGCTCTTCGAAATGCTGCTCTTTTACACGATGCCAGCTTCCTTGCATACTGCAGCTGTCCTCCTCTCTCCCTTTTCTTCATATACTCCCCTTTTATTCCCCAAAAATATCTTCATGCCCTGCTGTCTTTTCCAAGTGCACTATCAGCAGACAATTTCTTACTCCTTTATATCTCTTTCAAAAATCCAGTAGCTTTGCACTTTCTGCTCTGGGATTTTTCTTCCATTTCCTCTTCACTTGGACAAAGTGGCTTTCTACTGATGACCTTGCCAGACTTTTCTCTCCACAGGTACATACCGAGAAGTCCGGCGGGCAAATGCAGGGATTCTCCGCTTCCTGACTTAGCTTTATCCTGTCCTCCAGAGAATGGAGCTGATAATACTGGATTCTTCCCCAGGATTCAGAGCTTCAATCATAGTTTTTAAAGAATTTTCCAAAACCTCCAGACTCCCGATTCAAGAGCGATACGAATGGCTTGAAAGTTCTTTTGCAGGATGACCTCCTGCAAGACTGAAACTTCATCAGGAATGGCATGGAAATGATTTCGCCAATTCCTTTGAGTCGTTTCGATAGAGTTTTTCCTGTCTTGCCAGAACAATGTGCTTTGCAATATGCAAACTTATCTTCCCCATAGTCCCCTTATGATATGGAAACAAGGAAGACTCACTGTAGCTGTTACACAAATCCTTTAGCAGTAAAAGTCCTGTCTTTGATCCATCCGCATATCCAGAGGGCGCATCAAAGCGATAGGAAAAGCCTCATCTTCTTCATCAAAACTGATGGCTGGAAACGCCCACAAGTCTAAAAGAGTCCGTCCACCTTTTTCTATAGAAAGGAGATGGGATTTCGGAAAATACTCATAATTGTCCCGAATGGTGTAGAGCTGCCTGGCAAAGAGCTTTAATCTTTCTGTTGCCGCCAGTATGCATCCTCATCCTGGTCAATACCGATCAGCTGCTCTTTTGCCTCCAGTCTCTCCAAGATATGGAAGAATGTCCTCCACCACCTAGAGTGCCATCACATAGATGCATCCTTCTTGATGTTCAGACCCTCATACATTCTTCAACCATAATACTTTTATGAAAAAATTTCATTATATGCCATGCCTTCCATGTCTTCTAGCCAACTCTTCCGTATCGGAAAAATCATTTCTTCTCTTCATAGCTCTCAGAAGACCAGATTTCGCATAATCTCCCACGCCCAGAAGCATCACATCTTTTTCCAATTCCGCCTTGTCATCAAGACCTGTGGAATGAGTCGTCCCTGTTTATCACACTCCACCGACACTGCACCACGAATATAACGCTTTACTTTCTCGCCTTTCTACTGGTCGTGGAAGCAAAAGCCTGTAGCTTTTCCTCAACTTCTTCCATTCCAGGAATCGCGTGAGGGAAGACAGCCATCTAATGAACAGGTTAGGAAAAATTCGCTATAACCATCCTCACGGGAACTTGGCAGGAATCATCATCCCTGCCTTAGTATCTAAATTTAAAATGATACTCTCCGCTAAAACATACTTACCACCTCCCACTTTTTCCCACTTCTCCATTATAATACCAGTTTTTCAGGGAAATGGCAAGACAAGATAGCACTTTCCCACTTCCTTCCCTGTTTTTCGAAAGAACAAACGGAGAAAATCTCTAAATAGTAAAATGCAGAAAATCATGAAAAAGCAAACCGTAAATTCAGCTTTCTCCTCTATGCTCGGAAAAAGTAGGAGGAGCAGTCATGTCAAAAGCATAAAGAAGATGAGCAAAAGTCATCTTCTTAAAATTTATGTTACCAGATATCCATTTGAACATTTGTCAAGGATATTCATTTCATTATTCATTTCTATATTCATTTCTATATTCATTTCTATATCATTTCGATAGTTTATTTCTACATCTCATTTTCTCGATATTTATGCATGTTTGCTTAAACATTGAAGCGGAACAGTACCACATCGCACGTCCTGCATCACAGTATTCCTTACCTTCCATACGAACAAGACCCACTTTTCTCCGCACGCAGAAGAGAACCGTTATCAGCAAATCCTTGTAATTTACCACTTCCAGCCTTAATAGCCTCTTTCAAAGTCGGTGTGAATCTTTCCCTGCTGCCTGAGCGCCTTGGTTACTTCTTGATGGTCCAGGCTCTGGTCTCCTCTCTCCTGCTGTAAGATAGGACATCAGCCCAAGAAGAGGAAAGGCTACATGAACAATCTTATCTAAACCGGACTCACTTTAAACCAAGAGACTCGAGATACTCCCCTTTTCCTCCTCGAGAGCTCGAGAATTTCCTGTTCAATCTGAGCGGAAATCACAGCTTTCAGAATAGTTCTCTCTTGCATACTCCCGAACCTTTGCCGCATGAGGGATTACTTTCTCCATCGTCCGCAAAGGCTTTCCTCCGCCATTGCAGGGCATAAATCACAGGCTTTCTGGTAGAAGCCTATGTATCCAGTAAAAGCTCCCTCTTCCTCATCTGTTTCAAAGTTGATGTGCTTTCCCTCTTCCAGATGCGCATGCAGCTTTTCCAAAAGGGCATATTCCTTCTTGGCATCCTTATCATTATTGGCAGCTTCTTGGTCTTTTGCATTCTTCTGTCCAAAAAGCTCCAGATCGAGAAAATCAGCTCCAACTCAATGGTCTCAATATCTCTGATGGGGTCTGCAGGCCATCTACATGGATCACATTGTCATCTTCGAAAGCAACGCACCACATGCACAATGGCATCCGTTTCCCGAATATTTCCCAAAACTGGTTTCCCCGACCTTCTCCTTGAAGCGCCCGAACCAGACCCGCAATATCCACAAACTCGATAACCGCCGGGTGATTTTTCAGAATGATACAGGTCAGACAAAGCTTTCAAACGCTCGTCCGGCACTCTCTACGCCCACATTGGGGTCAATGGTACAGAAGGGTAGTTGGCAGACTCCGTCCCCGCTTAGTAATGGCATTAAAGAGGTGGACTTTCCACATTTGGCAAACAGACGATACCTAATTTCATTTTTACACTCCTTATTCTTCCTTCTATAGAAACAGAACTCTTATTTTCATCAAATGGATTCGAGTGTTTATACCATTTCAAGGGCTTCGCTCAATAGGACTCTATCTTCCGACTCGACAGCTTTTGATCAAAAATGTAAATTTTTTCTTGCAAATTACTTCTGGAATTGATTAAACGTAATATGTAGCATCATCCATTTTTACAAGGTCATCTACCTTTTTAGATAAGTCATCAAACATAGTAAAATATCTGACGCTACACTCTTCTGATTCACAAAGCTAAATTATGAGGCATTGATACTCAAAAAGGTAGCTGTCCATCATGTCTGCTTTTGTCTCAGAATTACGCGTTACACCAAAAGCTCTGCCATATAACAAAACCAACCTCTCGTTCACAATTAGAGTGTTTTACCATTTACTTTATATTACAACCAGATGTTCATTAAAATATTGGCCGTCTTAAAAATCCAGAAAAATATAAATATTTCATCTGGTTTAATGCACTATTAAAATAATTAAACCTGAGCACAAATCACTTTTGATTCACATTATTCTATTAATTGATATATCACCTTCACTATAATAAGGATAATATCTATAAATCTTTTCAAATTCCTGAATTTCTTCTAATTCTATCCCATAATAATCATCTACATTATAACCCTTATCATTAAATGGAAAGTTTTTCAAAAAGTTGTATTTCTTTATTTGTCAAACTTGAACCTCTAACTTATATGGTTCATCCAATTTGAAATAAATGAAAAATACTTTTTAAATTTGAATAATCAATTTTAGTATTTAATTCTTCATCAACAAAAACCGTTTCCAAATGTAAGCATCAGGGCAGAATCCTTATAAATAATGTTCAATAATTGAAGCGATTTGAATTGATTCCATTATTATTCCTTCTAATCAATACTTTATCTAACTGTATCATACCAATTTCAATAGAAGCAATTCCATTATTAGTGTATTGTGCTTTTGGAATATCATATCATAATAACTGCCAACTGCTTGCTTAAACTCCTCATGCTTTTCTGTCTGATTTTTCCTTTGCATGAGCATTGACAGTTAAAATCACATATCTCCTTTTTGCATTCTTGAAACAGTTTCTACATCGTCTAATACTGCTTCTGTAAAAGCGCCATCATAATCCAACCAAATTAAGTTATTCTGCTCCTCACTTATCTACCTGTGCTAATATTTCCGATGTTGGCCCATCATTTCAATAAAACCAAGCGGCTTATTAAAATCATACCTTTGCTTTAGTTCTTTTTGGGCTTCAATACTAATCATATTTTTGTTTCCAAACTGATGATGAATAAACATGAAATCAACAAAATACTTTGCTCCCATACCTATATCCCTAAAAATCTGTCAATCCACCGCTCAGCTGAATTTGTCAGTATTAAGCTACAAATCATCTTACGTTCTACAGATTTTGCTGGTCTAAACTGATAGTTAATATATTTATCACTTCCTGGCATTTCAGTTAACACTCCCGCATCCAAATAATATTCAAAGGTTTTAATTCCAACATCTTTATTTGTTGTTTATCATCATTATTTGTTGAGATCTTTAAAACTTCTTTTATTTTTTCTACATCAGATTTTTGGTTTTTATATGAAATATTACTTGTAGTTTGGATCAATTACTATATTCTTAATGGACATCGTTCGATTAGTATTTATAAACTTTTCATTAGTCTCTCTTGTTACTTCAATAGGTTTCATTTTGTCTAGTGATAATTCTAATCCATCGTCCTCATTTTCTTTAGAGTACGTTTTAGCTTCTTCGTAAAATCCTCGCACAATCTTAAAATTTCTAACATTTTTCTCTTGCTCGAATATAAACCATTGAGGTAGAATCTATACCAGTTTTTGTAGTGTTCCATGGCAATAATGCAGGGGTTATCTGGCAGAAAACAATACTATTCCCTAAATGATGCGTACTGATTATGAAAACGATGCATCACTACTTTTATTTTCAATATCTTTCAAAGTTGTTAAGGATGATTTATCAGCTGCTACTATTAATCTTCCATTGCAATACAAATACCATCACTGCATTTTTCAGGCAGATACTTATTATTTTTCTTCTTTAGGAGCAATTCCTGCTATAATATCAACTTTTACTCTGATTCATCCACATAGGATTCCTTTACCGGTGACATTTCATCACTCGAAAATCATTTTATTATTTCCTCTCATCTCTTTTCATTAATTGAAATTATAATACCATATTCAATATCAAGGCCTACTCTTCTCTCAATATGTTCAATTAGCTCTTTTTCAAAGTCAGGATCAGAAAGTTCTATACTAATCTCTTTATATAAATTTGTAACTGTAATTGTTGTTCCCACCTCATCTTCAGAATGTTGAACATGCTCATATACTCATCAAAGAAAAATCCCACTCGTTATTTTCTCTTGGTTTAACCATTTCTCTACATCAATAGTCACCTACAAAATCTGAAGTTTCGGTAATTGATTTAATAACAATATTATTTCCCATCTTAAATAGAGCCCTTTCATTCCAATACCGAATATTCCTGTTGTTCTCCACCTACATTTCCCAATTTTTGAAGACGTCCAATCGAAAAGCATACTCTTCTGCAATATCAATTGGAATTCCACCGCAATTGTCGATAATTTCAAACTTTTCTCTATCAAAATTTATTTTTATATTTAATCCAGAGAAATTTGGATCTTTACGAATTTTTCTCGCTCCATCAAGACTATTGTCTATCAATTCAATAATAGCCTGCTTTAACAAAATATCCTTACCAACATAGACACAGAAAACTCTTTCATGAGGGCTTGCCTTGACAATCTTTTTCAATCAAAACACCTTCCTCTTCTTTATAAATAATACTAATTCCTTATATCTATATCACAGAATATTCTCTGTGAGGGTGAGATGAACTCTGTGCGAAACGACATGGCATCGAACACACTGACAATAGCTATCCTATATATAATGTTTTTATTAACTATATACCTTCATGTCCATTATTTGCAATATAACTATACAATTCTTTATGGTATATCAAATTCATTAAAATTTGATACTAGAGTAGTGTCTCCAATCTATGAAACTATTATAAACTTAATGCATAACCTCAGATGAACCAGAAATACGATCCTATATAAAAAAGGCTTCCCTCCCACTCTTGATGAGTATCGTCCTAAGAGTAGGGTCGATCCAGCTTCATCATCCACCTTACATTCTGAGCTGCTTTGCCACAGCCAAAAATGCTATTATACCTTCTACAGCCTCATCTTTCTTTGTTCCTGCTCCCAACCTTACATAACGAGTTTTCGATGGTATCATTATCACTTCATAGCTATTAAAACATAACTTGGAGAATAAGTTTTGATGTACATGTGACCCATTTGACACTCCTAAAATGCTGTTGATATCATTAGTGCATCTGAAGATACCTTTTAACGAAACATTAATTGTTGTATCAATGCAAAAACTTCGGGTCACCATTAATAGAATACTCTATTCCAAGCATCAAATACTCGAGCACAGCTTTTTACATCAATAGCTTTTTAGCATTTTCTTTATATTCTCTATTTGCAATTTTGCATAGCCATGCCACATCCAGCAACTAATACAGCTGGGATTGTACCGAGGTCGTATGCCGTGTTCTTGTTGACCACCATACATGATATTTTTACTGGTGGTAACTATATCGATTCTTCTTCAACACTAGTACACCCTATCCCTTGAGGCCCCCAGTAGCTTATGCGCACTAAACGAAAGCATATTATGATTTAATGCTTGAATTTCATTTCAAGCTTTCCCAGCTCTGCATCAACGTCAATGAAACAATACATCTTTTTGATCAAGTACATCCCCAATTTCTTTAACTGGTTTGGGATTATTCCAGTTTCATTGTTTACGTGCATAACACTAACTAAAAGCGTATCTTCTCTCACCTTATCTAAGACATCCGAAGCATTAACTCTTCCGTTAATACTGCATCGATAAACTCAACTTCAAATCCATTTTCAGATAAGTCCTTTACCGTCTCAAGAACAGCCTTATGCTCAATTGCTGTTGTAATAATATACATTTTCATACCATAATCCACTAAGCCTCTTATTGCTATATTATTACTTTCTGTTGCACCACTAGTAAAAACCTCGTCTGATGAGAATACCCACAGTGTTGCAACCTGCTTTCTAGCATCCTCTACTACATGATCTTGCTCTTTCACCAAAACTGTGAGTCCTACTATCTGCATTCCCCAGTTGAATTCTTGTAAATATCAACCATACAATCTAAAACTCGCAAATCAATCGGGCTGACGCGATTATAATCCAAATATACACTCATTCCGTTTTTCTCCTTCACTACTAGTTTTATTAAATCATCAAATTCTTTTATGAAACCAGTTCCACACAAATGAGCAATTCCACGTTCTAAATTCAATCTAAAATACTTTTGTTACCGTTTCGTTATCAATAGGCAACTTCATCTGTTGACACCACGCTTTAACTAATGCTTCGTACAATTCATAATAATCGCCGCCAAAAGTTAACCCATGACATCTCCAGATTGCTATCTGCAACAATTTGAATATTCGTAGGGTATTGTTTTTCACTAAGAGAATAGCAAAGTGCCCACCTGCTATACATTCCAATTCTTAATTCCAGTTTTCCCTTTTAATCTGGATAGCTGATCTTTGCTTGTTGAAAGCTAAAACTAGCTTTTATTATCATAGTACGCTCCAATCAAGTATCCCTCTCAATAGAGGTGCTTTTTGTTTTTCATCATGCTTAAGTGTAAATTCGTCTCCGACATTATCTTTTATCAAAAGCATAGTATGTACTATCAATTTCGAATCTGTTGATAGGATAATCGTCTGTTCCTCATTTGGAAAAATATGTATTAATTAACGCGATTCTATGTAACGAATCCAATCTCGCGAGTGGAGTATCGATAATTACAGGAAGCTTTTCTTTGAACATATTGCTAATGCCCAAGAATAGATATTACCATTAACTGCTGCTCTCCTGCAGATAAAGGAATCTTGAGTTGCTTCACCTTCTTCAGATAAATACTTAGTGCTAAGGGAATCTGACTCCATCACAATTTTGTTAATTAGGTCTTCTTATTAGCCAGTTTTTGTAACAAGATGTAATTGTCTCAGCCAAAATGTCCGTTTTCTCTTCTGCAATTCAACCTGATACTTATCCAAAAATGCTAAGTGTCTATATGAATAGCATGATAGTACGCTCAGCGCTATCTCGTGATTCTGCTGTTGCCAGATAGGCTTCAACATATTTATTGAATTCAGATGTAGAGTAATTAATTTAGCATTTGCAACAGTTCTTTTGTTTCTAAAGCAGACATTTTTACTTGATCTTTAATCAGCTTCTCCTCAGCTTCAATTTTCTTATACACTTCTAGTTCCTTCATTTATATCCAATGAAAGATAACTGTCTAATTCTCTATTTTGACTTTTGTTTATTCTTTTTCTCAGCTAATATTCTTTTAGCCTCTACTTTTGAGAATCTAAAAGACCCTCAACTAAATTATTAGCTTGGAATAATGCCTGATCTGACAAACTATAAATAGGATCATCGTGCATATTTTCTGTTGTCTCTTTTTACATATTCAATGAAATCAAAACTAGCCTTTTTATCCCCTGATATTCATTAACAAATGACATCTAGAATATCATCTAACTGCAATACAGCCTCGCACATGATAGTATCCTTATATTCATTTGTAGCTTGCAGTTTTTATATTCTTTAATAAGTCGAGATACCAAAACCAATGGTAACTCATTACTTTGCAATTTCCCTCAGGGTTTCTTCAGACTGTAACTCAGATTTTAAGGCTACACTTTTCGCATGGTTTTTGCTTCTTTTCAACAACCTCTCCACCTTTTGCATTGTACAAGTGATGCAAAGATTCAAGCTTATCGTTATCTTCGATTAAAAAGCTGGGACAAGCGTTTCTACTTCAGCATCAATCTCTTCTAATTTAGCAACTGCTTGATTCCTTTTGATCTCAGAGTTTCTGAACCATCTCGGAGAAGACTTATCATTTATATCTTCCTTATTTATTTTCTTAATATTTCTTATGATATCATTTTAAAACATCCAATACGAGTTATACCGAGCATAGATCTAATTGCATTTTTCAACTGATAATTAGAACTGTCTACTGCCATTTCAGCAATTTTTTCTCCATCAAAGAGAAGAAGCGATAATGCACTTGGTAAAATATTCTCAACGAACATAAGGCCAGTTTTGTGTTGAGAATTTCATTTTCAACACCATCTTTGCCTATAAAAATACTTTCATTTGTCTTCTTATCAATGCTATTCCAAGCTCTTGTTACTATATAGTTTTCTTTTTGAGCCATTATTTTATTTCAAACTCTAATTCGACAATACACTTTTTATCTTCTACATTCTTATTAACAAAAGAGCTTAGATACTGCGCATAAGATCTTATTTTACTTTCTCTATATGCAACAGAGTTAGAGCCATATAAAGAAAGAAGAATCGCTTCCAAAAGAGTAGTCTTTCCTCGACCATTCATTCCCAATTAAAACTATTGGCTATTGTTGAGTAAACATCAAATTCATTGTCACCTGCATAAACTCCAAAAGTTATGCAATAGCAATCTCTTAATAATCATCGATTATTCATCCTCGTTATCTTCAAATTCTGGTTCAAGCGGTAGATAATCCAAAAACTTCTCGTTGTATACTCACCATTTTCTCGTACTATTATATGGAGATAGTACTCTGTGACATCAGTTTTCATTCTTGTAAAAAGTCTTCGCCAAAAGTATTATGATTTCATTCAGAATATTTTTCTTTGATTCATATCAGAAGCTTTATTCTCATCAATCAGTGTATACAGCATTTCAAAAGCTAATTCCTCGTCTGGATACATTTCACTACAAACCTTCTTAAGAATATCCCATTCTTCTAATCCGAAATTCCCACTATGAAGCCAAGTAGGATCTACAAAAGCTTTTCCTAAAACCCTTTCATAAATTCTAGACAAGGCATCGTCAAACTCATGTTTATTGTTTACCCAAATTCTTCTAATCGCCTGTAATTCTTCTAATCGAATCAGTTCAAGGCTTCTAAACTCTTCAGGGCCATTCTCGTTTATATCCTTTTGAATAGAAAGAAGTCTCTCTAACCATCGCTCTCTTACTTCTTTTTTATATGGTCCATGAAATAACTTTCCATAGTTCCCTTGAAGATTTCCCTTCATTCGTCTGAAACTTCTTCGTTCTCTATCACCGTCCTCATTACCAAATTCATTTCTAAATTCTAAAAGTGAACTCATCCATTCTTTCTCTTGATCATTAGCAATCATAGCTTCCATAGACTTATCTTTTTCAACCATAGTACAAACCCAACATCCAAATCGACTCTTGCCCACATGATTGTGTTGATTTATCGACTTGAGTGGGCATTCATTATCAGCCGTAGCCCCTCGATACATAGTCAAAAGATCTTTATTAGGATAATTCCACGGATTCTTATACTGCATTAAGAATGCCCAAACATCATCATCTGTCCAATCTTCCATAGGTGAAAAACAAGTTCATTAGCTAATGTGAGGATTAGGACTAAGAGTTCTCGAACTCTTTCTTTTCGAGATTAGTCATAGTTCTATTTCTTCTCGAACTTTCCTGCTTTCTGAGTACCCAGACCAATATTATTTCGCCATGCTCAGCTATTTTATTTTTAATAAAAACTATTAACCGGCTGGATTTTTAATCTGTCAGTGCACCATCTATACTTCATCCTGGGGAATGGATACCCACGTCCTATTAAATTCACCCAAAAAGTATTATTGAAATCTAGTATTAGTCTTTCTGGTATAATTGGTAAATCAATTTTCTGCTTTCATTTCTCATTGATTCTAAAGATTTCTCCACCCATTTAGAAACAACAGGAGACTCAACCAATGTATCTGTATTCATTATATATATAGGTTTTTCTATCCTTTTTAGGTAATTTCCCCAACGCCATCCATACTAATTGAACCGCCGCTGTACTATCCTTTTCCTCCTGAGTAACCCACCATCCATGGAATATCAGTCAGCCAAATATAAATTCTGGATAGTAACAATTAGTCCATCTATCAACTCCTTTGTAATAGCCATATTCAATCCTCTAGTCTTTTTATTATCTTCTTTAATGTCTCTTCCGCATTTTAATTCTTCGGTGCTTAATGCGATTCCAAGCTCTTTTTATTACATTAGAAATCAATAATGCTGCTTTTTACTAGTAATAATACGTCCATTCTTTCCAACTGGCTCTCATATACCATTGCTTAGCATTTCTGCCCAATTGATTCGTTCAAGACCTTGTAATCCTTCTTTTCATTTCGCTCTGATGTGAAATATAATAATTACCCTATACGCCCTAAGAGCATGTATGACAATACTTTGTGTACAATATAACTCTCCTCGCAAATCCACTTTTTGTAATTTCTCTATGTTGAAGTTCCTGCCACTGTGTCATATGTTCAACAACATTTTTCCATTAGTCCAATGAAAACTGTCCAGTTTCCTTCTTAATAGTTCTTCCTACTATAGTTTTATTAGCTATATAAAAAGGTATTAAGTGTAAACAGACTTGAAGAATACTTACCCAAAATATCTTTCTCTTTATCTGTGTAAGTATTTAAGAAACCATTATTCCAAATCACATTTCTTGTTATAACAGCCATTTCATCTCTGAGTCATATAACTCAGAAATAGAATTCGATGTCCCTACTGCGTTTTTATTTAAATCAGTAAAAATCTGCTGGCTTCTTTCAAGTCCATTATCTGCGTAAAAACAATTGAAATAGTCTCATTTTTCTAGTGACTTATCTTCTTTTTAATGCAGCCATAATTGCAGACTCTCTATGCTGACCATCATTTATAAGAAAAATGTCATCCATTGATACTTCAGTAATCCAGTATCATCGTTAGTCTTGTACTCTTAAACTCAAATTCACCGTCTATAGATGCAGCCAATGCAGAAAAACATAGTTTTTCACGGTTATCTAAAATATATTTACTTATTACAGGTATTCTGTCTCTCATTTAATCTACGCTGCGCTCTATACTCAGAGTGGGATATACTCTTCCTCATCTATCGAAAACATTTTTGAAAGCATCTTCAGTGAAACTCATCGCAATATAATACTCTGATCCAGCTTGAATTCCTCTAACTACTGGAAATCTATATACATAATCCATATTCCTCCAACACAAAAAGGATATACTTAAGTACATACTTAAGCATATCCTTGAGTATATGATGTGTCAATTCATTTCTCTAGTTTTTCTACTTTAAAAGAAACGTACATCTTGCTCTGTAAATTCTCTTTTTATCCAATTTAAAAATCTTATTATCAGTTGAAAATATATCCTCCAATGTTGCTTTTTCCATTTCTAATTTTGCTTAAGAACGATTTTATTTCATCATTAAGTCCACGGCTATCAATTAACTGTTCTGCCTCAACCATAGCTATCTTCATGTTCTAAAGTTGACTAAGATTATTATCCCAGATTCTAGCCACTTAAATTCTGCTTATGCAGCTGCTACTTTTTCTGAATTAATTCCCTGAATTACATTAAGTGTTCTAATGTGAATGTTGTCAACTGTTCAAATCGTTTTTGGCTATGCTATTACGAAAGTCCTCAAAAAGCAATGTTACTTATCTTTATATGAGAACCGCATTGAATAATTTTTACTATATCATTCTCAATCTTATAGACAAGCCGATTCTTTTTCATCTATATAGCGACTCCAATATCCCGATAAATCTCCAGTAAAGTGGTTCCGGATGACCTAAGCTCTTTGTATCCATTTCTGTCAATGTCCTTAGAAAGCTTCTTTTTATCTGCCTGAGCGTTTTCTTATCCTGCTCAGTCCAATATTCAAATTCCTCCCTAAGCTAATCATCCGTCCAATATTTAATCATCATCAAATTCACCTCATGGATAGTTCCGCCAGTTTTCTCCATCTGAGCCATATTCTTTCTTAAACGATCCATATTTTCTTCACTAAAAAACGGGTCTGCTGTAACTTCAAAAAGGTATCCTCTGTTCTCTGGTAACTTTTGTTGCAAACATAGTATATGCAGCAGTTACTGACAGCCCCATATCCTTACATGTTTTCTCCATTTTTCTCTTTTAATTTTTCATCCATTCGAAAATTCACCATTGTCTGTGCCATAGCCACACCTCCTATTCTAAGCCAAGTGTATCGAATATGTATTTCATTTGCAATCAATTTCTATTATATTGATATACAAAAGTTCAACTAAAATTATTCGTCGAAATATATATACAGGGAGTTATCTATTCTTTCTTTAAAAATTTGTAGTAAATAGGAATAATACCTTCTCGCTACAATATCCTATTTATGTAGAGAGAAGGTATCTATCTGTTCAGACCATCTGTATTCTCTTATCCTTCAATCTTTGCCGAAATCATTCCTTTCTTAAGACTGCAGCTAACTGTGATGCTGTGCCCGAAGAAAAGCTCATCATCATCAAAAACAAGCAGAAAATGAAGCTCCCTGATGTCACCCAAAAGCAAACTTAGGCTAATTCTTTTTGCAAAGCTGTCTTCCGTAATTAAAAGCAGCCTCTTCTTCAAATTCCGCCCATTCACAGGCAAGTTTAGTGAGCTATTTTGCAGCAAAATTACGCAGGTCCGCATCCCATTTTTCCTGTTCCAAAACCATTGTTTTCAGAAGCTTTTTCGCCTCTCTTTTCAAAATCCCGGTCAATATCCTCTTTCCAGGCACCACCAACAAACATCGTCTCCATATCCGAAACCTTGCATTCTCTAATACGTGTTACAGCTTCATCAATAACCCGGTAATTAAGTGCTGTACCAACTCCATCACAGTTATAATTTGCCGCTCTATCTTGTTTGATTCCCATACTTCCGGCAACTTTTATAGCATCTATGTTTGCTCCCAAAAAAAGAAATTCCCAATGATACTTTTCTTGCTGATTTTGGAGTAGCTTCTTTAAACCCGTAAAGGAATACTTTCTACTGGCATTTTCAAGGCCGTCCGTTGTGATTACAAACAAAGTCTTAGCGGGCCTGTCTTCTTCTCTTGCATACTTATGAACATTCGCAATATGACGAATTGCTCCTCCACCGCGTCCAAGAGTGCCGTGCATCCACGAACATAGTAGTCCGCTTCCGTAAGCTTTTTACATTTCCAATAGAGCTCTGTCGTGAATTACTTCCGTCTCATCGTCAAACAAAACGGTAGATACAAATACCTCTCCGGCTTCTTTTTGCTGTTTTTCTATCATGGCATTAAATCCGCCGATAGTATCAGATTCAAGCCCTGCCATAGAGCCGCTTCTATCAAGGATAAATACAAGTTCCGTTAAATTTTCTCTCATAGAATTCCTCCATCATTTGCTTGTTTGCATGTTTACGAGGGTATCCTATCCTTTTCCGCTTTATTTTCGGTCACTTGTCAGGCGACAATAGAGTAAAGATTCTGTCAGTTGATAAAGAAATAAAAAGAGAGTAATCATTAATCCTTTGATACAATGGTTTCGACTAAAAAACTATGCAAAGGAGATTACTCTCATGGATATTGTAGCACTATTAGAAGATTTTGGTAAAAGGTTTACTTGATGCGGAGAACAAATTTTTGAAAACCCCAAGGACTTTTAGTTCCTTAGAGAGTCTATAAAAAGCTCCACAGAGTCTTTTTCTGCTTCTTTCTTGGGTGTAGTCCTTTCAAGAATGAACTCGATACTTTAGTGAGTGTGGAGCTAGAAAAGAAAGGTTTAACATTCAGAGGGTCGATAAGCGAACATTGATTACCTCTGTTGGGGATGTGGTGTTTGATTGTACGTATTTCAAGAGGAAAGCAGAGCAAGGAGGTCACTCATACTTGCTGGAAGAACTTATAGGGGTTGGATTCCACGGCGGTTTAGTGAAGAAGCTGAGGTAATGCTACTCACGAGGCATTAAAAACAAGCTATTGTGAGGCAACAAAGGTATTACCATCCAAACAAAGAATTAGCAAAACTACAGTGATGAATAAAAATACATAGTCTATCAGATAGCATTACCCTTGAGGATTTTTCCGGCAAGAAGCAAGTGGATTATCTTTTATTGAAGCAGATGAAGATCACATTGCAGAACAGCATGGCAAGGAGTCCAAGGATAATAAGAGCTTCATTTCTAAGCTGATTTTATGTGCACGAAGGAAAGTTTGAATCCGGCTGTAAAGGAAGAAAAAGAACTCAAAAAAATAGTTTTTATTTTGCCGGACTTTATCCCGGAAAAGAAGGAAATGCATGTCTTTGGACTAAGGTTTCTGACTACATTGAAAAGACATATGATAAAGAGAACTTGAAGAAAAGTATTTATTAGTGGTGATGGAGTCAGTGGATAAAGAATGGGACGGAGTTCATTGAAAAATCAGTCTTTTGTGCAGATAAATTTTCATTTGATGAAATATATTAACTCAGGCTGCAGCAGATGTTAGATGAAAAGGATATAGCCAAAGAAGAATTATGGCATTTACTATACTCTAAACATTCCACTAAGGCTTCATTCTCAAAATATATAGATTGTATGGCGGCATCAGGGAGAAATACAGAGAGAATAGAAAGCTTACGGACGTATGTGTTGGAGAGTGGGCAGCTATCAGGAGAACGCTAAGAAACAAGCTTTGTACAAGGCTGTAGTGCAGAGAGTCATGTAAGTCATGTGTTATCTGACCGCTTAAGTTCAAGACCTTTATCATGGAGCCAAAAAGGTGCTGACAAGATGAGTAAGCTAAGGTGTTATGGAGAGAAACTATGGAAGAGAGAGCTTCTTCAGTTGGTGAGGCTAGGTCGAGAAGAAAGGAAGCTGGGGGCGACCGGAACAGAAGGGATAAGTGTAAAAGAAATAAGGCTTTAGAGATGTGTAAAAAGAGCACTCTGATGCGTCAAAGAAATATATAGATGAGCTCCAGGCATCAATTCTTGGAGAAACGGTTAAGAAGACTTTCTCCATACGAAACCACCTCCGTTTATTATAAAATTTTGACATGGCATAAAAATGATAATAAGATAATTGAAAAGTTGAAGACCTTTTATCAAGGTGTATTTTTGAAGCTCGCTAACTGACAATAAGTTTACTCCATCGTCAGGCGACATTTATATCGCTTGCATTCCCAGGAGTGGTTTGCCATGTTCAAAAAGAGCCAGATTGATTTCATAGATATCATAAGCTTCCCGCTCTATAAAATATTGCTCAATAAGATCCTGCTTACTGCAGGGAGATAAGGCCCAGCCCGCCCTTGAAAGCAAATCCTTTGTGTCATCCAGATTCAATTCCAATGCAACAGCCAAAGCCAGTGCTGTGGATTTACTCGGATTCTTGGTGGTTCCACATTTCAGTTTGGAAAATGCCTTTCTGTCCAGGTTTGCTTTCTTCTGCACTTCAACATCGCTTAGACCTTTTTGATCGGCAAAGGAGAAAACCAGTTCCATAAAGCTTTTGTCCAGATTCTTTACCGCATCCTCCAAGCTTCGAACTTCGGAAACCAGGCACTTTTCCGGACTGATATGCGCCCCGTAAACAGAGCTCACTCTAACGGGATCAGCATTAGAACTTTTTCCTCTAACATATGATTCCGAATACTCTTCCGAAATCTTTTCTTCTACATAATGATTATTGATATATTCATCAATATCGCCATAGAGCTCCGTTGATAGGGAATATGATTTTTCATCAAAAACCACAAGATAAAGCTTTATATCATTTTCCGACATAAAGCTTTCTATCTCCGACAGGGCAATCCTAAGAGCAATTCCCTTGGGAAAGCCATAGCTTCCTGATGCCAAAAGAGGGATAGCAAGACTGAGAATATGATGTTCAAGGGCAAGTCTAAAAATACTGCGGTAACATTTTCTGAGAATTGTTTCTTCATCTGAAGTACCACCCTGCCAGGCAGTTCCTACGGTATGGATAATATACTTTGCAGGCAGATTGTATCCATCCGTAATAAAGGAGCTTCCGGGAGCAATAGCCCCTATTTCCTGTCGTCTCCGCAAAAGCTTTTCTTCCCCGGCAGCCTTATAGACAGCACTGTCTATTCCCGCAGCATATCCCGGCATAGGGTTAGCAGGATTCACTATGGCATCCACCTGCATTTTTGTAATATCGTTTCGGATGATTTGAAAGGGCATAGTCTTCTCCCTTTCCTTATCGAATAAAATTTGTAGCTATCCCCTCTTCTTGCTCCGGTAAACCGTATTTTTCTTTCCCAAGGGCAATACTCTTCATCAAAAAGGCCATATTTCTAGCCAGGGTTCTCATGGTCTGCAGACCTTCCGAATCCTCCTTCGCCTCTCCTTTTTCGCATCCGTGCACGCTGTTCCAGTATTGGCTGGAGGCCACCGGCATTCCGCAGATTGTAAAATACTTATTCAATTCATCAAAGGTAGCAGATAAACCGCCTCGTCTTGCCACAACCAACGCACACCACCTTCATGGTCTTATCAAAATGCGTCTATAAAACAGTCTGTCCAGACAGGCAATCAGGGTAGCATTGGCGGAAGCGTAATAAACCGGAGATGCCAGCACCAAAGCATCTGCCGCTTCAAACTTTTCTGCCAGCTCATTTACAGGATCATTGAAGACACATTTTCCATTTTTATAACAATATCCACAGGAAATACAGCCTCGTATATCTTTGTTTGCTAATCTGCACCACTTCTACTTCTATATTTTCCTGCTCAAATACCTTTACCATCTCCATGAGGGCAATACTTGTATTGCCCCCGATGCGAGGACTTCCGTTAATTATCAATGTCTTCATAAAATCTTCTCCTGATTTTTTTGTATCTCCTGTATAGGCATTTCTGTTATGCATTTCCTGTTATACATTTCCTGTTATGTACTATCTGTTATGTATTTCTATTACGCCCTTACAGTGATTCCCTGAAAATCTCTGCAATATCCTTCTCTAAAAGGGGCGCCCAGGCCTCTTCCAGGCCTTCATTTTCCGCAACATGCTTTGCCATTTCGTCAATTCTCTTCTCATCAATTCCCACATCTTTAAGATGCATAGGAATGTTAATGGATTCGAAAAACGATAGGTTTCCTCAATCGCCTTATTGGCAATCTCAAATTTATCAAGAGAAGCATCTATACCAAATACATTTACGCCATATTTTACAAAGCGATCTACTGTCTTTTCATTTAAGATATGCTTCATCCATCTTGGCGTGATAATGGCCAAGCCCTCTCCATGGGTGATGTCATAGTAGGCGGAAAGGGCATGCTCCATGCCGTAGCAGGGCCAGCCGGACTCACTGTTTCCAAGGGAGTAAATGCCATTACAGCCATAGGTGCAGCAAAGCATCATCTCCGCCCTTGCCGTATAGTCTTCCGGATTCTCTAAACACTTTCTTGTATTTATCATAAGACTCTTTAATGCCGCCTCCATAAAACCGTCATTTAAGAGGGTAGAGTCCTCACAGAAATACTGCTCGAAAATATGATTCATAGCATCCGCACAACCTGCCGCAGTCTGCTTCTTGGATACGCTAAAGGTATAAACAGGATCCAAGAAGGAAACCATGAGGTACAGGAGGGATCACTATAGCCCGTCTTATCATTGGTCTCCGTTCTGGAAATCACTCCCCCTGCATCATACTCACTGCCTGTAGCAGCAAGTGTAATGATGTCTACAATGGGAAGTGCAGCCTGAGCTTTCACCTTATAGGTAATCAAATCCCAAGGATCTCCCTCATACTTCGCCCCTGCGGCAATGGCCTTGGTGCAATCCAAAACACTCCGCCTCCAACAGCAAGAATGACATCAATATTCTTTTCTTTACAGATTTTTACGCCGTCAAGAACGCTGGGATCATACTTGGGATTGGGTTGAATATCAGGAAGCTCATAAATCTCATAGTCCTTTAAAAAGCTCCTTTACCTTGTCATAAAGACCAATCTTTTTGATACTTCCCGCTTCCGTAGCTAAGCAGAATCTTTTTCCGAACTGCTTCATTACTTCCGGAAGTTCTTCGATAACGTCTTTTCCGAAAATCAATCTTGTAGGTGTCTGATAATCAAAATTTTGCATTGTTAGCCTCCTGTATTCTCTTCCGATTTTATTGGGTCATTTATTGGGTCAGCTTGAACCGATAAAAACTTTCCACCAATATGCATCTCTGTTATGTAGCTCCTGCTTCAACATCCTCTGATTCCTTCGTTCTCCTTGAATACCCTATATTTTTAAAATTATATTTGAGCATTCAACTATTTGCAAATTGAATTGCGCTATCCTTATTCTCACATTTTTCCAAAAATAGTCCGCCATCCTCTTTAGATAGCAAACTATTTTCTCAAATATTCATGAAACTCTATTATAGCAATATTTTTACTGCAAGCTCTTCTGTAAATATTTTACTGCAAGCTCTTATATACGGAATAAGCCTTTCTGGGTCTTCCGCCTCTTTCATAGGCATCCTTTAATCCGAAGTGCATTTCCTGTAATACTCCGTTTACATTGTGCATCTCCCCGGGCTGGTCATACTCCCTGGCCAGGAAGAAGGCTTCCACATAAGGATTGTTCTTGGCAATCTCGTAAGCCTTGGCAATCTGATCTGCCTGAAGATCCTCGTTGGTGGCGTTAAAGCCCTGCTCGGAAAGAATCAGATGTCTTACCTCACCGCTGGGAAAGATACTCCGGCTTTTGCAAATAATCCGTGAGAACATTTAAGTTCTTCATATTGATAATCAAGAATTCTCGCTGTTTGTTGCCTTGCCGTCATCCTCAAAGTTGGGATCTGCCAGTCCTTCCGGATAGGGATGCCAGGCAATACCATAGTCGATATCCCGTAATCTGTTGTTTAACAAACGCAGTAAGTCCTTTGCCTTGTAGTAGCCTCCGGAAGGAGAATGCTCTGTCCAAACATAGTCAAAGGGGATATACACATTAGCAGAAGGGTTATTCTGCTTGATTGCATGTGTACCAAATGCGGAAAGCATGGGCATACTGGTCCACATAATTCTCAATGCTGCTATGAGGTGTAAAATTCCAAACATTGGGATAATTTACTTCATTCCCGATAACCCAGTTATCCACGGAGTCCTTATATAAAGAAGCAAAACGATTGGCAAGTCTGGTAGTGGCATCTATTCCGGCCTGTGTGGCCACATTATAGCCGTAGTAATGGGCTTCCTGTCCGGTGATACCGTCCGGAAGTGACTGGGGCTCCGGATTATTTCTCGGCGTATTCAGCATAATGGCAGTGACGCTACCCCGTTTGCCTTGGTATTTTCGGAAGTTGTCCATGAAGTTTTGCTCATAGTTGGTAAAAGTTGTAAATGATATGCTTTACCCCTAAGTCCCTAACAGAGGTTTTCATTAAAAAGAGTATCTCTTGTTGCCAGCCCCTTCTTGGAACCGGATCCGAAAAATACCGTATCGCTTTGTGCTGCGCTGCGTTACTTGCAGAGTTTCCTACAGCTTTGGTTTGCACGGCTCCATTTACCACCCAGGCACTGTCTCCATTCACCTGGTAGCCCTCCACCGTTGTATTGGTCAGAAGGTATCCGTCATTTTGAAAATAATAGGACTCAGCAATACCGTCGTCGTTGCCATCCACCCAGTTCCAGCCGGTAAGATAGCTTCCATCCGCATTTTTCATACCACCAACCGGTGGCATTGCTTTTCCATGTTCCTGCAAATGCTGTCAAACTCTATCCCCAAAAACCATAGCCGAAGCCAAAAGGGGAATCCATGTTTTTCTTCTCATACTCTACTCCTTATACAGAAAAGTATTTCTCCTATTTTACCTGAAATCGGAAAGGAAGGCTAGTGGATTTCTGATTTTTCCTTAATTTATAATAAAATACTAAAGACACATCATCCTTATTTTTGGGTACAAAAAGCGTAGCTACGAGGATGTTTTGCAGCCTCGCAGCCGCACTTATCTTCTTTTTATTGCCTGAGGATTCCGGATATATCCCTTATCCGCAAGCTTCCATAAGATATCCTATAAACAAGATCCGGTTCTCTATGATTTTTAAGAGATGTACCCTTTTGCTCTTAAGATTTCTTCTGACTTCTCTAAATTGCTTTTCAGAAACGCGGATAATCGGCTCTGTACAGCCCATTCCGGATTCTGCATAAATCTTTTTCTTTCCAAAGAACCAGTACCGCATCATCAAGGTCGGTTACTTCGATGCCGTATACCGCTGCAGGTAACAACTTCCTTTTCAGGCATAGGAACAGACTCTCCTGCTCCTTCGGCTTATTTGCCTCTCTAATCTCTGCAAGGATGGAATCCAAGCCTGCCTTCTTTGCCAGTGCAAACTCCTCCTTGGATACGGAGAATACATTTCCCTGAATCAGGTCTCTTGCAAAACGAAGTGCATTTGCCAAAACCGGTGCTCCGGAAGCTCTGGAAACAATCATCACCAACTGGTTATAGTTCTCACCGATTCCGGGACCATAGCCATAGCCCTGGGCCTCGAAGGATCCTCCTGTATTAAAGGAAGAGAGCATCTTAGATAATACATTTCCTGTTAAGGAATCACATACCAACACATCCGCTGTTCCCCGAAGAACGTCGTTTCCACGAAGTACAGCTCCGCCGTCGGATCTGGAGGACTCTGCAAAATGAAGAGGATAGCCGTTAGACTGTAACTTCTTCAAAGCCTTCTCCGCCTGTCTTGCACCGTCCACATTTAAGATGCCTACAGTTGGCTCCTGAATGCCGCATGCCTTGGCTGTGATGATTCCGTAAAGGGCATTCTTTACCATTCCTTCAATACGATCTGTACTGGAGGTTCCTGTAGTGTTGGCAATAAACATTTCCTTACCAAAAGCAGGAGTAATGGCTCTTCCTACAGTGGATACACCGATGGGGAAGGGATAGTGCATGGTTACCGCACCGTCAATCTTATTCTCCTTTAAAAGAGCATCCATCTTATCGTGTCCCTCTTCATCATTGTCCACTACAAGAGTTTCTACTGCATCATTCTTCAAAGAACCGATGTAGAGTACATCCACCCCATCCCTAGCCGCATCCACTGCAGCCTTCATGGAATTTTCCTCTCCATGCTCTGAGCCCATACCTGTTAAAGCAATTCTTGGTTTCTTCGCAAAAGAGCCTGTTTCCAAACCTTCCGCCATAGCCAAAAAGGTATCCGCAATGAGCTCTTTCATTTCTTTAGCCATAATTCTCACCCTTTCTTCTATGCGCCCAAAATAGACTGTGCAAATTCTTCATGGACTTCTGCAATCATGGAACGGATTTCTTCTTCAGAAACTGCTCCGCCCTGTCCCTTTCCTGTATTTTTCTGAATCAGGAAGGAAACACCGTCAAAGAGGTTTGTCATACTGACCAAGGAAAAGAGATCCCTTTCCGATAATCATAACTCTCTCCATGTCTCCCTTTTCAATGCTTTCTTTAGCAAATCCCACATAAGGAACACCGGAAGGAATATGACCCTGGGTTGGAGCATATCCTACCAGGCCCTTCTCCTCACAGAACTTTGCCAAATCAGCCTTCTCAAGCCATCCCTTCTTAACAGCAAGAGCAGCAATCATCTTATAGTTTGCCATAGGAACATCTCCGGCTCCGGCAGGCTTGGTAATATCCGCATTCTGCATCTCCGGAGAGAACTTATCCACATCATTTACTGTAAGCCCTGCCTTCTCCAAAGGATCAGCCACTAAGGAACCGATAACATTCTGTGGTGCAGCACCTGTTCCAACGGTATGTCTTCCGATTACATCCAGGTTAATTTCTGCGGAAACACCGTCATTTTCAGAAACAACAATGGAGAAGGATGCCAAGCAATCCTCAAGCATGGGAAGCTCTTTCTTCACATGGTCTTTTCCGTTCATAGCAAGCTTCGGTACGCAACCACCACCGATAACAAGTACGGTATGGAAAGCTCCTGCCTTTACCAAAAGAAGCAGCCTCAATCATAGCGTGAGAAGGTCCTGCACAGAAGCCTCTGGCATCGGAACCGGTAGCATTATCCAGTCCTGCAATCTCAGCCACAGCCTTGGCGAAGTTTCCGCCACCTTCTGGTTTACATCTCCGCAGGCTTCCTCGGAACAGTCGATAACATATTCAATGGAAAGCGGGTCTACATTGGAGGACTTTAAGGAGTGAAGAACAGCCAAAACGGAGCTTGCCTTATTCATCAGGTTCTCCAGCATAACCTCTGCAGAAAGGTTCACATCGATGTCATGGGCTCTCTTTACACAGCCCTACCAGCTTCCCTTCAAAGAAAAGAGGTTCTGCTTCATGGGCATCTACAAATCCTTTGATTACGGAGTTCTCAACGCCCTCCTGAACTCTTGCCAAAATAGCCTCTGTAATCACAGGGATCCTGTAAAAGCTCTCCCTTGTTTGCTGATACGAAGTCCTTGTCCAGATAGAAAAACCTCGAAGCAGTCACAAGCCCTGTGCAAAAGAAGGAACTCGTTCTCAGGCATAATCTCACCAAAATGGCTGTAACGATTGGCATTCTCTACCTTCTTATCAAAAATAAGGGAACTCTACCTAGCAAACTCCTCAGGATTCTTGTTTCCGATGTATACCTGGTTTGGCCAGTACGCTACACAATCCTCAAAACTGCGAACATGCTTTCCCATCTCCTTTAAGAATTCTCCATCAGGATTTACCAGTCTTTCCTGCACGATGGTAGAGCCATGCTGCAGCATTGCTCAGGGGTATATGCCAAAACAATATCCGGAACCTTTAATGACACTATTCATTTTGATCACCCTCATATGATTAATTGTTATTTTTACAAATCGACTAAAGAAAAGATAGTTCTTTTTTTCTTTTTGGTACTTTTTCAAAGAACTTTTAGAAAAAAGGCCTCATAAAAAGCTCCCTCGGTTTTAAAAGGTACTTACAATATTCAGAGCGAATACCGTTCATTTCGTTGACAATATCGTCTACGTCTAAAACCATTTCCATCATACTAACCTGGTCTTCGTAAACAGTTTCGTCAAACTCTTCCTTCAACTCTGGTTCACAAACATGATATACCGTGAGTCCAAGCTGGACCCCAGTCAATGGGCCTGCAAAGTAGGATCTCCTGCTGTAACGGTCTCAGCTGCAAGTCCTGCAGCCTCTCCCTCAACAGCGCCAAGTACAACAACCAGATTCTCTGGTCCGAACTTATCAGCAAAAATCCTTTACTCGCTTTTTGATTTTCCAAGTCCATTGCGCCTGCGCTTGTTCAAACGAAGCACTCGGTAGAAGCAAATACAACTTCTCCGCCGGCGGTCTCTACACAAGCCTGAATAGCAGGGTCCTGGTACACCGTCACGGTCACCGATGATGATAACTTTTTACCCTTTAAAATAGCCATCTTTTCTCTCCTTTCTTTAAAGATATATATCGTAATGACTTTCGTCATATACGCAAATTCACGGGCTAATCTTACTATCGGTTCATCTTTTAGAAAATATTATCTTCTCTCCGAAAGCAAATCAGCCTTCTCTACTGCTTTGCAAGCAGTATCAACAGTCCCGTAAATTACTGATTTAAAGCAACATACTTCTCCACCATCTTCTGAGATAGCTTCTTCTGTTGCATCATCCTTTTACCAACTCTTTCCACCTTCTGTCCATCCTTATAGATAGCCATAACGGAAGTCCTAAAATCTTCTGAGCCGATAGCCAATCTTCTAGCCTTGGTAGTATTTGAGGATGTGAACTTTAACTGTCCTTCATACTTTGTCTGCTAAAGAATGTACAAATGGCATAAGAGCCTGGCAAGGAACACATCCATCACCGAAGAAATCCACAAATACATATCCGGATGCCTGTAACACTTCCTCTTCAGAAGGTATTCTTATCTACTTCTAACATCACTTCCTCCTTTATTTATGCTCATTAATATATTTCTCTGCCTGGGTGGCTGCAATAGCACCATCCGCAGCAGCAGTAACCACTTGTCTAAGACTCTTTACACGCACATCACCAACGGTAAATACGCCAGGGGATATTGGGTATGCATATCTTCATCTGTGGGAATATAGCCTCTGTCGTCCATCTCCAGATTGGTTTCCTGGAAAATCTCCGTGGTAGGAATTCTGCCGATGAAACCGAAGATTCCGAACATTCCGTCCTCTTCACTGGCCTCTAATACCTGCTCTTCCCTGTAACCACATTCTTTACCTTAATCTTCTGAAGAATATCATCACCGGAAAGCTCTTCTACAACAGTATCCCACATAATGTGAAGCTTTTCGTTCTGGAAAGCTCTTTCCTGGATAGACTTTGCTGCTCTTAACTCATGTCTTCTGTGAATCAGGGTGACGGAGCTTGCAAACTTAGTCAAAGTGCATAGCCTCTCTACTGCAGAGTCTCCACCACCTACTACGAAAACAGGAAGATCTTCAAAGAAGTTCGCATCACAGGTTGCACAGTAGGAAACACCCTTTCCTAAGAACTCCTTCTCACCCTTGCATCCGATAGGACGGGGATTGGCGCCTGTAGCGATGATTAAGGTCTTTCCTTCATAAGTCTCCTTATTACCGATAAGTCTCTTTACATCACCCTCCAGCTCTACAGCCTTAATAGTATCGTGGGCTCTTTCACAACCAAAATGCTCAGCCTGCTCGGTCATTCTCTTAATCAAAGAGGGGCCGGATTCTCCTTCCACAATCTGTCCTGGGTAGTTCTCAATAGAGTCTGTAATGGCAATCTGTCCGCCATCCTGTCCCTTCTCTACAATCAAAGTGGAAAGTCTTGCTCTTCCTGCGTACAATCCTGCTGCCAATCCTCCGGGACCTGCGCCCAAAATCAGCACGTCATAAACCTTAGACATGATTCTCTCTCCTTTAGTGATGTTAGTTTATGTTTGCAAAATAGAGACAAGCCCTATTTTGTAGATATCCAAAGTTAAGTTCTTATATCAATCTAGCTGAATTTCTGCTCTATGTTAGCAAAAGACAGCTATTTTTCTCAAGAGATAATGTTGTTTTTCTATAAATGTTTTTAGCTTTTGAAAACTCTATAAAATATTCTTTCGAGCAGGGGCCCTGCCTGAAGAATCTGTAGTACTTTAATTACTTGAAAATAGTCTGGTCGGATACTTCTGTGCAAAGAGCCTGTAAGGACTTCTCCACAATCTTTCTTCTCAGAGCCTTCTCTTCTTCAGGCTTCATAGCCGGATTTCCAAGTGGGTGAGGAATAGCAATAGCCGGAACGATACGGTTAGCACCTACTGTCATAGAGATAGGTGTTACTGTACAGATGTGCGCTACCGGAATACCTGTTGCCTCGATACCTTTAACCATTGTTGCACCGCAACGTGTACAGGTTCCTCACGTGCTGGTAAGAATGACCGCATCTACATGGTCCTTCTTAAGTTTTGCACCGATTTCCTCAGCAAACTTCTTTGCAGAAGCTACTGCAGTTCCGTTACCAACAGTGGAATAGAAGTACTCATAGAGCTTTCCGATCTTTCCTTCCTTCTCTAAATCTCTAAGAACATCAACCGGTAATACTCTGTCAGAATCCTGGTTCGCATAGCTTGGGTCATATCCACCGTGAGCTGTCTCATAGGTTTCTGCTGTTAAATCATTTACCCCTGCAATGTTGTACTCACCGTAACGAGTAGCATTGGAAGACTCGATGTGATCCGGATTTCCCTTTGGAACAATACCGCCGGAAGTTACTAAAGCAATGGTTGCCTTAGACATATCCTTAATAGCAGGCATTGGAGGAACACGGTCGAAAGAAGGCATCGGATACTCTGTTGTGAATTCTTCCCTGCAATCTTTGCCAAAAGCATCTTAACAGCACGCTTTGATCCTCTTTCCTCTTCGAAGAAGTTTACACGGATTCCCTGTGGAATGTAGCCCTCTTCCTTGGAGGAACCAATCTTCTCTCCTCTGGCAAGCTTCAAGCCAAGAGGTGCCATCTTCTTTACTGCATCTCTCATACCTGCAGCACTGTTCTTGGTAGAAACGATATAAATCTTGCTCTTTGCTTCGTCAGCTCCCGGGTTCTCAACATACATACCTGTAACAACAGGGATATTAAGCTCTTCCTGAACTGCTGCAGCAATAGTAGCACAAGCAAATCCGTAACGGCCGGCGTTAAATGCAGGACCTGCTACAAAAAGATCAGGCTTTAACTCAGAAACCTTCTTTAAAATCTCCGGCTTTACCTTATCGGTATTCTCACCGAAATAGCTATCTCCGCAAACGATGGTTCCCACGATTTCCGCTTCGTCTCCAAAGGCCTGCTGGAAAGCAAGTCCGGGTCCCATTGGTCCCTCATGGTACTCCATTGGATAATCTGCCTTATCCTCTCCACCGACCTGAGCGAAGAACTGGTTAATATATTGTACAACCTTTAATTTTCCCATTTTCTTCTCCTTATCTTGCACTCAGCTTATTAAAGCCAACCTCAGAGGTAGCACCGGTAATAACCTGAATCTCTACTTCCAAGGAACCGTCAGCCTTCACTGTGGTATCACTAGCTCCCGCAATCTTGGTCATGTAATCCAGAGTTCCGATTACCTTATCCAACTTTGGAAGAGTAATCAGCTGGTTAGCATTTCCACCGGTAACTAAAGCATTTGCTGCTACATCCGCATCTGCCAAGGACTGGGACTTTCCGTCTCTTCCTGCGTACTCATCTGTGATGATTACGGTCTTGATGCCCTCAGCTTCAATCTTCTTACAGTTCATGATTAAGTCTGTATCCGGGTTACCGAAACCTTCCTCAGTAATGATAACTGCATCTAAGTGAAGCATCTTGCAAAGCTTAGCGGTCTGGTTGGAAGAACGCTCCTTATCCGCAAGGTATACGTTCTCATTGGTAATGATATGTGCCACGAAGTTGATGGTCTTTCCATGCTCCTCGAAAAGATCTTCTACAACAGGGTTGTTCTCGTGTACGTAGCTTGGGTTCTTATCACAAGCGGATACGCAGTTTCCGGAAATGATAGCACCGTCCATAGACTCTGTTGGATACAGGATAGTGGGAAGAATCTTCTTCGCATCTACGCCGTAAACATAAGTGTCATGCAGTAATCCCTGAGACTGAAGCATCTGTACATATCCCACTCTTGGAAGATCGGGGAATGCCTTAGCACCTTCCATCAGATCTAAGGTCTCATATACCTTGGTCTCATCCGGAGTAAGCTCTCTTGCCTTCTCTGCGATAAATGTTGCTGTCTTAAGTCCTGCCAAACGAACAGCCTGCTCGTAATCATGAGCCTCGGTTCCCTCTACAGGCTTGCAAACACAGGTTAAGTTTACTGTCTTGGAGAATGGAGTATACTCTGCTCCAAGTCCGCACATATCGATGACTCCCTCCTGAAACCAACGATCGGTCCTGCTGTAATAACAGCCATTCCCTTTAAGCAATAGGTCTTTCCGGAACCTACGGTATCTACAGGAGCAACCACTCCGGGGAATACGCCCTTTCCTTCAACCTTTACTCTTGGCTCAATCACATCCTTAACCGGTGTGATACGAACAGATTCACCAGGTCTTGCCACATCAAATTCCACTTCTTTAATCTTCTCTTCTGACAGAAAAAAACTTCGCTCAGTTCTTTCTTGGATACATAGAGAACGTGGTCTTTAATTTCTGTTTTCTCGGCAAACTGGATGTCATTGATGAAAATCTTACCTAATTCCAGCTTCACTTTCATTTCCTCCTTTGAATGTTGATGTATAAGGAATGTTACAGGTTAATCCTGTAGCATCTCTCCTATCCGCTTAATGCAATACAAGGGATTCTAATCCACTATCCAGTAAGGTCCAATCCAGAGTCTGAAAGTCTTTTTTTGCACCTTTTCTCCGTGAATTCTCTCATCTTCCGGGAACTTTTCACAGGTATTCAGGGCATATTCAACCAAATCCAAGGACTTCATATCAAAGCCTTCCTCCGGGGTCTTGTCCAAAAGAACAGATTCATAAGGGGTTTCATTGGGTTTGATAGAGCCATCCAGAGGATGGGTCAAAATCTTTCCTCCCATGTGAACCATATCCCGCACCGCCTTGAGAATATCCATAAAGGAAATCTCTCTATAGTCGATTTCAATCTTAACGCTGGATACTTCTTTGGAACATTCTCTTTTTACCAGTGGATTATTGGTAACAATCACCAAGGTTTTCATTTCTTTTCTCCTTTCCAAAACACAAAAACAGGGGCTCGAGAAAATTCTCGCATCCCCTGTTTCTTCTAGATTCAGAGTCCCCAGTACACTCATCCTTTTACCTGAAAAGATTCATTGTTGGAAACAACTTGCCTCTTCGGTGGCTTTTCGCTCTCTCTGCATGTACCTTATTCTTGGTGCTTTGACAGTATTTTAACAGTCATTATGGAGCATTTCAACAAAAATCAATTTATATATTATTTTTCTATAAGTATTTTCTACAATATATTTCAATTCTTGAATTATTTCCCTCTTGCTTTTTCCTTGAATACCATAGACTGTTTTTCTTTTCAAAATTTATATTGCTTCATTTTTCTATATCGAATTTCTACTGCGTCTTTCGTCCTACCTTTTCCTATATTTCTTTTTCTTTCATAAAAAGCACTGATTCATCATCCATAGGATGCTTCTATAAGTCTCTTCGTTTATCCGATTGTTCAATTTCACAAAAGCACTATAGCCTGTGTATAATGAAATCACCCTAGACGAAAGTCTGAATAGCCAAATGAGATAAAAAGTTAAAAGGTGCTGCTCTTCAGCACTTTTTCTTTTACAAGAGATCCCACTTATGAGGGTTCCATTTTTGAGAGTTCCATTTTTGAGAGCTCCATTTTTGAGAGTTCCATTTTTGAGAGCTCCATTTTTGAGAGTTCCTCATCTTTATGATCGAGTAGGAGGCGGCGACTAACCGCCGTCCTCTCACAGCACTGTACGTACGGTTCTCGTATACAGCGCTTTCAATAGTTGACGTGCACAGACTGATAGGCTGTGGCTAAATCGTAAAAAGCCACTGTTTATCAGTCTTTCTTTTGTCATTGCCATGTTCATGACAACTGTATGTGTTGTAAACCAATAGCCTCGTCTGCTGTTTGCCGTTTTCCACCCTAGGTCTTGAGGAACTCCCATGACCCTCAGGTTTCGGTATCTGGTTCGCACACATTTCCATTGTTTCCATACACACATACGTATTCTGTGATAGAGCCATCCGTTGATATCATTCATGTTGCTCTTCATACTTGCTATTCCATAGTAGTTAAGCCACCCTCTTGCGTATACCTTGATTCTTTCTAGGCTCGGCTTGATTGACTGACAGCGCTTACGGGAAGAAAGCTCTTTCAGTTTCGACTTAAACTTCTCCCAAGACTTTGCATGAACTCGGACATATATGCCACTTCTGTTTCCTTCCCTAGTGCAAAGCCAAGGAATTTAAAAATTTCGGATTGCAAATACACTGACAGTGCGGCTTTTCTCTCGATTCACTGTAAGTTTCAGTTTCTCCTCAAGATACCTCGTACTGCTCTCTAAGAGTCTCTCTGATGCCTTTCTGCTTTTCGCAAGAAGCACTATGTCATCTGCATACCTTATGCATGGGACACCTCTTCTCAAAAACTCCCGGTCGAACTCATTGAGGGTAGATATTCGCGAGCAAAGGGATAAATTCCTCCTTGTAGCGACCCTTCCTCTGTTTCAATAACCACTCCATTTTCCATTACGCCACTTTTCAGATACCTCTTGATAAGTTGCACCACGTTCATCTTTAACATTTTTCCTCAGAAGGGTTGATAAGAATCTCGTGGTTGATTGTATCGAAAATATTTCGATAAATCTAGAACTACCACATATGTATAGCCCTGTTCAGCGTACTCCTTAATCTTAAGTATTGCTCCTTTTGCGTCTCTGTTTGGACGGTAACCGTAGCTGCCGTCTGTAAAAAGTGGCTCATAGATTGGAACTAACTGTTGTGTTATCGCCTGTTGAAGTGTACGGTCTATCACTGTTGGTATGCCAAGCTTTCGCACACCACCATCTGGTTTGGGAATCTCAACTCGTCTTACTGGAGACGGAGTATACTTTCCACGATAGATACGGTTAGTTAACTCCTGTTGATGTTCCTGAAGATAGGAAGTACCTCTTCGATGAGTCATACCATCAATTCCAGGTGCTCCCTTTGTTTGCCTTCACTCTCTTATACGCTCTGTTAAAGTTATCTTTTATGCAGTATCGCTTCTAAAGAGCTTCGGCTGTGCACTGCCTCTTTCTTTCCATATCAGATTGAATGACCTACGCGCTTTCGCATACCCTTCATGTTCCGCACTATCTCTTTGCGAACAGCCATTGTTTTCAATGTTTTCTGCCATAACCAGTCATTCCTCCTTTCTCAGTCATACTTGAGACTCCTACTGATTCGGTCCTTTGTCTCTCGACTACTATGACCTCTGCTGACTTCTGTGTGTTCAGCATTGCTTTGGACAATGGTTACCTCTTTCGAGGCATATCACAGACCTCCCTAGGTACCACACGTTTCTTCCTCTCCATATATCTGCCTCATCTATCATGCATGATTCCGTGTAGTTATTGGACTTTGGCTTGTCTTGCAGTCTTATCCTCATGCATAACCTCATATGAGATTTCTGTTCGTCAGACCAGAGATTTGCCCATGAGTTAGTATCTTCCTCATATCCAGCTTCCTTCAGATTCGAGGTCACCTCGACACCCTTGCCTTCGGCTATATCCTTCCCACTACCGGGCGGATTCGGGACTTTTAACCCGTTAGAAACGTGCGCCGCTAAACTCACAAGAACTAAAAACGACATAGGATGAACCTATGCCGTTTTTATATGGACTTTGAAAACCAATGCATCCGCTTCAATTTTTCCTTGTCTATTTTTGCGTTTCTACTGTTTTTACTGTTTTACTTTTCTGCTGATCGACTCTTCTACTTTTTCATAAATTTCTTTTACTGTGAAGCCAGCATAAGCAAAGGCTAATACATTTGGAATAACCATTAAACCGTTAAAGAAATCTCGCATATCCCAAAACAAGATCCACCTTTAAGGTTGTTCCTACAATGATACATGCCACAACGATTAAGGAATATGCCGTAACAGCCTTCTTTCCAAACAAGTACTGTACATTTACAGCGCCGAAGAAATGCCATCCCAAAACGGTGGAGAAGGCGAAGAAGAAGAGACAAATCGCTACAAAGAAATGTCCAAAGCTTCCAAAACCTGCACAAAAAGCTCTCTGGGTTAAAGCAATACCGGTATACAATGGTTTTCTGGGTTGCAGGATCCAACTGTCCGTAGATGCCGCTGGTCAGGATAACCAATACGGTAAAGTTCAACACAACGAAGGTATCAATAAATACGGAAACCATAGCACAAAGCCCCTGAGCATCCGGGCTGTCTGCCTTTGCTCTTGCATGAGCATGAGGAGTAGATCCCATTCCTAGCTCATTAGAAAAAGTCCTCTAGCCACACCGAAACGGATAGCCTGACGAATGGTAATTCCCAAAAGCCGCTCCGGTTGCTGCCTGAGGATTAAAGGCTCCGATAAAGATGGAAGCCAGTGCAGCGGGAAGTGCAGTAATGTGCATCAGAATAAAAATAACAGCACCTAAGATATAAATGCCGGCCATAATCGGTACAACCTTCTCTAAAACGGAAGCCAGTCTCTTGAGTACCGCCAAAGAAAAATGAAAGGCAGCAATCACTGCCACAAAGATTCCGATGGCAATAGGGAGGAATCTCAACATTTAAAACATGGAAGGCTTCCTCAAAAAGCAGCTCCGATGGAGTTGGACTGTACCATGTTACCCATGAAGCCCAATGCTAGAATGATAAAGATAGCAAAGAGTCCTGCTAAAAGCCTTTTCCAAGTCCCCAGAAACGCCTGACGAATGTAATAAACAGGACCTCCGGTTATATCTCCGTCCTTCTCTTCCTTATAAGCCTGAGACAATACCGCCTCTCCGTAGTTCGTAGCCATTCCGAAGAATGCGGAAAGCCACATCCAAAAGATTGCGCCTGGTCCACCACTTACAATAGCTGTAGCCGCACCTGCCAAATTACCGGTTCTACCTGTGCGGCGATAGCTGTGGCAATAACCTGGAATGGGGACATTTCACCCTTTTTCATGCTTCTCACCCTTCAGGAGAAGTAGCCAAACATCTCAACTTGAATCCCTCTCCAAGGCGTCTCAGTTGAATAAAGCGCAGTCGAATCGTGTAATAAATACCGGTTCCACAGAGCAGAAAAATCAACAGAAAGCTCCAAAGAAATGTGTTCCCTTTTCCAATTAGATCCTGCAAGACATTCATAGCATTTTTCTCCTTTTCACATTGAAAAATATATTGTTAATATTTTATCTATTGCTTTCTTGCTTGGCAATTTTCCGGACACTTATATTGTAAATTTCTATAATCATTTACTTTTCAACATACTTCATTGAGGGATATTGTACATGATATTGCCTAATTAGTAAACAAAAAAATCACAAATTTTTATATAGTATACAGTTTTTATTGTGTGAATTTTATCACATATATAAATTCTTTTATAGAAGCTCTTTTATTCTCGTCTAAAGAGAGTTTTGGGCTTGCAAAGGGATAGTCATTTAAAAAGGGCTCCCAAAAATCCGAGAGCCCTTTTAGTGAATGAATCAATAGATCTATTTAGCTTTTTAGCTTTTTAGCTTTTTAGCTTTTTAGCTTTTTAGCTTTTTAGTATTTAAACTTTGATACCGCAGCCTGGAGATCTTCGAACATCTCTGCCAGGGCGAAGGTGGCATGGGTAATCTCCTTCATGGCGGCAGTCTGATCCTCGGAGATTCGTTTTACGCTACTGATATGATTCATCGTGTTATCGGACTTATCCACGATATCATTAAATCCGCTTAACAAGGTTTCAATCTTTTCGTAAATCTGCTCTACAAGTTTTGTAATATCACCAACCTGAGAAACAATGGTCTGTACCTCACTACTGATTGCGCCGAAGGTAGCCTTGGAGCCCTGTACCACAGTAACGCCTTCCACCAGCTTCTCGTTACTCTCTTTGGTGGAGTTTACAACACTGTCAATATTCTCACAATTTCACGAATCAGAATCGCAATGGAATTGGTAGAGCTCTTAGACTGATCTGCCAGTTTACTTACCTCACTGGCTACCACAGCCAGTCCTCTTCCTGCCTCTCCTGCTCTTGCCGCCTCAATGGTGGCATTCAAGGCCAAAATATTAGTCTCCTCTGCAATACGGCGAATGGTATGCACAATCTGCTCAATCTTTACAGATCCCGCGCTAAGCTTTTCAATATTTTCATTGGTCTTTTCAGGGTTTCTTTAGACCCAAAATCTTCTCTTCAATTTCAGCAGATGCCTCTGTACCTTCATCTGTGGAGGAAATCACGGTATCCATAGACCGGTTGATTTTCTGCACGCTTTCATTCAGCTGAGAAATTCTATCTGCCATAAACTGTACATCTGACTTGGCATAGTCTACGGAGGAAAGTTGGTCAGCGGCAATGGCACTTACATCTACTACATTTTTATGTACTTCCTCATTGGACGCAGTAAGCTGCTCACCGGTTGCGGAAATCTCTTCCGAAGTACTAACTACTTTAGAAGACATATCTCCGATAACATGGAACATATCCTTAAGTCCTGAAGAAATATTGTCCAGGATTTTACTGATCATTCAATCTCATCTTTACGGTTGGTAGCGAATCTCTTGGTAAAATCTCCCTGGGCAATAACTTCCGCATCCCTTACCAGGGCGTAAAGCGGGCGGAAAGCAATGGTTAGGAACAGCATAGCCAGTACAGGAATCGCTACCAGCATCATGATAACCACCATTCCGAATTTCCGGAAGGTTTCCTTTTCCTTTGGCTACCAGGTCGGTACGGTCATCAATAAATTCCAAAAATCCTAAAGTCTTACCGTCAAAGGACTTTAAAGGAAGGCAGTAGAAATTTTGGGTTTCATCCTCGGATGTCACAAAAACAGATTCACCGGCCTGAATTTGTTCCAGCTTATCTGAGAAAAGGAAACTCAATAGCTTCCTCTGAAACTGTGGAAGAAGATAAAGGCTGCTGTCCCATCTTCGAATTTATAAAGAGTAAAGTCTCCGTTATAGGATTCCTTTAAAGTCTCCAAAAAGCTATGCTCCAGCTCTTTTCCAAACTCAAAGCTTCACATGTTCTCCCTCATAAAATATCAGGCTAACTACGCGGAAACCGAATCCGGAAACTCCCGCTTCAATTCCCTTTTACAATCTTCTTGGAGCTGTTGGCTTCATTCACCGTAAAACGGAAATCCTTTAAACTGTCTCCAAACTTTTCCGGCTTATTCATTCTTAAGAAAGATACTGAATCCGGAAGATGAAAGTGTGCCTGTGGGAAATCAGATTTCATGCTCTCGTAGGTAGGAAGCATGTAGTCATACAGATATTCTCTTCTAAGTAAAAAGGTCGATTTTGTTGATTTTGCATCCTTAATTAACTTACGATTTCAAAAATTGCTTTTCTTCTATAAATTGAGTAAAGGCTTCTCCCAACTGAGTTTGCCCTCCGGAGAAGATGCACCCTATCCGGAAAACGGGGAAGTTCCAAAAAGGGACTAAAACAGAGGATGCCTTCTTCCTTTAAAAGTCTTCAATTCCTATTCCACTTCCCATCCAAGGTGGAGAAGGCTTTATAATATCGATCACCGGGAAAGGAAAGGAGGGCAGCGCAATATAAAGAATATTTTCTTTTGAGAAAAGGAATGCCGTAACGGGGACAATCCCGGAAAAACTCCTGGAGCCTTTTGATTACTCTGCCCCCTGTCCGGTCTTCCAAAGCTCAAATAATCATTGATTCCCAAGAAGAAATCATCTTATCTTCTGTTCCAAGATTTTTACAGGCATTTTTGCAAGTCCTCCCACTCCGAAGGGAAGTTCGAGAATACATCGCCCCTACCCTAGCTTCCAGCAAAAAGGAATAGTCGGAAAAACGCTTTTCCAAAACATGGTAATAAGCGCTCCTCCAGCAGCAGGCGAAGGTCTTCATGCTTTTCATTGGGAAGATATCCATAGCTGATAGAATCTCCATAAATCAGTAGCTTTTTCATCCTACGCCTCCTTTTATTTTTGCTGCAGGGCCTGCCACACGCTCCGCTTCTCCGGAGACTTTTTCGTGATCTTCTCCTGGTCAAAATATTGAATCATGGCTTTTTGCACATTTTTCGACTGGTTGAGAAGGCATCTTTCAAGTAGCAATGCCCAGCACCTCTTCTTTTTGAAAGTAGTCCAATACCCAAGCCTTCACCTTTTCCAAATCCTTTTTGCAAAATCAAGAGCTCCGGATCTTCTCCCACCTTCACTACCATTCCTTCTACTACGGTATTTTGTAAAATATCCAGGAAATCCTCTTCCTTGGCCTTGCCCCTGTCGATTTCTTCCTGCTTTAAGAGGGAATAGCCCGCATTTTCCAAGCTGGATAAAATATTTTTCTCAATCGCTTGATACTTTTCATCCTTAAAGTCCTCCTGAGAGGAAAGATAAAGGAGTTCACCCTTACTTTGTATATCTGTAAGGAGGGAAAGCAGGGCATCAAAGGCCTTGGCATTGCCTTTTTCCATAGCTTTTCCGCATCTCCGCCTTTGCCATACCGATGCGATAGGGATGGGCCTTACGGAACTGCAAGCTCTTCCTTGCATTTTTCCTCCCAGTGGAAACGATTGTCTCCGTGAAGGAAAAAGCCTCCCTGCTGCATGGGAAGTTCACATAGCTTTTCAGACTGCCTTAGCGCCTCCATAATAGGAAGAATCTCTTCATTTTCCAAGGAAAGGTCTTTGCTTAATTCCTTAAGGCTTGCACCAAATTTCGCTTCCAGGAAGTAGCTTTCCACAGTTTCTTCCAAAGAGCCCTCTTCCTTTCTTCTTAGAGCATCAATAGCATCTTCCTTAAAGCGCTTTTTCTTCTTGGCATTGGCTTCCAAAACCCGATTCCGCCACCAATGGTTTCCACAGGACTATAAAATCGAAGAAGGAAGAGATCCCCTTGGCAAAAACCATTTCCTGTTCCAAAAGAATCTGGCAGTACCCCTCTTCTCCTGCCTCCAGCTCTTCCTTGTCCAGAAGAATAATACGGCATAATAGCTCCGTGGTGCCGGAAAGAAAATGCAGTCTTTCTCTATTTTTAATGGTTCGATGGGAAGAGGGAAGAATTCGTACCCTGGCATCGAGAAGCTTGGTATTTTTCAAAGCTGTTTTTCCCGGGCAAGCACAGCCCCTTCTTAATATCTCCCTTTTTCAGTCCTGTCAGGTTCAGAGCCACTCTTTGCCCTGCTACGGCCTGCTCCGCATCCTGCTCATGAACCTGAATATTTCGGATTCGCACCGGAAGCTGCTTGGGATAGATTTCCACAGCATCTCCCTTAATCAGGGTTCCGGAAATCAAGGTTCCGGTAACAATGGTGCTAAGCCCTGCAAGCTGAACACCCTGTCAATGGGGAGCCTTGGAAGACCGCTGGGACTTTTCCGGAAAGAGTTTGCAGCATTTCCAAAATGGCATCCTTACAAGCTTCAATACCTGCCCCGGTTTTGGTGGATACTTCTACAATTTTCGCTTTTTCCAGCATTGTCCCCTTGAACTCTTCCCGAATATCCTCCTTCACCACTGGAAATCCAGTCTTCGTCCACCAAATCGCATTTTGTCAAAAACCACAATACAGTTTTTCAATGCCAAGGAGATAGAATATCCAAATGCTCTCTGGTCTGGGGCATAATGCCTTCATCCGCAGCCACCACCAAAAGCACCATATCCATTCCGCAAACACCGGAAACCATCTGCTGAATAAATTTCTCATGTCCCGGCACATCAATCACACCGCAACGGTGCTCATCCTCTAAATCAAACCAGGTAAAGCCCAATTCAATGGTAATACCACGGTTTTTGCTCTTCCTTTAGACGAGTCCGTTTCCCTTCCCGTCAAAGCACGAATTAAAGAAGTTTTTCCATGATCTATATGTCCTGCAGTTCCTATAATGATGTGTTTCATGCCATCCTCCAAAAATCCGAATCTTCTAAGACTATTTCCCGTGTTCCTAGTTATCAGAGTCTTCCCCTATGTACAAAGGGATGTTTCCTTATCTACATGCATTCCTTGCATACAGGCTTTTATAAACTATATGCTTCCCTTCTTTTTGCATAAAGCAGAACTTGTGCAATAATACTAATCACAAACAAAAATAAAAGAAAGCATCTGGCTAACCGCAATATTGGTTCCAAAACATCAAGGAATCCGCCCGTAAACCTTCGATAAAGAAACGGCCAAAACCATAGAGCATCAGGTAGAAAGAAAAAATCTGTCCATCGTAGCTCTTCTTTTTAGAATAAAAATACAAAAAGCAAAAAACCGACAGATTCCATACACTTTCATAGAAAAAGGTGGATGGACACTGAATATAGGAGGTTCCGGAAATATACTGAAGTTTGCCAGTACATTGCTGTTTAACATCCCCCGGATTGACGATGCTTTCCTTGATTCGCATAGCCAAAAGAGAATCCGTATATCCCCAAAGGCCTCCGCATTGAAGAAGTTTCCCCACCTGCCGATGGCCTGTCCCAAGATTAGGCCGATGACACCGGAGTCCGCCATAGGCAGAAACTGTAGCTTTCTTTTTTTACAAAAGACGATACAGGTGGCGATGGCTGTCAGAACTCCGCCATAAATCGCCAGCCCTCCCTGCCGGATATTGGGAATTTCCGCTAAATGCTTTGCATATATTCCCACTCAAAAATCACATAATAGAGTCTTGCCCCGATTACCCCAAGAATAATCACAATCAAGGCAAAGTCCTGAATGTCCTCTACCTTATGTCCATGCTTTCCGTAATCTCTTGTAGCAACGGACATGCCAAGAAGCATACCGATTCCGATAATGATGCCATAGAAGGCTATAGAAAAACCAAAAACAGAGATACTGTTTTTGTAATTTTTTTCAATACTATCCCCAGGTGGGGAAAAATATAAGTCATAGTTTTCCATTGTCTGTCCTTTCCTTCCATGGTAAGTACGCTATCTTTTTTGCTTCTCAAGCTATTTTTTTACTTCTCAATACAGCTTTTTGCTTTTTTGCTTGTCTGCTTCCGCTATCTTTCATGTCTTTAGCTTAATCGGCTACTTGATTTTTCTTGTCCGGCAAGGCTTAGCCCTCTAAAAGCTTTAAGAACTCTTCCTCTGTTAGTATCAGAATGCCCAGCTCCTTAGCCTTCTTGTTCTTACTACTTCCGGATGTGCTGTCGTTGTTAATTAAGTAGTCCATATTTTGAGACACGGAAGAACTGCACTGTCCTCCGGCCTTTCAGTTTCCTCCTCCAGAGCCTTTCGATTGGGAAAATGATGGACAGAGCCGGTAATCACGAAATGCTTTCCGCTGATCCCGCTCCTCTCCTCCTTCTCTTCCTTTTCCAAATGTAAGATAGAAAGAAGCTCTAAAACAATTCTTCGATTTTCTTCCTCTTGAAAATACGCTACAATGCTGTCCGCTAAAACCTGACCAATCCCTTTTCACTTGAAGGATTTCATCCTTGGAGGCATCCATCAGCTTATAGGGATCCTGGGAAAAAGGCTTCCGCCAACATTCTTCCGTTACTGACTCCGATTCCCTCAATTCCTAAGGCATAAAAGCAGTCGCCCAAGGGTGAGAGTTCTTGGCCTTTTCTATGTTTTCCTGGATTTTATCAAAGGACTTCTGACCAAAGCCCTCCATCTCTATGATTTCCGCCCTATGCTTTTTCCAAGGAGAAAAGATCCGGGAAAACTCTTGAATAAAACCTCTAGCCAACCATTTTTCCAAGGTCATCTCGAAAGCCCCTCGATATTTAGAGCATCTCGGCTGGCAAATAAAAGCAAACTGCTTAATCCGCTTTTGCAGGGCAATGGGGATTTTGGCAGTAGAGCATCTTGGTTTCTTTGTCCTTAACAATCTTGGTTTCCTCCTGACAGGCAGGACAATGCTTAGGAATCTCTAAATTCCCGGATCTGGTCTTATTTTCCCCGATCTGAGGAATAATCATATTGGCCTTATAGACCGTGATTTCATCTCCGATGCCAAGGGCTAAATCCTCGCAATAAGTAATATTATGGAGGCTGGCTCTGCTGACCACCGTACCCTCCAGCTCCACCAGGGCTGAAAAATCGCCACCGGATTAATCAAGCCTGTTCTACTGGGAGACCATTCTACGGAAAAGAAGCTTTGGTGCTCTCTTCCTCGTCCTGCCACTTGAAGGCAATGGCATTCCGGGGAAACTTCGCGGTTCTTCCCAGACTTTCTCCATAGGCGATATCGTTGTATAAAAGTACCAGTCCATCGGAGGGAAGTCATTTTTGCATCTGCCTGGAAAATTCCGCCACCGCCTCTTGGATATTTTCGGCATTCACCATTTTCGATGTACCACGGAAAAAGCCCTGCTCTTCAAGAAACGGAACTCTTCCTCATGTTGGTTGTGAAAATCCGGAGCTTTTCCCTCTTCCTCCGCAAGCACTCAGACCAAACAAAGAAATCTGCACCCTTCTTTCCTTCGTCACCTTCGGATCCAACTGACGAACGGAGCCGGAGCAAAGATTTCTGGGGTTTTTGTATTTGGCGCCCTCCTCCGGAAGTTCTTCATTGATTCTTTCAAAATCGGAATAAGAAATAAAGGCCTCCCCCCGAACCACAAGATGACCCTTAAAAGGAATCTGCAAAGGCAAATTTTGGAAGGTCTTAGCATTTTCCGTAACCAGCTCTCCCACGATACCGTTTCCTCTGGTTACCGCCTTTACAAGCTTTCCCTCCTGATAATGTAAAACGATGGTTAAGCCGTCCAATTTCCAGGAAAGGATTCCCTCCTGCCCCTGTAAAAAGCTTTGTAAATCCTCTATGGACTTGGTTTTGTCCAAGGAAAGCATGGGACTGTCGTGATTTTCCTTGGGAAGGGCTGTGGCTACCGCATAGCCAACATTTTGCGTGGGGCTTCCGGAAAGCACCACTCCGCTTTCCTCTTCCAAGTTCAGCAAAGTATCATAGGCCTTGTCATACTCTAAGTTAGAGACAATTTCTCTCCCCTCCTGATAATAAGCTTTGGCCGCCTCATTTAAAAAGGATATCAATTCCTTCATTCGGGCTATGCTATCCTGCTTACCGGCATCTTGCATGCCGCTTTTTTCTTCTATTTTGCTATTTTCTTCTATCTTGCTATTCTCTTGACTCCCCATACTATCCCTCAAAAAGCTCTAAGTCTTCTCTCTTGATTTCAAAATACTCTCCGGGCTTCATTTTTCCCAGTTCTATATTCATCACCCGAATGCGTTTTTAAGCGGGTCACCTCATAGCCAAGGGCTTCGCACATTCTTCGAATCTGGCGATTTAAGCCCTCCGTTAAGACAATGTGGAACTGCTTCCGCTGAATCTCCTTGGGCAGCTTCGGATCCTGCCAAAGTACTGCCCGTCTGGTAGTTCTCTCCAGTTCCGGAAGATAAACCCCTGAGGACATTTCCTGTAAAAATTCCTTAGTAATCGGCTTATCCACCGAAACAATGTATTCTTTTTCCTTATAGCCACTGGCTTTATTGATTTGATTGACTAAATCTCCCTGGTTAGTCAAAAGTAGTAAACCTTCAGAGTCCTTATCCAGACGACCGATGGGGTAGATTCTTTCCTTATAGCCTATGGCCTCGATGACATTTTTCCCTCTGTCCTTCTCTCCTGTGGTACAGATAATGCCTCTTGGCTTATAGTATTTCAGGAGTACAGGCTCGAGCTTTTTCCTTCTTATGTCCTTTTTCCGGAAATAAAGCTTCCTCTAGAGAATCTCCTCTTTTCCCATGATTTCCATGCCAGGCTGGCTTTCTCTCCGTTTACCAAAAAGCTTGCCTTCGGAAATATAACAGTCCGCCTCTCTTCTGGAACAAATTCCCATGGCACTAAGCCACTTATTGATACGCATTCTTCCCCCTTATTCCTAATGAATAAACATGGCATCCCCAAAGCTGAAAAAGCGATACTTTTCCTTTACCGCCTCTTCATAGGCATGCAAAATCTTCTCCCTGCTGGACAATGCGGACACCAGCATCAGGAGAGTGGACTCCGGCAAATGGAAGTTGGTAATCAAGGCATCCATCACCTTAAAGTCAAATCCGGGATAGATGAAAATGTCAGTCCAGCCGGACTTAGCTTCTATCTTCCCGCTTTCTCTTGCGGCGGACTCCAGGGCTCTACAGGAGGTGGTTCCAGTACAGATTACTCTTCCTCCTCTTTTGCTTGCAGGCTTCTATCTTCTCCGCCACCTCTTGGGACACGGAGTAATACTCGGAATGCATGTGATGCTTCTCCACTTCCTCCATTTTCACCGGACGAAAAGGTTCCAAGGCCCACATGGAGGGTAATGCGAAGAATCTCAATCCCCTTGGCCTCACACTGCTCCAGTAATTCTTTGGTCCAATGCAGTCCTGCCGTAGGAGCCGCCGCAGAGCCCTCTTCCTTGGCATAGACAGTATTGTAACGGGTTCTGTCCTCCAATTTATGGGTAATATAAGGGGGAAGAGGCATCTCTCCCAACTTGTCTAATACCTCTTCAAAAATTCCGCTAAATTCAAAGCGAATCAAGCGATTGCCCTCTTCCAAAATATCTACAATTTTCGCCTTGAGCCTTCCATCCCCAAAAGAAATCCTGGCTCCGGGCTTTAGTTTTTCCGGGTTTTCACCAGACACTCCCAATGCTCCTTATCTCTTCTATGAAGAAGAAGCACTTCCACCTGAGCACCGGTGTCTTCCTTTACACCGTATAATCTGGCAGGAATCACCTTGGTTTCATTTAGCACCATACAATCTCCCGGATGCAAGTAATCCAGGATATCGTAAAAATGCTTATGCTCTATTTCCCCTGTTTCCTTATTCAAAAGCATGAGACGAGAGGAGGAACGATTTACCAATGGATCCTGGGCAATTAATTCCTCGGTAAAGCATAATAAAAATCTTTGGTATTCATGGCGTCCCTTCTTAATCACTATTTGAAGATACAATGCTTTCATTTTTCTACAACAACATCCTAAAGTTTCTCCATTTGAAGATTCTGAAGCTACTTCCAGCGATGCCCCATCCCCGTTTCCTGTATTACTTCCATCCTGTCCCGGAGAAAGAGATACACTGCTGTCAGAATCCAAAGCCGCAGCAGGCCCATCATCATTTACCTCTAAAAGAGAAACCTCGGAATCAATAGACGCCTGATCCTCCGTATAGATTCTTCCGGTTTGGAAGGCATCCATAAAGTACAGCCAGTCGAGAATCTGAAGACAGAGCCTCCAAGAGCTGAGAGTCTACAGCGTTAATTAAATCCTGCACATCCTGGTGGGTAGCAATAGGCATGGATAAATTTTGTCTGTTCCGGCGTCTTATTTTCCACAAGTTCAAAGGCATTTTGCTCGTTTACCCGCATATAGCAATACATCAAAGCAGGAGCAGGAGTTTTTGCCCTACGGAAATGTACCTGATACTGCAGGAAAATCAACTTTTCATTCTCTCCGATTCCCGGCACAGCATAGGTTTTTGATATTGTCATAGGATTCAATATATCCGGACTCGGGTTTTCAGTTGCTTTTGTAATCTTTCCTCTGTTCCTTACTTTGATTTTCCACACCGCTTAAACGGTAGAGGGTATCCACATCCGCAGCCAGCTTTTGCCTTAAAAGTATTCTTGGAAAAAATTTCTCCAGACATCATCATTGTATTCCCGCCAAAACAGGATCTGTCTCCTCTTCGACTTCAGATGCACTGACTATTTCAGAAGCGCTAACTTTCAGCTTAGGCTTTTCCTGATAGGGGAGCTGCCCCAAAAGCCCAAGGCTTTCAGAATCTTTATCAGCACAATCAAAACCAGTACTATTACGGGTATCAGAAAAAAAGATTGCTCATGGAAATCCTTTCTCTTCTTTGAATCTTATGCAGTTTTCTTTGTCTTTGATTTCTTTTCTTTAAAAATGATTTTTTTCTCGACTTTTTCGACAACATCTTCTTTACATCATCTAAATTATCAAGATTTTTCCCATATTTTTTTGTCCTATCTTTGTTCAGTTTAACTTTTCTATCATAACGCAATTTAGGTAAAAAATACAGCAAAAAAGCGTGTTCCTTACGAAACACGCTTTTCTTAAAGATTCGTTTAGAGATTCTTTCTAATTACTCAAGAATCTTAACAACTCTTCCGGATCCTACTGTTCTTCCACCCTCACGGATAGCGAAACAAGTCCCTCTTCCATAGCGATTGGGTGAATAAGATCTACTTCCATCTCAGTGTTATCACCGGGCATAACCATCTCTACGCCGTCTGGCAGCATGCAGATACCGGTTACGTCAGTGGTTCTGAAATAGAACTGAGGACGGTAGTTGGTGAAGAAAGGAGTATGACGTCCACCTTCATCCTTTGTTAATACGTAAACCTGAGCGGTAAACTTCTTGTGGCACTTTACAGAACCCGGCTTACAGATAACCTGACCTCTTTCGATCTGGTCACGGTTGATACCACGGAGAAGAAGACCAACGTTATCTCCTGCCATAGCCTCATCAAGCTGCTTACGGAACATCTCGATACCGGTGATAACGGACTTCTGAGTCTCCTCGTTGATTCCAACGATTTCAACTTCATCAGATACATGAAGAACTCCACGCTCTACTCTACCGGTAGCAACAGTTCCACGTCCTGTGATGGTGAAGATATCCTCAACAGGCATAAGGAAAGGCTTATCAGTCTCACGAGCCGGCTCTGGGATATAGCTGTCTACAGCATCCATAAGTTCCATGATCTTATCGCCCCACTCGGACTTCGGATCTTCAAGAGCCTTTAATGCGGAGCCCTTGATTACAGGGATGTCATCTCCAGGGAACTCATACTCGGAAAGAAGCTCTCTAACTTCCATCTCTACAAGCTCAAGAAGCTCTGGGTCATCAACCATGTCACACTTGTTCAGGAATACAACGATAGCAGGAACACCTACCTGACGAGCAAGAAGGATGTGCTCTCTTGTCTGAGCCATAACACCGTCAGTAGCAGCTACTACGAGGATAGCTCCATCCATCTGAGCAGCACCGGTGATCATGTTCTTAACATAGTCCGCGTGTCCGGGGCAGTCAACGTGAGCATAGTGTCTCTTATCTGTCTCGTACTCAACGTGAGAGGTGTTGATGGTGATTCCTCTTTCTCTCTCTTCCGGAGCCTTATCGATGTTAGCGAAGTCTGTTGCTGTGTTACCAGCTACACGGTCTGCTAAAACCTTGGTGATAGCAGCTGTAAGAGTTGTCTTACCGTGGTCTACGTGTCCGATAGTTCCGATGTTAGCGTGTGGTTTGGTTCGCTCAAAATGCGCCTTTGCCATTTCAATACCCTCCTAATAAATGTAATACAACGAAAATCATGCCAAGCACCAACGCATGCATAGCATGCGAATTGCAGTACATCCCAAGTTCGCCTAAAAAAAGAACCTAGTGACCATGATTTTATCATTAGTTTTCTTTGAAAGCAAGCCTTTTTCTGTAGTCCAAAGGCCTACAGAAAAGACCTGTTAAATCTTCTTTTTTCGACTCCTTTTTAAGTCTTTCAGGGAGTCTATTCCGAAACGATCCGGAGCTTTTTTCTTACTTCTTTATGTTAGAAAGAACCTTGTCCTGAACATTCTTAGGACACTTCTCATACTTCTCGAAGAACATAGAGTAGTTTGCTCTACCCTGGGTCTTGGAACGAAGGTCTGTTGCATATCCGAACATCTCCGCCAATGGAACGAAGGCATTAACCTGCTTTCCGGATGGGATGTCTTCCATGCTCTCGATTCTTCCACGACGGGAGTTTACGTCTCCGATTACGTTACCCATGTACTCTTCCGGTGTAGTAATCTCCACCTTCATGATAGGCTCTAAAAGGATTGGATCAGCCTTCTGCATAGCATTCTTGAAGGCAATGGATCCTGCAAACTCGAAGGCACGCTCGTTAGAGTCGACTTCGTGGTAAGATCCGTCGTAAACATTTGCATTAACACCCAGTACAGGGAATCCTGCAAGTACTCGGAGTTAGCAGCTTCACGAATACCCTTCTCGATTGCAGGGATGTATTCCTTAGGAATAGATCCACCCACAACGGTAGACTGGAACTTGAAGAGCTCTTCTCCGTTCGGATCCATAGGCTCGAACTTAACCTTACAGTGTCCGTACATGACCGGAACCACCGGACTGGTGAATGTACTTTCCTTCCACCTCAACAGGCTTTGTGAAAGTCTCTTTGTAAGCAACCTCGGGAGCACCAACATTTGCCTCTACCTTAAACTCACGAAGCAGACGGTCTACGATAATCTCAGGTGCAACTCTCCCATTCCGGAGATGATGGTCTGTCCTGTTTCCTCGTTGGTTCTAACTACGGAAGGTAGGATCTTCTTCAGCAAGCTTTTGCCAAAAGCCTCACCCATCTTACCCTGAGAAGCCTTAGTCTTAGGGCTCGATAGCTACAGAGATAACAGGCTCAGGGAATTCCATGGACTCGAGGATGATGGGGTGCTGCTCATCACAGATGGTATCTCCTGTGAAGTAAGCTTAAATCCTACTGCCGCAGCGATATCTCCGGAGAATACCTCATCCAACTCGTTTCTCTTGTTTGCGTGCATCTGCAGCAAACGTCCAACTCTTTCCTTCTTTTCCTTTGTGGAGTTCAGAACATAAGAACCGGTCTTCAATGTTCCGGAATACACACGGAAATATGCTAACTTACCAACGAAGGGGTCAGTCATAATCTTGAAGGCAAGAGCAGCGAAAGGTGCATTGTCGGAAGAAGGTCTGCTGTCAGGCTCTCCATCCATATCGGTTCCCTGAATATCGGGAACATCAGTTGGCGCGGGTAAGAAATCAATAACCGCATCCAAAAGCTTCTGTACACCCTTGTTACGATAAGCAGTACCGCAAAGACAAGGAATAGCCTGTCCTGCAATAGTACCCTTACGAAGGGCTGCCTTTAATTCCTGCTCGGTCGGAATCTCTCCCTCAAGGTATTTCTCCATAAGGTCGTCATCCAACTCGGAAATCTGCTCTACTAACTTCTCACGATATTCCTCAGCCAAGTCCTTGAACTCTTCAGGAACATCTGTGATCTCGATATCTTCACCCTTGTCATCCTTGTAGAAGTAAGCTCTCATCTCGAAGAGGTCGATTACTCCTTTGAAGGTGTCTTCTCTTCCCATCGGAACCTGGGTAATGATACAGTTCTTACCCAAACGGTCTACGATAGTCTGTACAGAGTGGAAGAAATCCGCTCCCACAACATCCATCTTGTTGATGAACGCCATACGGGGTACATTGTAGGTATCTGCCTGACGCCATACGTTCTCAGACTGAGGCTCTACACCGCTCTTTGCGTCAAATACACCTACTGCGCCGTCCAAAACACGAAGAGAACGCTCAACCTCTACGGTAAAGTCTACGTGTCCCGGGGTGTCAATAAGGTTGATTCTATATTCCGGTGCTCCGGGGATCTTCTTGTGCTCCTTCTCAGGAATCCAGTGGCAAGTAGTTGCAGCGGAGGTAATGGTGATACCTCTCTCCTGCTCCTGCTCCATCCAGTCCATGGTAGCACTACCTTCGTGGGTTTCTCCAATCTTGTGGTTTACACCGGTGTAATAGAGGATACGCTCGGAAAGTGTTGTTTTACCGGCGTCAATATGCGCCATGATACCAATATTTCTTGTGTGCTCAAGGGAATACTGTCTTTCAGCCAATGTCTTTCCTCCTATTAGAATCTGTAATGAGCAAATGCCTTATTGGCCTCAGCCATTCTATGCATCTCCTCTTTACGCTTTACTGCAGCACCTGTGTTGTTGGCTGCATCCATAATTTCATTTGCTAATCTTTCTGCCTGAGTCTTCTCAGAACGCTTTCTGGAAAACTCTGTAAGCCATCTTAATGCCAAGGTCTGGCGTCTCTCAGGCTTTACTTCCATTGGTACCTGGTATGTGGCACCACCAACTCTCTTTGCCTTTACCTCAAGTACAGGCATGATGTTGTTCATTGCTTCTTCAAATACTTCTACAGCATCCTTCTCTGCCTTAGCGGCAACCTTCTCGAATGCTCCATAAACGATCTTCTGTGCAACACCCTTCTTACCATCTAACATGATGGAGTTTACAAGCTTAGTTACAATCTTGGAATTGTAAATTGGGTCTGCCAGTACATCTCTGTGTAGCGTATGTCCTTTACGTGGCACGTTACTTCCCTCCTTAAATACTGGATTTAGATCAACGGTACTCTCTTAGGAAAATGTTTTTCCCATCTTCTTTGAGTTCATGCGGAAATGGACACAGGCTTATCTATCTTTGTGACCAAATTTTCCGTCATAACCATGTCTAAATGAAACTACGATTTCGGCTTAAGCCTTCTTTGCCTTAGGTCTCTTTGCGCCGTACTTGGAACGAGCCTGCATACGGTTTTGCAACGCCTGCGGTATCCAAAAGTACCACGAATGATGTGATAACGTGTACCGGAAGATCCTAACACGGCCACCACGAATCATAACAACAGAGTGCTCCTGAAGGTTGTGTCCTTCTCCGGGAATGTAGGATGTTACTTCGATTCCGTTGGAAAGACGTACTCTGGCGATCTTACGAAGAGCAGAGTTCGGCTTCTTCGGTGTTGCAGTCTTTACGGCTGTACAAACACCTCTCTTTTGTGGAGCGCTGTTCGTAGTTGCTCTCTTCTGTAAAGAGTTGAACCCTTTCTGAAGAGCAGGGGCAGTGGACTTTTTCTTACTGGTCTCTCTACCCTTTCTAACGAGCTGGTTAAATGTTGGCATTTTGGTCTCCTTTCATAATAGTTTTTGCTCCTTTATGTGACCACCTTGCGAAAGGCATGCATAAAGAAAGGCGCGAGAAAACTCACGCCCAACAAATATAAGCTTGAGATAAAGAAAAGTCAAGAAAAATCATGGCTTTTTGAGGAAAAATCCCCATTCCATCCATGCCCAATTCGGTATCTCTTCCCTTCCGTTTTCTCCTCCTCTTTCCCTTCGCTTCCCTTTCTTTTTTCCCTATTTTTTTGTATCCTATTCGCCCTCCCTTTCACATCTTCCTCAGCCCATTTATATTTTTGTTGCTTTTGTACATTATTATTCTTCCATATTCTTGCATTGTTCACAAATTTATTTTTCTTATCTTTTTGGACATTGTATACTTCTTATAATTATTCCAAATATTATCAATTAATTATTTTAAATATCATTGATATTGACTAGCCTTTTTCCTGTGCTAAGTTAGTCTCGTTTCTTATTGGTTAGAAATAACTAACTCTATTATCGCATTTATGGAGCTTGATAAGTTTATGGTTAGTTAAGTATTTAAGCTAACTGTTTTTCTTCATTTCTAATCATATCATCACACAGACTATCTCTTTAGAGATAGAAAGGAGACCCTTATGAAAAGGAAGGCATTTTCATGCGCTGTCCTTTCCATAGCCACAGCACTGCTGATCCCCGGTGTCAGCTTGGCCAGCCCGGCAAACACCGTTGGACAATGGTTTAACCGTTCCGGAAAATGGTATTATGGAAAAAGATGAAGACAGCTTACGAAAGGAATGGATTGTTTCTGATGGTGACTGGTATTACCTCCACAAAGAATCAGGAGAGCTCCAGTCCGGATGGCTGAGTTTGAACGGAAAGAAATATTTTCTTAACACTCTGCACAATGGGCAATTCGGAAAATTACTTACCGGATGGCAATGGATTGACGGTTACTGCTATTTCTTTGAAGCGGAAGATTCTAAAACTCTGGGAGAGTTAAAGGTCTCCGGCAGCAAGGATGGCTATCAGCTGGACGAAAACGGACGCTACCTTTTTAAATGGCACCGTAGTTTACGAGGCCGGAAAGGGCTTCCCGGCACAGAAAAGCGGCCAAAAGCGTCGCAGGAGCCAGCAGAACGATTCCATCTGCTACAGCCGATTCCTCTTCTAGAATTCGTTCCCGTAGAAGCAGTTCCACAGGAAGCAGCTCTACAGGAAGCGGTTCCGCTGAAGGAAACACAGTTTCCCCAACACTTCCTTCAAAGATACACAAAAGTGAAGCAAAGAAAGATAACGAGAAGCAAGAGAATCTAGAGAAGAGCTCCGACAGTCAGATTCAGAAGCCTAAGGAAAGAAACTAGCCGGAACAGCCGAAGGAAGATAAAAACCTGAAATTCCCAAGGAGGACAAGAAGCCTGAAATTCCCAAGGAAGATAAAAACCTGAAGTTCCTAAGGAGGATACGAAGCCTGAGACTCCTAAGGAAGAGGAAAAAGCAAAAGTCTTATGGACGGTGTTTATTTCGGAACTTCAAGGAGGGATCCACTTCCAGGAAAAAGGTCCAAATATTGTTAAGGTTCGAATTGAAAATGGAAAAAAATCGCCTCTGCAGAAAGCGTGGTTTTTACCGATGATACAGAGCCGGAATTTTTTGCAAACTACAGAGATCAGCTTCTGGAAAGAGTAAAGGGTCTGGATTCTGTTGATGAGGTAAAAAAGTCCGTTAGTGCTAAGAGCGGAAAGTATTATGACGGCTTGTCAGGTGCCACCAGAACCCTTCTTTCCCATACTTCCGCTGTGGAAAATGCCTTAAGCCAGGCGAAAAAGAGGGAAAAGGCAACAAGGAATTTCCCTTTAGCTATATGGAGTTTGAAAGCCGTCCCAATCCCAGTCAAAGTGGTAAGAGCTTAGACCTTAGTGCAACTCGCTTAAAGCTTCATTTCCAAAATGGAGAAAGTAAAGTTGTTGGCCCGGAAGATTTTGCACAGTATGGTATCACAAGCAGTCCTGCCCAGGGCTCTCCTATTAAGGAAGGAACCAAGGAGATTTTGGTGCATTTCCTGCAAAAGGATATGGAGATTGACCTGGTAAGTGCCATTGTGCCAAGAGCAGAGATTCGTAAGAAATATCCTACAGAAATCCACGTACATTATGCAAATGGAGACAGCTCTGCCATTACGCTTGATAAAGAGAACTTCCGTTATACCATTCCCGCTAAGGGAAAGATTGACCACATGCACTTAATGGACGGTAATAAGGAAGTGGCTAGATCTCAGTATGATGCCACTGCCAACCAGTGGAGCTTCTCCTTAAAGAATGTTCCCCATGAGGGCTTCAGTTCCTGGGGCTATGAGCTTTATACCGTAAAAGTAGATACCAGTCAGGATACTTCCCCCATCGCTTCCTTTACGCTGGATACCCATTTGGCAAAGAAGGAATACCACGTGGGAGATGCCTTAAAGATTAATGATTTAATCGTAGAGGCGGTTACTGAGCAGGGTAACAATAAGATTTATCAGAACTGGGATTTGGCAAAGGCTGCAGGCTTTACGGTCAGTCCTGAGAATAACACAGCGTTAAATACTGTAGGAGAAAATACCATTACCGTTCGCTACCAAAAGGGCGGCGTGGACTTGTCCCAGACTTTTATCGTAAATGTAAAAGATTTGGCCAATCAGGTTCCTGCGAAGGTGGAGATTCGTACCAAGGCAGGAGAACTGGTAAAGCGCTACAGCTTTACTGAAGCCCAATGGGAAGAAAAAGCAGGGTATGCTTTCCTTTATTAAAGTTCCTGTTCCCAAGAAGTTTGAAACTGCATGGAACAACAAGGAGTTTACCGCTAAAGCCTTCAATAAGGATGGCGAGGAACTAAAGGTGGAAGTCAACAGACGAGGTCCTCTTTTCCGTATTCAGTTCCCGGAATACACCCATGACACCGCTTATCAAAATGCAATGTTAAGTCTTAGCTTTGATTTTGCAGAAAATGCTCCGGAGGAAACGGAGGAAACAGAAGTTCCAAAGCCGGAGACTCCGAAGGAGGAAACTCCAAATCCTGAGAATCCTAAGAGGAGAATCAGCTGGCAGATGGGATTTACTATGGTCGCAAAGGAAGGAATTCATTTTCAGACCAAGGGAGCGAATATCGTAAAAGTTGAGATTTCAAAGGGAAAGATTGTTTCTGCAGAAAGCGTTTCCTTTAAAGATGATATCTCTCCAAAATTTTTCGCGAACTACAGAGATCAGCTTCTGGAAAGAGTAAAGGGTCTGGATTCTGTAGAGGAAGTGAAAAAGTCTCTGGATAACAAATCCGGCAAATACTATGACGGATTAGCAGGTGCGACAAGAACTCTCCGCGCCCATACCTCTGCTGTGGAAAATGCCTTAGACCAGGCAAAAAAAGAAAAAAAGCCGAGCAGAATTTCCCTTTTAGTTATATGGAATTCTTCATGCGGCCTAATGCAGTGCAAAGCGGAAGTACTTTGGATTTAAGTGTAACTCGCTTGAAACTGCATTTTCCGGATGGAGAAGAAAAAATTATTAAGCCGGCAGAATTTGCCCAATGCAGCATCACTACTACCCCCGAACAGGGTAGCCCAATTCAGGAGGGACAGAAGGTTCTGGTGCACTTCCTGCAAAAGGACTTAGACATTGATATGGTCTGTGCCGTTGTGCCAGAAATGTAATTCGTAAGAAATATCCTACAGAAATCCACGTACATTATGCAAATGGAGACAGCTCTACCATTACGCTTGATAAAGAGAACTTCCGGTATACCATTCCGGCTAAGGGAAAAGATTGACCACATGCATAATGGACGGGGATAAGGAAGTGGCTGAGATCTCAGTATGATGCCCTGCTCAACCAGTGGAGCTTTTCCATAAAGGGATGTTCCTCATGAGGGATTCAGTTCCTGGGGCTATGAGCTTTATACCGTAAAAGTAGATACCAGTCAGGATACTTCCCCTATCGCCTCCCTTTACGCTGGATACCCATTTGGCAAAGAAGGAATACCACGCGGGAGATGCTTTAAAGATTAATGACTTAATCGTAGAGGCGGTTACCGAGCAGGAAACAATAAGATTTACCAGAACTGGGATTTGGCAAAGGCCGCAGGCTTTAGCATTAGCTGAGAATAACACAGCATTAAATACTGTGGGAGAAAAATACCATTACTGTTCGCTACCAAAAAGACGGCGCGGACTTATCCCAGACTTTTAGCGTAAATGTAAAAATCTGGCTAATCAGGTTCCTGCTAAGTAGAGATTCGTACTAAGGCGGAGAACTGGTAAAAGCGCTACAGCTTTACCGAAGCTCAATGGGAAGAAAAAAACAGGGTATGCTTTCCTATGTGCAGGGTTTCTATTCCCAAGAAGTTTGAAACAGCATGGAACAACAAGGAATTTACCGCAAAAGCCTTCAATAAGGATGGCGACGAATTGAAGGTGGAAATCAACAGACGAGGCCCTCTTTTCCGTGTTCAGTTCCCGGACTACACCCATGACATCGCTTATCAAAATGCTATGTTAAGCCTTAGCTTTTAAGTTCGAGGAAAAATGCTCCTGTAGAAAAAGGAAGAAACAGAGACTCTAAGCCCTGAAACACCAAAGACGGACATTCCAAAACCCGATACAACGCTGGAGAATCCTAAAGAGGAGACACCGAAAAAGGACGATAAAACTTCCTCTTCCACCATTGAGAAGCCGACTCCTCTGGCACAGAAGCCAATGATGCTCTTCTTCCCGCCCATGTAGAGGTTTACTGGCACGGTGAAAAAGTAGTAGATGATAACTATAATTTAGATGAAGTAAAAACATAGAGGACAGCTCATTTTCAAAGGTGTAAAGGTTCAAGCAAAAATGAAAGGACATAACAAAAGGAAGACTTTACTGTTGTAATAAAAATAGCAAAGGAGAAGAGCTTCCCTATACAAAACTGGAACCTTTTTGATTCAAATAGTCACGCCAGAATTATCATCAATCTGGAAAAAAACGCTATTCCGATTGGACCCTATGAGGATTCATTATGTCTGGAACTACATTGAGGATCCGGTAGATAATAAGCCTGACTCCAACGAGGAGAATGCTTCGGATAATCTTCTTCCAAGCCATGTGAGGTATTCTGGCATGACGAAAAAGTAGTGGATAAGGAAATTTCTAAAGAGCAGGTAGAAGCTGCCAGAGGACAAATTATCTATAATGATGTTCCCATGTCCGGCAAAAAGAGAAATTTCATCAACGACTACACTGTGCTGGTAAGAAACAAAAAGGGCGAAGAGCTTCCCCAGTACCATACTCCTTGGAATAGAGGCGGAAAGCCCAGTCTCTTGGTCAACTTAAAGAATTCCCATCCGCAATGGGGTAAAATGAGATTAAGCTTTATCTGGAAATATGAAGACAAGGCGGAAAATACCGGCTCCGAAGATCCTAAAAAGAAGGAGGAAAGTAAACCGGTAGAGAAAGTCCCAAGGAAGAAGCGAAACCCAGCTATATCAAAACCTTCTATGGCGAAAGTGAAGTAGTTCCCTATGGATATACCGTAAAGGTTAAAGTTAAGTGGGATAGTCAGAAGAAGACCATTCTGAAGGTGGAGGACAACGAAACATTTTCCGGAAGCAATTCCGCTTTCTGGGACAATGTAAGAAGACGTTCCATGCCTGCTTTAGTAGGAAAAACAAAGAAAAATATGGACGGTATTGATGCTGTTGCAAACTGTACCTTTAGTAGGGACGCTTTTGCTGGATGCAGTACGAAAGGCAATTCCTGAGGTAGTCCTCAAGAGACTGTAAAAATCAAAAGAGATTTTTTTACAGTCTCTTTTTATAAATAAATTCAAAATTTTTTATGCTCAAAAATTCTAAAAATTCTATTGACAAAATATTCACTTTTATTGTAATATTATGTCGTTCATTTCCTGCGGAAAAGAACTCCGAGGTGTGGCTCAGTTTGGTAGAGCACCTGGTTTTGGGACCAGGGGTCGTAAGTTCGAATCTTGTCACCTCGATTTTTATTTAAAAATTTAGGAGGATTGGATTATGACTTTAGCATTGGCTTTAGCTTCTGTACTTTTGGCAAATCATACAGACAACATTTTTCTTCAATGTTTTAGTAATTCTCTGTTTATCTTACAATGTGTCAAAGGATATCAAGAAGCTTTGGAAGAGACACCATTCTTAGTCCGGTATGCTGAAGTTTAAAAGCTTTTCCGGTATTTAAAAATTAGTTTCGTTAAAAACATCAAAAGAGGCCTTCTAAAAGCCTCTTTTTTTCTTTGCTTATCATTTGCATATATAAGTATAGTATTTGTACAAAAAATCCATTTTGTGGTATATTTCAACAAATATATATAAAAAAGGACTATAATATAGCATAATGTTTCCAAATAAACATGCATTTTGGAGTGTACGAATATGAATCCATCAAAAATACAGCTTTCTTTTGAAGATATTTTATTAGAGTTTAATCAAGATACCCTACGATACTCTATTGACACCGGAAAGACCAAATGGGAAACAAGGGCAGATTTTTCTCCTTATATTGTTTTGCAGGAAAAAGGATACTTTGTCTAGCAGGAGCAAAACAAGGAAGCAAGATAGATAAGGCGGAGAAAGAGAAAAAAGACAGAGATAATCGAAAAACAAAAAGCCCTACTCACTTTTAAGGATGCTAAAAGTAAGAGCCATGAGCTGATTCATACCGGTGTAGGGAAGGAATTCTGCAGCATTTACAAAGATTTCATTCTCCCTCGTCCTATAGTAATAGAAGGAAGAGCTTCTCTCCTTCTCTTTTGAAACCTATGTCTGGATTGAGTACAGCACAAAGCAGGTATATTTTGAATGGATTCCCTTAACTGAGGCTCCTATAGATTGTATTGATAAAATCCTCTTTCCGGGGACCTTTCTCTTTTCATAAGGAAAGTTCTTCCTGGTACAGCATTATCCCTAAGAGCAGGGCATCCTGATTCCCAACACCTGGAATGTAAGTTTTCATCAGGATGGCTTCAAGGGACGCTTCGGCACAGCCAGCGCCTACCTTCCCATTTTTGGGCAGGTCAAAGATGGTGAGGGCTATCTTGCGGAAAGCCTTAGCCCTTGGAACATGGGCTATGAGGCGGTACATGAAGCAGGTAGCATGGAAACTAGCATAGAGTTTCGTATTGAACCCAGTCTTGGGCAAATGGAATATCGCCGGATTGTGCGCTATCTCTTCCTATCAGATTGCGACTACAACAGTCTTTTAAAGGCTTATCGAAAGCTGGCAAGGGAGGAAGGCAAGCTAAAGACCTTAAAGGAAAAGGAAGTTGCTAATCCTTCTATAAGAAAACTTTTGGGAGCTTCCTTTGTCCATAAAGGGATAAAGACCTGTGTCCAGCCGGATTCGGAATTCTTTGACAAGGATGCTCCGGATAAAAATAACCACCTCACTACTTTCCGAAAGAGGGCAGAGGAAATGAGAGCCCTAAAGGCGGATGGTATAGAGAAGCTCTACTTCCATTTGGATGGCTGGGGAGATGCGGGCTATGACAATAAGCATCCGGATGTGGGTCCTGCCTGCATAGAAGCCGGTGGCTGGGAAGGTATGCGGGAATTGTCCGATACCATGGAAGAATTGGGCTTCCTCTTCGGTATCCATGACCAGTATAGAGATTTCTATAAGAAGGCGGAAAGCTATCATGATGACCTTGCCTGCAAAAGTCCCGATGGCAGCATTTTCACCCACGCCCGATGGGCAGGCGGTCCCCAAGCCTACCTCTGTACCAGTCAGGCTCCCTACTATGTCCGAAGAAACTTTGAGAGACTCTTGGGAGAGGGAATACATTTAGACGGAGCTTATCTGGATGTCTTTACCTGTAACGAGGGAGATGAATGTGCAAATCCCAGGCATAAAATGCGCCGCAAAGATTCCTATGAATACCGTTGCCAATGCTTCCGTTATCTTCTGAGTAAAGACATTTTACCAAGTTCCGAAGAGGTAAATGACTGGGCTGTCCCTTGGCTGGTCTTCTGCCATTACGCCCCCTATGACTTTATGCTTCGGGAGCCGGAAGCCCCTAAGTACGGAATCCCATCCCCATGTTTAATCTGGTTTACCATGACTGTCTGGTAATTCCCTGGATGATGGAAAAGCTTCCGGAGGAGGACTACATGCTTTATGCCCTACTAAACGGCGGTGCCCCTTATCTTATTCGAGATCCTGCCTATCTCGGCATTGACGGAGCCTTTACTTTGGAAGAGGAAATGCCTTGGGAGAAACATTTGGAAAGGGTTCGCATCGTTAGTGATTTCCATGAAAATGTGGGAGATGCGGAGCTTGTAAAACATGAAATTTTTGATGATAAGGGATATCGGCAAAGATCCACATTTGCAAACGGATATGCTGTAGAAGTGGATTTCCAAGCAGGCAGTTATAGCATTTCCAAAGACTAATCCGGAGGATTCCGGTAGGAAAGAAGCTTTTGATGCCTCCATTTCGCTTCAGAAAATGTATCTCGTTTCATCAGTACATTCCTTTTTATAAAGTATATGCCTCTTCATAAAAGTATATACCCCTTCATAAACTGTAGTTCGTTTCAGAAAAATTGGTTCATCACAAGTGCTTTGCAAATCACTTTTGCAAGACTTGTAAAGAATAAAAGCAAGAGCAAAGGAGAAAAATTATGAAAAAGAACAGAAAAACTCTTGGCATTGGCTACCCCTATTGGCCATGGGAACTACTGCATTGGCTTCCTGCGGTAATAAGGCGGCAAGGCGAAAGCGCTTCCGGGAGATGCTAAGGCCGAGGTAAAACCACCTTATCTATGGCAATTTGGGATGAAAAGCAAAGAGCCATGACAGAATCTCTGGCAGAAGCTTATACCAAGGCTCATCCGGATGTGAGTATCAGTACAGCTCACTCCCTATAAGGGCGGAGAATATTGGACCAAGCTGGAGGCTGCTGCCACAGGAGGAAAGGCGCCTGATGTATTCTGGTTAAATGTACTCCACACCGACAGCTATGTGGATGGCGGAATCCTGGCAGATCTTACAGATGCAATTGCCAAGTCCGATATTATGATAATTTCCCTGAGTCTTTTGGTAAACAACTATGTTCGTGATGGAAAGAACTACGCCGTTCCTAAGGATTTTGATACCAATGCCCTTTGGTACAACAAGGAAATCTTTGATGAGGCCGGTGTAGCTACCCCCACAAACGACATGAGCTATGAGGACTTGGTGGCTAAGGCTGAGGGAATTGAAGCAAGCCGGATTGGATGAGGGTGTTTATCCCTTTGCCTGTCCTGTAGACTTCCAAACCTGGTACTATCAGACCGTTTTTGCCAACGGCGGTTGGATTCTCAGCGAAGACAAGAAAACTTCCGGCTATGAGGATCCCAAGACCCAGGGAGGTATCCAGTGCTGGATTGATATGATTGATAAGGAACTTTCTCCCAGCTCTGCAGCTCTTTCCGAGACCTCCGCAGATGCCATGTTTGAAGGGGGACAGCTGGCTATGAACTTTGCTGGATCCTATATGGTTCCCGAGTATGCTTCCAACGACAGTATCAAGGATAAGATTGATTGTGTAGAGCTTCCCAGCTTTAACAGAATCGAAACCAACTGTATCAACGGTTTAGGCTTTGCGGTTTACGAAGGAAGTAAAAACAAGGAAGCTGCTACAGAATTTGCCATCTGGCTTAGCAGCAAGGAAGCTATGGATATTCAGGGAAATACCGGTGTGGTTATTTCTGCAAGAAATGAATCTCAGGATCTCTTTGCCAAGTCCAGCGACAAGTATGCTTTAGCAGTCTATACCGCCCACACAGACAAGGCATATCCCCTTCCTGTATGTAAAAATGCGGCACAGCTCTACGATATGGAATCTAAGGCTTTTGCAGAAGGCTTACAGCGGAGAAGAAAAGTCTTGCAGAAAGCTTGTAAGGCTTTTAAAGGCAGAAGCTGATGCATTCCTTGCCAAGAATCAATAAGCTTTTACTATCCCGGGAGAAAAAGCTTCCGGGATATTTTCTCTTTAGGGTAAAGGAGTAAATATGAAATCAGCAGAGAAATTACAAGGGAAAAAGGCCGGACTGTCCTGGAAGGTAAAGGACTGGATTGCAGGCTATGTTTTTATTGCCCCGGTCACCATCAGCCTTATGGTCTTTTATATTTGGCCCTTCATCCAAAACTTTTGGTTCAGCTTTAATGATGTCAATAAGTTCAATGTGACTCATTTTATCGGCTTGGAGAACTATCGCCAGATGCTTTCTGACAAAGAGGTTTTTCAAAGCTTTGGAAATACCCTGAAATATGTGGTGGTGACCGTGCCGGTAGGTCTCTTTCTTTCTCTGGTCATTGCCGCCTTACTGAATGCCAAGATAAAAGGAAAGTCTATTTACCGCACCCTATACTTCCTTCCCTCCGTCACCATGGCGGCGGCTGTTTGCCATGGTTTGGAAATGGGTTTTTAACGAGAAAATGGGTATTTTAAATGCTGTAATCACCTCCTTCGGAGGCCCTCGAATCGGCTGGCTAACCAATTCCAAAACCGCTATTTTCGTCATTATGCTGGTAGGACTTTGGATGACTGTAGGTTATAACATGATTATTCTTCTGGCCGGTATGCAGGGAATCTCCAAAACCTATTATGAGGCGGCAGCCATTGACGGAGCAGGTTCCCTGACTCAGTTTTTTAAGATTACCATCCCTTACTGACCCCCCACCATTTTCTTTTGTCATGATTACCTCCATTATCAGCGCCTTTCAGGTCTTTGATGTAGTGTATATGATGGTATTGAAATCAAATCCTGCCTATGAATCCACCCAGACTGTGGTGATGCTCTTCTACCGACAGGCCTTTGATTACGGCTATAAGGGCTATGCGGCGGCCATTTCCATCTTGATTTTTGCCGTAATTATGCTGATTACCTTGATACAATTCTCTGTACAAAAAAAGTGGGTAAATTATTAGAAAGGAGGAAAATGATGAATCAGAAATTTTCTTGGAAAAAGCTCCTTGTTCATTTGGTTTTATTAGCCGGTCTCGGCGTAACCATCTTCCCCTTTCTTTGGATGGTGCTGACCTCCTTTAAGACCAGTGGTGAAGCCATGCAAATACCACCTACTATTTTCCCAAAGAAATTTATTACTGTGGCTTATACCCAGATTGTAAGTTCCCTGCCCTTTGCAAGGATTTACTTTAATACGTTTTTATCTACAGTGATTACGGTAGTGGCACAGCTTCTCTTCTGCGCCATGGCGGGCTATGCCTTTGCCAGAATAAAGTTTCCCTTTAAAAATGTCATCTTTATTCTGCTGCTTTCCGTCCTTATGGTACCGGGACAGATCTTCCTGATTCCTCAGTATCTGATTATTCAGAAAATGGGGCTTTTGGACAGTATCCCGCCCTCTTTATTCCGAACCTTTTCAGCGCCTTTCGGAACCTTCTTGATGCGGCAATTTTTCCTCTCCCTACCGGAGGAACTGGAAGAAGCGGCCATTATTGACGGTTGTAACCGCTATCAGATTTTCGGGAAAATCATGTTACCCTTGGTGAAACCGGGGCTGGTGACGCTAAGCATTTTCACCTTTAAATTTGCTTGGAATGACTTTATGTGGCCACTCATTGTAAACACCTCTCCCAAAAACATGATTCTGGGGCCTGCCCTCTCCACCCTGCAGGGGCAGTACACCACCCAGTATCCCATGCAGATGGCGGGAGCGGTGATGGCGGTGATTCCCGTCATTTTGATTTTCTTCCTCTTCCAAAAGCAGTTTATCGAAGGGGTGGCACAATCAGGAATTAAGGGATAAAAGAGGATGTAAGAAGATTTAATAGATTTTATTTTCATACAGTATGGGTCTAAATTTGGGGCACGCTCTCGCTAACTTCGCCACGCAGGGGTTCTAAGCTTTTATAAGACAAAAGACAAGAACCCGCGGGCTCAGATGGCCCCTCATTCAGACCCATACTGTATTCAAATCTCTATTTTATCTTGCATCCTCTTTAGTCTTTACTAAAGAAACTTATGCCACCTTACTGAAATCGATTACTGCAATTTCTTGTATATAGCGCTTTGCCTCCTCTATAATTTCTTCTAATCGCTTTAGTACCGTGGCTGTATAAAAATATCATTACACTCAGTACATTTTAAAGCATGGAACATTCCGAATAATGATAACCATATCACCCAAGTCGGTTACATCTGTAGTAAGTCCTTCTAACATGGCGCCGCCACAAGAACCGCATCTCATATCTTACCTCCTTTCCCTATAACCTTCTTTCCAAATCTCATCATTTGGATAATCATATCACTTTATAACTTCTATCTGCACTAAGAAAGTACTCTTTTTCTTCCCAAAAACTATAAGAATATTGTTGACACACCTTTTAAATAGTGCTAGATTACCATCAATAACAGAGGTTGCGGGTAGGACCAGGCTACGAGTAGCTGGGGTAGCGCCTCTGTTGTTTTTTTATTGATATCTTTTTATTTCGTTTCTCATTCCAATATCGGGTAAATAATTTAGATTATCATCCTCATACTTTTCTCTAACATCACTCTTACTATCTTTATGCACCGCTGTTTGTATTATAGCTTCCATCCGGATTGAGAAAATACCACTTTCCTCCCTCAAAAAGCCATTGATTTGCCAGCATACCACCGTCTTCTCCCAGGAAGTACCACTTTCCTTGATCCAGAAGCCACTGCCAAGAGAGCATGCCACCGTCTTCTGCTAAATAATAGTATCTTCCCTGATTCAAAATCCATCCTCTTTCCATCTCTCCGGTTTTGGAAAAATGATACCAGCGACCATCAATCTTCGCCCAATCATCTTTCAAGGCTTCTTCTCCCTGAGGAATAAAATACCAAAATTCACCTTTCTTCTGCCAAATATGATTATCCGCGGTAGAGAAGCTATGATATCTTTGCTTTACCCAGTACGACACCTTTCTTTTAGGCTTCCCTGCTCTGCACTGGAATTTCTTCTGTTACTCTCTCACAGAACCGATACTTTGATTAGAGCAGAATTCTTTTGCTTTTTCACTGGAGCTTGGCTTATTTTTCCTCCTGCGTTTTTGGAGATTCTACATTTTTCTTTTTCTTCTTGTTTTTCCTCTTGCTTTTGTCCCTTGATTTTCCTTCTTTCCCTCTTGTTTTGCTTCTTGCTTCTCCCCTTTTGCCTTTATCCTTGTTTCCCTTGATCCTCCTTTTTCTCTTCTTTATTCTCTTCCTGCTTTTCCTTGCTATTCCGCTCTTTTTCCAGTCTTTCCTTAACTTCCTCTCTTCCCTTTTCCCAGTCTTCCTCATTTAAGAGAATCAGTTCCTGTTTCCTTCCTTGGAAGGCCCGACTTTGTTCCTCCAAAGCAGTATAAATCTTTGTCTTGACGAGTTCTTTTTCTCCTCATTCATATTGTCGTTAAAGGCGGTTGAGTCTAATTTTTCAGGCTCTTGGGAATATAAAGTTCTTCTACCAGCACTCTTTAAAAGGCATTGTTTCAATTTCTTTCACCCTTCTTCCAGATAAATCTGTCGAAGTGTACGGAATTTTTATTGTTGGCAAAGGCCTGGCTTCCGATTTTCTTTACAGAAGCAGGAATCCACAGGTTTCTGATTCTATGGGACAGAAAGGCTTTCGAGCCGATTTCCTCCAAGCCCTCCGGCAGAGTGATTTCTTGAACTGGGACATCCTACAAAAGCTGAGTCCTCAATGATTTTTACTGTTTTCGGAAGTTCCACCTCTTCAAGCTGAATATTTCTGGAAAAAATCCCCTTAGGAACCACTTCCAATTTTTCCGGAAAACGAACCTTCCGTATACGATTCAGGGAAAATGTTCCCACCCCAAAACTAAGCAAAGAATCCGGTAAAATAGCTTCCTCCAGAACATTTCCATTAAAGGCCAAATCCCCGATATATTCTAATTGAGAGGGTAGCTTAACATGAGAAAGGGCATTGTTTTGAAAAACGTTATTTCCGATTTTTGTCACGGTATCAGGAATCACAACACTCCGAAGTCCATTGGGGGAATATCCTATATCTGTTTTTAAAATGTAATCCTTTTCCGGGTGTAAAGAAAAGCCTTATCTCCAATTTCCGTAATCGCCTCTCCGGCAGGATTTACAGTAGGAAGAACTAAGTCCTTATTGTATTCCGCCTTTTTCTTTCCTGATTCGGAAAATCCTAAAATCCTAGTCCCCTCATATGAAGTCCGTCTGCTGATATAGAGCGTCAGGATTTTCCTGCAAGGAAAGACCTGCTTTTTCCAAGTTTTCCAAACAGTCCTGAATCTCCGCTTCTGCTTCTTTTCTTCTCTCTCTTCCCTCTTCCGAAGAGTCCTTACTGAATCTCTTAATTTTCTGAAGAAGCTCTTCTGCCTTATTTCTTTCCTCAGAAAAGACACGGAAAGAATTTTCCTCATATCTTTCCTGCTTCTTTAGTCTTGCTTCTTTCAGTTTTTCTTCCAAAACTTTTACAGAATAAGGATTCTGCTCCAACTCTGCCAAGCTCTTATCCAAGCTTTCAAGCGCTGCTTGAATCGCATTTTCTTCCGGAGCTTCCTCCTGCAACAATGTCTCTGCCTTTTCTATAGCTTCCTGCAAAGCCTCCCAACCTTTAGTCAGCTCATCTTCTTTTACAGCATAGGCCTTTTGCAGTAAATCATTTAACAGAGCAAAGCTTGGCTTCCTGCTTCCAAATGAATTTTCATGAAAAATCACTCTTTGCCAGCAATATAGGTGGAAGCCTGCAAATGCTTTAGGATTTCTTATGCTGATTTGCACCTTCTTTTCCCCGATATTTTGTTTATAGAAAACATTTTGCAAAAGCTTAAACACGCTATAAGGCAGCTTTAATTCCGTGATTTCGTTATAGGCAAAGCTAAAGGAGTCCAACTGTAAAAAGCTTTACCTTGGGAGATATTGTCAGGCTATGAATCTTATTCTTGGCAAACTTTCATTTCCACATTTCACCAAAGTCTTGGGCAGCTCTAAACTATCGGTTGATTGTCCTTAAAAGGCAAAGGCCTCTATACTTAACACCTTCAGGAAGTTCAGTTCCGAAATTTTATTTTCCGAAAAATGCTCCGTCATCAATAATATATCCTTTACCCTTCGGCCAGTTGAATCTTAAGACCGGTAAGACCTAGTCCCTGAAAAGGCTTCTCGTCCACGCCTTCCACAGCCTTCTCTTCTCCAGCTTCTTCCTGATAAGCAGGAAGCTACGAGATGTTATTATTCTGCAGTTTCTTTTTTCCTGATGCAGACAATCCGGTAATGACGTAGTAGCTGTTCTTGGAAATGATTTTCTTTTCAATTTCTCCATACAAAAAGTCTCCACTATCCCACGGGGCTCGTCCTCATCCAAAACGGAAGGACTGACCTTCTCTTTTCTACTCCATTTTTAGCGTCGGATAGTAGAACTTCCTGAAGGCTAAAAAGGAAGATAAGAAGTAGAAGGAATAATGGTAACACAATCCTTCCTTGTGCCGATTTTTCTGAATTTCGCATAATAAGACACTCCTTTTCGATAGATTTAATCTTATTTCTTATCTTATCACGCTTTCAGTTTTTCTAGGATTGAAGTCTTAAATAGGTCGTAGAAATTATTGTTTTTATCTATCGAAGGCTTCATCTTACCTTCCCTTTTCTTTTCCTTCTCCGGTATTTTCCTGTATAATTTGAAAATACTGGTTTAAGTAAGGGGATTTCGCTATGGAATGGAAGAATTTTACATTGATTGGCTTGGGTTTGATCAGGGGCTCCATAGCGAAAGCCATCAAAAACTTATCCTAAGGCAAGGATTTCCGTGCTGGAGAAGGATCAACATTCCGTAGAGATGGCTATTTCGGAAGGAATTATGAAAAAGGACTGCAAAGTATTGAAGAAATCCCTTCGGATACGGAGCTTCTCTTTTATGCACTCCGGTGGAATGGAACCGAAAATTCTTACGGGAGCTGGCTCCTCAGCTTCCTTCTCATACTTTGCTTACAGACGTGGGTTCCACCAAAAGCTCCATTATGAAAGAAGCGGAAGATTTAGGCCTTTCTTCAAGATTCTGCGGTGGACACCCTATGGCAGGCTCAGAATCTTCCGGATACAAAGCCTCCGACTCTCTTTCTTTGGAAAATGCTTAGTATCTCCTGACTCCGGGACCGAGCTTTTCCGCAGAGTCTGTCGAGAAAAATGAAGACCTTCCTCTCCTCCATTGGCAGCATTCCCTTTGTGATGAGTCCGGAGGAGCATGATAAATCCGTGGCCTGTGTGAGTCACCTCCCCCACCTAATTGCCGCAGGCCTTGTAAAGCTTCTCAAAGAGGAGGATGAGAAGGGAACTATGAAAAAGCTGGCCGCCGGGGGCTTTTAAGGACATTAGCCGTATCGCCTCCTCTTCTCCGGATTATGTGGCAGCAAATCTGCCTCAGTAATAAGGAACCGATTCTTCAAATGATTGCCCATTACCAAGATTTACTGGAGGAAATCAAAGCTTCCATAGAAAAAGAAGAGCCCCAGGGTATTGCGGAGCTCTTCCGGGAATCCGGGGAATACCGGAATTCCATGGACAGCTCCGCCCAGGGACTAATTCATAGCGAATATGCAATTTCTCTTCATGTGCAAGATCATCCGGGTGCCATTTCCATTATTTCCACCATTCTGGCTTCCAATATGGTCAGCATCCGAAATCTCAGCATCAATCATAACCGTGAAAAGGGGAAGGAGCTCTGCAACTCTCCTTCTACACCGGAGAGGATTGCGAAATGGCGAAGAAGCTTCTCCATAAATATGGCTTTATCTTCTAACCCCCTCGTCCTCTACAATTTCCTGCCTTATGACCATAATGGTATCCGCATCGGAACAGCAAAAACTCTGCTGTTCCTTCTTCTTGTCCGGGAATCTTTCCTCCATAGCGTAAAATATCAATATAGGGAAAGGCGTGTGCATAGCCATTGGGCAAATTTCTCCCGCTCCGTATCAAAGTCAAAAGGTCTGTCCTATATGATGCCCTCTATGACAAACCCATCTTGCCTCTTCTATCGGTAACTCGTTAACTTAATTCTTGGTCTCTTTCCCATAGCTTCTACTCTTTCTCAACAAAAATGTATATAAAACTGCATCTAAACAGCTTGGTTTTTCTTCTATATTAAGACAAAAGCAAGACTAGGAAAAAGCAAAAATTATGTTTATAATTTTGTGCAGTGCATTTATCGAATATTCTTATACTATTCCTAAATTCCGGAGAGCCATTAAGGCTAATGATAAAAAATCCGGAAATATTTTCTTCTTACAGCTCCATTTGCGCCCTAAGCTCTTCCTGCAAGGACTTCTTCTGATCCTGCACTAAAAGGTACTGGTTATACTGGGAGTAGGTTTCATTCCCCACCTCGGATAAGAAAGCCAAGGCATATTTACTCTTACCAGTTCCGATAAGAAGAGCAGTAACTCCTGTCCTTTCTCCGAAAAACTCTCCTAAGAAGTGAAGAGCATTGCTTAACATTTGTCCGGTTTCTTCCACATCCTTCTTTCTTGCCTCTTCCTTCTTCTTTTGAAAGCGGTCTTTAAAAAGCCTGAACTTTTCTTCCTCGGTTGCTTGGCTATGTTCCTGTAATAGCTTTAAGAATTGAGAAATACTGCTTAGCAAATGGGCAAAGCGCTTCTCTTCATCTTTGGAAAGCATCTTCGCCTCCTTAGCCCGCTTCTTCTTTTGCGAAAGAGCCTTTTTCTTCCTGTCAAGCAACTCTTCCAAGGGCAGCTCCTGCATTTTCTCCTTCGCTTCTTCAAGAGAGCAAAAATATGCTCCTGCTCCTTTTTGCTCCTGCTTGTAACGATAAAAGCCATTCTGCAAAGCCTCCACCAAAAGGGATAACAAACTGATTTTCTCATCAAAGGGTGCCTGCACAAAGAGGCTAACATCCTTGATTTCCTTTCCTGCCAAAATATCCGGAACATGGTAGATTTTTCTGTATTTGCAGTAAAAGCTCATAGTAAAGGGCAAAGTCCTTAGCCACCTCCTCATCCGCAAGATACTCTGCCATCAGCTTTTCTTCCAAGGGATAATGAAGCTCTTCGTAAACCTGCATGATTTTGGACAGGTCCTCCCAGGCTCTGGCGGTAACAAAGCGTTTTCCGTCCAAATCTTGCTTTACAAAGTAGAAATTCTCCTTCTTGATTTCCAAGTAGGAAAGAATGGCAGAATGAATCCCTGCATTATAGGCATAGTTTTTAAAGCTGGAAAAGTCCTCCTGAATCTCGATTTTTCGCAGTCTGTCCATGGTTACTATGTCAAAGTCCCGGACAGATTTATTATATTCTGCAGGATTGCCCGCAGTTACCAAGACAAAGCCCTCCGGAACCCGATGCATACCGAAGGTCTTGTACTGAAGAAATTGCAGCATGGTGGGCGCCAGAGTCTCCGACACCGCATTGATTTCATCCAGGAATAGGATTCCTTCGGAAATGCCGGTTTTTTCAATCTGTTCATAAACGGAAGCCACAATTTCCGACATGGTATATTCGGTAACAGAAACTTCTCTATCCCCGTACTGTTTCTTAGAGATATAAGGCAGTCCAATGGCGGACTGTCTAGTGTGGTGGGTAATGGTGTAAGAAATCAGATTGATTCCCAGTTCTTCCGCCACCTGCTCCACATGTAGCGGTTTTCCGATTCCGGGAGGCCCCATTAAAAATAGAGGTCTTTGCCGTTCCACCGGAATCTGATAGCAACCGGAGGCATCCTTTTGGTGGTAGGCCTTTACCGTCCTTTTGATTTCTTCTTTTTGCTTCTTCTATATTCATAAACTTCTCCTTCTAGTCTCTACTCTATCTTTTTCTTCCTATCTCTGAGCTCTTTTTCTGACTCTCTTGAAAGACGTTACTAAAGCTTTCTTCAAATTAGGTATATAAGTCTTCTATTCTTCCTCTACAGATAGTTTCATTTAATCCTTCTCTCTTTGGTACAGCTTCATTGCCCAGAAGGGAACATTGTCATCATCGATATCCTCTCCCTTAGGAAAGACAAAGGCGGTGACATAGGGGGGAGCATCCTTGGGATAGCGCCCCTTCCCATCGGTAAAGTACATTAGCCCTTTAAATTCTTTCAGTTCTCCCTGCTTCTGCAAGTCCGAAACATAGCGGAAAAACCGGGCGAAAGTCCGTTCCGTAGCCTCCCTTTACCGCAAAGTTTTTGCTGTATTGCTCTAAATCCTCCACATTTTCCAAGCAAATATCCTTCCGTAATTCATCATCACATTCCAGGATATGTACTTTTACCTTTTGGAAAAAGGCATCCTTTTGCTTTAAAATGCCGGCGGTTTCCTCCAAAAACCCCTTAACCATCTCTCCCTTGGTGGAATGAGAAGTGTCAATGGCAATTACCAGCTCCTGTAGCTTTCTACCTTCCCTGTACTCATTTTCCTCAATCAGAGGCATATTTCCATACTGCTCCAAACCGTAGTAATAATAACCGTAGTCAAAGCTGAATCCAAATCCACTCCATTTCTTCCTATCCACGAGAGTCTTCGGGAAGTCTCTAAAACTCGTATATTTCTTCTGTTCCAGTCGTAAAAACCAGGCTAGGCTTCCCTGCTCCTCTTTCTTCTCTTGGGAGGAATGTTCGATTTCCTGCTCCGTCCGTTTGCTAATGTCCTCCCATTCCTTAGAGAGATCATCCCTCTTTTTCTTAGCTTCCCGCTCTTCTCTCTCCTCCTGCTCCTTACGCTTTCTTTTCTTCCTCTTGTCTATCTCCTCTTTTCTATCCCCTGCTGTCCGAGTAAAAGAGTCCTCTCCTTGCTTATCTTCATGAAGGGAGCTTTTCTTTCTCCGAAGAAGCCTTTATAAGCATAGATTCCTGAGTAGAATCGGCCTTAGCATTGGAATCCATGTCTTTTGCATCTGTATTTTTGGGAAGCTTTTATCTTTGGGAATCTGTATCTGTAGATTCTGTATCTTTAGAATCTGTATCTTTAGAATCTGTATCTTTGGAATCTGTATTTTGAGAATCTCTATCTTTGGAATCTTCGTCCTTAGAATCCTTCTCTTTGAGAATGCTCATCAGAAGAATTCCCCCATTATCCTGCTTATCCCCATCACGATCCGCTGGAAGAGAACTGTCATTGGGAGAAAAATCCTCCGGCAGAGGAAGGACGCTCCGTCTCCTTCCCCTCTCCTTCCTTTCCCGGAGCTTCCTTTCTGTCTATGACCTTCCAAAATACATGGTCATCCTTGTAAAAACTCCACTCCAGTCTCTCCCAGGCATCATAGTCCAAGTCCGCCTCTTCCAAATATTGGTAAATCCGCTCCGCACTTAGGGTTTTGATTTTTTCTTCCAATCTTTGAAAAGTCTGCTCCCGATACTCTCCCGCGGGCCTTCTCAGCAAATCCACATCCAAGGAATCCAACACATATTCCACATGGATATCACAGGCCATGTTCCAAGCTCTTCCTTCTTTCCTTCATTTTTGAAAATGTGTCGAAACAGACAATGAAGCAGGCTATGCATATAAAGGCGATTTAACTTCTGGGGACTTTCCATAAAAAGCTGAAAAATAAACTCCGGATGAAAATGAATCCTCTCCCCTCCGTTCCCATCCTTTGGGTATTAAAGTCCATCTCGTAGGGAAGTCTATCCAAGGCTCTTGCCAAATACCGCATGGAAAAGCTTTAACTCATAGCGCGATTGGTTTAAAATCCTAGTACCAAGGTCTTGTAAGCTCCCTTGGGCGGTAGGACGCCGTTCTTCCCTTCTTCCTTCATTTTTCCTTCCTTTCCATAGGCTCTAGCTATAAATTTCTTTATTCTATACTCTATTCTTGAAAGTCTGTTTCGATAGAACAGAACATCCCAGTGGATAAATTTCATTCTTATATCCACGCTTTTTATAAATCCGAAAATGTCAAAGAAAAAGCTCCTCCTTTTTCTTGGGAAAAATGCTTTTCCTGATAAGCTAAAAATAGGGCGGTCAACTCGGATGCTCCTGCTTCCATAAAAAGAGAAAAAGCCTTTTCGCAGGCCTCTGGATAAAAATCTCTAAAGACAGATAAAAGCGAATCCACTCCTCCTCTGCCTCTTCCAGTAAATAGGAAATGGAAAATTCTCCTTCTTCCCGTAAAAACCGAAGATAATCTTCCTTTGCCCAATCCAATAACTCCATAGGATAACGAAGTCTGCAAAGGGCAATCAGTACCGCTGCTTCCTTGGCATCATAGGTAACCCGCTGAAATTGCTTATCATAAAGCCGAAAATCAATCTGTCCCCTGCCCACAGTCTGGCGATAGCTATAGCCGCAGCCCTCAATCGTATCATGGATCTGTCTGGCCATGGTATTCTCCCGAACCTTATCCACATAGCCCGGAAACAGCAGGGCGCACTCTCCCTTTCCCATGGTCAAATGCAGAAGAATCTACCTATCACTATCCCCAAAATATCTCGAAGAATCTGAAAATGTCCCTCCCTATGCAAGTGAACATCTATCCTATGCAGACTTCTACATTGCCGGAAGCTGCCGTCATAATATTCTTCAATGCTGTCAAAGAGGCTGATATGGGAAAGATTGGCAGAGTTAAAGAAGGAAAAAGCTTCTTAGGGTATGAACCGTTTTCCGGAAGCGTTACAGACTGAAGATCCTTTCTTCCATCAAAGGCATGACTTCCGATGACCTGCACCGGAAGACTTTCTCCTGCTTCATTTTCCAGTATTTTCGGAATCAGCAAATGCCGGATACGCCCCTCGTAGCCGGTAATTTCCACATATTTTCCATTCTTATCTTCTTTCTCCTCAAAGAAATCCCCATACTTGCCCTATTCCCCTATATTGCAATACTATATTTTTAGAAAATTTATCATCTTCTCCAACATCAAAAAGTTCATAACTCAAAAATCCCATTCGCAGAATTCTAACACAGAATTGCGAATGGGAAAAATCTCTGATTCAATTCTTTATTAAATCTTTCCAACTAGGTCAATTCCGAGGCTTTAAGGTCTTCTCTCCCGGTGTCCATCTTGCAGGGCAAACCTCATTGCCGTTCTCTGCTACGAACTGACAAGCCTGAACCTATACAAGCAGTTCATCGGCATTTCTTCCAATATTTCCTGCAGCAACTTCATAGGTTACATCTTTCCTTCCGGATTCACGATGAGCTTCCTCTTTCTGCAAGGCTTCCGTTCTCAGGAACACCTCAAAAGGCCTTGGAGGCTATGGCTTGGGTCGGAAAGCATCGGGTGAGTTAACTTTCCAATCTTAGCAGAAGCATCATGCCAAGCCTTGTGTACGAAGTGAGTATCGGTAGATACTGCATAAATCTCGCAACCAATCTTCTGGAACTCTGCATAGGAGTTCTGCAAGTCTTCCAGCTCTGTAGGACAAACAAAGCTAAAGTCTGCAGGATGAAGAAGAATACAGACCACTTTCCTAAAATGTCCTTCTTCTCCACAGTGCAAAAGCTATCCTTGTGGTAGCGTTAACGGAAAAACTCTTCAACCTCTTTGTTTAATAATGACATATATCCTCCTTTTTCTTTAAACTGCTACAGCTTTTCCTGTAACAGAAGTTTTAAAATAATAATTATTATCATTATTCTATAGGATAGCTCTATGGATGTCAAGAAAAAAAGCAAAGTAATCCTGTGATGTTAAAAGATTACTTTGCCATTACACTGCCTTCTATGGTTTTGTTAGGATAGAATACTGCCTTCTATGATTTTGCCAAGGTAGAATAATGTCTTCTATGATTTTGCCAGGATAGACTGCGTTAACTCGTCCAATGTCTTTTCCATAGGCCGGTAAAAACTCCTCCATAAAAATTTCAAGTTCCGGTAGTTCCTCTGCAAGCTTCGCCACAGTCTTTTCCGTGGATTGAAGGGCGATGGAAAATTCCTGATTTCCCGCCCTGATTTCTTCCCGGCATTTGATTAGGGCGGAAAGCTTATCCGCCGCCTTTAAAAGCTTATTTTTCATAGGGCTGTTGCTTCCCCTCTTTAGGGAAAAACATTTCTTTATACGCTTCCTGCATATCCTCCGGCAGGGCAAGGAGAAGTCGCTCCTCCGCCTCCTCTCCACCTCTTTATAGGCGGCATGAAGAGATTCCTTTCCATATTTTTACCGGAGTAGGCATATCCCGGTAAGAATCTCGGAAGCATCATGATACAGAGCTCTTAAAAGCCAATTTTTCCGGAGATAGATTTTTCCGAAAGCGAATATTTCCTATCATTGCTAAAGCATGGCTTAAAATAGCTACCTCCAGACAATGTTCGGAAAGATTCTCTTCCCTGGCATTTCGCATCAATGCCCAGCGATCGATATATTTCATTCTGGAAAGTAAGGCAAAAAATGAATAGATCATGACATTCTCCTCTCTTCCTTCCTACAAACAGAATTTTCTTTCGAAGTTTTCTATACTCCGGCTCCTCCGAAAACTTCCCTCTAGTAGAAGGGTAAAAAGCAAAGGGCGAAAAGGGCAAAGTGTAAGATTATAAAAAAGGACAATTGACTCCCTTCCTTTTCTTTTAAAAGAAAATACAAGGTTAGTGGCGGGCAAAGGTAAAACAGGCTCCTATACCCTCTCCTAATGCTTTTCCCTTTTCCTTTTCCCAGGACTTACTGATATTTCCCTCTAGAAAATAAGTCAAAGCCATGGAGGATAGGCAGTAAACCATCCCCAGGGTAAGGGGCCAGGGTAAAAATCCGGTGGAAGAAAAGGCCAAACGGAAAATAATGGCTGCAAGGGGCGGGCAAATGCTTAGCATCAGGCATAAAAACTCCAAGTCCGGAGAGCTTTGCTGCTCCTCTCCACTCCTCTTCGAAAAAAGCAAAATCTCTCTTTTCTCCGACTCTTTTTTGGAGTCTTGCCCCTCTCCATCATCCTCCAATCCCTCTTCCGCCCATAGCTTCAGAAGTTCTTCCGGTATCTTTCTGCCACAGCCTTTACAGGTCTTGTCCCCCTTTTTCAACTCTGTATAGCAATATCCGCAGATTTTTGGGTTTTAATACGAATCACAGGGGTATGACAATAGAGGGCAAATTTTTGCTGAATCCTCGATTTCCTTTTGACAATGATTACACTTCATCCGATACTTCCTCTTCAAATGTATAGGAAAGAAATTTCTTTCTCCAAGCTGCTCCCTCTAGTTCCTCTATCCTTCCCTGTAAGGAAAAATACTGTTTTTCCCTGCCTTCCTCCTCCCACCAAATTTGAAAGGATTCCGGGTCTAATTCCTGATGCTTTAAAAGCATTTCCTGCATAAGCTCTCTGGCTTCTCTTTGCAGGACTTCTATTTCCGATGCTTCTTTTTCCAATGCTTTATCCTTCATGATACTCTCTTTTCTCATGTGCAGTTCTCAATTTTCCGGCATAACATTTTTATTGCGATAAAAAAGGAAGACCCACATCCCTGTCTTCCTTTTTTTATTCCTTTACATCTTCGTTTTATGCTTATCGAAGTCGCAGTTCTAAACTTTCTTTGGAAGCTGCCGAATCCCTATCTTCCACTCCCCTATCCATAGAGAATTATCTTCTTCTGCCCATCAAAAGAAGGATACGCTTAAAGAGGATTATGATATCCATATACAACTGTAATGCGGTGTAGCAAGCATAGCTGGGAGTAGAGGGATACTGCTGTCCCCTAGCCCAATTATATCCCACATACAAGGAGAAGATAAAAATACCGATTAGCAAGAGAATATTGGGATAGAAAATTCCCATAAAGTAAGTTACCACTCAGCCACTGCAAGCCGATTAAAGCAATGAAAAGTGCCTTCCCCATAGAGAGGAACGCATTTGGCATGAAAACTGCAGCAACCGTCATGGTTAAAACCACTACGAAGGTCAATACAGCCGCAATAAAAATCAGATGGGCTGGATAAAACATAGTGGTCAAAGAAAGAATGGCACCAAAGCCCAGAATATTCATCGTGTAGCAAGGATAGATAGAAGGTAGTTTTTCCTTTCTGGCAATCCAACTACCAACAAGACAGGTAGCGAAATATCCTAAAATAAATGCCACAGGATGAACGGAATAGATCTGAGGCAAAATGTAAGGAAGCTTCATACATAAAAAAGCGGTTAACGCCAGACCATAAAGCAGATGTACACCAATCAATACATTGTACTGCTTTCCGGAAAGCTCACGCTGGTAGGAAGGAAGCTCTTCCTGCTGCCATTGCTGAAGATTATCATTTTCAAAATTGTTCATATTGTTCATATTCTCCATAATGTCCTCCTTTTGAAATCCCTTACAGTATAGCACAGAAAAATATTTTTGCATCAAAATCCCAAAGGAATTAAGTTTATTTAATTTTTATTTTGCCGGTGAATTTCAAATATTCTTGAAAAATACTTCAGCTATTGCTCTCTTGCCCCTGCTGTTTTCAGCTTATTCTTTTCTGTGCTAACTTTTTCCTGTTCGCCCTTTTCCAAAAGTAAACCAAAAATCCACTCCGGTTAAAGTATTCTTACAGCCGCATTCCTGATGATGGCTATCCATAATGGCCTTTACAATACTAAGTCCCAGTCCGGATCCGCCATAGGAACGGGAATGGGCCTTATCCACCTTGTAAAATTTCTCAAAGACTCTGGGTAAATCCTCTTCGGGAATGGGATTTCCCGTATTTCGCACATGGATTTCCACCTGCTTTTGTCCCCCGATTTTCCGTATAAATACTGATTTGCTTCGGTTCTCCCACATGGTGGATGGCATTTTGCAGGTAGTTCATTAAGACCTCTTCTATCTTAAATTCATCTCCCCAAAGAAAAAGCCCCTCCGGAATATCCACTTCCACAGAGATTTCCTCCTGCTTCAAAAGAATCTCCATGGTGCCAAGAACTCCCTTTGTAAGCTTTGCCATATCCAGAAGGCTGAAATCCGGCAAATCCTTTCCCTGCTCCATGGCGGATAAGCTCATTAGCTCCCTGACCATGTGGTTCATGCGCTTAGCCTCATCCACAATCACAGAGGAATAATAAAGCTCTGCTTTCCTCGTCTTCTGAAAGTCCTCTCCCAATCCTTCCACATAGCCCATAATCAGAGCAATGGGCGTCTTTAGTTCATGGGATACATTGGCTACAAATTCTTGCCTTCTTTGGTCAATCAGGGTTTTTATTTTCAATATCACTTTTGCAGCTCGTTATTAGCCTTCTTTAAATCTCCAATGGTATCCTCAGCCTTTGGGAAAGGCTGTTCATGGACTCTCCCAAAACCTCAATTTCTTCCAGATGGCTTCCCTGAAAGCGGGCGGTAAAATCCAATTGGCTCATCTTTTGGGAAAGCTTTGCCAGCTCCTTCAAGGGCCTCGTTACTCTGCGCCCCTGTAATATAGACTGCCAGGGTGCCGAAGGCAGTATTCCTCCTCCCAGGAAGAGAGAAGAAAGTTAAAGGATACCGCTTCCTTCAAACTGGCCAGGGGCATGGACATCATAAAGGAAGTGCTGTTGTTGGAAAAATATCCCCAGGCTTCCAAATATCCTGTCTCCTTATTCTCTCCCTTGGTTTTTACAATGGAAAAATTATCTCCCTTACTTAAAATCTTCCTCGTATCTCCATCAGCCTTTCCGAAAATATAGGAGTAGAGCCTACGAATCAGGGACTGGGGATTGGCAGAGGAGGTAAAGACTCCTTCGCTGCTGTCATCCATCACGATAATGGAGATATTCTCCTTCTCTGTTAAATACCGCACATAATTGCTAGCGCTAGTCTCCTTTCCCTCCTTAATTTCTTCCTCCGTGGGAAAATCCTTAGAAAAGCCCTCCCCCTGCTGCAAAATCCGATCCAGTTCTACATAGGCTTTTTCCAAAACATGGACCTTTCGATTTTCATAAAGACTCTCCAGAAAAAAGCTGTTTCCTACTAAAAGAAGAATCAAAAGCAAGGAAAAAACGAAGGCAAAAAGCAGGGTAAAGTGCCTTTGCAAACTATTTCTTTTTCGACATTTTCCGGACAAAGCGCCCTCCTATTCCACTTCGAACTTATAGCCCATGCCCCAAACGGTCTTGATATACTCACCCTTGTCCATCAACTTGGCACGAAGCTTTTTCACATGGGTATCAATGGTTCTGGCATCTCCGAAGTAATCATAGTTCCATACATTATTGAGAATCTTCTCTCTGGATAGGGCAATGCCCTTATTTTCCACAAAGTACTGTAGAAGCTCATACTCTTTAAAAGCTAAGCTCCACAGGCTTTCCGTCTACGCTTACGCTATGGGCCGCCTCGTCAATCACGATGCCTCCCACCTCCAAAAGCTCTTCCTTCTGCACCCCGGAACGGCGAAGCAAAGCCTCTACTCTTGCCACCAGAATCTTCGGAGAGAAGGGCTTGGAAATGTATTCATCCGCTCCGTAGTCAAAGCCCTTTAACTCATCATTTTCCTCGGAACGGGCGGTAAGCATAATCACAGGAACCTTGGAATGCTCCCGAATGGTCTTCAAGGCGGTCCAGCCGTCCATCTTCGGCATCATCACATCCAAAATAATCAGGGCAATGCTTTTCTCCTTGAAAAATAAATCAATGGCTTCCTCTCCGTTTTCCGGCCAAAAAGCACTTCGTAGTCCTTCATTTTCAGAAAAGTCACTCAGCAATTTCTGCATTCTTTCTTCATCATCCACCACTAAAATCTTAATCTTTTCCATTTCGCCCTTCCTACCCTCCTAAAAAGCTCCGGAATAAACCAGGGAGGTTTTACCTTTTTACTGTATCGTTCTTTTGTGACATAGATGTGAATTTTTCTTTCTGGCTCTGGTCAATGCCACATAAAAAGCTTCGTCTTTCTTCTTCCAGTTCTTCTTGGGTCTTGGCTCTTCCGTCCGGAATAATCCCCTCAATGCAGTCCGGCAAAAGACCTCATCAAACTCCAGTCCCTTTGCCCCGTGGTAGGTCATAATCCGAAGCCCTTCCCCACTTTCTTCCTTCTGCCTTTGCAGGCAGTCTGCATTAAATTTCTCCACAAAACGGAAAAAGGCTTCCACTCCCTCCGTCTGCTCCGCCATGGCCGTAAGCTCCTCCAAAAGACTTTGTAATTCCTCAAAGTCCCGATTTCTCTTCTTGCAAAGCTTTCCAGATACTGCTCATAGCCCATATCTTTTCGGATAAAAAGGATTCTTTCCTGTACCAGAGCTCCTGCATTTTCTGAAGCTGTACTTCCAAAAGGAGCAGGGCTCTTTCTTCTTTTCTTCCTCTGTAAGCCTTTTTCAAGTCTGAAAAGGGGCTTTCCTCCCTTTGGATTTTCTCCCGTAGCAAGCCCCGATAGGGCTTATTCAGGATTTCAGAGCTCTCCCTGCTTTCAATATTCATGCTCAGGCGAAGATAGGCCAAAATATCCTTTCCCACAAAGTGCTGAAAAACATTTTGCACCTCTTCCGTAAGGCTGTAGGGAATGCCCCTTTCCATAAAGAGAGGCAGTAGGGCGGGAATTTGCTTTCTGCTTCTGCATAGAATAGCCATCTCTTCCAAAGGACAGCCCTCTTCCTTCGCTTCTTCAATATGCCGGAGTAAAAGTCTTGCTTCTTCCTTTCCGGTGGCCAAGGCATAGTACTTGGCCTTTCCCCCGCTTCCCTGTCTGCCCTGTAGCTTCTTTTGAAAACGCTCCTTATTCTTTCCGATAAGCCTCTTGCTTAACTCCACAATTTCCCTATAGGAGCGGAAATTATCACTTAAAAAAATCCTTTCGCAGTTCGGATAGTCCTTGGTAAAGGATAGGAGAATTCCCAGGCTGGCTCCCCGAAAGCCGTAAATGCTTTGATCCTCATCCCCACCACAAAGAGGGCATTGGGAGATTTTGCCAAGGCCTTTATAATCTCATACTGTACCAGAGAAAGGTCTTGAAATTCATCCACCAAAATATGGGAAAAACGACTCTGCCAGACCATGGCCAAGTCTCCTTTTTCCATTAGGATGCGGAGTACCTCTAGAAGCAGGTCCTCAAAATCCAGTTTTCCCCTCTTCTTCCTGCTCTCCTCATAAAAATGATAGAGAGCCAGAAAATCCTCCTGTTTCTCCTTTTGCAGGTAGGCAATTCTCTCCCTTTCTCCTATGGATTTAAAGTAGGAAATCCGGGCAATCAAGCCGGGAAGCAGCTCCTGCACTTCCTCCCGAAGAATTCCCTTTTCCAGATAGTATTGGGAAAGCCAATCCATTTTCTCATAAAGGTTCACAAGATCTTCTTTTTTGTAGCCCAGGTCTTCTCTAAGGAGAGAAAAACAAAGGGCATGGATGGTGGAAAATCTCGGTCTTCCCGCCCTAATCCCCATTTTCCGAAAAAAGCGTTCCTCCATCTCCTTACTGGAAGCTCTGGTAAAGGAAAGAAGCAGGATTTTTTCCGCAGGAACTCCCCTTTCCAATAGGGGTGCAAAGTCGCTCCCGTAAGAACGGTGGTTTTTCCGGAGCCCGGTCCTCCCACCACCAGGCCTTCTCCGCCCCTGTCTCTATCGCCTGTCTTTGCTCCCGGGTAAATTCCATGAATTCCTGCCTGCTCCTTTCCCAATGTCTTTTTCTTCTTTTTATTATCCATCTTTTTGTATAAAAGAATTATAGGCGATTGAAGGAGGGGCTTCAATCTATTCTTAATGTACTTTCTTAAATAAGCTAGCGAGAGCGTGCCCGATTGCAGACCTATAGGGAATAATCACGATCTATACTGTTTATAAATTCCTATAAAAAAAGACAAGGCAAACCTTGTCTTTTTCCTTAAAAATCTTACTGCTTGGGAACCGCCACGAAAACTTCCTCGTAAACTCTTCCCTTTTGGGTAAGGGCTCTGGCTTCCGCCATGGTGTCAAAGTAAATATCCACCATCTTTCCCTTTACACCGGAACCGATGTCTTCCACGGTATATACGGTATCACCGATAAAAATCTTGGTTCCCAGTGGCAGTACCGTTAAGTCTGCTGCAATGGTGTGCTTTTGCCTTGGTCTTTGCTCCGGAATAGGTCATTCCGTCTCCGCTGTATCCTACCAGCTGGAACTGTCCAAGGGATGCGCCCTTTGTATGCAGGGGCACTTTCTGCTGTTCCCTGACTTGCCGCCGCTTTCGTAAGCTCCTCAGGAATATCTGTAAATTCAATAACATCTTCTTTGGCTACAGGGGGAGCTCCAAGTTCTTCCGCCTTTCCCATAAAGGAAAAAGAAGAAAGTAAGCATAGGCAACTCAAGGAAAAATAATTCCTTTTTGATTTGTTTCAGCATAAAAATCCTCCTTGCTTTTTGCATTCTAACATAGAGAAAGGGGACTTTCCTTTCATTTATCTTACAAAAATCGCAAAAATCCGATTTTTTTATTGATTTTTGTAAATTTCTCCAAAATATTCTTCTCTACTTATCCCCGAAAAAAACGATTTCGGAAAAACTGTCCTTGCGCTAACTCAGCAAAAAAAAATCTATTTAGGCCAATAGGTTCTCTGCCTGGTTGGCTAGAAGCAGCTCCAGGGCAAGGCTGTCAGAGATTCTCCCTTCCTGTTCTCCTCCTCCAAGCGAAGTAGGCTATGAAAGAGGCTTTTGCAGTCCGGATTAGGGTATAGGTTCTGGCCTGAGCAATATACTTTCGAACCTCTCAGGAATCCATGGAAAGACGAGTTTCCATTTCTCTCTCCGAAGTCCCTCTGTCAAATATTCTCTAACCACAAGAAGCTTTTTCCACATTTTTCCGAATCAGATTCTGAATTTTAGCCGGCTTTTCTTCTAAACGCAGGAGGTCTCCGTGATACTGAAAGACCCTTTCCTGATCTCCCCGGCCTAAAGCCTCAATCAAGTCAAAAACTCTATCCTCTGGAAGCTTCTCCACCACGGCCTCCACCGCCTCTTGGGTAATTTCTTCCCCATCTCCGATATAGTCCACACAGTTCTTACAGGCATTCACAATACGATACAGACTGCTGCCGCTTCTGGAAAGGAGGAGACCAAGGACATTTTCCCGAATCTTCTTTCCTTCCTTTTTCAACTGCTGCAGGGCAAAACGCTGGAGAAAGGCCTGATCCTGCTCCATACAGGCAAGACAGAGTCCTCTCTCCTTCACCACCTTATAGAGACTGCTTCGTTTGTCTACTTTTTCTTCAATAAACAACAGGACCGTTTCTTTGGGGCTGTTTTTCAAATACTGAATAAAATCTTCTGAAAGTTTTTTTCTGCCGCTACTTTTCCCCTGAAAAACCATAAGTCGGTATGGGGCGAAGAAGGGCAGGGTTTCCACCGCGGAAATCAGTTCATCCGTAGGGGGAAGCTCCTCCACTACCATGCAGTTGATGCCTTCATTTTCCGAAAAGGCTTGGAAGAAGGCTTTCTTATAATAGGACAGACAAATAATCCTCCTCCCCATAGAGGAGATATAAGGGCAGAAAACTCTTCTCTTTCAGCTGTTCCTGAATCTTCTTCTGAGCATCCAGAAACTCTTCTCTTTCTCCTTTTTTATATCCCAAACTGTCCTCCTTGCCGATGCTCTGTGCTAAAGTGGAGAAAACATTGAAAGGAATCTCCATGGAAAAGTATCAGTACCCTACTGGAATCATTTTGAAAAACGAGGGAAAAAACCTCTTGCATTATATCTACATATCCCCTTCTGTGCAAGAAAATGTGCCTACTGCGATTTTCTCTCCTTTCCTTCCAGGGAGGAGCAAAAAATCGCCTACATGGCAAAGCTCCGTGAGGAATTGGAGTGGCAAGTAAGGATTTTCAAAAGGGGCAGTATGAGGGTTCTCTCCCTCTTTATCGGCGGAGGCACCCCCAGCGCCGTTCCATACGAAGAAATCGAAAAGACCATGGAAGTCATCCAAAGCTGCTATCCGATTTATTCCGATTGGGAAGCCAGCATTGAGTGCAACCCGGAATCCGCAAGCAAGGAGGCTTTAGAGGCTTATCAGCGCTCCGGCATTAACCGTCTGTCCTTCGGATTACAAAGTACCCAGGAGGAGCTTCGTTTTTGGGAAGGGAGCATCAGTTTTCCACCTTCCTTACCGCCTATCAGGAAGCCAAAGCTGGGCTTTAAAAATATCAGCATTGATTTAATGAACGGAATCCCCTTACAGACGCCCGAAAGCTATAGAAAGACCTTGAAAAATATCAGCCTTTTAAAACCGGAGCATCTTTCCATTTACAACTTAATTATCGAAAAAGGGAACCCGCTTTTATGCTCTGGCCAGGAGGGGAAGCTGCCTCTTCCTTCCGAGGAAGAGCTTTTGGAAATGGATGCCCTTACGAAGGAATGGACCAAAAAAATGGGCATGTCCCCCTACGAGGTCAGTAATTACGCCAAGGAGGGCTTTTTCTCCGTGCATAACTATGGCTACTGGTCCAATGTTCCCTACTTAGGTTTTGGTATTCACGCCTCTTCCTATTTTCAACATAAGCGCTGGAAAAATACAAATAAGCTCCCCCTGTACCTCTCTTTACCCTTTTTTGAGAAGGAAGATTCTTCCTCTATCAAGTCGGGGCAAAGGCCTGTTGAAAAAAGCCTTGATGAGACTTCTTCCTCTTCTCATTTACCAATATTACAAAACGAAAAAAGCTGCCCCTCCATAGAGGAACAGCTTTGTGAAGATCTGCAAGTCTTAACAAAGGAAGAGGAAATGGAGGAGTTCTTCTATCTAGGCTTACGAAGAACTTCCGGCGTTTCCGAAATTGATTTTGTAAAGCGTTTTTCTGTCGATATGCATAAAATTTTCGGAGCCGTTCTGGAAAAGCTATGCCGGGAAGGCTATCTGTTACATGACAATGCCCACTATCGTTTTACCGAAGTGGGCATGAATCTTTCCAATGTTTTACTGGCGGAGTTTTTACTTTAAACTATCTGTCCCGATAACTGTCATTTTCCTCATCATACATCATGGCCTGATTTCTACCGTGGAACTTGGCATCGTACAAAGCTCGGTCGGCTCGCTTAACAACCTCTTCCACATCCTTATCCCCTTCGTGGAAACCGGAGTATCCGATGGAAACGGTCATCCTCAGGTTCTCTTCCCCATACCTTATCGGATGGCTTTCCACCGCCTGACAGATTTTATTACTGACCTGTTCCGCATAAAGATCATTTAAGTCATATAAGATACAGAGGAACTCATCTCCTCCCCAACGAATCACATCGTCGGAGGAACGCACCGTATCCTTAATTACATGAACCAGGTGCTGCAAGCATTGGTCTCCAGCTATAGCCCGTATTTGTCGTTATAGCTTTTAAAATGATCCACATCCATCATCAGAATCTTCGCATTCAGCTTCTCCTTTTGATAGCGTTCAAAGCTGTTTTCCAGCAGACGCTTTCCTGCCTTTCGACTTTTTGCTCCGGTCAGTTCATCAATAGCATTTTCTTCCGAAAGCTCTTGAATGCGGGAGACATACTTCCGTCTGGAGCGATAGAACAAAACCATGTTTAAAGACACAATGACGAAGGTGAAAATACCGCCTAAGATAAAGAGAATCCGATAATTAATTTTTTGTATGGTTTTGTCCATAAATCGGACATCCTGCTTGATATCCTCCACATCCATGTCCATAGAAATAATCCAGTCATAGGGCTTGTAGAGCTTGGAGTAGATGATTTTTCATCCACCTCTTCTCCCGCTTCATTTCGAAAAATAACCTTGGTAAAAACCTGTCCGTCCCGTAGAATTCCTTCTAATTCCTCCTTATAGTGGAAAGTTCCGGAAATCTCCTCATTGGTAGAAAGATATGTCATCTCCATACTCTTGTCTCTAGGGTGCATAAGAGTAAGAGCGTAGTTGTCTCCCCCCTCATAGTTCAAAACTTTTTTTACCCAAACATAACTGTTTTCCCCGTAATAATGCTGGTCAATACTTTTGTGGAAGAGTTTTTCCGCCTTTTCTTTTAATAAGGCGTCATGCAAATCATCCAAATCCTCAACCAAATTATCTACAGTCTGCTGGATATATGCCTTTTTCTGATCCAGGGTGATTCCCACCATAGCTCTTCGATAGGAAGTACGGATATAGACCAAAAGCAAAAACAAAAACAGAACAGCTTGAATAGATGCTATCACTATTAAGAATACAACAGAAACTATTCCCTTTTCTTCTTCACTCTTTTTCATTTTCTTCCTTTAATCATTCTATGGAAAAGACAAAATGACTCTCGGCTTTTCCAAGTAGCTTTTGGACTGCCCCGCTCTTCACTTCCTTGTGGAGAGTTTTCTTTTACTGAATATGACGAATCCAGCCTTCGGGAGCTTCCATTTCTCCATTTTGCATTGCACTTAAAGGTTCTATACAGCTCTTCATGACCTTTTCCCGGTTTTTCCATACCGCTGAGAAGCAAATCTCTTCCTCATGGTTTTGAATCTTCCTACCGGAGAAATTACCGCGGCCGTACCGCAAAGTCCGCACTCCTTAAAGTCTTTTAATTCTTCCAATCGTACAGCTCTTTCCTCCACCGGAATATGGAGGATATGCTCCGCTACATAAATAAGGGATTTTCTGGTGATAGAGGGCAAAATAGAATCAGACTTGGGCACCACTAAACGATCCTGTCCGTCTACAAAAAGCACATTGGCTCCGCCGGTTTCTTCCACAAACTCTCTCTTTGCTGCATCCAGATAAAGATTTTCCGTGAATCCTTTCTTTTACCGCTATTTCATGAGAATGCAGGCTCATGGCATAGTTTAATCCGGCCTTAATCGCCCCTGTACCGTGGGGAGCTGCCCTGTCAAAGTCAGAAATCATCAGGGCAATAGGCACAGCCCCTCCCTTAAAATAGGGACCAACCGGGGTGGTAAAGATACGGAAGGTGTACTCATCCGCCGGCTTCACCCCAATGACAATGCCGGAAGCAAACTCATAGGGACGAATATAAAGGCTCGCTCCTGACCCATAAGGAGGAACCCAATCCGCATTTGCCTTTACGGTTTCATCTAAGGCCTTTAGAAAACGCTCCTTAGGGAAAGCCCGGCATTTCCAAAAATTCTGCAGACTGAAAAATTCTATCCGCATTTAAGTCAGGACGAAAACAAACAATGGAGCCATCCTTCCAACGATAGGCCTTTAAGCCCTCAAAAACCTGTTGGCAGTACTGTAAGATTCCGGCAGACTCGTTTAAAACCACATTGCTGTCTTCGCTAAGGCAACCTTCGTCCCAAGCTCCTTCCTTCCAATAGGAAATGTAGCGCTTATCGGTTTTGTGATATATGCGAATCAATGTTTGCGTAATCCAGGTTTTGCCATCTTCTTACTCCTCCTATTATTCTCGTCTATTTTCCTTACTATTATTAATATTGTTTCGAGATATATGGGAAAATGCTGCTTTTATCCTCATTATTTTTCTTTTTCAGCATTTTCCCTACCCATAGCGGATAAAAATTCTCCCCTTAGTCTTCATCCAGCTTTAGCACAGACATGAAAGGCGCTTTGCGGGATTTCACATTACCGAACTGTCGCATGCGCTTCTTTCCTTCCTTCTGCTTCTCTAAAAGCTTCTTCTTTCGGGAAATATCTCCGCCGTAGCACTTGGCTAAAACATCCTTTCTAAGTGCCTTTTACGGTTTCTCTGGCTACTATATGACCGCCGATTGCAGCCCTGGATAGGAATTTCAAAAAGCTGTCTGGGAATTTCATTCTTCAGCTTCTCACACATTTTCTTCCCTCTTTCGTAAGCAGAATCTGCATGGACAATGAAGGAAAGAGCATCAATCTGCTGTTTGTTCACCAGAATATCCAGTTTCACCATCTTCCCTTCCTGATAGCCCTTTAGTTCATAGTCGAAGCTTGCATAGCCTCGGCTTCTGGATTTTAAAAGCATCAAAGAAGTCGTAGATAATCTCGTTTAAGGGTAAGTCATGCTTTAAAACCGCTCTGGTCTGATCAATATATTCCGTACTTTTATAGATTCCTCTTCGCTCCTGACAAAGCGTCATGATCGCTCCCACAAATTCGAGGTTACCATAATTTCCGCTTCCACAATAGGCTCTTCCATGTGGGCAATTTCCGCAGGATCCGGCAAATTGGAAGGATTGGTCAACTCTATCATGCTTCCATCCGTCTTATACACATGATAAATAACGGAAGGGGCGGTGGTAACCAGATCCAAGTCATACTCTCTTTCCAGTCTTTCCTGCACCACATCCAAATGCAACAAGCCTAAAAATCCGCAACGGAAGCCGAAGCCTAAGGCCACGGAGGTTTCCGCCTCATAATTTAAAGCCGCATCATTTAACTGTAATTTTTTCCAAGGCATCTCTAAGGTCAGGATATTTTTGGCTGTCGGAAGGATAAATTCCACAGTACACCATGGACTGCACCTTCTTATAGCCGGGGAGGGCTTCCTTGGCAGGATTGTCCACGGTGGTTACCGTATCACCTACCCAGGGCATCCCGAATATTCTTAATGGAAGCGGTAAGATAGCCTACCATGCCCGGAGTCAGCTCCTCTCCCGGAATAAACTGTCCCGGAGCAAAGGTTCCCCACCTCTGTTACGGTAAACTCCCGCACCGGTGGCCATAAAGCGAATATTGCTGCCCTTTTAACGCTTCCTTCCTTAATTCTGCAGAAAATAATAACCCCTTATAGCTGTCATATAAGGGAGTCAAAAACCAGTGCCTGTAAGGGGTTCTCTATGGAGCCGCCGGGAGGGGGAAGACGCTTTACCACCGCTTCCAATACCTCTTTCACATTCAAACCGGTTTTTGCGGAAATCTGCGGAGCATCCATGGCTTCAATACCGATAACATCCTCGATTTCATGGGCTACCAACTCCGGATCCGCAGAGGGCAGGTCCACCTTTATTGATCACCGGAATAATTTCCAGATTATGATCCAAGGCAAGATAAGTGTTGGCCAAGGTCTGGGCCTGAATTCCTGGTAGCATCCACCACCAAAAATAGCGCCATCGCAGGCCGCCAGTGCACGGCTTACTTCATAGTTAAAGTCCACATGCCCCTGAGGGTATCAATGAGGTTAAAAATATATTCCTCCCCGTCCTCTGCCTTATATACAATACGAACGGTCTGGGATTTGATGGTGATACCACGCTCCCGCTCAATGTCCATATTATCCAAAAACCTGGGACTGCATCTCCCTTTCCGTAAGCGTTCCGGTTTTTCTATAATACGATCCGCCAAAGTTGACTTTCCGTGATCGATATGGGCAATGATACAAAAATTACGGATATGGTCCTGTTTCCTATTTTCCATCTTACTCTCCTTCCAAAGAATCTTTGTGAACTATACCACGCTCCATGAATTTTTCCATAGGCTTTTTATAGGGTACAAGGCAAAAATCCTTGACTTTTTATAGGAACTTTCTTTATGATTACACGGTATGTTTTTCAAACTGTCCGTGTCCAGATATTTGAAAACAAGAGAATACAAGAATACATTCTATTTTGTTCCATAGGATTTTTGTTTTTCCGCGGCAGGAAAAATCTTATGGAAGAAAAGGATTTTAATCATGGCAAATATCAAATCTGCAAAAAGAGAATTCAGGTAGCGGCACAGAGAAATGAAAGAAACAAGGCGATCCGTTCCGAGTAAAGACTTACATGAAGAAGGTTTTCACTGCTGTAGAGGCCGGTGATAAGGCAACTGCTGAGACCATGCTGGTTAAGGCACAGAAGAAGATTGCAATGGCACGCAGCAAGGGAATCTACAAAGCTAACAACGCTTCCCGTAAGATTTCTCAGATTTACACAGCTGTAAACAAGATGCAGTAAACTGCACAAAAAGACTCCTCCATTTTCGGGGAGTTTTTTTATTGCCCTTTCTCCGATTTGGGACTAGGATAAAGGTATGCTCTAATGGACTAAGATTCCTCCTTTTTCTCGGAAATCTATGGTTTTCTCTATCTTTGGTTCTGCACCCTTCTTTGTTTTGTTCCTATCTCTGTATTTGTATCTATCTCTGTATTTGTATCTATCTCTGTATTTGTTTCTATCTCATCTTTGTACCCCATCTCTATCTTTGTACCTATCTCTATCTTTGTATCTATCTCTATCTTTGTATCTATCACTGTCTCTCTACCTACCTCTAAGGAGTACTCCATGTTTCTGTCCTGCCCCTCTTCTTTTTGGCTCTTTATGCCCTTTTTGGCAGAGCTGATTTTCTCCCAGAACTTCCAAGCTCTCTTCGTTTCCTTTGCCTATTTTTCCTGGTCTTCCTTTCCCTATTTCTCTTTCAGAAAAAGAAAAGGCAAGCTTCTTTTTGCGCATTCTTATCCCTGCTTCTTTTTTTCCTTCCGCTTTTATTCCCTCAATCGAGCCTACGAAAAAGAAAGGCAAAGCATCGACTATATCCTTCCTCTCAAGGCTGTACTTCGAGGAAAGCTACTTTATATAGAAGAACAAGACAGAAGTGGAAGTTCACTTTAGTTCCTGTATTGTGGATACGGATTTAGGAAGAAAGAAGTCTCCTTCCCACAACGAAAAATATCGAAAGCGAAATGCCCTCCTTTCAAAAGCTCATTCTTTATCTCCCTAAAGACTCTAGCGAAATTTCGCCCCTTCCCGGACAAATCTATACTTTTAAGGGACAGTTTTTAGAACTGCATCCTGCTACAAAATGAGGGGAATTCTCTCTTCCTTCCTATTATAAAAGGTGAAGGTGTTTCGGTATTTTTTTCAAGCTACAGCTCTGCTTCGTGTAGAAGGAGAAGCTGCCCCTTTAGCAAAGAGCTTTTTCCTTAAAGTATATTTTGAGAAAACAAATAGAAAGGCTTTTCCCGGACGAATTAGCCGGCTTTTTAAAAGGCCTATTTTTAGGAGAACGCTCCGGCATTTCCTTAAACGAGAAAAGTCTTTATCAAAGTGCAGGAATCTCCCATATTCTGGCCATCTCCGGCCTGCACCTTTCTCTTTTGGGAGAATTATTCTACTTTTCTCCTTCGGAAAATGAGGCTCTCCTCCTTCTTTCCTCACTGATTAGTTCTTTTTCTCTTCTCCTACTTTTTCTATTTACTAGTCCTCCCATTCCGCCTTTCGGGCTCTGCTCATGATTTTTCTTCGTTTTGCTGCTATACAGATTGGCAGGGGGAAGGACCTTCTTTCCCAGCTTTCCTTTGCCCTTCTACTCTTACTTTGGCTAAATCCCCTATCCATCTATTCTATAGAATGCAATGTTCCTTCTTTACCTCTCTTTGTTTTTCCTTTTTGCAGGAACGCCCTGGTAAGATGGTCCGTAAAAGAAGGAAAAAGACCTTGCCAAGGTCTTAAAAAGAAAAAATTGTCCTTCAGAAGCTTCCATCCCTCTTATCTAAACTGATTTCGGCATCTTCGCTATACTCCCCCACTCGAATAGAAAGCAGTTTTTCTGTTTTATCTGACTCTTCTCCCCCTCTTTTCCTTAACTCAGTTTTTCCTTTTCCCTTTATGCCCCCTTTTAAACCTGATTCTTCTTCCCTACTCCCTCTTTTTTCCTATTGGGAGCCTTATCCTCATTCTTTCCTTTCTCCCTGGTCAAAATTTCCTACTGATTCACTTTTTTTAAACTTTTCTTTCTCAATTTCTTCTGAAGCAGCTTTATCATTTCTTCCACATTTTAATGGAAAAAGCCTGAGCCTTCCCTTTCTCCCAAATTCCTCTTGGGAAAAATGCAGGCAAGCTCTATAGGATATTATTTTCTTACCTCTATCTCCTATTTTTCTTTCCATGGCAAAATATCCTCTACCTTATTTTACCAATGAGAATATTGTTAGAAAAGCAAACATTCTTTCCGAAAGTCTATAAAACACCTCTCTCCGTCTCTCTTTCCTAGGCTTTCTCTCTCCATTCCTTTTTACCTTCCAAAAACCTCCAAAAAGAACTGGAAATTGCGGCTTTGGATGTAGGGGCAGGGGACGGCTTTATCACTTGAAAAGAAAATCTGGTTTTCACCATTGACAATGGCTCTACCACAAAGAATCTTTTTCCCGAGCAGATATTCTTTCCTTACTGCAAAAGCAAAAAGAATTCAACATATAGACTATGCCTTACTGACCCACTGTGACCGGGACCATATCAGCGGGATACAGGCCCTCTTAGAAAAAATCCTTCCATAAGGCTTTATCACCTCATCCTCCCTTCCTCGGCAGAAGAAGACCACCGTTATGATTTGTTGAAGCGCCTAGCCTATAATCACGGGGCAGAAATTCTTTACTGGCAAAATGGAAGCAGGCTTTCCTTTTTCAAAAACGGAGAAGAACATTCTCTTTCTGAAAAATAGGGAAAGAGCCTTTCTTGCCCGAAAAGGGGGAAGGACTTTCTTTATCCGAAAATGTAGAAGGGGGGCAACTGCATATCCGTTGTTTCTATCCCTAATGATGCCGGCTATATGGAAGAGGCTAATGCCCATTCTATCGGCTGCCTCTTGGAGTATGGACAGTTTCAGTATGCTCTTTACCGGAGATATGCCCTATGAGGCGGAAGTTTCTTTTTAAAAAATTGCTATGAAGCAGGAGTTTCTCCGGCTGTAGATATTCTAAAGCTAGCCCATCACGGCTCCAAAACCTCCTCCTGTCCGGACTTCTATCGGAAAGTCAGGCAAAATTTGCCTTTATTTTCCTACGGAAAAGGGAACCGCTATGGACACCCCCATAAAAGCACCTTGAAAACTCAGAGAATATCAGCTCTTTCCTTTGAAACAGCTAAAGCTTGGAGAGATTTTGATTAAAACAAATGGGGAGCAGTATGAAATCACTGCTCTGGGCTAAAAACGAATTTTATTGTATTTGTTAATTCCATTGTCTCTGTTAATTCTATTGTCTCTGTTAATTCTATGTCCCTTAGCGTCCAAGTTTAAAAGCTAAAAAATTTGAGAAAATCAAACTGAAGCTGTTTGCAATGCTTAGTCCTCTAAGGCCTCCGGTCGCTGAATCACTGCCGCTCCCAAACCATTTTCACCGATATGACAGGAAACCAGTAAAGACAAGGGAGAAATCACAATTTCTTCTCCATAGCGATTCGGGAAAGTTTCTGCAAGCTGTGCACGGAATTCCTCTGCCTGACTAAGGTTGTCCGTATAGCAACGGCAATATAGGACTTTTCTTGCCTCAGGATCCCCAGTCTTTCCAAGCTGTCCTTCAAGCCTTCAATAATGGCTTCTCGCACCTGTCTTTCCGTTCTCACCTTCTTAAAGGAGTCTAATTTTCCGCCCTTATTGATGGATAACACCGGCTTAATCTGTAGTAAACTGCCGATGGCAGCCGCAACCGGAGTGATTCTCCCTCCACGCTTTAAATACTTTAAGGTATTTACCCCTGATGTAAATGCCGTTTTTCTCCTGCAGCCGCATTCAGTAAATGCTGGATGGTTTTGCCAGTGTAACCCTTTTCTGCCAATTCCTTGGCAAAAAGACAATGCATCCTTTGGGTGACGGAAACTCCTCTACTGTCTAAGACAAAAAACTCTTCCTAAATAGGGATCCTCCTGAGAAAGCATCATAGCGGTCTGGGTGGAACCGGATAGGCCGGAGCTTAAAGGTACATGGATAATCTCATCATAGTCTTTTTAAGAGGGCATCCCAGGCTTCCATTAAACTTTCAATGGAGGGCTGGGAGGTGGAAACCTCCTCTCCTCCTGCCAGCCTTTCAAAGAAAAGTTCCCTGGCTCATATTGATGCCTTCAAAGTATTCCTGATCTCCCATTCTGAAAGGCATGGGAACCACAGAAATGCCCAATTTTTCGCTTTTCTTCTTTTCGAATTCCGGATCCGGAATCTGTGCAGATTCCTATTTTCATGAAAAATTCCTCCTAGATACTCTCCGTATCTATCTATACATTTCCAACCGAAGATGCGGCATAAGTACAAAAATCTTCAGTAAAGGGTCTTACTACGCTAACAGTACCTTAGTTCTCCGACAATACTTTAGTTCTCCGGCAATACCTTGGTTCTCCGGCAATACTTTAGTTCTTCGGCAATACTTTAGTTCTCCGACAATACCTTGGTTCCTCCGGCAATACTTTCACTTTTTCCGGCAGAAGCCTATCTCTAACAGGCTCTTTTCCTGTCATCTCCCTAGGCTGGGAATTCCCATTAAATCCAAAAGAGTTGGCGTAACATCCGCAAGGCATCCTCCCTCCTTTAGCTTTACAGAATGATCTGCTGCCACAAGGATAAATGGCACCGGATTGGTGGTATGGGCAGTGTAGGGCTCTCCTGTCTTTTCATCTACCATTAAATCTGCATTCCCATGGTCTGCCAGGATGAAGAGGTTTCTCCTACTTCCTGTACTGCCTCTACTACTTTACCAACACATTCATCCACCACTTCAATGGCTTTAATGGCTGCCGGAAGCACTCCCTGTATGTCCCACCATGTCAGGGTTTGCAAGTTTGCCACCACCGCATCATACTTTCCGGAGCGAATGGCTTCCGTCAGCTTTTTCTGTTACGGTATAGCAGCTCATTTCCGGCTTTTAAATCATAGGTTGCCACATCCTTTGGAGAAGGTACCAGAATACGCTCCTCTCCGCTGAAGGGATCTTCCTTTCCGCCGTTAAAGAAGAAGGTAACATGGGCATATTTTTCCGTTTCCGCAATGCGAAGCTGGGTCTTTCCTAAAGAAGCCAGATATTCTCCGAAGGTGTTGAAAATCTCCTCCTTCAGGAAGGCTACTACCTTATGGGGAATACTTGGATCATAGTCAGTAAAAGCAAACAAGTATAAACTTTCTTGCTCCCCGATCAAAGAAAGTAAAGTCATCATCGCAGAAGCAATGACAGATTTCTCTAGCTCTATCCGGACGGAAATTAAAGAAAATGCAAGCATCTCCATCAGAAATCAGATGGGCTTCACCATTTTTCAATAACCGTGGGTAAAACAAACTCATCATTAACTTCCTTAGCATAGGAGCTTGTAATAGCCTCTTCCGCAGAAGATGCCTTTTCCCCAATTCCCTTAGTCATGGCAAGATAAGCCTTCTCTACTCTGTCATAGTTTTTATCTCTGTCCATGGCATAGTATCTTCCGGAAATGCTGGCAATTTCTCCTACACCGATTTCCTGCATTTTCTTCTCAATCTGCAAGAGGAAGCTCTTGCCGGAATCGGGAGGAGTATCTCTTCCATCTAAAAAGGCATGTAGATAAACCTTTTTCAAGGCCGGCTTTCTTCGCCAGCTCCAAAAAGTCCGTAAATATGCTCAATATGAGAATGCACCCCTCCATCGGATAAGAGCCCCATAAAATGCAGGGCAGAATTCTTTTTCTTACAGTGCTCCACCGCACCCTTTAAGGCAGCATTCTCAAAAAAGTCTCCATCTTGAATAGACTTGGAAATTCTGGTTAACTCCTGATAAACAATTCTGCCTGCTCCCATGTTCATGTGGCCAACTTCGGAATTTCCCATCTGCCCATCAGGAAGTCCTACCGCAAGTCCGGAAGCCTGTCCCTCTACATAAGGGAAGTCCTTCTTTAAACGATCCATCACCGGTGTATTGGCCAGGGCAATAGCATTTCCTTCCTTGATTTCCGCTCTCCATAGCCGTCAAGAATTAACAAAACTGTACTTTTCTTCATAGCAATGCCTCTTTCTCTATATCGTTTTTTCTCTATACAAAAAATTTTTACTGTCTTCCTCTTCCGTCTAAAAATATGGAAAAACAGCTAAGCTTAGGGACCTTTACCCTAAGCTTAAAGTCTAGCTAAACTTTCTCTTCCGTCAATGAAAGCTTTTGACGGATTCCCTGGTATAATGAAAAATATTAATTTTCATCATTAGCTTTTTAAGAGCTTTTTAGGCCTCATAGGAAAGGCAGGAGAAAAGAAAAATCCATAATCTTCTTCCGGTGTTTCGAAAAAGATTATGGATAATTCTGATAAACAATCTTCTATGAAGACATTCTTTTTCATAAGATTAGTAAATCCTTTGAGTAAATACTTTGAGTAAATACTTTGAGTAAATACTTTGAATAAATCTCTTCTATACAAAGTAAATCCCTATCTTAATAGTTGTTTGCCTTACGCTCGAAGTAAGCCTTTGGATGGTTGCAGCATGGGCAAGACTCAGGTGCTTCCTCTCCTTCATAGATGAAACCGCAGTTTCTGCAGTGCCATAAAGTAGGCTGCTCTGCCTTAAAGGTGGTATCCTCTAAGATTCCCTGTAAAAGCTGTAAGAAACGCTCCTCATGGGTCTTCTCCACCTGAGCTACAAGGCGGAACTTTGCTGCAAGCTCCTGGAAACCTTCCTTTGCTGCAACTTCTGCAAAGCTCTTATACATATCGGTCCACTCATAATGCTCACCGGCAGCTGCTGCCTTTTAAGTTCTCTTTGGGTATTTTCGATTCCCTGCCAAGTCCGGCCAGCTCCTTAAACCACATCTTTCCGTGGTATTCCTCATTGGCCGCAGTCTCCTCTAAGATTGCTGCAATCTGCTGATAACCGTCCTTCTTTTGCCTGGAGAAGCAAAATAGGTGTACTTGTTTCTTGCCTGAGACTCTCCTGCAAAGGCAGTCCATAAGTTCTTTTCTGTTTCCGTTCCCTTGTAATTTGCCATACTATTCTCCTTTCCCGACAAGCCCTAAAGACCTGTCTCAAACTCAAACGAGATATCCTGCACTTTTACCGGCAATACTCATGAAGAAGCAGATATCCCATACTACGCGAGGGATACTCGTTTAAAAATGGAAACAGAGGAGCACTCCTCCTCTGTTTCTAGACTCAACTGCGCCGTTACAAAAGTATTTTATATCGGCTATAAAAAAATACAAGTTTTTACTTCGTACAATCTAGCGTTCCTTTGCATAAATACTTAAGAAACAAGCACTCTACTTAGACTAGCTGTTGTGATTAGCTGAAGTATCTCTTCAGTAAGCCCTGGAATGCCTTACCGTGTCTAGCCTCATCACGAGCCATCTCATGAACAGTATCGTGGATAGCATCCAGATCCTGAGCCTTAGCTCTCTTCGCAAGGTCAACCTTACCTGCAGTAGCACCGTTCTCAGCCTTTACGAGCCATAAGGTTCTCCTTAGTGGAAGAAGATACAACCTCTCCTAAAAGCTCTGCAAAACGAGATGCGTGATCTGCCTCTTCGAAAGCAGCCTGTCTGTAGTAATCACCAACCTCTGGGTATCCCTCTCTGTAAGCTGCTCTACTCATAGCAAGGTACATACCAACCTCACAGCACTCACCCTCGAAGTTAGCTCTTAAGTCGTTCTTGATATCCTCAGAAACGTCCTTTGCTACACCGATTACATGCTCAGCTGCCCATGTAAGCTCTCCGCTCTGCTCAACGAACTTGTCGCTGCTAGCCTTACATACAGGACACTTCTCAGAGCTGCTTCTCCCTCATAAACGTAACCACATACTGAACAAACCCATGTCTTCATAACTTTTTCTCCTTTTCCCGCCTTTTTAGGCAATGCTCAAAACTCAACTTATTTTTGCGATTCTTGGGAACCTCCAAAGCTCCGCAGTCATCACATATTCCTCGGAAGACCAAATCATGACCTGTAATGGCTCCCGGAATATACATTTCCGCCTCCGAATCCAGTGCTTCGGCAACCTTCATAGGAATGTCATAAACCTTCCGCACTTCTCACAAACAAAGTGATAATGGGGCTTTACGGTAGATCGAAACGATCTGCTCCGGATACAAAGCTCAGTCTCCGATTTCTCCTAAATCCGAAAGTAGCTTTAAGTTCCGGTATACCGTTGCCAAACTGATACTGGGATCCTCTGGCGTAACTCTGCAAATATTACATCCGCAGTAGGATGGTCTTCATGCTCCCTAATCTGATCCAGTACCTCTGCACGCTCGTGAATAATTCATCAGCTATCCTTTCTTTTCTTGCTTTGTTTTTCAAAAGTTCCTGAGGCTTTTTCAAAAACAAAATTGATAATTACTATCAACATGGTATACTATAATCTCTTTTTCTCCCTTGTCAACGAATTTTGGAAATTTTTGTTTTTAAAAAATACTGAAAGTTAGTTCCATCTAACCTTTTTGGGGCTTTTTAAGCCGCATATAGAAGGCTACGAGAACAAAAACTCATTATACATAGAACTATGATTTCCCAAATGACAGCCCTGGTTCTCTTTAAAATCTAAGAAAAATCCCACACTATGTAGGCAAAACTATAGAAAATTCAGATCTGAGATTTTTCATACGTCAGCTCTGATACCTAGCTAAAGTCCATTAAAGAAGATATCCCACGCTTTGCGAACAACACTCCTTAAGACTACAAAAAAGCCACCATAGACAAGCTATGATGACTTCTTTGGATGAATGGTATAATCCATTCTATTTTTAAGTGGGACTCCGGTAGAAGAAAATACTCCACCGAAAAACTCCGCTGTTTCTTTTTTCTTCCTATCCTACCGGTCTTAAAAATTCTGTAGAAATTATCTAAGGAGAGAAAGAACTCCCTGTGGCTGCTGGTTAGCCTGAGAAAGCATAGACTGTGCAGCCTGGTTAAGAATGTTATTCTTAGTGAATGCTGCCATTTCCTTAGCCATATCTGTATCACGGATTCTGGACTCAGCTGCAGTCATGTTCTCGTTTGTAGTCTTTAAGTTATTGATGGTGTGCTCAAGACGGTTCTGAGATGCTCCAAGCTTGGCTCTGTGGCTGGATACCTTATCTACTGCTTCGTTAATCTTTGTAATCGCCTTGTTTGCTTCAGATACAGAAGACACCTTAATGTCTTTAATAGCCAAAGCAGAAGTGTTCATTGCAGATGCTGTAATGATAAGAGTCTCACCTGATGTTGGTCCAATCTGAACCTGAATATCTGCAGAGCTTGCCAATGGCTTAACACCGTTGTAGTCCGTAGTAGAAGCAATTCTGTTAATTTCTTCCTTTAATGCATCAACCTCAGCGCTGATAGCGGAACGAGCAGTTGTGTTGTAGGTTCCGTTAGCAGACTGGGTAGCCAGGGTAACCATACGCTGTAACATAGAGTGAGTCTCTGTTAAAGCACCTTCAGCTGTCTGGATTAAACCGATTGCATCGTTAGCGTTTGCAGTAGCCTGATCAAGACCGTTGATCTTAGAACGCATCTGCTCGGAAATAGCAAGACCTGCTGCATCGTCTGCAGAACGGTTGATTCTATATCCGGAAGAAAGCTTCTCTAAGTTCTTCTGACCGTTAGAAGCGTTAGAAGAAAGGTTTCTGTAAGCGTTGTTTGCTGCAATATTGTGTTGAATAACCATAGTAATATCCTCCTGATTTCGGCATGCCAGAACCTCCCTGTCCTATGCGAGTTTTTCTTCCCCGGCGCCAGAGAAAAAAACTTTCTTTCGCCTTTTCTTGTCTTTCGACGATATTGGGGACTATTCCCCCTGCCTCCCTATTATAGAAGGGAAACATTGTGGCTTTTACTCTTATTTTATTTTGCCACAGTATGTATATCGCAATAATTCATTAAAAATAAGTGTTTGGAAGAAAAATTCTTATGTTAAAATGCTTATACTGAAAACTTATGACAAAAATAAGACTTCACAAGGGAATATTTTATTTCCACGAAAAAAAACATATCGTATAGAAAGGATAGTTTTTATGGGACAGATTCAAGTAGAAAAAACAGAAATTGAGGGCTTATGCATTATCACTCCAAGCATTCACAAGGATGCCAGAGGCTATTTTATGGAAAGCTATAATGAAAGAGACTTTCAGGAGCAGGGACTGAATCTTCGTTTTGTACAGGACAACCAAAGTATGTCTGTAAAGGGTGTTTTACGAGGACTGCATTTTCAAAAGCAGTATCCCCAAGGAAAGCTTGTTCGTGTTCTAAAGGGAAGAGTTTACGATGTAGCTGTGGATTTACGAAAGAACAGTAAGACCTACGGAAAGCATTTCGGTATCATTCTTAGTGAAGAAAACAAAAAGATGTTCTACATTCCGGAAGGCTTTGCCCACGGTTTCCTGGTACTTTCCGATACCGCAGAATTCGCCTATAAGGTAACAGACTTCTACCATCCGGGAGATGAGGGCGGACTGGCATGGAATGATCCCAGTATCGGCATTCAATGGCCGGAGTTAAAGGGTAACTATGCCGGAAAATGCAAAAGACGGCTACAGCATGGAAGACGGCAGTCCTCTCCTCCTTTCCGAAAAGGATGAGCTTTGGCTTCCCCTTTCAGAAACCTTTGCCTTTTAAGTATGGTCCATCATCCCCATTTTTCTTATCCGGTACCCGGAGAATTCGCCGGACAGTCCATTGAAGCTTTTTCTACTAAAAGCAGGTTATACCAAAAGTCTTCTATCTGCCTTAAAAGAGTTCATTTTTGAAGAGCAGAAGGAGCACTACGGTATAGAGAAAAACGGACAATGGGCATTCACCGTAGATTTTACTGAAGGAGGGCGACTCTCTTTCCGTTTATTTACCACCGGAGGAGGAAAACAGCGCTCCTCCCTATGATTTTCCCCTGAACATAGTTTATGAAGATCAGGATATACTCCTCTTGGATAAGCCTGCCGGAATTCCCTGCCATCCCTCCCCGGGACATTTTGAGAAAACCTTGGCAGGGGCTGTGGTTTCTTATCAGATGCAGAAATCTTCTGCATCTTCTTTTTGTTTGCCACTTTATTCATAGGCTGGATTTGGATACCAGCGGACTGATTTTACTGGCAAAGCACCGTTTGGCTGCCTCCATCTTAAATCAAGATATGAAGGAGGGTCGTATTCAAAGAAGCTATCTGGCTTTTTGTCAGGGAAATCCGGAACTTTCTTTAGGGAAGGTACCGGGCCTAGAACAGCTACAAGAAAAGGATAAAGGAGTACCGAGCTACTCTTATGCTCTTTCCGCCCCTATTGCCCGAGTAGAAGAAGAAAATGCTGAGAACTGTGGATTTCAGAGGGGACAGGATCTCTAAGCTATTTTTAATGTTTTAAATTATTTTCCTGAAAAACTACTCACTTTTTGCAGCTTCAACTGCTACCGGCAGAACCCATCAGATTCGTGTCCATCTCGCCACCTCTCCTGCCCCTTACTGGGGACAGTCTTTACAGCAGTAACGAAAGTAATTTGTTACATAATACAGGCTTGTCCTGTCAGGCACTCCATTCCTACTCCATTTCCTTTTACCCACCCTATCGGGAAAGAAAAAATGTTTTTAAACGGGAACTGCCTCCGGATTTATCTATGCTTTCTACAATAGGCAAAAAGTGCTCAGATCTGAGCACTTTTCTCTTCGAGGCATTTTTACAGCCCCCTATCTCTTTGAGATTTTTACAGTCTCTTTGAATTGATCCAATTAAGCTTTTTCTCTTCCTTTGGCAATACAATGTTCAAGAACACTGCAATGATAGTTGCCAAAACTACAGAGACTCTTCCGAAAATCATAGTGAGAAAGAACTTTGGGAATAATTCCAAGGATGCAGGAGCCTGCGCGATACCTACACCGATAGCTGCTGCAAGACCTACTACTGTAGTAGAACGAGCAGTTAATGGTTCCTGGGTAATTAACTTAATTCCGGTCATAGCAATGGTGAGAATATGTAATGGTAGCTCCTCCCAATACACACTGAGGAATTGTAGTCAGTAATGCAGAGAACTTTAGGGGCACAATCCGCAAATCAGAATAAGCAAACCTGTGGTTGCAAATACCTTTTCTTGCTACTACCTTGTTGGAAATTACGATACCTACATTCTGGGAATAGGTTGCTGTAGAAGTCCTCCAAAGAACGCTGTAAGGAAGTTTGTAGCACCGTAGGCAATAATTCCGCCACGCAACTCTTCATCACTGGGCTCTCTGTTAAATCCACCCATAGTCGTTGCAGTAAAATCACCGATAGCCTGAATGGAGTTAATTGCAAAAAGCAAACCGATGGAAATACAAGCAGGTGCATTGAAAGAAACACCGAATGGCAGGGAAGTGGGGAAGTGCAAACCAGGAAGCGGTTCCACTTTTGTCAAAGAAATCATCCCAAAGCCAAGAGCCACAAGATATCCTACAAGCATCCCTAGAAAGGATAGACGCTAACTGAAAATGCCCTTACCAAAGATACTAAAGCACATTACAGCAATTAAGGTAATAAATGCTACCAACCAGTTCTGCCAAGATCCGTAGTACAGTGCAGGATTAATGGTAATCCCTTTTTCAGCAAGAGTCTGCATTCTGTTTGCTACTCCGCCAGCTCATATAGTTTACTGCTGTTGGATACAAGGATAAACCAATGGTAAATACTACTGTTCCGGTAATCAGTGGTGGGAAAAATTTACGAATGCTCTTAACAAATAATCCTACTACAACAGCAACGACTCCACCAACCATCATTGCCCCAACGATAGCACCTACTCCACCGCCATCTTTAGCAATAGCCTGCATACTGGGAAGATAAGCAAAGCTGATTCCTAAAATCATAGGAAGTCCGGCACCGAAAACACCCTTCTTTAAGGGAAAGAGCTGTAAGAAGGTACAGACTGCAGACATGGTTAAGGATGCCTGAATCAGGATGATTCTTTGTCCGATTTCCAATCCTGCTACGTTAGAGATAATGATCGCCGGTGTTACACAACCGATAATCATCGCTACTAAGTGCTGCAGCGCTAAAGAAATGGTGGGTGCCAGCTCCGCTTACCGTCCCATTTAAACAACTCGTCCATTTTGTTTTGTTCTACACTCATTTTCGCCCTCCTGACCAAAAATTTATTTTGGGGAACAAATTATTTTTGACTTAACATATACTAGCCAAATATTTAACAAATTACAACTTGGCATTTCTTACAGAAATCGATTTTCCGATTTTGTGAAAGATTTTATGTGAAATGAAAAATACTCTTCCTCCGTTAAGAGAGCATCCATAGGGATATCCCTTTCCTCCATAGGAATCTTCTCCGTAAGATACCAGGAAAAACAAAGACAGAGCTTTTTTTCCCTGTGATTTTGCCAAAAACGGTCATAGTAACTCGCGCCATGCCCCAGTCTTCCCCTCTTCTATCCGCCATTACGCAGGGAATCAAAGATAGGTCAAAATTCCTTTCTTCTGAGGCAGGAATTCCGGTTTCGGTTCTAAAGTGCCCAAAGTATTGGATACTCAGTTCCTCCATACTATGAATTTCTACAGCATCCATAAGGCGCTCTTTTCCCGGAATACAACGGGGAACAAACACTCTCTTCCCCATCTGCAAAGCTGTTTCCAAAATAATTTTGGTATCCACCTCCCCTTCCACACTCACATAGGAGAAAATACTTTTCCGCCTCCAGAAAAAGGAGATTGCAAAAGACGAGTTGAATCTCCTCATTTGCCTTCTGTTCCTGCTCTTTAGAAACAGTCTTCTTTCTTTCCCGGGCAAGCTCTCGTAATGCATCCTTTTTCTTTTTTTTATCTGCAAATGAAAAAAATGCCATACTCCCTCCTAAAACGGTTCTACCCTTACATGGAGAAAGTATAGCATGAATCTTTTATAATTATAAATAAAAATAAAAATTTATATAAGCAAAATTATAAATTTCCTCGTCTATCTCATTTACAATAAGGTCATGAAAATATGTCTTTATTCCGTCACTAGAATTTTTGCTCCAATCCAACTTTTTCATGTTTTTCCATAAGTTCCTCAACGGTTCTGCCTTACTTCCACACGCTTTACCGCTGTTTTTTCCGCAGCTTCAAGACTCTCTGTTTCCCTTATCGTTTTTTCTTTATCTGAAAATTTATCCTTGGAATCCGCCTTCTCGGCCCTTTTTGCCTTATCCGCTTTTTTGCTACCCTTTAAGGCTTCCTTTTTCTGCCGCCCGCTTAGCTTCCTGCTTTTCTTCAAGCTTTTTAGCCTCTCTTTTTGTCCTGCTCTTCCGTAATCTTTCTGGCAGAACTTGTATTCTTTTCTAAGCTGGCAATAAGCATGGTGGTTCCGTCCTCCAGGGTCTTTGCCGCTATGCTCTTAATATCTTCCGCGTTGGTTTTCCCTGCTCCGTTATCATTGCCTATCCCTGTCTGCGCCATAAGCATAGACTTTACGGTTTGGTCCAGAGTATTGAGCTGTTGTCTTTCAAATTTTTTATCCGTTGCCATCTTCTCAATTTCCTCATTGCTTAAAACAACGGTAAATACTTTATTGCTCTTTTCCTGCTAGGGCATCATTTTCTTTTCCCTTTTCCGAAAATACGGAAATCCACATGCCCTCTGGAGCGACGCAGATTCTTTAAATAAGTTTTTGCCTTGTCGGAAAGTCCCTCCTCGGCACTCAACCCTTTCGCCTTTTCCGTCTTAGTAGCCTGTGTTGCCTTAGCTACCACTTCCTTGGCTCTATCGGAAAGCTCCAAGCTGTCTCTCTCGCTACAGCTTCTTTCCCTCCTGTTGCTTTTGCAAGCTCCGCTTCTTGCCGGAGGCTTGCTCATCCGGTTTTTGGCTTTCTTGACTTTTTCCGCTCTCAGCCTTGGCTGAAAATCTTGTTTTGGTAGGATTCTTTCCTACAGAACGCACATTTTTCCAGCATATTACCTCCTTTACTACAGCCTATTTTTGGAAAAAACTAAAGTATTTCCAAAAATAAGCAGGTGAAAAACGCCCTTATACAGGGAGAAACATTTCTATACAGAATATTTTCGTCATTTCTCTTAAAAAATAAGGATATAGAGTTTTTCTCTATATCCTTGTAGATTATTTCTAAATTTTTGATAGCCGTTCTAAAAATGGCATAATGCAAAGTCTTAAGAAAAGGTATCTCCCTATATTCGTCAAAAGGATCGTAACTCCGCTTTAGCAAATCCCTCGAAAGGAAAAGCTGAAATGAATCCTATCCTTTACCTTCACCAAAAACTCCTCATGGGTATGGGAGCCCCAGCTGTCATCTCCTCCCACTCCCATCTGGGCCTTGGAAAGGCGCAGGATACTATGATGAATCGGAGGAAGCTCATAGCCAGGACCGGCATTTTTCAATTTCATGGGGAGTCCAGGGCAGTGCGGAAACATTCATTTGCCCCTCTTCATTTTCTGCTAAGAAGACTAAGCCCCTACCCTTCTCATCGGTGAGGCTCGCCAGTCGTACCTCTGCCTTGTTTCCTGACTCCTGAGGGAAAACATAGGGAGCAAAATTATCCTTTACCTTCCTATGATAAATCCCCAGTTTTCCCCCATGCTTTCTGTCGGCGTAACAGTCCTCTTCTCCCAATCCGTACCAGGAAAAGTTTTCCAAATCCGCGTTTAGAGTAAAGAGGGCTCCAAATTCCGGAAGCTCTGAAAGCTGCTGAAGCAGGCTAGGATCCCCCTCTTTCGGCATACTATAGTCCAGACTTACGCTAATTTTTTCCATCCGGGAAAACACTGTACTGCATTTGACAGCTGCTTCTCGGATTGGTAGGCAAATGATAGCTGTAGCGAATATGGAAGCAATCCTTCTCCATTTTCACCAGCACCTCTTGAGGTTTTTCCAGCATTAGGCTTGCCTCAGGGCTTCTTGTACTTAAATACTGACTCGCCGTTTTCCACTGGGCATAACGAAAAGCCATCAGATTTCCCGTGTCATTGTCGGTGGGAGCACGCCAGAAGTTAGGTCTTGGCATTGCCTCCAAATACTCTTTTTCCTCCGTATCGGTAAGACACAAGCCCGCCCTGAATCAGGGAAAAGATTGCCTCAAAATGACTGCCTCGTACGCCAATGTTGTGTGGCGAAGAAAGAATCTGAAAGTCATCCGGAATCCCTTCGAGGTATCGCTCCATTCTTCTAAAAGCTTCTCCCAGCCTGAACCGCATACCTCCTGCTGCCCTTTCTCCCGCCAGGATATACCTGTAAGGCTTCTTTTTCTCTACCGTATAAGAGCTTTCCGAAAAGGCCATTTCCAAAGCCTTTTTCTCCGTGCAGACTATCCTCTTTTAGATGGGAAGCTGATCCGAAGGTATACTCTCCCTCCTGTTCTTCCTTTAAAAATGGATTGGAAACTCTTCCCTCAGATTGGGGAGGAACATCGGTCTCCAACAAACACTCCTTCCAAAGCTTTCCATAGCGATATAAAGAAAGCTTGCAATTCAGCTCTGAGGTGGATTGGAAAAGAGAACGATTCTTTATCAAAAATCTCCTCCTCTTCCAGGGTACAAAAGATATTTTGATAAAGATACTTCACTTCCTGCATCTGGGGCTTTGGATTTCTATCCCCCCCAAAAACAATACCATTGGCACTGAATTGAAAATCCGAAGGTCTGTCGGAAAAATCTCCCCATAGGCTAAAAATTTCTCCCCGTAACGATTTTTCTTCCAAAGGCTTTTGGTCCACATAGTCCCAGATAAAAGCCTCCCTGAAACAAAGGCTCTCCTCCGCATACTCCGTGTACTTATACAAAGCCCTAAGGAATTCCCCATGGAATGGGCATATTCACAAAGCAGGAAGGGCTTTTCCTGTGCTTGGAAAGATAATCCTTAATCTCCCCTAACCGGTGGATACATCCGGCTTTCCATATCACTACTGTCCGGATAGGAGCGGTCATCAAAGAGCCCCTCATAATGCACCATAGTCTGGAGGAATCCAAGCTGCAGAGTCGTTTTGCCATTTCATGAATCACAGATCCCTGAAGCTTTCATTGCCACAGGAAGATCAGGATGGAGGGATGATTTTTGTCCCTCCGCCACATATTTTCAATTCTTTAGAAAAAGCATGGCCTCCCATTCCTTTTTATCCTTGGGAAGCACATAGTCTATATCTTTTGTAAAGGCGTAGGTATCCCAGCTGCCGTGGGTTTCCATATTGCACTCATCCATCACATACAGGCCGTACTCATCCGCCAGACGGTAGAGGGCAGAATTGTTGGGATAATGGGAGGTACGAAGAGCATTGATATTGTTTCTCTTCATGGTTTGGATGTCCTTTTCCATCTCCGAAAACTTACTGCCCTTCCCGTTAAACTGCTGAAATCACTGCCGGTTTACGCCCCTTAAATACAATGCGCTTTCCGTTGATTTTCATTAGTCCGTCTTCTAAAGCAAAGTGGCGGAACCCCGGTTTTTCCACGATATATTCCAGTATTTCTCCCTCTTCCGTGCAGAGTTCCAGCACCAAAGTATAGAGATTGGACGCTTCCGCAGACCAAAGCTTGGGGGATTCAAGAGAAATAGAAAATTCTACGGGACTATAAGGAAATTCCTGGTAGGTTTTTGCAGACTCTTCCTCGGCTTTTTGAGAAAGCTTCTGCCCTGCAATCCATAGCATCTTCAGAATGGTCTTTTCTCCTGAAACGGTCTTTTCTCCTGAAGCGGTCTTTTCTCCTGAAACAAGGATTTCTCCTTTAGAAATAATCTTTTTTTCTAAAGCAAAGTCCCTTCCCTTGGAGTGAGTTATACCGCCATCATAAAGGGTATAGCGAAGAATGCCCTTTTCGTTTTTCCTTCTCTTTTTCCCTCTTTTTCCTCTTTTTCTCTTTTTCTCTTTTTCTCTTTTTTCTTTTTCTCCTGAGCTTCTATTCTTCCAAAAAGCAAAGCTTTTCCCTCTTTAAAGTCCTTGCTAATTCTGTCTGAAGATGCAAGTCCGCCAAATGCAACTTGGGCAGGGTATAAAGATAAACCTCCCGAAAAATTCCGGAAAAGCGGAAGAAGTCCTGATCCTCACACCAGGAGGCTGCAGACCATTTGTAAACCTGTACCGCCAGCTTATTTTCTCCCTCCTTTGAGAAGCCCTCAAGAGAAAATTCAGCAGGAGTAAAGGAATCACTGTGGTAAACGATATATACTCCATTACAATACAGAGCAAAGCACTTTCCACCCCTTTTGAAAAAGAAATGCGTACCGGCTGATTTCTCCACTCCTTCGGCAGCATAAAGTACTTTACATAGGAAGCCACCGGATTAAAATGCCGAGGAATTTCTCCCGGACGAATGCTTTCATGCCCTTCCCAGGGGTACTGCACATTGGCATACTGGGGTGCGTCATAGCCCTCCAACTGGATATGGGCAGGTACTACAATATCCTCCCAGTCTTTACAGGAATATTCCGGGCTTTCAAAATGTAGAATACTATCCTCTATTCTTCTTGCATAATGAAACTTCCATAAGCCATTCAGACTTTTTCGCAGGGAGCTTTTCCCCAGCTTTTTCTTCTGTAGCATTTCGATAAGCAATATGATCCGAATGGGGCAAAAGGACATTTTCCTGATAAAATTCCGGATTTTTGATTTCTTCATAACGAAACATGGTTTTATTCCTCTCCAAAATGAAGTATGAACTATTCTCCAAATTTTTCCTTTATCATTCTACGGCAAAAGCAAGCTTCCCGTCCATAGTTTCCCCTTTTCCTGCAAATTTAATTTCAAACTATTCCTTCCAGTAAAAAGAGCTGTTCTGAAGAGAATCTTTCCTGCCAAGTCAGAATTTTCAGAGAATTCTACAATACAAATCATCCACAAACACACAAATACCGTGATTCTGTCTCAGAACAAAAATGAAAAAGGCATAAGTCCCAAGTATTCTATAAAAAAATCAGTTTTTCTGTGCTGATTTCATCTTTTCTTCCTCTTTCCATCAAAAATATTATTTTGCATGAAATCAGTCCATATTCTTGCTTTTTAGAAAATAAGTTTTATTTAATCCATAAATTTTCTTTGTAAAAAGAAAATTTCTTTTAGGCTTTATTTTTTCAGTGAAATAAAAATAATTTTTATTTAATTTTTCTTTACAAAAGAAATTTTTCATGCTATTCTATAGGCACATCGAAGAGATGAATGCAAAAATCCTTAGTCCGAAGAGAAAGGTCTAAAGATTTGCAAAGTGCAAACGAAGGTTTGCGAACGATAAAAGACGAAAGAGAGGTGCATAGCCAATGGACGAAGAACAGTACTCTACTGGAGACTAAACTGAGTATAGAAAAATCTAATTCTTGTATAGCGGAGATTATGCTATCGGTTTGCAGAAGACTTTTCTTCTTATTTTCTGAAAAAGGCAAGTTTCCAATAGAATCGGTTTCCCATCAAAAACGCTTTAAATAAAAATCATGGTGAGATTCCATTTTGAAATTATAGAAGCGAAGTAAAAAAAGGTGGTACAAACCAATGGCTAACTAAGACAATTGAATAGTGAAGCTTTTTCCTTCGGTAGAGAAGATAAAGTTCTCGGGAAAAGCGAGGGATGCAAGGCATCCAAATAAAACATTAAGGGATTTGCTTTTATTCTAAACTTTCCGGGAAAAGGGAATTCAAGAAGAAAGCTTTTAGAAAAAGCAAAAAGTATAGAGGAGGAAAAATCGAAAGAAAGGCAAAGAATCTTGCTTTTCTGGACTATCGCAAGGGAGAAGCAAAGAACTTGCCATTCAAAAAGAATATAGAAAAAGCAGAACAAGTTAAAAGACTTGTAAATAAAAGCCCTACTATAAGGGAATCCAGTGATGGAAAAGTAGTCTATTTTTTATAAAATAGGACCTTCAAATGTATACTCGAAGGTCCTTTCTCTTAGCCTTTTTTCCCAATTATTTCCTGACAAATACCTAAAAGCACGGGAATCATCTTCTTAAAAGAATTCAGGTTCAAATATTCATAAATTCCATGGTAATTCTCTCCACCGGTGGAAAGATTCGGGCATGGTAAGCCCATGAAGGAAAAGCCTTGCACCATCCGTACCGCCGCGAATAGGACATACTTTAGGCGATATGCCCTCTTTTTCAAAGGCAGCCTTAGCCACATCAATCAAGTACATATGCGGACGAACCTTCTCTGCCATGTTGTAGTAGCTGTCTTTCACTTCCGCAGAAAAATGAGTTCCCTTTTCTCCATATTTCCGGTTTAACTTCTCTGCCGCATCCTGGAAAAATCTTCTTCTTTTTCCTGGAATTTCTCCCAATCATGGTCACGAATAATGTAGTCCAGAGTAGCCAAACTCTCCTCTCCCACAAAAGAGCAGAGATGGAAAAATCCCTCATAAGCTTCTGTATTCGCCGGAGTGCAGTCAGGAAGCAGAGCATTAAACTCCATTGCCAAAAGGCTGGCATTCATCATCTTATTCTTAGCAGAGCCGGGATGGACATTTACCCGTGAATCTTCAATTTTTCCACTGGCAGCGTTAAAATTTTCATATTCCACCTCTCCTAAAGTACCGCCGTCCACGGTATAGGCTACCTCTGCACCAAAAAGAGGAACGTCAAAGAGGTCTGCACCTGCTCCAACCTCTTCATCCGGTGTAAAACTGATACAAATGTCTCCATGACGGAACGCAGGATGGGTTTGGATGTATTCCACCATCGCCATAATTTCCGCAACCCCCGCCTTGTCATCTGCTCCCAAGAGAGTTTTTCCGTTGGTCACCATTAGGTCCTGCCCCACCGCATCCAAAAGTTTAGGAAAAAGCTTTTGGAGAAAGAACTTCCTCTTCATTTAGAACAATGTCTTTTCCGTCATAGTTAGACACAATTCTGGGTTCAACATCCTTTCCTCTGGCAGAGGGAGCTGTATCCATATGGGCGATAAAACCTAGAACAGGAGTTTTTCCTGCTCTTCCTTTTGTTAGGTTGGAAGGAATTTTTTCCGTAAACATAGGCATGGTCGGTGCACTGTGCTTCCTTCACTCCCAGTTCCTTTAGCTCCGCCTCCAATACTCTTGCCAAATCAAACTGCTTTTTCACTGGATGGAATCTTCTCCTGATCCGGTACAGATTCCGTATCAATCTTTAAGTAACGAATTAAGCGCTCTACGCATCCATCTTATTCTCCCTTTCTTTTTGATGATTTTTCCTTTTGAAATTTTTCTTTGAAAATTTTTCTTTTATTCATAGTTGAATGACTTCCATTACATTGCAGTATTTCATTTTAGTATTTCATTGCAATATTTTTATTTTAGTATTTCATCACACTGTTTCACTACAGAATTCCATTACACCATACGCATCAAAGTATTGTATAGCTTTCTTTTTTGGCTTCATCTTTGTTTATTAGTCGGTAGACTTAATGGTGCTGTCTCTTTCGTTTCTATGGTCTTCCCGAAGATAACTGTCCTCTGATACAGGACGCATTTCCTCCAAATGATAAGGGGTCTCCTGATACACAAAGTTTAGCCAGTTACTATAAGTGCAGTTGGAACTGGAACGCCAAGATAAAATCGGGGGATTTTCCGGGTTATCATCAGGATAATAATTCACAGGAATATCCGGATTAATCCCCTTAGCCACATCTCTTTTATACTCCTTATCCAAATCATAACGGTCATACTCGGAATGTCCGGTAACAAAGATTTGCCGAGAAGAGCAGGCCAAAATCAGGTAGCTTCCCGCCTCTTCGCTATCCGCCACCACATAAAGTTCCTTGTTATTCTTTACCGCCTCTTCGTCCAAACCGGTATAACGGGATTGGGGGACGAAAAACACATCATCCATGCCCCGCATCAGCATTTTCTTTCTATGAAGAACACGATGGGAATAGATTCCGCTTAATTTCTTCTCCAAAGGAACTTTCTGAATCCCGTAATGATAATAAAGCCCCGCCTGGGCTCCCCAACAGATATGGAAGGTGGAAAAGACATGGGTTTTGGACCAGTCCATGATTTCTGTAAGTTCCTTCCAGTAGCCCACCTCTTCAAAGGGCATCTTCTCCACCGGTGCACCGGTAATGATTAAGCCGTCAAAGTACTCCTCCCGTATATCAGAGAAATTCACATAGAAAGTATTCAAATGCACAGAGCTGGTATGGGTAGAAACATGAGATTCCGTCTTCATCAAGGTGATTTCCGTCTGAATAGGGAAGTTGGAAAGTACTCTGAGTAAATCCAATTCCGTATCTTCCTTTAAAAGGCATTAAATTAAGGATCGCAATACGAAGAGGACGGATGTTCTGGGGATACCGCCCTACGCTCATCCATCACGAAGATATTTTCCTTCTCTAAAATCTCCTTTGCCGGTAAATGGTTTTGTACTTTAATTGGCATATCTTCCCCCCTTACTCCTATCCGAAACGCTTATACAAGGCAGCATGGTCCATAATGCACTGCCAGGTGCTGGAGCTATAGCCTGTCACCACCAAAAGATTCTTTCCGTTTGCCCCTTTTCCGCTGCTGACAGAGCAGAACATGGATTGACGAACGAATCCGGTTTTCGCCATAGTCACGCTGGCTCCTCCCGTATCCTGTGTCTTTTATTCTTTGAATAAATAAATTCGTTAATTTAATACCATTTCCATGCTTATTCGTGGCAGGAATCTGATAATTCTCCGTAGACAAGACTTCTCTGGCCAAAAGGATTTTCTCATAGCTGCTGCCATGATTTCTCCCATATCCTTCACGGTCATGTGGTGGGTACTATGATATAGCCCGGAAGCATTTTGAAATCTGCATTCTGAAGATAATCCCAAATCCTGTGCCTTCTTATTCATCAGCGCCACGAAGCCCGCCTCGGAACCTGCAACTTCCTTAGCCAAGGCTAAAACCGCATCTGCTCCTGAGGGAAGAATCACCCCCATACAGAAGGTCTTTGACCCGCACCTGCTCCCCTGCAACAAAACCGCAGTTGCTGGCGCCTCTTGCTTTTACAAAATCCACAATATCCTGGGTAATGGTAAGCTTTTTCTCTAAGTCAGGAAGATTCTCCACCGCCACCAGCAAGGTCATTACCTTCGTCATAGAAGCAGGATTCATGGTAGCAGAGCTGTTCTTTTCTCCTAAAATTGTCCCCTGATCCAAATCAAATACCACTACATAATTGGCATTCACTTCGGAAGCGATTGTCTTTTGTCTGTCCACTTTTCGAAAGCTTAGCCAGATTCCACTTTCTCTCCTGGGTCGTAGCTGTGTTCCCCCCACCATTGTTCTGTACACCGGGATTTGCAGGTGCCGATGTGGTCCCAGGGCGTTGGGTTTGTCCCGGAAGGATTACTGTTTCCTGTCTATTATAAAGAAGGTCTTCAATATACTGGTATGTAGGATCCTGTCCTCTTCCCCTCCATTTCCGTTTATGGAAACCGGACCGTATTCCGTGATCCCGTAAACTCTTTCTTCTGCATAAATCATCGTACTCTGTAGCATGGACAACAACAATACTACAGCACAAAGCTTTTTGGATTCCCATTCTTATTCTCATCTTTCCCTGATTGATTCTTCCTATACTATACTTAGAATTTCTCTAAGAAACTTTTATCATCTTAAGTCAAATGCCGGCTTTCCGCGTTTCTCGGATTGCTTGCTTTTCCAATATATTTATTCTGCTTTAGCATATTCCCTGCAGCATAAATGAAAACATTTTTCATCATAAAAGGGCAAGAGAAAAAGCACAAGGGATAAAAGCTTACAAAATCTTGTCAACTCCATGGCTTAATGGGCTTAGACACAAATGTCCCCTTTGATTTTTTCAAAAATTTTATCTCCTATCCTTTTTACATTCTTAATCTCCTCTATGCTGGAAAATCCTCCATACTCCTCTCTGTAACTGATGATATTTTTAGCCGTGGCAGGACCAATTCCTTTTCAGACTTTCCAATTCTTCCTCTGTCGCTGGTATTGATATTGATTTTTCTTTCCTTGCTTCTTATCCTCCCTTCCCCTTTGCCAGCCTTTTCCGGATTTGATTCCCCGGCGGACGACAAGACGCTCTCCGGACTTGATTCCCTCGACGGATGACAAAACGCTCTCCGGACTTGATTCCCCGGCGGAAACCAAAACATCCTCCGACTTTCCGAATTCCCCGATACTATTTTTCTCTTCCTTCGAGGTTCCCACGAAATTGCTTTTTCTTCGGACTCCGACCCCGAAGAGCACTTTGCGGCTATTTTTGCGTATCTTTGCTTTCCTGCTCCTTTGTACTCCATTTTTCTTCCAGGCTTTCATATTTTCCCTCTGCCAAAAATTCTTCTTTGGCTTCTCCCGCCTTTCCTCTATAGATAACTTTTCTTTCTCGTTCTTGATTTTTCCAAGAAAAAAGCCAAGGAGCATGATCATCAAAAAGTAACAAAAAATTTTCCTTGTTTCAATAAAGATAGCCTTGACTTGAACATAAGAGACTCCTTTCTGAATTTAAAATCGTTTGAGAGATTGTGAATATAAAAGCTTTGAAAATGAATACTTTGAAAATAAATACTTTGAAAATAAAAACTTGAAAGCGGCAGTTGAAAATAAAGGTTTTAAGGAAAAAAAGTATAGAAAATAATGGTGATGAAGATAAGTCCAAAAAGGATCACGAATGAAAAAAGAATCCCAGGAATCATGGAAAATACTACAATGAAAGAAAAGCAAATTATGAAATGGTGCAAAGAAAGGCAATAGGATGAATGTAATAAAATGAATGCAAAAGACTGAATGCAAAGATAGATTACAAAGACAGATTACAAAGACAGAATTCAAAAATAGAAATCCTTAATGAATAGGATTTGTTGTTATTAGTATACCACAATCTCTTCCTTAAATATATCCTACAATCCGTTATCGACAAAAATCTTTTAAACTAGACGATATCATCCCTCATGAGGCACGAGCAATGCTTGATTAAGAAAAAAGAGGCATAGCCTCCCTTTGAAAATATCAAGCTATTGAAACAGTATTTAGCCTTCCACTTCTTCTTTTTCTGCTAGAATCAGTTCCTTAGCATAGGGCAGAGTTTTAATCCAGTCACAGAAAATATGCCATTCCTCCAGCTTATGAGACTTTCTGGAAAAATACATATTAAGCAAACTTTCGTAATTCATGGTGCAAGTTCGCATTTGTTCGTAAGAGCTGGGAAGTAGCTGGATAATCGTATACCAGTCCTCCTTCTTTTTCTCCTCCAAAAAGCGAAGACGGATACGCTCCAGGTCTTCTACCGTTCTTTTCAGACTTTCCAAGCCCTCCTCAGTTAGGTGGTCGTGGGAAAAATCTTCAATGCTGAATTCCTTGGAATGAATTTTGTGCATGGTTGAGGTGGAGTTCGCTACGGTAGCTACTTTGTAAGTGTCGTACTCCTTCCACCAGTAAAGGGGAGCCTTAATATCAACAGACACAAAAATCTGTCGAATAAACTTTCTATGGTCGGAGCCTGCCAGACGCAAACGCCTGGCAAGATTCATATCGTTTGGCCCCAGCCGGTATTCTCCCTCTTCATTATAATAAGAGTCTGCCTTAGCCCAAGAATTCATGGGATTTCTGGCTCCTCTCATTGCATTCTCTATATTCATTACGGCTGTTCTTTTCACACTTTAACATAGTTTTTCCTTTCTTATGTAAAACTGATGGCAGTATAGCATGGGAGCAGGGCTTATTCTACAGAGACAGATGATTTTTAGAATTCTTTTTACCCTTTCCTTCCTCTTCCTTCATTGGAAAGAAAACAGCTCCCTTCTCATATTTTTGGGTAATTCTTCTCAAAAACGGAAGTTTTTCCCCTCTTCTTTATCCTTTTTAGGGCAAAACATGTTATAATACTATACAGCATTTTGTTTTTAATACTTGTAGAATTATGGAGGTAGAACATGACAGTACCTGAGAGACTTTCCGCACTTCGGAAGATTATGAAGGAAAAAGGGCATTACTATGTTGATTGTCCCTACAGCGGATTTCCATCAAAGTGAATATGTTGAGAACATTTTAAAGAGAGAATGTTTATTACCGGATTTACCGGTTCTGCCGGAACTGCCCTGATCGGTTTAGAAGAGGCCAGACTTTGGACAGATGGTCGTTACTTTATCCAGGCTGCTAAGCAGTTGGAGGGTAGCACCGTTGAATTGATGAAGATGTTCGAGCCGGGTGTTCCTACATTGGAAGCCTTCCTTGAGGAGCATCTGAAGGAGGGAGATACTCTTGCCTTTGACGGTCGTGCCGTATCCGTTGGAGAAGGACAGGAATACGCTCGTATTGCTGAGAAGAAGAAGGCAAAGGTTCTCTACCATGAGGATTTAGTGGATCAGGTATGGAAGGATCGTCCCGTACTTTCCGAAGAGCCTGCCTTTGACTTGGATGAGAAATACGCCGGGGAGAGCGTAAGCAGCAAGATGGCTCGTATCCGTAAAAGAGATGGAAGAGGCGGGCTGCAATACTCACATCGTTTTCTACCTTGGATGATACCTGCTGGACCTTAAATATCCGCGGAAATGATATCGAGTTCTTCCCTCTGGTATTGAGCTATGCCATTATCCGTAAGGATCGTTTCGACTTATACATCGATGAAAGAAAGCTGGATAAGGCTTTACGGAGAAGCTGGCTGAGGACGGCGTTGTCCTTCACCCATACAATAACATCTATGAGGATGTGAAGCAGCTTTCCGATAAGGATGTGGTTATGATTGACCCCAGTAAGTTGAACTACGCTCTCTTCAACAACATTCCTAAGAATGTAAAGACCGTAGAGAAGAGAAATCCTGCCATCCTGATGAAGGCTATTAAGAATCCTGTTGAGATTGAAAATATCCGTAAGGCACAGATTAAGGATAGTGTTGCTCACCTTCGTTTTATGAAGTGGATTAAGGAGAATATCGGCAAAATTAAAATCACCGAAATGTCCGCTGCCGCAAAGCTGGATTCCTTCCGTGAGGAACTGGGTAACTTTATCCGCCCAAGCTTTTGAACCTATCTCCTCCTTCGGTCCCAACTCTGCTATTGTGCACTATACCTCCTCTCCGAAAACCGATGTGGAATTCCACACAGGAACACTTTACTTAAGTGATACCGGTGCAGGCTTCTATGAGGGTTCCACCGATATTACCAGAACCTTTGCTTTAGGAGAAGTTCCACAGCAGATGAAGGACGACTTTACCTTGGTCGCTATCAGTAACTTACACCTTGCCAATGCAAAGTTCTTAGAGGGATGTAGCGGTTTAACACTGGATATCCTCTGCCGTCAGCCATTCTGGGACAGAGACTTAAACTTCAACCACGGTACAGGACATGGCGTAGGGATACCTTCTGAACATCCATGAAGGTCCTATGGGCTTCCGTTGGAAGTATCGTGCCGGAGAGGTAGAAGCTTTCCAGGAAGGTATGATTATCACTGATGAGCCGGGATTTTATGTAGAAGGTTCCACGGAATTCGTTTGGAGAATGAGCTTCTGGCAGAAAGGGCACCAAGAACGAGTTTGGACAGTTTATGTATTTCGAGCCTATTACCTTAGTTCCTTTCGACTTAGATGCTATCAATCCTGAGATGATGACCGCTGAGGATAGAAGCTCTTAAATGACTACCATGCAAAGGTTTATGAGGTAATCGCTCCTCTTCTTAAGGAGGATGAGAGAGAGTTCTTAAAGAAGTACACCAGAGCAATCTAATACTCTATGGTATATAGCAAGTAGAGCAGGACATCCTGCTCTACTTTTTTTACCTAAAGAGTTATAGGAAAAGGGACCATAAAAAATCAAAAGAAATAGATTTTTATGATCCCTTTTTCCTTATTTCACTACTTATTTATTGGATAAGTACTCGTGGATTCCTTTGCTGCAGCTTTTCCTGCACCCATGGCAAGGATAACGGTTGCTGCTCCGGTTACTGCATCTCCTCCGGCGTAAACCGCCTGCTTGGTGGTTTCTCCGTTTTTCTTCCTTAGCGATAATGCAGCCTCGTCTGTTGGTATCTAAGCCCTTGGTGGTTTCACTAATCAAGGGGTTAGGGGAAGTTCTAAGGACATGATTACCGCATCACAGTCAATCACATACTCTGAACCGGGAACTTCTACAGGTCTTCTTCTTCCGGAGGAATCCGGCTCTCAAGCTCCATCTTAATAACACGGATTCCGGTTACCCAGTCATTTTCATCTACCAGGATTTCTACCGGATTCTGCAATAAGTCGAAGATAATGCCCTCTTCCTTGGCATGGTGTACTTCCTCCACTCTGGCAGGAAGCTCCGCCTCGGAACGACGATATACTACATGCACCTCTGCGCCTAAACGAAGAGCTGTTCTTGCAGCGTCCATGGCAACATTACCGCCACCTACAACTACAACCTTCTTTCCGGCCTTCATAGGAGTATCGGCTTCCTCTAAATAAGCCTTCATCAAATTGTTTCTGGTTAAGAACTCGTTAGCGGAGTAAACACCGTTGGCTGTCTCTCCGGGGATATTCATAAACTTGGGAAGTCCTGCTCCTGTTCCTAAGAACACCGCATCAAAGCCCTCATCCTCTAAAAGCTCATCTACTGTAATGGAGCGTCCAACAAAGACATTTGTAATAATCTTTACGCCAAGCTTCCGTACATTTTTCAATTTCAGGACCAACGACTCTGGTCTTGGGAAGACAGGACTCCGGAATACCGTACTGTAATACTCCTCCCGGCTCATGGAAGGCTTCGAAAATGGTTACATCATAGCCTAACTTTGCCAAGTCCCCTGCGCAGGTTAAACCGGAAGGTCCTGCACCGATAACAGCTACCTTCTTACCGTTTGGTGCTCCAGCTTTAGCTGCCATATAGTTGTGCTCTCTTGCCCAGTCCGCTACATAACGCTCCAGCTTACCGATAGATACGGGCTCTCCCTTGATTCCACGGATACAAACCCCCTCACATTGGGTTTCCTGAGGACAAACTCTACCGCAAACCGCAGGCAATGCAGAGATTCAGCAATAATATCCGCTGCCTTCTCAATATTTCCCTCTTTAATCTGGGTAATAAAATCATTAATCTGAATAGAAACAGGGCATCCCACTACACACTTCAGATTCTTACAGTTTAAGCAGCGCTCCGCTTCTTCCTTAGCCTCGGCATCATTATAGCCTAAACATACTTCTTCAAAGTTTTTTGCACGCACCTTCGGCTCCTGTTCTGCCACAGGAACCCTTTTCATCATATTTGCCATAATTCCCCTCCCTTAGTTGCAGTTTCCACATCCACCATGGGACTTTTCCGCTTCCAAAAAGCTCCAGTAATGCCTTACCTTCTTCTGCCTTATAGGTCTGCTGTCTCTTCATTGCCAGATTGAAATCTACTAAGTGTCCGTCAAACTCAGGGCCGTCCACACAAGCAAACTTTACCTGGTCTCCAACAACCAAGCGACAAGCACCACACATTCCTGTACCGTCAATCATAATGGGGTTCATGGAAACAATGGTAGGGATTCCTAAGTCTTTCGTGGTTAGGGCAGCAAACTTCATCATAATTACCGGTCCGATGGCAATGCAACGGGTGTATTTCTTCCCCTCTTCATTCACTAGCTTCTTTAAGACGTCGGTAACTACCCCCTTAGCCCCATAGGAGCCATCGTCGGTGGTAACATAAACATTCTTAGCAACGGAGCGAAGCTCCTCTTCCATAATCAGAAGGTCTTTGTTTCTAGCACCAAGGATAACATCCGCTTCGATACCTCTTTCATGCAGCCACTTAACCTGTGGATATACCGGAGCAGCACCTACTCCGCCGGCAATGAAAAATGAGGCTCTCCTTTTTCCAACTCTTCTTGGCTTAAATCCACAAGTTCGGAAGGTCTTCCTAAGGGTCCTACAATATCTGTGAGTAGTCTCCTACCTTTAGGGTGGCTATACTTCTCTGTGGAGGCTCCTACAACCTGGAAAAACGATGGTAATGGTTCCCTTTTTCCTTGTTATAGTCTGCAATGGTAAGAGGAACTCTTTCCCCAACTCTCCCAGCTTTTGCAATCATGAACTGACCGGGCTCCGCCTTTCTTGCTACATAAGGCGCCTCCACATCCATGAGCCAGTCCTTGTCAACGAGATGCTCAACTCTAGTGATCTTGTACATGCTCTCCTCCATGTTTCTCTCCTACGAAAAACTGCTTTCGTAGACCTGTGCTTTCTAAATAGAATAGTAGAATTTACAGTAAAATTCATCTCCAAAAACAGCATTTTGCTCACTGTACACAAAAAGCAGAAACTTCTTTCTTGTATAGGGCAAAAAGAAATGATGTTTTTTCAACATTTGTATTGTAGCAAATTAAATATTCTTTTCCTGTTTTTATTAATGCAAGGATTCTTTTTGTATTTTTTTAACAACAAAGTCTTGCCAGGGAAAAAGCAATGTTTTTAATACGCTAATTTCTCTGCAAAAGTAGGCCTGTAATTCACTGATGGGAATACGAACCTGCTGCATACTGTCTCTTTCTCTTACGGTTACCGCATGATCTTCCTCGGACTGGAAATCATAGGTTACACAGAAGGGGGTTCCGATTTCATCCTGTCTTCTGTAACGCTTTCCGATATTTCCTCTGTCATCATATTCGCACATCAATACTTGGACAGCTCCTCATGAATCTTCTCCGCGCCCTCCCCAGCTTCTTGGAAAGGGCAAAACACCAATCTTAACAGGAGCCAATGCAGGATGGAAACGAAGAACAGTTCTCTCATCTCCGCCTTCCAATTCTTCCACATCATAGGCTGCACAGAGGAAGGCAAGAGTTACACGGTCCGCTCCCAAAGAAGGTTCCACCACATAAGGAAGATAATGCTCATTGGTCTCATCATCAAAGTACTTCATATCCTGACCGGACACCTCTTCATGTCTGGATAAGTCGTAGTGGTTCTATCCGCAATTCCCCAGAGCTCACCCCAGCCGAAGGGAAGAGGAACTCTAAATCGGTGGTTGCTTTGGAGTAGAAGGAAAGCTCTGCCGCCTCATGATCTCTGGCCCGAAGCATATCCGGCTTCATCCCTAAATCCAAGAGCCATTTCTGGCAAAAATCCTTCCAATAGTGAAACCACTCTAAATCCGTATCCGGCTTACAGAAGAACTCCAATTCCATCTGCTCAAACTCTCTGGTACGGAAGGTGAAGTTTCCGGGAGTAATCTCATTACGGAAAGACTTTCCTACCTGGGCGATTCCAAAGGGAAGCTTTTTCGGGAAGTTCTCTGCACATTTTTAAAAATTCACAAAAATTCCCTGGGCTGTTTCAGGGCGAAGGTAAACCGTATTCTTCGCATCCTCCGTAACCCCCTGGAAGGTCTTAAACATCAGATTAAACTGGCGAATCGGCGTAAAGTTGTGCTTTCCGCAGCTTGGGCAGGGCACTTCCTTGGAAGTCACGAAAGCTTCCATCTCTTCCTTAGACCAGGCATCCACAGAGCCCTCCAAAGGAATATTGTGGCTTTCACAGAAGTCCTCAATGACCTTATCCGCACGAAAACGCTCATGGCATTCCTTACAGTCCATAAGAGGATCTGAAAAACCTGCCAAATGCCCGGATGCCACCCAGGTTTGCGGATTCATTAAAATTGCACAGTCAATTCCTACATTGTACTTGGACTCCTGTACGAACTTCTTCCACCAAGCCTTTTTAACATTGTTCTTTAGCTCTACTCCTAAATTTCCATAGTCCCAGGTATTGGCAAGACCACCGTAAACTTCGGAACCGGGATATACAAATCCTCTGGTTTTTGCTAAGGACACAATGGTGTCCATGGTATAATTCTTTGGCATTTTTTCTCTCCTCAGTCTTTTTTTCTGCTTCACCCAACGTTTCTTTATCTCTAATACTCATTCTTCTCCCAAAGGCATTTTTCGCTATTTGCCTTTGTAAGTACAAGTTTTATTATACATCAAGGCCCTGTTCTTTGGAATATCCATGCCCTTTCCCCAGGAATAAATATTGAAAAACTCTATAAATATACACTTCCTCGTAAAAAAAATGAAGGGAGCCGGCAAGAATCTTTTGCCTTAGGCCCCAAACTCTTTAATATTCTAAGACTTTGAAATTGCTTTGGAAAACTCTCTCTGCATAGGTAGTCTACATTTTGAGAAAAGGCAAGAAGGGTTCCCTCCTCCAAAGTGAAGGTATAGAGCCTTCCCAAAGGTACCGTCAAAACATGACGCCAGGCATCCTGCACCGATTTTTCCCACAGGAAGAGGCGGCTCTTCTGTATACTCCCCTCCAGCATCAGCATACGAAGCTCAAAGATTCTTCTAACCAAGTCGTTTTTCAATCCCTTATGAAGGAGAGCTTTTTAGAAAAGGTAAAGAAGCTCCACCATTTGAGGGAGCCTCCAGATTCTCCTGGGCCACCAGCTCCGCCAGTTCTAAAAAGTAGGCCGCATAACAGGCCTTTTCTAAATCCTTGGCAATTTCTTCAAAATAGGCATCCACCTCTACAGAGCGAAGGGTATACCCTGCCTTTCCTTCCCGTAAATGAAATTTCCCAAAAACAAAAGCTACGGCTCCCTGCCAAAAGGGAGAGTTGGGACGCTTGGCGCCGCTAGCCCAAACCGTCATTTTCCCCCTCTCCATGGTGAGAAGCTGCAATCGCTTGTCAAACTCCCGTAAGCTGTGCTCGGACAGCACTACTCCGTGAAGAACAATTTCCTCTTTCACTGAACCCTTCTACTTTCCTAATAGTACTTTTCCATTCCTAAACTGCTATTCCCAATCTTAGCTTCTATAAACGGAACTTTCTCGTTCCCCAATCTTGGCTTCTACAAACGGAACTTTCTTGTTCCCAATCTTGGCTTCTGCAAAGGGAACTTTCTCGCCCCCACAAAAGCTTTTACTTCTGCTCTCTATAGCCGTACTCCCGAAGATAAGCCGGATTTTCTCTCCAATCCTTTCGCACTTTCACAAAGAGCTGTAGATTCACCTTGGCTTCCAAAAGGGATTCCATCTGAATTCTGGCGCCGGTACCGATATTTTTCAGCATGGCACCGCTCTTTCCGATAATGATGCCCTTGTGGCTGTCCTTTTCTGAACAATGGTGGCTTTCACATCCCAGATACCGTTTTTCTCTCCCGCATGCTATCCATCAGCACCGCAATACCGTGGGAATTTCCTTATCCAGCTTGTATAGAGCCTGCTCCCGAATCAACTCCGCCGCAATTTCCCGTACCGGCTGATCTGTAATGGTTTCTTCGTCGTAGTAGCGAGGGCCATGAGGGAAGCAATTCAAAGAGAATATCCTTTAACTCCTCCAAGCCCCTGACTCTTATAGGCGGAAATTCCTACAATTGCGGCAAAGTCCAGCTCCTTTTCGTAGTCTTCCTTCTTTTTCAGGAAGGCATCTTCGCCCCTAAGAGGTCCAGCTTGTTTAAAAACCAGGATAATCTTTCTTTTTACTATGTTTTTAGAAGAAAGTATCTGCTCTTCCTTATCTCCCTTTTTGCTCGGTGGCATCCACGATATAAAGAACCAGGTCTCCGTTTCCCAAAAGCCTTTTCCGCTACGGATTCCATGTATACGGATAGCTGATTTTTCGCCTTAGAATTCCGGGAGTATCGTGAAAAATGATTTGCCCCCTCTCCTCATCACACCGCCATGATTTGATTTCTGGTGGTTTGGGGCTTTTGAGTAATGGCCACCTTCTGTCCGATGAGGGCATTCAAAAGGGTGGACTTTCCACATTGGGAAGACCTACAATGGAAACAAAAGCCGGACTTCACCGGTCCTTCCTCTACTTTTTACTTCCTCGCCTCTTTCCTTGGCAATCATCAATTACAGATCCCATCGCTTTACTCCCTTCCCTTTCAGACCAAAAAGCCTTATGTTTTTTTATCCCCGTCTATTAAATCTCTTCCAGACTTTCAAAAAGCAGCTTTTGCCTTTTCCAATTCTCCCTTATTTCCTATAGCGCATAGAGACTTTTCTTGGAAGGCTCTCTTGATATAAGTTGAAAGATTTCGGATATCCTTCTCCTCCACATCCAAAAAGCTCGTCCCTTTCTCTCTGCAAATCTTCCTTTGTAAGTTTGGAGATATAGCAACAATCCCAAAAAGAAACTTGGTATAGGCAGATTTCAGCATATCAATTCAGAGATAGCTCCGATGACATATTTGTTTAACTCCAGTTCTGTAGCCTTGAAGTTTTCCAGATACTCTGCCACCTTACGATATTGCTCCAAGGTTCTTTGCACATGAGGATCTCTATAGGAAACCATAAAGCTTTCTCCGTTTCGGCCAAAACCGCACATCGCCCCATAGGCATTTCCTGCTCTCGAATATTCTTCCAGAGAGTCATAGGGACAAAATCACCTTTAAAACCTTCAGACTTCCGGTATAGGGGATAAGCATCCCCTTGGAAGGAGCCTGCGGTCGCCACATAGTTCACCTGAGAAGCGGTACTGAAGGCCTCCTGCGCTCTTTTTCTCCCTACAAACTTTGTTTCTCTCAGTCTTCCTTTTCCGGAAAAACGCCTTTCCAAGAATGAAGAAAAGCTCTTCCTTTTCCTTCTCGAAAAATTCCGGTATCCTCCTACTGCAAGAAGAGTCTTTCTCCGCTAAAGAATTTTTTTGGATAAAGCAGAAAGCTTTTCTCCCAAAAGCCTAGGGATTCTTTCGAAAAATCCTCTTCCAGCTTCTCCAGGAAGTTTAGATATACAATCCCCTTAATCTGCTCCTGAAAATGAGATCCCGGGGAGAAAGTTGACATAGCACGATTCACTGCATAGCTGTGCCCTGAACCCTCTAAGCGCATTCTTTCTCTGGACTTAGCCTCCAAAAGAATCTCGGAAAGGCGCTTTTCCTCCTGATATACCGTTCTAAACAGCATTTCCTCCAGATACTCTACCGCATTTTTCAGTTCGCCCTGTAGAAGCTTAAAGTCCAGGGCAAAGACAGCTGTATAGTGATCTTTTTACAAAATCCGGATAGGCTGTTAAATCCACACTAAAAGCCTCCGGTATGAAGATAAATCTCGAATTCAAGTCCTGAAAACGATAGTTTTCCGTATCCATATAGACAAGACAAGTTTTTAAGAAGGAAAGAGTGGAAAGTTCCTCCCCTGCTAAGTCCGTCGGTATGGAATTGCAGGCGCAGATACAGTACTCCCTTAGAGTCTCCCGGCACCAAAAATCAGCTTCCGATCCCAAGGCTTCCCTCCTGATAAGGATAGGGACTCCGCCTCCCGTCTTACATCCTTTCGAGAAAGCACCGGCAAGGGTCTTTAAAGCCTCCTCCGTGTTTCCTGTCTGCTGATAAAGAGTCAGCTCCTCTTCCTCTTTTTTGATGCGCTCCTTCTCTTCCTCGGAAAATGCCTGCCACCTGGCCTGTAGTTCTTCTGACAGCTTCGCTTCTTTTTCCTCTGTCATTCCCTTCTTGGGCAATAAACGAAGGAGGGAGGAATGGGGATTATGCAGGAAGGTCTCCTTTAGGAGCTTCTCAAAAATAGCCCTTTTCACCTCTTCCATCAAGTCCTTATAAAGAGCCTCCGCCTCCAGGTAGAGCCAGGGCTTCCCTCCGTAGAGCCAGGAATCCAGAGCATTTAAGCTGTAAACCAATCCCTTAGGGGTACTGCCGTAATCCGCCTCCTTATACTGGAAGGCATCATGGTGAATCGCCGCCAAAATGGTCTTATGATCTAAACCATTTTCCGCGGCATCCAAGAAGCAATCCTGAATCAACTGAAAAGAATTCGTCTTCTCTTTCTTCGGAAACATTCTTACTGATGACAGAAAAGTAATGCTGTAAAATGCCGTCGGAATAGCCTCCGAAAACATCCTCTCCCAAACCGGCTTCCAAAAGCTTTTGCTTTAAAACCGCTCCGGGACCGGAAAGAAGGGCGTGGTCCAGATAGGAAAATGCCATAGACTTCTTCGCATCCTGCCCTGCATCCAAAAACGAAGTTATAGGAAAGATAAAGCCTTATTTTCGCTGCTATCCTTCTCGGAAATAGGATAATACTGGCTTTCTTTTTACCATTTTTCCCAAAAAAAGGCTTCTGCCGCAAAAATTTCGGAATTGGGAGAAATCCGTTCAAAGTCCTGAAGATAAAGCCTCATCAATCCAATTTAATTTCTCCTCCATATTCATATCTCCATAGAGGATAATGAAGGAATTGGAGGGATGATAAAAGCGCTGATGGAAGGCCTTAAAGGCATCATAAGTTAATTTTGGAATGTCCTCCGGATCTCCCCCTGACTCATTGCCGTAGCTGGTATCCGGGAAAAGGGAATGGAAGGTGTAGCGTTCCAGTACGGACTCCGGGTCGGAAAATGCCCCCCGCATCTCGTTGTAGACCACGCCGCTATAGCCCAACTTTCCCTCCTCGTTCAGAGTATAGTGCCAGCCCTCCTGCAAAAAGTTTGGTAGTTTTCCAGGCAATTGGGATGAAAAACCGCATCCAAATACACATCCATCAGATTTTGGAAGTCCTTATCATTCTGGGAAGCCACCGGATAAACGGTTTTGTCCGGATAGGTCATGGCGTTTAAAAAGGTCTTTAAGGAGCCCTTCACCAGCTCCACAAAGGGGTCCTTCAAAGGAAACTTCTTGGAACCGCAAAGCACGGAATGCTCTGTAATGTGAGCCACTCCGGTGGAATCCTCCGCAGAGGGTACGAAAAGGCAATACTAAAGACCTTATTGTCATCCTTATTCTCCAAGCATAAAACCTTGCGCCGGTCTTCTTATGCTCATACACCCGTGCCATGGTTTCCAGCTCTTGTATTTCTTTTTCTTCTATAAACTGATATGCCTTCATCAAAATTTCTATTCCTTTTCTAGCTTTGAATATCTTATTTCGTTCCTATTCCGATAGTTCCTTCCCTATTCCGAAAGTTTATCCTCTATTCAATAGACTTATTTCTTATAACTTATGTAAAAGCCTTTCTCCCATTAAATTAGAGCTTCCCGAAAAATACAGGTGGGGGCGAAGTAAGGGCTCCTCTACGGAAGGAAAGCCCACAATACTGACTTTCCGGGAAGCTTCCACCTTCCCTCCTCACTCTGCTTTTTCAGAGCCTGTTCCACATATTTGCATGTTCTGAGCATATGATACTGGGAACTGACAATCCCTATGGATATACTCTGTTCACTCCCAGGCTCTTCCGCCTCCTCTGCATATTCTATAATTTGGTTTTGATTGGCAGCCAATCTTTTGCTTTAAAAGCCGCCTCCGCCTTTCGCAGTTTCTCGTGTTTGGCAGTTACAGCCCGATCCTGTTCTTCCTGAAAAATACTTTCAATGCCATAGAAATCTTTTTCTTCGGTATTCTTAGAATAAAACTCCATCAACATGGCCTCTGCAGGAATGTCCATTTTCAGCATGCTGTGATACATTACACTGGCTTCAGCACTGGCACTATGCCTTCCTCTCCCTCCGGAAAGGATAAGGGTGGCTTCCGGATTTTCCTTATAGCAAAGTGCCGCTCTTTCCAAACGATTGCGAAGTAAGGCTGTGGTCTTATTATTCTCAATTCCGAACCCACCACCAAGATATAGGAAAGGGAATCCTTCCACTGCCCGTAGCGGAACTGGCTAAGATATCCAATCAAATAGCTAAATAGGAGGAAAAATAAAGTATAGCTGCTTAAGGCAAAAAGCCGTAAGCGGAAGAACAAGAGCTTTTTCGAAAGCGCTCCGGTGCCTTATAAACAAAAAGCCATAAGGAGGTGAAGCAGGCCTAAAACGATCCAAATCAAAGAAAGGAGAGATAAAGCTGCTGTCCATAAGAAGCCAAAGTAAAGAAAACTAGCTATGGCCAAAACAATAAACACAATTCCCATTTCCTCTCCTTTCTTAGCTTCCTGCTAAAAACTACTAAAGCCTTTTTCCTTTTATGTGATTCCCTTTAATATGATTCCCTTTAATATGATTCCCTTTAATATGATTCCCTTTAAAGTGATTCCCTTTGGAAGAATTTGCCTTTTATTTTTTTCTTCGATTCTTCTTAATACATCCTGGGCTTCCGGAAGAACGGAAAAACGAATTTTTAAGTTCTGCTTGGAATGGGGACAGGATTCCAGTGCTTCTCCGGTATCCGCGTCCTCCATGCCTAAAACTTCCGTGTCCAAGTTATCCCCGTTTGGCTTCATAATGGAAATGCTTTCTCCAACAGAGAATTTATTTTTCTGCTGTAAGAAGGCAAAATCTCCCTCCACCTTCTCCACTGTTCCCAGATAAATTGCTCCGGCACTATAGCTGTTGTTGCCATAAATCTGGTCCTCCTCATCCGGTCTACCATAGTAGAAGCCGGTGCTATAGTCCCTAAAGGTACATTTCCGGATTTCTTCCTCATAAATCAGAAGCTTTGCCTCATACTTCTTCGGATCCTCCAGATAATCCTGAATCGCCACCTTATAGGTTCTGGCCACGGTAGCCACATACAGCTCCGTCTTCATTCTTCCTTCAATCTTTAAAGAATCCACTCCCGCCTCAATCAGGTCAGGAATATGACTAATCATATTCAGATCTTTGGAATTGAAAATGTAGGTTCCCCTATCATTTTCAAACACAGATAATACTCTCCGGGGCGCTTTTCCTCCATTAAAGAGTACTTCCAGCGACAGGGATGGGTACAAGCACCCTGGTTAGCATCCCTGCCTGTGAAAAAGCTGGAAAGAAGACAGCGTCCGGAATAGGACATACACATCGCCCCATGCACAAAGGCCTCAATCTCCATATCCTCCGGAATATGATCCCTAATTTCCTTAATCTCAGCTAAGCTTAGCTCTCTTGCACAAACCACCCTCTTTACGCCCAGCTGATGCCAGAAGCGGAAGGTTTCATAGTTGGTATTGTTGGCCTGGGTGGAAATATGAATCTCTACCCCGGGCATCATTTCTTTTGCCAAAAGGAAGGCACCGGGATCCGCCACCAATACCGCGTCCATCCCTACTTCCTTCAGTTCGGAAAAATACTCCCGCATAGGCAGTAAATCCGCATTATGAGCCAAAATATTGGCGGTAACATAGACCTTTACCCCTCTTTCATGGGCATAGTTCACCGCCTCCTTCATCTTCTCCAAACTGAAATTCTTGGCATTTGCCCGCAAGAAAATGCCTCTCCCCATATAGATGGCATCCGCCCCATAATGGATGGCAGTTTTTAAGCCCTCCATGGAGCCTGCCGGAATTAACAACTCAACTTTTCTATTCATAATCCTACTTACTCTATGTACTAATCTACTGTTTATGCTCATATACGCTTTATACTCATGAGCTCTTTGTGCTTAGGAACTCTATATACCAATCTTTTTGCTGATTCACTCTATGATTTCTTGATGGAAAGACTTACCCCGTCTCCTATGGGTAAAATGGAGGTTTCCAGACTTTCCTCCCTTTGCAGAAGTCTTAAAAACTCCCTCATCCTCTTATGGATGGTTCTTTGTCTCTCTCTAAATAGAAGCGACTTTTCCAACAACAATTCTCCCTGAAGAATATTGTCACAAAAGAGTATACCACCGGAAGACAATAGTTTCAAAAGGGAAGGAAACCACAGGGGATATTGAGCCTTGGCCGCATCAAGGAAAATGAAGGAAAATTGCTCTTTCTTTTCTAAAAGCTCCTCCAAAATCTCCGCTCCGTCTCCCTCCATCAGACAAATTTTATCCTTATAGGGGCTTGCCCCAAAGTTCTCCTTCGCCTTTTCGATTCTGGGAGGGAAATTTTCCACAGTCACAATCTCCCCTTCTCCCTCTATGGCATCCATCATTACCAAAAGCTGAATACCCCACTGCAGTACCCAATTCCAAGATTTTAAAGCATCCTTCGTCTTCAAACAAACACAGAAGCGCTGCGGTTTCCTCCGTAAAATAGGGACGGCCTCCGATAGCGCTTCCTTGCAGACTCTTCTCCAAGAAAGCACTTCTTTCCGGGAGAAAAGACTGTATAAATTGGCTGATTCTTTCTTTTTTATCCAAAGTACTTCCTATTCATTTTCATTTCCGGCACCGAATTCCTGCTCTTCCTGACTTTCCTCGGTGCTTGAGTCTTCGGTTTCAGTCACTAAGTTTTTATCGCTTAATTCCTGATTTTTCTTTCCTTCCTCTGTGATACTGTCCAACATTTCCACCTGGGTCATGGCAGTAGTCAGAGTATATTTTCCCGGAAGGAGCTTACTATGATAAAGCTTGGCTTTCAGAGCAAAGGCCTGGGCATTTTGAATGAGCCCCAGACTTGCTGCCCTTTCCCCCACCTCCTTCCAGGATTCTCCCTCCTGAATTTCCAGAGCAATTTCTCTTCCCGGGGAGGCTTCCATGGCATGGTCATACATCAGACCATGGCCATAGCGATAGGCAACTTGTACCCCTTGTAAAATCAAAACAAAAAGACAGACGAGAAAAAAAGCGTACGGATACACTCATCAGAATTTGGGTAAATGCCCTCAAGATGCTTCTTTTCTCCATTTTCCGCTTATACCTCCATAATTACCGGTAAAATCACAGGATTTCTCTTAATCTTCTTCCAAAGGAAGTCGGATAAACCGTCTTTAATCTGGGTCTTAATTTTTCCCCAGTCACTGACATGAGTGCAAGGCAGTCATCCACCACATCCTGCACCGCTACTCTGGCCTCTTCCATCAAGTCCTCAGACTCTCGAACATAGACAAAGCCTCGAGAAATCAAATCCGGTCCTGCCATCAAGTGTCCGGAATACTTCTCCAAGGTCAGAACCACTACGATAATTCCGTTTTGTGCCAGATTCTGACGATCTCTCAGTACGATATTCCCAACATCACCGATGCCCAGTCCGTCTACATAAATACCTCCGGCCTGAACCTTCTCCTTGATGCTATAGCTGACTTCTTCCCCGTTTGCTGTAAACTCCAGGACATCGCCGTTGTCCAGCATCAGGCACTTATCCTTATCCACGCCAACGGATTCTGCTAAAGTTGCCGCAGATCTTCTGTGATGGAACTCTCCGTGGAAAGGTACAGCATACTTAAAGCTTTACCAGAATATAATAAGCTTTAAGTCTCTGCACAGGCGTGACCGGAAACATAGGTGTCCTGCATACTTTGCGCATGTAACTTACACAGCTCATTTACCACACGATCCACCGCCCGCTCATTTCCGGGAATGGGGTGAGATGACATGACTACCACATCATTGGGGCCAATGCTGACCTTTCTATGCATGCCGCTGGCCATACGGGAAAGAGCGCCATAGACTCTCCTGAGAGCCGGTGGTAATCAAAACGGTCTGCTCATCCGGATAATCCTTTAAGTTTTCAATGTCAATGAGAGTACCTTCCGGGATATGGATGTATTCCAGCTCAGAAGCCACGGCGATAACATTCACCATGGAGCGTCCCTCTACCACAACCTTTCTCTTATACTTTGCCGCAGTGTCAATAATCTGCTGCACGGTCTACATTGGAAGCAAAGGTTGCCACAATAATTCTGCTATTCTGGTGCTCCGCAAAAATCAAGTCAAAGGTTCTACCCACTGTCTTTTCCGACATGGTAAATCCGGGCTTTTGGGCATTGGTGGAATCGGAAAGCATAGCCAAAACGCCATTCTTTCCCAGCTCCGCAAATCGCTGTAAAGTCGATTTGGTCTCCGAATCTGGAGTATAGTCCACCTTAAAATCTCCGGTATGAATAATTACACCGGCAGGGGTGGTAATTGCCAGAGCAGCCGCATCCTGAATGGAGTGGTTGGTCTTTACAAATTCCACCTTTAGGTCTCCGAAGTTTACAGACTGACCGAACTTCATGGTCTTCATTTTCACCAGCTTATCCAAGCCATTTTCCACAAGCTTCTTCTGAATCAAAGCCAAGAGTAAGCTTTTGTGGCATAGATAGAACATTAATCTGCTGTAAAAACATAAGGTAGGGGCACCGATATGGTCTTCGTGACCATGGGTAATTACAAAAGCCCTTCATCTTATGAATCTTAGACTTAATATAGCTGATATCCGGAATAACCAAATCAATTCCCAACATATCATCTGTAGGGAAGGCCAGACCGCAGTCCACAATAATCAGGCTTTCTTCCGTCTCAATGGCGGTAATGTTCATACCGATCTGATCCAGTCCTCCCAGGGGAATGACCTTTACAGAGCCCTGAAAGCTATGCTTGGGCTTTCTTGCCCTTAGACTTGCTTTCCGATACTTCCATGGTTCCGGTGAGCAGGGAAATTCTCCTGACTATCACGCAGCTTATCCTCTTCTCTGCGTCTAGGTCTTAATGGATCTTTTTCTTGGGGTCAGCACATTCACCATCCTGCTTTCCTGCTTTGCCGTTGCTCTTGCATTGGCTGTTCTATAGCTTCTCTTGCCATCTGTACTTTTAGATTTTTCCAATCTGGCTCTTATGTACATTTACAATACGATAGCTCCCCTTCTACCTTCTTCTTTTTCAGCACTCGTTGTTGCTATTTTCCGTTTCCTTCTTTCATTCTTATCCTTTCTTCTCATTTTTACTTCTAAATTTATACAGTTCTACAGCGTCTTGTTCGAAAAGCACTGTTTTTCTTTCTAAATGATTTCCGCTTCTTCCTTAGACTCTTTTGCATCTTACCGGGCTCTTGAGCTCGGCAATTCTTTCAAAAGCGTACTATGCCATCGGGTCCGACCGTTCTTACAAAGTTTACTATACCCCCAGATCCGACGGTTCTTGCAAAGTTTACTATACCCCCAGGTCCGACAGTTCTTACAAAATTTACTATACCCCCGGGTCCGATAGTTCTTAATGCATCCTTAGTCTTGACAGTTCTCCAAAATGCTATCGCTCTATGGTGATGTCTTCTCGGATAACAGCTCCGCAAAAATATCCATAATGCGTTCCGCCTCTTCCCCTTCAGCAAAAGCTGAAGTCTGCTTCCTCATCCTCAGGTGCGGAAGTGTCCTTCATAACATAGCAAACGCCGTCTTCTCCTTCTTTGGCATCGGTAACCAATATATAGCTCACTCCCTGTACCACTGTTTCTTCCAAAATCTCCAACTCTAAATCATCTTCTTCCGAACGCAAACGAATTCTTCCGCCTTCCATATTTTCCTTCCTCTCTATACACTGTTAAATGGATTGTTCTCTTTTTATTTGTGCTTTAATATTCCACTTTTTATTTGTACTTTTTACTTGTACTTTTATTGATTACTTCAATTCTTGACTATATTCCTACTACACTCGTATACTTTTATTTTCCTGCTTTTACTGATTGCGTTTAGGGGTATTTCTGTATTTTTCCTTCTCTGTTTCGAAGAAAATCCTCTAAAAATCACCTGGGCTGCTACCTGATCCAAAACTTCTTTTTGTTTCTCTTTAGGGACTCCGTTTTTCCCATAGAATCTCTTCCGCTTCCATGGTACTAAGCCTCTCATCATACAAATGTATAGGGAAGCTCTATTTTTTTCTTCAGCATTTCTTGAAAGGCAGAACCCGTTCACCCTTTCCCCTCACTGCCGTCCATATGGCAAGGATAGCCTAGAACCAGCTCTTCCACCTGATAGTCCTTACAAATCTCTACGATTTCTTCTACGGTCTTTCGTAATTTGCCCTCCCTTTCCCGCCAAATGGTACGGAGGGCTGAACAATGAGACCCAAAAGGATCAGTGATGGCGAGCCCCACTGTTTTGGATCCGTAATCTAATGCTAAAATCCGCATACTACTCCTACTGAAAGTGAAGAAAAAGGTCTCTCAGGACTCCAGAAAGACCAAAAAGCTTATGACTTTTTAATTTACTCTCTACATAATTCCGCATCAACTCTTCAGGGAGTTCATCCCGTTCTACCTTATTAATCAGACTTCTGGCTCCCTTATAGCTGGTAATATAGGTAGGATCTCCGGACATAATATACCCTACAATCTGGTTAATAGGGTTATAGCCCTTCTCGGTTAATGCTGTATAAACTTCTTTTAATACCTCTGATGCCGCCATACTATTCTGCACCGGTTTAATAATCTGGGTATGATTCATTTCATTATTCATAAATACACGTCCCTCTCAAAACTTGCCTTATTCTATCTCATTTTTACGGATTTCGCAAGTCTACTTTCCTTACTTTCTTTTTACAGTCCCTATCCATTCCTATAAAATATGACGACAAAAAAAGGCCAAAGAATAAGTTCTTTAGCCTCTTTTTCCTACCCCTATCCCGGTACAATCCTATGGAAAGTTCGGTCCTTTAGGGAAATTTTTCTATTCCCCCCGGTACTTCGCAGCAGATTCTCCTGCAATTTTTCCAAAAACGGTAAAGTCTGCTACTGCATTTCCGCCTAAACGGTTAGCGCCGTGCACTCCACCGGTAACTTCTCCTGCCGCAAAAAGTCCGGGAATGGCGTTACCGTCCTTATCCAAAACTTCAGTTAGCCCGTTGATTCGAAGTCCGCCCATGGTGTGATGCACGCCGGGAGTTACCTTAATAGCATAGAAAGGTGCTGTATCCAAAGGTTCAGCAAAGCTGGTTCTTCCAAAGGCAGTATCTTCTTTCTTTGCTACACTGTCATTCCACTCAGTAATGGTCTTTTCAAAGGCCTCCTCAGGAACACCCATAGCCTTGGCTGAGACTCTTGGCATCTTCTCCTGTTGCTGTATAACCAGTTTAATATAGCCCTGAATAACCGTAGTTTCTCCCACCATCTTATTATCAATTACCAGATAAACCTGAGAATTGGTCTGTTCAATCTCCGCCTTGGATACCGCATCTCTGGTTCCTACCTCGTCGGTAAAACGGAGACCTTCCTGATTCACCAGGATAGCACCATCTCCTCTTAAGCCCTCTGTAATAAGATGTGCATCATTTGTAGTTACTGTGGGGTGAATCTGAATCTGGTCCATATCCACAGTGTCCGCTCAACAGCTTCCGCCATGGTGATTCCCTGTCCCAATGCTCCTGCCGCGTTGGTAGACATATACCCCTTTAAGCTTGGCTGGTACTTTTCTACCATTTCCATATTGGCTGCAAAACCACCGGTAGCCACAATGACCACAGGAGCCTTTACTTCTACCGTATTGCCGGAACTTCCTTTAGCCTTTACGCCGGAAATCTTTCCATCCTCGGCCTTGGTAATTTCTTCCGCTGTTACAGAAGTCAGTAATGTAATATTCTCTCTTTTATGCAGATTCTCTTCCAAAATAGGAATCATGTAGGAACCAACCGCAATCACCTTACCGTTTTCATCCACAGGACGGTGAATTCTCTTTACGGAAGCCCCTCCAAAGGAACCAACATTATGCACGGTCATGCCCAGTTCATTCAAATAGTCGATGGCTCCGGCAGATTGACTTGCAAGTACCTTCACTAAGGAAGGATCGTTCTTTCCCTTTCCTCCTACCATGGTATCCAATTCCATCAGTTCTACGGAATCAAAATATCCTTCCGGATTGGCCTGATAAGCTGCGTATTGCTCCTTTACCTTCTCCGCTAAAGTAGTGATGGTATCATTATCACTGTACTTTTCCGCAGCGGTAGCTAAAGTTTTCTCTACTCCTGCTCCTTCTTCAAAGGGATTCTCGTTCTGCCACTGGGTCGCTGCCGCATTCATACCTCCGGTTGCACGGATAGAGTTTCCTCCCACAATGGCCTGGCTTTCCAAAATCACAACAGATTTTCCCAACTCCGATGCGGTAATCGCGGAAATCATTCCTGCCCCGCCGGCACCGATGACTACCACATCCGCTTCCAGATTCTGGTCCTTCTCCGGCTCTGCTTTGCTACTTCCACCGCTGGGAGTACTAAACTTATCTGTAGAGAAGCCCATTTCCGTAATAGCCTGCTCCACACCGGTTCGAAGAGCGGTACTGGATACAGTGGCTCCCGCAATACCATCCACATTAAAGCTTTGCTGCTCTACCATCAGGGCCGGAAGGGCTTCGATAGCCTTGCTTCCGATTCCCTGGGTTTCCGAATTGCTAAGAACATTTACCGCATAAAGCTTTTCCTCATCTGCAATAACTTCAAGCTCAATACCTCCTCCAAAAGCCCGAGTATTGTGACCTTTTTGGGTCTTCGCTGTGGCAGAGGCTTCCACCTTCTTTCCCTGTCCCATACTCCAGGAACGAATTCCCAAAATTACTGCACAGAGAATGCCGGCGAAAATAACCAAATAGGATAAAAATTTCTCGTTCTTCATACTCCTCCTCTACTCCCAAAACGCACTGCTAAAATACTTAGGCAGTTGTTTTCTAACTACATCGTTATATTTATAACATAAGCCTATACTTTTTCGGCTAGTGGCAAAGGGCTAAAAAAAGTACTCATCCCCTTAAGTTTGAGTACTTTTTCTATATCCTTATTTTTCAACGAAAGCTAAAGCAATTTCTCGGAACGCTCCACGAAACGCTTCATATCCTCTCCATCCAGACCGGCATTTTGAATTCAGGCCAGGTCATGAATCTGCTCTTCCAAAGTTTTCCTTCCTCTGTATCCAGTAAGGCTTCATTTTTCAAAAGATGGCTCACCAAAGGATGCTTTTCGTTTTAAAGACTAAGCTTTCTTCTAAAGGTAGCTCACCATAGGCATACCGGAAATCGCATACATCTTCATCATATCCTGCATTCTTCTGGATTCCTCAGAGATGGACAGAAGGGCTGCAGGAGTATCCGATAAGAGTCTTTCCAGCTTTAACGTAATTTATCCTTGGAAAGATTCTTTTGGAGCTCTTCTCCAACTTTTTCTGAGAGCTTGAAGATTCTTCTGTTCCTCCTCGAAAGTTTTTCCTGCATAGCTTCCTGGAAGTTCGCGTCAATTCTTTGGAAGCGAAGGCCTTCATTCTTTGCCTCCAGCTCGGAAATAAAGGCAGAGTCAATTCTTTCCGTAAAGATAAACCGCTTCCTTCTTATGCTCCTAAAAAATACGGATGTACTGGCTCTGGGCAGGGCATCAGAGACATAATCACCTCTGCTCCTTCTCCTCTTCCTTAGCAGTATTCTCCATAGTATTCTGTTCCGCTGTATCGGCAGCATCTGTACTACCGGAAGAAGAACTCTTATCAGAGGCATTTTCCGTAGAGGAAGCATCAGAGCGGTTCTCAGAGCTCTTCTCTGTACCTTCCTTCTTTTCTTTCAGTTCCGGTAAGGTCAGATACTTATCCTCTAAATCCTTAAAGAGGATATAATCCTTCATTTTCTCTGCAAACTTTTCATCTCGAAGAATACCGTACTTGATAAAAGGAGAAATATCATCCCAGTACTTTTCATAGTTTTTACGGTCTGTCTTACATAAACCGGAAAGCTTCTCTGCCACCTTTTTGGTGATATATTCGGAAATCTTCTTTACAAAACCGTCATTTTGTAGCTGAGAACGGGATACATTTAAAGGAAGGTCCGGACAATCAATAACGCCCTTAAGCAAAAGCAGGTACTCAGGGATTACCTCTTTAATATTGTCCGCAATAAAGACCTGATTATTGTAAAGCTTTATAGTACCTTCTATGGATTCATACTCGGAGTTAATCTTGGGGAAATATAAAATACCCTTTAAGTGATAAGGATAGTCCATATTTAAATGAATCCAAAATAAAGGCTCCTTGTAATCATGAAAGGTCTTTCTATAAAAGTCCAGGTACTGATCCTTGCTAACGGAAGAGGGAGACTCTCCCCAAAGAGGATGGGTTTCATTTAAGAGAATGGGACGCTTTTCGATCTTCAGTCTAGCCTCCGTCTTTTTCTCCTCGCCCTTCTCGTCCTTTTCCACCTTCTCCGGGAATCTCTTCCAGGACAACATCTCCGGGAAGCTTTTCAGAGGCTAAAATTTCCTGGCTCTCCTTAGGAAGCTTTTCCAGATATATTTCCACAGGCATAAAAGAACAATACTTTTCAATAATGGAACGCATCTCCCACTCATTGGAATACTTTAAGCAATCATTATTCAAATGAAGGGTAATGTCTGTACCGTGGGAAGTCTTAGTACCTTCCGACATACTGTAATCCATACCATCGTCGCAGGACCAATGCACCGGTTTAGCATCCTTTTTGTAAGACAAAGTTTCAATCTCAACCCGATCCGCAACCATAAAGGCAGAATAAAAACCTAGTCCGAAGTGACCGATAATCTGGTCGCTATTGGCTTTATCTTTATACTTTTCAATGAAGTCGGTAGCACCGGAAAAGGCAATCTGGGTAATATACTTCTCTACCTCTTCCTCAGTCATACCGATACCATTGTCACTGAAGGTAATTATCTTTTGCATCTGGGTTAACAATAACCTTTACCATTCCTTTATAGTCTGCAGGTTTTTCCCACTCTGAAATTAAAGCAAGTTTCTCCAACTTGGTAACTGCATCCGTAGCATTGGAAATCTGCTCACGAACAAAAATGTCCTGATCGCTGTACATCCACTTCTTGATGATAGGGAATATATTCTCACTATGTATTGATAAAGATCCTCTTTTTTCCATAATAAACTCCTTTCTTAGCGATTAATGATTCACATTAGAAGCATAAACTATAACTCTCAAATTCCGGATTGTGATGATAAGGAAACACTCCGGCAAAAACAGGATTAGTATAACACAATTATTAGCACTCGACAAGTATTAGTGCTAATGATTGTTATTTAAAAATATATAGTAAAGTAAATATCAAACGAGATATCCCACGCTTTGCGAGCGATACTCGTTATGAATAAAAAGAACAGTGCTCTACACTGTTCTTCATGGAAACTTTCGGGGACTCGAACCCTGGACCGATCGGTTATGAGCCGAGTGCTCTAACCAACTGAGCTACGGTTCCATAAATGATTATAAGAAAAATCAATGCGTTTTTAGCAAGTTCTTATCAGCTAACTAATCACGAAAAGCTTTCCAATAATCTAATATTATCTTATAAGATGAAAAAGCCTAGCTATGCTTAGGCTTAAAGCCGATATTCGGACTCGAACCGAAGACCTACGATTACAAATCAGTTGCTCTACCAACTGAGCTATATCGGCATACCTGTAAACCACATATCTCTTGATTATTCTTCCTAGACTTTAGACAAAAAACCAGACGCATTGGATAAGCCCTCGACCTATTAGTAACTGTCAGCTGAATGTATTACTACACTCACCTCAGTCCTATCAACCTCGTTCTCTTCAGGGGTCTTACTCTTGCGATGGGATATCTCATCTTGAGGTTGGCTTCACGCTTAGATGCCTTCAGCGTTTATCCATTCCCAACTTACCTACCCTGCTATGGGGATTGATTCCCAACAGGTACAGCAGAGGTCAGTCCATCCCGGTCCTCTCGTACTAAGGACAGATCCTCTCAAATATCCTACGCCCGCGCCGGATGAGGGACCGAACTGTCTCACGACGTTCTGAACCCAGCTCGCGTACCGCTTTAATGGGCGAACAGCCCAACCCCTAGGACCGACTACAGCCCCAGGATGCGATGAGCCGACATCGAGGGTGCCAAAACCTCCCCGTCGATGTGAACTCTTGGGGAGATCAGCCTGTTATCCCCAAGGGTAGCTTTTTATCCGTTGAGCGATGGCAATCCCACTTTCATACCACCGGATCACTAAGTCCGTATTTCTACTCTGCTCGGACCGTCGCCCTCGCAGTCAAGCTCCCTATGCCTTTGCACTCTATGGATGGTTTCCAACCATCCTGAGGGACTCCTGAGCGCCTCCGATACACTTTCGAGGCGACCGCCCTCAGTCAAACTCCCCACCTGACATTGTCCCTGACCGGTTTACGGCCTAAGGTTAGAAATCCAATAACATAGGGTGGTATCCCAACAGCGACTCTGATAAAACCGAAGTTCTATCTTCTTCGTCTCCCACCTATCCTGTGCATACATTACCGAATCCCAGTATCAAGCTGGAGTAAAGCTCCATGGGGTCTTTCCGTCCTGGCGCGGGTAACCAGCATCTTCACTGGCACTTCAATTTCACCGGGTGCATTGTTGAGACAGCGCTCAAATCATTACGCCTTTCGTGCGGGTCGGAACTTACCCTGACAAGGAATTTCGCTACCTTAGGACCGTTATAGTTACGGCCGCCGTTTACTGGGGCTTCAATTCAAAGCTTCGCTTACGCTAACCTCTCCTCTTAACCTTCCAGCACCGGGCAGGCGTCAGCCCATATACTTTACCTTACGGTTTCGCATAGACCTGTGTTTTTGCTAAACAGTTGCTTGAGCTCTTTTTCTCTGCGGCCCAGTTGCCTGGGCACCCCTTCTCCCGAAGTTACAGGGGTCATTTTGCCGAGTTCCTTAACAATGCTTCTCCCGCCGGCCTTAGGATTTCTCCTCATCTACCTGTGTCGGTTTGCGGTACGGGCTACTAAACACAATAGCGGCTTTTCTCGCCACAGAGTCCAAAAGCTTCTCACTTCTTTTTCGATCCGCATCAGGTCTTCAGATTGTGCAGCGGCTTTTTCCTACTACACTCCTACCTCCCTTGCACAGTCTTCTCATTCCCGCCTCTCTTTCTCCATGTATCCCCACATTTCTGATTTAATAAGGTACTGGAATCTACACCAGTTGTCCATCGACTACGCTTCTCAGCCTCGCCTTAGGCCCCTGACTTACCCAGGGCAGATCAGCTTTACCCTGAAACCTTAGATATTCGGCCTGGAGGAGTTCTCACTCCATCTCGCTACTCATTCCGGCATTCTCTTCAAAAACTCTCCACGGATCACTTACGGTACCGCTTCTACGTGTTTTCAATGCTCCTCTACCGATGGTTTACACCATCCCTAAGCTTCGGTGTCATGTTTTAGCCCCGTTAATTTTCGGCGCAGGACCTCTCGACTAGTGAGCTATTACGCACTCTTTTGAATGTGTGGCTGCTTCTAAGCCAACATCTAGTTGTCTATGAAATCCCACATCCTTTACCACTAACATGTACTTTGGGACCTTAGCTATAGATCTGGGCTGTTTCCCTTTTGACTACGAATTTATATCCCGCAGTCTGACTCCCATGTATGTCTATACGCCATTCGGAGTTTGATATCTATTGGTAGACTTTTGACGCCCCTCAAGAATTCAGTGCTCTACTGCGTTAGACTCTCCATGAGGCTAGCCTAAAAAGCTATTTCGAGGAGAACCAGCTATCTCCGGGTTCGATTGGAATTTCTCCGCTATCCACACCTCATCGCCACCCTTTTCAACGGATGTGCGTTCGGACCTCCACCAAATTTTACTTTAGCTTCATCCTGGACATGGATAGGTCACCCGGTTTCGGGTCTATATCTACTGACTTTGCGCCCTATTCAGACTCGCTCTCGCTTCGGCTCCGGACCTTAAGTCCTTAACCTTGCCAGTAACTATAACTCGCCGGACCGTTCTACCACAAAAGTACGCGGTTCAGCTTGCGCTGTTCCACAGTTTGTAAACACAAGGGTTTCAGGTTCTCTTTCACTCCCCTCCCGGGTCCTTTTTCACCTTCCTTCCAGTACTAATCGCTATCGGTCACTGAGTAGTATTTTAGTCTAGGGGTGGTCCCCGTATTCCTGCAGGTTCCATCGTGTCTGACAGTACTCTCGATTCCGCTCATTCCTTTACGCTTCGTGTAAGGGCTTTCACCTCTATGGCAACGCTTTCCATCGTCTTCCACTCACTCTACAGGACTAATGCGGTCCGAACCCGCAAGGTGCACGCACCTTGGTTTGAGCTCTTCCGATTTCGCTCGCCACTACTTTCCGGAATCACTGTTGTTTCTCTTCCTCCATACTTTGATGTTTCGAGTTCAGCGGGTTCCCTCTGTACAGTTATGTATTGGCTGTACAGTACTAGAGCTTTTTCTCAGTGGGTTTCCCATTCAGATATCTGCGGATCAAATCATGTTGCCAATCCCGCAGCTTTTCGCAGCTTATCACGTCTTTCTTCGGCTCTCAGTGCCCAGGGCTATCTCACCCTATGCTCTTATTGCTTAACCACTCTCCACTTGATCGCTCAAGTGTCTCGAGATACTAGCGTGTATCTCTTTTCTGATTTGCAAGTTAACCTTTCGGTTATCTTGCCTCGTTTTTGATACAAAGTTTTACCTTGTACCCTCGGATGTCTTACTCTATTTACTAGAATAATCATTTCTTGATATGTAGTTTTCAAAGGTACGATGCTTACTTTCGTAAAGCAGTACAATGTCAGGTCATGAGCCCGATGCGTTCTGCACACATTGTATTATTTTTAAAATGTCCGGCATCCACCTATCTTCCCGTGCCGTTACCAGCAAAGTATTTTCGGCCGCTTAAGTCTTAACCGTCGTGTTCGGGATGGGAACAGGTGTTTCCCTAAACGCATCAACACCGGACAAAGTTTAACTATTTAATTCTTTTTAGTTTTCTTCTATAGAATCGTTTCTTTTGAAACATTTCTATTAAGTTCGCTCTAAAAGTTTGCGACTTCCGTCGCCCCTCTATTCATCAAAAATCGAATAACACACAAACCCCTACTTTATCCTTAGAAAGGAGGGTGATCCAGCCGCACCTTCCGATACGGCTGCCTTGTTACGACTTCACCCCAGTCATCAGTCCTGCCTTCGGCAGCTCCCTTCTTGGGACACTGACTTCGGGCATTACCAACTCCCATGGTGTGACGGGCGGTGTGTACAAGACCCGGGAACGTATTCACCGCAGCATGCTGATCTGCGATTACTAGCGATTCCAGCTTCGTGTAGTCGGGTTGCAGACTACGGTCCGAACTGAGACGTTATTTTTGAGATTTGCTTAAGGTCACCCTCTTGCTTCCTTTGTTTACGCCATTGTAGCACGTGTAGCCCAAGTCATAAGGGGCATGATGATTTGACGTCATCCCGCCTTCCTCCAGGTTATCCCTGGCAGTCTAGTTAGAGTGCCCATCTTACTGCTGGCTACTAACTATAGGGGTTGCGCTCGTTGCGGACTTCAACCCAACATCTCACGACACGAGCTGACGACAACCATGCACCACCTGTCACCATTGCCCCGAAGGAAAAGTACATTACATACTCTGTCAATGGGATCTCAAGACTTGGTAGGTTCTTCGCGTTGCTTCGAATTAAACCACATGCTCCACCGCTTGTGCGGGTCCCCGTCAATTCCTTTGAGTTTCATTCTTGCAACGTACTCCCCAGGTGGAATACTTATTGCGTTAGCGACGGCACCGAGATGCTTTGCACCCCGACACCTAGTATTCATCGTTTTACAGCGTGGACTACCAGGGTATCTAATCCTGTTTGATCCCCACGCTTTCGAGCCTCAACGTCAGTTATTGTCCAGTAAGCCGCCTTCGCCTCCGGTGTTCTTCCTGATATCTACGCATTTCACCGCTACACCAGGAATTCCACTTACCTCTCCAACACTCTAGAACAACAGTTTCCAAAGCAGTTCCCAGGTTGAGCCCGGGTATTTCACTTCAGACTTGCCATTCCGTCTACGCTCCCTTTACACCCAGTAAATCCGGATAACGCTTGCCCCTACGTATTACCGCGGGCTGCTGGCACGTAGTTAGCCGGGGCTCTTAGTCAGGTACTGTCATTATCTTCCCTGCTGATAGAGCTTTTACATACCGAAATACTTCTTCACTCACGCGGCGTCGCTGCATCAGGGTTTCCCATTGTGCAATATTCCCCACTGCTGCCTCCCGTAGGAGTTTGGGCCGTGTCTCAGTCCCAATGTGGCCGGTCATCCTCTCAGATCGGCTACTGATCGTTGCTTTGGTAGGCTTTTACCCTGCCAACTGGCTAATCAGACGCGGGTCCATCTTATGGCGATAAATCTTTTCACCCTGTACCATGCGGTACTGTGTGCTTATGCGGTATTAGCAGTGATTTCTCTCTGTTATCCCCCTCCATAAGGCAGGTTACCCACGTGTTACTCACCCGTCCGCCACTAGATAACTTATCTTCCGGCCGAAGCTTTCCAATAAGCATCTCGTTCGACTTGCATGTGTTAGGCACGCCGCCAGCGTTCATCCTGAGCCAGGATCGAACTCTCATAAAAAGTGCTTTTCTTGCAAAAGCATTATCCGCTCTTCCGAGCGGTTTAAGTTCAGTCCAAAGTCAAAACGCGCTAACTTGTTTTTCCTGTTAAAGTTTGTTTTTCGCTGCATATTTCTGTGCTTCTGAATTTTTCTCTGCCGGAACTCCGGCTTTTCGTTCTTCTTAGAAGAACTTCTTTTTCAAGAAACTTCAGGGTCTGTGTATTATTCGATCTTTGATTTTCAAAGGTTCAGTTTTACAAAAAGCCTTTTGGTTTATCTTGGCTAAAGCCTTGATTTTCCTCAGTTTCTTTTCGCTTTTGCCGTCTTGTTTTGCGACAGCTTGTATCTTAACACCCGTTAATGGGACTGTCAAGCAATTTTTGCCTTTTTATATTTTTCTGTATTATTTCAACACAAGATATGGTTAAAATATGTGCTATATCTTGTTTTTTATTTTTATCCGGCAATCTCTCTGGCCACAAAAGATTCCTGATGCAGAAGCATGGGAGAGGGAGTGGGTCACACCAGAACCGTCTCCAATCACATAGAGCCCTTACACAGGATTCAAATGTTCATCAAGAGCCACTTCCATATTGTAGAACTTTACTTCCACGCCATAAAGAAGGTATCTTCATTGGCTGTACCGGGAACAATCTTATCCAAGGCATAAATCATTTCCATAATGCCATCTAAGATTCTCTTAGGGAAGCACCAGGCTCAAATCTCCGGGAGTAGCCTGAAGGGTAGGCTGTACCAGTCCCTCTTCAATTCTCTTATGATTACTTCTTCTTCCTCGCACCAAATCACCGAAACGCTGAACGATTACACCGCCTCCCAGCATATTGGAAAGTCGGGCTATACTTTCACCGTATCCATTACTGTCCTTAAAGGGCTCGGAAAAAATGCTTAGCCACCAAAAGAGCGAAGTTGGTATTTTCCGTATGCTGCTCTTCTCCCTCGTAGCTGTGTCCGTTTACGGTAACAATGCCGTTGGTATTTTCATTAACCACGATACCGTTAGGATTCATACAGAAGGTACGCACATTGTCCTCAAAAAGCTCGGTACGATAAACAATCTTACTCTCATAAAGCTCATCGGTTAAATGGGAGAAGATTACGGCGAAGCTCCACGCGAACACCGATATCTACGCGATTGGACTTGGTGGGAATGTTCATGTCTCTTTGCAAACCGTTTCCATCCACTTACTTCCGGAACGACCTACAGAGATAATGCATTTGTCCGCATAGAAATCTTCTTTTTGGTATGGAGATGGAAGCCATCATTCTCCAACTTTTTCCACCTTCTCCACCGGACAATCAAAATGGAATTCCACCTGATCCTTTAGCTTTGCATAAAGATTTTTCCAATACCACGTAGTTGATGTCTGTTCCAAGGTGGCGAACAGAAGCATCCAGAAGCTTCAAACGATTCTGCATGCAAAGCTTCTTAAACTTTGTTCCGCGGTGGAGAAAAGTCTTGTTCCTCTCCTCCGTTTTCCATATTGATTTCGTCCACATAGCGCATCAGAGAAAAGTGCTTCCTCTTTTTCCAATATACTCGTAAAGTGTCCCCAAAGTCATTAGTAATATTGTATTTTCCGTCGGAGAAAGCTCCGGCTCCTCCAAAGCCGCTCATAATGGAACAGCTTTTACAGGAAATACAGCTTTTTAATCTTCTTTCCGTCGATAGGACAATGTCTCTTTTTCCAGGCTATGTCCCGCTTCCAAAACCACCACGGAAAGCTTACTGTTTTTTCATCAGCTCGTAAGCCGCGTAAATTCCTCCCGGTCCTGCACCAACAATCGCTACATCATATTTCTTCATCCAAAGCCTCCTGTAACTCCCTTACTACCGCAAAGGACTAGACCCCGCTTTTTGGAAAAAGCATTTTACGATTTAGTATAGCATAAATTTCCCCTCTTTAAAGTATTTAAAATATACAGAGGAAAAAGGGATGTATAATAAGCACTACATTCTTTGCTATAGAACAGGTCCGGAAAGAGGGCACGCTCTCGCTAACCTCGCCACGCATCGGTACTAAGCTTCAAGCTTCGCTTTCAGCAAGTACCGGCGGGCTCAGATTGCCCCTTTCCGGACCTATTCATAGAAAAGTGGATTTTCTCCATATTTCCAATGCATTAAAAACAGAAAAAGAGACGGAAGCTGCTCTCCCATCCCTTTTCCTCTGTATATTATAAAACTATGATTTTGTTACATTCCATGTCATGACATAAATCGTAAACCATTCCGGTCTGCAGCTCTACCACCTTGGGTCGTGTGGGATAACGCTTGTTGTTCTCTACCACCTTGGCCATTTGCCCTGTGGATAGCTCAACAATGGTATCAACAGGATAAAGAATGACACTTTCGATAAAAGCTTTGGATAATAGCATTGTCCAGCTCGGATCCCATGGCCAAAAATCATTTCCATGGCTTCTCGTCCGGTAATGGGTCCCTTGTAAGGACGCTTGGTAACCAATGCATCAAAGACATCCGCTACAGCGATAATTCTGGAGAAGAGAGAAATCTGCTTGCTATCCATATTATCAGGGTACCCACATGCCGTTCATCTTCTCATGATGGTGTAATACACCGTCCAAGATAATAGGGAGAAGCTGTTCTTTTCCTTCAGAATCTCATAGCCGAAAAAGACTGTGGTTTTGAATAATCTTAAATTCTTCGTCTGTTAGCTTCCCGGTTTATTTAAAATTTCATTGGGAATTCTTGCCTTTCCCACATCATGCAAAAGTCCTGCGATTCCCAGCTGATGAAGTTCTTCCTTTGGCAGGCCGTACTCTCTTCCAATCATCATGGAAATAGCCGCCACATCCACGCTGTGCTTAAAGGTATACTCATCACTGATTTTGATAAGATTTACATCAATGGCTACCGCATCATTTTTGAAAAATTGCCGACTCCAGCTCTCCGAAAATGTCTAAAGAGTTGGAAGCAAAAATCATTATCCTCCGTATGATCAAAGATATGACTCATTCTTTCTTCCAGCTGTCGTTTCATCTCTACGGATAGCTGAATCTTGGCACGGTCCGGCTTTCTATGCTGACGAATAATCTGCTTCGTCTTCTCCGGGATTTTGATGTTCTTATCATTCAGTACCCGATAAATATAGATGCCCGGGAGCTTTTTCTTTAATGTAACGAACCTGATAAGCATCCAGATAGACTCCATTTTTCAATCATGAGCTCTGCCACGAATGTCTTTGACCTGTTCTCCAAGCTGCATACCAATCTGTATATCGTCTCTTCGTACAAATATCTTCTCTTCCATTCCATCCTTTTCTTTCTCTGACCATCCACAAGAGCCAAATCTTACTTCTCCCTACTTGGCTTTAGTTTCTATATATTTTCTGATTTCAAAATTCTTTTTGATTCGCCTCTTCCCAAAAGAAAGCTTACTGTCTTCAATAAACAGAAAAACAGCTACTTCGATTTTCGTCAAAAGTAGCTGTATTCTATAAGATTTTTCAAGCAATTCAGAAAAGAATTAATAATAGCTATTAAATTATTCTATGGAACGAAAAAGTATCCTTTTCCTGATTCCTGAAAAAGCTGATTTTCAGCATTTTTACAGATCATCCTCAATGGCTGTACTCTTGGCATAGGCTGTAGAACGGGCCTCGAAAAAGTCTGTTTTTACCATGTTGGCATCCGCATACTGGGACACCCACTTCATGGATTCCGGCTCCTTCTCATAGCCCTCATAAAGGTTAGGTAAGCCTAAAGAGCGGTAACGAAGGTTTCCTAAGTAACGGATGTAGTCCTCCACCATCTTCCCGTTAAGGCCGGGGATGGAATCTCCGATTACATACTGCCCCCAAGCAATCTCCTGCTCTACCCCCTTCTTCACCATCTCGGTAATTTCCGCAATGCGATCCTCATTAAAAAGCTCCGGCTCTTCCTTCTTTAACTCCAAAAGCATATTTCTGAAAAGCCATAGGTGGGTATTTTTCATCTCGAGTTAATATAGCGAATTTCCTGTACGGAGCCGGGCATTTTTCCGTTTCTTCCTAGATTATAGAAGAACATAAAACCGGAATAAAAGTAGATTCCCTCTAGGATGAAGTTAGCAATGCAAACTCTTAAAAAGCTCTCCTTGCTTTGCTGCTCCACAAATTCGTTGTAAAGATTTCCGATGAACTCATTCCTCCGTAAGAGATGCTCATCCGTCTTCCATTGGTAGAGAATGTCGTTTCTTTCCGTAGGGTTACAAATAGTGTCCAGCATATAGCTGTAGCTTTGGCTGTGGATGCACTCCTGGAAAGTCTGGATGGAAAGGGCAAAGGTTCACTTCATTTGCCGTAACATACTGGGAAATGTTGGGCAGGTTTGCAGATTGCAGGGAATCCAAATACACCAGGAAACTCAGGATTTTATCATAGGCTCTTCTTTCCGCCTCGGAAAGCTTGGGATAATCACTCTTGTCTTGATTTAGTTGATTTCCTCAGGTACCCAGAAGTTGTTCATGGCCTGACGATACCAGTCCGACACCCACTCATATTTCATGTTGTTAAAGTCATTGATATTGGTCGTATTGAAATTAATCATTCTACGATTTCGAACATCAATATCCCCCTCCGGGTTAAATAAGGGCTTACGCTTAATCTCTTCCATACTCTATTTCCTTTCCTACTGCATTGAAGCAGTAGAGGTAATCAGTTCTTTTTCTTATCCTTGAAAAGCCATAGTTCAATTTTTCTATAGATAATGCCACCATGCATAATGAGGTTTTTCGCTTCCACCGTATATGCCGCGATAAGGCCATTGCGAGGCTTCCTATGTATATGTCGTAAAAAGGCCATTGCGAGGGCTTTCCGTTAGAGCCCCATGCTAGCAACGAGTGCGGTGCGTGTCTGAGCGAAGCGAGTTCGCAAGGAGCACGAGTGCATCGGCGCATGGGGCGAGTAGGAAACGCAGCAGGCCTTAAGCGGCATATACAGGAGAAGCGATTAATCCATTATGCAGAGCAGGACTCACAATCCTCCGGATCCAATGCCTTCGACCTTACATAGTAAATAGTCTTCACCCCGCATTCCCATGCCAAGGTGTAAAGGTTCAAAAGCTCACTCATCTTGTACTCATTGGTAATCCAGAAGTTAAAGCTCTGGGCCTGGTCAATATGTCTCTGACGAAGTCCCGCTGCCCGTACAGACCAGGTCTGATCCATCTGATGGGCGGACTTATAGTACCAGTAGGTATCCATAAAGCTCCGGTGCCACTCTGGGCAGAATTGCCCCCTTCTTCTCCTCTAAGAAGAAGCGATTCATAATGGGGTCTAAGCCCGCAGAGGTTCCGATCAAAATAGATGTGGAGCTGGTAGGCGCGGTAGCTAAAATCCAAGCATTGCGGATTCCCTCATGGACTTCCTGCTTTAAGCTCTCCCAACGGGGACTGTTGTAATTTCTTCTGCTAAAGTATTCTCCGGTCTCCCACTCAGAGCCTGTAAAGGCACTGTAGGAGCCTCTCTCTTTAGCCAGTTCACTACTGGCCTTAATCGCCGCATAGTTGATATTTTCAAAAACCTTATCTACAAAGTCCAAATGTTCCTGAGACTCCCAGGCAATGTGGTGCTTTTGCCAGCATGTGGTGATAGCCGGATACCCCAAGACCGATAGCTCTGTAACGCTTGTTGGTAATCTCCGCCTCTGCTACAGGATAGAAGTTTAAGTCAATCACATTGTCCAAAGCCCGGACAACGGTTTTAGTGATTCTCTCAAGCTCCGGCTGATTCTCCACCGGAATATTGCCAAGACAGAGGGAGGCCAGATTACAAACCACAAAGTCTCCCGGTTTTACGGTGCTGACAATCACTTCATCTCCGTCCTTGTTACTACCTTCCGCTCGCAAATCTCCGCTTCCTTCATGTTTTGGGCGATTTCCGTGCAAAGGTTGGAGCAATAGATAATTCCCTTATGCTTGTTGGGGTTCATCCGATTCACGGTATCTCTGTAGAAGGCAAAGGGGGTTCCGGTTTCCACGGCGGATTTAAGAATCAAACGCACCAAGTCCTTTAAAACATATACTCTTTTGCTGATCCGATTATCCCGTACACAGTCCTCGTAGCGACTCTCCCACTCTTCCCCGTAGAAATCCTCTAAGCAGTAGCCCTTTACCAGGAAAATGTCATGGGGATCCATTAAGTACCATTCCTGATTTAAATCTTCCTTCACCTTCTTCCAGAATAGGTCAGGATAACAAACTGCCGGGAAAACATCATGGGCTTTCATTCTGTCGTCCCCGTTATTGGTCTTCAACTGTAAAAATTCCGGTAAATCCTTGTGCCAAGCATCCAAATATACGGCTACCGCACCCTGGCGCATTCCCAGCTGGTCCACAGCCACTGCAGTATCATTTACCACACGAATCCAACGGATGACACCGCCACTGGCTCCCTCGAAGCCGCGAATCTTTCCCCCTCTGGAACGCACCTTTCCGAAATACATTCCCATACCGCCGCCGTATTTGGAAACATCCGCAAACTTGGAAATGCTCTGATAAATGCCGTCCAAAGAATCCGGAACCGTATCAATAAAGCAGGAACTTAACTGGTGGTAGGGCTTTCTGGCATTGGACTGGGTAGGGGTGGCCATAGTTACCTGATGAAGGCTCATCATATCGTAGAACTCCTTTACATACTGTAAACGGTTCTCCTTTTCCTTCATGGCAAGATGCATGGAGATACCCAAATACATTTCCTGGGGACTTTCCAGTACCACATGCTGATGATCTCGAATCAGGTAGCGTGACAGAAGAAGGTCCAGTCCGGAATAACCGAAAAGGTCATTTCTGCTCTGATCAATAAACTTGGCAAGTTCCTCCACCTCTTCCTTGGAATAGTGCTCTAAAATATAAGCACCATAAAGTCCCTGCTCTGTAAGGTATGCCAACTTATCATAAAAAGCTGTGAGATTTCTGCTCTCCTCCGCCTTCTTTAATTCCTTATGAAAATGATAGGAGCGTAATCTTCCGCAATTCTCTCCCATCCCGGTTCCTCCTGGGTGGTAAGCTCTGCCGCCGCTCTGGTAAGAAGAGCCAAACGCTTAGCTCCTGCTCTCCCTTGCTTAAGGACAGGTACTTTGCGGAAAGTCTTGCCAAATCATAATCCGGAAAATCCTTTTGACAACGACGAAGTACATCGTCAATCTCATTGTCTCCGATTTCCTCTTTGATTCTCTGGCGAAGATGTCTTAAAAGAGTTCTCTTCTCTCTATACAGGATATAGGCTCTAGCCACCTTGTAATCCCCGTTATGCATCAGGGCTTTTCCACCGCATTTTGAATTTCTTCTACGGAAACTCTATGCTTCTCTGCCAGGCTCTCCTCTACCTTTCCCAAAAGAAAATGCAGTTTTTCCTGCTCTACAGAAATTCCCTCAGAGAGAAAGGCCTTTTCCATCGCTCTTTCGATCTTCTCTCCCTGATAGTCCTCTTCCAAAAGGCCTCTTTTAATAATTGTTTGCATAGCACCCATCTTTCTCTACTACTGTATCGGCTCTATTTTTTCGCATAAAAAAAGGCTTTCAGCCACTTTTTCCTTGAAAAACCTTGCCCCTTCATATTCCTCACAAAACACAAATTCTTGTGTCGCAATGAGACACGCCAACACAATATAGCAAGAAATCCTTCCTCTAGTAAGTGCTTTTTCGGAATCTTTAGAATTGATTTTACCCAATGAAAAAGCAGGCCCTCGGACTCTGCTTTTTGCATCCATGTATTATTTTATCCGATAATCTCTTTCATTGGCTAAAGAGAATCTTTCCGCTTTGGCAGGCCGGGCAAATGCAGGTATCCTCTCCTTTGCCTTAGCTTCCCTTTGCGGCAGCGGCAGTATTCTTCGCTCCTTCTTCTCCGAAAACCGTTTTTCCGGCTTCACTTTCCGCAAAGGCAATCAGATCATCGATACTGGTAATATCCTCTTTGATTTCCTGAATCAAAGCCTTTGCCTTTTCCTGCTCATGCTCTGTTCCGAAGGCCTCCAAATATGCCTGGGCTGCAGCCTTTCCCTCCGGGCATAGGCTATAAGCCTCTAAGAATCTCTCCACTTCCTGCTTTAACGCCTCTCTTGTCATATTGTCCTCCTTATCCAAACCGGTTAAACAAAGTTCCATAGGCAACATTATAGCACAGAAAGAAAGTAGCTGTGAAAAATCAAAAACACTTTTTACGCAATACAGGTCTGAATCGGGGCACGCTCCCGCTAGCCTCGCCACATAGCAGTACTTAACTTCAAGCTTCGCATAGCTCGCTTTCAGTAAGTACTGATGGGCTCAGACTACCCCTCCTCAGACCTATATTGCTGCAATGTGTTTAACATTTTGATTTTGTACAGCCCCTTACTGCTCCAATTTCCTCATAAAGAGTTCTTTATTCTCCTTAGGACTTTCTTTGGGCCTTCCCAGATTCTCCCTAGAATGCATGGCGCAGCGAACCTCCAGAAAAATCGGTCCATCCTCCTTGGCGCTTTCAAAAGAACTCTTTCAAGTGCTTTTGGTCTCTTACCAGATAAGACTTGCTGTAGCCGCAGGCCTTTTGCCACAGTACCATAATCTATGGTATGGGAAACAGTAGGCTGGCCTCCTACCGTTTCGTGAGCTTCGTTGTTGATTAAAATATGTAAAATATTCTTCTGTCCGGAGGCCCCTAATACCGCCAAAGCCCCCATGTGCATCAAAAGGGCTCCGTCTCCGTCCAGACAAATTATCCTCTGTCCTTCCTTTTCCAAGGCGATACCCAAAGCTATGGAGCTGGCATGTCCCATGGAACCTACCGTGAGGAAGTCTCTGCTATGGTCCTCTCCCTGCTCTTCCCGAATTTCATAAAGCTCCCTGCTGGCCTTACCTGTGGTGGAAACGATGGGATTCTCTCCGGCATATTCCACAATACAACGGATAGCATCTTCTCTGGAATAACTGTAGGCGTTGCTATAGTGGTGAGGCATGCGCCTTTTTCCAAAAGCTCCTTTTTCACCACAATGGCTGCCTGTCTTCCCTTCTGAAACTCCTTTGCAAAGCCTTCCAGAGCATTTTAGTTCTTGCTCCTTAGTCTCTTTCTCCAAAACAAAGTAGGGAATCTGCAAAAGCTTTAAAAAGTCCAAGGTAATTTCTCCCTGGAAAAGGTGCTGGGGCTCATCCTTTACACCGGGTTCTCCCCTATATCCGATGACCAAAAGCATGGGAATCCCGTAGACCTTCTCTGAAGCAAGGGATACCAAGGGATTCATGGCATTTCCCTCCCCGCTGTTTTGCAGATAAACCATGGGAATCTTTCCGCTGGCCAAATGATAGCCTGCTGCCAAGGCAACGGCATTTCCTTCATTGGCCACAATATGGTGCTGTTTCCCAATTCCATACTTTTCCATGATTTCATCGCAGAGAGCCTTTAATTGAGAGTCCGGAACTCCTACAAAAAAATCCGATGGACAAAGCTCTAAAAATTTTTCAACCTGCATAATGCCTCCTTGCTTAATCTATAGGGTTACTTAATCTATAGGGTTTCTTACTCCCAGCATTTCCTGATACAACAGACGAATATCTTCCTTCGTGAGGGAAATCGGATGGTTGGATAGCCTTTCCACATTGACACTGTTCACCAAGCTTTCCAAATCCCCTTCCCCGGCATGAAGATTTGTCAGTATTTCCAATTCTTCTAAAAATGCCTGATACCGCCTTACTCCCTCTTCCTCCGTTTTCCCCTGAAAACATTTTGCCAAAAAAAGCAAATTTTCGGAAGCTTTCATTCTATTTTTTTCTTTGCACATAAATGGATATAAACTACGATTGACCACTGCCGTAGCTAAGCCATGAGGCAGTTGATACAAGCTTCCCAATTTATAAGATAGGGCATGACCGGCGGTGGTTCTGGTAACTGCAAAGCCTTTCCCGCCAGGTTGGAAGCCTCTGCAATAGCCTTTTCCGCTGGATTGGAAGCCTCCGCAATAGCCTTTCCCGCCAGACTGGAAGTCTCTGCAATAGCCTCTGATTCTGCTTCAGCAACAACCCTTGGTTCGGCCTCCGAATCCTGCATAAGGTAAGCCTTATAATGCTTAAGAATTAGGGAGATGGCCTCTTTACCATAGCTTCTGCTGTCCTCATTACTGTACTTCGACCAAATGGCCTCCATGGCATGACTGAGAGCATCCAAAAGTGTGGCTTTTTTCTGAAATAAGGGAAGGGTTCTTAAACTTCTTGCATCCTCTATTCTGTACCTTGGGTAAATGCTTTCATGCTCCTCGGAACATTTTTCGCCGGCTTTATAAATCACCGCATAGGGGGTACTTTCCGAACCGGTACCTGCTGTAGTGGGATGGGTAATCAAGGGAATGCCGTTCTCGGTATATTTCTGCTCAAGATAAGATTTTTCCTTTGATAAGCCGGAAAAAAGCTTAATGCATTTTGCGGTATCCAGAGCAGAGCCTCCCCCACCGCTAAAATCACATCTCCTTGAAAGGCGGAAAAGGCCTCTATGCCCTTCTCTACATCCTCCAGCAAAGGGTTGGCCTGAAAGGCGGAAAAATGATAAGTCCTTAAATCCAAATCCGAAAAATCTTCCAGATCCTGTCTATGGGAAGCCGTAAAAAGGATTTTCCCGCCACAAGGAATACTCTTTTCCAGGACTTTTCCATAAAAAGTGTTTTTAGCTCTTCTTTCAGATTTCTTCTTCCCAGCACAATTTGACTTTCAATCTCTACTTTGTTCATCCCACGCCTTTCCCGGTACAATGTCCCCACTCATTAAAGCTCTCTTAAAACCATAAAGGAGTGCCAGGTCTTTCCTACAGCATCCCCTTAAAATAAGCTCCTAAATTTTTGGGAAGCAAGGCATTTCCTTTCTTTGGATGACTCCTCCGAAGATGGATTCTGCACAGCTTTCCCTTATTCTTCTTCGGAATCAAGCGGATAATGTCCTGGAAAGGCATCAACATACTGTCGCATTCCTCGGCCCTTTCCTTCTCCAAAATCAGAGTGGCAGCCTTCTGAATCGCAGGCACCGTAGCTCGCATCAGCTGGTTGGCATAAATCACCACATTGACTCCTCTACGCTTAAATTCCTCTTCCTTTACGCTGTTAAAGCTGGTGGGACTACGACAATATAGCAATCCTTTTCCTTCTCCCGGAAACGCTCCACAAAGGTAAAAATCTCTGTAGGGTCCTTCTTTCTGCTATGAATCATTATAGCATCCGCCCCTGCCTTTCGGAAAGCAAAAGCTCTCCAAAGCATCCTCCATGCCCTTTTTCCCAAAAATCAGACTTTCGATTCTAGCACAAATCATAAAGTCCTTGGTTCTTTGGGCATGCTTTCCGGCCCGAATCTTCTCGGAAAATGCCTCAATGCTATCCTGGGTCTGCTCCACCTCCGTGCCAAAGAGAGAATTTTTCTTTAGGCCCGTCTTGTCCTCAATAATCACCATGGATACGCCAAGGCGTTCCAGGCTTCGCTACAGTATAGACAAAGTGCTCCTTGATTCCGCCGGTATCTCCATCAAAGATAATGGGTTTCGTAGTAACCTCGGTAATGTCCTCAATAGTTCTGAAACGGGAGCTCATATCCACCAGTTCAATATCCGGTTTTTCCTTGGCAGTGGAATCACAGAGAGAGCTTACCCACATGGCATCAAACTGATGGGCTCCTCCCTCCTTATAAACCTTGGTCTGCTCTACAATCAAACCGGTAAGACCGTCATGGGCTTCCATGGCAGTAACCAAACCTTTTAATTCCAGCTCCTTTTTCAGTCTGCCTCTTCGTACATCCGGCATGGAAAGCTCCGCCTTGGTCCTTTTTTCCAGTTCTTCGTACTTTTCTTCCCTGTGATAAGGGAGTTCCACAAGCTTTCCTCCATAGCTTGCCAAAATACTGCAAACCTCTTCCCGAATAGGCTTTTGGAAGCCTACTCTCCAGTTATCTCCATGGAGAACATAGTCCGGCTGATATTTTTCCAGATTCTCCTTGTAGGAAAGACTGGACTGCTCCACTACCTGATATACTCCTGCAATGTTTTCAAACATTGCCTTTCTTTCGGAAAAAGGCACTAAAGGATAACGCTTGTATGATGCAATCACCTCATCCCTAAGCACCCCTACGATAACTCTTCCCAGTCGCTTAGCCTTTTTGATGAGGGCAAAATGCCCGTTATGCAGAATATCTGTGGAAAAAGCAAATATACACCGTACGCTTTTTGATTTCCGACAAAATATTGAAACCACCGCCAGTCATCCGGGTTGTCCACCTCCTGACAGAGTTTGTTTCCCACATCGTAGAAATTTAGGAAATCTCTTCTAACACGGTATTTAAGGCTTCTTCGCATAAAAGGCTTCTCTTCGCCTCCTCTTCGGACTCACAAAATCCACAATAGCGGAAAGCCATTTGCTAAAGTCCTCTTTTTCAAATTTGTAGAGGGCTGAGCCGCAAAGGCCTGCTCAAAATAGGAAATACCGATCTTTTTGATTCGGTCATTTTCCACCACTGCCTTAAAATCCTTTTCCAGCAGCTCCTTGGTTTTGCTTCCCGCCATCAAAAGACCCTTCGCTTTCACAAAAGGAAAAACACATCATTTTCCACTACCAGGTCTCCGGTAGCAGCAAAATATCTGTATCTTCGAGATACTTTTTCGCAATACATGGAATAAATATAGTTTGTATTCTCGTAGTTTGATTCCGCACAAGGTATAGCTTAGGGGCAGTCCCAGGCTTTCCACATAATGAATCAGCTTCTCCTCAAAGGGTCCGGTGGTGATTATCACCTCGGAAATTCCCTGTTCCGCCACCTGCCGTAGCTGTCTACGATTATGGTTTCCATGCTGGCACTTTTCGTCATACATTTTGGGTGGGTCTGGTCTAGATCTCCCATACGGCTACCCTTGCCGGAATTTAAAATTAAGGCCTTCATCCTTTTTCTCCTTTTACTCTTTTTCCAGTTCTTACTAAATTTCTTTTAGATCTTTATCATCATCTTGCAGACAAGTGCTTTTTCCTTTTCTACTGACTGTCCCACAACCTACTGACTTTTTCCTTTTCTACTGATTGTCCACAACCTACTGACTTTTTCCTTTTCTACTGATTGTCCACAACCCTACTGACTTTTTCCTTTTTCTGTCTGTGTTAATTTTTCTCAACATCCTATTCTTTTTCCTTCCTGCATTCTTTTGCAAAAACTGATATATCTTTTCTCCTGCCGTTCCATCCATATTGTAGAAACGGTATCAAAGCGTTTTTCCAACTTGTCTTTAGAAAATGGAAAAGCTAATGCCTTCCCCTCTAAATAATCTTTTTAAAGTGTAGAGGTCTCCTTCTCTAATACTGTAAAGAGAGCGCTCCCAAAGGAAGAAATCCGAAAGCAATTCTTCAACAGCAAAATCAATTGAATTTTTAAAGGATGTATTTCATCCTCCTTCATAAGATATAACCGGTTTTTTCTATTATCATAATAATAGTCTTCTCCACGGAAAGAGATAAATCTACCTCCATACCTTTTTTTCCACATTCTTTCCTCTTCTACCTTCTTTTCCGCAAATTGTAGCTTTTCTGCGTCAATACCATCCGCCTCCGGTACTTCCTTCTCTAAGTATATTTTTTCCACCTTAGAGCTTTTTTTATCCATACATAAAACGGTCTCCCCATTCTGAGGAGCAATCCAAAGCTTAGCTTTAGTCTCATATAAAGAGTATAAGTATTTTCTTGTTTCTCCGCCGTGAAAGGCATCATACCCCAATGGAGCGTTCATTTCTTTCCTTGCACTTTCCTGTAACTCATGAGGAAGCTCTTCAATAGTAGAAGTATTCAATTCATATTTTTGCCAAGTTCCCTTGGCCAAGGATATTTTATATAAAGTTGTTCCTTCAATAGGCAATGCCCAGAGGCATCTTTCTTCCTTTGCTAATATTAAGTCAGAAAATCCTGATTTTTCTTCCCCTTGTAATGAAAAAATTGTTTTTTCAAAGCTTTTTTCTTCCACAAAAAGTATGGTCTTTTCCGAATGGATAGGAAATAAAAGGAAAGGTGAAAAATGCAGCATTCCTCCTCTATAAATTTTCCCATCCTCAAAGGAACGAAGAAAAACAGAAAAGTTATCCCCTTCTGATACAAGTCCTTTAGACTGGGAATAAGAGACAATATTCTCATAGAAAGCAGGCTTTCCCAGCAATTTATCACCATATCTTCTCCATTCGGAAAAACCGTCCGGTCTATACGCTACACTCTTTAAAGAGGAGCTCTTTGGAGATTTTCCTTTTGTCAAACTTAGAATTTTATTTTCACTATAGGGAGGAAGAACCCACTGTTCCTCTTTATTTTTTCCTTTGGCAAAATAAAAGGCCTTTTTATAAGCATCTCCGGAGATTTCTTCCAATAAATACTCTTGAAGTGCCTCCTTTTCAATATGAAAAATCTCCCTCTCTTCTCCCCTTTAAAAGAAATCTACCCTCATATATCGCAGCACTTTCTCCATCCAAGGCTTCCATAAGCTCAGAAATGATTTTGTGCTCCGGGTCTCTTTCCTTATGAAGAAGACGATTATCCAAAATAAAGAGAGGTTTTTTTGGCCGTGGCAAATAAGGAGCCCATGGAGCTGCCGTCATCCCTCAGATACATGTCAGAAAAAGAAATTGCATCTTCTAGATCTGACTGTTCATCTAAGATTCCAATTTTTTCTTGCATAAATCGCTCTTTTAAACGAAGATACCACGGCGAAAAGCCTGCACGTATCGTTTTAAAGCTATTTTCCAAAAGTGGGTGTGGTCTCCACAACAAGCAGTATTCTTTATGCTGCGAAAATGCCTCAAAAACCTCCTCCATCTTTTCTAAAAAAGCTTCTGTGTTTTCCAGCATTAGAGAGATACTGGTGTTATAAAAAATCACCTTTCTTTCTCCGGCAAAATCCTTCCACTCCTGCAAAAATCTCCATGCCTTTGTTCCTGCTTAAGAGCACGGTCGAATTTAGGGCTTCCTAAAAGAACACATTTTTCCCGCACCTCTTTAGGAAAACTCCCTTTATGAACTTCATTTTGTGCCACTATGTAGTGAACATGCTCATAGGCAGGAAGAAATATAGGATCATTGGTTAATACCCCCATGCTGCTGAAATATGGAATATAGACTAAACAATCCGTGTACAACTTTAATCGAGAACTATAATATCTTTCGTGTACTGAGGTCACATAGTTGTTCTCATCATAGGGATTATGGATAAAAATACAGTCAGGTCTTTGTTCTTCAATAGAAAAATCCTCGGAAATCACGTCTAAATTCTGTGGGAAATCCTTCGCTTCATTAATGCCCTCTTGCATTTCCAATTGATTATTTCTTTGAAAATAGGTAATCGGCATAATAAGTGGAATACAGGAAGGATCATTTTTTGCTGCCAAATATACAGACTCCATAGAATCCCACATAGATAGCTTATAAGGAAGAAATAGCATCATAATCTGCTCTTTCAGGGATTGTACTGCCGACAAAATTTCTTGATATGAAAAAAGAGCTTTAGTAAACAATTCCTTAGCCTTTGTCCAATTCTTTTCCTGAATGGATTCGTAGCAGGAAATAAATCTTCTAAATACGTGAAAAATAGGGTGCTGTATTTCTCTCCCTGCTCTTCCTTCATCTCTACCTCTTTACCGCACTTTTCCATCGCTTCTTGACAAAGAGAAAGAAGAGAAATAGCTTCCTCTCCTTTTTCTTCCTGTAAAAAGCCTGAATTGCCTGATGAGCTTTCCACCATACTTCCCAAAAAGGGACAGTATCTTTTTCTCATCCCTGCCTCTTTCTTACACGCGCCCTACTTCCATGTAGGCTGTTTATTTCTACTGTTTCACTTCTTTTTTCATCAAAAATCTACGGAAAGCGGAAACCACTGCCTTGCTTCCCCTCTCTTCATCATCACCATATAAACAAGATCCTGCGCCGGATATTCTTGTAGTCATCCTTTTACGAACAGCTGAGTTTGTAAATGCTGAGATTTTTGCTAAATACGCTTTTTTCATATCCTCAGACTGAACAATAGTGAAGTCAGCATGAAAAATCCCGGGAACGGTCACATAATAGTCCATATTCACAAAGGCTTTTCCATCTTCCTCACTCTTAGGATCGATTTCATCCGTAACAAAACTAGGAATGTACACCAGCTTGTTGGTATAGTTCTTCATATTTTTACTATAAAAAAATGGGTCCACAGACAAAACCGGATTAAACTCGTCATAAGGAGAAAGTAACACAATACAGTCAGGACGTTCTACCATAAAGTTAAAGCTTTGATAGTCGATAATAGGAAGTACTTTTTGGAAATCTTCCCCTTCATAATGCATCTCCTCCAAACTGCCATTTCCCAGTCTGTCAAAATAAGGAATGGGCATAATTTTACACTCTACGTCTTCCATTGCACAAAGAGCCTCATAAAGAGTTTGGAAACTTTCCCTCTGCTGTATGCGACTTGGCAAAAATAAAACTACACGTTTGAAATCCCGCTCCAAAGAGAGCTTTACCTTCTTCAGGTAAGAGCTTGGTTTTTGCACAATAGTTTGTAAGTCTTTTCCAAGTGCTGCAGAAATGCTCCTGCAGGTCCTTTTTGTTCCTTTGGCATCCTCCTGTAAGGGAAGAGCTTGCTCCACAGCTTGATAGGATAGAAATAAAGCTTCACAGTATTTTTCCAAATAAGAAACAGTTTCACTTCCCTCGCCTTTTTTCGCTTCAATCGCATTGCCAAAAGCAATGGCCTCTTCCTGCATGGTAGCCATAAGATTAAGACAAACAGAGAAGTCTCCTGCCATAAAGCTTTCAAAAATTTTTATTCTTTTGCTCAAATACTCTCATGTATCCAAAGCCATTTCACGGAAATTCGCTTCCTTCTTATGTTCTAAATCTTCCTCCCGGAAAGAATATTTAAAATTCCACTTATCCTTTAAAACAGATTTCAAACTATTTTCATGCTTTTTATAATAAGGATAGTTGTGTCCGCCTCCTGCTTTTACTTGGTTTTAGATAATCCCCATACTTTGCCTTTAATACACTATCATAACCCTTAGGTGCAGGAATCTCTGTGTTACAAAAGGGAATCCATGTGGTAGCTGAAAAGGCAGACTTTGGAAAACTTGCTTCTGCATGCATCATTCTAAAAGGCATACAAGCCACGGTGTCTCCCCTCTCCGTTAAACTCCTGAAACACCTTATTCATAATGGCATAAAACTGCCCTTGCAAAGGCTTATCCCTATCAAATTTTATCTGAAGCAAATCTTCTATAGCACTTAATTCTTTTTGAAAAACCTTAGTATTCTCTTTTTTGTCGATAATTCCCTTCAGCATTGTTCCAAACATGGATAAGACTTCCATACGATAAGCTTCATCCTCCGGATCCTTAGCCATATCGTCCACCACAAAAATATCTACTGATGCAGGATAGGGATACTGATGGTATTTTCGTAATATAGCATCATTGTATTTCATTTCCGCTATGCCGACAGCAGAAATAAAGCTACAGGAATCTCGATCTATTTCCACAGCCATGAACTGTAGTTCCTTTGGCAGTCCTTTTTCCACCACCTTAATAAAACGCTCAAAGTCTTCCTAAGCATCATAATGTCTATATCATCATCCCAAGCAATAAAAGTTATTTTCACGTACAGCCCCTAATAGGGTTCCAAAATCCGCAAAATAGCGTATTTTATTCTTCTTACATATCTTATGAATAACAGATAATATTTCCAGTTCTGCAGCCCAGGCTCTTTTCATCATACCGGGAATATAAAATCCGTTCCTTACTTCATCATAAAAAAACTCTCTTGGAAATTCCATCTTCCACTCCTTTTCCTAGCTTTCCTACCATACTCTTCGGCGTTTTCTCCCTAAGCTATAAGCATATTCTCTGCCTGCTAAGTATTTCCTATCATTTCCTGATTCAAAAAGAGAGAAGGCTCCAAATCTTCCTTCTCTCCTTCAAAAGGGCTAAGTTAAAAAGCAATTTTATTTCGCTAAACAAGATAGTATGTGTTTTGTTAGTTCCTCATCCTTCCCCTGTAAACAAGAGCCTGCTGCAATAATCTTATCTTCCCAAATCTTCCTGGTTTCTTCTCCTGCAAACTCTGTAAGCTTTTCTATATAAGTCTTCCGAATTTGCTCTGATTGTACGAAACTATGGTCTGCGTGAGACAGAGTAGGTTGACAGACATAATAGTCCATCATAGTAATCGCCTTACCATCTTCCTCTACTCCCCACTCTATTTCATCTGTTACAAACCAGGGGATATAAAAGAGATTTTTGGTGAATTTTCATGTTTTCACTATAGAAGAAAAGGATCAATACTATACACTACATTGCAGGAATCATATGGGCTATTCATCACAATACAATCCGGCATCATAGCATCAAAGGCATAGTTTTTATAGTTAGTATAAGAATACTCCTTGGGAAATTTTTCCGTATCTATCACCTCTTCCGAGAAAGAACCGGATCCCTTACGATAGAGGTAAGGAATAGGCATCAAAAGAACTTCCCATGTATCATTTTCCAGCATTTTTTTATAAAAGCCTTCTATGCTGGAAAAATGCTTAGCTTTATCCAAAAGGATAACCATGGTTTTCTTCCATTCCCTTTCTAAAACCTGAGTACATTCTTGCCGTAGGGTCTCTAAAGCACGAAGTTCATTTTCCGCCCCCTCTTCCTTCTCTGCCTTTTCATAAGCCTGAAACAGAATCTCGCAATATCGAGAAAGGAATGGCACAGTTTTTGTATTTTCTCCTAGACGCTGTTCTATGGTATTTCCGATGGTTAGTACCATTTTTTGTGTTTCCGCCAAGGCAGAGCGTAAAAAATTAAAATTCTCTACCTGTTTAAGCATCTCTTCTTCTTGGCTTGTCAAGGATCTAAGAGCTGAAAAAACTATATCTCGAATATTATCTTTCTTTTCATGTAGAATATCTTCTTTTTAAAACTATAACGGAAGTGCCAATTTTTCTTCCCCGCCTGCGGATTTTATCAAAGACCTTTCATAGGTATAGAAAAAGGATATCCGTGGGAACCACCGGATTTACATGGTTTTTCATAATCCCATATTCTATTCTCAAAACCTTATCTACATTTTTAGGTGCAGGAAAAAGTAAAACCTTCAAAGGAGATTTCAGAAAGAGGAAAAACATCTTCTTTAGGAAAATACATCCGTTCGGTTTTAAAGGTTTGGGGAATCCAACCATAAAGATCCTCCCTCCCCTTTTCTCCCTCAAACTCTTTACAGAACTTATTTAATAAACGATATCCTTGGGGCGGAATCTCTTTCTTTCGATTAAATCGAACCATTAACTTACTCTCTACCAGTTGTAGAGCCTTCTCAAAAATTTTTACCTTCTAGTTCTTTATCAAAAATCTTTTTCATCAGCTGCGCTAAAACAATAATCTTAGCTTCTCTTAATTCTTCAAGATCATTATCTCTGGCAATACGGTCATTTACACAGATATCAATTGCCGATAAAAATGGAAACTCATGATATTTCCCCAATCGATATGGATCAAAACTAACATCATGAAAACCTACGCTGGCAATAATATTGTCATAATCATCATTTTTTTCTACAGAATTAAATTCCAATTCCTGGGGTAATTCCTCATCAACTACGCTTCTAAAACGATCATAATCTTCCCGGTTCATGGAAATGTCAATATCATCATCCCAAGGGATAAAGCCTCCGGAGCGTTTCGCACCTAAAAGTGTACCATAGTCAATATAGTAGGGAATATTATGTTTTTTACAGACTTTATCTACCTCGGATAAAATCTCTATAGTAGATGCCCAACATCTCTTCATAATTCCTGGCACATAAAAACCGTCTCTTTATTTCATCTTCAAAAATCTTTAGTAAATTCCATCTATCTCTTCTCCTTTTTATTTTTCCGCTTCTTCAAAACATGCCTGTTCTACTATCGTCCCTAAACGTCTTTGCAATAAGGCCAGTCCTATCTACAGTCTCTATCCCAAAGCACTTCCCAAGTTTTTCAAAAGAAAGCAGTTTCTTTTTTACTTGTTTTCCATAAGTGCTTGCTTCTCTTTTAGAAAAAACATTATTTTCCCAATATTGAAGATAAGCTTCTGCTGTTTCCTCCTTTGGGAAGATGCTGTAATCCAGTGGGCTATTCCGGGTAAGGGCATATAATAGCGCTGATTATATAAAGCCTTATCCTCTCCCTCCTTGGCAGCCCCGACTGTGAAGTCAGGAAGATAAAGTAGATTAGGAGTAAAGGCCTTAATGTTTTTCGTATCATAAAATGGATCCAATGAAAACACCGGATTCACATGATCAAATGCCGTAGGACTTACAATGATATCTGCCTGCAAAAGTTTGTAGATTGAGGCTTTCAGTCTAATATAGAATAGTACCTTGAAAACAGCTCGCCCTCGTACAATCTGTCTCTCAACTCTCCCTTTACATTTTTATAACCATAAGGTATAGGAAGAAGATAACTATCCATATCTTCTTCCGCCTCTAAAGCACAATAGTACTCTGCCGTACACTTTTCAAAGCGTTCATAGGAATAGGCTAAAAATACTATCCTTACTTTCCAATCCTTACAAAACTGTGTTTTTGCGGCATGCAGGCTTTGCCGCAAAAGAGTCAATTCCTCCTTCCAGCCTGAAGACGCCTCTTCCCCCAATTCCTCATGAATGCGAAAAAGTAAATTGCAGATTTCTTGCAACAAATGTACTGAGGGACAGTTTCCCCTAGTCTCTATAGCATTGCCGATGGCCAGAATCTCCTGTTGACTACTTTGACAAAGGTTTTTCAACTCTTCTTTAGCCTTTTTACCCTCCACTGCCTCAAACCAAAGCTTTTCCAAAAGCAATAAAAGCTATCTATGATGCTATTTCGTAAATTTTTTCTTACTTGCTCTTTTAAATCTTCCCCGGAAAAAGAATATAAAAAGGGATTTTCCATGCCTAGACTCTTTTCAAGGTGCTCTTCCGCCTTTCGATAAAAAGGATACAGATGTCCACCTAAATCCTTTCTAGGAGTTTGGTAGTCTCCGTACTCATTTTGCAAAACAGCCTCCCAATTTGTAGGAACCGTAAAGTATCGACCATGCAAAGGAAGCTTTAACTCTTTTCACCTTTATACCAACATCTTTTCATTACTCCTTTTCTATGCAAGGCATAATCAGGTCCCCAAGCTATGTACTCAGTATCCCAGTCTTCCAAGCAACGGTACAAGCTGTCCATGGCAAAGTAGATTTCTCCTAAAAAGCTTTTTCCTTTTTGGGAAACAAGCTTGGAACTTCTGCCCCTGCTTCTTTAAAAATATACTGATTCCTTCAGAAAGAGCCGTAAGCTCTTGCTTCCATCTTTCATAAAGTATACTGTAGGATTTTTCTTTCTCTCCCTCCACTGTTTTTAGTAAGGAGGAAAGTCGGTAGAAAAGTTCCTGTCGCTCTTTTTCCACTTCTTCTTCCAAAATATCCTCTAAAATGCAGATATCCACCCCAACATAAAAGGGGAATTGTTGAAAAAAAGACTGTTTTTCAGGATTAAATCCCGGCTCTTTCATACCAATTGCCGCCATAGAGCTGGCGGTTTCTCTGTCTTTTCCCACATAATAAAATGCGATATTTTTAGGAAGCTCCACATCTATATAAGCCAATAATCTTCGAAAATCTTTACGATACATGGAAACATCTACATCATCATCCCAAGGAACGAAAGCTTTATGACGCACTGCTCCAAGGAGAGAGCCATAATCCAAGAAATAGGGAATATCTAATTTCTTGCAAAGTCTATCCAAGCAGGACAGGACTTGCAACTCGGCAGCCCAAGCCCTTTTCATGATTCCCGGCACATAAAAAGTCCTCTATAACCTCATCTAAAAAGAAACTTTTGAAATTCCAATTTTCCTCCTAAAAATAACCTATCTTTTTCTATTTTTTTCTATCTCACGCAACCAATCTTCCCTATGCATAGAATTACCAATCTAGCTTCTACGATTTTTTTGATGAAGGAAAAGCAGTAAATCTTGATAAGATATTTCTTCAGCCACTTCCTCCAAAAAGAGAAAAAAATCATCTCCATAAAAATCTGGACAGAAAAGCGCAGAGTTCCTCCGGCTGTCTTACCTTCCCATAAAAGCATACAATAGGGTTCTTAAAGACTCTCGCTCCATAGGATTCCCCTGCAAAACTGCCATAGAATACCGAACAGCTCCTGTAAATCTTTTTCCTTTAAGCAAGCAAAGGCCAAGATTTTATAACAATAAACAATCCCCCTAAAAAGTGCCTGAGATTGATTTGCAGTGCCGAACTGTTCAATCTTTTGTAAGGCTTCCTGCAAATAAGGGATGGCCTCTTGTATCTTCCTTTACTGTAGAGATACTTGGCCAGAGTAAAAGCAAAATCCCCATCCTCCGGTAAGAGTTTTTAGCTTCTCTGTTACAGCAATGGCTTCCTCTGAATAATCTTTTCTTTCTTCCTTCTCCATCTCTTCAATGGCCCGTAAACGGTTTACCATTCCCAAAGATATCAATGAACGGAATGTAGAGTATTTTTCGGTAAAAATAAAAAGTGATTTTTCGTATTGCTCTTTAGCCGCCTTCCATTGTTCTCGAAGAATCAGTTCATTCTCCCAAATAGATCATCATCTCGAAAATCTTTTCGGATTTTTGGATAGCTCTTTTTCTATCAATCGTAAGTTTCTATCGGAACGCATTTTTCCGAATTTTTAAGTCCATATAACCGGTATGAAAGATAGACAAACTATCTGTACAGTTGCATACTATAAAAGTATCTCCATTTTCATATTCTAATTGCTCATGAATGGCCCTTCTATATAAAATATCTTTTTCTATTTCTGAAAAATTCGGATGATTGAGCCCCCTCTCCCTACCTTTCCTTCCTGATTCAAATGTAACCAGGCGGTGAGAATTCCGCCGAAGCGAGAGTCTTTATCTACTTTTTAAGAATCTTCGGAGTTTTTGGCGTCTTCCTCATCAAAGTATTCATCCGCATCCAAAAGAGCTATCCAAGGGTACTGACACTGGCTGATGGCAAAGTTCTTTGCCAAGACAAAAGTCATCCTGCCAGGGAAAATGCACTACCTTTTGCACCCATTTTTTTCCGCGATTTCCACAGTCCGATCCGTAGATCCCGTATCCACCACAATCTGCTCTGCCACAATTCCCTTTCCCCAAGAAAGAGCCTTCTCTATATTTTTCCTCATTTTTAACAATCATCGCCTGTGAAATCTTCATTTTCCCTCCTTGGATTCTTTTATAATATCCCTCAAGTATTTCTCTAACTTATCGGCGAATTAAGCTTTTTATTTCCCTAGGCGTTCTGCTGCTTCTTAGCGCTTTTTATTCCCCTAGGCGTTCTGCCGCCTCTAGGGACTTTTTATCTCCGTAAGCTGCTGCTTTCCGGTAGGCTTCCCTTGCCTTTTCCGGCATCCCCTGCGCCTCATAAAACAAGCCTAGATTGTACAAAGCTTTGTAAGAGCCTGTCCCATGGTTTCCTGATCTTCTGCTCTCTTCCCCAATTTCCAGGCATTTCAAGAAAGAGGGCTTCAATTTCAGGGAGCAAATGTCCTCTTCCCTGAATATCTTGCAAGATATAGTGCATGAAAAACAGTCCTCGAACAAAATAGAAATCTGCATCCCTTCTAAGGCTATCCCCATAAGGACTTTCCTCTATGCTAAGAAGGATATCCATTCCCTCCTCAATCTGTGTAGCTTTATTTTCTTCCAGCAAGGCATAAAGATACTGGAGTAGTCCTTCTTTTTCCGTAGGGTGTTTCTAAGTCTTCCTCCGGAAGTCTTTCCAAAAATTCCTGAAAAATAGGGTAAGGCTCCTTCTATCTCCATTGTTTTTGAGACTGACCGCCATCTGATACAAAAAGGTAGGGGTCTCTTCCTCCTCGGCTAGAGCCTGTTCCAAAAGGACAAGATTTCTCTTTCCTTTTTCCTTTGCCAGATACCCATCGTGATAAAAATGCAGGGGAAGCAAAATTCTTTTTCCGTCACTATGAACATACTCATGGATTCTCCCCTTGTATCGTACCCCCTTGGGAAAAATGCGCAGATTTTCCGTAATATTTTCCTCTATCTCTCCCTCAGCGTTGTAAAAGGCATTTTTCTCAAGATAAGCACAAAAGCCAGTGTCCCGCCTCCGCCTCGTCTACCTTTTCTAATAAGCTTTTTCACTTCAGGCCTGCTGCCTGATGGCAAAGGGGGCACTTGTCCTATCTTCAGAAGGGATTCCTCCGTCTTCCGCGTCTCCGCCTCTTCCAATAAGCCACGCTCTTCCTGAAATACCTCTCCCTATAGAGGCATCTTCTCTTGCAAGGAAAAAGACTCGAAAGCAAGACTTCGTCCGCATCTATCATCAAATGGGCCGTGGCACCAAGCTCCTCAGCCAAATCCAGACAATGGTTTCTGGCCTTGGAAAAATCTCCGGGAAAGGGCTCCTGAAAGACATGAAAATTATCCCCTTCCCAGGATTTTAAGCTTTCCCAAGTTCCATCCGTAGACCCCGTATCCACAATCACGCAAAAATCAACAAAAGGAGCGGCTGCCTTTAAGCATCGCTCCAAACATTCCATCTCATTTTTTACAATCATACTAAGAGAAAAGTTTCATCATTTTTCCTTCCTTGGCAACCCTTCAAAAGTCCTTTTGAAAAAGCTTCATATGGATTCCTTCCATCTATTTCTGCAGAGCACAGCTTTTTGTCTAAAAACAAATCTTTTCTTTTCCTAAAAGCTTCTTCTCTATGTTTTCTCTGTAATCTTGTCTATCTACTCATCCTTTTTTTCTTTTCCTGGCATGCTCAAAAAATCAAACGAAAGACATGATTTCGTACCTCTGATTCCTCTCCCGAGCTCATGTGAAGAAAGCGCAGTCCATAACCGTAAGTTCCCCGGTCATTGGTCTTTACCCAAACCACTACCAGTTTTAATTCTCTGTCTTTTTTATCAAAACGATAATGGAAGCGAACAATATCATCCTCCTTTAAGGCTTCCCGGGTCTCCATAAAGATTCCCCTGCACTTAAATTCCGAATGATTCCAAAGAAATGTGTCTCTTCATCCCCTTCCTTTATAAAGGGAAGCTCCATGGCTACGGATACTCGAACATCGTTTTGGCGTTGCACCACCCGAAAGCACTTCCTTCACATCACAAACTCCCATCCAGGGATAAGGGCTGTCCGGAAAGGCCGGATTTCTTTTCATTACCACTTCGGATAGGGTAACAATCATTCCCTGCTGCTTATCGTAAAAATCTATCTCTGAAACAAAACGGCTATCCTGAAATTTATAGCCCTTAAAATAAAGGAAGATCTCCTCTCCCTGTAGTTCCACATCCACCGGAAGATTTCTATCCTCCTCCGGCCAATGGACCATGCCTCTATTGCAATCTCGTAATACCATCATTCTACTCCCTTAAATGAACAGCATTTGATCAGTCCGAAATTTCCCCGATACGGGATGGCATCATCATCTGCATTTGTAATAGAGAAACTAAGCTCTGAAAGCTCTTCTTATCCAAAGTTACAGTACCATTGTTCGTTCCTCTCCCGCCGCAGCTTCTCTGCCGGAATTTAAAAAGAGCATTACTCAAAATGGACTGTAATACACCGGATAAAAGAAGATTTTGATTTCCGGATAACCCAAGACCTGCAAAAAGATTATTGGAGGATCCGGATAAAGCGCTTATACCGTTTGTGGAAAGGCTGCTTGGGGAACTGTTATAGCTGTTTACAGTAGTTCCCTGTCCAAAATAATTGCTTTTTACATTGTATGCGGAATCTCCCAGGTCAGCCATGATTTTCTTTACATAGTTCTGAGTCTCCTTATAGGGAGGCACTCCGTTATATTTTTTCACTGCCCCTGGGCCTGCATTGTATGCTGCCAAAGCCAAGGGCACGGAGCCGAAGCTTTTAATATTGTCTCGCAAAAGCTTTGCCCCACCCATAATATTCTCATAGGGATCAAAGACATTCTTTACTCCCAAGCTCTTAGTGGTTCCCGGCATTAACTGCATGATTCGGAAGCTCCTGCATGAGAAAACATCATTAGGATTAAAGTTGGACTCCGCCTTTTGCCACAGCAATGAGAAGAGACTTGGAAACCCCATAGGTTCTGCTAGCCTCTTCAAAAAATAGCATCATATTTTTGCCGCACCGGCAGGCATGGTCTTCTGCTTTTGTACATTCTGTAATACGGAAGCAAAAGAAGTTCCTGTAGTGGATTGTGTTTTTTTGCATTGATTGCAGACTGTGCCTGCACAACATTCGGATTCTGAATACTGTTTTAAAATTGAAATTCCATTTGCCATCTAAATCTTTACCCTTTTCCTGTAAAATATATGGTGAAACGTAATTTGTTCCAGTTCTAATCGCACTGTCTTTTCTTTTATCGGCAAAAAGGGAGGGTTCTATAAATGTTTGCAGGTATATTCCCCGGTTCTTTCTTAGGGGAAAAGTATAGATATAGGTACAGATACGCAAAGTAGATAGGGGTAGGGGTAAAGATAAAGATACAGATACGCAAAGTAGATAGGGGGGCACTTTTGCAGGCACGCTCCCGCTAAGCTCGGCTCGTAGCGGTACTAAGCACTAAGAAAAACACTTAGTGCAAGTACCGACGACCTCACATTACCTTTTAAAACTGCCCCCTAGCTACTTTGCTGTTTTTCTACTCACCCCATAAATACATCTATGACCTTTTTGCGAGGATTTGCAGCAAGGCTTTTCCTCTCCCCCCCTAGCTACTTTGCTGTATGTTCTATACCTCCTGAAAAGAAAATACATAACTTACATGCAGTGCAAGTGCTTACCACTAAACATTGCCTCTAAAACTGCCCCTATTTACTTTTGCTGTTGTTCTACTCACCCCATAAATACATCTATGACCTTTTTATGAGGATTTGCAGCAAGGCTTTTTCCTTTACCCCCTAGCTACTTTGCTGTATGCTCTACCGGATCCTCATTGCTCTCCCCCTTAGCAATCCGAATTTTTCTATGGAAAGTATGTTCCTTGGGAGGGCCGGGAGGAAGGATTTCTCTTCTCCTAAAAGTCGGGAAGCGATGAAGGCAGAGGGGAGGAGTGCTTTTTTTGAAGGCAATGGAGGCCATCGGTACTTGCTCGAAGAAAACGAAGTGCTTCGAGCTTAGTACCGTTATGAGCCGAGCTTAGCGGGAGCGTGCCTGAAAAAAGAACGCCTCCTCCCCTCTGCCTACTCGAATTCTGCTCTATCTTCTTAGCATAGACAGAAAATCCCTTCCTTCCGCTAAGATTCCTTCCATTGAAAAAGCAAGGACTTTCGCCCTTGCTTTTTTTGGCTCGCAAAACCCTGCAGTATATGCGAGTATCTTTTTCTTATGCAGCAGCGCCGTCTGCGCCTAGAACTACCCCTTCTACCGTGGTATTCTTCAGCATTTTTCCTTCTGCATCAAAGTAGTATTTCTTTCCGTCAATGACTTGGAAACCGGTCTGCATTACACCGCTCTTATCCATATAGTACCATTCCTGGTCCTTTTGTAACCAGCCAATCTGCATTTTCCCCTGCAAATTCTTGTTCATATAGAACCACTGGCCTCGACTGTTTTTCCACCAGCCGAAAATCATATACCCGTCTGTGCCAAAGAGATACCAGGTCTCCGGATCTACCTGAAGCCAGGTGTTGGCAGCCATGGTTCCATCCTCTTTGAAATAGGCATATTTATCTTCTCCGGTTTTTTTGTGATCCCGGTTTGCATAACGCCCTGCTGATTCATAAAGAACCATGCGCCATTACGCTCCAGCCAGCCCTTCACGACTTTTTCCTCTGCATCGATGAAATACCAGTTTCTGTCCACGTAGCGCCAGGAATTGGGGGCTACACCATTGCCTTCCGGTAAAGCATCCTCAATACTCTTCTCATTTTCAGAAGCAGTGACGGGATTACTTCCCGCAGGCTCCGGTAACTCTTCTGTGGATGCGGTTACGAACTCGCCCTCCTTCATATATTTCTTGTCTTCTCCGTGGAGGAGTCGCTTTAACTTCGTAATAGTAGGTCTTTCTCAGATCTGTCATAGCCTTGAAAGGTCCAAAAATGTAGTTTTTTACATTGGTGAATTCCGTAATTTTTATCATCTCCATACAGTACCACGGTATAGGCGGGAGCATAAGTCACCTTTTTCCCAAATCGCCATGGTGTGGGCTTTATTCCAGCCGGCACGAGAGGTTCTTCCCAAAACCATTCTGGGAATATAATCCAGTTTCAGCAAGAGCTCTGCACCTTTAGGGCTCGCTTCCACAAAGTTGGCACTCGAAACATTTATCTTACTTTTTGTTAAAGTTGGCAGCAAAAACCTTATTGCCTTTTGGTTCTCAAAAGAACTTCCACACGAACCTTCTGCCCTGGGAACCCAGGATTCAAAAATTTTTCTATATTGAATGGAACGAATTTCACATAATTTTCCAAGACAGTGATTTCCGGAGGAATAATTTCCTCCGCATCGCCATACTGGCTTTGAAATCAATGCTACGGATTCTACCACGGTAGAGTCCGCCGCTCTGGCCCGATTCTCAAAGGGGATTAAGAATAACCACAGGAGCAGAAGAAAGAGGATAAGACGCTCAGCCATCTCCAGAGTTGAATTTCTCTCCTCCGAAGCCATTGCTCTCGGCTTTCTTATCTTTCCATCCTTTTTCCTTCAAAATTCAATAGATCCTTCTTTTTCATTGTCTCTCCTTAGCTCTTCTTCTCCTTTTTCTCCAATACTCTATCGGATTTTTTTCTTAAATTTTATAAATAAAGTATTCCGATAAAACAATTTCTAGAAATTTCTTCGTTTTTCTAGAAAAATCTTCTTCTCTTTTCCAAAAATATACTTCTTTCCCAAACAATATGCAATTCTATTTTCTTAAGTTTTCGCAAAAAATCACAGCTTTTTGTAACAAGTAATTTTTATATTATTTTTTTAAGATTATTTTATTTTCTCTATCTTCCAAATTCTCCTTGCAGGAAGATACCGTCCTCTATTGTCGGAAAAACCTCCTACAGAAGTATTCCTGAGCATTTCCCCGCTATCCTCTCGGAAGTAACGCCAATCTCCGTCAATTTTCTGCCAACCGGTTTCCATAGCACCATTGCTGTTTAAATAATAGGTCTTTTCATTTCTGGTCAAAAAGCCTGTAAACATTACCCCAATAAACTATTGTCCAGTTCATTGCAGTAATACCATCTTCTCTGCCAGAAAAAGCCATCCCTGATGCATTCTGCCGTCCGCTTCAAAGTAATAATATTTTCCGGAAATCACTCTCCAATCTCCCGCAAAAGAGCTCTCCGGCTACTTGTCCGTTTTTGTACCTCTGTTTCGGAAGCAAATAGTACCACTGCTCTGATCCTTAATCCAGCCGACAGCCATAGCGCCGCTTTCATGGAAGAAATACCACTTCTCCTGAATCTTCTGCCAGCCCTTCACCATCTTTCCGTCCGGCTGAAAATAATACCAGTAGCCGTCGATTTTTCCCCAGCCCTGATACAATTCTCCACTGGGAAGGCGAAAAATATAGCTTCCTCCTACTTCTTCCCAACCGATTTTTTTATCTGTTCCCTGCTGTAGCTTTTCGCCTTCTTTCCCCTTGCCGTCTGAAACATCTCTGTCTCGAATCTTTAAAATCCGAAGACTCCCAGTAAAACCGCTGCCTCTGGCATATTTTTCTTTCTTTGCCATCCTTTACCAGGGTTTTTACTTTTACCATATAGCGTCCGGCTTTTGGTCATATAGGGATAAAAATTATATTGGTTTCCGGAAAGCTTCTCATCTCGTGAATCCTTGTGCCGTCCCGAAAAAGCTGCACGGTATAAACACCGGAATCCACCTCCCCGGTTCCCAATGAACAGATCCCAGAGTTTTGTCACTCCAGTCCACCGACACCGGAGCATCATAGACTCCTTCCACCGCCTTCATTTTCAGGCTTAAAACCAGGTCATCCCCCTCTCTTTTTGCAGAAACATAGTATCCTCCGCTAATATGAAAGGAAGTGGCACGATAAGAAGCCAGGAAATAATTGCTGGTCACATCCGTAGGGCTTATGTTACCAGCAATTCAAGTTCCTCTCCACCTTCGCTTTGGACTTGTTTTGTCCTCCCCACTGGCAGAAGTAATGGTAAAAAGAGAGCTTTTTCCCCTGACCGTCACCTCATGCTTTTGGATTTCTCCCTTATCAATCAAAATTTCGGGAGGCGTATCTCCGGATTCCAGCTTAGAGTAAATCTGAACATGAATGCTGTTAATGGGTTTAGAAGCGCATAACTCATCAATCCGCTAAAGACAAGAAAAAGGCATAGACCAATAAGGGCTATCCTTTTTCCCAAAATAACAAATGCTGTTCCTTCATTTTACTTCCCTTCTCAGGATTAAGAAGAGGTTTTTCTTTCTTTCTTCCCTTCTTCTTTCCCGTTCTACCTGATCCTTCTCCGGATCCCCGGTAAAGCCGAGGAAATAGATATAGATCTCTACTATCGCCTGAAACAATTCCTCAGGATTTCTGCACCAAGTTTCATTTGGGTAAGAAGAGAAGCCAAACTGTCGTCCTCATAAACAGGGACGCCTGACTTCATTGCGGTTTCTGTGATTTTTTCCGCCATGTGGCCCATTCCGGCCGCCACAATCATAGGGGCATGTTTTTCTCGTTGTCATACTTTAAGGCTGCCGCCTTTTTCTCCATTATCTTACTAAAGTCTGCCACTTTCTCTCCTTTATCCCTGAAGATAGTATTCTATCGACAGTTTTTCCCTCCTTGAAAAGGACCTTTCCTTAACAAAACTCTTACACTTAGCCTCCTCTTTTCTATCCGAAAAAGCTAAGTATAGGTTTAGCAATGTTTACATCTATATTGATTCAAGTTTTACACCCTAACATTTAGACTCTTTTTCCGCATCCTTAATCTCCGGAAAAACCTCTTGAATTCGGAAGTCCCTGGTTTTCTGATATACCCCAAGATTCGCTACGGAAAGTCCGTTTCTTCTTAAGATATGGGAAACTACATCCTCCACATCCTTTTGCTTTTCCATCAGTTCCTCCGGCATAAAGAGCTGTAGGTCTACTCTCATATCGGAAATACCGGAAATAATTTCAAAATTCCCTAAACTTTGGATACTGAACTTTAAGAGCATCTTCGTGAGTTTCCCCCCTGCTCCATCCTGCGCCTCCTGCTCCACCCACATTTCGCTCATAACATCCTTATCCTCATAACGGAAAGGCATAACGAGATGTTGCAGGGGCATATATACACTTTCATTCACCAATAATCCGTGTAAAACCTGCTGGAACTGGGAAATATGCTCCGTTCCCGCCTTTCCTTCCGCACCGGCCTTCAAAAACTCTGTAAAGAGCTTAGGGAAGGCATTGTCCTCCTGCCCCTTGACCTGATCCAAAAGTTCGTTAAAGGCCTCCTCCGGATTTCCCTTAAACAAAAGACGGAAGTCAGGATTATTCATTAAAGCATCCTTTTGCCTTGCTAAAAGCTCCTCGGAGCTGTTTTCATACTTTACCGCATACAAAATAAACATTACCACCGCATTTCGTGACCGCCCCCATAGTCGTGGGTCCTAGAAATGTAGTTGGAGAGAAAGGGAATCAATTGATTATTAATTAAAGAAGTATTCCCCTCTGTCTTTCCCTGGCTCGCCTCGAAAAATTAAGCTGAGAAAGCAAATCTTCAAACTCTCCTTGAAAAGAAGGAAGAAGCATCTTATCTATATCCCCGGCAATGGTCTCCATCTGCTGAAGAAAGTGTCCGGAGGAAGAAAAATCATTATAGGTCTTGGCAAAATTTAAAATCGCATTCTTTAAGGAAGGAGAAATGTTGCTATTCAGCATTCCTCTTAGATTATTAAAAAGCGTCCCGGAAAATTTAATCTGGGCCTTCTGCTGGTCCTGCATAAAAGCCTTCAGATCTTCCGGGTTCTCCATTTCTATAGAAGAAAAAAGTTCTTCCATAACATTGGCAATCTCTCCCTTTTCCTGAGATAGAGCCACAGCACCATCGCCAAAAAGCACAGTTTCCAAGGCCTTTGGCAAGGTAGCTGTCTGAGAAAGTTCCTTTAAAAAGGCAGCATAGTTTCCTTCGAAATCCACTCCGGAAAAATCTGCCTTCTCCCGTGGCGGTATCGGTTTTGCCCGGCATTTTGACCATCGGCCCGATTCACCGTCCCCGGAGAAACAGGATTCTTTATAGAAGGATCTTGTGATATTCTTTTGATTTATTGATGGATCCGGGGTAATCGGGGAAGAACTTACCTGTAAAATGTTTGCCATTTTCCCTCCTTAGATGTAAAAATAAAATGATTTCAAAAATTGCAATTTTAATGGACTATTCCTTATATCGGCAGAAAAACCCGTCGATATATTAGAGGAAGAAGGGGTTTCAATCATAAAATTTTCTTGTGAAAGGAAGTATACCCCAAGAGTTTCTGATATGCAAGGAAGAAACTTAGAGCCATTTAACGGGAGTACCCAGGAGGACAAAAAATGAACTTTTCTATCAGACCTGATTTTAACACTCGAGTAGATTATCAAACTCGTCAGGCAGCACTACCCCAAAAAACCGGTAGACCAGGTAGAAGCTACACAGAAAGCGGATGTTGACAGATTGTCCTTTCTAAGGGAAATGTTGTAGACGACAGAAGCTTTGCAGCAGCTTTGTCTAAAGCTACCACAGATTCTCTTCGCGTAAGTGCCTCTGACAAAAGAGTAGCAGAACTTCATCAGCAAGTTCAGGCAGGAACCTATCGTCCTAATGCACAGCGTATCGCTGAGAAGATGTTAGGATATAAAGATTAATACAGAGGAAGAATAATGAATATTTCCAACAGAGAAAAAGTGGGAACAGCTCCTGCCCGTATTTTCGGAGCTTTCTCTCTTGTATCTGCTTTATGTGACTTAGAAGATTCACTAACTCTTTCCGCATCCAGAAATGATTTGGAGGAGTTGACCCGTCTGGTTACAGAAGCACAACCAACACTGCTTCGTTTTCGAGGCCTAGAGCAAAAGAGAAGCAAGCTACAGAAAGAATGCGGATTTGCACCTCGTTCCATGACGGAATTTCTTAGCGGGATTCCTGAAGAATTGCGAGAAGATTGGCGAGAACCACTGCCGATTTGCAAATGAATCTGAAACGCTTTATACATTCCAGAGAAAACGCCGATAGAATATTACAGGTTCGCATCAGCGACATTTCCCAGCAACTTCAGGGACAGCCTGAAGTATCTTTCCGGGATAGAAGGGTGTAAGACTCTTCTCTTCCGGAGGGGAATGAACCCTAAGGCGTATTTTTTTTCGCCTATTTTTAGAAGTCTTAAATTTTAACAACCTTTTTTAGGAGGACACTATGGTAAGAGCAACCTTTTCCGGCTTTGATACAGCCCTTTCCGCACTGCGGATGAATCAGAAAAAATTAGATGTAGTTGGGCATAACTTAGCCAATATGAATACTGAGGGCTATACTCGTCAAGAGCTAAAGACCTCCTCTATTAACTATGAAAACCCCACATCCTTTTACATGAACTCCAATGATGTAAATGTAGGATACGGTGTAGCCATGGATGAAGTTCGCCAGTTAAGGGATCAGTTTTTGGATGGTCAGTATCGTACCCAAAACGGAAAGACTTCCTATAATGAATCCATCGGAGAGTCCTTGAAGTCTCTATCCTCTTCATGGATGAAACCAAGTTAAACGGTATCCGTTCTTCCTTTGATGATATTCAGCGTTCCTTAACCAATATGCAGGATCCTTCCAAGGTACAGGACCCTGTTTATGAAGGGGAATTAAGATCCAGAGTTCAGGCTATGACCACTTTGATGAACTCTGCTGCGGAAAGTATTCAACAGGCGGAAAAAAATGAGTTCCAAAAGATTGACGGAACCAATACCTCCGAAAATGGAGCTATTCAAAGAATTAACTCTTTGGTTAGTGATATTGGAGACTTAAATAACCGAATCAAGAAGAATCAGCTCTTAGGAAATCCTGCTTTAGAATTACAGGATCAAAGAAACTTAAAGCTGGATGAGCTTTTCCAAGTATATTCCTATTGAAGTGGAGCACTTCTCCGAGGAATACAGCTCTCCTACTCCCCCAACCACCCGTTACCGTATCTATAACTACGATTCCGCAGGAAATATTAAGGGTCGTTCCGACTGGCCGGAGGATTTGAGAGTAAACCTGGTTTACCGAGACAGCAGCGCAGGAAACGGAGCTGAAGTAAAGAAAATCACTTTAGTAAACGGCGCCATTGACGCTGACCTTCAGGATCCTACAGGGAAAAGCACCACAATGTAGGTAAGGTAGAGCTTGCAGCAGGAAGTATTGATTCCCCGCTAAATACCAAGTTGACCTTTACCGGCTTCCAGAAAAGAGGAGCTGCAGCGGATACCTTCACTACAGATACCAAGGACGTTCGTTTCTCCTCCGGTTCCGTACAGGCCAGCCTGGATATGCTTTCCACTTCCGATGTGCGCGCTTTGGTAAGAGGAGGCGAACCATCAACCTTGCCGACTTAAAAGCCAGCAATGAAATGAGCAACTACAGCTATGATTACTACATGGGTAAACTGGATCTTTTGGCAGAAACCTTTACCAAGAACATGAACGAGGTGAATAAGAAGGGTAACACCAACTATGCCGGCGTAACCAATCCCAACCATGTCTTAATGATTAACAAGGACAAGGCCGGCGGAAATGATCCTACGGATGTGACTGCAGCCAATATCGGTATCTCCAGAGGTTGGGTAAACGGAACCACCCATATCGGTACCCATGGCTTTAAAAATGGCCCCTCTGCAACCAATCGAGGGGATACCACTGATACGGTTTTTGGAAATGTTGGAGCAGATGACTTCTCCTATGATGAAAATGAACAACACCAAAAACCAACTATGCGGATTACATGAACAATATCTCCACAACCTTGACTACCGATTCCCACTCCAATAAAAATGCCCAGGAAATTAACAAGGCAGTTTTGATGGAATCAACAATTCAGAGATCAGCTTTCCGGCGTCAGCTTGGACGAAGAGGCGGCAAAACATGATGACCTATACCTCTTCCTATAATGCGGCAGCAAGACTGATGACTGCATTAAATGAGACCCTGGAAAACCTTACTGGCTATCGGACGATAAGAAAAATACAGGAGCTATCCTGCTACAGAGGAAATGACTCCTGTATTTTTATGCAACAATGCGCTCTGAAGGAGTATAGGGTCTGTAGTCGGGGCACGCTCCTTCTTTCGCTTCGTCTTTGTTTCTTAAAAATGCGGTAGCCATTCCTCCTGTATTTTTGAAGAATTTTTCTGTAAAAACCTGGATAGTCTGAGCTCGTCCTTTTGTTTTTCTTAAAAACTCAAGAGTGAAAAAGCCTGTATTTTCCTTTGTATTTTTCTGAAAAAAATACTTATAGTTTAAGGAAATGACACGATATATACAGTAATGAAAAAGAGCTAAAACTGCTCTTCTTTCATGAGGGAAGGGATGCCCAAGAACATGCAGGAAGCAAAGGATGAGAATCCAGAAAGAAATGGAGTAAATCATGAGAGTAACAGCAAGAACCTATTATCAAGATTATGCAAAGTCCGTCGGTAATCTTCATGGCAAATTAAACGAGTCCATGGAGCAGGTTTCCACCGGAAGAAAATATAAGGCAGCCGACGAGAATCCTCTTGCTTACTATGCAGGAAAGCGTATGGACAACCAAAGCATGGATGCAGAAGCTAAGAAGGGCATAATCGATGATGTAAAGAATCGTTTATATCAGCAGGAAAAGGGTGCCTTAGGTATTCAGGAAGATATGCGTGCTAAACACGAAAGTTCTTGCCGTAGCAAACGATAGCCAGAATGCTAATGAAGGAACCGTGGAACCTATGAAACTGAGTTTACCCAGCGTCTTCATTCCGTAGTGAACACCCTGAATTCCCAGTATGACAACTTCTATGTCTACGGCGGAAACGACATGACTACCGTTCCTTTTTCCTTAAAGGAAGATTTAAACGGTGCCAATCCAAGCATTACCCTAACCTATACCCATAAGTCTCCGGGAGATGCAAAGCCCACAGAGCTAAACATTAAATACAGCTACGATGGCACAAACTACAAGAATGAGTTCTCCGGAACTGATGCAGACGGTAACGCTCTTAATGAGACCGACAGCTTGAAGATGATTCTGTCCGCCATGAGAGAGCAGGGTAAGATGAGTACCGGCTATGGATCTTTAAGAGACAGAAGTACTCTTTTAGATACCTATACCGGCGGTTTAAACATGATCACCGGCCTTTCTTCAGAAACCCTGAAGGGTCTTAGTGATACAGATGCTATCCAAAGAATCAAGGGGGCATCCAACGGCGGTCCTGTTGTGGCAGAGGAAGATTCTCTGGCAAACAGCCCCGTAGCCTTAATGTCTAAGGCAATTTTAAGTTCCCACCAGTATAGGGAAGCTTTAAAAACAAATACCAATGTGTCTACAGCGAAATCTCGTTTTCATAAAGATATGTCCGACTTCATCAACCAAAATGATGATGCGGAAGCAAGAGTCAGCGACAGCTACAGAGAGTTAGGTATTAAATATGCGCTTTTAGAGGCTACTCAAAACAAGTTAGATACTACCATTGATAGCCTTCAGCAAGAATATACCTCTAAGCTGGGTGTGGATCCCTACGATGCGGTTGTAAAAATGTATTCCTACCAATACAGCTACAATGCCGCCATGAAGGTTGGTTCCAACATCATGCAGTCTTCTTTGTTTGATTTCGTTCGGTAGAAAAAGAACAAGGTCATCTCTCCTATAACCTGACCAAGGCAGTCGATTGCTATAGTTCCTATAGCAGATTGGAAACAGGGAGGCGAGTATGGGACAACTCATCAAAGTAAGTACAACAGACTTTAAAGTGATTCACCTTTTAAGCGGTGGAAAGCTGGTCCCTTCCGATCAAATTGACCAAGCACGAGGGAGAGCGCTTCGTCTAAGCACCATTGAAGCACAAAAGGCCGGAAAGCAGGATGCTGCTCTGCAGTACAATGTGAACTGGCATACCAAAGAGTGGCCAATCATTTGGCTATCACTCTGCCATGCAGGCTGTCTCTGCCAAAAACAAGAGAGGGATTCAGAGTCCTTACCCCTTACAGGAGCTGATTCCCAATCCCCAAATCTCTATGTTGAAGGCAACAAGCAAAGAGCAGCTGCAGAAACACTGGAAGTCTTGAACGCACAATATGCTTTAAGACAAGAAAAAACAGCCGGCTATCTTCAGGAACGGGGAGCCTTTGAACTGCGGATACACAAGGGAGAATTATCTTATCTTCCTGCGATGGATATGACTATCGTTACCCAAAATGCTGGAAATCAAATTTGAGTACACCGGAGATTTTATCTATTTTCCAAAGAATCCCCATAAGGGTGATGCAATGGATGTAGAAAGCTAAAACCTAAACGATTAGCTCTTGATTTGAGCAGGCTCGACTAAGGATATAAGCTTTTTTCCTCTCTCCTCTTCGGAGAGAGGAATATCTCCAAAAAATTACAAACATGATCATTATTATTCTATGGAGGAAATTATGCAATTAAATACCAAGGACTATGGCGTTATCGATTATGAGGAGAAAGATTTGTTTCATTTTCCTGACGGGCTTTTTGGCTTTTCAGAAGTACAACACTATCTTCCCCTCTGCTTAAATGAGGAAGAGGATTCTACTATTCTCCTTTTGCAGGGAGTTGAGAATCCCAATGTAGCTTTCGTAGTAATCAATCCATTTTCATTGGATCCTGACTATGCTCCAAATCTTACTGACGAAGAGCTGACATATTTAGGCGTTAAGGATGCGGAAGAATTAAGCTACTATGTAACCTGCGTTTTAAATGCGGATTATCTCAGCAATACCGTAAATTTAAAGTGTCCCTTGGTGATTAATCCAGAGAATCATAAGGGCATGCAAGTAATACTTGAAGCAAGCGGATACGAATACTAAGCACACCCTGGGCAGCTTTGAAACCATCCAAGCCAGTCAAAAGGCTGCTGTTTAAAAGCGTCCATGAGAGTTTCCACATGGATGTGGAAGAAAGAGGTGAAGGAAAACCATGTTAATTTTAAGAAGAAAAAAGAATGAAAGTATATTAATCGGCGATAATATTCGCCTTACGGTAATCGAAACAGCCGCAGACGGCGTTCGTATTGCCATTGATGCTCCAAAACATATCTCCATCTTACGGGAGGAGTTATCCCATGCGGAAGAAGCTAACCGTTCTGCTGTAGCAGCGGACCCAACGCACTCTTCCAATTACAGAGCGGTTTGATTAAAAACCCTTGCCGTAAGCAAAACAGAATGATCATAAAAAAGTCCCCGGAGAAATCTCCGGGGGCTTTTGCTTTTATTCATAATGAGTATCGCCGGTAAAGCATATACTATCTCGTTGATGCTCTGATAAAGACTCTTATTTGGACTCCTATTGACTCTCTGCTTTAGGCTCTTATTTGGGCTCCTTATTTAGTCTCTGATTGATGTTCTGATTTCTTCTCAGGCGCTTTCTCCTTCTTGACTTGGGAACGCTGCTTCGCCTTGTAGCAAAAAATACAGATGAATCCTATTCCCACTAAGATAAGAATCTGGGGACTGTAAACCAGAAGCAAAAATAATAGATTTTCGAAGAACCACTTTATTCCATAAAGGTTTTCCGTAAAACCAAACTTTAATCTATCCTTGAAGCTTTCTTCCTTCTTCTCCCTTGTCTCCGGACTTGTCCTTTCCATCAAAGTTAAATTTAAGGTAGCAAAGTCTACCTTGTTGTCATACTCTAGGATCTGTGTACCGTAACGCTCCAGTTCATAACGAATCTCTGTCAATCGGCTCTCTAAAATCAAAAGCTGGTCAATATTTTCCGCCTTCTCCATCATGGCCAGGACTCTTTCCTGTTCCGTCTCCAAGGCTTTTTTATGGAACTGTACATCATGGTACTGTAGACGAATATCCTCCAGACTTTCTACCCGACTGTTTACCTTTCCTCCTTCAACATAAGAGAGAAATTCATCCATCTTATCCTTGGGAATGCGAATGGTAAAATACATCTGCTTCAAACTTTGGTACTGATCGTCTCGGAATTCTTCCGACTCCATATATCCGGATATAGCCTTCACCTTCTCTCGAAGATTCTTCGCCTTTTCTGCAATCGCCTTTGTTTCTATTTCCATATTTACGATACGAATCTTTTTCTCTGTCAAAGCGGAACTTGCTTTTTCCGAATTACTTTGGCCCTCCAAGGAGATATCCTCATTTTCCGAAACTTCCGAATTTACAAGATTTTCTCCCGGCGTATCCGAGGGCACCTCATTTTCCCTTGTTACTACAGCATTCTCCTCCGGAAGGGATTTTGCGACTTGTGCTCCACTAAAGCCAATACCGGAATTTCCACTATCTTCTCCCCCGTAACTTGCCTCCTTATTGTAGCTTTCCTCACTATAGCTATCGTAAACGGCATCTTTTCTTGCTCCGCTACAGCCGGAAAGCAATACCGAAGACAATATAAGAGTAGCTGTACCTAACGCCGCTATAGATATGGATTTTTTCTGTCTGTTCTTTTTCATAATTTCCTCCTTGAGTCAATCCCTTAACGCTGCATGCTTAATACTAAATGCTTAGCGCAATATACACTTAGTGCAATATACACTTAGCGCAATATAGCTTAGCGCTAAATAAATGCTGTTATTTTCTTTACTGCTATATTCTTCTTTCTATCTTATATCACGGAAAAGCAAAGGAATTGGTCACATAATTTTTTAAAAATATATTTATTTTTTACTATGATAATAGTTCTATGCCTTGGCACCATTCTTATACTCCTGTATTCTTCCTATGCACCGGCCATACTCTTATCTTCTAGCTTCAATCCTATACGCCGACGATACTCTTATTCTCCCACATTACTCCTGTACTGTTCCCGGTACTACGAAAAAAAGAGAAGCGTTTCCGCCTCTCTTTAAATCTTATTCTTCTGTTCCGCTCTCCTGCATAGCTCTTAATGCTGCAGACTAAAAACCGGACAATCCCTTTGGATCTTCAAAAATTTCTCCGCTTAATGGTTCATTGACATCCTGGGTTAGGTTGTCGGAAACCTCTACGCTTTCCTCCTTATCGGTGGAAAGCTTAACATTTCTATAGCGACGCATTCCTGTACCGGCAGGAATCAGCTTACCGATGATAACATTTTCCTTCAAACCGATAAGGTGGTCAATCTTGCTGTTAATAGCCGCTTCTGTAAGAACCCTGGTGGTCTCCTGGAAGGATGCTGCAGACATGAAGGAATCGGTAGCCAAGGATGCCTTGGTAATTCCCAACATGGTTCTCTTTCCTTCTGCAGGTACCTTTCCTTCTGCAATGAGTCTCTCGTTTTCATCTTCAAAGTCCAAGCGATCCACAGTAGTTCCCGGAATAAAGCGGGAATCTCCTGCCTCGTTAACTCGCTCTTTCTTTCATCATCTGATGCACAATCATCTCGATATGCTTGTCGTTGATTTCTACACCCTGTAAACGATATACTCTCTGCACTTCGGAAATCATATATTCCTGTACAGCCTTAACACCCTTGATTTTCAGAAGGTCATGAGGATTGATGGAACCTTCGGTTAATACATCTCCGGCTTCCAGAACCTGTCCCTCTGTAACCTTTAAACGGGATCCGTAAGGAATTAAGTAGGTCTTGGACTGCGCTTTTTCATTATCAGTCACAATAACCTCTCTCTTCTTCTTGGTGTCACGAATCTCCACAACACCCGGAATCTCCGTAAGAATAGCAAGTCCCTTCGGCTTTCTGGCCTCAAACAACTCCTCTACACGGGGAAGACCCTGGTGATATCTCCACCTGCCACACCTCCGGTATGGAAGGTTCTCATGGTCAGCTGTGTTCCCGGTTCTCCGATGGACTGAGCAGCGATGGTTCCTACTGCCTCTCCCACTTCAACCGGCTTTCCTGTTGCCAGGTTTGCTCCGTAACACTTTCCGCAGATTCCGGACTTGGAACGACAGGTAAGAACGGTACGGATACGAATGGACTTTCTGCCCATCTTGTTTAAAGCATCCATAACCTGAGGAGTCTCTTCGGTGTTACCATGTGTTCGCCTTGATAACCATATTTCCGGTTTCCGGATCAATGATGTCCTCAGCCACATAACGACCGGTGATTCTCTCCTGTAAGGACTCAATCTTTTCCTGTCCATCGAAAGCTCTGTAATCTCTAAGGAAGGAATGCTTTCTTCCCCTCAGAGCAATCCAAATCACGGATAATCAAATCCTGGGATACATCTACCAATCGTCTTGTCAGGTATCCGGAGTCCGCTGTACGAAGAGCGGTATCGGAAAGTCCCTTTCTCGCTCCGTGAGCGGAGATAAAGTACTCCAGTACATCCAGACCTTCACGGAAGTTAGACTTAATAGGAAGCTCGATGGTCTTACCGGTAGTATCTGCCATAAGTCCACGCATTCCGGCAAGCTGCTTAATCTGCTTATCGGATCCACGGGCTCCGGAGTCCGCCATCATAAAGATGTTGTTATAATTATCCAATCCTGTTAAGAGGTCATGGGTAAGCTGTTCATCGGTAGTTTTCCAGGTTTCAATAACTTCCTTGTAACGCTCTTCCTCAGTAATCAAACCTCTTCTGAAGTTCTTGGCAATCTTATCTACAGTTTTCTGCGCCTCTTCCAAGAGGGTTTCCTTGGTCTCCGGAACAGTCATATCATGGATGGATACGGTCATGGCTGCTCTTGTAGAGAACTTGTAACCGATGGACTTAATGTCATCCAGGGTTAAAGCGGTTTGCATAGCACCGTGCACATCCATTACCTTTTCCAGAATCTGCTTTAAATTCTTCTTCTTTACCAAGAAGTTGATTTCCGGAAGGAAACGATTCTCCGGTAAGGAACGATCAATAAATCCTAGATCCTGCGGAATAATCTCATTGAAGAGAAGTCTTCCAACCGTTGTCTCAATAATGCCTTCCTCTTCCTTCTTACTGCCGTCTTCCTGTAAGAATTCCTTCTTCACCTTACAACGAATCTTCGCATGAAGGGTCACATAGTGGTTCTCATAAGCCAGGATGGCTTCATTGATGGACTTGAAGAGCATTCCCTCTCCCTTGTCTCCTTCTCTTTCCTGGGTCAAATATTACACACCCAGTACCATATCCTGAGAAGGTACCGCAACCACACCACCGTCAGAGGGCTTTAAGAGGTTGTTGGGAGAAAGCAACATAAAACGACACTCTGCCTGTGCTTCCTGTGTTAAAGGAAGGTGAATCGCCATCTGGTCTCCATCGAAGTCCGCATTGAAGGCCGCACAAACCAGCGGGTGAAGCTTAATCGCCTACCCTCTACCAGAATAGGCTCAAAGGCCTGAATTCCCAAACGGTGCAGGGTAGGGGCACGGTTTAACATAACCGGGTGCTCTTTGATAACCTCTTCCAAGATATCCCAAACCAATGGATCCAGTCTCTCCACCATCTTCTTGGCATTTTTAATGTTGTGAGACTTATTGCTCTTTACCAGTTCCTTCATAACGAAGGGCTTAAAGAGCTCGATTGCCATCTCCTTAGGCACACCGCACTGGTAAATCTTTAATTCCGGTCCAACTACGATTACGGAACGGCCGGAGTAGTCCACACGCTTTCCTAAGAGGTTCTGACGGAAACGACCCTGCTTACCCTTTAACATATCGGAAAGGGACTTTAATGCACGGTTTCCGGGACCGGTTACAGGACGACCTCTTCTACCGTTATCGATAAGGGCATCCACCGCCTCCTGCAACATTCTCTTCTCGTTACGCACGATAATTTCCGGCGCGCCCAGATCCAGAAGTCTTGCCAGACGGTTGTTTCTATTGATAATTCTACGATACAGGTCATTTAAGTCGGAGGTAGCAAAACGGCCACCGTCCAGCTGTACCATAGGACGCAAATCAGGCGGAATTACAGGAAGATTGGAAAGAATCATCCACTCCGGCTTATTTCCGGAGGAACGGAAAGCTTCCACTACTTCCAAACGCTTTACAATACGGGCTCTCTTCTGTCCGGAAGAGCTGTCCAGCTCTGCACGAAGGTCGGTATATTCCTTCTCCAGGTCAATGTTGGCAAGAAGCTCATAAACCGCTTCCGCACCCATGCCTACACGGAAATTACCGTAACCGTACTGCTCAATGGTATCTCTGTATTCCTTCTCGGAAAGCACATCCTTGTAGCTTAAACCTGTGTCCATGGGGTCAAGTACCACATAGGAGGCAAAGTACAGAACTCTTTTCCAAAATTCTTGGACTGATGTCCAAAATTAATCCCATACGGGAGGGAATTCTCTTAAAGTACCAAATGTGGGATACGGGAGCAGCTAAGGCAATATGCCCCATCCGCTCTCTACGCACAGAAGACTTGGTCACTTCTACGCCACAACGGTCACAAACTACTCCCTTATAACGAATCTTCTTATATTTTCCACAGTGACATTCCCAGTCCTTCACCGGTCCGAAAATTCTCTCACAGAATAATCCGTCCTTCTCCGGCTTTAAGGTTCTATAGTTAATGGTTTCTGGCTTCTTTACTTCTCAAAGGACCAATCCAGAATCTTTCTCCGGGGAAGCCAAACCAATTTTAATGGAATCAAATTGTACCGGCTCATTTCCACTTTGAAAGTTTGCCATTTTTCCTCCTCTACTCGTTATCACCATCATCGCCGAAGTCGGAAGCTAAAGATAGAAAATCTTCCTGATCCAACTCTTCAATGGAGTCTGCTTCCTCTGCATTCTCTTCCTCGGCATCCACCAGCTCTCCATCCTGGAATTCCTGCTTGGTATAGCCGTAAGCACCGAAGTTTTCCTGCTTTTCCTGACGATAATCACCGCCGGACAAGAGTCTGTGCATATCCTGATTTGCATCGTAAAGATCTTCCGTGATCTCTACTACCTGCTGATTCTCATCCAACACTCTCATATCCAGACACAGAGCCTGCATTTCCTTTAAAAAGTACCTTAAAGGACTCAGGGCACTCCCTATGCTGGAATATTTTGTCCCTTGATGATGGCTTCGTAGGTCTTTTACACGACCTGCCACATCGTCGGACTTCATGGTCAGAATCTCCTGCAGAGTATACGCTGCACCGTAGGCCTCCAGAGCCCAAACCTCCATCTCTCCGAAACGCTGTCCACCGAACTGGGCTTTACCTCCCAGAGGCTGCTGAGTAACCATGGAGTACGGACCGGTAGAACGGGCATGAATCTTATCATCTACCAGGTGGTGAAGTTTCAAATAGTGCATGAAGCCGATGGAAGTAGGACTGTCAAATTTCTCTCCGGTTCTTCCGTCTCTCAGCTGTACCTTTCCGTCAATGCCGATAGGCACACCTGCCATTCCTTTACGGTGGTCAAGATGCTCGCCCAGGTAAGCATATACTTCCGGATCCAATTCTTCCTTATGCTTCTCGGAAAATTCTTCCCAGGAAAGATTTACATAATCATTTGCCAGTAAGAGGGTCTGCTGAATATCCACTTCGGTTGCACCGTCAAAGATTGGGGTAGAAACATCGATTCCCAGAGCCTTTGCCGCCAAGGAAAAGGTGTAACTCCAAGACCTGTCCGATATTCATACGGGAAGGCACACCCAAAGGATTCAATACGATATCCAAGGGACGACCGTTTGGCAGGTAAGGCATATCCTCTACCGGAAGCACCCGGGAAACTACACCCTTGTTTCCGTGACGACCCGCCATCTTATCTCCCACACCGATTTTTCTCTTCTGGGCGATATAGATACGAACGGACTGGGAAACTCCGGGAGCCAGCTCGTCGGAATTCTCTCTGGTATAAACCATGGTGTTGATAACGGTTCCGTAAGCACCGTGAGGTACCTGATGAGGTATCTCTCTACTCTCTTGCCTTCTCACCGAAGATGGCACGAAGCAAACGCTCCTCGGCGGTAAGCTCTGTCTCTCCCTTGGGAGTTACACGACCTACCAGAATATCTCCGGCACGAACCTCTGCACCGATACGGATAATTCCTCTTTCGTCCAGATTCTTTAAGGCATCATCACCTACACCTGGAACATCGGAGGTAATTTCCTCAGGTCCTAACTTTTGTATCTCTGGCCTCACACTCATACTCTTCAATATGAACGGAGGTGTAAACATCGTTTTGTACCAGACGCTCGGAAAGTAAAACCGCGTCCTCGTAGTTGTAACCTTCCCAAGTCATAAATCCGATTAAGGGGTTCTTTCCTAAAGCAATTTCTCCATCCTTTGTGGAAGGACCGTCTGCAATAACATCCCCTGCTTCTACCCGGTCATGGGTGTTGACAATGGGCTTTTGGTTATAATAGTTACTGGGGTTACTACGCATAAACTTCATCAGCTTATACTCGTCAATTTCCCCTGTCCTTATCTCTCTTCACTAAAATTCTTGCAGAGGAAGAAAAGAGTAACCTCTCCGCTGTTCTTAGCCACCACGCAGGCTCCGGAGTCTACCGCCGCCTTTGCTGGACATACCGGTATCCACCACTGCGGATTCGGTAACAAGAAGTGGCACCGCCTGACGCTGCATGTTGGATCCCATGAGGGCACGGTTCGCGTCATCGTTTTGCAGGAAAGGAATCATGGAAGTAGCCACAGAGAATACCATCTTCGGGGATACGTCCATTAAATCAATGCTGGCCTTAGGGAAGGCAGAGGTCTGATCCCGATATCTACCGGAAACATTGTCATGCTTAAAATGTCCTTCCTCATCCAGGGGCTCATTCGCCTGAGCAACCACGAACTGATCTTCCTCGTCCGCAGCAAGGTATACCGCCTGATTGGTTACCACAGGGTTACTTGGATCTGTCTTGTCCACCACCAGGTAAGGTGCCTCGATGAACCCGTACTCGTTGATTCTTGCATAGGAAGCCAAGGAGTTAATCAAACCGATGTTCGGTCCTTCAGGGGTCTCGATAGGACACATTCTTCCGTAGTGGGTATAGTGTACATCTCGTACCTCGAAACCTGCACGATCTCTGGAAAGACCGCCGGGTCCCAATGCGGAAAGTCTTCTCTTATGGGTAAGCTCGGAAAGCGGGTTATTCTGGTCCATGAACTGAGACAGCTGGGAGGAACCGAAGAATTCCTTTACCGCTGCCGTTACAGGCTTAATGTTGATTAAGGACTGGGGAGTGATTTCGTCAATGTCCTGGGTGGACATTCTCTCTCTTACCACTCTCTCCATACGGGACAACCCGATACGATACTGGTTCTGTAAAAGCTCACCAACGGCACGGATACGACGATTTCCCAGGTGGTCAATATCATCCACGGTACCGATTTCTTCATCCAGGTTCAGCAAATAGTTAATGGAAGCAAAAATATCTTCCTTAGTAATATGCTTTGGAATCAGGCTGTGGATATTCTTACGAATCGCATCTCTCAGTGCATCCTCTCCCTGTCCTTCCACAGAAGCTAAAAGCTCTTTTAAGGCAGGATAGAATACCAACTCATTGATACCGCATTCCTCAGGATTGATGGAAGCGGGAATCCACTCTAATATCTACCTGCATGGAGGAAAGTACCTTCTCGGTTCTTGTGGGTCCGTCAATCCAAACGAAGGAACTGCGGCATTCTGAATCTGCTCTGCCAGTTCCAAGCTAACGCTTGTTCCCGCTTCAGCCAACTGCTCACCGGTTTCCGGTGCATAAACAGCCTCGGCCAAAACATGACCCTTGATTCTATTTTTAAAGTGTAATTTCTTGTTGAACTTGTATCGTCCCACCTTCGCTAAATCATAGCGTCTTGGGTCAAAAACATGGAGTTCAGTAGGGATTGGGCGGAGTCCACGGAAAGCGGTTCTCCCGGTCTGATTTTTTTGTATAACTCTAAGAGACCTTCCTGGTAATTTTCAGAAGGATCTTTGTCGATAGAAGCTAAGAGCTTTGGATCTTCTCCGAATAAATCAAGGATGTCCTTGTTGGAGCCTACTCCCAGAGCACGAATAAAGACAGTTACAGGCACCTTTCTGGTTCTGTCTACACGAACGAAGAAGATGTCGTTGGAATCTGTCTCATACTCAATCCAAGCACCACGGTTAGGAATAACGGTACTGCTGTACAGCTCCTTACCTACCTTATCATGGTCTACTCCATAATAAATTCCCGGAGAACGCACCAGCTGAGAAACGATAACTCTTTCCGCACCATTGATGACGAAGGAGCCGTTCTCTGTCATTAACGGAAGATCTCCCATGAAGATTTCATGTTCATTGATCTCTTCCTTATCCTTATTAAAGAGGCGAACTTTAACCTTAAGAGGAGCTGCATAGGTTGCATCTCTTTCCTTACATTCTTCTATAGAATACTTTGCCTCTTCCTTAGCCAGTTTGAAATTCACAAACTCCAAGCTAAGATGACCGGCAAAGTCCTGAATGGGAGAAATATCATCAAAGGCCTCCTTAAACCTTCATGCAAAAACCACTCATAGGAATCCTTTTGGATCTCAATGAGGTTAGGCATTTCCAGAACTTCCTTACTCCGAGAAAAGTCATTCTGAGATTCTTTCCAGTTTGCACCGGATGCATTTTTGCTTTTTCATCGACCGTTCACCCCTAATATCCGAGATATATCTCATCTCATTGCTAAGAATCCACAATAAAACTTGTCCCAACTTGCCTTTAGTATTATAATCTGCTTAAAAACAACTCGGGAAACTCCTTTAATTTATGGATTAGTTGACGATACGTTCACTTTTTCTTTGGCTATATTCTTCCTTTGGACGAAAAAAATAGGCAGAGTTATCCCCTACCGCCAAATAAGCAAACTTCATACTACCATTGTATTCCTTTCTCTGTCAAGGAGAAATATGGTTTCATTATTTTTTTCTACGAAACAGGTCCGGAAAGAGGGCATCGCTCGCTAACTTCGCCACGCAGCGGTACTAACTTCAAGCTTCGTTTCTCTTGCTTTCAGTAAGTACCGGCGGGCTCAGATTACCCCTTTTCCGGACCTGTTTCTAGAAAAAGCCATCGACTCTGCCTCTTTTTTACGCAAAGCTAATTCTTTTCTCATAAAAACCCGGCTTTTTCTTATTTTCTACTTTTCTTATTTTCCGCGTTTCTGATATGCCTTATTTCTTTGCCTGTTGCTTCTTCACTTCGTCTTCCGCCTTCTTTCTTAAATTGGCAAAAAGTCCTTTTTCTTTGGTGCCTCAGGTACCACACCACCTCTTACAGACTTGATGGAGCGGATATAGATTCCGGATACCGCACATTTTACTTCCTTCTTAACGGGAAGGATTTCATATACAGTGGGATCGGCCATAAGAGCCAAAATCTTTGGTCCTACCTTAGCCTTTACAATAGGAAGCTTGGAAAAACGAAGATAAAAGGGAAGTTCCTTCCACCTGTTCCGGCAATCCTGCTGCCACAGCCGCCTTTACACTCAGCTTCTTCTTATCAATAATCAACATGGATACTTCCATAGTATTGGCTTCAATCATAGGTTGTTGAGCCGCCTGCCTCTCCTGCAAGCGTCTTCCCATAAAATACAAAAGCACTAATACTCCAAAGAGCAAGATTAAAACCACCAACAAAATCGAAATAATACTTTGTGGAGAAATTGCCAGTACCATGTACACCTCATTTCCAGTCTATAAAACCTATCTGCTTTTTGCGCAAAGAAACTCTTATATTTTACTCCGAAAAGGGGAAAATTGCAATGGAGAGTTCTGTCTCCGCCACCTTCTGCCCAAATTGAAAAAAAGAGTATAATAAAGCCGGATTTCGGCTCTCCCTTCTGAAGTTCTGTATTCCGAAAATCTACCTCCGCCGTATCAAATTCCAATGGCAGAACCCCTACCTCCGTTTCACAATTCACCTTCCAGCGAACGCCTCCCTCATAGACCAGCCTTTTCCTCTTCCTTCCAGTTCCGGACTATTCTAACCGTTTTTTTCCGAAGGAAAAAGCTTCATACTGTGATGCACTCCCTCCTGGAAATAACTTAAAAGAAACACTTCTCCTCTTTGTATCAGCACCCCGGAATTTTCCAGTTCAAAGCTATCCAAATCTCCATCATATTTTTTTGTCTGGTATGCATAGTCATCTTGACTTTCATTTCAGTTCCTCATCTTTTTCAAAAATCTTTCCTTTATAGTAACTTTCTTTAACAGAGTATTGTTCCTCTCCCTTAATTAATTTCTATTTTTATTTTTGGGGGCTGCCGTCCCGGGAAGCAGCATTTTGATTGAGCAACTTTGAACTTTTTCGTTTCTCTCTTAGTTTTGTAATATAATAGGGACCCTGTGCATAACAGAGCCCCTAGGAGAATGGAAACCAAACATTTTAAAAATCAAATTGATTGTGTACTTAGTATAGCACAATCTTCCAAAAAGTTTAAAGTCCACGGAAATAATTATTTATGAAATTCTTAAGGTCTATGAAAAGCACTCTCTAAAAGTCTCTCCACCAGTTCTTCTATTGATACCCCTTCTCTTTAAAAAGCATGGGATACATGGAAATAGAGGTAAAAACCGGGCATGGTGTTGATTTCATTAAAAATCACTTCTTCACCGGATAAGAAGAAATCCACTCTGGAAAGGGAGAATCCATCTACCGCCAAGAAGACTGCCTCTGCTGCCCTCTGAATCTTATCTTCCACATCTCTGGAGATTTCCGGGTGAAGCTCTGTCTTGGAATCAGGATTGTTATATTTGGCATCATAGTCATAGAACTCGGCGGCCGCCAGGATTTCTCCTACAGAGGAGGTTTCCACCACCCTTCTTTTTCCGGAAAATGCAGCACACTCCAGTTCTCTTCCTATAATACTTTCCTCTACCAAAACTCTTCTATCCACCAATAAAGCTTTTATCTATAGCCTTGATCAAGGATGTTCTATCCTTCGCTCTACTGACTCCGCAGGAAGAACCTGCATTGGAGGGCTTTACAAATGCCGGATAAGAAAGTGCATTTTCCACCTTGAAAGCACTTTCTCTTGATTTTCCCACTGGCTACGAACAAAGGCAACATATTTCGCCTGCCTTACCCCAATCTTTGCCAGTGGCTTTTTCCACAGCCATCTTAGTATATACCTTATCCATGGAAATCGCAGAAGAAAGCACGCCGCAACCTACATAGGGAATTCTGGCAATTTCCAAAAAGTCCCTGAATCGTTCCGTCCTCTCCATCCTTACCATGAAGCACCGGAAAAACCAGGTCTACCTTCTCCAAACGACTTTTCCCCCTTTTTCTCCCAAGAAAAAGTACGGAGGAGAGCTTGGCATCCGGAAGAATCATAGTCCCTTTCCTTCTTATCCTTCCAACTTCCGTCCTCAATGGCTTCTTCCTTTTCTACAGGAATCCATTCTCCGGACTTGGTAATACCGATACAAAGGACCTTGTACTTGTCTTCCCTGTACTGCTCTCTTCACCGTAAGTACGGAGCGGCAGGAAACCCTCATGCTCTGTGGACTGACCCCCAAAAAGCAAAACCAGGTTTTTCCTCATATTCTTCCTTCTTTCTACTATTTCCAAAACTCTTTTTCTTATTCTTTAGTCTTTGTTCTACACTATGAGCACTATACTCTGAGCACTATACTCTGAGCACTAAACTCTGAGCACTAGTTCATCCGGGCAGACCCAAGTATTGGTGCCCTTAGCTGGAAGCCTTTTCAATCTGTACAATAGCAGACTTCTGCATAGGAATACGGCAGTTCTTGTTTCCGCCGAACTCTACAATCACAGTATCCTCGGTAAGGTCAATAATCACGCCGTAAAATCCGGAAGTAGTAAGCACTGTATCACCTACCGCAATAGAGCTTAACAGTTCCTGCATTTTCTTTTTTTCCTTCTGCTGAGGAAGAATACCAAAAAAGTAAAACATAGCAACAATTACTGCTATATAAAGAACCCAACCTAACACTCCCATTTCTCCCATAAAGTATCTCCTTTTCTTCTGTAAAATTTACTCCCTTAGGAGTTTTGTATCTTTAGTTTATAGAGAGCTTCCGTCTTCCAGCTTTCCCAACGATTCTCCCGGATGGCATTACGCATTTCCACCATCAAGCGATTGTAATAGGAAAGATTATGCAAAACACAAAGCCTCATTCCCAGCATTTCCTTCGCCTTTAAAAGATGACGGATATAAGCTCTGGAGTATCCCCCGGTATAGGTTCCGTCTTCTTTACGGATTCCCTTACATGCCGGACAATCACAGCCCTCTTCAATGGGGCGGAAGTCCTTTTCATAGGCAAGGTTCCATAAATTCAACTTTCCGGTGGCATGATAGACATGACCATGTCTTCCGTTTCGACTGGGAAATACACAGTCAAAAAAGTCAATTCCCCGATCTACTGCCTGAATCATATTTTCCGGAGTTCCCACGCCCATAAGGTAAGTAGGCTTATGCTTTGGCAAATGAGGAACCACCGCATCCAAAAATCCGATACATATCCTCATGGCTTTCCCCTACAGCCAAACCGCCGACCGCGTAGCCCTCCAAATCCATTTCCGTAATCCTTTTGGCATGATCGATACGAATGTCTTCCAAAACCCCTCCCTGGTTTATCCCAAAGAGAATCTGTTTTGGATTCAGGGTATCTTCTAAGCTGTTCAGACGATCCATTTCTGCCTGACAACGGAGAAGCCAGCGAGTGGTTCTCTCCACAGAGGGCAGAATATAGTCCCGATCCGCCAAAGCCGGAGGACACTCATCAAAGGCCATGGCGATGGTAGAGCCTAAGTTGGACTGAATCTGCATGGATTCTTCCGGTCCCATAAAGATTCTTCTTCCGTCGATATGGGAGCGGAACTCCACCCCTTCTTCCCGAATCTTTCTTCCGGTTTTTGCCAGGCTATACACCTGAAAGCCGCCGGAATCGGTAAGGATGGGCTTATCCCAGTTCATCATCCGGTGTAAGCCCCCAGTTCCCGAATCACCTTATCTCCGGTACGGACATGGAGATGGTAGGTGTTGGAAAGTTCTACCTGGGTATGCACCAGACGAAGGTCGTCCGTGGATACTCCGCCCTTAATGGCAGCCACGGTTCCCACATTCATAAAGACCGGGGTTTCAATGACGCCGTGGACAGTTTCCACATGGGCAGACTTGGCTCTTCCGCACTGCCCTTTGATTTCATATTTCATTTTGGCAGCTGCCATAGTACTCCTTTAATATTCTATGCCGAAAGGCTGTAAAGATTTTTTACTTTACAGACTATAAAGCTGCAATCTCCACTAGCCGTCTTTAGCATTCACAAGTTTTTATTTTTTATGAAGCTGTTCCTTTTTCTTCTTGGAAAGATTCACAAAGTCAAACCAAAGCGGTCCTGCAATACATACGGAAGACCATGCCCCGGCCACAATACCCACCATCAAAGGTAAGGTAAATTCCCGAATGGAGCTTACACCGAAGATGTAGAGCACAAATACGGAAATAAATGTGGTTAAAGAGGTATTGATAGAACGAGTCACCGTACTGGAAATCGCCTCATTTACCACATATTCCAATCCCTTCTTCTTGGTACCGTTGTGTAAATTCTCACGGATACGGTCAAAGATAACGATGGTAGCGTTAATGGAATATCCTACGATGGTAAGAATGCAGGCACAGTTAGAGCCCACCGCCCAACGAAGTACCGCATAGAAAGTAACGGTAATCAATACATCATGAGCCAAGGCCATTACGGAAGCGGAGGCAAACTTAATGTCTCTGAATCGAATCCAGATATAAATCAACATACAGAAGATCGCAATCAGCAAAGCCCAAACCGCATCCTTCTTCATTTCCGTAGATACCGCACCGGAGATATTCTCGGTTACAATCTTATCCTCAGAGATGGAAAACTTTTCTTGAAGACTGTCATACAGCTTGGTTCTTTCCTCTGTGGTCATGGTTCTGGTCTTAATGATAACCTCATTGGTTCCCGCAACCTTTGCCGCCTGGGTAGAAGCATTCCCGCCTGTAGCGGAAGTAAACAAAGGAATAACCTCACTATCCACTTCCTTCATGCTAAGATCCTTATCGAAGGTAATGGTGGTGGAAGAACCGCCCTTAAAGTCCAAGTCATAGTTAAAGAGGTCTCCGGTATTTTGCTTATTCATAGCAAGGAATACAAATCCTACAATAATAACTGCAGAAGAGATTCCATAGGCAATCTTTCTGAAAGCGATAAAGTTAAACACTTTGCTTTTCCTTCTTAATGCCGTGCATGTTGGAGTTTGTTGCTCCCAGTCCGTAGAAGGTGGTTAAAATGGCTCTTGTTACAAAGAGAGCGGTTATCAAAGAAATGATAATACCGATAGCCAAGGTAGTGGCAAAGCCCTTAACTGTTCCTGAGCCGCGGATATACAATACCGCTGCCGCAATCAAAGTGGTGATGTTACCGTCTAAGATTGCAGACAGAGCCTTCTCAAATCCCGCCTTAATGGACTTCTCCACGGAATTTCCCGCACCGATTTCTTCCTTAATACGGGTGAAGATAATAACATTGGCATCCACTGCCATACCGATAGACAGGATAATACCTGCGATACCCGGAAGGGTCAGGGTTACTTCAAAGGCCTGCATCAGCACCATTTCCAGCCCCACATACATAAAGAGAGCCAGGGATGCCGCAAGTCCCGGAAGCCGATAAACAAAAAAAGCATGAAAAAGCATCACCAAGGCAATACCGATAATCGCAGCCTTTAAAGAAGTGGAAATCGCTTCCACACCTAAGGTTGCTCCGATTACATTGGAACGAAGCTCTGTTAAGCTAACCGGCAATGCACCGATACGAATAGTGGAAGCAATCTTCTGGGCTTCCTCATAGCTCTCAATGGGGCTGATGGTGGCCTGTCCACCGGAAATAGCCTCCTTAACATTGGGGGAAGAAACCACCTCATTGTTGTAGATAATGAATATACGCTTTCCCACATTGTTCTTGGTGGCTTCCGCAAACTTGCTCGCACCTTCCTCAGTGAAAATCAACTCAATCACATATTCACGGTTATTGTTCTGGTTGGTCATTCCCGCAGTAGCAGTCTTTACATCATCTCCGGTAAGAAGGACATTTCCATTCTCATCCGCAAACTGCAGGGTACCCGGCTCTCCAAGCTCTGCCAAGATTTCATTGGCATCGGTTGCTCCGGGAATATCAATATTGATACGATTTTTGCCTTCCTGATAAACCTGCGCTTCTGTGGAATAACTCTGTGCCTTCAACTGAAGCTTATACACCGTGTCACTCATCTGCTCAGCGGTAGGATCCTCTTCCACGGTCTGGTAGGTAATGGAAACACCACCGTTAAGATCCAATCCCAGTTTGATGTTTTTGCGTTCATGTAGCCTAAAACGCAAAAAGCTATGGTCAAAAGGAGGATTCCCATAAGCCGTAGCACTGCATTTGATTTCTTGTTCATCTTCTACTTCCTTTACAATCGAATTTGGCGAAACCCTTTTCTCCCTTACAAAGGGTGAAAATGTTTCACCAGCTTTTGCTCCTCATCCTGCTTTCCTCCTGCGATTCTGAAGTACTCCCATTTCTTGAGCATATACCGACTTATATTAACATAGCCTTCCCTTGCTAGCAAGAAAAAAGGCAATTCCTTTCCGGAAAATGAGGGCTTTTTTTCATAAAAATATCCCCTCTTCACCCTGGATCGGTAAAGGGGGGGATATCCATCTCCATGCCGGGGAATCGTCTTATTCCTCTACTTCCCTCGATACTGATATGATTTTCAAATCCTGCTTTGGTAAATTTCTTGGTATCCAGCTCCGGCATAAGCTCTGTGGTAATAATCTTTACCATCTCCTCAAACTTCGCCAGATCTTCCTTGCTGAAACGCTTCTTGCAACGAGCCTCCACGGTCTTTACATAGCTGTAGGAAACATTGTAATAATCCCAAAATTTCTTGGTAGGGCGAAGGTGGAACTCTCTTCGATCATTTTCATCCTGAACTTTCTCGATATAGCCCTTTTGTACTAAGGCATTTACCTTGTAAGCCGCATTGGGAGCGGAAATGCCCATCATAATGGCAAACTCCTGCACTGTAGGCTCTCCCAGAGCCTTAATGCACTCAATGCTATAGCTTTCCACAGTGGTCAGACTGGCCTCTCTTTTCGAATTTTGCAAACACCTGCATGTAAAAATAAATTCGAAACTTGTTGTACAACTCAATAATCGATTCACTAAACATAGCATTCTCTCTTCTTGAAATAAGTAGACTGTGACTTGTTAAACTTTAACAGAAAAACTTGCATTTGCCTATAGGGTATGAGGAATTTTTCTATAAAAATTTCAAAACTTATTAATAAAATGATTTTATATAAGGGGTTTTAATGGTTCTCTTCTGAATCTGAGGGCCGGAGGGATGTGGTTGGAGCACATTTCCGGGGTACAGCTTCCTCTTCGGGCACGCTCCCGCTAACTTCGCCTTCGTAGTAGTACTAACTTCAAGCTTCGCCTTGCTCGCTTTCAGTAAGTACTGACGGGCTCAGATTGCCCTCATCGGAAGCTGTACCCCGGAAATGCTGTTCGACATTGTAAATCCTATCCCCTGTCAGTCTCAGAAGTTCGAAATGAGAAACATTAAAAAGCAGGCGAATATAATTCATTTCATCTAATGTGTGAAATTTATAGAAAGATCGGAGGATAAAGAGCCTCTTGTCGTTTCGCCGGTGTCACAAAAGCTGCTCCAAGTTTCTCTGATTTCTTTCTTCTTTCGGCACAACTTCAAAGCAGCGCTCAGATCTCCTAAAACTTCCTCTTCCGCTTTATGTACTACGGAAAAGAATGTCTCAAAGATAGTTCGGGGTTTTCCGGCAGTGCCGGGCTAAATGCGGGGTAATCTGAGCCCCGGGTACTTGCTGAAAGCGAGCAGAGCGAAGCTTGAAGCTTAGTTCCCCAGGTGGGCGAAGTTAGCGGGAGCGTGCCCCGCTTTCAGCCCTGTACTGCGGGAAAAACCACATCCGCTTTTTTACAACTTCTTTCCCTCAATAGTGCATAAAGTCCTACTGCACTGCAAAAGTCAATTCCGCCTTCACCACGGTCTTGCCATCCACCTTGGCTTCCGCCTCCTATTCCCACCGGGCCTTTTTCTATTCACCACCCGGCAGCTAAGCTCCAACACATCCCCAGGGCGAACCTGTTTTTTAAACTTACAGTTCTTGATTCCTCCAAAAAGAGCAATCTTTCCTTTATTTTCCGGAAGAGCCAAAAGAGCCACCGCTCCGGTCTGGGCCAGAGCTTCCACAATCAAAACTCCCGGCATTACAGGATAGGAGGGAAAATGTCCCTGAAAGAAGGGCTCATTAATGGTGACGCACTTCTTTGCCACCGCAAATTCTCCCGCTTCGTAGTCTTGAATTTCGTCAATCAGCAAAAAGGATAGCGATGGGGGAATGATGGCTTTGATTTCTTCAATGTTTAACTTAGGCATATTGACCTCCTCTGAAAAATTCCACCGGCAGCTTCCCCGCCGATGGAGTTTGTATTGTAGGGAAACTACTCTGCTTTTCCGAAAACCAGAGTGGCGTTGTGACCGCCAAAACCTAAGGAATTGGAAAGGCTGTAGTGCAGCTCCTGCTTTCTTCCCTGATTAGGTACATAGTCCAGATCCAGCTCCTCATCCTTTACCTGATAATTCATGGTAGCCGGAACAAAGCCGTCCTTTAAGGCCAAAACCGAAAAGATGGCTTCCACCGCTCCTGCGCCACCCAAAAGATGGCCGGTCATGGACTTGGTGGAAGATACGGGAATAGAGTAAGCTCTCTCTCCAAAAACTGTCTTGATGGCAGTGGTTTCTCCCTTATCGTTTAAATTGGTGGAGGTACCGTGGGCATTGATGTAGTCAATCTTTTCAGGGAGCAAGATTGGCATCTTTTAGAGCCAGCTGCATGCATGCTGCACCGCCCTCTCCATTTGGGGCAGGGGAAGTAATATGGAAGGCATCACAGTTGGTGCCGTATCCCAGCACTTCTCCGTAAATCTTTGCCCCTCTCTTCAAGGCATGCTCTCTTTCCTCCAGCACCAAAATGCCTGCACCTCTCCCATCACAAAGCCGGAACGCTCCTTGTCGAAGGGGATGGAGCCTCTGCTCACCTCACTGGCCTGAGAAAGAGCTTTCATACTGGAAAAAATCCGCCGATGCCCAGTTCGGAAATGGTGGCTTCAGTTCCACCGCAGACCATAGCAGTTTCGTAAACCGTCTCTGATTCTATGGAAAGCATCTCCGATGGCATTGGAGCCTCCTGCACAGGCAGTTACCGGGCAAATACACATTCCCTTTAAATGATGGCGAATCGCAATCTCCGCCGCCGCCATATTGGAGATAGCCATGGGAATAAAGAAGGGGCTCACACGCTCATAGCCCTTTTCTGCACCTCTACTGTGCTCCGCCTCAATGGTTTGTAAGCCGCCGATTCCACTGGAAACGATGCAGCCGATTTCTTCCTCAGGAAGCGTTCCCACAATCCCACTGTCCTTACCGCCTCCTCTGCTGCCCACATGGCAAACTGGGTAAAACGGGACATACGCTTTAAATCTCTTTTATCGAAAAACTGTTTCCGGATGGAAATCCTTCACCTCTCCTGCCAGATGGATGCTGAAATCCTCTGCCGGGAAGGCGGTAATGGGGCCAATGCCTACCTTTCCCTCCTGAATTCCCTGCCAGCTTTCCACTATTGAATTTCCTGTGGGGTTCACCGTTCCTAAGCCGGTAATCACAACGCGTCTTCTCTCCATAGTATTCTCTTTCTCCATTTCCAATCAAGATTGCACTCTGTTTTACAAACGATATTTTGCTCTATAGATTTACACTCTGTTTTACAAACAATATTTTTGCTCTATAGCTTTGCACTCTGTTTTTACAAACTATACTGTCGCTCTACATTGCCACTCTATCGTTTCTTTCTATATCGTAACTTTATATAGCTTCATTCTATATTTTTCGCTCTACATGCCCATTCCGCCATCCACCAGTAAAGTTTCTCCTGTAATATAGCGGGACTCTCTTTTAGCGAAAAAGGCCACAGCATTTGCCACATCTTCTCCGGTACCAAAGGTTTTCATAGGAATATTCCGTAGCATCTCTTCCTTTACCGCTTCGGCAGTCCTTCCGTCATTTTCGTATCAATAAAACCGGACAAACCACATTGACTGTCACATTTCTTCCTGCCAGCTCCTGGGCCAGGCACTTGGACATACTCGATAAGCTCCCTGCCTTGAAGCCGCATAATTACTCTGTCCCACATTTCCGTGAACCCCTACAATGCTGGAAATCTGAATGATTCTGCCGTAACGCTTTTTTTCATCATCAGCTTCCTACCGCTTTGGAAAACAAGAAAGCTCCCCGAAGGTTGGCATCCAGTACTTCATCAAAGTCTTCCGAAGACATTTTCAGAAAAAGATTGTCCCTTGTGATTCCTGCATTGTTCACCAAAACCTCAATTTCAGAAAAACGGGCAACAGCTTCCGCCACAATCCTTTCCACATCCTCTTCCTTCTTAACATCACCCTGGCAAAGGAGGGTTTCCACGGAAGGGTAGCTTTTATGAATTTCTCTTCTACAGCCCTGGCTGCCGCTTCATTTCCGGCATAGTGGAGCACCACATTTCTTCCCTCCGCCGCCATTTTCAAAGCAATCGCACTACCAATGCCTCCGCTGGCACCTGTAACCAGACAAGTCTCTCTTTCCGCCATCTTCCTTCCTTTCTATCCATTACGCCTTGTACATTCAAAGGATAGTCCTTTCTATTGTTCCCTCTTTACTCTTGTTGAAAGGCTTATCCCTTTTTTCTTTGCTTTCCAGAGCCGGAATCTAAGCTTTTTTACTCTCTAAAAATGCTTCCAGCTCTTCTTTATTTTCCAAGCTTACTACTTCGAAATCTTCGATGCCCATATCCTTGGCAGTCTTCTTTAAGAAGCCGGAAATGGTCTTTCCTGGGCCGATTTCCACAAAGTTTCTCACCCCAAGCTCCAGAAGTCTTCTAAGATCCTCTTCCATACGCACCGGCTTTTGTACCTGTTCCACCAAAAGCTCCGGAACGCTTGGGTCTCCTTCCTGTCTTTCTCTTCCTAAGAAGTTATGAAGCACAGGGCAAGTTCCCTCTTGGAAAGTAATCCCTTTAAAATACTCCCGCAGTGCTTCTCCCGCACTTTTCATAAAAGAGGTATGGAAGGGCCGGAAACCTTTAAAGGAATCGCCTTCTTGGCCCCTGACTCCAAAGCCAGTTTGGATGCCTCCTCCACAGCCTTCTTTTTCTCCGCCGATAACGATTTGTCCCGGGCAGTTTAGTTACAAAGGCTCACAGCGCCTCCCACTTCCTTGCATACCTTGTCCAAAGCTTCCTCGGACATCCTGAGGATGGCCGCCATGGAGGATTCGATTCCCATGGAGGCTTCTTCCATTTTCTTACCACGGAAAGCTACCATTTCCACCGCCGTCTTTTGCGGAAAAATACGGAAGCCGCTTCCAGTGCGGAGTATTCTCCCAGGGAAAGGCCCAGCGTATAGTCGGGCTTAATTCCATTTTCCCGTAAAACCGCTGTCATACCGCAGGCAAATGCCACAAGAGCGGGCTGGGTATAACGGGTTTCATTGATTTTTCCTTCAGGATCCTCGAAGGAGAGCGTCTTTACATCAAAGTCCAGCTCCGCCTCGTCATAGGCCTTACGAAAGGCGGGGAAAGGCTTCATATAAGTCCTTTCCCATTCCCTTAACCTGACTTCCCTGTCCTGCATATAAAAATGCTGTCTTCATCTTTCCTCCTTATGAAATCCCGGGAATTCCCCGGCAAATATCCGCTAAAATCTCCGCCACCGGACGAATCTTGGTAACCTGTCCGCAGGTCTGCCCGGCCATGAGGGAACCGGTTTTGGTATCTCCGTCAAAAACCGCCCTACGAAGGGAGCCCAGAGTGAACTTTTTCCAGTTCCATCTTATCCGCTCCGGCCTTTTTCCTGACTTAAGTATTCCCTACTCATCTGATTCTTTAATACCCGCACCGGTACACCGGCAATTCTTCCGGTTACGATGGTATCGGATCCGGAGGCCTTCAGTACCGCCTCCTTATAATTTTTCATGGATGGGACATTCCTCCGCCGCCAAAAAGGGCAGTTCCAATCTGAGCGCCACAGGCTCCAAAAGTAAGCACTGCCTGCATTTGCCGATTGTCCGCAACACCTCCTGCTGCAATCACCGGAATGGAAATCGCATCCACCGTCTGGGGCACTAAAGTCATGGTGGTCATTTCTCCGATATGGCCTCCGGACTCACAGCCCTCCGCAATTACCGCATCCGCTCCCAGCTTTTCCAGTCTTTTCGCCAAGATAGGAGCCGGCACCACGGGAATCACCTTGATTCCCGCCGCCTTAAAGGCTTCCATGTAAATGCCGGGATTTCCGGCTCCGGTGGTTACTACCGGTACCTTTTCCTCAATGCAGATTTCCACCATCTTATCGGTTTCCGGATTCATCAGCATAAGATTTACCCCAAAGGGCTTGTCGGTTCTTTCCCGAAGGATGTGGATTTCCTTCCGAAGACCCTCCGCCTCTCGAATGCCTCCTGTACCAATTAATCCCAGGGCTCCCGCGTCGGAGCAAGCCGCCGCAAAAGCTCCTGTGGCAATATTGGCCATTCCTCCCTGAATAATGGGGTAACGAATTCCTAACATCTCCTGTAATCCGGTCATATTCTCTCCCTTAATTTCCTTTACTTTCTCTACGCTTTTTCGTACTGAAGTTCTGCGGAGGCATAGGTCAGTCCTGAACCGAAGCCCACCAAAACCAGCTTGTCCCCGGAATGTAAAAGGCCCTTTTCCTGCATATCCTTTAAAGCCATGGGGATGGAGGCTCCGGAAGTATTTCCGAAATACTCCATGTTTTCAAAAAACTTCTTGGGATCAGCCTTCATGTGTCGCACCACATTTCGAATGATTCTGGAATTGGCCTGATGGCAAACCACATGCTGCACGGTTTCCAAGCTATCTCCGGTCTTTTCCAAAACCTTCTCGATGCAGTGAGGGACGATATCAATGGCAAAGAGGAAAACCCCCTTTCCATCCATTACCAGGTGGTCCAGCTTCTCATGCTTTCCTGCACTAACTCCCTCCCAGCTTCTCCGAATTCTCCGTGCCATCCTCATAAAAAGCCGTCAAGGCTCCGGTGTAAATGCCGGGGCCATAATGGAATAATCTCCCTTAGAGCCCAAGTAGGAAGCGTAGAGAGTCTTGGCATCTCTTTTCACCACAGCAGCTCCTGCTCCGTCTCCGAAAATGACGGAAGTGGTTCTGTCCTCTATTTTCAGTAGTCGGGAAAGCTGTTCCGTTCCCACCACCAGGGCATAGTCCTTATTGGTGGAAAGTAAAAGCCCCCTAGCCACCTCCAGCCCGTAAACAAAGCCGCTGCAGGCCGCATTCAAATCCAATACGGGAACATCTTCTTTCGTGCCCAATTCCTTTGCCACGATAGCCGCAAGGCTTGGAGTGGAAAAATCCGGAGACATGGTAGCCACCACAATCACCCCGATATCCTCTCCCTTTAGTCCCGCATCTTCTACAGCCTCTTTAGCTGCCTTTATGGCTAATGTTCCTGCACTCTCATCCTTTTCGCAAAAACGCCTTTCATGGATTCCCGTCCTTGGATAAATCCATTCGTCACTGGTGTCCACCAGCTTCGCCAGGTCATCATTATGCACTCTCTTGCTTGGGATAGCCGATCCAAGACCAAGTATCTTTAGTCCTTCCATCATTCCTCTTTTCCTAAATATTTCTGAATTTAGAGAGTCTGTCCTTTCGGATATCATGACGACTCATGCCATCGTAGTATGCCAAGGTCTTCTCCAAAATCTGATCCAAAGCCTTGTAAAGACTTTCCGGATCATCCTGAGCGCCTCCCAAGGATTCCGGAATGACCTCATCCGCTACATTGGCTTCCTTTAAGTCATTTGCGGTAAGCTTCATCACCTTTGCCGCTTCAGCCGCACGGGAACTGTCCTTCCATAAAATGGTTGCAAAGCCCTCCGGACTTAGAACGGAGTAAATGGCATTTTCCAACATCAAAATCTTATTGGCTACACAGATTCCCAAAGCACCTCCGGAGCTTCCTTCTCCTGTTACCACCGCAATTACCGGCACATGGAGAGAACTCATAAAGGCAAGGTTTTTCGCAATAGCTTCCCCCTGTCCGTGCTGCTCCGCTTCTAAGCCGGGGTACGCTCCCGGAGTGTCTACGAAAGTGATAATCGGTCTGTCAAACTTCTCTGCCTGCTCCATGATTCTTTTTGCCTTCCGGTATCCTTCCGGACAGGACATTCCAGTTGCAGGAAAGGTTTTCCTCCACCGTTCTTCCCTTTCTGTGTCCCAGCACCGTTACCGGACGGCCATGAAAACGGGCAATTCCTCCGTAGATGGAGCGATCCTCATCATAGAGGTGGTCTCCCTTTTGTTCAAAAAAGTCTGTAAAAAGAGCAGAGAAGAAGTCCTCCACATGGGGGCGTCTGGGATGTCTTGCCAAAAACACCCGATCTCCCGGCTCCAAATCCTTACAACTGTCTAAGAGCTTTTTCTTTTCTTCCTGTAAAACTCTGATTTCCTCAGTTTTTTTCTTCTTCCGCAAGAAGAGCCTGAATTTTCTCTTCTAAGGCTTCTGTTTTTTTCCAATACTCTTAATCATCTATATTCCTCCTTGATTCCCGATTCCGACAATGTCTTTTCAATCCTATTTTTTCCGGCATGAAGGCTATCTATCCTATTTTTGAACTGTTTTCAGCCGGCCTCTTCCAAACTGAGGCTTTCTGTTCCTGCAGTAGGGAAGATTTGTCCATAAACCGTCTTAAGCCTTCTGATGTAATTTCAAAAGCTGAATCAAGGTTTCTCTCATATCTTTTCTTTCCACAATCTTGTCTACAAAGCCGTGGCTTTCCAGGTATTCACTCTTCTGGAAGCCCTTGGGAAGCTTGCTGTTAATGGTCTGCTCAATCACTCTGGGGCCTGCAAAACCAATGAGAGCTCCCGGCTCTGCCAGGGTAATATCCCCTAAGGTTGCAAAGCTTGCGGTTACGCCTCCGGTGGTGGGGTGGGTCAGATAACTGATAAAGAGTCCCCCGTGCTCGGAGAAAAGCTCCACTGCCGCAGAGGTCTTCGCCATTTGCATCAGGCTATAGATTCCCTCCTGCATTCTGGCTCCTCCTGATGCGGAGAAGATAATCAAGGGGCATTTTTTTCCTTATCCGCTACTTCGATTCCTCTGGTTACCTTCTCTCCAACAGCCTGAGACATGGATCCCATAAAGAAGCGGCTGTCCAGTACCAATACCACTACCGGAATTCCTCCGATTTTTCCCTTGGAAGAAACCACCGCCTCTTTTCAGTCCGGTCTTTTCGCCTGACTTTCCGCCTTCTCTTTGTACTCGGGGAAATCCAGAGGGTCTCTTACCTCCATATCCTTATCCAATTCCTGAAGGTTCCCGATCATAAAGCATTTTCAAACGATAATAAGCTCCGATGGGACTATAGGAGTCACAGTGGGGGCAAATATAGTAATTTTCTTCCCAACGGGAATGAAGTGCCCTTCTTCCGCATTTTCTACAGCTGATAAAAAGTGGCGGGCACCTTCAATGGGGGCTAAGCCGCTCATAGTATCCTGATTGGCCTTTTGTCTTAATTCCCTATCCTTCACCAGTTCTACAAGACTTTGAATGGGTGATTTCATATTTCCTCCTATGGTCCTTGACCTTCCTTCTAGAAACAATTCTTTCTCTTTGAGAAAAGCGCCCCTAAGGACGCCTATTTTTTTCTGTCTTTCTATCTTGATTTCTTTATGCCTTTGCGTTGTTTGCATAATCTAAAATGTCTTTTACGGTATGCATCTTTCCGATCTCTCCATCAGGAATGGAAACGCCAAGCTCATCCTCTAAAGCCATGTGCAGCTCTACTAAGGAAAGGGAATCCACTTCCAGATCCTTCTGCATATCAGCCTCTAAAGTCACCTTATCCTCATCACAAGCCAAAGTATCTACAATGATTTCCTTTAATCTCTCGAATTCCATACTGAACTCCTTTCGCCTTTTAGAAAAAAATATTTTTTTAATTAAATTTTCGAAAGAAATATACCTGTAAATAAAATGTCAATAGAATATTTTTTTAAGGTACATAGTTCAAAAATATGCAAGAAGTGGTTTTCAAAACCACTTCCTGCCGGGGAAGAGGAAGTGGAAGAGCAAAAATAGGGAGCTGTGTTGTCCACAGCTCCCTTCTCCTATACGAAAAAGGCCCGGACGAAAATGCATTCTCGTCCGGACCTCTTTTGTATAGGAGATACGCTTCCCCTGCCTATGGCAGGGCAAGCTATTTTTGCGATTTTATCTCTTTCTTTCCCTAGTTCTTCAGAAAGGAAGGTCTTTTCTTATGCTTTGTTTTGCCTCTTAGGCCTTTTTTTGCCCCTGCTTTATCCAGAGCAATATTCCAAATAGTAACACTACCCCAATCCCTAACGGAAGCCATGGCGTCTTTAAAAAACCTGCCAAAATATAACTGATACCGGATACCCCGGCCACCAAAAGGGCATAGGGCAACTGGGTTTGCACATGGTTTATGTGGACGCTTTGGGCTCCGGCAGAGCTCATGATGGTGGTATCGGAAATGGGAGAACAATGGTCTCCACAAACCGCTCCCGCCATACAGGCAGACATGGAAAGAATCATCATGTTTGCATCTACGCCTTGAAGATTGCCACCACAATAGGAATCAAAATGCCGAAGGTTCCCCAGGAGGTTCCTGTAGCAAAGGCAAGGCCAATGGCAATGAAGAAAATAAATACCGGCAGGAAGGAAAGGGCGGAGCCTGCGCTGCTCTTTACCAAAGCCGCCACAAATTCCTTTGCCCCTAAGCTATCTGTCATAGCCTTTAAGGACCAGGCAAAGGTCAAAATCAAAATTGCAGGTACTCATCTGCTTAAAGCCCTCCGGCAGGCAGTCCATGCCTTCATTAAAGGAAAGGGCATTTCTTCCAAAGTAATAAAAATAAAGTTACTACCAGAGCAGCAAAGGAACCCAGTACTAAACCGGTAGAAGCGTCTGACTGGGAAAAATGCGGTAACAAAGTCTGCACTGGTAAAAATCCTCCGGAATAAATCATGCCCACAATACAGATCAAAGAGAAAATTCGGAACCAGCATATCCAAAATATGCCCTTTCTTCCCTCTTCCTCTGTAGCCTCTCCGTAGGGCGCTCCTCTGTGGTATAAATATCTCCCTTTTCCACTGCATTGTCCTCATGAAGCTTCATGGGACCGAAGTCCACGGAAAGCAGTACCAAAAAGACCAGCATAAAAAGAGAAAGTAAAAGCATAAAAGTTGTAGGGAATGGTCTTGATAAAGAGCTTCATCCCATTTTCCCCTCTACAAAGCCGGAAACTGCCGCTGCCCAGGAGGAAATAGGGGCGATAATACAGATAGGGGCCGCTGTCGTGTCAATAAGATAGGCAAGCTTTGCCCTACTGATTCTATGCTTATCCGTTACCGGACGCATAACGGATCCCACCGTAAGACAGTTAAAATAGTCATCAATAAAAATCAGGCATCCCAAAGCAATGGTCGCTAGCATGGAACCTTTACGACTTTTAATATGCTTTTCCGTCCATTCTCCGAAGGCTCTGGAACCGCCGGTTTTGTTCATCAGCTGTACCATCATTCCCAAAAATCACCAGGAAGCAAAGGATTCCCACATTCCAGGCATCGGAAAGCACATGGATAATGCCGTCCACAAAAACATGATTCAGTGTTCCCTCCAAATTATAGCCGGAATATAAAAGAGCACCGGATAAAATCCCTAAAAACAAGGAGCTGTAAACTTCCTTGGTAATCAGCGCCAAGGCAATCGCAATCACCGGAGGCACCAAGGACCAAAAAGAATTCTGCACCGACTCCTTACTGGTCAAAAAAAGCTGCCGCCACCAAAAAAACAAAAAGCACAAGGCTAATGGCTGTCAGCGAAACAATACGGTTACTCTTTTCTTTTCATTCTTTTTACTTCCCTTCTTCATAAAACAAAACAGGAATACTGTACAAGAAATCTTTCCTTCTTGCAAGTATTCCCTGATGCTTTATTAATTATATAAAAATGCCATAGAAATTGATGTATCCCTCTTTACCGCCATACAAAAATATGGAGAGAATATATCAATTTCTATAGCACTTCAAATACGGCGAAACTCTTACTTTTATATCAATTTAGCCATTTTCAAAAATTATGAATATAAGGTTACTAATTCATATTATATTTTTAAAAATCCGAAATTGTCATAGAGGAGCTTTCAGAAAGCACCTCTCCAATAACGGTTTGGATTTCTTCAATATTTTCTTTGGGGAAGAAATCTCTGGCAAGACCAAGGGTTTCAATTTGCTCTCCTCTCCCATGCCCATCTTCTCGTAGGAAACAATGAAGTTTTTCAGATTGCTGTAGGCATCACTAACGGAACGATTCCGGTTATCCGTCAAAAATCTTCCCAAGAGCCTGCAGGTATTTTCCTTCCAAAAGCACCTTGGCCGCCTCGGCACGAATTTCCTTTTCTTCCTTCCCCTTTGGTGCAATATACCAGCAACCCTCCTTCTCCCAGCCGTACTTCATCACCAGTTTTCCGGTCATATCTCTATAGTACTGGAACTGTCCTGCTTCATCCGCTACCAGAAGCCGTTTTTCTGCCTTCTTTAAAAGGTTTAAAAGGAGTCGTCTGTCTAAAACAGGAACACGGAAAAGACCGATGTCCTCTCCTTCATTAAAGCCTCTCTCCTGAACCTTCTTTACGATTTCCTTTGCGGCAGTTTCGGAAATTCTGTAGCAGGCATCTTCTAAAGCCAGATCCTCCACGGTTTTCCGAATAAATTCCTCACTCTTTTCCCCGTTTTGCCCCTAAGCTCCCACATAGCCTTGGCAAAGCCTTGGGTCTGGGCATCAATCATTTCCTCTCGAATATTGAAGATGTGGTGACTGAGCAGTGCCGCTTTCTTTACAGAAGAAGCCAAGTCCTCGGTTCTTAACTCAATGGCATAGCGAGGTCTTTCACCCTTTACGCCAATGCCGATGGAGGCGATGTTTGGTGCATCCTTTAGGCTTTCCTGAATTCTCGGATCATCCCAGGAAATAGGCTTTTTCTCATAATTATCCAAAACGATAAAACGCACATTGGAAAGCATACGCCATTCCTGCTTCAAAAATTCTATAAGCGGTATCCTGTCCAAGAGTATAAATTCCCACATAAACATTGATTCTGGGATTCTTCTCCAAAAAAGAACGGAATAGGGCAACATTTTCCCTTGCCTCACCGGAAGAAAGCTCTCGATTCAGCTTATCCATATCCATAGGGATAGAAGGGCGTCTCCGCATATACATGAAGAGTTCATATTTACTTTCCGGAATGCGAATGGAAGTTCTACCCACTTCAAGAGCAGACTCAATGTCCTTCTTCACCGCAGACAGCATATCCGTCAGTTCTTTTTCTGGCATCCGCATTTTTCCGCATAGGGGCATTCCATCAGAGTTTTTAGCTCTTCTCCTCCGGAATTTTTTTCTGTACAAGACGAATGCGTCCCTGTTCTTTTTTTCCAGGAAGAGCTCAATCTTCTCTTCTTCTAATACAGTACTTATTCTGTCGCCTTTTACAGACAACAAATCCAAAGGTTGTTTTTCTATTTGCTCTTCGCCAAAAACTTCCTCCGGCTTTTTAAAAATCATTTGCATTAGTGACATAAGCTCTCCTTCTCCCTATACCCTAATCCATATTTATTTTTTTCTACATACGAATTAGGTATTCTTTCGACATTTTTCTAAAAAAATATTAGTAAGGCTCTCTATTCTTTTTCTAAAAACTCTACTAATATGATATTCTAGATTTCTAATCTATCTTCCTTTCAAAGTTATTGTTAAAAATATTATATTAAATATCAATTCTATTTTGTTTTTAACTTTGTATTTTTAATTATCGTCTTCTTTTTCTACTCCCATAAGACCAAATAAGGAGTTTATAGAAAATTTCTTTTTATTCCCTTATACTTTTTAAAAATCCTATTCCGCTTATATCCAATAAAGAAAAAGTATTTTTTTCCGTACCCAAAGAAAGTCTATCCCTAGAACAGAAAGAATATGTTATACTTTTTAACGAGTTGTGTTTTGATTTTAGAAAATGAGCGTTTTCTAAAAACAAGGCTATATACTCTTTGTAAGAAGAAAAATGATTCATCCCTCTTATGCCAATGTAAGAGCAATGAGAGTCTCTTCTTACAGAGAGGCGCCGTAGCAGAGTCTAAGTAAGGAGAAAAGAGTATGGTTACAAACGACAAAGGGTTCATCCCTCTTAAACACCGGGTAATTGAAAGGCTTGGCAAGAATTGCCTGAATGGAGAAGTTACAGAAGAAGCAAAGGAAAAATTAATCCGAGAATTGTCTCCGGGGCCAAAGGCCGCCTTTTCGTTGTTGCGTATATAAGAAAGAGAAATTCTTCGCTGGCGTATCCGTCTGGCTTGTAATGAGGATGCCAGCCCTGAAGAGAAAGAGCAGCAATGTGATTCAGGTTATTGATCCCTGCCTGCGAAGAGTGTCCTATTTCTTCCTATTCCGTTACGGATAACTGCCGTCTTTGTTTAGGTAAGGCTTGCCAGAATAGCTGTCACTTCGGGGCAATCACCATGACAGACCAAAGAGCCCACATTGACCCTATGAAATGTAAGGAATGCGGAATGTGTGCAACTGCCTGTCCCTATAGTGCCATTGCCCACCTTACTCGCCCCTGCAAGAAGCCTTGTCCGGTAAATGCTATCACCTACGATGAAAATGGACTTTGCATCATTGATGATGAGCGTTGCATCCGATGCGGACAATGTGTTCACTCCTGCCCCTTTGGCGCCATTTCCACAAAGACACACCTCCTACAGGTGATTAATGCTATTAAGGAAGGAAAGGAAGTCTACGCCATGTGTGCCCCTGCCACAGAGGGACAGTTCGGAAAGGATATTTCCATGTCTGCGATTCGTGTGGCTTTAAAGAAACTTGGCTTTACCGATATGGTGGAGGTTGGACTGGGTGGAGATATGACCGCAGCCTACGAGGCATTGGAGTGGTCAGAAGCCAGAAAAAGAAGGAAAGAAGATGACTACCTCCTGCTGCCCTGCCTTTATTAACCTTTTGAAAATGCATTTCCCGGACCAGTACCATGAAAATATGTCGGAGACCCTTTCTCCCATGGCAGCGGTTTCCCGGTATCTGAAGGCCATTCATCCCGGTTGTACCACCGTCTTTATCGGCCCTTGCATGGCAAAGAAATCCGAGTCTCAGGAAATGGGTATCGAGGGCAATGCGGACTATGTGCTTTCCTTCGGAGAATTCAGCAGTTTACTTCGCTCCAAGGATGTGAAGCTGGAGGCGGAAGTCAGTCCCTATCAGGAAGCATCTCTTTGGGGAAAGAACTTTGCCAGTTCCGGCGGCGTAGCCAATGCGGTTATGGAATGTATGCGGGAAAGAGGAGAAGATACCACCGATATCAAGCTTCGCGCCTGCTCCGGCGGAAAGGAATGCGTCACTGCCCTTTCTCTTTTAAAGGCAGGAAAGCTTCCGGAGGACTTTATCGAGGGTATGGCCTGTGAAGGCGGCTGTGTCGGCGGTCCTTCTCGTCATAAGGCGGAAAATGAGATTAAGAAGTCCCGTCAAAGCCTTTTGGATGAAGCCGATACCAGAAAGGTATTGGATAACTTAAAGAACTATCCTATGGACAAGTTCAGCATGATGCGGGATAAATAAGAAATAGGAGCTATAAGAATAAAAAAATAGAAAAATATGCAGTAGGAAGCTTGAAAAGAAGCTGTAAAATAATATGCAGTATAGGGTCTAAAATCGGGGCACGCTCCGCTAGCCTCGTCCCTGCAGGGGTTCTAAGCTTTACAAAACAAAGCCAAGAACCCGCGGGCTCAGACTACCCTTTTTAGATCTATACTGCATATTCTATTTCAGGCGTTTCTTACCGCTCCTTTTTTCATCCCGTATTTTATAAAATTTCTATTTTTGTTCTTAAAGCTCCTTTTTATTTCGTGCTGCAAACTTATCTCAAAGCTTGCTTCAGATCGTTAATCAAATCCTCCGCATCTTCAATCCCCACAGATAGACGCAATGTGGTTTCGTATATTCCGTTTTCCGCCAAAATCTCCTTCGGCACATCTGCGTGCGTTTGAGTCAAGGGATAGGTCAAAAGACTTTCCGTTCCTCCCAGGGATTCCGCAAAGTATATCAGCTGTATTCTCTTTAAAATTTCTTTGGCTTCCTCACCGGATTCCACATCAAAGGAAATCATTGCCCCGAAGCCTCTGGCCTGTTTCTTCATCAATTCATGACCGGGATGATTGGGAAGTCCCGGATATAAAACTCTCTTTACCTTCGGGTGTTTTTCTAAAAATCCCGCAATTTTCAGACTGTTTTCCTGTGCCTTCTCCATACGAATGGCCAAGGTCTTGATACCTCGTAAAATCAACCAGCTGTCAAAGGCATCCAGTCCCGCTCCGGTGGTCTTAAACAGGAAACGAAGTCTTTCCTGAAGAGCATCGTCCTTTACCACAATAAAACCTGCAATGGCATCATGGTGTCCGGATAGAAACTTGGTGCCACTATGAAGCACGATATCCGCCCCCAAGTCCAAGGGATTTTGAAAATAAGGAGAAAGGAAAGTATTGTCCACAATCAACAGCAAATTATGTGCCTTACAGAATTTCCCCAGCGCTTCTATATCATTTACATTCATGCAGGGATTCGTGGGACTTTCCAGAAAAATCGCCTTGGTATTCTCCTTAACTTCCTTTTCCCAGTCATCCTCATGGAGAGATACTCTGGAAAACTGAAGACCATTTTTCTCATTTACCTCACGAAAATAACGAATGGAGCCGCCATATAGGTCACGATCAATTAAAATATGGTCTCCCGGGTGAAAAAGCTCCATAATACAGGCCAATGCCGCAATCCCTGAGGACAGGGCAATGCAATCCGTTCCATGCTCTAAAGAAGTCACCACCTTCTCCAGCTGGGCTCTGGTGGGGTTTTGCAAACGTGAATAATCGTAGGGATTCTTTCCCCTACCTCCTGATGAATAAAAGGCGGAGCTTGGGTAAATGGGGTAAGATATTGCCCCTGTAATGCTCCTCCTTATTCTGTCCTTCCAAGTGTTGACATCGTGTACTGATATGATATGCCATAATTCTTTTCCCTCTTTCTTCCTCTATGATAAAAATCCCTTTTTTTCTTTTCCTGCACACTGTAGCATAAAAAAGCAAAAAGGGATAATGCAAAATTTTAAGATTTGGTTATTGTTAGAATTTATAGCAAACACGAATTTTTGGGGGTGGGATATAACAAAACCTCCAGCCATAGCTTTCCATGCTCTATCCTATGCCGTACAAAGACTATAGCTTTATTTTCCCGGATCCACCATAGCCAGAATGTTCATATCCTTGTCAAAGGTAACCTCTACCTTGGTACCGATTTCAATCCCCTGGGAAAGTCCGGAAATATCGGAATTTTCTGTCTTATTCAGCTCATAATCCTTTCCGTCATTTCCCTTAATGCTCACGCTGTTCATGGCTGCATCGGTGATAGTTCCCGTGATTACGGTTAAGTCCTTCTTTTCCTTACCGCCTTCTTCCTTCCCTTTGTTTCAGCGGTAGTGGACTCCTTTGCCTTGGCAGCTTCCGTAGCAGCCTTACTTTCCTTCTCTTCCCCTCCTGGCCGGTCTTTACTTCCGCTGTTGTTGCCGGAGCGCTACTCTCTGTAGTGGATGCCTTCTTTCCGCAAGCCAAAATTCCCATAGCCAAAAGTGCCACCAGTACTAATCCTCTTTTTCTCATCTTCAACCTCCTTGAGCTCTATGCATTCGACAGGAACTTATCAATTTTGATGTTCCTATATGCTATTTTCTTATGGGACAAAAAAACGAAGCAAAAGCTTTTCTTACTCTCACTATACAGGAAGAAGAGGAAGAAATATAAACAAATTCTTTAAGGCTTTCCTAGGATTCTTCTAAAAATGCTCTGCAGGCAGATTCGTCATTCTACTCTGCATACAGGCAAATCTTGCCGCTTTTCAGGGTTTCCGGTATGGAAATCAAACGCTGGTTTCGGGAACCTCGAAACAAAAGCCTAAGATCCTTCTCTTCTAAATGGAACCTGCCATCCACCAGAACGGAAAGCTGAGAAAACAATTCCAAAATTTCTTCCTTCTCTTTCCCTCTCTTTGCATAAGCTCCTCATAGCGGTAGCCGCTAAAACACCAAAGATCCTTCTTCGGAAGGCGCTCCTTCATTTTCCGAAGAAGCGGCAGTAGCGCATGAAGATTCTCCGGCACCAAAGGCTCTCCCCCAAGGAGGGTTAAGCCTTGGATTTCCTTTTTATCAAGGGCTTGCAAAATCCTTTCCTCCACCTCCTCCGTAAAAACTTCTCCAAAGGAAGGATTCCAGGCAGCCTCATTAAAGCAACCCTTACAGGCATGGGGACAGCCGGAGACAAAAAGACTCACCCTGAATACCGGGACCGTTGGCAATGTCAAAGTATTTAATTTCTCCGTAGTGCATATTTCCTCACAGATGCAACACTCTGTCCTTAATCTCCTGGGTTCTGCCCTGATTCCAGAACTGGGTGCCGATATAGCCGCAGGTTCTTCTGGCTACAGACAGCTGATCCTGATTCTCATTTCCGCAGTTGGGGCAACGCCACTGGAGCTTTCCGTACTGATCCTCAATAATCTGAATCTCCCTTCATAACCGCAGGCACAGCAATAGTCAGACTTGGTATTTAACTCTGCATACATGATATTTTCATAGATAAAATGCATGAGACTTAAAACCGCCGGAATATTGTTCTGCATATTGGGAACTTCCACATAGCTGATGGCTCCTCCCGGAGAAAGCTTCTGGAAATCCGCCTCAAAAGCCAATTTGGAAAAGGCATCAATCTGCTCGGAAACATGAACATGGTAGGAGTTGGTAATATAGTTCTTGTCCGTAACTCCCGGAATGTTTCCGAAGCGCTTCTTCAAAAGCCTTTGCAAACTTATAGGGTGGTGGACTCCATGGGCGTTCCGTAAACGGAGTAGCTGATATTTTCCGCCTCTCTCCACTTCTTGCAGGAATCATTCAGCTTTTCCATAACCTTTAAGGAAAATTCTCTTCCCTCTTCTGTAGTATGGGACTTTCCAAGCATCCGTACGCACATCTCATAAAGACCTGCATAGCCCAAAAGAAATGGTGCTGTAGTTGTTGTAAAGCAGCTTGTCGATCTTCTCGCCCTTCTTCAGTCTTGCCAAGGCACCGTGCTGCCACAAAATAGGCGCCACATCGGAAACCGTACCCAAAAGTCTCTCATGGCGAAGCCGTAAGGCCTTGTGGCAAAGCTCCAGTCTTTCCTCTAAAATCTGCCAAAAAGCTATCCATATTTCCCTCGGAGGGAACAAGCCACATCCACCAGATTGATGGTTACCACACCCTGATTAAAACGACCGTAGTACTTGTAGGGCACCATTTTTCCCTAAACCTTCCTTATCCTCTGTTAAGAAAGAACGGCAACCCATACAGGGGTACACATCGCCCCCCTTGTACTCCCGCATAATCTTTGCGGAAATGTAGTCCGGAACCATACGCTTTGCGGTACACTGAGCCGCAAGCTTGGTCAAATGATAGTAAGGTGCATCTTCGGTAATATTGTCCTCATCCAAAACATAAATCAGCTTGGGGAAGGCCGGGGTAATCCAAACCCCCTTTTCGTTCTTTACTCCCTGCATTCTCTGCCGAAGCACTTCTTCGATAATGAGGGCCAAATCCTCTCGAGTCTTTCCTTCGGGAACTTCATCCAAATACATAAACATGGTCACAAAGGGAGCCTGACCATTACAGGTCATCAGGGTAATCAGCTGATACTGGATGGTCTGGATTCCGCTCTTGATTTCTTCCCTAAGACGACGATTTACAATCTTCGTAATGATGTCCTCATCCATGCTCTCGCCGGTTTCTTTTCTTTCTGCGATAACCGCTTCCCGAATCTTCTGTCTGGAAATATCCACGAAGGGTGCTAAATGGGAAAGGGTAAAGGACTGTCCGCCGTACTGGTTGGAAGCCACCTGTGCCACAATCTGGGTGGTTACATTGCAGGCCGTAAAGAAGCTGTGAGGCTTTTCAATCATGGTCTCGGAAATCACGGTGCCGTTTTGCAGCATATCCTCCAGATTGATTAAGTCACAGTTATGCTCCTTCTGGGCATAGTAATCGGAATCATGGAAGTGAATAACGCCCTCTTCATGGGCCTTTACAATATCCTCCGGAAGCAAAAGTCTTTTGGTTAAATCCTTGAAACTTCTCCCGCCATATAGTCTCTTTGGGTACTGTTAATGACAGGGTTTTTATTGGAGTTCTCCTGCTTCAGCTCTTCATTTGCCTGATCGATCAATGCCAGAATATCCTCATCGGTGGAGTTGGCTTTTCTGCCATCTCTCTCTTATAACGATAACGAACATACTTCTGGGCCACCTCGTAAGCTCTCATTTCCATGATGGCAGTCTCCACCATGTCCTGAATATCCTCCACATTCACCGCGTGGCTGGAGGCCTGAATCTTCTTTGCCACCGTCTCCGCAGCGGCCTGAATCTGATACTCGTTCATCTGATAGACAGGAGCAACCTCTTTATTGGCCTTCTCCATGGCATGGATGATTTTTGTAAATGTCAAACTTAACCTCCTTGCCATTTCTCTTAATCACATTGGTCATAATCAAAAGTTCCTTATCCATCTTATCCCCCATCCATTGCACACTTTGAAAGAATTGGGCTCTGTTTTTCAACAAAAGTCCCTCTTCTTTGAAATCGTTTTCCCTCTTTTCCAGCAAAAAGCCCAAAAAGTCAAGACTTTTCAAGCTTTCCTTATTCTCCATCCCGTCCAAAAAATCAACACGATATAGAATACTCTTATCACGAAAACACAATATCTTGTGAAAGCCTCTCAATCATACGACAAAGGAAGGGGATATTCAATAGGCATTTTCACAAATTTTTCTGAATCAAATTTTTCTGAAGGTGAAAGCAGAGGAAAAAGAGGAAAACATTTCCCGTATCCCATAAAAGAAAAACCGATGCACCTAGCTTTGGCTAGAGTTACAACGGTTTTATGGCAATGTCCCATTCACTTCGCCCTATTCTCCCCCGAAGAGCAAGGCACGTAGCTTCCCACAGGATAGGGGAAAACAGGGGTAATCTGAGCCCGTGGGTACTTAGCTTTTGTCTTCTAAAAGCTTAGTACCCCTACGTGGCGAGGTTAGCGGGAGCGTGCCCCGGTTTTTCCCTATCCTGTGGGAAGCGGACACACGGCCTTCTTTACCTCATAAAATTCACCGGATTATACTGCTTTTCGTTGGCAATAGTGGTTGCCTCTTCATGTCCCGGATAAACCAGGGTTTCATCCGGCAATAAGAAAAGCTTTTCTTTAATGCTCTTCTTAATTTCTGCCTCGGATCCCCCGTAAAGGTCGGTTCTTCCGTAGGATTCATAGAAGAGGGTGTCTCCACTAAAGAGATAGGGGATGTCTCCTGCCACAAAGTAGCAAACTGAACCCTTGGTATGTCCGGGGGTAGAAATCACCTTCCACTCCTTGCCTAAAAGCTCTAAGCTTTCCCCATCCTCTACAGGGATGTAGTCGGTCACTACTACGCCCTCATCCATACCGGAAAGGTTCCACTTGGGGCTTTCCAGCATTTCCTTTTCCTCTTTGGATGCATAGAGAGGTACTTCATACTTCTTTTGCAGTTCTTCCGCCACAAGGATATGATCAAAATGTCCGTGGGTTAAAAAGAATCGCCTTTAACTTCACTCTTTCTTCTTCGACTGCTGCGGAAATTCTTTCCGCCTCATCCCCGGATCAATTAAGACTCCTTCTTTTGTAGATTTATTCCAAACCAAATAGCAGTTGGTCGCTACAATGCCTACTGTAAGGCTTCGTATATTAAACATCCTAGCCCTTTGCCCTTTCTATCTCTAAAATTCCCTGAATCTTCTTCAGCTTTCCGATAATATCATTCAGCTCTTCTCTACTCTTGATTTCAAAGCTGATATTAATGGTAGCCTTTCCATTTTTTGCAGTACGGGAATTCATACTGCTAATGTCAATCTTGTTGTCTGTGAGCACCTTGGAAATGTCCACAATCTGTCCGATACGATTATTGGCATAGATAGTCAGCTCCGTAGCATAGCTTTCCTGCTCCGGTCCTCTCTGCCATTCCGCATCAATCATACGCTTTCGTTCCGCTTCCGGAAGGTTCATCATATTGATACAGTCGGTACAGTGAACGGTGATTCCTCGTCCTCGGGTCACAAAACCGATGATTTCATCCCCCGGCACCGGGTTACAACACTTGGCGTAACGCACCGCCAGATCATGAATCCCCTTTACAATAATACCGGACTTGGCTCTACGAATAACCTCCGGCTTATTGGTCATTTCTCCGATATTTTGCAAAATGGTCTTATCGTCTACCGTCTTGCTTTCCGCCTTTTGCTTGGAATCCAAAAAGCTTGAAATAACCTGGGATTCCTTAATGCCACCCCCGGCCTACTCCCGCCAGAACACTTTCCCAATCTCTATAGCTGTAACGACGAAGTACGGACTCCACATATTCCGGCTTGGTAAGATCCGGAAGATTCAAGCCCTTACTCTTTACATAGCGATCCAGAAGGTCCTTACCCCTGTCAATATTTTCATCCTTTTGCTCATGGCGGAACCACTGATTAATCTTATTTTTCGCCTGGGTGGACTTTACGATTTTCAGCCAATCCCTGGAAGGTCCTTTTGGAGTTTTGGCTGGTAATAATATCTACTCTATCTCCATTATGGAGCACATACTCAATGGGCACTAGCTTGAATCATTGACCTTTGCCCCCACCATTTTATTTCCTACAGCGGAGTGAATGGAATAGGCAAAGTCAATAGGGGTTGAGCCCGCGGGAAGATTCTTCACATCTCCCGTGGGGGTAAAGCAGTACACGCTTTCATTGAAGAGAGAAAGATCGGACTTTACCATCTTCATAAACTCTTTGGAATCCGACTCATCCTTCTGCCACTCTAAGATTTCGCTGAGCCACTTCATTTTCGTCATCTCGGTTTCGGTGGCCTTATTCTCAGAACCGCCTTCTTCCTTATACTTCCAGTGGGCGGCGATACCGAACTCTGCGGTTCTATGCATTTCAAAGGTACGAATCTGAATCTCAAAGGGCACACCGTCTCTTCCGATTACCGTGGTATGAAGAGACTGGTACATATTGGGCTTAGGCATAGCAATATAATCTTTAAAACGCCCGGGAATGGGAGTATAAAGCTTATGAATAAAGCCCAGTACCGCATAGCAATCCTTCACCGTATCCACAATGATACGGATGGCAAACAAGTCATAAATCTGGTCTATGGTCTTGTTCTGGTTTACCATCTTCTTATAAATGGAGAAGAAGTGCTTGATTCGACCCTTAATGTTGGCCTTGATGCCGGACTCTTCAATATGTTCCCGCACCTCCTGCACAATCTTGTCGATTCGCTCTTCCCGAACCTCTCTTTTAAAATGCACCTTCTCCGCCAGGTCGTAGTAAACCTCCGGCTCTAGGTACTTTAAGGAAAGGTCATCCATCTCTATCTTAATCTTACTGATACCCAGGCGATCAGCCAAGGGAGAGTAAATCTCCAGGGACTCTCTTGCCTTATCCTTTCGTTTCTCCGGGCTTTGATATTCCAAAGTACGCAAATTATGCAAGCGGTCTGCCAGTTTGATGATAATGACCCGGATATCCTTGGCCATGGATACAAACATCTTTCTAAGATTCTCCGCCTGTAGCTCTACTTTATCGGTATTCAGATTTAACTGGGTTAGCTTGGTAACCCCGTCCACAAGTACGGCAACGTCCTTATTGAACATTTCCTCTACCTGCTTTAGGCTCATCCCCGTATCTTCCACCACATCATGAAGGAGTCCCGCCGCTATGGTTTCCTTGTCCATTTCCAGGTCGGACAAAATGATGGCCACGCAGAGGGGATGAATAATATAGGGTTCTCCCGACTTTCTCTTTTGATCCTTATGCTGTTCTCTAGCCACTTCATAGGCCTTCTCAATCATAGAAAGATCTTCTGATGGATGGTAAGAACGCACATTTGCCAAAAAAAGCATCTTCAAGAGTTCTTCAGGAGGCGTATTATCCTTAGGTCTCTCTAAGGGCTTATCTTCCTTTTTATCTGTCATACTTACTCCAATCTATTGCTATTCTTGTATTCTACCCTGTCTCTTCTTCCTTGTCAAAATCGAAGTTTTTCAAAAATTTTTCTTCCTTAAGCACAGTAAGTTTTAATAAGCCTGTCACAATTCGTACATATCTTTTTTATAGTGGATACAAGAAATATAGTACTATCGGTTCCAGAAGAAAAATGTATAAGCTTTTCAAGTTTTTTTACAAAATTATAGGGAAAAATTCATACTCTTTTTCTTTCTTGCCGATATACTTAATTGGGCAAAAAGATATTTGCTTTTTGTTTCTTTCCATGAGCAGAAAATGACAGGAGGTCTCTTCCCATGAATATACTTTTTCTTTCTTACCCCAAAATGTGATGTAGCATACGTAGAGGAAGAAGATAGTTTAAGAAACACCTTGGAGAAAATGGAGTTTCACAGATATTCAGCTATCCCCGTTTTGAGTAAGGACGGAAAATTTGCCGGTACCCTTACGGAAGGGGACCTTCTTTGGGAAATCAAAAATCAATTGAATCTGGATTTAAAAAGAGGCGGAGAAGGTGCTGGTAAAGGATATTCCCATGAGAAAGCACTTTTGAAGCGGTAGGAATCAACAGCTCCATGGAAGGACTGGTGGCTCGCTCCTTGACGCAGAATTTTTGTGCCGGTGGTGGATGACCTGGGGCACTTTATCGGTATTGTAAAGCGTAGAGATTTAATGGACTATCTGTATCGCCATGCGGATTTTGTGGCTTTGGATAAGGAAGAATCCATGCTGATCGCGGAGGACGCCTCGTTAACAGGCTAAAATGTAATTTATGCAAAGGATGGAGGATGTCTCAGGCTTCGCCTACTCACTTAGTTAAAAACGAGATATCGCACGCTTTGCGAGCGATATCTCGTTATGATTAAAAGGAAGAGGAAATCCTAGAACTTTTCGGATTTCCTCTTCCTCTTTTTCTCCTGTTTTTCAATGCTTCGAATGAGGACTTTATAGCTGTCTCCCCTTCTAAAAGCACCTGCGCTTCTTCCCCAACTCGCTTTCCCATAATGGCCTTTCCCAGAGGCGAGCGGTTAGAGATTCTCCCCTCCAGAGACTGTCCTCGAATGGAAGTCACTAAGCGATAAGATTCTTCCTCATCATCTTCCGGAAAAATACAGCAGCACCGTATCATTGATGCCCATAACGCCCTCTTCGGACTTTGTGGAAATGACTTTGGCAAACTTCAAGATCCTCTCTAAATAGCGAATCCGGGATTCATTTTGGTTCTTCTCCTTCTTAGCGGCATAATACTCAAAGTTTTCAGACAGGTCTCCTGGGCTCTGGCCTCCTTCACCGCCTCAATCAACTTCGGGCGAATCTCCAGTTTTTCGCTTCTGAATCTCCGCCTCGATTTTTCTTCACATCCTCCCGGGTTAATTCCTCACTCATCCTATTCTCCTAAAGCCTTATTTTCCTTCATAGCAAATGAGGGACTCTAAAGGATACTTGCTGACCTTCTTTCTTCCTTCCAATCCGGCAAGCTCCATCACCACGGAAATCTTTACCACCTCTCCACCAAGGCGCTCCACCAACTTACAAGCCGCCTCCAAGGTTCCTCCGGTAGCGATTAGGTCATCCACAATAACCACCTTGGTGCCCTTTTGAATAGCATCCTTATGAATCTCCACCTCAGCCTGACCATACTCCAAGTCATAGGCAATAGATTCCGTCTCTCTGGGAAGCTTTCCTTCTTTCGCACCGGCACAAAAACCCCTTATGCATCTCATAGGCAATGGCGGTACCGAAAATGAAGCCACGGCTTTCCAAGCCAATCACGATGTCAAAATCCACGTCCTTCAAGGAATGAATCAGGCCATCCACTGAATCCTTTAAGCCGTCCGGATCCTGAATCAAAGAAGTAATATCCCGGAAAAATCACTCCCTCCTCCGGAAAAATCCGGAATGGACAATACATAATCTGCTAAATGCTCTTTTTTCATAGTTCTCCCCTCAACTTTTTTATTGCATAGGCCTGAATGGCCGCCACGGTTTTGCTGTCCGTCATCTTCCTTCCGAAATCAGCTTCAGTAAATCCTCCAGCTTCCAGGCTTCCAAAAAGATCTCCTCGTCTTCATCAAAGCACTGCTGCCCTTTTTTTCAGATCCTTGGCCAGATAAATGGCAATCTTTTCATCCAAAAAGGCCACGGTGGTATTTACCCATAGAAGAAGCTCTAAAGCCTCACTCTTATAGCCGGTTTCCTCCTCCAGTTCCTCTTGGCACAAAGAAGGAAATCTTCCTCCTCGCTATCCCGCTTTCCCGCGGGAATCTCCAAGGTAAAACGAGACAGGGCATGACGATACTGCCGAACCATAAGAAGTCTTCCGTCCTCTAAAACCGGAAGCACTGCTGCCGCCCCCATGTGATGAATATAGTCCCAATGGGTAACATGGCTGGATACCTCCACCGTATCCTCATAAACCTCCAGTACGGAGCCCTTATAGCGAAGATTTCGTTCCAGCAAACGAACCGGAACTTCCTCCTGATGAGCTTCCTTCTTCTTTCTGTCTTCCATCTTTCAAACACTCCTATTCCGAAAGATTTTTTTGATGCTGCTAAACTTCCTAAACAATTCCTCTTTAAAGCTTCTCTATATTAGCATAACTATGTCTATATCTCCATGATTTATAGGAAGTTTTTCTGAATCGGAATAAAGAGAGCAAACAAACTGGCTTACAGTCAAAAACAGCAAGGAAAAAGGCAAAAGAAAAAAAGCGGATAGGGCGGAATACCTTGCCTCCCTATTCGCTCTTTAAAATACTTACTTGAAAACTCCACCTTGGAAACGCCATAGCCTGCCTTGCTGATAGTTTCCCGAAGCTCCTCCTCGCTATGCTCTTCCTTCATACGCACTTCCGCTGTATGGCTGCTAAGATCCACAGTTGCCCAGATTCCGGAAATGGCATTTAAAGCATTTTCTACCTTCTTCTTACAGTTTCCGCAGTGCATATCCTCCACGGAAATAGTGGCCTTAAAGGGATAGTGACTTTCTTCCTTGTCGGAAACCTTTACAGAATCCACACTACATTCTCCTCCGCCGCAGCAACCGTTTTTTCCTCTTTTAATGACGCTTTTTACCGCAAAAAAGATAATTACAGCGACCAGTGCCAAGATGACAAAATTTTCCCATTTTATTCTTCCTCTCTAAAAACAAGTCAGCCAAATATTAGCCTTATCTAACCTCTTTAGTTTAATCCCTTGTTTCTCTCTGTCAAGAAATTTTGAAAAATTTTATCTTTGCAAGATAGGACGAATCCTTTCAAGACAGTTTTCTATACTGAGCAAACCATTACAAATATCTATGTTTTTCCGTTTTACTTTTCTTCTTCCTCTTCCTTCTTCTCCTCTAAACGAACTATCGTTTTTCCGATACGGTGATTCTTAATCTCTGCCACATCAATACTGAGACCGTCTGTATCCAAATGCAGGGAAGAGCCATCCTCCGGCACCATGCCGATGATTCCCATAATATAGCCTCCGAAGGTATCCGCAGCCTCTAAATCCAGATGAATCTTCAAGGCTTCATTCACATCCTCCAAATCCGCAGAACCGAGAATACTCCACTCGTTTTCTGAAATCTGCTCAATAGGCTCCGGCTCCGGAAGCTCATCCTCCTCATGAAGGTCCCCCACCAAGGCCTCAATCAGGTCGTGGAGGGTAACAATTCCCGTCATTCCGCCGTACTCATCCAGCACTATCCCATAGTACTTTCTTTCCTTTTGCATGATTTTGAAAAGGTCGGAAACCTTCATATTCTGAGAAATGAAGAAGGGGCGATCCACCGCATTACGCATAACATTGGGTCTGCTTAAGTCGTTTAGGCGGAAATAATCCTTGGTATTCAATACACCGATGATATCGTCATTGTCCTCACCGCAAATCGGGTAACTGGCAAAACGGTTTTTCATGAATGGTATGTCTCCACTGCCGATCCGTATCCTCAATATAAAGCATAGCCACATCTGTTCTGTGGGTGCAAACGTCTTCCACCGTAAGATCTTTAAATTCAAACACATTTTGAATCCACTCATTTTCACTGGATTCAAAGATGCCGCTTTCCATTCCCTCATCGATCATCATCAAAATGTCTTCCTCGGAAACGGCATTGATATCTCTTTCCGGATCGATTTTTTTAAAAGACGAAGTACCGCATTGGTGGATGCGGAAAGAAAAGAAAAACGATGGGCATGGAAATAATAGACACAATCCGCAGTATCGAGCAATGAAAAGCGCTATAGGCTCTTTATATACCTGAGCCAGACGTTTCGGCACCAACTCTCCAAAAACAATGCTGATATAGGACAAAACCAAAGTAATCAGCACAATGGAGATGGGATGCATCATGCTCTCTGTATTATTGATGGGAAGCTTTTTACCAAGATTTTTATCCAGGTATCCTGCAAAAGCTCTCCGCCGCAAAGGCACTGGAGAGAAATCCCGCCAGAGTAATCGCTACCTGGATGGTGGACAAAAAAATCTGGATGGTTCTTCCACAAGCTTTTAAAAGATGCTTTGCATTTATGCTTCCGTCCTCCGCAAGCTTTTTAATTTTCCTTCTCCTACCTGCAAAACTGCAATTTCCGCACAGGAAAAAGAATCCGTTAATAAAAAAATCAGTACAAACAAGAGTATGACTCGACCAAGCATAGCTGTGTTTAAAAAATCCTCCTTAACTCCAAAAACACTTTGGAATACTTTATAATTGAAAGAAAATCTCGAAAATTGCAGAAAAAAAGGTATAGCGTGTCCTACACACTATACCTTTTCACTATATGATTCTTAGGACTTCCGTTATCCGCGTCCCCGTCTTCGTCCATTTTCTTCCCTTCTTGTCTCTTTCCTCAACTGAAAAGAATACAGGCATTATACGGAATCTCCCTGCTTTGTCAAATTTTTGAGAAAACAGGATGTTTTTCCCCTTAAAAATACTAAGAGGAATTTATTTGATTAGCAATATCCTCTATAAAGACTATAGCTCCACAGGAATACCCTTTCGGCAAAGGGCAATGCGCCAGGGTCTTTTCTTCGCTCGGATATATCGAAAATTCAGAAAGCCGGCATTTTCCAAATAGGTCTTCATTTCCTTTTCGTCATACAGCCTGCCCCGTGAATCTTCTGGAGTAAAGAACAGCATTTATTTTCCTTGTCCCTAGCTACCACCAAAGGATAACGCCTCCCGGCTTCAAAACTCTATAGGCCTCCGCCAGAGCCTTCTCCATATTGCTCCAAAAATAAATGCTTTCAAAACTGGATATGGCATCAAAACTTTCATCCCGGAAAGGAAGATTATTCACTCCGCTTAGGATGACCTCGCATCTGTCCTGTGAAATAGCCTTTTCATTCCATCCGGTGGCAATGGAAACGGATACCGGGGAATGATCGATGCCGCTAACATGGGCATCCGGATAGCGTTCCAGCCACCGCTCCAGATTACCGCCTCCCCCGCAGCCCAAGTCCAAAATATCCGCCTGAATCGGCAGTTCCACAAAGGACATGCCCCAGCGACCTAACTTGGCATGCTCTCCATAATTCATTAATAGGCTAATGACTCTCCCAAAAAATCCTCTGGGTTTCGAGAAATTCTGCAAAAGCCCCATTTTCTTCCTCCTGAAATCTTGGGGAATTCCATTCTTTTCATCCCCTTTTTTAGTGTCTTATCTTAGCAAGTCTTAATTTATTCGTAAAAAAATAATTTTATTGGAGAATTAAGGACTTGTCAACAGGTGGAAGGGGGAAATGGTGGGGGAAGGAGGGGAAAGCTTATGCGATATTTTTATACCTTGTATAAAAATACTCGTAAATCTTTTGACGATACTCCCCATACCCTTGTTCTTCCAGTTCATCGCAGGAATGAATCTAAGAGCTGCCGAGTTGATGCAAAAATCGCCGATCTGCACCCGAAGTTCATCCACAGATTCTTCTGCGCTGTTTTACTGAAGATCAAAGTATCTGCGCGGGATATGGCAGTAGCCGCCGGGATTCTTGTCCAGATACTTCTGGTGATACTCTTCTGCGGGGTAGAAGTTTTCCAACGGAAGCAGTTCAACAGCAAGCCTGGCTCCGGCTTTCTCTTCCTCCGCCCGATAAACCGCTTCGATCTCCGGAAGCTGGTCTTCTTCCGTATAATAGATTCCCGTCCGGTACTGGATGCCTCGGTCATTGCCCTGTTTGTTTACAGAGAGCGGATCGATCACCATAAAATAGTAGTTCAGCAAATCAGTCAGGGAAATTACAGCAGGGTCATAGTCGACCCGCACTGTCTCAGCATGCCCGCTGCTGTTACAGACATCCTGATAGGTCGGAGCTTCGTCAGGTCCGTTTGCATAACCTGCTTCTGTTCGGATTACGCCGACAAACTGATCAAAGAACTTCTGCGTTCCCCAGAAGCAGCCGCCTGCAAGATAGATTGTTTTCATATTCTCCGGTATCTCCATAGTAGTTTCTCCAGTCACGATCTCTCCGGACCAGGTGTTGATCCTGCCGAATTCGTAGATGTTGGTATATCCCATGTCCGCAAGCTTTTGCGCTGCTTGCTTGGATCTGTTCCCGCTCCGGCAGTAAATCAGGATGATCTGATCCAGATCCGGGAGTTCTTTCGGTCGCTCCGCTTCAATGCTCTCATTCGGAATTAGAATTGCGCCAGGAATATGGCCTGCATCGTATTCATCTTGCCTGCGGACATCTACAATCACATGCCCGTCATCCCGGGCCATCATCTGCTTTGCCATCTCTTGATCGATCTGATGATAACTCGCGACCTCTTGCACTGAACCGGCAGTATTTACCGAACAACCAGTCAGAAGAAAAATGGTCATCAAAATCAAAAACAACGGTCTTGGAACACCTGTGCGCCTTTCTTCCACTATTGCTCTCGTCTTTTTCATTCTATGTTACCTCGGTATATTCTAATTTATCTATGAGTTTTCATATTATCTATGGCAAACTTTCCACTTGCTGCAGCTATAGGAAGCCCTCCACCGGTTTGAATCCATTGACTTGCAAGGTATAAATTGTTTATGCCTTTGATAATGCTCTTGACATACTTACTTTTATAACCTTTCTGTGGATTAAAGCTCATATATCCCCCTTTGTAAGCATTACACCAAGTTGTGAATGTAACTGGAGAATATGTTCCAAGCACGATGAGTTTACCCTCAAGCTGAGGGAACTTTTTCAACCCTTAATCTCAATTCTTCTGCAATTCGCTGTTTTTTTCTTGATTATATTTCTCTTGATCATCTTTTTAGCCCAAACCAGTAAGCATAATTTTCAGCATTTTGTAAAACATTACACTGAATAACTCTCTTTCCCATGGGGAATAGTATTTCATCATAATCATAAACACGCATTCCACAAAAATTGTGTGTTTCTCCTGCAACATCATATTTGTCACAAGGAAAAATAATGCTTCCTTCAGGTAATTTCAAATCCGCTTCAGTAACTATTCCAAATGCAACCTGATAACCTGTATTAGAAACATAGCCCTCCGGATTCTCATACATGTACCTAAGATTTTTTTATCCAAATATCCTTCATCAATTAAGTCATAGAAAGAGAATGTGGATCTGCACACCAAATATAGTTATCTGAGTTGATAACCTTTTCCATTATTACCAATAATATTAACAACCTGCTTATCTGCAATATTTATTTTTTTCAATATTAATGCCTAAATGTAGTTTTTCCACCCAAGGATTCAAATTTTGCAAGCATTCTACTAACCAAGCCAACAGAACCTCCCTCTGGAATAGCTGCTGTATTGCTTGTATAAAAAAAGCATACGATGCAACAAAGGAGAGGGCAATGAAGTTGCTATTAAAGTAATTTTTAAAAATCGCTCTAATGTAATGATTTGTAAAACGATTTGTAAAGTCTTCCATAGACTGTTTTCCATATTCCTTTATAGCCTTTATTAGCATCTTTCATACTCATTCCTAGTTTAATAAATTGTATTAGGTTCATATGAGCAATTGAAATATCACATGGCGGCTTTATACACTCTAAGCTTTTTAGCACAGTCAAAAACAAATTTAATTCTTTTGGTATCTTCCGGAGCAAGTTCTAAAAACTCTTTTCTTGCTTTCTCTAAATTTCTCCACAAATGTAGTGTTACCCCGTCCATTTCCATACAATAAAAAAATATGGCTCACGATAAATCTCCAAACCATCAGAAAGAACTCCTAGATTTTTCCCACATTTTATATAATTGTTCATCCTTATTGCATCCAACGAGAAAAATGAGATGCAATTATCTATATGATATCCTTGCCTATTCCACCCTGCACACTCACCACCGGGCATTTTGTTTTTCGTATATTTCTACTGAATATCCAGCCTGCAATGCATATATTCCGGCACTCAAGCCAGAAACACCTGCTCCAATAATTACTACTTTTTACCCATATTCTCTTACTTTCTATATAAGGTCTTAGAACAATTTTAGAGCATCGGACAATACACAATGTTCATACATTACTCTAAGGAACTAAACAAATTCTAATGAGCTAACATCGATACTTTTCTTCGAATTTCTATAACTCACATGTCCATATGAAAATCCTTTATCTTCAAATACTCCTTCAATTTAAATGCACAAAAATAAGGGAAAGTATAAATCTGATTGGCATATCCAACATTTACATCTCCGAGTTTTATCCCAAAGGAAATATCCTGATACCGCTTATTGCTAATCAAAGCGGAAAGAGCTTTCGACTGATTGCTATTAGCCTTCACCTCTACCGGAACCAAAGCATTTTGCGTACGCACAAAAAATCTTCCTCGAGGCTGGCATTTTTCCTTCTTATAGTAATAGAGTCCTAAGCCTTGCTTCACAAAAGCCTCTGCAACAAAGTTTTCATACAAAGCCCCCTTGTATACCCCCAGATTCTTATTGACTCTAAGATCCTCCTGCGCCTCCTCATCCAAGGAAGAAATCAGCAGACCGGTATCCATATAATATAGTTTGTATTTGCTTTCTTCGACATTTCCCTTTAAAGGAAGCTCGGGGAATTGGAGACAGTTACATTCCATGATAATGCCTGCATTCTTTAGCCAATCGATGCAGCCGCTATATTCCCGGGATCTGGCATTCTTCGCCACTTTATTAAACTGAAATTTCTTATTTTCCTTAGCCAGCTGAGCAGGAATACTTCGATAGACACTGATAATCTTTGTCTGATCCAAGCCCTCTGCGTACTTTCTGACATCCTCTTCATAGTCCAATCGAATCTGATTCTGTAAATCCAGCGTACCGGAAAAATGTTCCTGTCTCCAAATACTGCTTTACCACATCCGGCATTCCCCCCAGGACTGAGTAGGTCAGAAAGAGCTCTTTGAAAATGGAGACTCATTCTCATTAAATGGCTTGTTCTCCAGCATGTGGCTAAGGATACTGTTAACCTGCTCCTCGCTATAACCCTTTGCCCATAGGAATTCTTCAAAGTCCATGGAAAAACATTTCATAGTCCGTTTTAGAGCCAACGCTATTACTGTGAATTCTTTTTATAATTTATGCCCAGCATGGAACCGCTACAAATCACATCATAATTTCCATCTCTATGGAAGGATTTCAAGGTAGTCGCTACATCAGGATTTTTCCTGTATTTCATCAAAAAGAATAATGCTTTCCTTCGGAATAAACTGAATAGACGGGTCTGCCAATGTGATATTTCTGGTCACACTTTCCACATCATACCCATCTGCTAAAAATCTGCATGAACTTTTTCCAGAGCAAAATTGATATAAACGATACTTTTATAGTTCTGTTTTGCAAAATGTAAAATGGATTCCGTCTTTCCTATTTGTCTGGCACTCTTTAATAATTAAAAGGCTTATGCTTGGCATCCGCCTTCCATTCCTGCAAAAAAATCATCTATCTTTCTTTTTAAAATACATTTCTCGCCCCTCCATAGAGGGATGGTATCACAAAAAAATAGCCACTTCAATATCTTTCATCACATTTCATGAGCCACTTTTCGCCTTTCTCTCACATTTCATGAGCCACTTTTTGCCTTTTTCTCACATTTCATGAAATTAGCACAAAATATCCTTACTGCTCCATCGTAAAGAGCGAGTAAAAGTATCCCTTCTTTTCCATAAGCTCAGAGAATACTCCTTCCTCCAAAATTTCTCCTTCTTTTAACACGCATATCCGATCTACACGACTTAAAATTCTGGAATCCAAATCATGGAGTACCAAAATCTCCGTGATATTCTCCAAGGATAAGAGGGAATCCAATACCAGATAGCTATTTTCCTTATCCAAAGCTGCAGTAATCTCATCTGCAAGAAGAATAGGGGTTTTTCGAAGAAGACTTCTGGCAATATTGATTCTTTGCCGTTCTCCACCGGAAAGAGCAGATCCATTTTCCCCGCAAGGATAGTCCAAGCCTTTCTCCGAAATCAGATTCTTTAAACCGGACTTTTCAATGGCCTGCTTAATCTCCTCTTCACTGTATTTTTGAAAGAGCGTGATGTTCTCATAGATACTGCCGTCAAAGATAAAGACCTCCTGTTGAATATAGGAAATCGAACGAAAGAGGCTTTCCTCGGGAAGGGTAGAAAGAGCCCTGTTGCCAATGGAAATCTCTCCCCCTTGGCTTCCCTCAATTCCCATTAGAAGCTTTAGAATAGAGGACTTTCCTGAACCCGAGGCTCCCAGAAGAATCAGTTTTTCCCCCTCCTTTACCCGCAGCGTAAAGTCCTTCAAAACCTGCTTTTCCGGAGTATAGGAAAAGGAAAGATGGGAGAAGCAAATATCTCCCTGTAAAGATGGAATAGGAAGAGCTTTCTCATGGGAGTCTGTATCGATATGCTTATGATAATCATCCTTAACGATTTCACCGCTCTGCTCCTGCCATTCCTGCTGTTCCTTCTGTTCCTTCTGTTCCTTCTGTTCCTTCTGCTCCTGCTCTCCTTTTCCTATCTTCTCCCAAAATTGTTCGGAAAGGGCGTAGGCGGTTCTTGCCTTACTAAGCATTCCCGGAAGCTCTGTCACCGGGTCAATGATATAGTTAATCAGTCGGGGAAAAAGCCAGCACGGTTCCCACGGAAATGCTCTTGCTTCTATAGGCCACAACAGCGCATAAGAGCAAAATGGCGAATTGAGTAATGTAGCCGGAAATGGCGGCAAAAGTAATTGATTTTCTCCACGCATTTTTCTCGCTCTTCCATGCGGCGTTCCACCTTTTGGCAGGTTTTATCATGAAGGGCAGAAAAGATTCCTTCCACCTTATAGGACTTAATGATGGTAAAGCCAACGGCAAAATCCTTTAAAAAGGCCAGATATTCCGCATTTTCCTTGGATAGCTTCTCCTCAATCTTCTCCATATTTCTTCCGGAGAAAAGAGCGGCAAAAAAGGGAATCAGGGAAATGAAACAGGCCATCATGGCTAAAAAGAAATTGTAGCGAATCATCACCAAAAACAGCCCCTATGCCGCAAATGAGGATTTGCGAAAAGTATGAGAATCTGGTCTAAAAAGTCCTCTTTGATTTTCTGTAAATCCGTATTCAAGGCAGAAAGATACACTGCCGTATTCTGTCCGTAAAACTCCGTCACCTTCTTTTTGGAAAGATAATGATACGCCGTTTTTCGGTACTGCAAAACTGCCTTTGGTGCTGAACTTCGTCCGAAAAATAGTAGGTACAAAGACCGGAAAAAGCTCACCATCAGTAAAAACCGCTATAACCATTAGGACGATTTGATGCATATTATAACGGCGATTTCCGGATAGGAAATCAATCAAAATCTGCATCAGTTGAGGTACAGAAAGAATACCCACGGACAAAAACCGTGGTACTCCAAAACTACCATAAAAGATTTTTTTCCGATTGCCTTGAAAAAAGCTTTGACTTAAGGGATTACGCTGTTTCATAACTTTTCCTTCCTGCTGTCATACTCTCTTGTCCTATTTTTATACCCTTACGTACTCTCTTGTCATGCTTCTATAACGCTTCTATAACTCTTCTATTCGTCTTTAAAAAGCCTCACCCTAAGCTTCCGAAGTTCTTCCATTGTACTTTTTCTCTATGCTTTTCTCTATGATTTTTCTCTATGCTTTTCCTTTACATATTTCCCTTATTCTTTTGGAAAATAAGCTTTCCTCTCTCCCCTGTCGGCGTCTGGAATACTGAAGCTCTATGCCTTCCTTTTCCAGCGCTTCTATCCCTTGAATCTTTTCCGCTGTAGCTTTTCCCCGAGGGAATAACAGGGGATTCCGGGGGTAAAGGCTAAGATATTCCAGGCAAATGCGACCTTCTCCCTCATGAAGACTAAGCTCCTCCCCTCTTTTTAAGCCTTCTGAAATTTGCAAAGTGTTGTCCGCTACAGAAATTTGATATAGGGCAGAGGATAGGAGTTTTGACTGTAGTGACTGTGCTGAACGTTCTATCGATTCAGATATTCCATCTCCCGTTTCCTTCCCTCTTTCATCTTCCGCTCGCCTTCCCCTTCCATCTACAGATGGCTTTTCCTTCTCCTCCCCAAATCTTCTTTTCTATATCCTTTAAAGGCAAAAAAACAATCTTTCCAGTTCCTCTTCCGAAATAAAGGAGCCTGTCATCAAAAGCAGATTTTCTCCGCTATGCATTTCCGATTCAATACCGTAATCCTCCCGAAGAAGCTTAGCCAGATCCTTCCCCAGTCTAAGCTCGAGGGATTCCCTAGGGCTCGTAGGAAAATCTTAGAAAAATCCATAGCAAAGCAGGCTTCTTCCTTTTCCCACAGAAAGGAAAAAAATAAGAAAGCGTCCTTGCCTTCTCCCGAAAGCCCCTCATCACTTCCTTCCAATGAGAAAATAGTGCTTCTCCCTCTCTTTCCAAAAGCGTCGTAGCCTTTTCCAAAGATAGCATCAAAGGATAGGAGGGAGAGGTGGTTTGAAATACGGAAAGGTAGAAAGACAGCTTTTCTCTACTGTATCTTTCTCCGTTTCCCAGTATCCAGGCGCTCTGGGTTAAGGAGCAAAGGGTTTTGTGAGGGCTTTGCACCACCAGGTCCGCCCCTAGGGCAATGGCCGACTCCGGAAAAGATGCTCCCTTTTTCGGAGAAAAATGGGCTCCATGAGCTTCATCCACCAGAAGGGAAAGGCCATTTTCATGGCAGAGCCTTGCAATCGCTTCCACATCAGAGACCACTCCCTCATAGCTTGGGCTGGTAAAAATCAAAGCCTTGCTCTTTGAAACTCCCTGTAGCAGTCTTTTTCACTTCCTTCGGGGAAATGGAGCCGAAAGCAGGAAAAGTCCTCCCAAAACTCCGGCAGAAGAAAATGGATCTTTGCCTTTCGGAGAGATAGGGCATAAAAAACAGAGCGGTGGCAATTTCTTGCCACCACTACCTCATCTCCCTCTTCCAGTAGAGTGAAAATGCCTGCCTGCAAACCGGAGGAACTGCCATTTACTAAATAGAAGCAGTCCGAACAACCATAGTAGGCGGCAGTGCGATTCATGGCTTCCCGCAAAACTCCTTCCGGAGCGTGAAGATTGTCCAAGTCCTCTACCTCTGTATAATCATAAGCATAGGGAAGGGCTGCACCCATTTCCGTCTTTCTTTGATGCCCCGGCATATGCAGGGGAAGGAGATTTTTTTCATTGTAGTGCTGAAAATATTTTTCTAAAGGAGAAGCGGAAGGATTCCGCCCCTCTTTCGATTGATCGTTCATTTGTATCCTTCTCTGACATATAAGCAAAGCTTAAGATGATATAGCGTGCTTCACGATATTTTCAAATAAAAGCTTTTTTTATTACTTTTACAAACCCTTTTACAGATTCTTTTATAGATTCTTCTCCAAATCCTCTACGATCTTCTTAATGGTTCCCTCTTTAAAAGGGATTCATCAGGCCCACCTTTTCCTCCAGTTCCGTAAAGAACAGGGATGCGGAGTACTTGGAGAAGTCCATATAGCTCTTCCATGCCCCCTGAAAATCCTTATCCATCCAAGCCTTGTACTGTAAGGCATTGATGCCGGCAATGCAGTAATCAATGTAATAGTAAGGTAGGTCATAGATATGGTGCTGCTTCTGCCAGAAGCCCCCCTCTTCCATAAAGGCATTGTCCGCATAATCCAAATGTGGCTTATACTCCTGCTCCAGGGTTCTCCAAAGCAGCTTTCTCTCCTTAGGAGTCATTTTCGGATTCTTATAGACAATGTTTTGGAACTCATCCACCATGGTGCCGTAGGGGATAAACATCAGGAACTCTTCAAAATGCATGGACAGGTAGTCCTTTGCCCGCGTACCGAAGAATAAATCCATCCAAGGCTCGGTAAAGAATTCCATGGACATGGAGTGGGTTTCCGCCGTTTCCATGGTCAACTGATTATGCTCATGAATGGGTAAATCCGCTGTAATATAGCCCTGGAAGGCGTGTCCGCATTCGTGGGTAATTACATCACAGTCTCCGGCTGTGCCGTTGAAGTTGGCAAAAATAAAGGGCATGTGGTAGTTGGGAAGCATTTCCATATACCCGCCGGTTCTCTTGTTCTTTCTGCCCAGCACATCGAAAAGCTCCATTTTCATCATATCCTGCATAAACTTGAAGGTTTCCGGAGAAAGAGCATCGTACATCTTCTGCCCTGCTGCCAGGATTTCCTCCGGTGTTCCGATGGGAGCCGGATTTCCCTCCTTGAAAAATACCCCTTCATCATAGTAATAGAGCTTATCCAGTCCAAGACGCTGTCTTCTTCTCTCATGAAGCTTCTGAACAAAGGGTACCAAATCCCGTTTTACCTGCTGACGGAAGGATGCAATCTCCCTTTCCCCGTAGCAGTTTCGATTCATTCTGGCATAGCCGATTTCCGTGAAATCCGGATACCCCATCATCTGCCCCTGCTCGGTACGATTCTTTACCAAGGCATCATAGATAGAGTCCAGCTTCTCCCCATTGTCCTCAAAAAACTTGGTATAGGCCTTCCATGCCTTCTTACGCACCTCTCTATCCTCTGCCGTAAGGTAGGGTGTCATGAGAGAAAGATTCAGATTCTCTCCCTCCCAGGGAATCTTTGCAGAAGCCAGAAGCTTACTGTATTCGGTGGTTAGTTCATTTTCCTTTTGCATCAGGGGAATCAGGGAAATGTCTACCGCCTTCTGTGCCAGCTCCATGTTTTTAAAGGCTACATGCCCAAGCTTTTCTTCCATATAGGCTCTGTGGGGAGAATGGTAAACCCGCATTTGGTAGTCCACTAAGAGATTCCGGAAAATGGGCATATTGGCATCGTAAAAGGCTCTCTCCTTCTCGTAGAAGGGATCCGTCATGTCAATGTCGTTTCGAATGCTGGCAATCACACTTTCCGTCATTACATCATCCACCAGCTTATAGTATTTTTGATGCAGGGCAAAAAGCTCCTCCCCGGACTGGGCCTTATCTACCCCCTCGCAAAGCTCCAAAAAATCAGCCTTCAGTTTATCAAAATCAATTCTCTCATAGGGAAATTCGGTAAATTTCATATTTTCCTCCAATCATATATTACACTCTATTACAATCGGTATAAGCATAACATTTCTATGGGAATATTCCATAAGTTTTGTGTTTTTCCTTTTCCCTTTTGCACAGAATAATAGGGGATGTAAAAAAATAAAAAGATTTTTATAAAGCAATATAGGTCTGAATGTAGGGGCACGCTTTGCTAGCTTCAGCACGTAACGGATACTAAGCGAAAAACTGCGTTTCTCTTGTTTTTCGCAAGTACCGACAGGGCTCGAACTACCCACATTCAGACCTATATTGCCGAAAAATTCCTCAATTATTTTGATTTTTACAGTCCCCATCTATTAAAGTCGTGACGCCATAAGACCAAAGAAAAACTCATACTTATGTTTGCTAATTTTATGATTCATCTTTTTTTCATGAGAGGGAGGTCTGATAGAGTAATTCTTTCATATGCACCATTCTTCTTATCCTCCGGATGTGGCTCCAGTCCGATAATCGTGATAGACTTTTTATCCGGGCCATATACCCAATACATTCTCATTGCTCCACTGGTTTTATTTTTCAAGATAAGATTGCCACACACGTTCTCCATATCGCTCCGATAATACTTCTATATCATGTGTTTTCAAGCTAGGATGTCTGGGATTTTCTGATAACAGCTTCAAGGCTTTTCCCCACTTCTTGAAAATAATTGCATCATTTTTACTGATTGTCCCGATTCTATATTCAGTTTGAAGTTTATTCCATAGTGCTTCCATCTCCGGAAGTCCCATGCGTATCCTAAAACTCATATCTTCATACTACCTAAAATCCGAGATCTATAGGATCTGATACGTATCCTTGCTTATAATTACTAACAGCCTTATCCATATCTTTCAAAGTACGTGCAGAAATAGTATCCGGGACTGTCAATTCACGAGGCTCTAGCATAATACAGCCATTTTCATATTCCTTAACGTTATAATATTGGTATAAAGCCCCGCGCAAAGTAACTCTCTTCTTACTATCGAGGTGAACATTATATTCCTTTGCTGCTTCCATCATCTTCCTCCTACAAGCGTAGGAATTCCCACTTTTTTTAATCTATACTATATTTGGCTAAATGATTTGTCAATGATTAATCTGTTCCCTTCTAATCGCTCCACTAATTACAGCTTATACTTATCCAACGATATATCTACAAAGACAATGGATTTTCTTCTAAAAAACAACACCATACAGATTAGAAAAATAGTTGAGCTTGTCTACTCGTTTGACATTTTTTTCCAAGGTATTTTCAAGTCATTTTTGACACTTTTCCAAGGTGATTTTGGTCTGATTTTGACACTTTTCCAAGATTGCATAGTAATTGTGTAGCAGTCAAGAAAAGTAGACTCTTCCCTTCGAAGCTGTACTTTACTCATGGATATAAACCTCTAATGTAACGTCCATTCACCAAAAAAAAGGCCGGTAAAAATAGTTCAACTAATTTTACCGACCTTTCTGAACAGACTATCCTAAAATCCCAACTCCAAAAGCAGAACGCTTGCCTTAAAAGACATCCAAAGCAATATCTCGTAACTATGAGCCAAAAACACAAAGAAGAATAAGGCCAAAAGGGGCTTAGTCATAGGAGCTCGCTCTAAATAGCGTTGAGAACAGCGATAAAGACTAATACCTCCACCTATAAAGCTTAGTACTTTCACTAAAATCAAGCCCAAAAACGCAAAATCCATATTGATTAAGCTTAGAAACACAAGCAGCATAGAGAGCGAAACCAAGCCGATAAAAACAAGCCCCTCTTTTCCCTGCTTACGATTCGTTGTTCCTCCGGCTTCTTCCTGTTCTTCTGGCGGATATAAAGCCCCCTGTACCCTGTGAAGATAGAAAAAGATAGGGAATAAACAAGGCTAGGAGAAAAAGAGAAGAAGATTTTTTTCCCCGTCAGCGTCACAATAGTCCAAGAAAATGCCACCGGAACTGCTAGAACATAGCAAAAATCAAAGTCAAATTTTTTTGTGTAACATTCTGTCTTCGTCCATAAATGCCGTCCTTTTCTCAAAAGAGAGTAAAGAAGATTAGTTATCTATTTGTTCAAGCTTTCGAATGCATTCGTTCCTCTCATTATATAGGAAACAAAATAAAAGTCATTCCCAATTTCTTGAGAATGACTTAAATAATTATTAGAAAGAAAGACAATTCGCAAATTGCAATAACAAGTTGAACATTGACAGTTGAATAAGTCCTAAACACACAGGATGGTTATCCTGGAGGAATGGTTACATTCCTCTTATGTATTCATAAGCACAGAGCGAGCAGACAGTCATGGCCGCCGCAGGCGCCTCTTCAGAGGATGCCTTGACGAGCAGTCAGCCTGTGCTACCGAACGCTACTCGAGCACGGTGTGTATCCTGTCCAGTTCGTCCTCAAAGAGCTCATCCGGGGTACTGTAGCCGAGTATCTTCCCTCGGAAGGCTATTGCACCAGACTTCAATCTGGCAAATCTACTCGTTCGTTAAGCTGTCGATCCTGCAACCCTTGGGAATGAATCTGCGGATCAGGACATTGTGACGCTCTACGGATCCCTTTTCACAAGAGGTATACGGATGGGCAAAAATAGACCAGTGTATTGCTCAGGTCCTCCAGGCCAGACAACAGTGAGAACTCGGAGCCGTTGTCCGTGGTGATCGTCTTGAAGACATCATCCCAGTGTTCGTCGTACTGGGATCTGACCTCCCGAAGTGCTTTCATGACTCCGTTCGGATCGCGGCCCGGTATGCGAATCATCCAGTATTCGCGGGTCTTCCGTTCGATCATAGTAAGTAGTGCGTCATCGTTACCGCTTTTTGACCCGATGACCAGGTTCGCCTCCCAGTGTCCGAACTCCGTACGATCTTCGATGCTGGCTAGCCGTTCCTCGATGCTTCTGCCCAGAACTCGCTTGTTTTCGCGAACTCGTGCTGTTTTGGGTGAGCGATGCAGCTTTCCGGAAGATCAATGTTTCTGATGTTCGGTAGCCCAAGATCTGCGTAGCCGTAAAGCGTTTTCGTGCAGACGATCTGCTCTCTGGTAAACGTTCCATCCTTCAGAGCGCGGTGGGCACAGACATCCAGCGACCATCTGTCTTCAAAGAAGTGCTCTTCTACATAAGAGATGAAAGCGTTCTTTTCAAGAAGATTATAGTGACGGCAACAAGCTTCACGATTCTTCTCGTAGGCGGCCTGCCTGACTTTTGCCTTGTAACGGAAGATGTTGCCCCTATAAAGAGTGACGGTACCGCGTTTGATCTCGTTACGAACGGTGTTGGGCGCGCAACCTAACTCTCCGGCAATCCTGTTGGGAGTCCATCCATCTTTGAGACGAGTTTGAATGACAACACGTTCTTCAAATGAAAGATGTTTACCCTTTCTGTGTTCAGTTGTAAAATGTAATTGGTTCATAGGATCTTCTCCTTGTGAATGATGATTGAGCACATACATTCTACCAAAGAGAAGCTTTATGGACTTTTCAGTTTACCTGTTCAACCTGATTTTACAATCGGTCACTTTATAAAAATCCCATTATCAATCAAGAACTGCTGATAGTCCGCTGTCCATGTTGCACTCAGAAATCCTGATTTTCCTGAATAAGGCTCAATTTGTCCTTTGCAATGTGCAACATTGCCGCTCAAAGAGTTCAGCAATGCCAGTCAGCTGGTTTTCTATCTATGAACTCTTTTTCGGCAGCCTTGCTTCGTAACAAATTTATGTCAGTTATAATAATGATTCGAATTATCAACTGTGAAAAACCAATTACGCCTCTAAGATTTAACTGAACTCGTTGGCCTAATGTAGGCGGAAGAATTATTGGAACTTCAGAAACATCTAAATCATTACATGTAGCAATAGATAAGAATGCATTATACGCATCGATTAGTTTCTGTGAGGCAACAAAGTTATGGTGCATATAGCAGTTGCGGGCTTCCTTGAAAAACCTATAGCAGAGCATATAATTCTCAAGTTTATTAAAATCCATTTTCGACTTAACCATATAAGTATTGAAGAAAGCACCGTCTAATGCAATTGAGCGTTTTATTTGTAGTTACATAGTAACTCTGAGAATTTGCCTGTCAAACCAGGAAATTCAAGTTCTTAATAAACGATTTTTCCTGATAATGAAATCCGCAAAAGACATCGTCATATAATCGCTGTGCCCAGCCTTCGTGTATAGCAAACAAGTTGTTTAATAATACCCAAGCGAGGTTTTTCTTCTTGTGTATCCCATGATGTCTCGATGAATGCCCGTTTATGGTTTACCCCTGAACAGAGTTTTCAGGATCTATTATTTGCTGATAATCAATTTCTCCATCGGATTCATTACTATTCACCGCCTCATTGATAACCGTCTCGTATATTTCAAACTGACGGTTAATGGATAAATGTTATCAAATGCTGTTGTTATATTATCAAGAGCATCTTCTGATGCACGAAAAAACACAGCTGTCATATATCCACCTCCATATTACCGTTTTATTAGTTCTTTATTCTGTTTGAAGAATTCTTAAATTAAAGCAGCCTTCAATGCTTTGACCAGCAGTTTTTCTCGTTCCAGGAAAAACTCCTCAAAATTAGTGAACTCTACACCGACATCAGGGATATAGTGCTTTTCTCTGTAGGCCTTCAGTTTATCTGCATCAGCATAGTTTTGCTCAAAGCCAAGTCTTGAACTCCGTGTTATTCTTCTCTTTATTCGGCAGTTCTTCCAAGTAACTGAAGGTTGCCGATATAGTTCACATTGTCGATATAGAAATCAGCCTGGTTATCCGGCACTCCCAATTTCTGAATACGCTTTCGGGTAAACAAGCTCTTGGGAAACATATGGTCAATGTGGAAGTGATTTTTCAAATCTGCCCACGGATACAGAATAGACATAACAAGAAGTATGTCACCGCTGCCGCATTTGGTGTAAAAGCAGATTATTTATGCTATCATCCGAGAAAAGAAATATCACGATTGGTACCCTTGAATTTTTCGTCAATCTGCTGATAAGGGAATCCACCGGGATTCTTCAGAATAATCTCACGGGTGGCTTCAGAAATCCATCCGGTGCGGAACTAAAAGCATGGAGTAGCTGAGAAGCAATAAACCATTTTTAATCTTTTTCCGGTCTTCTTCATATGCAGACGAATCAACAAAGTTTGAAGCATTGCCGATGGTCTGAATATAGTAGGCAATTGGAATCAAAGCGCTATTCGACTGGATGTTCTCTCGGCTGAATCCAAAAGAGGCAATCAACTCCACAGCCAAACGCAGGGAGGTCGTAATATCGTCCCATTTCTGCTCAATCACGAGCATATTTTTATTATTGAAATTATCAACCTTATAGGCAATGTCCGGGAAGTCTCCTAAAACAAGACAGGTCTTCAAAACCATGTCCTTAGTGAGATTAAATCCTCTGCCAATCTCATTCAGTTCATCAACAATTTCATTGATGGATTCTCTCGCATCTTTGTCCTGCCACTGGGCAGTTGCAAAAGAAAGCAAAAGATCTGAGTAACTCAGCGGTGTACCTCCACTGTTTTACACGAATGAAGATACTCAGCACCTTATCCAGTTCGGTGCTTTCTTCCAGATAGTAGCTGATAGTTTCTTTGCGATGAATAGCTGTAAACAGCTTAAATAGAGCCTCATTTGCAAACATTGCTTTATTGGGGTCTGAATGGCTGGTCAGCTTATTCTTAATCAAATAGGTGTTAACCTCATATTCCTGCTTGAAATTGAGGATTTCGCCAACTGGAAACCAAAAAGTCAACCGCCTGTTCATTTGCATCGACAGCACTATTTGCCTCTTTAACTTCCGCATCCGTCAAAAAAACAGGAATTTATAAGTGGAATCCGTCTCTTCATTTGCTGTAAGCAAATTCAGATACAGTTTACGCTTAGGATATGCCTGCGGATTGTCCCATCTCTTATAAGACAGCTTATATGCGTAGGTGCCCTTTAAGCCTATGTACAAAGATGTCATTCGCTGCTGACCATCCAGGATAGCAATGATATCGTCGGAGCCATTCGTATCTGCTTTGGGGTTATGTCTTCCGTCCTTCTGGTGGTAGTTTCTAAGAAATTCATAGAATTTGAATTCATTAGCCTTGTCTTTCGGAACTTTCCAAAATAGAAACGAGTTAATCGGATAATCCATCATAATGCTGTCAAAGAGTTTCTCAATCTGCTTGGTACTCCACACAAACTCACGCTGGATGGATGGCAGTAGATAGGTTTTGGAATCTATGTTTTTTATTACGGTGCTTATCGTCAAAGCAGTTTGATATGATGACATAACACTTTCTCCTTTGATTACATCATGTTCTTCAGAATTACTGATGCGATATTCTTTCCTTCACTCCAGTCACTTCCGGTCTTGGCAATCGTAGTTTTGTAACGACCGTCACCATAGTAGGTGAGCCGGTAGTGCTTGCCTTCCTCTGTGACTTCAAATCCCAGTTCCAACAGTTGCTGACGCATAGAACCGGACAGTGTTTTGTAGTCCTTAAACAGTGCTTTTACAATACGCTCTCTTTCGTCTGAGACTTCCTGATAATCATTGTTCTGAAGCACATCATTAAGAACAACCCAGCGTCTTGTTTTTTGCCCAAGATTCTTCAACTTTTCAGCCACTGCATCAAGAATCATTTCCTTGATTTCACCTTGATAGAATTCTTCCTCATCACCAAGGAACAAAATCGGTATCTCATCAACGCCACTCAGCTTTTCACGCAAGCCCTGATTCTCTAACTGAAGAGATGTATTCGCTCTTGTCAACTCCTCTATCTGCTGGCGCAGCTTTTCATTGTCTTCGTCAAACGCACCGATATAATATTCCACTTCACTTTCGGCAGCTTCTCTCGCACGTTCGGCTTCGGCTCTTTCTGTTTTTTGGCTATCATATTTATCGGTCAAAAGTGCATTGTTTACACCTGGCCATGTCGAAAGAAGTGGCTTTTTCTGTGCATTCATATATTGAAAGACAGAGCGAGTGACTTTTTCAAGAAGGATATTATCACTGCCTATGTAGCTACGGTAAAGGAATCGTCTATGTTTACCGTTGGGAAAATAGATGCCCACACCGCCAAAATATTCATTGTTGTCATTGCAAGCTGAACGAATACTCCAGTTTGTTTGCTTGTCCGCTTGGAGCAAGATATGAGCAACACCCTTTTAACTGCTGCAAAAGCCAGCTAATACTCACAGGGTCATGATTGTAAGCAGTCTTTGTCACATATACAATTGGCAGGCGATAATGCGTATTTCCGTTTATCACATCCGTGATAAGGGACAAGTTGTCCTCTGTTATTGAGATTGCCTGACGGAGGACAGAGATTCCATTGTCATCAAGGAGATAACCACCGTCAATCAGCATACTGATAAAATGCGGAGTGGAAAACTGAAGGTCTTCCATCTGAGCATCTTCTGTATAGCCTCGATCCAACTGAATTGTCATTTCCATGGTATCAAGTTCATAATATAGTCGGTATCCCAGATAGCACCATCTTCTACTCTTTTTCAAAAACGAACCGCAATAATGTTTTTGTTCGGTATTCTTCGATGTCAAGCCACAAAGATTCATTTCCATAACGAATATTGTGTTCACCGTTCCAATTTATATCGGGGATAACATTATCTTCATGGGGGCTGGACTGATTCCATTGAATTACCAGCTGGATGAATCCGTCCCGTATCAGTGTATCATTGATGCGAAGTGTCGTAGAGTACAATAGCATTGGTTCTTGCCTCCGTTTATAACTCGATGCAGATGACGTATAATAAGTTTCGCAAATTCAAATTCATATAAAAATAGACATTTTCTCTGGAGTGAGAAAACGAGCTTCATCCTTATCTTCTACAATTTCCATACGATAAGACGTTGCCAAATAATCATTCAGCGTCTTTTTGAAAGAGGATAGCCTGAAGCATCGTATCCTCTTACACAATATCCTTCAGTATCTCCAAAGGAAATGGCTCTCCCACCTTCTCGACGGAAAGGTCTCTAAGCGTAAAGTTTGACTTCCTAAGGGTCAACGCCGGGTTATAGTAGGGATCTCCCTTTCTCAAAATCTCCGGCCAATGCTTTGCCAGACAAACAATTTCTCCGTTGAAACGCTTTACCTTCTCCGGATTATCCTCCAGTCCTCTGGACTTGGACTCATAGTGGGTGAAAAAGGGCATAAGGGGTATAAACCACCCGCTTCCCAAGGGCACGAATTTTTCAAGCAAAAATCCACATCATTAAAGGCTACCGCAAGCTCTTCTCGAAACCGCCCACCTTGTCAAAGAGGATTTCTTGGTCATTAAAACGGCGGCAGTGACAGCAGAATAGTTTTGAATGCAGGCCGCCCTATGCATATAGCTGTTTTCCGTTTCATGGGTACCGATAAAGGTGGCTCCGGCAATACCACCAAAGCCCATCACCACACCGGCGTGCTGAATCATTTTATCCGGATACAGGAGTCTTGCGCCGCAGATGCCCACTTCCTCCTGTTGCACAAACTGAAGCATTTCCTCCACAGAATCCGCCTTTAAGCACTCAATGTCATTGTTCATAAAGAGCAGATACTCTCCGTGGGCAAAACTTACCCCGAAGTTGTTGATGGCGGAGTAGTTGAACTCTCTCTCCCAGCGCACCACCCGTACCGCCTTAGTATGGAATTCTCCGTATCGTGCCGGGAATTCCTCCTGAATCTTTTCATAGTAGGCAAATGTCTTTTCCTCTACGGAATTGTTCTCCACCACAATCACTTCCAGATAGGGATAGCTTCCGGCAAAGAGGGAGCGAATCGCCAAATCCAAGTCCTCGCTATGATCCTTACTGGGGATAATCACGGAAATCAGAGGAAGCTCCCCTTCCTTCTTCTCCAAGGCATAGTGGCAATGATAATAGCCGTAGGTAATGCCACGCTCCACCTTTTCAATGGGAAGTCCCAAACGCTTCGCATGGTCGAAAACTGCCCGCTCTCCGGCAGTAAAGGCATAGAGCTTTGCCTCCGGATTCTGGGCTGTGGAAAGCTGGTGAGAACGCCAATGATAGAGCACCTTCCTGATATGGATAATCGTAGAAGAAGTAAAGAGCGCCGCTTCCTGCGCCTTTTTCTCCCTCTTCACTGAGGCCTGCCGCCTTTTCCCTTCTTTCCGCCTCCTCACAAAGTCGTAAAATCAGGTCATAGTCCTGGGCACCGTCATATTCCTTCTGCTCGTAAATCTTCTCTCCCTCTTCTCCCTCTTTCGCTACAGCCTCCAGTAAGGAGCGTTTCGCAATCAGAAGATGGCAGAAATAATTCACACTGCGAAGAAGCTCCGGGCTGTAATCCGGCTTAAAGTGGGGCTCAAAGTAGTAAGCGGAGGCAAAGTCAATCTTGTCCTCATCACTATAGAGAAGCTCCGCCTTAGGGTGCTCCTTGATGCTTTTGACAATGGTATATAAGGCATCTTCCGTAAGCTCATCATCATGGTCGGAGAAAATGATGAAATCTCCCTTGGCCATGGCAATGGCAGCATTGGTATTACCGGAAATGCCCAGATTCTTGGGAAGGGCGGTAAAACGCACTCTGCTGTCCTTCTCCTGATACTCCTTTAAGACCGCAAGAGGGGACTTTTCTCCATTTTCCAAGGAATCCTCGGAAAGCTCGGAAGCATCCGCAAGGCAAATTTCAAAATGGGGGATAGGTCTGGGATAAAATGCTGTCTAAGAGTCTTCGTAGGAATGCTTCCTTGGGACGATACATCGGAATCACAATGGAAAAAAGCAGGGGATTCCCCCAAACTGCCGCCCTTTGCCTCGAAAGCTCTTCCGCTCCGGTCTTTTCTTTTTTATACCACTCATTATAGTCGTAATCCTCTTCAATGCTCTTTAGCTTTCGACACTCTTATGCCAAAGAGCGGAAAGCCTGCCCTTTTTCAAGGTATCCTTCACTGCCTCTACGGTTTCCCATTGGAAAAGAGCCAGGAACTTCTCCATCTTCTTGTGGGCATGGGAGTTAAAGGACTCGATTTTTTTATCGTCAAAGGCAAAGCGGCGAAGCTGATGATCCACCTCGAGCAAAAGCTCCACCCTTTCGCCCTTCGAGAGCTCATAGGGTGTGTCTATAGAAGCCCAGCTTCCTCTTGATTTTCTTCCCGTTTTCCTCCTCATACTTCGGAAAATAGGCTTCATTTACGGTTTCCCGCTCCACTTCCTCATAGGAAAATTCTCTCTTTTCCCCGCCCTTTCCCTGTACGGACAGTTTTACAGGAGTCTCCGGGTCTCTTCCGAAGGCCCAGCCCTGAATATGCAGTTTTCCTTCTCTTACTAAGGCAATATCAATCTTTGCTCTCATTTTTCTCTTACACCTCTTCCGAAGAACTTTCATTCTGTGCCGGCTGTGCTAAAGAACCGCTTTCGCAGGCATCCTGCCCCTGGCTGTTTCGAAGAACTCTCTTCGCTGATTGCTTGTTCCGAAGCACTGCTTTCGCCGCTTGCCTGCTCCGAAATACTGCTGTCACCGGTAGTCTGCTCCGGCTGTTCCGAAAAATTCAGTCTTTCTTCCTCCACCACCAACGGTCTCTTCATGACTCTTTGGTTAATGGAAAAGAATATACTCTCCCAAAAGGCCGATAAAAAAGATCTGCACAGATCCCAGGAAAAGCATTCCTATCAGCATGGGGGCCATCCCTGCGGGGAAGCGGTCCCACCAAATCAGCTTCATGATTAAATACAGTAAGCCGAAGAGCATGGAAAGGCCGGCGCAGATACCGCCGAAAAATACCGCAATGCGAAGTCCCACCTTGGTATAGCTGGTAAAAGCTCAGCATGGCGGCATCGTAGAGGGTATAGAAGTTGTTGTGAGTCACTCCCGCCCGGCGCTTGGGCTGGGTATAGGAATGTCCTTTCTTCTATATCCAAGCTCCGCCACAATGCCCTGCAGGAAGGGGGTGGGATCATCCAGAGATTTCATCACGGAAATAAAGCCCCGGTCGTAAAGACCAAAAGCCGGTGAACTGGCTGATTTGATCCACGGAAGACATTTTCCGAATCAGCTTATAGTACAGGCTACGAAGGGCGTACATTATTTTTGGACTCGTTGCTTTCGGTCTTGACCCCGATTACGATACGGTAGCCCTCCTCCCAGGCATGAACGAACTTCGGAATCATTTCCACCGGATCCTGGAAGTCCGCCGCCATTAAAATGGTGGCATCTCCCGTGCTTTGCAGCATGGCATAGTAGGGGGAATTAAACTGGCCGAAATCTTCGCATTGAAAATCGCCTTAATCCCCTTGTCCAGTTTGCAAAGTTCCCTGAATCTTCTCTCTGGTTTTGTCGGAGGAATCATTGTCGATAAAAAGAATTTCGTATTGATACTCCGGAAGTTGCTCCTTAAAGCAAAGCCTTAGAGCATTTGCCAAAGGGACAACATTTTCCTCTTCGTTATAACAGGGAACAACGATACTAATGGTTTTTTTCAAAAGAAACCTCTTTCTAAAATGCCCGTTCTGCTTAGGGACATCTTCTAAATTTCCATATATACAGCTACCTTAATGGCTCTTCTTTCCTTCATATCATAGAGGGCATCCGGAATTTTTGTCCATGCCGTGATAGCGCTTTGTAAGGAAAAATGCTTGGATGGAAGCCGGATTCCTGCACCTTTTCCAGTACCCATTCCAAATGCTTTCTGCCCCCTTGGAAAGAGAAAAGCGAAGGGTCTTCCCTGCCATCCCCTTTCCTAGGGAAAAATTTTGGCAACAATAGCCCGTCTATGGCCTTCTTCCGCTTTTTCTTTTCTCCTAAAGATAGCTCCATGTCCTGTCCCGCCATTTCCAAGGCTTCCACCTCCTCCTCGGAGCCGAAGTAGGCTACATTGCTGACAATGCCGGTACCGTATTTTACCATGTCCAAGGCCTGCGCCAGAGCATACTCGTCTCCCCCACAGATGAGAACCTTGTCCACACCCTTTTCCTTCCGTTTCCTCCCAAATGGCATTGACAATAGGAGAATGGGTGGAGTTTGCCAAAGGGTGCTTATCCTTAGGGAGAGTTGCCTTACAAGTCTTATAGTCCAGCACCACTACCGGGCAGATTTCCGAAGAAAGGCTTTCCGCCATCCTCTTGCTGTCCTCCCGGCTTCCCACTGCAAAAATCTTCTTGGCGCCCATACACTTTGCGGCAAAGACAGCCCCAAGGCCGATAGCCCCTATCCCCAATACACAAACCGTGTCTCCAGGCTTTACCTCCCCTTCTTCCGCAGCGGTAAAGCCGGTTTGCAAAACATCCACCGATAGGAGAGCGTCCTCCAAGTCCATATTCTTCGGGATTTTCCCAAGGTTTTGATCCGCATAGGGAAGGTAAAAACACTCCTGAAAGGCTCCGTCAATGGACTTTCCTAAGCTATGGGCGGAAAAGGGATGTCCCGCATGGGCTTCATTTTCAAAAACTTCAGGACTCCCCAGTCCGGAGTAATGGCGGAAATCGCTACAATCTCTCCCTCGGAAAAGTCCTTTACCTCTCTCCCCTTTTTCAGGATTCTGCCAATGCACTCATGCCCCAGCGTCAGGTCTTTCCTTTTCGGAGATCCCTGCCAAATGGTATGCACATCACTGGTGCAGGGGCTGACCAGAACCGGCGTAATCAAAACACCATGCTCTTCTAAAAGCTTAGGCTCTTCTTTTTCGATAAAGGAGACTATTCTCTCCCTCCAGTACAAAAGGCTTTCATTCGCATTTTCCTTTCTATAACTTACTACCGCTTACTATTACTTACTATTATTTACTTTTATTTACTTTTTATTTACTTTTATTTACTTTTATTTACTATTACTTACTATTTCTTTTGCTACTGCCTACAGCTCGTTGTTTCTTGTCGGCGTTTATCCTATAGCTTCCGTTTATCAAGGGCAAATCTTCCTGAAAAAACAGTCTATAATTCCTCGATCTTCTCTCCCTTAAGGCCAAAACCCTGGGGCAGGGGCGTAAATCTCTTCGAATAATTCCGGCAATTTCCTCCGTATAGCCCGGTGCCACAATCAAAATCTCCTCCACCGGCTCCTTTTGAAAATGGCTCTTATCCACAATGGGAAGGTGGGAAGCGGGGCTGTATTTTCCCTGTTTAAAGGGAGCGGAGTCAATGATATAGGCCACTTCCTCCTGTAAAGCCGTGGTGGAAAGGAGGGTTAAGCCCTGGTGGCTGGCTCCCCACACCGCCATTCTCTCCCCTTCTGCCTAAGTCCTTCCAAATGCTTTTTGATATCCTCTTGAATGGCCCTTTCATTTTCCAAAATCGGCCCGATGTCTACCTTCTGTCCAAGAGAACGGAAGGAGGTACAGTTCTCTTTTTCACTCTTCTCCAGCAAAAATTCAATGGTATCCCGATTGATGATCCTACTTTTCCACCAAGGAAAAATCCTGATCCTGTACCAAGCAAAGAAGGCTTTCCTCGCTATAGTTGGCAATATGGTCTCGAAGCAGCTCATAATAGGAACGGTGGTCTAAGATATACTGGAAGCTGGGAACGGTCAGAAGGAAATATCCTCCCATTTTCAAATGCGCATAGGCAAAGGACAGCATTTCCCCGGGATTAGGCTGATGCTCCAGGAAATTAAACTGTACCATGGCATCTAACTGCCCCTCTACCGGACGGGTTTTTCCGCTTTGCAAATGCTTTCCTTCCATACCATCTAAGCTAAAGCCCGATTCGGGAAAAGCCCTGATACAGGGAAAGGCCTGCTGCCTGCCCCTTTTCCACCAATTCCTTTTTATGCTCAATCCCAGCACATAGGGGTTCAAGCTTGGAAGCTATATCGGAACCGCTATCCACCCCGGACCACATGGCCAGAAACTCTCCTGCTCCGGCGCCCAGCTCTAAAATTAAAGGACGCTTTTCTTCCTTTTTTGCCAGAAAAGAGAGGAGCTTTCCGTACTCATCCTCCCTTAGAGCCTTCATGGTACTGCTGCCACCCCCGGCCCGAATCACATCCTTGTAGTAGGGAACAGCTTCCGTATCAAATTGCACTAGACCGCAGGATCTGCATTGGCAAAGAGAAAGGTCCATGCCCTTCTCCCTAGCCAGCTCCTCCTTTGTGGGAAATTCCTGGGCGGACTTAGGCATATTATGAAAAACAGCCAATTCCTCCAATTTTTCTCCACAGGCTAAACATCTTTTCTCTGCCATGCTTCCCCTCTTTTTCTGATAAAAATACTGATACAGCTCCTCTATCCCCTGCGAAAAGGAGATTTTCTCTTGGAATCCTCTATCGTATAAATCTTTTACGGAAGGCTTTAAATCCACCGGTCCCTCTGCATTGGAAGCTCTTTCACCGAAACGAAGAAGACTCGTAGACCAAGCTTTCTTGCCCTCTTTCTTCTCTAAAAAGGCCTTTCCCAGTGCCTCAATTTCCAACACATAGTCCTTTAGAGGGCGACTTTCCTTCCCGCAAAGGTCATAGGTACCGCTTCCGAAGCCTCCTTCCAATAAGAAGGCTATGGCTCTTGCCAAATCTCTTGCTTCCATAAAGTTCCACATTTGACTGCAAGGGCTTAAATCCATGGACTGTCCTGCCAGTACCGCCTGCACCAAAAGTTTGTACCAGGGTGCTTTCATGGTCTCCTATACCGTAAACCGAAAAGATACGAAGGTCCAAAAAGTCCATTTTGGGGCTCCTGCTCTTTCCCTTGCTTGATCTTTTCCGTAAAATTAAGGGGTTTTCGCTCCTGCTTTTGAAAGCTATACCCTTCTTCCCCTTTTCCTCCGGAAAGACCGTAGAGGGAAAAAGCTAAGCTTTGCCTTCCTGTAGCACTTACCGGCTGCGGATTTTTCCGCGTACCTCTACCGTATTCCGCCTGAGAGCCGGCAAAAAGAAAGTACTTCACGCCCCTTTGAAGCCCCCATTGGTAAAAGCCCTTACTCATCAAAAGGTTTTGCTCCTGAATCTCAGGATTTTCTCTTCCTTTGGAACCTACCCCGTCCCAAGCAAAGTGGATGATGGCATCCAAGTCTTTCGGGAGTAGAGACTCTATAGCATAGTCTCCCCGGGAGAATGCAGCTTCCCGGGAGAAACTGTCTTCTGGTTTCCTGATGGCTTCTGTCGAAGCAAGTTCTCCTCCCTCGGCAAAGTCAGAAAACGCCTTCATATCAACGGAAATGAGCTGAAGCCCCCTAAGGGACTCCAGCTTCTCTCTGTTTTTACTCTCTTTTCGAACTATGCCATACAGCTCGTGGCCTTGAGAAAGCAGTTCCTTCGCGGTATAAATCCCCAAAAAACTGCTCACCCCACTGATTAATATCTTCACAAAACTCCCTTATTGCTTAAATTTATCCCCTTTAAATGCTCTCTTTCCTACAGTATTGCCCAGTATCTTCCTTGGAAAACCTCTCCCCTATCTCTTTCTGGGATAGAGCATCAACATTTCCATCTCCTCCTCCGGAAGGAAGGGCGCTATATCCTCAAGAGGCGGGCTGAAGAGGTTCCCCTCCGCATCTCTCTTGGCACTGGACTTTGGCAGGAACTGCTGCTCCATACTTACAAATACTTCACAAATAACAGGGCCGCTCTGTCCCTGAGGTCTTTTTCAATTCCTGCTCAAGCTCTGCATTTTCCTTGATAGAAACATAGGGGTAGCCGTAAGCATGAGCCAGCTTTTCAAGGTTCGGGAAGGACAGGTCACAGCCCTCCACGCCGGAGTCCACACCGATTCCCACCAAGGGCTTTCCGAAGAAGCTGTTCTGGGTTTGGCGGATGGAATGATAGCCTCCATTGTTTACCACGAAAAATCTTAATGGGCATCTGATGATGGATAATGGTTTGCAATTCCTGCAAAATTCATCTGGATAGAGCCGTCTCCGGTCATCAAGAGAATATCCTTGCCCTGATAAGGCGGGTAAATTTCTCCTTGCCCTTCCAGTAAGGATTCTCCGAAAGACACTTTTTCTCTTCTTCGGTAAAATCCACTACGCCGTAGTAGGCACCGATAGCCGCCGGCAATCCGTAACCCATGGAAGCCACACCGTCCTGGCTGATAAAACGGGTTCCCTTTTTAATGATATAGCTCTGTCCGCCGGCAACACAGGGAGAACCATTTCCCACCACGGTAATCTGGTCTTCCGAAGCCCTCTCGAAAGCTTTTCCACAAGGGCGTAAACATTGGTCAGTTCTCCTCTCGCTGCTCAAGATACTCCGGAAGCACAGTGGGGTAGTTTGCCTGATAAAAACGGATGGTGTCAAGCCAGCTTAAGTTGGCATCCTGCTTTTCCGCCAAAATCTTTCCTGCCGCCTCTTCCCGCACAAAGCCCTTTGCCTTTTCTCTGGAAATACCCTTTCCGCCGGCAAAAAGAGGAAGCTTTTCTTCCTGATTCAGCAAATGCAGTAAGGCCTCCAAGAGAGCCTTGGCATCTCCGTGAAGCGCCAGGTCACAGTGCACGGAGGGCTTTGCAATCTCTTCCAAATCAATGTCGTTTTGCATCACATAGGCCTTGGGTGCCCACTCCCAGAAGCTGTAGCCCACCTGACGAATATTTAAACGGGAGCCAATGCTTAAAACCACATCGGCATTTTGCACCGCCAGATTTCCCGGACGGTCGCCTCTTCCTCCGGGACGACCTGCATTTAAGGGATGCTTGGTGGGGAAAATGTCCGGAGCATTCCAGCCTAAAACCACCGGAATTCCCAGCTTTTCCGCACATTCTAAGAACAAGCCCTCCGCTCCCGCAATACGAATACCGTTTCCGGTATAGAAGATGGGATGCTCACTGCTCCGAATCTTCTCTAAAACTTCCTTTGCCAGAGGAAGGAAATCCTGCCAGTTCTGAATCCCGGTCTTTTTCCTTCTGCTCATTGCTATCTTCCTCCAAAAATATGAGGATTCTTTTTCAGAAGATAAGGCCTTTTAAGAAGCTTCCTTTTCCTCTTCCTTGGCAAAAATATCTTCTAAGGGCGGTGGCGGTTTCCGGATGGCTATTCTTTACGCTGCCTGTTTCCCAGCCGTCTCCTCCTGCTGCATAACTCTCCGGAGAGAAGCCCAGCAAATCCTCTTCCTCCACCATAAAGCCCTGCACATCCACAGGAACATCCAACCAGCATGGTCCGGGACGGCCTGTTTGGCTAAGATAAATTGCCTTTTCAATGGCGTAGCGTACCCGATAAGGGTCAATCAGCATCTCACTGTATTTACACATGCAGGATACGGATTGCAGAATATCAAATTCCTGGTCTCCCATGGCTCTAAGAGCTCTTCCGGACCAACGGGCGGTATTGTCGTGACGCACCTGACCGGATAGAACCAGCATGGGGATGGAATCCAGATACGCTCCTACCACACCGGTAATGGCATTGGTTCCTCCTGGACCGGATGTCACACATACAATCCCCGGCACATTATGGATTCTGGCATAGCTTTCTGCCGCCATGGCACAGGCCTGCTCATGGTGCTGGTATAAGGTCTTGATTCCCTTATGGTGTCCTAAGGCATCATTCAGGTGCATTGCCCTCCTCCAACCACAGAGAAATTTCTGCTAAGTCCCATGGAATAACACTTTTTGGGCAATGTAGTCTGCTACACGAATCTTCATCTCCTGCTTCCTCCTGCTCTTGTTTTACATTTCTTACCTTAGATACACTTTGTAAAGCTGCTTCTTATTTACGCCATCCTAACCGGCTTACGACATTCGTTTTTACTGCTTTGAAACTCTATTTTCAGCATCTTCATGCTTTTTATAGCGCTGTCTTTTGGAATAGCCCAAAGGCATTTTCCTCGTATTCTCGAATCAAAGAGAGATTAAACCCTTCTCCGGGAGCATCTTCTCCCTCTCCTTCAAAGATATTCATACCCAAAATCTTCTGCCCCGAGGCTAAAACACAGTCCATGGCGCTACGATATTCCTGCTCGGTAAAGCCCTTTTCCGAAAAATGTCCTTGTCTATAGAACAGTATAAGGGCAGCTGCACCAAAACGAAGAAGGGAAGGAATGTGGGTCTTGGCTCTTCCGCTTTGAAAAATCCCTATCCGTAAAACAGTACAAGCTGGTGTGCATCAATGGATCCCGAACCCCCGGATGCTTTGCGGCAAGCTCCCTTCTGGATTCCAGGCTATCTCCCCCCTGCATAGGAACAAACTCATCCCCTAAGGTCATTAAAGCATCGTTAATGATTCCTTTTTCCTCTTCGGTGGCTCCCCAAAAAGCAAAATCCCCTACAATGGGGTAGGCGAACCATTACCTGCCGAAGCCAGGAATTGTGGCAAAGCGCCCTTGCCTCCCGCCTCTTCAAATCCGCCTGATGGTCAAAAAGCAGAAGAATAAAATCCTCCCGAAGCCTCTCAAAAAAATTTTTGTCAAAAAGTGCATGGAAGCACAGTCAAAAAAATGCAGTCCATAGGAGAAATATCCTTTTCCAAAAGGCTTTTTCCGAAAGCCCATACAGCCCTGCTCCAAGTTTTTCCGGATAATACCTTCCCTTTTCTCGAAGAGAAGCATACGCCTCTTTTCCATATCTTCCTTGGAAAATCAAAAAGGAAATTTGCTCTTTTTCCATGCCCTACTCCTTCTTTTTCCTCTTCATCCCTTAAGCCACTCTAAAAAACAATTTATACTATCTATAAAATATTTTTCTTATCCCGGTAAAATAATTTCTTACTCTCGATAAAACGCTTCTCTGACTCTACACCACTATGCTTTATCTCTTTAAATCTATTCTCTATCTCGATGCAAAAGCTATACTCTATCTCTATACAAAACTTTTCCCTAAGTCTATAAAGCTATTCTCTATCTCTATACAAACTCTCTATACTATAAAAGAAAAGTCTGAAAATCTCCATAGTCTAAATCCATTAAGCAAAGCCCTTTTGCAGGAGCGGTGGGGCCTGCCAAAGTGCGGTCCTTAGCATCCAAAATTTCTTCCAAGCAGGGAAAGGCTTATTCTTCCCTTCCCAGCTCCAAAAGAGTCCCTGCCAGTATCCGAATCATGTGGTACAAAAACCATTTCCTCTACAGAAAAATGCAGGTAATCCCCTCCTCTTCCAAAGAAAAACGATAAATCTCCCGCACAGAACTTCCCCCCTGTAAAAGACTTTGGGCCTTGGGATTGGCAAAGCTTCGAAAGTCATGCTCTCCCTTTAAAAGCTCCATTCCCTGGGAAATTCTCCCGCAATCCAGAGGAAAGGTATAGTGATATGCTGTCCTTCTGCGAAGGGGATTTTCCACCTTGCTCCGGCAAATGCTGTAACGATAAGCCTTCGTATGAGGGGTAAAGCGGGGATGAAAAGTCCTGCTGCACGGAGTAGGCTTCCAACACCCGGATATCCTCCGGCAAGTAGCTGTTTAATGCCCGTAAAATCTGTTCTCGCTAACCTTCCCTCCATATCGAAGGAAAGGAGATTGCCCTAGAGCATGCACCCCCTGATCCGTCCGACTGGCTCCGATAAAGTTCTCCATTTTCCAGGGAAAAAGACTACGGAGCTGCTCTTCTACCGTACCGGCAATGGTGGAAAGCCCCTCCTGCTTTTGGAAACCATGGTAGGCCGTGCCCTCATAGGCCAGTTTTAATACAATCCGCTGTTCCATCCGCTTCCTTTCTGTTGTTTAAATCAGCACGCAGAAGACAAAGCTTCTTTACCTTCCCGAAAAATATCTGCCATGCCAAAAAAGCATTCTCTCTTAGCCGTACTCTCCTTGTGATTGTATCCGGCAATACTGCCCTTGTATTCCTGTCCGTTTTATCTGTACACTTTATCTCTCCATTTTTCGGATTTTTATGGTAGAGAGACAAATCGACTTCCTATAGAAAATGCCAGTACGCCGAACAAAAGAGGTAAGAAAGATAGTCTCTTCTTTCATAGTGAAGAGGCTTCATTTTCGTTCTCCCCTCTCCCCCCTGATAGCAACGGGATTCCATGGCCAAAGCCAGGTCATAGGCTCTTCGGAAGGCGGAAACAAAGAGGGGCACTAAAATCGGCACCATGGCCTTTGCCTTCTGGATGATTCCTCCGCTTTCAAAGTCTGCTCCCCTAGCCATCTGAGCCTTCATAATCTTGTCCGTTTCTTCCACCAGAAATCGGAATAAAACGCAAGGCAATAGACATCATCATGGCAATCTCATGGATGGGCAAATGAAGTTTTTTCAAGATAGACAGCCCCTTCTCCATCCCGTCTGTCAGCTCATTGGGGGTGGTGCAAAGCGTCATCACAGAGCTGCTGAGCACCAAGAGAATCAGTCGTACCGCCATCATAGAAGCAATCCGCAGTCCTTCTTCGGTGATTTTCAGCACATAGAAGCGGAAAATCTCCCTTCCCGGTGTCAGAAAAAGATTAAAGCTCACAGACAAAAAGAAGCAGGAAAAAGGACACTTTTCAAGCCCCTCACCATAAAAGAGAAAGGAACATTGGAAAGCTTAATCAATAAAAATAAAACCAGAGCCAGAGCAATATAGGCTGTCCAGGAGTTCACAATAAACAAGGCAATCAAAAACAAAAAGGTACCGGCAAGCTTCACTCTGGGATCTAATCTATGGATAAGGGAGTCAACCGGGTAATACTGCCCTAAGGTAATTTCTCTAAGCATTTTCCCCTCCCTTTCTCTTCTGATAGGCGTAAAGAATCATTTCCTTCGCTTCCTGCACTGTGTTCTTCTTAGGGAAAGCCAGTCCCTTCTCCTCTAAGCTATACAAAAAGGCACGAATCTGGGGCAGTCCCAATCCCAGCTCCTCCATTTCCTTTTTATGGGAAAAATACCTCCTCCGGGCTACCCTGTCGGATACATTCTCCCTGATTTAAGACAAAAACCTCCTCCGCATAGCGAGCCACATCATCCATGGAATGAGAAACCAAGAGGATGGTCATGGCATAGCGCTCCTGCAAATGAGCAATCACCTGAAACAGCTCTTCCTTCCTGCAGGATCTAAGCCTGCGGTGGGCTCATCCAAAATCAAAAGCTCCGGTTCCATAGCCAGCACACCCGCAATAGCTACCCTTCGCTTCTGTCCGCCGGAAAGTTCAAGGGAGACTTCTGCCATAGCGCTTCCTCCACGCCCATGCTTCTTAAAGCCTCTTCCGCCTCTTTCTTGGCATCCTCCAAGGATAGGCCCTGGTTCTTCGGCCCGAAAAGCACATCCTCAAAAAAACCGTTTCTTCAAAAAGCTGATACTCCGGATACTGGAAGACCAGGCCTACCTTGAAACGCAGGCCTTGAAAATCAAAGCCCTCTTCCTTGAAGGAAAGTACCCCTTCCTTTTCCACTTTTCTCTTCTTTCCCTTCCAGAACAAAAAGCCCTTGTCCTGTAGAATCAGGGCAGGATTCTTCCGAAAATGAACGGAAATCTCTCCTTCCTCCGGCTTTATGAGACCGTTAAAATGCTGTAAAGGGTGGATTTTCCCGAACCGGTGTGGCCAATCAGGGCAGAAAAAGCTTCCCCTTTTTAATCGACAGATGAATGTCCTTTAAGGCATAGCTTTCCATGGCAGTACCCTTCTGGTAAATACAGGATAGATTTTTCACTTTCAGGATAAAATCCTTTTCTATTTCCTTTTTAATTTCCGCTTCTATTTCCTTTTCTTCCGAAGAAGGGGTAGTCGCTTGAGAATGCTCTTCCTCTTTCTGCTCCTTCTCTATCTCTTCCACAAAGGAATCCTCCCCGAAAATAGAAAGCAATTCCTCCACCAGCTCCTCTTCCTTTAAAATTCCCTCCGAAATCGGCATACCGGAAAGACGAAGCTCATGGGCCAGGTCGGTAATCAAAGGCACATCCATCCGTAAAGACTTTAGCTCTTCCACCTTGGAAAAGATTTCCTTCGGCGTGCCGTCCAGCACCAGCTTTCCCTGATCCATAAGAATAATGCGATCCGCATCTACAGTCTCTTCCATATAGTGGGTAATCAAAATGATGGTGATGCCCTTCTTTTGGTTCAACTCCCGAATAGACCGAATAACCTCTGCTCTACCGCTGGGATCCAGCATGGCGGTGGGCTCATCCAGTACAATGGTTTTCGGCTCCATAGCCAGGGTTCCTGCAATAGCTACCCTTTGCTTCTGTCCACCGGATAAGTGATTAGGAGATTTCAGGCGGTAGGCTTCCATATTGACCGCCTCCAAAGCATCTGCCACCCTCTTCCAGATTTCCTCTGTAGGAACACCGATATTTTCCGGACCGAAGCCCACATCCTCCTCCACCACGGAGGCAATAATCTGATTGTCGGGATTTTGAAAAACCATGCCCACCTTTTCCCGGATAGGGAAAACATTGGCTCCTCCCGACTGTCCATACCGGAAATAATCACGCATCCTCCGTGGGAATCTGTAAAGCATTAAAAAGCTTTGCCAGTGTGGATTTTCCGGAACCGTTATGCCCCAGCACACAGACAAAGCTTCCCTCTTCGATTGTGAAATTCAAATGAGAAATAGCAGAAAGTTTCTCCACTACCTCATCATTTTCATCCTTCGCACGTATTCGTAAGTACAATCTTTTATTTCTATATTATTCAAAAATTTTCTCCTAAAGAAATATACAATAAATCCTAGTCAGTATATCCCTTAGCGTGTGAAAAGGCAATGAAATGCCGTGCTAAGCGTCAGCTCATGCTTCATTATAGTCTTAATAAGTCCATTTAAATTGTTTACTCCTATGAAACACAAAGGCAAAAATGCTTTTTCCTATAAAGAAATATGCTGCACATAGCATCATTAGAATAAAAATCCTTAACGCTTGCTGTTTGATGAATCATTCGAGCGTAAAAATGGGAACCTGCCGATAGCGGATTGGTATACTGTAAATATTCCGGTAAAGAAAGGATACTGCCGGAAAGAAATAAAAACAGATAGCCCACAATGCTGACAAAAGAGGCCATTTTCGTAAAAATGAGGGTTAATGCAGAAAGTATATAGGATATCCCCATACATCCAAAGCACACCAGCATAACAATATAAAAAGTATTCAAATCGAAAGGTAAGTTTTATAAACAAAGAGGCTATTCCTATGCAAATACAAGCTTTTAACACTATTTAGCAAAAACCAAATCAAGGTTTTTCATGCTAATAATTTGCATAATGGAATAGGGTTTAATCATCAGGTTTTGCAAAGTTCCCTATTTGCTTTTTCCGTGGATATACATAAAGACGCTTCCGATAAAACACCATTTACCAAAAATCCATAAAACATAAGCAAAGAGCTTTTTCCTCTTGTTCCCCTCAGTATTCATGACTATTACAAGTAACAAAATATCTGTTAATATGCCCACAATATAATCCGGATAATAGCTGGCCGCCTCTATCAGACTTTTTGAATTCAGCCTTAATCAGTTTCATGGAAAACCTCCAGCAATATTTCTTCCAAGTCTCTTTCCTTTTTTTCTTATTTCCAGAATTTCATATTTTTATAATAGCTTTGATATATATCCTGAAAGCTTCCCCTGAACCGTGTCACATTCCGGCACATTATCCTTTATAAAGGAAACCATATATAAATCTTTGTCTTCATAAGATGTCTTTATCGAAATTCATGTACGACTCCATCCTTTAAAATCAGTATTCTACTTTTGAAGCTTTTTGTACCACATCCATTTGATGAGAGGTAAGTAAGACTGCAATTTTCTCTTTTTTTATAATGGTATTCAATATCTGAATAACGGATAACTTACTCTGAATATCCAGCCCCAAAGTAGGCTCATCTAGGAGTAAAGAGCTTCGGGGAAGACATTAGGGCAATCAATAAAGCCAACTTTTGTCGCATTCCTCGAGAATAAGTCCCTACAGCTTCATGGATTGCCTCTTCCAAGTCGAATAGAGAAATATACGTTTTGATTTTCTCGTTCTTGGAATCGATGTTCAGTAGTCCGGAAAAAAATACTCAATATTTTGCCATCCGGTAAGATAATCATAAACATTCACACTGGATTCCAGCAAAGCATTTACCTTGGAAAAATACTCTTCGTTTTTATACGTAAAAATGTCTCGCCCATCCAAGAATATAGAGCCTGCGTCTGCCTGTATCATTCGCAGAATACAGTTAATTACGGTAGTCTTTCCGGCTCCATTATTTCCCCAACAAACAGACGATTTCGCCTTCATTTATGGAAAAAAATTCAGATTCTTCAAAACTTCTTTTGCGTTAAATCTTTTCTTCAAGCCCTTGATTTCCAGCATTTACCATCTCCTTCCCTATCTGGTAGTTGCAACTGATATCGCGATACCATCATTGGATTTACATCCTGACATAATCAGTAAATGATTCGTCCAACTCAATTGTGTCACCAGCGGTGACACAATTTCATTTCCTACACATAGCATCATTAGAATAAAAATCAACTCTGTACTACCCATATAATCAAGAATTTTCTGGCCAACCTCAAGCTATTTCCTTGCGTGAATATCCTCCACGATTTTCCTGACCTCAGGAAAATCGCCTACAACGCTGTGCCCACTGTTTTCGCAAGCAATCATTGCCCTCCCAATGACCTTTGAAATATTCTTTTTAAGCTTCATCCCCCCAAAAATGGCAATACTTTTCTATAAAATATTTAGACCTTCCAAGATATCTCTATCCCGGAAGGCCCACACAAATATGCTTTAAAATATCTCTTTTGGCATACTATACTGTATTTCTTTTTTTGAATTACTTTACCCACTGCCTCTCTTTCATTTAAACGGAAGCCGGAAATAGTAGTGTTCTTCGCCATTGCCCCGTCCTCTTTAAAATAGTAGTAAACCGTGTTTCCATTTTTCCCTGTAAGAAATCCAGCCTGTTCTCATGGCACCGGAATTGTCAAAGTAATACTGCTCCTTGCCGATCTGCATGATGCCGTTAGAAAGCATGGCTCCACAGCGACCATCCTTTTCCGGACGAAGATAATACCACTTCCGGTCAATCAATCTCCAGCCGGTCTTCATATCTCCGTTGACAGGATCCAGATAGTACCAATCCCCGTAGCTGTTTTTAAACCATCCGGTTTCCATCTCCGCCTGTCCGTTGAAATGGTACCAATGTCCATTCCACTCTACCCAGGTGTTGATGGCAGGCTGGCTGTTGGGGAAACGGAAATACCACTTTCCGTTGCTTTGACTAAAACCGATAGTACTCGGAATATTGGCAGTGCCGGAATTGTTCTGTCCGCTCTGTCCATGTACCTGATTCTCACTGTATTTTCCTTCTCCGTTGGAGCGGGTGCTCTGCTGGATATCCAGAACCTCAGACTCCGCTTCCTCGGAGGACTTTCCCGCCTTCTTCTGCTCCTCGGTATAAGGAATGGTCTTTACGGAAAATGTATAGCTTCCCTCCTCGATCATCCAAGGATAGAAATTCAGGCTTAACGCATCTGTAGTAATCTTTGCCAGTCTTCTACCTTCTTTAAAAAGGCTTTACCTCATAGACGCCGGAACTGTTTTCCGGAGCAGTCCAACGAGCTCTTCCCAGAGAATTACTGTCCCACTGCAAATTATCCGCCATGGAATACTGCCCCTGAACCGCTCTTAACTGAATCAGAAGCTCAAGCTCTGTGGAACTGATTCTCTTGGCACTAATCAGAGTTCCGTTGGTCACGCGAACATTGTTGCTGTTATAGGCACCAAAGAACTGGTAATAGAGTGTGTCTCCATTGCTCTTATCCCGGCTGTCCGCCACAAGATAAATCTGCACCTTCGGGGTGCTTCCCACGGTAATATCCCCTGCATTTCCACTGTCTACCCACTGTACCGCATCAATATGGTATTTATCGCTATCTCCGGTAGAAAAATCACTTTCGCTGATATTGCCAAGGCTGTCTCCCGGATCTAGATTTCGAAGTCTTTCCTCCACCTTAATCCGAATCATGCTAATGTTGCTGGTGCTATCCCTCGCAAAAGCAGGCATGGTCAGAGAAAAAAGCAATGTCATGCTAAGGGCCAATGTGAGCCCTAAGCGCTTCCCTATATGGTTGAAAATATTTCTCATACAAATCCTCCTCTTTACATTTCCTCTTAGTATAAGGCGGGGGCATAAGGGAAAACAAGTGCTTTTCTCTTACAATTCCGGAACAGCCGACTGGTTGCAGGCGTTAAAACCTCAAGCTTTCTTATAGGCTAAAGATAATTCAAAAACATTCTGCTATCCTGTAACTCTGTTATATACATATAATAGCGATTTGATTTCTTAAGTCCTCTTAATCCACTTTCCATTGGTAAAGTCGGGAATGGCCACCGGCTGTCCTCCAAGGGCAATAGACTCCTCCGCCAGGGCGGTAATACTCATCCAGCTGGCCATATCATACACATCTATGGGCATAGGCAGGCCTTCCTGCAGGCAACGGATAAAGTCGGAGAAAATCAGATAATCCATACCCCCATGTCCCTTCTTCACCCCCACCTTCAGGTAGTCCTTCCATAGGGGATGCTCATATTTTTCCCGGAAACGCTCCACATTTCCCCACTGCTTCTTCCATTCAAAATGATCCTTTGCTCCCTCATCCCCATCCAGGAAAATAGAAGCATTGTCCTCCATATACATCCCCTTCGTACCCTGTACGGTGAAGCCTCGGGAATAGGCTCTGGGCAGGGTGGTGTCCAAAGGTCAGTAAAATGCTTTCCCCGTTACTGCATTTGATGATGGTATTGACCACATCTCCCTGCTGAAATACCGTATTTTGCAATGCCTTGTCCTCCGGCTTCTTTTCCTTGATATACTCTCTAAGCCCTGCGGCCTTGGAAGCCATGGAACATAGGCTTAGCATACGGTTTCCCCGGTTGATATGCAGCACCTTGGCAATGGGACCAAGCTCATGGGTAGGATAATTTTCCGTATTTCGATGAATATAATTGTCCAAACGGTAATGGCGATTTTCCTTTCCAAAGGAGATTTCTTCCCGCAAATCATGCTTGTATCCCCCTTCGCAGTGCACGATTTCTCCCAGAACCCCTCCTCCGCCATACGGTAAACCATCATTTCATCCCTGCCATAGACACAGTTTTCCATAAACATGATGGGAGTCTTCGTTTCCTCATGGCAATCCACCAGCTTCCAACACTCCGACAACGTATACGCTCCCCCCACTTCGGAGGCCACCGCCTTTCCTGCCCGCATGGCCGCCATAGCTATTTCACTGTGGGTATCCCAGGAGGCACAAATCAAGACAGCATCCAGCTCCTCCATAGAAAGCATTTCCCTATAGTCGGAAAAGGTCTTAGGTCTTTCTCTTCCCATCTCCACAAAGGGCATTGCCCACCTCCTGCTGCCGATCCACATAAACATCACAAAGTGCAACAAAATCCACATCCGGATGCTCGGAATACATATTTTTCACTAAGTCCGCCCCTCTTTGACCAAGTCCGATTACCCCAAGCTTCACTTTCTTTCCCATAACCTATCCTTTCCCGCCATAATATCGTGCCATTTGTCCTAATTCTATCCATCATTTTATCACGATTCCATTTCATAAAGCTTTCCCCTATGGATAAAAGATTTTCACTATCGCATACAGTAGCTTATACATCAACGTGGGAGTGAACACCCATCTTCACTATTTTTCTCAAAAAAAATACAGTAGTAGGCATACAAACACCATAACTACTGCATATTATTATACACCGATTTTTCAACAATATAGGACTGAAAAGAGGTAGTCTGAACCATACGCTACTTATGCCTTACTCACTAACAGTCAACAAAAAAGAGCTGTGACGAATCATCTTAGAAAGGTTTTCAGTAATATAGGTCTGAAAGGGGAGTCCGGGCTCAACCCTGCTTATGTCTGCACTTATTAACAGCCAACAAAAAAAGAGCTGCGAAGAATTAACTTAGACCGGTTTTCGGCAATATAGGTCTGAAAGGAAGTCCGCTCAACCCTACTTATGCCTTACTCACTAACAGCCAACAAAAAGAAGCTGCGAAGAACTATCATAGCCGGTTTTCGGCAATATAGGTCTAAAAAGGGGGTAGTCTGAGCCCGTCGGTACTTGCGAAAAACGAAGGAACTGAAGTTTTTCGCTTAGTATCCGATACGTGGCGAAGCTAGCGGGAGCGTGCCCCATTTTTTAGACCTATATTGCATAGAAAACCGTCTTACCTCTTCACAACTCCTTTTGTAGGCAAAATCAGCGAGAGCATGCCCCACTTTCAGCCCTATTTTCCATGAAAACCTTATTAATTCTTCACAGCTCCATCATCATACAAATGGCAGCAAACCTTATGCCCATTTCCCATATCCTTTTCTTCCGGCACCTTGCTCTTACATATCTCCATACACTGACTGCAACGGGTATGGAACTTACAGCCCTCGGGAGGGTTGGCCGGGGAAGGAATACTTCCTTCCAGAATAATACGCTGCATCTTGGTCTCCGGATCCGGAATAGGAATCGCAGAGAACAAAGCCTTGGTATAGGGGTGGAGAGGATTGGCAAAGATATCCTCCGTATTTCCGAACTCCACCAGATTACCAAGATACATTACCCCCACCGTATCCGCAATATGCTCTACCACGGACAAGTCGTGGGAAATAAAGAGATAAGTCAGATTATATTTTTCCCTGCAAATCCTTCAAAGGTTGATAATCTGCGCCTGAATGGATACATCCAAGGCAGATACCGGCTCATCGCATACCACAAACTCCGGATTCAATGCCAAGGCTCTGGCAATACAGATTCTTTGTCTTTGTCCGCCGGAGAACTCATGGGGATAACGGCCCTTATGGAAGGGCTGCAAACCGCAGTTATCCATAATGCGATCAATATAATCCTCGTATTCCTCCTTGGGAACCAGATGGTGCTCCTTTACCGCTTCTCCGATGATTTCTCCTACAGGAAGTCTGGGAGAAAGGGAGGAGAAAGGATCCTGGAAGATAATCTGCATCTTGGTACGCAGTTCGTTTAACTCGGACTTGGGAATATCATAAACCTCTTTTCCGTTAAACATCACATCTCCTGCGGTCTTCTCTCCGCTTAAGCGTAAAATGGTTCTTCCTGTGGTGGTCTTTCCGCAACCGGACTCTCCCACCAAGCCCATGGTGCTTCCTCTTTTTGATGGAAAAAGGAAACGCCGTCAATGGCCTTTACCTGTCCCACCACCGTATTAAAGAAGCCTCCTCTAATGGGAAGTATTTCTTCAGGCCGCGAACCTCTAAAAATATTATCTTCATTTTCCCGGACAGTCTTAGCTTCTGTCTCCTTTAAAATGCTATTTTCCATTATTTCCTCGCTTCCTCATCATACAGGTAGCAGCTTACTCTGTGGGTCTCGAGAGGCTGATTTCTCCGGGATAAGCCCCGTCACAGCAACCCTTCCGCTTGTCACAACGATCTCGGAAGTAGCAATAATTCGGCATGTTAATGGGGTTTGGCACCTTTCCGGGAATGGAATAGAGCTTATCCACATGCTTTCCTACCACAGGCTTGGAAGCCATCAAACCGATGGTATAGGGGTGGGAAGGATTGGAAAAGATTTCCTTTGCCGTTCCCGCCTCTACCACACGACCGGAGTACATCACCACCACATAATCCGCCATTTCCGCAATTACCCCAAGGTCATGGGTAATCAGCATAATAGAGGAGTTAATCTTGTCCTTTAAGCCTCTCAGCAAATCCAGAATCTGCGCCTGAATGGTTACATCCAGGGCTGTTGTGGGCTCATCCGCAATAATCAGCTTAGGAGAACAAGCCAGAGCCATGGCGATTACGATACGCTGCCGCATACCGCCGGAAAGCTCGTGGGGATACATATTGTAAACTCCCTCACTGTTAGCAATGCCCACCATTTCCAAAAGCTCAATGGTACGCTTCTTTTGCCGCCTCTTTGCCTTCATAACCGCTCTTATGGAACAAAAGTACCTCATCCACCTGATCTCCGATTTTGAAAACCGGGTTTAAGGAGGTCATAGGCTCCTGGAAAATCATGGACATAAAGTTTCCACGAAGATGCTGCATTACCGCCTCGGGAGTTTTGGTAATATCGTAAACCTTCTCTCCTGTGTTCAAACGGATGGCACCTTCCACAATCTGTCCCTGAGGCCGCTGTAAAAGCTGCATGAGAGAAAGGCTTGTTACGGACTTTCCGCAACCGGACTCTCCCACAACCCCCACAGTTTTTCCCATGGGAACGGAAAAGCTCACGGAATCCACACTCTTTACCGTTCCGGCATCTGTATAGAAATAGGTCCGAAGGTTTTCAAACTCCACCGTATTCTCCGGATTCTTCATTTCCGTTAAATACTCCGACTCCGGAACATTTTTCCGCTTCCGCTTTTTTTCTCTAAGGCAGCAGTGATTTTTCTATTTTCTTTCGATATCCTCCGGGATTCTTTCCCGGAGAGATAACTCGTCTTCTCTTGCCATTTTTTTATCCTCAACTTAACTTCCCTACAGCTTTCCAAGGCAAATGCCGGAAAGCATGATTTTTACCGAAACTGTTTAACGCTTCATCTTCGGGTCAAAGGCATCTCGTAATCCGTCTCCCCACCAGGTTAAAGGCCAATACGGTAAGTAATAGGCAAACACCGGCAGGTACTCAGATAAAGAGGTAGTTACTTAAAAACATAGGTATTGTTTACATCATTGATGATATTTCCCCATGAAGCAAAGGGGAACTTTACTCCAAGACCAAGGAAAGACAATACCGCCTCTGTCAAAATCACTCCACCAAGACTCATAGTACAGGTAACAATGAGCTGAGGAATAACGTTTGGTAAAAGGTGTCGGAAAATTCGGTTTTACGGGCTTAATGCCTGTAGCCTCCGCAGCAGTCATAAACTCCTGCTCTCTTAAGGTAAGAATCTGTCCACGCACCAGTCTGGTAATGGAAGGCCAACCGAAGAATCCCAGAATAATCATCAGGTAGAACATTCGAATCTGAGGGTCTACTCTCAAAGCATCCATAGCCGCACCGATAATGATGTAGATAGGGATAGTAGGAATACAGTAGAAAATATCTACGATTCGCATGATAAGGGAATCCACCCAGCCTCCGAAGTAACCGGAAACGCCTCCTAAAATCATTCTCAATACGGTTTCGATAATCACAACCACAAATCCGATATACAGGGATACTCTTCCGCCGTACATCAGTCTGGTCAGCATATCCATACCGTTTTTATCCGTTCCCAAGGGATGCGCCTTGCTGGGGGAGAATAGGTGTCATAAACCATTTGCTCCCTGGTTTGCAGAATATTGTAGGTCTTGGAGGTGGCATCATACTCCATGGTATAGCTTGCCTCCACGCCATCCTCATCGGTAAATGTAAAGCTGGTCTCTCCCGCCTGAATCTTCTCCAAAAGCTCTTCCTTAAACTGCCGGGAGAAGCTCACATCGCTCATAATGGCATTGACTACATATCGACTGGCATAAGCATAGGCTGTTCCGTCCTTTGTCACGGTACCGTCCTCGAGAAGGCTGTAGCTGCTGCCGGCCTCTGTAAATTCCTTTTCTCCGTTTGCCTTAGCCTGTAAAATGCTAAGCTGCTCCTCAAAGGGAATCTGTCCCTCTCCGGAAACGGAAGTCACCGTATCAATCGCCGCAAAGGCTACCGGGTCGGAGCTTCCCTTCTTGCTAATGATATAGAAGTCTTTTCCCGCCTCTTCAAAGCTGTAGTCCACACCGCCTGCAGCAAACTCCGTAAGCTTCTTTCCCTTGGCCAAGACGAACTGGGCCTGGGCAAGAGCAGGGAAGCTATCCTTTTCCGCCTGCTGATAACGAAGGTCCGTGTTCACCTTAACACCGGCATACTTCTGGCTTTGGCTGTCCTTACGGTAGAAGAGCTGAGACTCTCCGTAGGGCATCAAGGCGCTTCCCAGGAAGGAGAACAGGAACATCAAAAATCAAAACCACCATACCCAAAACCGCAATTCGGTTTCGGAAAAAAACCGCTTTGCCACCATTGCACCGGGAGAAAGGGTTTTTACACGACGATCATCATTTAAAGAATACTCGTTACTCTTCTGGGCATCTGCTTCACTATGCTCTGCTTCACTATGCTCTGCTTCACTATGCTCTTCCACATTCTGCACATTCTGCACATTCTTCTGTACATTCTCTTCTGTCACAGATTCCCCTACTGTAGTTTCATCTACAGAATTTTCTAAATCAGACATCTCTTCCCTCCTTTCCTAAGCAATACGAACTCGAGGATCTACCACGGCATAAAAGAATGTCCGTAAGAAGGTTTCAATCAGAGTCAAAACGGCGATAAACACTAAATAGAACATGGAGAACGGAATGTCCCCTGAAATCATAGCCTGATAGGAGGTGTAGCCTATTCCCGGAATGGAGAAAAGCTGCTCCGTAATCATGGCACCGGAAAATAAGGCCGGAAGCGAAGTACTCCCAGATTGTAACCAGGGTAATCAGGGTATTTCGGAAAGCATGATGATAAATCACTCGTCTTTCGGAAAGTCCCTTGGCTCTTGCGGTACGAATATAGTCGGAATTTAAAACCTCCAGCATATTGGTACGCATATAACGCATATAGGCTCCGATGCTGGCAATCAACAGGGTAAGAATCGGTAGTACCAGGTGCAGGGCAATATCCAGATTTTTTCCGCTTGGAGAAAGTATATCGTGATTTCTTCCCACCAGTCCGCTTAAGTCAAACCACTGTAATTTTACGGAAAATACCAGCTTTAATAAAGAAGCTGTAAAGAAGGTCGGTAAGGAGATTCCCGCCAAAGCAACGATGAAATCATATTATCCTCCCAGGAATACTGCTTGGTTGCCGCAATAATTCCCAGAGGAACGGAAATCAGCATTTCTAAAACCATGACAATTAAACTCATGATAAAGGAAATGCCTACTACTCTCTAAACTTCCGGGTTACCGGCACGGTGTACTTCCAGCTGTCTCCGAAGTCTCCCCGGACAGCCTTTTCCCAACCAGGCAAAGAAACCGGGAACGATTCCTTGTCCATGCCGTAAGTAGCCTCCAGCTGCTGCATCCACTCTTCAAAGCTTTTTAGAGCCGGGCTGCTGAGACTTCTGTCTGGCAATCTGCTCTAAATAGGAGGTGGGTAAGGATCGCATCAAAATATAAAGTAAGAAGGATACGATAAATAGAATCACTAGGGACCAAAATAGTCGTTTAATAATATACTTTTTCACTGAAAAACCTGCTCTTCCATATCAAGAATAGCCGCTTTCCTAATTGTTTCAGGAAATGCGGCTATTACCCGAAAAATGTAGACGGAAAATCCGTTTACTTTTACTTTGCTAATTGAAGATTCTCGACTTCAATATACCACTTGTAGAATGGGCTGATGTCCGGAGTAATGGTATCCACCTGAAGACGCTCTGCAGAGAAGATGGTTACTTCCTTTCTCTGGTAGATAGGTACTTCGCAGGACCAGTCAATAATCTTGTCAAGACAAGCCTTATACATGGTCTTACGGTATTCCTGGTCGGTAGACTCTCTTGCCTGAAGAATCATGGTATCTAAATCAGCATCCTCAATCTGATACTGATAATTAGATCCTCCGGGTGCTACGCCACCATTGGCAATGTCAGAGTAGTAAATCTGGAACATATCCGGATCCGGTGTTGCCTGCCAAGCCGCACACCACATCTCTGCCTGTCTAGCCTGTAACTTATTCCACATATCCGCACTGTTGGACATATCGTTAATAGTAAGTTTCATACCGATTTCTGCAAAAGCCTTCTGTGCCTCTGTCAAAATCATGAAGGAGGGTGATCTCCTGTTCCGGAACCGGGGATCACTACCTCATACTCCATCTTCGCCCCTGCAGGAGCTGCAGTAATCTTTCCGTCTGCTACGGTGTATCCTGCCGCCTCTAAGAAGCCTAAAGCCGCCTTCTTTGCTGCAGCATACTTATCTTCATCAGACATTCCGGAGCTATAGATAGGCTCTCCTTTACATCCTTGGAGAAAGCAATCTCATAGCCGTCATCTGTAGGCTGAGGGTGCTGCCCAGGAAGTATTGGTTATCGGATAGTTGATCACACTTGCTCTATCTCCATAATATGTACTTACTGCCAAATCTCTATAAGCTGCAAAGATTGTTGCAAAGGCTCTACGAAGGTTCTTGGAAGCATCGCTGCCTGGCTCGTGGTTAACGGACACATTGTGGGTGTTGATTCCGATATATCCATATCCTAAAGCATCTACTGCAGCGGTATAAATCTTATCTCCGGAGATTTCCCCGTTGCTGTTGGCCTTCTTAATCGCATCCGCAATTTCATTGGTATAGGATGGGTTTGTAACATCCGCTGTTCCGGTTACTACCGCATTTACACGGTCAGCCGCTGCTACATAGTTTACCTTCAGATTCTTGGTCTTTGGTGCCCCAAGGAAGTAGTTTTCATTAGCTTTCATGGAAACCACACCGTTTTCGTACTTTTCAAAGATATAAGGCCCTGCCCCCATAGGATGAGTAGTCTTTGCACGAACACTGCTCAAATCTCCCTTGGGGAATCCGAACATATTCTTCTCATAGTCATACTGAGCAGGATCTCCATAGTAATGTAATGGGGACACGGTAAGAGTTAACTGGTAAAGAGTCTGTGCATCTACCTTAGTAGTAATAACACGAACTGAATGATCTCCGGTCTTCTGAATACCGCTGATATTTGCTGCGGAGTTACCGGTTTCTACACCAACCGTATAATCCTTATAGCTTTCCATCAACTCGGTAAAGGCTGTTCCTGCACTCTCCGCAGAACTCATATCGGTCACACTGCCATCATACTTCTCTACCATAGTATTGAAGAAGTCCATAGCGGTAGCATCTTCCTTTAAGCCTTCATAACCGTAATTTGCCGCGAAGGCTGCAATGGAATCTCCTTCCTTATTGCTGCCGTTGGCAATCAAAAGTTCTTCGATCTCTTTTACAAAGGCTTCCGCTGCCTTCTTGTAATCGGTCCAAAACTTTGTTTGCTGCTCTTCCGTCCACTTGGAGAAGTCCTGATTGTCCTCTCCTGCAGCAAGAATCAACTTAAAGAGAGTTTCCATTCCCTTTCTGTACTCTTCCATCCCCTGGATTGGTAAGGAGTAGAAGGAAGCTTGTCCGTCAAAGGTAGGATCTGCATAGACATACATGGAGAAAAATAACATCATCCGCAGTTAAAGGCTTACCGTCGGAGAACTTTACATCATCTCTTAAAGTGAAGTCATAGGCAACGCTTCCATCTGCATTTTCAGTAACTGCCAGGTCGGCAATTCCCTTATAGGTATATTCTTTACCATTGTACTCTCTGCTTTCTCCCTCGATGCCCTTAAACACGATGGCACCGCTTCTATCGGTATTTAATAGGTTAACTGCAGTAAAGTTAGCTACATCCTGGTCCTGTACAGTTTCTGCAAAGAACATGGAAAACTTTGCATTAAATTCATCCTGCGCAAAAACCACGGAACCCTCAGCGCTTCCTGCCTCTCCCCCGGCCTCTCCCTGAGCCTTTGTCCCCTCTTCCGCAGACTTGGTGGATGGAGAACATCCCGCCAATGCGGAAGCGGCCATCACTGAAGCCAGCAGTGAGGCTAAGACTACTTTTCTTTTCTTCATACTACTTCCTCCTTTTAAGCATTGCCAATCCTACATCATTGCTATTATTCATCATAGGGCTACTGCTCTTCCACCTTCCAGGCAGAAAGACTCATTCTTAATCTCCTCCACAGAAGAAGAGAGAAGAAGAGAAAGCCTATCAGCAATAGAAAAACTGCTGTTTCTTCCAAGAGACCGCCGTCCCTTCTATGAAAGAGAAGCGTATATCCCTGTGCAAGCAGAAGAATTCCTCCAAAGATAGAGGCCAAAAGCGATATTTCCCTCCAAGGGAATAAAGCTTTTCTGATAATTCAGCCATCTATTCTTCCCTTATTCCCAAAATAGCTTAAGAGTCTTACAGCGGTGAGTACCAACTGAATAATACAGATTCCGTACAGCAAACTGAGATAGAGCCGATGAGATAGGGCTGCCTTAGGGAAAAATCCCGGTATCAAAAGAAAGGGAAGTTGCAGAAGATACAAAGCCAAAAGAATTCTATTTTCTCTTCTTTTGCTCTTCCTTCGGTCGCAAGTCTTTATATAACTTCTTTCTTGCTTCCACAGCTTCTTTGGACAGAACGCCACCTTTTCCGTAGGGCGCTCTAAACATTCCCATTCTTTTCTCCTCCTTATTTCTTTGACGAAACTTCCTATAACGAAAAATAATTGTGAACTCCTGAAACATTTTTTGATATTGACCAAAAATAAGGAAAATTCCTTGTTTCTCACAATAATTTAACTCTTAGATTACCTATATTTCCATACTTCGTCAATGTATTTTCCAGAATGGGAGATATTACTATTTTTATAAACAAATGAGTTTTTCTAATTTTTTTATATTTTTCTTTACTGTTTTTGCAATATGCCTTTTTGTCTGTAATTATACCGCTGTATCTATTAAGTCCCTTGTCTACTATTACCAGTATTTCTACTTTTATCTTATGCAATAGCACTATTTTTTTATCAATAAAAAGAGAGCCTAGCTCCCTCCTTTAGCAACTTTGTTCATTTCGTTTTTCAATAAGATGTTACAGGTCTTCCCTGCACAACTTGTTAAGAATCTTTATACAAGCTCTAAAAGAACTTCCATAGCAGCGTCTCCCTTACGAAGACCTACCTTAACGATTCTTGTATATCCACCATGACGGTTCTCATACTTTGGTGCGATTTCTTCAAAAAGCTTCTTTGCAAGTCTAACTTCTTGGTGTTCTTCTTTCTTCCGGCAGCTTCTGCAGGTCTGATAGTTGGAACATAGGTAGCTGCAAGAATCTGGCGACGAGCCTGCAAACGAGAAGGCTTATCCTTCTGGATGGACTTCTCTACTTCCTCATAAACGGTAGCTTCTTACCATCTTTTGACTTCTTTAACGCGCTTTCCATCAGCATCCTTCTTTTGCAACCTTTGCATTAACGACAACCATTTTCATAGTTGTCTTTCTCTTACTGCCAAAGCAATAAGCTTCTCTACCTGCTTACGAACTTCCTTCGCTCTAGCCTCAGTAGTAAAATCTTTCCATGCTCCAACAAAGAAGTAGTTAATGCACGAAGCATAGCCTTTCTCTGACTGGAAGCTCTTCTAACTTTCTATAATTTGCCATGTTTTCTCCTTATCCGTGCTTTTTAGTCTTACCGGTTGGCCTTACTGTTATCTATTCTTCCGGAAATGATAATCCCAGATTCAAATCTCTTAACTTCGCCAAAACTTCCTCAAGAGACTTTCTTCCCAGGTTACGAACCTTCATCATGTCCTCCGGTGTCTTGGAGGTTAACTCGGACACAGTATTGATTCCTGCTCTTTTAGCAGTTATAGGAACGAACACTTAATTCCAGTTCATCAATATTCATTTCCATTACTTTGCCCTTTTCGTCTTCGGGCTTATCCACCATAAGCTCTGTTGCAGCCACTTCTTCAGAAAGTGCCACAAACAGGTCCAGGTGCTGAAAAAGCATTTGTGCCGCCTTGGAAATCGCATCTTCCGGAGACATACTTCCATTGGTATATACATCCAAAGTCAATCGATCATAGTCCGTCATATTTCCTACACGGGTATTCTCGATAGACATATTTACTCTTTCCACCGGAGTATATAAAGCATCAATATTCTGATAATCCTTTGGTGCTTCTACTCTTCCTTCTGCCTTTTCTCCGGAGTAACCCTGTCCTCTACTGATAAAGAGGGAAATGGAGCCTTGGGCTCCAGCCTCTACAGTAGCAATATGCTCTGTAGGATTACTCAGCTTAAGTTCCGACTCTCCAATAAAAATCTTCAGCCAGAATCTCGGACTTTCCGGATAAATCCACGGAAACTTCCAGACTTTTCCACTTCCTCCGGCAAAATCACCGCAATGCTCTTAAGATTGGTTAAGAGCTCAGGAAACTTTCCTGAATTCCGGAAACCTTGTCTCCGGACAGATTTTTCGATCTTAATTGCAGAAATCGCAGCCCCGGGCAGAGGAAAGCATCATCCTCCGAAGAGAATTTCCTAGGGTTGAGCCGTAGCCTCGTTCCAGTGGTTCACATACGAAACGACCAAAACGCTTATCCTCTGAAATTTCAAGAATTTCAATGTTTGGTTTTGTAAAATCAAACATGCTGCCTCCTTTTTAGGCTATCATTACTTAGAATACAACTCGACGATTAACATTTCGTTTACAGGAACGTCAATGTCTTCTCTGTGTGGAAGAGACTTAATGGTTGCGCTAAGCTTCTCAGCATCCATCTCTAACCATGCCGGCACCATTCTGCCGTTGGTTACTTCCACAATATCCTTATATCTCTGTGCAGTTCTCATAGATTCTTTAATCTGAATCACATCCCCTGCGGATACAAGGTAAGAAGGAATGTTTTACAATCTTTCCGTTAACGGTTACATGACGGTGTCCTACAACCCGTCTAGCTTCTCTTCTGGTTCTAGCCATTCCCATACGGAAAAATAACGTTGTCCAGACGAGACTCTAAAAAGAATCATAAGGTTCTCACCGGTCTGTCCTGCTAACTTCTCTGCCTTAGCATAGTAGTTACGGAAAGGCTTCTCTAATACGCCATAGATGAACTTTGCCTTCTGCTTCTCTCTAAGCTGAAGACCATACTCGCTCATCTTTCTTCTTGGGTTACGAAGCTGTCTGTTGGATTTCTTATCCACTCCTAAAAATACGGGGTCCAGTCCAAGTGACCTGCATCTTTTTAAGCACAGGAACTTTATCTACTGCCATTTTTATCCTCCTAAATATCAAGTTTTTGTCGACTCAACAAGCCAACATCCCTAAAAATTGATACGCCCTTTACACCGATATGGCTTCTTCAGGCTGACCACATGGTCATACTGTTCATGTATATACTTATGCCGCTATAGGAAATATAAGAATCTCCCCGGCAAAAAGCATTATACTCTTCTGCGCTTTGGTGGGCGGCATCCGTTGTGTGGAACCGGTGTAACGTCCTTAATGGAGGTTACTTCCAATCCGTTTGCTGCTAAAGCACGGATTGCTGCTTCTCTCCGGATCCCGGTCCTTTAACCATTACATCCACATACTTTAAGCCGTGTACCAAAGCTGCTTTTACAGCAGTCTCAGCAGCCATCTGCGCTGCATATGGAGTAGATTTTCTTGAACCTCTAAATCCCAGACCACCGGCACTTGCCCATGATAAAGCATTTCCCTGAGCATCTGTCAATGTAACGATAGTGTTATTGAAAGATGATTGGATATGTGCCTGTCCGCGTTCAACGTTTTTTTCTTTACGCGCTTTTTGTCACTCTCTTACCAGTTGACTTAGCCACAGTTAAACTAACCTCACTTTTCCTTTTCTCTTCTTCCTGTATTTAAAACATGAAGATCCATTAGTTACTGTTCAGACCTTACTTCTTCTTGTTAGCAACGGTCTTTCTTGGTCCCTTACGGGTTCTTGCATTGGTCTTAGTCTTCTGACCTCTTACGGGAAGTCCCTTTCTGTGACGGATTCCTCTGTAGCAACCAATTTCCTGCAAACGCTTGATGTTTAAAGCGATCTCTCACGAAGGTCACCTTCTACCATCTGGTGTTCTGCAATATAGTTCGCCAGAGTCTTTACCTCATCGTCAGTTAAGTCCTTCACTCTTGTGTCCGGATTAACGCCGGTCTCTGCAAGGATCTTCTCTGCTGAGGGTCTTCCGATTCCATAGATGTAAGTCAAACCGATTTCGATTCGCTTCTCTCTAGGTAAATCCACACCTGCAATACGAGCCATCTTTGATTTCCTCCTGTTAATTAACCTTGTCTCTGCTTATGCTTAGGGTTTTCACAGATAATTCTGATAGAGCTCTTACGCTTGATTACTTTGCATTTTCGCAGATAGGGTTTTACTGATGATCTTACTTTCATAAGTAAAATTCCCCTTTCCTTTCACGAATTTGAACAGAGTTGCCGTATCATTCTAGCAAAAACAGTCTTGAAATGTAAAGCGAAACCCTACTTATCTCTCCAGATAATTCTTCCCTTAGATAGGTCATAGGGAGAAAGCTCAATGGTTACCTTATCTCCCGGTAAAATACGAATGTAGTTCATTCTTAATTTTCCGGAAATATGAGCCAATACCTGATGTCCATTTTCCAGTTCTACCTGAAACATGGCATTGGGTAACTTCTCGATTACCTTACCTGTAATTTCGATTACATCTGATTTCGACATACTCAATTCATCCTTTCGATAGACTTAGGATTTCTGGTCCATTGTCTGTGATTAAAATAGTATTTTCATAGTGAGCCGTAAGTCTTCCGTCTACGGGTACCACTGTCCATTGGTTCGATAAAACTCTGACTTCCGGATCCCCCTCCGTAATCATAGGTTCTATGGCCAGGGTCATGCCTGCCTGAAGCTTAGGGCCTTTCTTCTTCATACGATAGTTGGGCACTCCGGATCCATATGTACCTGGTGGCAATGCCGTGTCCCACATACTGGGTTACTACGCCGTAGCCGTTTTCTTCACATAATCTCCGATGCTTCCGCAAATATCATTTAGATAATTTCCGGGGATCGCATTTTGGATTCCCCGGAAAAAGGATTCTTTACAGTTTCTATCAGGCGTCTTGCATTGGGGAGCAATCTCCCACCGCCCATGTTCTTGCGGCATCGCTATGATAGCCCTTGTAATTTTCCCGATATCGAAGGAAACAATGTCTCCTTCTTTTTAGGATTCTTTTCTTCTCCGGTATCCCGTGAATCAGCTCCTCATTTACCGACACACAACAGGCTGCCGGAAAGTCATAGAGATGAAGAAAGCTGGGAGTGCAATTGGCTTTCCGGATGAGATCCTCCGCATACTTGTTCAGTTCAAAGGTGGACTTTCCCGGAGCTACCGCCTCTCCTACTTTTTCATGCACCTCTGCAAGAACCTTACCGGCCTCTCGCATCAGTTCAATCTCTCTTTTGGACTTAATTTCAATCATGGAGTTTCCTTTTCCACGGAAGCTAAGATTTCCTTTACTCTACTGAATACCGTTTCTAAATCCTTGGTTCCATCAATCTCTTCCAAAAATTCCTTCTTTCTTATAGAAGGAAATCAGTGGTTCTGTATCTCATGGTACACTTTCAAACGGTTCTTTACCGTATTTTCCTCGTCATCTTTTCTCTGCACAAGATGCTCACCTGCAGTTGTCGCAAATTCCCTCTTTCTGTGGCTTTAATGTTTCCAAATGGAAAATCGCTCCACAGTGAGGACAGGTTCTGCAGCCAGCCATTCTGTGAATAATCACATCGTCCGAAAACTTCTACGTCCAAAGCAAGATCAATCTTCTCTCCTTTTGGAGCCAGTGCATTCTCTAAAAGCAATCGCCTGAGGAATGGTTCTGGGGAATCCGTCTCAAAGATGTATCCCTTCGCACAATCCTTTTCTTCCAAACGGTTCAAGAGCATAGCTATGGTCACTTCATCCGGAACCAACTCTCCGTGATCAATATATTCCTTAGCCTTTAATCCAAGCTCTGTTTCTCCCTTAATATTTTGCACGGAAGATGTCTCCTGTGGAAATATGGGGTAGTGTACACTTTAGAAATACGACTTGCCTGGCTTCCTTTTCCTGCACCAGGCGCTCTAGCATGATAATCTTCAATTTGGGCCTCTTTTTCATGATGGGAAAAATCACTATGAGCCTCCTTAGTAAACTAAGGAGGCTATAGATTAGTTGTCTAAAAATCCTTTATAGTTACGAATTACCATTTGAGAATCAATAGCCTTCAGGGTTTCCAAAACCACACCTACGATAATGATTAAGGATGTTCCGGAGAAGGAGATTCTGCTGACGTTAAACACGCCGGAAATGACAATCGGAACTAATGCAATAATAGCCAGTCCTATAGCTCCGATAAAGATAATATATCGAAGGATTCCCTCCAGATAATCACTGGTAGGCTTACCCGGTCTGATTCCGGGAATAAAACCGCCCTGCTTCTTCATGTTATTTGCTACTTCCAATGGATTAAAGGAAATAGAAGTATAGAAGTAAGCAAAGAAATAGAGTAGCGCTATGTAGAGAACAAGACCAAGAGAGTAAATCGGTGCATTGGGGTTCGCCCAAGAACCGGAGTTCAATCCCATGATAATCTGTCCTACGATAGAGCTCTGATCCACCTTTAAGATCTGTCCGAGTACAACCGGCATAGTCATTAAGGAGGAGGCAAAGATAACCGGCATAACGCTGGCTGTATTTACCTTTAATGGAATCTGAGACTGCTGTCCGCCAACAAGTCCTCTTCCCTGTACTCTTCTACTATATTGCACCGGGATTCTTCTTTCTGCATCCTGCAGAACTACGGTAAACGCCACCATACAGAAAATTGCCGCAGCAATGATAATGGCTGCTACTACCATCTTCGCAGTGTTGTTTCCCATAATGAATCTCTCATATAGAGTGAGAAAATCCTGTGGAATTGCGGATAAGATATTAAAGAGAAGGACTAAGGAAATACCGTTTCCAATTCCCTTTTCCGTAATTCTTTCTCCAATCCACATAAGAAGTGCAGATCCTGCTGTCATGGCTACCACACAGATAACCACGCGGCAATTTTTACGAAAAACCGAACCCTCTGCCAAAGCCAATCAGAAGTCCTGACCCTCAAATCCTACAGCCATAGCGGTAGACTCCAAAAAGAGCCAAGCCGATGGTTACGAATCTGGTGTACTCTGTTAACTTCTTTCTTCCCTCTTCTCCATCCTTCTGCATTTCTTCCAAGGCAGGAATAGCCACGGTTAAAAAGCTGAATAATAATGGAGGATGTGATATAGGAGTAATGGACAATGCAAAAATGCTGAGCTGCTCGAAGGATCCTCCGGTCATGGTGTTAAACCAACCGAAAGCATCGTTTCCGGCCATGCTCTTAAATAAATCTCCAAAATATCCCGGATTTACACCCGGGATAGGAAGATTTGATCAAAACAATTACTACGAGCATAAGGAAAACATAAATAAGACGATCTCTTAAATCTTTTACCTTAAATGCATTTCGTATTGTTTGAAGCATTTAGATCACCTCACAGGTTCCGCCCACAGCCTCAATCTTCTCCTTTGCACTTGCGGAGAAGGCATTCACTTTCACAGTAAGCTTCTTTGTTAATTCACCGTTTCCAAGAATCTTAACGCCGTCATTTAACTTACGAACGATTCTCTTCTCCAGTAAATTCTCTAAAGTAACCTCATCTCCTGCATTGTAACGATCTTCCAATACGGAAATGTTGATTCCTGTAATTACCTTTGAGTTAGGATCTGTAAATCCTCTCTTAGGAATACGACGGAATAAGGGCATCTGTCCACCCTCGAAACCGATTCTTGGTGCTCCGGAACGAGCCTTCTGACCCTTGTGTCCCTTACCTGCTGTCTTACCATTTCCTGAACCGTGACCTCTGCCACGACGGAAATTCTGGGAGTGCTTAGAGCCCTCTGCAGGTGATAACTTTGATAACTCCATAGTCGCCTCCTTAAATCTCTTCCACTTTTACCAAGTGATTGACTCTCTGAATCATTCCCTTAGTGGTGCCATTGTTCGGAAGCTCAACAGACTGACGAATCTTCTTAAGTCCAAGAGCCTGAACGGTTTGCCTTCTGCTTAGGGATGGCACTCGATAGGAGACTTCACTAAAGTAATTTTTAATTTATCTGCCATTTCTACCCTCCCTCTTAACCTGTAATTTCTGCTACAGTTTTGCCACGAGTGCAACGAACTGCTCAGGAGTCTTCATAGAAGTAAGTCCCTGTAATGTTGCATAAACTACATTTTGTCTTGTTGTTAGATCCTAAAGACTTTGTACGGATGTTTCTGATTCCTGCCAACTCACACACCATACGAGCAGGTCCGCCGGCGATGATACCTGTTCCTTCAGGAGCCTTTTTCAGAAGAACTGTGGAAGCTCCAAACTTTCCGATGTAATCGTGTGGTACAGACTTATCCTCATTTACAGGTACAGTAACCATGTTTCTTACTGCAGCCTCTCTTGCCTTACGAATCGCTTCAGGTACCTCAGTTGCCTTACCGGTACCGCAGCCAACGTGTCCATTTCCATCTCCAACTACTACAAGAGCGGAGAATCTCATGGTACGTCCACCTTTAACAGTCTTAGCAACACGCTTGATGGCTACTACACTGTCATTTAACTCTAACTGATTTGCGTCAATTTTTTCGCGCTTCATCTTAGTGATTTCTCCTCTCGATTAGAATACCAGTCCAGCTTCTCTTGCAGCATCTGCAAGGGCCTGAACCTTACCATGATACAGGAAGCCGCCTCTGTCGAATACCACTTCCTTAACTCCCTTAGCCAATGCCTTCTCAGCGATGGCCTTACCTACATACTGAGCTGCCTCTGTATTGTCGGTAAACTGTAAATTCGCATTCTTATCTAAGGTAGAAGCTGCACACAGGGTGTTCCCTGCAGCGTCATCAATAAGCTGTGCATACATGTGCTTATTGGAACGAAAAACCGCAAGACGTGGTCTCTCAGGAGTACCAGATAAACGGTTTCTGATTCTTGCGTGCTTTTTTTGACGAAGCTCGGCTTTATTTTTCTTGCTAACCATTCTACTTTCCTCCTATTATTTCTTACCAGTCTTACCGACTTTACGACGAATAACCTCGGTAGAGTACTTAATTCCCTTACCTTTATAAGGCTCCGGTGCTCTCTTTGCGCGGATTTCCGCAGCATACTGACCAACCTTTTCCTTATCGATTCCTCTTACGAAAATAATGTTGGTTCCTTCCATTACGGTCTCAACACCCTCGGGATCTTCCATGGTTACAGGATGAGAATATCCTAAAGTCAAAGTCAGAGTCTTTCCCTGCTTTGCCGCTCTGTAACCAACACCGTTAATTTCAAGCTTCTTCTCGTAACCATTGCTTACACCTTCAACCATGTTGAACAGTAAAGCTCTGGATAATCCGTGAAGAGACTTCTCTTTCTTATTGTCATTGGGACGAGTAACCAATAACTGGCCATCCTCTTCCTTAATTGTGATTTCTTTTGCAAAGGTTCTCTCTAAGGTACCCTTTGGTCCCTTTACCTTTACTACATTGTCCTTAATCTCAACAGTAACGCCTGCCGGGATCGCGACCGGTAACTTTCCGATACGTGACATAGTATACTCCTCTCTTAAATTCTCAGTAAAATACTGTTTTCAGAAAATATATTCCGACAGATTACCATACAAAGGCAAGGACTTCTCCGCCTACACCCTTTTGTCTTGCTTCCTTGTCGGTGATTACACCCTGGTTTGTGGAAATGATTGCAATACCTAGTCCACCAAGTACTCTAGGCATATTCTCTTTTGCCGGCGTATACACGAAGACCGGCTTAGAAATTCTGCAATTCCGGAAATGATCTTCTCATTCTTGTTGGAACCGTACTTCAGTCCGATCTTAATGTCCTGGAACTTTCCATTTTCAACTAACTCGCAGCTGGAAATGTAACCTTCCTTCAGAAGAATCTCAGCAATAGACTGCTTCATCTTAGATGCTGGGATACATACGCTGTCATGTTTTGCAGTGTTTGCATTACGAATTCTTGTAAGCATATCTGCGATTGGATCACTCATACTCATTTTTACGGATATCCTTTCTTCTTATCTATGAGGATGCGCCCTATGCACTATCCTCTTTGCAAACGAAATATCTTGTGCTTTTGCACAGGATATTCGTTTTACAATCATTTTACCAAGATGCTTTTCTCACCCTGGAATTTCTCCCTTATATGCTAACTCACGGAAGCATACACGGCAGATTCCGTACTTACGAAGTACAGAGTGGGGACGTCCACAAATCTTACATCTTGTGTATTCTCTTGTGGAGAACTTTGCAGGTCTTTGCTGCTTTAATTTCATTGATAATTTAGCCATTTTTCCTCCGATTATTTCGCAAAGGCATATTGAACAGGGTAAGAAGCTCTCTGGACTCTTCGTCAGTCTTCGCAGTTGTAACGAAGATGATATCCATTCCTCTAACCTTATCTACCTTGTCGAACTCGATTTCAGGGAAAATGATCTGCTCTTTGATTCCAAGGGCATAGTTTCCTCTACCATCGAAGGCATTGGGGTTTACACCACGGAAGTCTCTTACTCGAGGAAGAGCCAAGTTGATCAAACGATCTGCGAACTCGTACATCTTCTCTCCACGAAGAGTAACCTTACATCCAATTGCCTGTCCCTCTCTGATCTTAAAGTTCGCAACGGACTTTCTTGCCTTTGTTGTTACGGCATGCTGTCCGGTAATGATTTCTAAATCACGCACTGCACTGTCGAGAACCTTGGAATTTTCTTTTGCTTCACCAACACCCATGTTGATGACGATTTTTTCAAGCTTTGGAATTTCGTTAACATTCTTATAGTTAAACTTCTTCTGCATAGCTTCTTTGATTTCGCTATTGTAAATTTCCTTTAATCTAGCCATCTTTCATTCCTCCTTTCTCTTAGTCAATAACCTTACCGGTCTTCTTAGCCACACGAACCTTCTTACCGTTCTCAAGCTTAAATCCTACACGGGTTGCCTGTCCATCAACAACAAGCATTACATTGGATGCATCTAAAGCTGCTTCCTTGCGGATAATTCCGCCCTGTGGGTTAGCCTGACTTGGCTTCTGGTGCTTGGTTACCATGTTGCAACCTTCTACCACTACCTTGTTGGTCTTTGGATCGAAGGATAAAACCTTACCCTGCTTACCATTGTCCTTACCGGTAATGATCTTTACCATATCGTCTTTCTTAATTCTACGCATCTGGCTCCCCTCCTTATAATACTTCCGGTGCGAGGGATACGATCTTCATGTAACCATGATCTCTTAACTCTCTTGCTACCGGTCCAAAGATACGGGTGCCCTTTGGGGTATTATCCTCCTTGAGGATAACTGCTGCGTTCTCATCGAAACGGATATAGCTACCATCTTTTCTTCTGGTCTCATCCACTGTACGAACCACAACGGCCTTTACAACGTCACCCTTCTTAACCTGTCCGCCGGGAATAGCGTCCTTTACGGAAGCTACAATGGTGTCTCCAATGGCGGCATATCTTCTGGTAGAGCCTCCCATAACACGGATGCAAAGAAGCTCTCTTGCACCTGTGTTATCAGCAACTCTAAGTCTTGTTTCCTGCTGAATCATATATGCTCCTTCCTTGCTCCTGTATTACTTCGCCTTCTCAATGATGGAAGTAAGTCTCCATCTCTTGGTCTTAGACAAAGGTCTGGTTGCCATTACCTTAACTGTATCTCCCTCACCAGCCTCATTGTTCTCATCGTGAGCGTAAATCTTAACGGTACGCTTTACGATCTTTCCAATAAGAGGGTGCTTCACGTGATCTTCAATAGCGATAACGATGGTCTTGTCCATCTTTGCACTAACCACCTTACCGGTACGGGTTTTTCTCAGATTTCTTTCCATTATTCTGTTCTCCCTTCTCACGCTTTCGCTTTCTCAGTGATAACAGTCTGAATCCGAGCGATGTTTTTCCGAACCTCGGTAATGCGGGCTGTATTATCCAACTGATTGGTTGCATTCTGGAATCGCAGGTTGAAAAGTTCTTTCTTTGCGGAAACCAGCTCTTCATTCAGCTGCTCAGCTGACTTTGCCTTCAGCTCTTCTAAATGGGTATTCTTTTTCATTAGTTATCACCGCCTTCCAGATCTGCCTTTGCGACGATTTTTGCAGTTACAAGGAAGCTTGTGAGAAGCAAGTCTAAGCGCCTCTCTTGCAATTTCCTCCGGTACACCGGCAATCTCGAATAATACGCGACCCGGCTTAACTACTGCTACCCAGTAATCTGTAGCACCCTTTCCGGATCCCATACGCACTCCCAAAGGCTTTGCAGATACAGGCTTATCCGGGAAAAATATCGATCAAACCTTACCGCCACGCTTAATGTATCTTGTAAGGGCAACTCTGGCTGCCTCGATCTGATTGGATCTGATCCAACAAGGTTCAGTGGAAATAATTCCGAATTCTCCATGGCTGATGGTATTGCCTCTAGTAGCCTTACCAGTCATTCTTCCGCGCATTTGCTTACGGAATTTCGTTCTCTTAGGCATTAACATAATTATTTCTCGCTCCCTTCCTTATTTTTTTCTTGGCAGGAAGTACCTCGCCCTTGTAAATCCATACCTTTACTCCTAATTTTCCATAGGTAGTATCGGCCTCAGCAAATCCATAATCGATATCTGCACGAAGAGTCTGAGAGGAATTGTTCCTCGCTATAGAACTCGCGTCTTGCGATATCAGCTCCGTCAAACGTCCGCCAACGGAAGCCTTAATTCCTAAAGCTCCTGCCTTCATGGTTCTGGACATAGCCTGCTTCAAAGCTCTACGGAAAGATACACGGTTCTCTAAGGATAACGCGATACTTTCTGCAACAAGCTGTGCATCTCTATCCGGTCTCTTGATTTCCTTGATATCGATGAAGATGTTCTTGTTAGTGATCTTCTGAACATCCTTCTTTAACTTCTCGATTTCTGCTCCGCCCTTACCGATAACATATCCCGGCTTAGCAGTAAATACGATTACGCGAACCTTATCCTCAGCTGCTCTCTCGATTTCAATCTTAGAGACATTTGCGGAATACAGCTTCTTCTTTAAAAATTCTCTGATCTTGTGATCTTCGATAAGATTATCTGCAAAGTTTTTCTTGTCTGCATACCACTTAGAACCCCAGTCCTTAATGATACCGACTCTCATACCGTGCGGATTGACTTTCTGTCCCATTCCTTGCCTCCTTACTTTCTTTCGTCCAGAATAACAGTGATGTGTGAGCTTCTCTTGAAGATTCTGTAAGCTCTACCCTGTGCTCTTGGGTGGATTCTCTTTAATGTTGGTGCTGCATTTGCAAAGCACTCTGCAACATAAAGATTCTCTCTATTCATATTGTTATTGTTTTCTGCATTAGCAGCTGCGGACGCAGAAGTTTCTTAACCAATGTGGAAGCATATCTTGGGTTATAGGTAACGATTCCCAATGCCTCTTCCAAGCCCTTGCCACGAATAGCATCTAAAACAAAGCAAGCTTTCTGTACAGACACTCTAGCATAAGAAAGCTTAGCGGAAGGTCTTTTATCTTTATTTGCATTTCTCTCTCTTTTAATCTGAGATCTATGACCTTTTGACATTTTTCATGTCCTCCTTTCTCTATGCAGATTATCCTCTTCTTTCGTCGCCGTTACCGTGATGTCCGCGGTAAGTTCTTGTTGCAACGAATTCTCCCAGCTTGTGTCCTACCATGTCCTCTGTAACGTATACAGGTACATGCTTTCTTCCGTCATGAACCGCAATGGTGTGTCCAACAAATGACGGGAAGATTGTGGAACGACGAGACCAAGTTTTCACTACTGTCTTTTGATTCTGTGCATTCAGTGCATCCACAGCCTTTAAAAGACTCTGATCTGCAAATGGTCCTTTTTTAATAGAACGTGCCATTTTTCTTTCTCCTCCTCAATTATTTGATGGCTCTACCATCACGTCTTCTTACGATAAGCTTATTGGAAAGCTTCTTCTTGTTTCTGGTCTTCAAACCAAGTGCAGGCTTACCCCAAGGTGTACAAGGTCCAGAACGACCGATTGGTGCTCTACCTTCTCCACCTCCGTGTGGGTGGTCGTTAGGGTTCATTACAGATCCGCGAACTGTTGGGCGGATACCCATGTGACGCTTTCTTCCTGCCTTACCAAGATTGATGAGGTTGTGGTCTCCGTTGCCTACTACACCGATGGTTGCACGGCACTCGATAGGAACCATTCTCATTTCTCCGGAAGGAAGTCTTAAAGTTGCATACTTTCCTTCTCTAGCCATAAGCTGTGCTGCGTTTCCTGCGGAACGAACCAGCTGTGCTCCCTTGCCGGGCTTTAACTCGATAGCATGAATCTCGGAACCTACAGGGATAGCGGACAATGGTAAGCAGTTTCCTACTCTTGCCTCTGCCTCTGCTCCGGACATAACCTTCATTCCGTCGGTTAAACCGTTAGGCGCAAGGATGTATGCCTTGGATCCGTCTGCATAAGAGAGAAGCGCGATGTTTGCGGAACGGTTTTGGATCGTACTCGATACCTACAACAGTTGCCACAATGCCGTCCTTGCTGTTTCTCTTAAAGTCGATGATTCTGTACTTCTGCTTATTTCCACCACCGTGGTGACGAACAGTGATCTTACCCTGGTTATTTCTACCGGCAGTCTTTTTATTCTTAGCCAAAAGAGATTTTTCCGGTGTCTTCTTGGTAACTTCAGCGAAGTCGGAACCGGTCATATTTCTTCTGGACGGTGTATAAAGCTTTTATATGTCTTAATACCCATTTTCCTTTTTCTCCTTCTTTCTGCGTATAATTGAGAAATTTTTTCACGCAGTTCTTAGCATTTTACAGTGCGCTGAAAATCTCGATTTCTTTAGACTCAGCAGTCAATGTAACGATTGCCTTCTTAGTCTTTGCTGTCTTTCCGAATACCATTCCTCTTCTCTTCTTCTTTCCGTCGAGATTCATGGTGTTTACAGCCTTTACCTTTGTTCCTTCGAACATCTTCTCTACAGCTTCTCTGATCTGAATCTTGTTTGCTTCAGGATGTACCAGGAAGGTGTACTTTTTCTCGCTCATGTCTGCCATGGACTTCTCAGTCACAACAGGGCGAAGAATCACATCGAAATATTGTAAGTTAGCCATTATGCGTATACCTCCTCAAGTTTTAAAAGAGCCGCCTTTGTAGCTAATACAGTGCCGTACTTCAAAACATCGTAAACGTTTAACTCGTTAACCTGAGCTGTCTTTACATTCTGAATATTTCTTGCAGAAAGCACAGTATTCTGATCATTCTGATCCAGAAGAACGAAAGCCTTGTTTACCTTGAAAGCGTCTAACATGCTCTGGAAGTTCTTGGTCTTGATCTCATCGAAACGAATCTCATCCAATACAATAAGCTTGTTCTCTGCTACTGCGTTGGACAGTGCAGACTTTAACGCTGCTCTCTTTTCCTTCTTGTTCATGCCTGTGGTGTAATCTCTTGGAGTTGGGGCAAATACTACTCCGCCGCCCTTCCACTGTGGGGCACGAATGGAACCCTGTCTTGCATGACCTGTTCCCTTTTGTCTCCAAGGCTTTCTTCCGCCTCCGGAAACCTCTGCACGAGTAAGGGCCTTCTGCGTTCCCTGACGCTTGTTAGCAAGCTGTGCAACTACTGCGAGGTGTAATAAGTGCTCGTGAACCGGTGCTGCGAAAATCGCATCATTCAGATCCATCTTGCCAACTTCCTTACCCTGCATATTAAATACAGATACGTTAGCCATTAGTATGTTCCTCCTTCCTTCTCGTCTTAGGACTTAACAGCTTCTTTGATGGTTACAAGAGCTTTCTTTGGTCCTGGAACCGCACCCTTAACTAGGATTAATCCCTGTTCTGCATCAACCTTTACTACAGTAAGGTTCTGCGTAGTAACCTTTACCGCACCCATGTGAGAGGGCATTCCCTTACCGGGAAGTACTCTGGATGGTGTTGCAGATGTACCGTTAGATCCCTGATGACGATGGAACTTAGAACCGTGGGTCATTGGTCCTCTATGCTGTCCATATTTCTTAATAGCAGATGCAAATCCCTTACCCTTGGAAGTAGCACTTACGTCTACCTTATCTCCTTCAGCAAAGATGTCTGCCTTAATCTCATCCTTAACCTTATACTCTTCTGCATTTTCAAAACGGAATTCTCTTAAGAATCTCTTGTAAGAAACGCCGGCCTTGTCGAACTGTCCCTTAAGAAAGCTTGTCTCACTTCTCTCTCTTCTCTAAAAATCCCACCTGAACTGCCTTGTAACCGTCGTTCTCAAGGGTCTTTACCTGGGTAACCACGCAAGGACCTGCCTGCAGTACAGTTACTGGAATCAACACACATTTTTCATCCCAAATCTGTGTCATTCCTACCTTTGTTGCCAAAAATAGCTTTCTTCATTTTGTTCTCCTTTCTACAGCGGAACCGGTATCGGTTCATACTAGAATATTGTTTTTCATCTTGATGTCTACGAAAACACCGGCGGGCATCTCTAATCTCTGTAAGCTGTCCATGGTCTTCTGGTTTGGATTGATGACATCAATCAATCTCTTGTGGGTTCTCTGCTCGAACTGCTCGCGAGAATCCTTGTACTTGTGCACCGCACGAAGAATTGTTACAACTTCCTTCTTTGTTGGAAGAGGTACTGGGCCGGAAACCTGAGAACCTGTCTTCTTGCAGTTCTCTACGATTTTTTTGCGGCGGATTCGTCCACAAGGCCGTGCTCGTAAGCCTTGAGGGTGATTCTCATTACTTGACTTGCCATAAAAAAAGTCGCCTCCTATCGGGTTATTGACGATAAGTTGGTGACTGTACACGCTTCCGTGCGTATCCTTTTCGAATACACACAACGCACCCGCTGCTTGGTGCTTAGATTGTAGTACAGTGACCTGCCGTCAGTTTCAAAACTTGACATTCGCTCCAGAAAGCTCTCTTTAGAAACTTATACAGTACTGCTTTCGTTTCTATAGTAATCTTTTCCTTCAACGCTATCATGCCACAGCCGTACTAAAATACCATATCAACGGCCGGAAAGCAAGATTTATCCGCATTTTCTTGCACAAAAATCAAAAACATGAGAAAAATCCTCTTATCGTTCAGAATCCTTGTTTTCCGGATTCAGTTTCCACGCTACCGTGCGTGTCGGATAAAGTATAGTAGAAGCCTTGTAAAGACCTCTTTTTCTCGGATTATAAAAATTTAGATTTTCTTTTCATCGGAAAAATCCCTTTTTGCAGTGACACTTAAAAAGTTTCTGCTCGTCAATATCCGAAATACTGCAAAAGCTTTTTCATAATGTAAAATCGGCCGGAATCAGGAATCCTCCTTCCACTGAAATCCCTGGAATCAGGAATCCGCCTCCGCTGAAATCGGCCGGAATCAGGAACCCGCCTCCGCTGAAATCTTCTGCAAAAAAATTCTCCGTATAAAGCTGGCTGCCGTCCGGCTCTATCCACATAGCTTCTACCTCTACTCCCTCATCCTGCAGCTTCTTCACAAGTTTCTTTCCCTCTTCCGCATCCAGAATAAAAAGAGCTGTGGAAAGTCCATCTGCAAGTCCGGAGTCCTTGGTCAAAATGCTTACGGAGCGATGACGGTCAGAAGGCATCCTTGTTCTTGGATCCACAATGTGGGCATAGCGCTTACCGTTTACCACATAAAAAACGCTCATAGTCTCCGCTGGTCACCAAAGAAATATCCTCGATTTCTCCCGCCACCGCAAACTGCTCTTCATCCTGTCCATCCACATAAAAAGGATTTTTCCACAGGACAAACCCAGCGTTTTTCCGTCTCCTCTTTTTCCTATGGCTCGAAGGTTTCCGCCGATATTTAGCAAATAATGCTTTGCTCCCGCATTCTCCAAAAGTTCTGCTGCCCTTTCCACAGACCAGCCCTTGGCAATGCCCCCCACATCCAGCTTTAACTCCGGATCCTGAAAATACACCGTGGAATTTTCTTCGTCCAAGATTAGGTCCTCGATATTACAATGCTTGGAAGCCTCCAAAAGAGCCCCTTCCTCAGGAAGACTTGCATTTTCCGGATTGGCTATCCCGGCCTCCCGGTAGTCATGCCAGATTCGAAGCACCGCCCCGTAGGCAATATTTACCTCTCCGTCGGTTTTATTATACATTTCCTTTCCAAACTTCAGTAAGGCCATAATTTCCGGATCCACCTTGACCGGAGCAGTGCCGGCATTTTTCATTTACATACTTTAAGTTCTGCACTCGGGATAGTCTTCATATACATCAAAGAGCTGATGCAGCTCCTGCAGGCGCTTATGCGCTGCCTTAAAGTTTTTCTGAAAGCCCGACTCGCTTCCCTCATAGCCAATCACCAAGGAAACCGTATCAAAAACATCCATAAACTGGTCCTGATAACGATTCTTCTTTCCGCAGGAGCTTAAGAACAGGCAAGAAAGCAGAACAGAAAGCGCCAAGAAATAGACAAGCCCGGCGGAGAGGCAAAAAGGAAATAGAAGCAAAAAGCAGTGTCTTTTTAGTGCGCACGATACAAAAATCCCTCTTCCTCTTTGTGACGGGCAAACCATTTCCTTTACATAGGGACAGGTAGGAAGAATTTTTCCACCCTGCTCTCTAACCTCTGCAATGGCCTTTTCCACCAAAGTTCCCGCAATCCCCTGCCCCCGAAGAAGGGTCTACAAAGGTATGGTCAAATTCATAAATCTTTTCCTCTGCTATATAATAAGGAAAAGTAATTTCAGCCAGTACCTTTCCTCCCTCTTCATAGCGAATCTGATGTTTCTCTATTTTCCATTCCATAAATTGCTCCTCTCTCATCTCTAAATAGGACTATCCTATCCTATCCTTCTGTTTTACAACAAAGTTAGTTTACTATAACACTTTTTGCACCATAAAAAAAAGCTTCTCTTTCCTCCGGTCGAATTCATTAATTTCCTCCGGCTGAGCCGAAGTCCCTCCTGCTGTACAGAAATTCTTCCGACAGCACCGGTATACTATTCTCCAGCGAAATTGAAACCCACAGGTTCTATGGAAAAGAAGCTTTTACTCTAGTTCTATTTTTTTACTTTAATTTTTTTATTTTGATTTTTGATTTTTCTTTTTGATAAGGAAAGAACTTCACTTCCCCTTGAATATATTCTCCCAAATACACTTCTCGTACACTCTTATAGCTCTGCTTTTGCAGTTCCTCTTTAAGCCATCCCTCATTTTTCCCGATAATCGCTAGAATATTCTTCTGTAGCTGCCCATCGGTAATCAGAGGGAATTTCGGATTTTCCTCCCCGTATTTCACAATAATCAGTTGTCCGTTCTGCTCATACACTGCACGCTTTACCTCGCTTACAGAGTATACCCGATTGGTGCGCAATTTAAAGGAAAGGTCATGGGCGGAAAGCCCCAGCTTTTTGCAATTCTCATAAAGTATGGCTCCGTCTTCCACCACAGGAAGGGCAATGCCGTCCAGCACCTGCTTCATTTTCACATTGTGTATCTTTTAGATAACGAAGGAGCAGTACAAGGCCACACCAAATCGCCAGTACCGCCAGATACTCCCAAATCTTGATACTGTCGTTATAAATTACACCGCCGATAATACCACCCAGTACATAGTTTTGCACTGCATCGGAGGCCGTACTGGGAGCAAGATTTCCTTTTCCGGAAATGTTGATGACAAAAATCAAGGCTAAAAATCCGATCAATAACTTTTCCGCTACCAAAATGAATGCCTGCATCTTCTTTCCTCCTACTCTCTTCAAAAAAGCCGAGAAAGAAAGATACATTTTCTGCTTCTTTCCTTCCCGGCCTGTCCCGGAGATAGAGAGATTCGAACTCTCGCGCCGGTTTCCCGACCTACCGCATTTCGAGTGCGGACCCTTCAACCGCTGGGTATATCTCCTGATTTTTTTGTAAAAACGGCGAGATAGTCTCGCCATTCTTCACAATGCCGGCGACCGGGGTCGAACCGGTATGGGATTTTTGTCCCGCAGGATTTTAAGTCCTGTGCGTCTACCTATTCCGCCACGCCGGCGCTTCAAGTTGCCTTGAAAGCGTCGCACTATTTTGCAACAGTACAATAATACAGAATGTATACTTACTTGTCAATACAGGAGAAAAAAACTTCATCATGCTTTGTGGGAGAAAAACTTCATCATACTTGTAGGAAGAAAAACTTCATCAAGCTTCCGGAGAATAGTCATAGGCCAGCCTTTTCGTTCCATCTCCCACAATGACCTCTCCGCAGTATTGAAAGCCGAAACGATGAATCGCCCTTTTTCATTACTTGATTGTTCTCATGGGTATCAATCCGAAGATAGGGATGCTGTTCCTTACAAAACTGAAAGCAAAAGCTGAGCCAGGCCGGGATTTTTCCGGAAGATACCACCCGGTGAATGACGCCATAGGCTTCATCCTTATGCCAGGCTCCTGATAGATTTCTTTATAATTAGGCTCTTCTCCTATATGGAAATGAAAGACCAGCTCAATCTCCTCCTCTTCCCCCACATAGAGGGAACCTTCCACTATATCCTGCAAAATCAGCGCCTTAGGAGGATTGTTCTTTCCCCACTGGCTAGGATTCCCGTTTTTGCCATAAATTCTCTGGCTTTTTCGTATAAAGGCATAATCTGTGCCAAAGTCTTCTGGTTTTGCTTTTTCGAATCTGCATCTCTCTATCCTTTCTAAAGGAAGTTCTGAGGTATTAGAAAGTTCTGTTTAAACCTTAATGATAACCCTTGCAGAATAAAAATAATCACTAAAATTTATCCCAAAAAAACTTGTTAAATGTATATAAGTCCAAGGCATTTTTCTTTCATTCTGATTTTTCTTTCCACTTTTTATCGGTAGAGCCAAAAATCCTTACGCTTTCCCTTATATACTCCGTATTCGGATATTATCCGTAAGTGGATATTATCCGAATGTGGAGTATAGGAGATTTAAAAAACCGGTTCTATAATCCTTTTCAGGAGGTGGATATGTCTTACTTCTTAGACCATTTTCTCTATTTATTTCTACTCTATGCTGCGATTAAAGATTTGCAGGAAAGGAAAATCCCCAAAGCCTATTTTATTCTTTTTCCCTTATTCTTTTTCTTCCTTCTTGCTTATCCTTTGATTTCAGTCATCTGAAACATTCCCTTACTACCCTTTTCTTATGGATTCTCAGTCTCTTGCTAAGCTATCCCCTCTTTTATTTTTACGGCCGCCGGAGGAGCAGACTGGAAGCTCTGTTCCTTCTTCTCCTCTAATCGCCCTAGGCGAGCCTTCCTCTTCTCCTCCTGGCCTCCTTCTTTTCTTTGATTATGTATTTCTTTTTGCCGAATAGAAGAAATTCCCTTTGCCCTTTTCTCTTTTTCTGGGTTTTCACAGCCATGATGCTGTATAAAAAGCCTTCCCGCCTTATAAAGTGTATGCTTCATTATCTCAAGTCTATTTATGCTTCTTTACCTTAATTTTCTTATTTTTCTCAATTCATTTTCCCTTGCGAAATACCGCTTACGAAAGGAAGTTTTTCATGGAAAAATTTTGGCCATCTATGATGAAGATGCCCTGTATTGTAAACGCCTCAGCCTCTATTTACGGCAAAACACCAATCTCCCTTCCAGATCTATCCCCTTCATACCGAGGAAAGTCTGGAAAAGCTTCTCAAGAAAAAAAGAGCTGGACCTCTTACTGCTCTCCGACGCAGGAAAGCTTCATTTTACTCCCAAGTCCCGTAAAACCCTTTATCTCTCGAAGAGAATCTCCTCACAAAACAAAAAAGGAGAACTATATCTACAAGTACCAGTCCGGAGATCAAATCATGCGGAAATCCTGGTGCAGTATGGAAAGCTGGAGCTTTTTGTCCGAAGGCGGGCAACATAGAGCAGAAATTTTCATGGTTTACAGTCCCCTTGGTCGTCTGGGAAAAACCGAATTTTCCAAAAGCCTTAGCCAAGGAACTGGGAAAGAACAGGAAAACCCTGTATGTCAGTTTGGAGGAATCCGCATTTTCTCCCAAGGACCAAATACAAGACAGGGAATGCTTGACAGAGGCGCTGTATCATTTTAAAAGAAAAACCATCTGACTCCCATGATTTTACGAGCTCTCTCTTATCCGAAGGATAGCTATTCCACTATTCATCCGGTTCGTAGTCCGGAGGATATCTCCAGTCTTTCCCAAAGAGATCTTTCCCTTTTTCTTGGATCGCGGAAGAAGGCGGTGTAGATGCTCTTCTTGTGGACACGGATAGCAGTATGAGTCGTTATCTGGAGTGTTTCAGTTTGGCAAAAAAAGATCTTTCTTCCGGTTTTGGAGGACAGCAAAAGCAAAGCCAAGCTCTCTGTCTTACAACAGTATCTTGAAAAATGCAGGAGAAGCCGTCTTGGAAAAAGTTTGTCCAATGTAGCCTCCCTCCTCTTTCAGAAGAAAATCCCTCTTCCCATGCTTTAGAGCAATACAGTCGGGAGCTTTTATTACGCCAGGTCTATGAAGAGGAGGCAAGGGAAGCAGAACAGTATAAGAAGATGGCTCTATAGAAAGGAGAAAAAATGCTGGCTCTGGATCAGGTAAAACAGGAAATCAAAAAAGAGCTCTTGCTGGATTTGGAAGAAAAGCAAGTCAGCGACAGCCATTTGTACCGAGAAATAGACTCTGCTCTGCTTGGCAGGAAGGATCTGGCCTTACGGGAAAAACTCTATCTGAGGTCTGCAGTCTTTGACAGCTTTCGTAGATTGGATTTACTTTCCGAGCTCTTGGATGATGGATCTGTCAGTGAAATCATGATTAACAGCCCCAAAGAAATCTTTGTGGAAAGAAAGGGACGGATGGAGCGCTGGCAGGGCTCTTTTCAAAGCGAAGAGCAACTGGCAGATTTAATTCAGCAGATTGTTTCCCGAATCAATCGTGCAGTAAATACCAAAAGCCCTATTGTGGATGCCAGGTTGGAGGACGGCTCCCGTGTCCATGTGGTGCTACCCCTATTGCACTAAAAAGGCCCCCACCGTTACCATCCGAAAAATTCCTGAGCCCATCACCATTAAAAAACTGATTCAACTGGAAAGTCTTACGGAGGAAGCAAGTCGATTTTTACAGTCTTTGGTGCGCTCTTCTTACAATATCTTCATTTCCGGAGGAACCAACAGCGGAAAGACCACTTTTTTAAACGCCCTTTCCCAGTACATTTCCCAAGGAAGAACGAATCATCACCATAGAGGATAGTGCAGAGCTGCAGATTCAATCCGTGGAGAATCTGGTCTCTTTAGAAACCAGAAATGCCAATGCGGAAGGAGAAGGGGCTGTCAGTATTTCCGACCTCATCAAAAGCCTCCCTACGAATGAGCCCTAACCGCATTATCGTAGAGAAGTTCGAGGAAAAAGAATGTTTGGATATGTTAAACGCCATGAACACCGGCCACGACGGAAGCATTTCCACCGGTCACGCCAATTCCTCTACGGATATGCTAAAACGCATGGAAACCATGGTTCTTTCAGGAGCGGATCTCCCCCTCCATCCATCAGAAATATGATTGCCTCCGCCATTGAAATCATGGTGCACCTTGGAAGAACCAAGGACCACAAACGGCGGGTTTTGGAAATTTCAGAAGTTATGGGGATTGAAAATGGAGAAATTAAACTCAACAAATTATATCAATACAATGGTAAGGTTCTTGAAAAAGCTGTCGGATCTCCATAAAGAAGACAAACTCCGTAGTCGATTATAGGGAGTACAGCATCTATCTTCGGAATATTTTTTTCCTCTGGCTGAAGTTTCTATTGCTGCTTCTACTCTTCTCCTACGCCTTTTATCAACATTATCTCTTCTTCCTTTTGCTGCTGCCCTTTAGCTTTTTCTATCCCTTCCTACTCAGGAATAAGTTAAAGAAAAAACGGCAAGATGTCTTGGTTTCCCAATTTAAAGAAATGCTCTCCATACTGAGTGCCTATCTTAGCGCGGGCTATTCTTTGGAAAATGCCTTATTCGCCTGCATTCCGGATCTGGAAAATCTTATCGGTAAAAAAATGCTATATGGTGGAAGAACTAAAGCAAATAAAACGCTCTCTCTCCATGAACCAGCCTTTGGAGGAGCCCCTTTCCCAATTTGCCCTTCGCTCCGGCGTAGATGATATTCACAATTTTGCTGAAATCTTCCTGGTAGCAAAGCGCTCCGGGGGAGACTTGATTCAGATTATTCAACAGAGCAGCACTATTATTCGAGATAAATTAAGCATTACCGAGAAATCCTCACCCTAAATGCGTCCCGGCGCTTCGAACAAAAAAATCATGAACAGGGTTCCCTTCTTTATGATTTTTTTATCTTAACGCCAACTCTCCTGAATTTTTCAGATTCTCTACACCACGGTGATGGGAAGAGTCATGATGAGCTTTTGTCTCTGCCTTTATCTCTTAGCCATGTATCTTTCTCAAAAGATCATATCTATCCCAATATAGCCATTTTCTCATAAAACCATTCTCTTGTAGAACCTTTCTCTTGTGAAACCTTTCTCTTGTAAAACCTTTCTCTGTGAAGACTATCTCTATGTAAAGGACTGTCTATGAATCTCTATAGCATAAAACAGGAACTCCGAAAATTATGGTTTCGAATTCCGGGATCAAAAGTGGAGCTGCTTAAAAAACAATGCTTTATTTTAGTGATTTCCTTGCTACTTTCCGCCCTGCTCTTTTATGCAGGAAATGAACAGCAAGTCCTACTTCCGGGAAACCAAATTCAAAGGGATCCCATTGGAGGAGTGGAGAGAAGAATCCCCCTAAATGTTTCAGGACTTCCCGGAAAGAAAAAAGAAGAAATCTATATCACTATATCTCCAAGACTCTATAGCAAGGAAGAAGCGGATAAATGTTTTTGCAGAACTGCAAAGCAAGATGGAAAGTTTAATTCTGAGTGAGGAAGACAGCTTTGATGCCATCTCCGGCAACCTGCAACTAAAAATATTTTATCCGGAAAACATCAAAAGCGACTTGGAGCTTTCCTTGGAAAGCCTATGGATTGACCAGGAAGAACAGCCTCTTCAAGACAATGATGCAAAGCTATGCAAACTATAGGGATATCTTGGAAGACTCAGGACAAATTCATCATGAATATTTAGAAAAACCGGATCCTCAGCGGAACCTTGGAAGTGGTTCTCAGCGCCAATATTCATCCTGAGGAGGAAGTGGAAGGGAAGAAATCAGCAGTTTTTCAATAACAACAATGAAATTACCTATAATTCTCCCACTTATTCCTACTATCTTCGTATTTTTACCCTTAAATCTTAGCGAATCCGAGGCCGTGGAAATGGCCCTTCAAAATACCTTGCAGTACAGTAACGAACATACTCGTTCTGAAGAAAAGCTTTTATTGCCTAAGGAAATTCTTGGGCATCCCCTGCATTTTTCCGAAAAGAAGAATTTTCGCTACTTACTGATTCCTCTTCTGGGGTTATTCGCTTGCTTTCTTCTCCCCTTACAGGCTTTAGAGCAGGAAAAGACTAAGCAAAAAGCCAGAATCTCTTCTCTTACTCTGGATTATGCTGAGCTGGTTTCCAAATTAGTGGTTTATCTGGGTGCAGGTCTGGCCATCCGAAACAGCTTTTTGGAAATCGCCAAGCACTATAACTATCTGGTGAAAAATTGCGCTCAGGAATCTCACCCCCTGTATGAAGAATTAAATACTCTTTTTAAATCAACTGGGCAGTAATGTGGGAGAAGGAGAACTTATCTCAACTTTTTCCCAAAGAATCGCTTTAAGACCCTATAGCAAGCTCATAAGTCTTATTGAACAAAAACAGAAAAAACGGCAGTAAGGATCTTTTCCCGCCAGCTCCACATGGAAATGGAGATGCCTTTTCCAGTGCGAAAGAATATGGCTAAGCGTTTAGGCGAGGAAGCGGAACCAAGCTGCTTCTCCCTTAATTCTACAGCTCTTTGTCATCATGCTGATGATTTTGTATCCTGCCATGCAGTCCCTACACTAAAAGAAAGACGAAGAGAGTTCTTGGAAAACAGCAAGGATTCTTTTTGCTCATACATTCACTTGGCAACTATGCACACACAAAAGGAGGTTACGATGTACAAATATGCATTGGAAGATGCTCATTATGCGCTGGACGCCTGGATTTTCTCCAAATTAGAACAGTGCAAGAAAAAACGAAAAGATCTCTTAAAAGGAAATGAGGCCATTGGCACCATAGAACTGGTTCTCATTATGGTGGTCTTAATTGGTCTTGTCGTTATCTTTAAGCAGAAAATTATCAAAGTGCTGGAAAAGATTATGAAAAATTGAGGAGCAAAGTAGTGGAATTTAAAGTTCTTTCTTAATCCCTCCCCTTTTTGGAAAGGAAAGATTTATGGCGAAAAACAATTCTCCGCATCAATTACGGTATTTCTTTCCCTTATCTTTGTTCTTGTAGCCGCCTTGGTTCTTACCATTGCCGAGTCTGCCAGAACCATATCTCAAAAACTTTATATGCAACGCGCCTTAAACAGCGCCATGGAATCTCTTTTCAGAATTCCACAGGCCTCTTTAGGGAAAACTACCGTATTTATGCCTTGGAATATCGGGATGATGAGCTGCTGCAGAGGAATTAGAGGCATTTGCCTCCTCTATACCGATGCTCATGACCTCTTTCCTTGCAAGATGGAAAAGGAAGACTTTCTCTTTCCAAATCGGGGAATCCTTTGCGAAGATCACTACTTTGAAGAAGAAGTGCTGGACTATATGCCGGCACTTCTGGCAAAGGATGCCATAGAATTTTTAGGAGAAAAAAAGCAGGACGCAGAAGCACTGAGCTACTCTGGAGAGACTTTCAAAAGAAAGAAACAGAATCCAAGAGCATAGGAGAATTACATATGCTCTAAGTCATAGGGATATTGAGGCTTTGGAAGGACTGATTGAAGAGATCGATAGGGAGTGTAAGAGCAGTGCGAAACAACATCAAACAGCGGCCAAAGCCCTCTCTTCTCACAATGCCTCCGCTTTTACTCCTCTTTGTAGCTTCCTTTTACGGCAAGTCTTAATCGAATTCAACAGACTGTGCCGAGATATGAAGCTACTGCAGATGCACTACGAGAAAAGGTTTCCGAGCTGCGGCAACATTTCGAGGAAGAAAAGAAGAATCTGGAAGAGGACGGTATTGCCGCTATAGAGGCTGAACTAAGCAGCTATGACAAATATTTAGACAATGAAGGAAGCGTAAGACAAAAATATTGCTTCCCTTCCTCCAAAATGCGATAGCCTAAAGTCTCAAGCCGAAAAGCGTCAAACAAAAGTAAGTGACTTTGAGGAATGGCTGGAAGAGGAAAGAGAAGCCAGAAGAAAAATGATGAGGAAGAGGAGGATGATCATAGAAGACTTATCCATGGAGATCCAAAAGCTTTTACAGCTCCGTTACAGAGGAATGGAACAGTTTTTCTCTCCCAGGCTACAGCGGTCAGGTCACAACAATCAACAAACAGAATCGAAAGGCACTGGAAAATCTCAGAAGTCTTGGAAAGAAAAAGCTCTTGGAGTACCTCCTTCCTAAGGGAGTCCCCTGCCCAAGTGATGAGGAAAAATATGCTGTCCCTCCGGAATTTTCCTCAAGTTCCAAGGCTAATCCTGCAGGTGGGACTTCTTGGAGAATACTCTTTTACGGTACTTCCATTCCTATCATAAAGAGGATAATGAAAAACCCTTCCCTATAGCGGAGCAAGAGGTATGGAGGTGGAATATCTTCTCCACCAGAAAAAGCGACTATGAAAACCTCTCGGCCCAGGTGCTCTCTCTTCTAGCCTTTCGAAGCTATGAATTTTATTTATATTATGAAAAGTCCGAAATGCGGGAAGAGGCTCAAGCTTTTGTTACCACCTTTTCTAGCTATTACGGCAAATCCTATAGTGATTGAAGTTTTCACCCTCTTTGTTATCGGTATATGGGCTTTTGCTCAATCCTTAATTGATGTGAGGCAGCTCTTGAGACGACAAGAGAGTTCCTCTTATGCACAATGAAGAAAGCTGGAGGCTTTCTCTAGAGCATCTACTTAGCTTTAGTTTGGATCAGGAAGATGGTACGCAAACGGATATCACAAAAGGACTTTCTTACCAAGATTACTGTAGAGCCTTTCTTTTTGCCTCCAGTTGCCCTGCAACAGAGTAAAATCAATGATCGCATGCTGTATTGCATGGAAAAAATATACAAAGCACTGTTTCCGAAAAAGCCGGATTTAAATTAAATCATTGTCTTTATTTTCTTTCTACCGATGCAGGGAATTAAATCCAAGCACAGTCTCTACCACAAAAGGCTTCTTGGAAAGCCTGGGACTTCGGCCTGAAAGTCGCTACCAATTTACGCTTCATTCCGACTACAAAATATAAAAATCTCAGCCATTAGCAAAATGGCTTACAATCTATTCTGTTAAAGAAAAATTTTGCAGGATTCAAAAGTGGAGTTCCGGCATCAAAAGCCACGAGAAATCTGTCGTAAACAGGCTAAGGAGGATTTATGAGCCCTCATGCATTTTCTCTTTCTTCTAAAAATGCAAATTTCAAAAAGAAAAGCGAGAAATCCCCAACCTCCCCTGCCTGCAACAACAATTTCTTGGCTCTCTTACCATAGAGGCAGCCTTTTCTCTGAGCCTCTTTCTCTTTTCCATCATCATTCTGATGACTCCCCTATTTATTTTGAATAGAGTATCCGTATCAGTGAGGCAATGGAAAAGAATGCCAGAATCCTATGCATGGAAAAAAATATCTGGAGCATTACGGCTTGAAAACCGATGTGGCTAATGTAGAACATATCGATCAGATTCTGGAAATTTCAGAAACCGCTCTGAGGACATTCTTCTCCCCGGCACGATCCGCACAGAGGGAATGCAGAATGTTCAAAGCTTTCGTTCCCATATTACAGTAGAGGATATTTTATTAGTCCTGGAATATGATGAACCAATCCCCTTTGGCCTTCTGCAAAAAAACAATATGCATCAGGAAATTATTGCCCATAGGAGGGCTTGGATTGGTGCAAAAGGTGCCCGATGGGAAAAAGAGGAAGGGCAGAAGAAGAAAAAGAGGAGGAAATGGTCTACATCATAGACGGCCCTTCCAAGGTCTATCATAAATCCTCGAATTGCAGCTATATTTCCAATGATTTTTTGAGCTGTAGCGCCAGAAGGATTGATGGAACAGGTGCAAAATATGGTGGAAAGTTTTGCCCTGTAAAAGCCTGTCACCCTGACCCTAACAGCCCTGTAGTCTATTATACGGAAGCGGGAAGGCGCTATCACAGCACTACGGATTGCCCCGCCATGCGTGCCAGCGTACATCAGATCCCGCTAAAGCAAGCACTGGCGAAGGAAGGCATCCTTGCCCCCGATGCGGATAATCTTCCCCTTAGAAAAAGAGTACTGCTTGAACAGAAAAGGAGAAAAATCTATGTTAAATCCACAGTTCTTCAGCTTCAGCAAGGAATTCTTTTTCTTCTTTTCTTTATCCTGTCTCTCTTCTTTGACATCCGAAAAACAAAAAAATCCCCGCCCTACTCTTCCTGCTCTTTTTAGAGTTTTTCTTCTCCATGGAGCTCATATTTTTGGAAGGTGTATCAAAAGCTCTTTTGCTTCTCTTCACTTAAGCGAAGTCCCTTACTTTTTGCCTCCCCTACTCTTATCTCTTCTTCTCTTGCTCCTTTCAAAGTGGAGTAAAGAAGCCATAGGTTATGGAGACAGCCTATTTATACTTCTTGCTTCCTTCTATTGCAGTTTCTATCATTTTTTCTTTCTCTTCTCCACAGCTATGCTTTTTGCCTGCTTTTTATCCATGATATTATTCCTCTATTGTAAGAAAAAGAAAAACCCCAAAAACTGTCCTTCCCTTTTTCTGCCCTGCTTTCTGCCAGGAATGCTTTACTTGCTTTTTATTTCCATTCTATAAAAACTACACAACATTCTGCTAAATATCGTAAAAGAAAATCTATAGAGTTAAAAATGTAGCCATTAAGGAGTTTTACTGCGCAAGTTCATGAAGATAGGAATAGGGATAGGGATATATAAACTAGCAAGCCCTATAGAAAAAGCTGCACAGTAACAAACTCATTTCGAAAAGGAAACACTATGCATACCATTGAAACTACTATTCTTTTAGGCATTTGTTTTCTCTGTCTTGTCCTTTTATTACAGGAAAATATTCAACTCCACGAACGAATCCGAGAAAAAGCCCAATTAGCCTATCAAAAAGAAGTGGAAAGCCACAGTTTGGAAAAAGTCCAAAAGATTATTTCAAGGTGGAACTCTATACCAGACTTTTTCTGTCGTGGAAGATCTTACTCTACGAAAAAAAGGAGAAAACGGAAATGCAGACGCTGACTCAGAGAAAGACAAGAATTCTAAAAATACAGAAAATGATGCCATTGGAGAAGAATAGTGCTGCTAAAGCGGAAATCCGCTGATAAAAACTCTAAGCAGACAAAAATCAAAACTATAGACCGGGGAAAGAAAATAATATGTCAAAACTACACTCTTCAATTTCAAAATGACTTTCAACATAGCTTTATGTACCTTTACGGTATTTCCTGGAAGGAAGAAAATCATGAGCAGAAAATATTAAAGCAATGTACCATACCCGGAACCCTTCCCTTTCGTCTATGCAATGAAGAGGGAGAAAAGGTTTTGCAATATGATTTTTCCTCTTACGAAAGGGCTTGTATATATTTTTCTCAAAGGAAAATGCGCTTATGTCATATTCATGCTCTCTTTACTTCCTTGCAAAGAGTTTTAAAAAGCATGGAAGAATATCTCCTCTCTCCTTCTCTTCTATCCATTAACTGGGAGGAGCTATTTTATGATGCAGAAAATCAACAATTCCTTTTTCCCCTGATTCCTTTTAAAGAGGAGGAACCGGAAATATCCTTGCCTTCCTTACTGGAGCAGGTATTGGAACAGATTGAAGAGGAAGATGAAGCTGCCGTTTTGGTCGCTTTTCAACTTTATCGAGCACAAAAACAGCAAAGCCTACAATTAGCTCGCATTCTACAGATTATTCATATACAGGAGCAAAGGCAAGAAAAGACTATCGGAGAGTTAAAAAAGATAGCAAGCAGTTCTCAATATTCCCTAAGGTCGCAAGCTCTGAGCTCAACACAGTCACAAACGCTGAACACTACACAATCACAAACGCTACACTCTGCACAGTCACAAACGCTGCACTCTACACAGTCCAAGATGGGGAATATGAACAAGGAGAGATGCCAAAACGACGACAAAAGAAACTAGCGATTCCATTAGCTATACAGAATTTGATTTAAGCATGGGACTGGATTCTTTTCAAAAACAGAATAACGGACTAAACGATTTTTAGCAACAATGCAGAAAAATACTTCTGAGGACGAAAGTTCTATACTTCCTCCTCTCCATCTGACAAATCTTCTATTCCGAAAAAAATCCAAAGCCTAAAAAGAAAGTTCTTTTCTCCCTTTCCTTTTTGAAGAACAAAAGAAAAAGCTACTCCAGCAGGAGCAAAAGAGGAGAAGAGTCCCCCTTCCTCTCTTTCCGATTTGGAAAAAGAAAATAAAAAGGAGGGCACAAGGGAAAATGCTTCTTAGCCTTTTCCTTATGCTTCTCCTTCCACTTCCTTATTCTATTTTTAAGGGTTCCGGCTTTTTATTCCGTTATCTTCCCTTTATTATTCTTCTGGAATTTGCTCTTCTTCTGTATTCCAGTCTGGATTATCTAATTCTGCTTCTCGCTTCCCCTGGATGTGAAGATAGTAAAAAACATAGAACATCGGAATAATGCAAACATAAGACAATACATTTAAAAGCATATTGTTGAAATCCGTGTCCAAAAATGGGGGAAGGGTTCGCTTACGTTATTCACCATATGAGCCAGTGTTGGCAACAAGAGAAATCTTGTCTTTTTCATAAAATAGCCAAGGGCAATGCCTGTTACTGCAGTATATACTGCCTGAATAAAGCTACCATGCCATACACCGAACATCACACCGGAAAGAACTGCCGGGAACCATAACATATCGGTAAACTCCTCAAAAGCTGCTGAAGATAATACCTCTGAATAGAATCTCCTCTACCAATGGTCCTACCACAACAATCGCCAAAAAGGGTCCAGATAAAGGGTCCTTGTCCAAATCATCACTACAAACCGGAAAAAGGCTTCAGCCTCATTTCCCATAAAAGGAATCATCTTTCGATAAAATCTGCAAAATTCAACCAAATGGTTGCCAATCCACCTACACCGAAGCCAATTACAACGGCAAAGAGAAGATTCTGCCACAATGGTAAGTGCACTTCCGCCTCTTTCTTTGGAAAGACCTTACGGTAAAAATATAGCAGATTACGGATAAAACCGTAGCTACCGTAGCATCAATAAAGCTTGCACTGGTGCTGGTAAAAGCTTCGCTTACAGAAAGGATGTAAATGCCTTTTTGAATAATAAAGATTACAACATCCCCGATACGATCATAAACAAACAATACAATCAGAGGTAATATTAAAAAAATAGTTTTCTTTTATCTAGTGTGTTTTCCATGTTTTCTCCTTTGTTCTTTTCCTTCTTTTTGGAACCATTTTTTTCTTCGACAATTTTTTTCCAAAAAGATAAGCCTTTTGATACTATACTTTTTCTATTTTTCTACATAAGCATAACGGTCTTTCCGATTTTTCACAGTATTTCTTTTTTTCTTTTCGCGGAATACAGCATTTTATCCGCTAAAGGCATTAGGCTACGCACTATGGCTTTTCGTAATATCCCCGATACTTAAGGTAATCTGCAAAGTAGGATAATCAGAAAAACTGTACCTGTTCCACTTTTTCTGATTCTATGCAGCTTTCTTCGAAAAGGCTTCCTCCGTAATTCTGGGGAAGCAGAGGATAAACTCATCTCCACCATAGCGAATCAGCTGGTCGGAACAGCGAACACAAGATTGAATCAGGTCAACAGAGGTTCTAAGAGCCAAATCGCCTACGGCATGACCGTAGCTGTCATTAATTTCCTTAAAATGATCAATATCAATCATAGCAAGGGCTTGGTATTGCTGTTCCTGAACTCTTTCATCATAAAATCTGCGGTTCCAAGCCTTGGTTAAGCTGTCCGCATATATAGCCGAATCCAGGTGGGTGATTTTTTCAATGATTCCGCCGGTTCCGGATACGCCCTAAAACCGCGGATTCTTCCATAGAATACACCATTTCAATCACATAGGAATGCCCTTCTACTTCCGTGTATTGAGCTACGACAAAGTAAATATCATTGTCAATAAATTCAAATTTTTCCGCCCTACTCCTTGTTTCCCAAGCTTTACGAATAGCGCAGAATTTACAGTCTCCTCTTCTATTCCAAGGAGCATCACAAACCGGATAGAGATACTCTACTCTATCCCTGTGAATCTCCACTACCATTTCCTTCCTTGGATCTATTACCCGAACAGCATGAAATGCAGAGTCTAATTCTTCCAGTCGTCGTTTGAGCGTATCATAGTCCAGATTATGCCAGGAACCTGCCCAATCCTTCATTTTATCCCTTTCCAAAAGGTTCTTCTTCCCTATACTCTAAACAATAAAACTATCGCCGAATGCTTAAAAATCCTCGTCCCGGATGCTTCTCTTGTTCTCTTGTGTAATGACAGATACCTTGTCCATATTTAAGGTATGAATACCAAAGATAACTCGTTCTGTATTTGTCCTATCATAAGATCGAATCAGCACAAAGCGCTTCCACACAAACTCATTTTTCCTATTCTTACTACGAAAATAGGATAGAAGAAAGTCTTTTTCTGCCCCCTCTACTCTTTCAGCCATAGTATCCGGGTTCAAAAACTGCCAACATTCTTTCTTATCTTCAGGGTGTACCTTTCTTTCCCACAAACTTTTCTATTTCCCGCAAGTTTGTGCTTTCATGAATTCCTCATAGCTTTCATTGACATAAACCGGATTCAAGAGGTTTTCCTTAAGATCAAACATAAAAACCATATCATACACGGTATAAAGGGACGCAAAGCCTCCTGAAATTCTTGGGTTTTCTGGAAGGTTTTTATATTGGAAAGAATATCACTCTTACCAAAAATATATTCTGCTCCCCTTTGCTTGCCACCAGCCTTGCCTGAAACTGGCAATGCATGCCACCGGAAAGAAAGTCCATGGCTTCTATTCCCTTGGACTTCTTGGCTAAATCCATAATATCCCGCATCTTATCCGTAAATAAAATACTACGGTCATTGAGCAAGCCCTGAAAATGATGGGTACCCTCATAGCCTAGCTCCAACAAGTTTTTCCGGTAGGGCTTCGTAAAATTCAAGTGCTTAAGTTGTCCGTTAATTTCCGATAAAACCGCAACAGCTTGTCCTGTTTCAAAGCCATGAATGCTGGGGCTGGACTCCGCTCTTTCCAAGTCAAAGGGAAGGGGCTGATAATATTGACAAAGCCGATTTCATCATGAGGAAACAATCCTCCGCTGTCTCGATCTCATTACTGTCTGCAACAGAAGAAAACCATTCCTTCATAGGTTCCGGCTTGGCAAAGTAATAGCCCTGCATTCTTTCACAGCCTGCTGCTTTTAGGAAGCGATACTGTTCCTCCTGTTCTACCCCTCCGCCACAGTATGAATTCCGATTTCCTTTGCCATATATAAAATGGAGGAAATAATAATCAGCGACTTCTTTCCCATATCACTGAGAAAGCGCATATCGACTTTAAAGGTATCAAACTCAAACTCTTTTAAAAGGTTTAAAGAAGAATATCCTGAACCAAAAATCATCCATCCAAACTTCATAGCCCAAACGATGCAGTTCTTTTTACGGTATCTTTCATGTACACTTCATTTTTCCATGACGGCACTTTCCGTAATTTCTATATGGATATAATTCCTCGGCAAATCGTGCTTTTCAAAAATAGCTTCCATACGGGAGAGAATATTGGGTACATCAAAGTCCAGGCGAGAAAAGTTCATAGAAATGGGAACAATAAATAAGCCTGTCTTCTTCTTTCTCCCAGTTCCCGACAAAGCTCTTCTAAAAACATAGCCATCTAAAAATGAATCTTTCTTTTCTTCTCCAGTACAGGAATAAACTCTGCAGGAAATAAAACCATATACCGGGTCTATCCAACGGGATAAGGGCTCTGCCCCTGCAAACACGCTTTGACAATCCGCGAATATTGGTCTGTAAATATACCTGAATCCATTTCTTTTCTATAGCTTCTTCGATATGGGTCTCTATATGATTTCCAGTTCCTTATCCTTGGGTTTTCTCAGTGACATCCTTCCACTCCTTTTATCCTATCTAAAGATTTTCGTCTTTTAAACGGACAAATCATAAGTATAAAAAAACTATTTATATCCTACTTTTTATAGCTTTTTATACCTTTTTATACCTTGTAAATCTCTATATTCCACATCAAAAAGTTTATAACTACTCCCTTTTCCGCATCAAAATCAAGGGCAAAGAAAAATCTTTATGCACTTCTCCACTTCAAGATTAAAAACGGAGAAATCTTTTAACTACTTTTTCCACTTTTAAGATTAAAAACAAAGAATTCTTTAAATACTTTTCCACTTTAAGGTTAAAAACAAAGGAATTCTTTAATTGCTTCTCCACTTTTAAGATTATGAGATAATGAGGGTCTTTAACCACTTCTCCCCCATAATCAGCCCCCACAACGGGAGGGACAAAGAAACAGAACCCGGTGTGGATCTTTTTCTGAGGACTTTTTATTTCTGTTTTATTTTTCCGGCTTAGTGCTTAAGCTCGCATTTTCATCCGCTGAAGCACTAGCGGCCTGATTAGCTTAGGCTTTATAGGCATTTCTTGGGAGTACACCACCTTTAGGCTTTCGATACCTCTTTTCTTACACTCCTGCGCATTACCTTGGCCAAAGGACACACCTTGGTTTCATAAATATCCGCCACCATAAATCCGGATGGATTTACTTTATTTCCCGCTCCCATGGCGGAAATAATCGGTACTCCGGCTTCCTTAGCCGCTTCAATTAAGGAGAGCTTAGCTGTTACCGTGTCCACTGCATCTACCACATAGTCATAGGCGGAAAAATCAAATTGCTCTTTATTTTCCGGCAAAAAAAAGCAGTGGAAGCCATGAACCCGGCAGTCCGGGTTGATAGAGTGAATTCTTTCCACCATAATATCTACTTTTTCTCTCCCCACCGTGTCTCTTGTGGCAATAAGCTGACGATTCAGATTGCTTAAGCAGACCACATCATTATCCACCACATCAATTTGTCCTACGCCGCTTCTTACCAAGGACTCCACAACATAGCCCCCCACACCTCCGATACCAAAAACAATGACCTTGGATTTTTTTAATTTCTCCAAGGCCTCTGTTCCCAGTAAAAGTTCCGTTCTTGAAAATTGACCTTCCATCCCTTACTCCTTAAAAAAGGAAAGGCGTCCGCGAATCTTCTTTCCTAAGACTAAAGCCAACAGTACTTTAATGGCATCCGGTAGAATAAAGGGAATAACCCCAACGGATAAAGCCTTTCCAAAATCCATGGAAAGTACCTTTCCAAGCCATAAAGTTCCTAATAAATAACAAAAAGCAATGCCCAGCATTAAGCCCAAATATTGTTTGATCGGACTTTTCGAGAACTTTTCTACAGCAAAGCCTCCGATAAAGGCAAGAAAAATCATTCCAATCAAATAGCCTCCCGTAGGACCTAAGAGCTTCTCTACTCCTGCGCCATAATTGGAAAATACCGGCAAGCCGATAAAACCGAGCAAAAGGTATAAAAGGTAGGATAGCATCCCCAGGTTTCGCCCTCAAAAATGCAGACAGACAAAGGAGACTGCAAGGTTCCCAAGGAAATGGGCACCGGCCCGATATTTAAAGAAATAGGCGACAAGATACAAGTTACTGCTGTCATAATCGCCGCTAAACTCATTTGCTTTTACTGATATTGCTTTCATACTCTTCCTTTCCAAAATACTACGCCTGATAAAAATCGAATTAATTTATCTTATCTTTTGCGTAATGAACTTAACAAAAATTGCCCTTTTTCCTTTAAAGACCAGCTAGCCTTTTCCGCCGAAGAAAAAGCTCTCTCCTTTTGAATTCTACATTGTTCCATAGGCGCTTTTTCTATCAAAGTTTTTCAGCGGACTCAGCGACTGCCTCCGACAAAAAGGGCTTCCCTCTAAAAACCAAGATAGAGAGAAACTTTCTTCTCCCAGTTCTCGTCTGAAAGATCCCTCTTCTTCCAAAGAGAGGCGCTCCACCGTAAAGTAGGGGGCATGAAGCTATCGATTCCAAATAGGCATTTTTCCCCTACGGCTTTTTCCCCTCCTTTTGTAATTCCTCCTGCATAAAAGAAGAAACTTTCTTTCTTTTCATGACCTGTAATGCCTTCTCTACATGCAGTTCTCTGGTATTTCCTTGGGCATCTTTTCTCCCATAATCATATACCCTATAGGTTAGATTGGAGTTCTGCTGCACCTCTGCCAGAACAATTCCCGGCCCAATAGCATGAACCGTCCCTGCCGGAATGAAGAACACATCTCCTACTTCTACAGGAACCTTTTGCAAAAGAGAAGGAAAACTTTCTTCCTGAATCGCTCTTCGAACTTCCTCTTCACTACATTCTTCCTGAAAGCCAAAGTATAGAAAGGCTCCTTCCTCCCTTTCCAGTACAATCCACATTTCCGTCTTTCCATATTGTCCTTCCTTGGAAAGAGCATAGGAATCCTCCGGATGCACCTGAATAGATAATGCCTGCTTTGCATCAATCAATTTGATAAGCATGGGAAAGAAGGGAAAAGACCGGGCTAAGCTTCCCGCTGCTTTTGGATGTGCTTTGATATAGTCGGAAAAGCTCTCTCCATGTGGAGCATTCGAAAAACTGATCAGGCTATCTCCATCCGGATGGGCCGAAAGTACCCAAGCCTCTGCTAAAGGAGTCTCCGGGGAGAAAATGCCAAAATCTTTCCTAAGCCTTTCCCCGCCCCAAAGATAATTTTTACAAGCAGGGTGTATTTTTCCTATTGCCATAATCCCGATTTCCTCCCACTGTCTACGGACTCACGCCGGACCATTGTTACTATCCCGTTCTCCCAGGAAATTTCCCGGTCCCGGGCCGGCGTAGAAGGGTGACCCATCTCCTGTTCTTGGCTCCAAGGTCTCTTCTTCCTTCTTCGGCAAGCTTTCGAACACGACGAATAGCTGTTTCCAGCTGCTGACTAAGGCTGTAATATTCTTCCGTTCCGTTTAATTCCTGTAGGCGCTCAATAGCCTCATTAATCATGGCCTCCGTGTCTCCATCTCGATATTCCAGGCTTTGCAGACCTGTTAATGCAGATAAGAAAGATTCCTTTTTCGCATTCTTTTGAGCATTTTCCTCCGCTTCCTTAGCTTTACTTTCCGCTATAGATTCTTGAACTCGAGACTCTTCTTCCTTCTTGGCAATATAGGCATCAATCTCATCTTTCCATTTTTCTTCAATGAGCAAAAATTCTTTTTGCTTACTAAAGAGTCTTTCCTGATATTCCTTTTTAAACTTTTCATCCGTAATATCATTTAGGGAATTTCGGATTTTCGCGAAAAGTGTTCTGGCGGTAAAGACATCCTCCAGCTTCTGAATCTTCATTGCTTCATAAAGCTTAATATCCTTCTCTACCTGGGCCTTGCTTTCCTTTTCCGCCTTCTTCTTTCGGTTCTCTTCCCCTCTGATTTTGGCAGTCTTAGAAACATAGTCGGTAATACCGGACTTTTCATCCGCTTCTTTAATTACCGTATCCGGTGCTTCCCAGTCCTCCGGTTCCAAGCCCTCATGCAGGATATCCATAGCATTCTTCCAGATTTTTCCCGCATAGGTTGCCCCGTAGATTCCCGGCATTTCCACCGGCATATCATGGCCAACCCAAATAGCTCCGCTATAGTACCTGGTATAGCCACAGAACCAGGTATCCTTGGAGCCGTTACTGGTTCCGGTCTTTCCCGCTGCAGGCATCTTATTCTTAAGCTGCAAGCCCCTTCCGGTACCATACTCCGTATTCATGGTTCCCTTCAAGATATCTGTCATAATAAAAGCTGTATCCTCACGGAAGACCTGGGTATTTTGGATGGTCTTTTCATCCGCCACTACCCCGTCCTTGTCGGATACAATCTTAATAATACAGGTCTTATTGCTGTATACGCCCCCATTGGCCAGAGTAGAATAGCCCTTAGCCATATCCACCACACGAAGGCCGTTGGTGAAACCGCCGATGGAAACCGCCAAGGCATCGTTATCCTTCACACTGATTCCGGAAAAATGCATTTTCTCCAAGTAATCTAAACCGCTTTGGATGCCGATTGCTTCCAACACCTGCCAAGCCACCGTATTTAAAGAGCGATTGGCTGCCTCTCTCAAGGTTACCGCCCCATAGTAATGATCTCCGGAATTAGAAGGCCCCTCCTCAAATTTATGGTCATCAATCACGGAAGCCGCGTTATATTCTCCCAAGTCCAAGGCAGGGGCATAGTCCAACAAAGGCTTAATGGCGGAACCGGGCTGACGATAGCTTAAATAAGCACGATTATACTTATCCTCCGTTCCTCGACCGCCGACAGTCGCCACCACATAGCCTGTTTTATTGTCAATGATAACCCCTGCTCCCTGCATGGAGAGCTTTTCCATTTTCCTGTACTTCTTGGAACTTGGATAGTCCCTTGTCCAGGGTTTCCTGTAAAATATTTTTGGATTTTTAGGATCCAGAGAAGTATAGATTTTATACCCTCCTGCCCGAAGTTCCCGATTATAAAAAGTTATATTGCTCCTCGTACTGATCCTGATAAGCTTCCTTTTTCTTCCTGGGTCTGAAAATGATAGGGTAAAGGGAATTTATTGACCTCCATCATGCGAATGGTAGCCGCATAAAGAGCATAGGGAGTTCATATAGTCTTCATCTGTACCCTTTTGCACATTTTGGGAGATCTGCAAAGGCTTCCCTATGGCCTCCTCGTATTCCGCCTCCGTAAGATAGCCCACAGTTTCCATGGACTTTTAAAACCTGATTTCTTTTCTTCAAAGCCAAATCAGGGTGACGCACCGGCTCATAGCGAGAGGGGGCATTGGAAATGCCCGCCAGCATAGCAGCCTCTTCCACCGTTAAGTCTTTTGCGCCTTTCTCGAAATAGTATTGACTGGCCGCCTCCACCCCGTAGCAGTTGTTACCATAGAAGTTGGTATTACAATAGATTTCCATAATATCGGCCTTACTGTACATCTTTTCCAGCTCCTGGGCCAACATGATTTCCACGATTTTTCGGGTAAAGGTTTTCTCCTGGGTGAGGTAGGTATTTTTCACCACCTGTTGCGTAATGGTAGATCCACCCTGCGTAATTCTGCCTCGATTCTTAATCAGCTGAAAAAAACAGCACGAAGGGTGGACTTGTAATCCACCCCACGGTGGGTTTTAAAATTTCTGTCCTCCTGGGCAATATAGGCATTCTGCAGATTCGGGGATATGTCTTCGATTTTATCGTACACAAAGTGCCCGGCATTAATAATACCGAGTTGCTGCCCCTCCGCATCAAAAACCACTGTATCCGCTCTCTTGGTTAAGTCTTTCAGGTTACTTCCTGCCAACTTGTCATAAGCAATTCCTCTGAGACGGTTCACCTCAGGACGAATAAAAATAACATAGCCCAGTACGAAAGCACAAAAAGAAACAAAAAGCTTCCCATAAACAGCCTGCGGATAAAACGAAAGGCAGAGGATTTCTTCTTTCCTCTTCTGTGTTTTCTCTCCCTTCTCTTATCTCTTTTCCCATACTCCACCTCATATCTCATCGATGCTCTCGTTTCCTTCTAAAAACAAGCTTCATCTTCTTTGTATATCTTTTGATCTTTATCTTCTTATGTCTTTTGGTCCTTGGTCTTTGGTCTTAATCTCTTATCTTCTTCCTATATCTTTTACCTTACAGCGTAACTCTTTGCCATCTTAGCAAAAAAACTTCAGAGAATCAGAAAATATTTTGAAAGAACTTCTTAGAATAAGACAAATTTCTGATAAAAAAATTACAGATTTCTCTTCTAGAGATTCGTCTTAGCATTTGTAGTATATTTTAGGAATCAAAGAAACGGCACAAAGTTCTTTAGAACCCTGTGCCGAAGTCTTATTTTGCATAATCTACTGCTCTTGACTCTCTAATAATGTTAACCTTAATTACACCAGGATACTGCATCTGCTCCTGAATCTGCTGAGAAATATTTCTTGCCATAATGGTCATATCATCATCGCTCACTTCTTCCGGCACTACCATAATACGAACTTCCCGTCCGGCCTGTACCGCAAAGGATTTCTCTACCCCGTGGTAAGAGTTGGCAATCTCTTCCAATTCCTTCAAACGGTTGGTATAGGTCTCTAAAGCCTTTCTTCTGGCTCCCGGTCTTGCTGCAGAAATAGCATCCGCTGCTGCCACAATAAAGGAAGTCAAGGATGTAGGCTCCGTTCCGCCATGGTGGGAAGCTACTGCATTGATAACCGGTTCCGGCTCATGGTACTTCTGACAAAGCTCGATTCCCAAATCCACATGGGTTCCTCTACTTCATGGTCAATGGCTTTTACCGATATCATGTAAAAAGACCAGCACGCTTAGCCATACGCACATCCAAGCCCAGCTCCTGTGCCAAAAAGTCCGAAAATCTGCGCCACCTCTACAGAGTGCTGTAATGCATTCTGACCGAAGGATGTACGGAACTTCATTCTTCCCAAAAGGAAAACAAGTTCCGGATGTACACCGTGGATGCCCAATTCCAAGAGAGTAGACTCTCCCTCTTCCTTGATGCTGTCGTGTACTTCCTTACGGCTCTTCTCCACCACTTCTTCAATACGAGCAGGGTGAATTCTTCCGTCTACAATCAACTTTTCCAGTGCAATTCTGGCTACTTCTCTACGAATCGGATCGAATCCGGACAATACCACAGCTTCCGGTGTATCATCAATAATCAATTCTACTCCGGTAAGTTGCTCTAAGGTGCGAATATTTCTACCCTCTCGTCCGATAATTCTTCCCTTCATTTCATCGTTGGGAAGCTGTACTACGGAAACAGTAGACTCTGTTACCTGATCAGCCGCACAACGCTGAATCGCTTCTACGATGTACTCTCTGGCGGTTTTCTCCGCCTCTTCCTTGGCTCTTGCCTCGTATTCCCGGATAAACAGGGCTGTATCGTGTTTGATACTCTCCTCTACAGAGTGAAGCAATTCCTGTCTAGCTCTGATCCTTGGTCAAGCCGGAAACTCTCTCCAACTCAATCAACTTCTGATTATGGAGCTGTTCAATTTCCTCTTCCCTGGTGTGTAGGCCTTCCTCTTTTCTTTGGAGATCTGCTTCCTTCTTCTCTAAGCTTGCAGCTTTTTTCTCGGAGCTTTCTTCCCTCTTTAAAATTCTCTTCTCAAGGTCGGAAATTTCTCTTCGCCGGTCCTTAATCTCCTTGTCTAACTCATTCTTTGCCTTTAGTGCTTCTTCTTTTGCCTCTAATAACGCTTCTCTTTTCTTATTTTCTGCGGTGCGAATGGCATCATCAATAATTTCCCTGGACTTCTCCTCAGCTGTTCCTACTTTCCGAGCATAATTACTTCTTTCTTTATTCTGTCCAAGGATGAACATGATTGCCCCCACCACTGCTGCCACTACAACAATAATGGCGATTCCCAATGGGTTCAATGTTTGTACCTCCTTCACTATTCTTTTGTTAATGTACAAATATGTGAAGCAAAGCAGGGTTGGCTAAGCCAAAATCCCTTGCAAAAATCTCTCTGTTACCATATTCAACCTTTTAACAATAGTATTTTTAGGGATAGGAATACTTGTGTCAATGAGAACTATCTCCATGGTTTATTGGAACACCGCCATCATTTTCTTGGAAATGCTTTCTCCCACTCCCCATAATATTGTTCAGGAACAATATTTCATCGATGCCCTTTTTCTTGCACAAGGCTGAAAGCATTTTTCTGATAATGCCGGTAGTCTACACATACACATTCCGATAATCCTGAGCTAAAAGTGGCACAAAGGCGTTCCCTGTAGGAATCCTTTAAAACCAAAAATGCTCTTCTGCCGAGGAGCCTCTTCATTATGAATCTCCACATAAGCATGGTCTCCCATCATAAAGCTGTTGTATTTGTTACCGGGTAGCATTTGGCCGGCATCATAAATCAGCTTTCCCTCCTGCAAAGCGCCTCCCTGATCCGTAAACTGCATGCTATTCATGCTTCCCTGGTAGGCAGTAACTTCGTCCGGATGGGCTTTTAAGCTTTCGGGCCTATTCATAAAGAAGTAAAAGGTGCCGTAAAAGTTGGGAAAATCCATTTTTTGGTACGCGGATAAGGGCTTTGTACTATAGCCCTTGGATTTACAAAATTCCTGATAAGCATAGTAAGCCCCCAACTGGGTCCAGTGATGATCCGTCCTAAAGTAAATGTATTCATTTTTATGGGCAGCAAGGCTGTCATAAACATTTACCGTATTGATACTCTTCTCCATCAAGCTATAGCTATAGGCAATGGCCTGGTCCATTCCGGAAGAAGCCAGCTTCTCCTGCACCTCAGGATCCAACATAATGCCAAAGGAATTGGGCACAATCATGGCGCTTACTTCCACCTTGGGGAACAGTGCCTGCACCGTATTTAACAAAGACGCATAGGAGCGCACCGCCTTTTCACTGAAATAATAGAGCTCATAAGCGGAATCTCCATTTAGATACAGGCTTCCAATCTGCTCTCCGCCAATATTTTCCGCCTCTCCCGCCTTTTGAATCTGTAGATTCCCCTCTGCATCCGTTTCAAAATTGCTGTTTTCCTGCTTCTTCTTATTTTCTGCTGCATTTTGCCTTTCTTCTTTCGAAAGCCTGTTCTTTTTCTTCCGCTTTCTCTGTGTTGCTTTTATCTATGTTGCTTGTATTTTCCTTTCCCTCTTCCGCTTTCGCCTTTGCTTCCTTCCCTTCTGCCGGGGACTCTTCCTCCGATGCACTTTTTTCTACTGCAAAGGTTTCCGCCAAAGCCCCCTCTCCGGTAGGGATTTCTTCTTTGACCTGCTCTCCTCCCCCGTAAATCTGTTCTCCCTGAAATCCATAGAAAGCCTTGGTTTTAGAAGCCAAAAGTATCCACTCCTCTTTTCCGGGATAGCTATCCTGATACCAGGCAGTAATATCCCGAAAATAAGTTCCCGAAAAAAGCCCCTGAACGGATAATGCAGGAAATTTCTTCAGTTCTCTTTTTTCCGCATCAGAATATCCGGGTCTAAGAGGTAAAAAGTATCCCCAGCACAAAAAGACAAGACATAAGTCCCATCATAGTCAAAGAAAAATACCTTGGCATGAGGAAAAATCCTTCTTGGGTTTTTCTGATAAATTTCCGGAAGCATATACCACAGGTTTTTTTTCTTCCGGCATTCTCTCTTCTGTGACTGTCTCCTCTGTAGCTGTCTCTTCTATATTCATTATCTTCTCTTTCAATTCTATTGCATTTTCTTCTCTGCGTACTTCTTCTCTTCCCTGATCGTCCATTCCTATATACTCCTGCATCTTTTTTATGTCTTTTATATACTCTAGTGCCTATAAAACCGTCCCACTAAGCCGCGATTTTTATTGGTCAAAGCGACTCTTTCTACACATCAACAATCTTCTGCTTCTTCTCTAGAACTGATTGTACAAAAACGGCATATAGCTCTGTCCTGCCATAAGGGCAAAGGACAGCAGTAAAAAGGGCAATCGCCGCCAGTAACTTTCCCCAGAAATACAGTTGTTCAGCATGGTCTAAAAAGAAGATACTCAGCTTCGTTCTTCTTTGGATTCTCCGAAGAATCTTCTCATGCCTAAGCTGTTCTTCCCGCTTTTCCGATTCTTCTGACTCTAATTCTTCTGCTTCTGATTCCTCAGCTTCTGATTCCTCTACTCCTGATTCGTCTATCACCGATTCCTTCACATCCGATTCTTCCGGAACTTCTTCAGCGCTAAGCATCCCTTCGGAGGGCATTTCGCCAGGCATATTCAACGGCATATTCAAAGGAATATTAGAAGAAAAATCAGACATTTCACTAGGCATAGCAGAAGAACTTTCCTAGGATTATCCGAAGATCTATCCAAAGACATTTCGCCAGGTATAGCCATGTCAGAAGAGTTATTAGAAGATCTATTGGTCGGAGCTCCGCATCCAATGTAAGTTTTAACACCGGGTATTTCTCTTCCGAGAACATCGTATCAAGGGGAGAAGGAACTTCCGGCATTTCTCCTGTCAATCCCCCCCTTACTTCTTCCCTATCTTCTGTTAAAGTCTCTTCCTCCGGAGTTTCTTTCTCTGCGGCCTCGTCTGCGGCCTCATCTGCGGCCTCGCCCTCTACCGTCTCTTCTTCTGCAATCCCTTCTCCTCCGATTTCTTCCATATCTTCCATGCCGTAGAAGCCAAGACTGCTTCTTTTTCTTCTTCGCCAAACGAAGCTTTCCTCTGGACAAAAGCTTTTGCCATTCTTCCTCTAAGCTGCTCAAAAGATTGCCGGAAAAAAGAATCGCCAAAAGGAGGAGGAAAATGTGGCTTTTTCCAATCAAGAGCGTTTTCTCATCCAGTAAGGGGAGGTTCTTTGGAAATGTATGAATCAAAAGAGCGTTCTTCAGACTTTGGAAGTCGGAAAAACGGAATAAAATCCAGGAAAAATACAAGAGCAAAAGGGTATAAGCATGCTGTAAGCATCGGAGCAGTATAGAAAAGACCTGTTTTCTCCTCTCCCGCTTTTCTAAAAATGTCTTTCCGGCCAAAACTTTCTCTTGAAGGCACAAAAAGATTCCCGCTTCCGCCTTTTCTACTCTCTTCCAAAGCTTCTTACAACAAAGTTCCAGCATAATTAAGAGGAAAAAGTACAGTCCCCAAAGCAAGAAATTTGCCGTGGAGCCGTGCCAGATTCCGGTTAGAAGCCAAATCAAAAGCAGGTTCCTTACTTGTACAAGGAAGGGACACGATTTCCTAAGGGAATATAAACATAGTCACGGAAAAACATGGAAAGAGAAATATGCCAGCGTCTCCAGAAGTCCCGAATAGAGCGGGCACTATAGGGGGACTGAAAGTTTTCCGAGGCTGACAGCCACAGATTTCTCAAGTCCAATGGCCATATCCGTATAGGCGGAAAAAATCCAAGAAAATCTGTAGCATATAGGAAAGTCCGGAAAGGAAAACCGCCAGAAAAGAAATAGATTAGGGAAGCACCGCTGAAAAACTGCGTACTGTTTCAAGCTTTCCATGCTAAGCACTTCCATAGAAAGCGTGCCCAAAGCATCTGCCAGTGCCAGTTTTTCCATAAACCGAAGGTAAAGCGGAAAAAGCCCATGGGAGAAAGATTCATAAGAAAAATTCCGATTTTTGATTTCTTCTCGAATCTCCGAATAGCGAAGAATCGGTCCCTGGGACAGCACCGGGAATGCAAAAGCAAAGAGGAAAAAGGAGAAAAGATCATCTTCAGCCTCCTTCCCTGAAAGCAATCGTAAAGGTACGCAATAAAACGAAAGCTATAAAAGGAAATCCCGAAGGGCATCCAGCCCTTTAGCATTTTCGGTAAGAAACTTAGGGACGCACTATACTTAAAGAAAGCTAAGGGAAGGATGATGCCCAGCAGGAGAAAAAAATATTTTTTTCTTCTTCTGTTGCCCTTCCCTAAACATTTTCCCATATAAAAGCTGAAGAAACTAAAAACGGAAAGAAAAAGCTACCGCCAACAGCCCTGAAAAAGCAAAAGAAGAAAGATGCCAGGAAAAATACTCGATTTTTCCATGCAAGATCCTTCTTTCCGAAATACAAAAACACAAAACAGGGGGAGAAATCCCGCCACAAAGATCATTTGCGAAAATTGCATATAGTCTTACCTTTCCCTTGTCAATTTTCTAAAAATCCGTTATACTCATTAGGCTTCGGGGGCAATGAAGCTTGGGCCCCACGCAATGGGAGATACCGAACCGTGTCAGGATGGGAACATAGCAGCACTAAGGTAAACCTTTCATGTGCCGTGGGTTATCCTGGGTGGAGTTCCCGAAGTTTTTATTTATCGCGATAGTTGACAGCTGCTTTTTTTCTCACACTCTTATCCTTTTCGATACAGCACTGTACCGCATTTTTTTCTTATTCTTGAATGCGATATACCTTTAAGGCATTTTCTGTTGTTTGTCTAATCACTTCTTCTTCTGAAATTCCCTTTAATTCCGCCAGACAAGAAAGCACATAACGGAGATTTCCGGAATGATTTCTGCTTCCCCGAAGAGGAACCGGACTCATATAGGGACAATCCGTTTCCAATACAATGTGGCTTAGGGGAATCTCTGTAGCCACCTGCTTTTAATTTCTTAGCATTGGAAAAGGTCAGTACACCGCCGATACCCACCATCATTCCCAAATCAATAAATTGTCTGGCCACTTCCACCGGATAGGAAAAGCAATGCACGATTCCTCCATTTACATAGCCTTTATGATCCCGAAGGAGATGATAGGTGTCCAGAGCCGCATCTCTGGAATGAAGCACCACAGGAAGATTTCTCTTCTTCGCCAGCTCCATCATGGCGATAAAACAGTCCTTCTGTATTTCCGGATCCGGATTAAAATATTGTTTTTTTCCGTGATTTCTCCCTTGGCAAATGCCTCTTCCTCCTGCTCTTTTTCCACCTTGGAGCGCTTTGTCTATCCGAAAAATAATCCAGCTCATCTCTCCCATAGCCACGACTTCCCTTTTCTTGGCTCAGGGCATAGATTTCAACAAGGATTCCTCCGTCAGCTCATCCGCATTTTCCGGATGAAAGCTCACCACCGCATATTTTTTTGAGTCCCAGAACAGGCAATTCTCTTGCCAATCGAATTGCCGCCTTGGAGCTTTCCAGGTTGTAGCCGATTTCACAGATCCGGTCTACCCCGGCTTCCGGTAAGGAACGGAGCAAAACCTCCCTATCTTCCGTATAGGATTCATCGTTGTAATGGCAATGGGTATCAAAAATCATCTTCTTCTCCTTTTCTGATTTCTGTTTTCCTTAACTTACACTACTCTTTCTATTATGCGGTAATCTTCGCCCTAAATAAACCAAAAGGTAGAAAAATCCAAGATGCAGGGGATAGTAAATATAGAATAAGCGGCTTAGGGAAAGTCTTCCCTCTCTCCATTGTAAAAGCTATGGGGAGGAAGCTAAGTGCTGCAAAACAGTAGCTTCCGTAGGACAGGGCTGCTGAAAGAGCCGCTCCTGAGGATAGACGCAACGCCTTTTCCTTTCGGAAATTATAAAGTGCGGCAATCAGGAAAATGCCTAAAGCCCCGTAGTCTGCCCGTATCAGCTCCGCCAAAGGCAGCGCAGGATAAAACTGCCGCCCATTTGTAGAAAACATTTTTCCGAAAACGATGCATTCCCTCCATACAGAGCACACCCAATGCCAGAGTAAAACCGATATTTTGGGCAGTAAAGTTATAGACCTGATTGAAAAATGCCAAATCAAAGGGCACTTCGGAAATAAGCCCCAAGAAAAGCAATCTGAAAAAATACTTCTTCCGATCATGGCTATGGCGAAAGCCCTCCGTCAGGAGAAAGGCATAAATCGGAAAGGCCAGTCTGCCGATAATTCGAAAGATTTTATAGATTTGGAGCAGTCTGTGCCCCTCCTCTGTGGCAATGGCCATCTGAAAATATTCTGTAGAATAGCCGTAGAGCTTTCCATTTAAAAATGACGATAGCCGCAAAATGATCTATAGTCATGGAAATAGGGCAAGGAGCTTCAGCATAAACGCGGAAACTCCTCCCCTTCTTCTTGGTATTCAAAATTGCCTGATAATTCGTCATATTATGAAAATGCTTGCTCCCGCAGGCATATCCGCCAGGGAGGTCATCAGGGAAAGCTTGCCCTCTTCGTCAATGGCGGAAAGGAACATTCCTTCGGACTGATAGCCACAAATCTCTCTGGGGGCAAGGTTGCAAAGTACCATAACCTTCTTACCCAAAAGGTCTTCCGGCTTATAGCTGGACTTAATGCCGGAAAGAATCTGTCTTACTTCAGACCCCACCTGTACCTTTGAAGAGCAGTAGCTTTTTAGACTTCTTCACTTCCTCAGCATGAATAATCTTTCCGATACGGAAGTCACATTTATCAAAGTCCTCGTAGGCAATCTCTGCCTTAAAGGGAATATCAATTCCCTTTTTCCAAATCCGTATTGCCCGTTGCCTGAGAGCTTCCTAAAAGCACAGGCTGTTTTCGCCGCCTTCTTCGCCTCTTCCTTCTTTTCCTCGGCCTGTGCCTTGGGCAATCTGAGCCTCAGTAATCTTCTCCACTTCCTTCTACCTCTTTTCCCAACTCCTTTCTCTCAAAGAGAGTCTTAGGATCAGCCACTACTTTATTCCCGGAGGGATATAGCCCAAAGCTGGCAAGGGATTCATAATCTCTTTCCGTAGTGAAAGCTGCTCTAAAATCTCCGCTCCTGTGGAGGGCATAAAGCTCTTCAACAAAGATGCACCGATGACAATGGATTCTGTCAGGTTATACAGCACGGTTCTCAAGCGATCCGCCTTGCTCTCTTCCTTAGCCAAAACCCATGGCTCCGTCTCATCAATATATTTGTTGGAGCGTCTGAAAATCTCAAAAATTGCAGTTAAGGCATCCGCTACCTTCAGCTCATCCATCTTGGATGCGGCAAGCTTTGCCTGCTCTAAAACGGTGTTCTTCAGATCCTGATCCACCGGCTCTGTCACGCCCTTGTCCTCCACAATACCGTCAAAGTACTTATTGCTCATGGAAATGGTACGCTTTACCAGGTTTCCTAAAATGTTGGCAAGCTGGGAATTGAAACGCTCTACCATCAGTTCCCAGGAGATGACACCATCATTTTCAAAGGGCATTTCATGCATTACGAAGAAACGCACTGCATCCACGCCGAAAAGCTTTACCAAATCATCCGCATAGATAACATTTCCTCTGGACTTGGACATCTTGGTGCCTTCATCCGACTTGGCTGTTGCGGTAAGAAGCCAGGGGTGACCGAAAACCTGCTTAGGCAGAGGAACATTTAAACTCATTAAGAAGATGGGCCAGTAAATGGTATGGAAGCGAACAATATCCTTTCCAATCAAATGCAGGTCTGCGGGCCAATACTTCTGATAACGCTCCTGATGCTCTCCGTCCACATCATAGCCGATACCGGTAATATAGTTGCTTAGGGCATCCAGCCAAACATAAACTACATTTTTCTCGTCAAAATCCACCGGAATTCCCCAGGTAAAGGAGGAGCGGGACACACAAAGATCCTGTAAGCCCGGCTTTAAGAAGTTGTTTATCATCTCATTTTTCCGAGAAACCGGCTGAATAAACTCAGGATGGCTTTCAATATGCTCCATCAGACGATCCGCATACTTGGACATTTTAAAGAAGTAAGCATCCTCGCTGGCCTTCTCCACTGCTCTTCCGCAGTCCGGACATTTTCCGTCCACAAGCTGAGAATCGGTCCAGAAGGACTCACAGGGAGTACAGTACCAGCCCTCGTATTTTCCCTTATAAATATCTCCGTTCTCGTACATCTTTCGGAACATTTTCTGCACTTGCTTCTCGTGATATTCCTCTGTGGTACGCATGAACTTGTCATAGGAGGTGTCCATCAAATCCCAGATGGTATGGATTTCTCCCACTACCTCATCCACGAATTGCTTTGGGAGTCTTTCCCGCATCCTTGGCCTTACCCTCGATTTTCTGTCCGTGCTCATCGGTTCCGGTCATGAAAAAAATACATCATAGCCCTCGTAACGCTTAAAGCGGGCGATAGCATCAGCCAAAAATAATCTCATAGGTGTTCCCGATATGGGGCTTTCCTGAGGCATAGGCAATGGCGGTGGTAATATAATAAGGCTTTTTCCATAGACTCTCCTTTATCTTTTGAAATCCTGCAAAGAACTCTCTTTTCGGCACTTTTTGCAAAATGCCTTTTGGCAGGAAATTTCTGCTTTCTTTCTATATTCTATAAACATTCCTAGTCTAACATAGATTTTTCACTAGTCAATAAAAATGTCGTCAGGAAGGGGAAAGAGCGGGGGTTGCCTTTGGGGAACATCGACAATCAAAAGAATGATACAAGTTGTTCCCCTTTCTACATAGTAACCCTGAAACAGAGGCACGCTCTCGCTAACTTCACCCTGACTGAGCAGTGGTTTTGTCACCCACTGCTCACTTTGCTTCGCAAAAGCAAATTCCTTCGGAAGTTGGTCTGCAACAGGACGACTTTTCTGATGAAAAAGTCTGTCCTCACGGATACTAAGCGAAAAACTGCAGTTCCTTTGTTTTTCGCAAGTACCGGCGGGCTCAGATTGCCTCTTATTTCAAGGCTATTGGTGGAACTTCGGATTATTCACCTTTCTTTATTATATCAAGGCAAACGGAATGCCACTCGCTCCGTGAACGATACTCATTAAGAAATATTCAAAAAGAGCGGCGTCACCTAGGCAAACACCGCTCTTTTTAAAAGTATCTTTGTTTAATTTGCTGATTTACTTGTAAGCAAATCCTCCGGATTATTCCTCAAAATGCTTATTGAGTAACTCGTCCACAACAGGAACTGTAATGGTAGACTGGTTCAATGCTTTTATATGCTAAAGCCAGGAAAATACAGGTTTTGAAAATGTCAATGGCCTGGGTTATCAAAGACCAAAAAAGCAGTGATAGCACAGGGTACCGTCATTGATATTAATAACGGAAAGTGCAGTACCAATCCATTTAAACACATCCGGAACCAAGCCCAAGAGGCTCAGCAGAAAGCTGAAGCAAAGCATAGTTGCTAAAAGCCTTCAATGCGGATTTCTTCAGCCAAGCATCCTCTTCCATCAGGAAAAATATAGCCAACAGCAAGTAAAAATCGCAGTATAGTTCCCCAGCACCGCCAGAACATAAACTCCTGCAGCCGCTAAGCCTACGGATACCCCTAACTTTGTTTTCATACTCTTCTTTCCTCCATGCCTAACTATGATGCTTTATAGCACGCAAACAAATTAGTTTCCATTTACTGCGTTGTCAACAGCATCCTCTGCCTTGTTTACGGCCTGTTCTGCCGCGTTCTCCACATGATCTGCTGCCTGCTTAGCTGCATCTGCAGCGCCTTCTGCAGCATTTGCAGCTGCTTCACCGGCTTCACTTACCGCTTCCTTAGCCTCTTCCGCCACAGCTTCTACTGCAGCCTTGCCTTCATTCTTTAAAAGCGTTCAGCTTTTCCTGAATCTCTGCAATCTTTGCCTGTGCGGCATGAATCTCCTCAATAAAAGCCTTGAACTCCTCAGATGGAGCGTTCTCAAAACCTCAAAAATACTTCTTGCCGATTTTGCCGTAAACAGCTGTAATCTTCTCTCTTCGTCATGAATCTGGGAGTTGAACTTAGCAGTATCTGCCATTTCCTTTCCCTTCTGCACTACATCCTGACTTGCATCTGAAAGCTTTTGGCCGGCATCAGAAAGCTTCTTTCCTAAATCATCAAAAAATCCCATAGCATCCTCCTTATCTAGTCATCGGTGTCATTCTGTAATCTTAGCATGGAGATTCTTAAAGCTCAATGAATTTGTTTCGATTTTACACCAAGTCAAAAATGAAAAACTAAATTCTACTCATTGACCTCTCGGTAGATTTTACTTCTGCACAGTTGATATTTTCTCTTTCACACCATTCATGGTATGTTTAGACCTCCTTCTGACAGCAATGGAAGGAGTTTATTATGAGTAAAATTATTCCCGGTAACCAAAAACATCTTTCTTTAGAGGATCGCATTTTCATAGAGCACAGTCTAAATCAAGGGCTTTCCTTCAAGGAGATAGCCAAGTACCTTTGCAAAGACCCTTCTACCATTTCTAAAGAAGTGAAGAAGCACCGAGTATCAGACTGGTATCACAAGGGCAGTTTTCTGAACAAAAAGAACTTCTGTGTTCATCGTTACCAGTGTCGTAAAACAAATGTCTGTAAAAAGATTATCCTTTGTGAGATAAAGTGTACTTCTTGTCCTAGCTGTAATCAGACCTGCAAGGACTTTGAAAAGGAATGCTGTAATCGTCTAATGAAGGCTCCCTACGTTTGTAATGGCTGCTCGCAAAAGCTTCATCAATGCAGCATCGCCCATAAATATACCTATGATGCCAGATTTGCTGATAGAAAATATAGGGAAACCCTTAAAGACTCTCGTCGAGGTATAAATCTTTCCGAAAAGGAAGCAAGAGAAAAGGACTGCATCATTACTCCCCTGATTGCAAAGGGACAATCCCCTTACCAGATTTTAGTGAATCATCCGGAATTACAGATGTCTGTTCGCACCATGTACTCTTACATTGACCAAGGAATTTTTACTTCCAAAAATATTGATTTAAAACGTAAAGTGACTTTCAAACCAAGGAAATGCCATAAAACACAGATTTCAAACCGTGAAATATTTCATGGTCGAAGCTATGAGGACTTCTTGAAGCTTGGATTAAATGCTTTTGTAGAGATGGATACCGTTCATTCATGCAGAGACTCACAAAAAACTCTACTAACTTTTTTCTTTACAGAGGAAAAACTTTTCCTGGCTTATCTATTAAATCGATGTACAAAGGGAGCAGTCAAAGCAGTCTTTGACCGTTTAGAAAGGCGTTTTGAGGATGTTTTTGACTTTCAATCTATCTTTGAATATATCCTAACAGACCGAGGCTCGGAGTTTGGAGATCCTGTCGCTTTAGAAACAAATCCCAATGGGATACAACGTAGCAGCATTTATTATTGTGATCCTATGCGTAGTGGACAAAAAGGGGGCTTAGAGCAAGCCCACACCATGCTCCGCATGATTCTTCCAAAAGGATCTTCTTTTGCTTTTCTTACACAATGGGATGTGAATCGGATTGTAAACCACATCAATTCCACGCCAAGGGAAAGCTTAAATGGAGATACTCCTTATCAAAGGGCACTAAACCGATATGGAGAAGATGTCTTAAAAGCACTTCAGCTCGGACCCATTCATCCTGACGAGGTTTGTCTGAGGCCCAAGCTGATTCGCTTTAAGTAACCCAACAACCCAAAACCGATCTGCTGTCAGACAGGGCAAAAACTTTTACATTTTTCGATATAGCCAGTGGAATTTAGTCCTACACACGACTTGTCCTGTGGCTTATTTCCCATGTCCGGAAAGAGATTTTTTTGAGGTTGTTATGCACTATTATAACAAAATCAGGCAGAAATGAAATTTCAAACTGCCTGATTTTAGGGATTTTTTAAAGCTAGGTAGAATTTACCTCTGCACTGGAATTTACTTTTTCAATTTAGCATTTTACACCAAGCCTTTGCTTTATATCAAAAATATATGTCTATTTCTCGCACCGGTGGCGCGAGTTCTTTCATTATACCAAAAAAGCAGGAAAGCCTAAAGTCTAGCGTTCCTGCAGCATAAGTTTGGAAGTAAGGGGCAATCTGAGCCCGTGGGTACTTGCGAAAAACAAAGGAACTGAAGTTTTTCGCTTAGTACCCTACGAGGCAAAAGTTAGCGAGCGTGCCCTGTTTCAAACCTATGCTGCAGGACGCGACTGAAGTCAATCCTGCTTGATCCTATATTTTAAATTCCGCTACCTGCTTCTCCAGAGTCTTAGCCTCCCGGTTCAGCTCTTCGCTGGCAGCACCGCTTTCCTCTGCAGTAGCTGTGTTTCTTTGTACCACATCGGAAATACTGTTAATGCCTTCTCTTACATCGGATACGGCCTTTGCCTGTTCCTCTGTAGCCTTGGCAATTTCATTGACCAGATCATTAACCTGACCGGAGCCCTTTACTACCTGCTGCAGGGAAGCTGCAGTGTACTCTGCAAGCTTTGCACCTTCTTCTACAGCTCGTACGGTTTCTTCAATCAGGGTGGTAGTATCCTTTGCTGCATCTGCGGATTTCTGGGCAAGGTTTCCTACCTCGTCCGCTACTACCGCAAAGCCCTTACCGTAAGTTCCTGCTCTTGCCGCCTCAATCGCTGCATTCAGGGCTAAAATATTGGTCTGGAAGGCAATGTCATCAATGGTCTTAATAATCTTGGAAATTTCTCCGGACTTATCGGAGATTTCCTCCATAGCTTTCTGCATCTTATGCATCTGCTGGTCAGCCTTTTCCACCTCTCCCTGGGTAGTCTGTGCTTCTGCATTGGCCAGCTTGGTATTTTCCGCACTCTTTTCCACATGGTCGGAAATGGCACGAATTCTTTCAGACAGTTGCTCTATACTTCCCGCCTGCTCAATAGATCCCTGGCTTAAGGATCTGGGCTGTTCGCACATTGCCGGCAAACTCGGAAACTCTTTCGGAAGATGTCTGAATATTTTCCAATCAAGTCGGTCAGCTTTTCCGGACAAGGCATTCAAGGCTTCCTTGATACAAGCAAACTCTCCACTATATTCCTGCTGTAAGGAAATAGAGAGCTCTCCATCACTCATCTGGTTTAATACAGCGGAAATCTCTCCGATGTAGAGCTTTGTAATCTTTTAACTGTCCGCCCAAAGTTTCTAAGGAATGGGCCAAGACACCAATTTCTGTCTTATCCTGTACTTGAATCTTCTCATCCAAGGCGCCCTTCGCCATTTTCTCCACAGACTTGGAAAGCTTAACAATGGGGTGAGCAATACGATTTCCTACCAAAACCGCTAAAAAGCAGTATAAAGCTGGCAAAGAATACAGAGAAAATCATGAAAGTCATTTTAAAAGCTCTCTAGCTGCCATAAATTTCCTGATAGCTGGGCACAGCCACAATCTTCCAACTGTTTTTCCAGAGTGGTAAAGCCCATTAAGATGGAGGACTTTCCGCTTCCTTCATGGACAAATCCATGATCCTTATCCTGCATTTCCTTGAACGCATCAGCATACTTTTACCGTCTTCAATTTCCTGGAAATTCTCACCGTTCTGATACTGGGCATGGTAGAAGATTTTACCCTCCGCATTGATTAGAAAACTGCTGTCTCCCTCATACTTCTGATTTTTCTTTAACAAATCATCCAAGTATGCAAAGTCAAAGTCCACACCGGTTACACCGTAGTTATCTCCGTTGGAAAGATAAAAGGGAACTCATAGGAAAATGATAGTCTTGGAAATATTAGCATTAAAGTAAGGCTCCATCCAAGTTGCCTTTTTGTTGGCCAAGGGAGTATAGAACCAGCCCACATGCTCGGTATCGGTAGGCTCATAAGCGGCCAAGTCGGTAGGCGTTACTGCCTCCAATTTTCCATCTCCGTCCACATCGGTGTAGAAGGTGCCGGAGGTTCCGTAGGTTAAAGCCGGATCATAACGAACATAGGAAGCCACCAAGCCGGGAATATCCTTGGTACCATCTACCACAAGATTATTCATGTTTCCTTCAAATTCCTTAAAGTAATCCAGATCATTGGCCTGAATTCTTTCCTGATCCGGAATATCCGTTACCGCCAGCTCAAGCACACGAATTCTGGTTTCAATTTCAGACAAAACATTGTCCACAGCGCTTCCCATCTGCATTGCTGCAGATTCCATTGCTGCATCTCCTTCTCTTGTGCTCTTTTTCTCCATAAACTGCAGGAAGACAAAGCCCAGCAAAAGAAAAACTACCAGTATCGGTAGTAAGATGGATAAGATGAGCGTATTTCGTAAAGATTTCATTTTCCCTCCTTGGTTCGTTCTTTCCCATACTTCCATGCCACAAAAAGAAAGAAGATTATAATAATTCTATAAACAGTATCGGCAAGAGGGTTGATGCGTATAACCATTTTTTAAGACAAAATAGTGTAAGTCCGAAAATGACGAAGGCTTCCGTGCAAAACACGGAAGCCCCTCGATTTATGGTATAAATTACTTTCTGTTGAATGCGCTGAATCCGGGATAGAATGCAGCTCCATAAGCTCCTCTTCGATACGAAGAAGCTGGTTGTACTTTAGCCACTCTCTCAGAACGAGAAGGAGCACCGGTCTTGATCTGGCAGGTATTTAACGCTACTGCAAGGTCAGCGATGGTGGTATCCTCTGTCTCTCCGGAACGGTGAGAAGAAATAGCGGTGTATCCTGCCTTGTGAGCCATCTTAATAGCCTCTAAGGTCTCAGATACGGAACCGATCTGGTTTAACTTAATCAGGATGGAGTTTCCGCATCCCAACTTAATTCCCTTGGAAAGTCTCTCGGTATTGGTTACGAAAAGGTCATCACCAACCAGCTGAACCTTGTCTCCAAGCTCCTTGGTCATCTTCTCCCAACCTTCCCAGTCTTCCTCGTCCAGACCGTCTTCGATGGAGTAGATAGGATACTTCTCAACCAAGGACTTCCAGTGTGCAATCAGCTCATCGGAGGTGAAATCCTTGCCGGACTTTGGCTGGTGATAGAAGCCCTTACCCTTTTCGCTCTTCCACTCGGAAGCTGCAGCATCCATAGCCAGAACGAAGTCCTTACCGGGCTCATAACCAGCGTCACGGATAGCCTTTAAGATATGCTCAATGGTATCCTCATCGGAAGCTAAGTTTGGTGCGAAACCACCCTCATCTCCTACTGCAGTGGTATTTCCCTCATCCTTTAAGATCTTCTGAAGAGCGTGGAATACCTCAGTACACCAACGAAGTCCCTCACGGAAGGAAGGAGCCCCTGCAGGCATAATCATAAACTCCTGCGTATCTACGGAGTTGGTAGCGTGTGCTCCACCGTTTAAGATGTTCATCATAGGAACAGGAAGACGGTTTCCGTTTGCTCCGCCTAAGAAACGGTAAAGAGGAATGTCTAAAGCATTTGCTGCTGCCTTGCAGGTTGCAATGGATACAGCAAGGATGGCGTTAGCACCCAGCTTGGACTTGTCCTTGGTTCCGTCAGCCTCGATCATAGCCTGATCTACAGCATAGATATCCATTGAGTCCATTCCCAGTAAAAACATCGTTGATGATGGTATTGATGTTCTCTACAGCCTTAGCAACACCCTTTCCACCGTAACGAGACTTATCTCCGTCTCTAACTCTAATGCTTCGAATTCTCCTGTGGAAGCACCGGAAGGCGCTGTTCCTCTTCCGATAGTTCCGTCAGACAGCATAACCTCTGCCTCAACGGTTGGATTTCCTCTGAGTCAATAATCTCTCTCCAATGACCTTCTCAATCTCTAAGTAGCTCTATTTTACCCTCTCTTTCTCTTGCAAGCCTATCGCTTTGCTAGAAACCAATTTTAAGATTCCTTTAAGAATCTATAGATTAAATCGCAATCCTTATACTAATGGATTGGGCATATCGTGTCAAGAAAGAACTACTGTTTCTCCCGATAATGCCCTTAAGAAGCCTAGGTTTTTAAAAAATGAAAAATCACTCTTTCTTCAGTAGAAAAAGCGAATTATTTTCCGGGAAAAATCCCTCGAAGCACTCTGGGATTTCCGGCAAGATCCGGAAAAAAACTTCCACCGCCTCATATCCTTCTTTTTGGAAAAATGTCTTTACGCTTTTCCCTGGTCATAGCTGATTTCAAGTAAAGCCTTGCTCCCGGAAGCAAAACCGCCTTTTGCCTCCTTGGCAATCCCTACGATAAAACAAAAGTCCGTCCTCTCCCCGTCCAATGCCATCTTAGGCTCATACTCCGAAACCTCCCGTTTCCAAGCCGGGAATCAGCTTACTAACAATATAGGGAGGGTTGGAGAGCAGCAGGGAAAATCTCCTTCCCTTTACTTCTGTCAGTAGGTCGCTTTGCAAAAGCTCCACCTTCCCCCTTAAATGCTTTTCCGCATTTTTCTTGGCCACCGCCAAAGCCTTTTCCGAAAGATCCACTAAAAGCAATTCCTGATAGGGCAAATGCTTTGCCACCGAAATCCTGATACAACCGCTCCTGTGCATAGGGTCCAAAATCTTTAAGGAAATCGGAGGAGCTTCTTTGGACTTACTAAAACTATGGCTATCTTCCAGCACCAAATCCACCAAGCACTCCGTATCCGCCCTGGGAATCAGCACATCTTCATTGACATAAAAATCCAGTCCGTAGAAGCTCTGCCTTCCCAGAATTTGTGCCAAGGGAATCCGCCTTCTTCGCTTTTCAAAATTCGCAAAGAAAGCTTGCAGCTTTTCTAAGAGTTCAGTATTGCTCCCGGTACTTTCTGCGTTTTCGCCGCAAGGATCCATTTTTTTATTGGCAGTTTCCGCTTGAATCCCACAGGCCATCGCTGTATTTCCCATGCCGGCAGTTTCCGTTTTTTTCTCTGTCTTCCTGCCATAAGAGCTCTTGCTTTCTAAGAAGATAGTTAGCAGTATTTAAAGAAAAACTCTCCTGCAAGAGGAGGCGGACTTCCAATGCCGCCTCCTCTTCCTCCACCCCTGCTTCCACAAGGAGCTTCTTCCCTACTATTTCTATACTTTGTAAGCTTGCTTTCCTTAGTTTCGGAAAGCCAGCCTTTCCCAAAAGCCATCCACTCTTCCATCACGCTTCCTTTCCTTTTTCACTGTTGCAGTTCTACTATACTTTTCACCGTCGCAGTCCCTACTATACTTTTTCCTATCAATGGTCAAATCTGCTTGCATGCCTGAAAAGCATTTTCTTGCATTGGAATCTCCAATATTACTCCTCCGAGACAAATTTCTCCGGAAAGGCTTTTTTCTGAAAGGCTTTCCAATCAAAGACCCGTTCCACCGCAGCAATAGCTACTTCCACCTCACTCCTATCCGGCTCCTTCGTGGTTAAGCCCTGCATCCACATACCGGGAATAAAGAGCAGTCTGGTGATAGGATTATCCACCATGCCCACCAGACGAAGTACTTCATAACTGATTCCTGCAATGACCGGAATCAAAAGCAGGCGGGAAAGAAGCTTTAAATACAAGCTGTCAAAACGCAAAAACATGAACAAAAAGATAGAAATCATCATTACATAGACAATAAAGCTGGTACCGCAACGCTTGTGTTCCTTGGAGGAGGCCATCACATTATCCACAGTCAAGTCCAAGCCATGCTCCACACAGTTAATGCATTTGTGCTCCGCCCCATGGTATTCAAAGGTTCTTCGAATATCCTTTTGCCCTGGAGATCAGCTTAATATAGAGAACAAAAATCAAAATACGAAGCAAGCCCTCCAAAAAGGCCAGAGCAGGCTCAATCGGCAGAACTTTTTTTACAAAGCTCAGTAAAATGGTGGGTAAGGCCACAAAGACAAAGATAGCCATGGCAAAGGAAAAGACCATTACCAGGGCGGTAAGTACCTGCTCCACCTTTTCCCCGAAAAGCTTATCCAAAAGCTGCTCCAGCTTTCCCGGCTCAGTCCCCTCGTCATCCTCATAAAAGCCGGCACTATGGCTAAGGCACTTCATGCCCAGTGCCATGGAATCATAAAAGGATAAAATTCCCCGTAAAAAAGGAAGGCGAAAGAGAGGATACTTGTCCGTTAAAGACAGATACTCTCCCTGCATCACATCTATACTTCCGTCCGGCTTTCGCACCGCAACCGAGTAGTCCTCCTTATTCTTCATCATAATGCCTTCAATAACCGCTTGCCCGCCAATTCCGCTATATACCTGCTTGTCCAATACGCTTCCTTTCCAAATATCTTGATATACTTAGGAAGAATTATACTAAAGTACCGGCCTTTCAACAATCATTCCCAAGAAAGTATCACGATTTTTTCATATTTATAGAAGTAAAAAAACAGGGCCGAGGCCCTGCTTCTACTGCTGCTGCATTCCAAACTTCTTATTGAACTTATCGATTCTACCCTTAGCGGCAGCCAACTTCTGGTTTCCTGTGTAGAATGGGTGGCACTTGGAACAGATTTCCACGTGAATTTCCGGCTTTGTGGAGCCTGTTACAAATGTGTTTCCACAGTTACATGTTACGGTTGCCTGGTGATAAGTTGGATGAATACCTTCTCTCATTTTCTCTCCCTCTTTCTGCATGATTGCCAACCATGCGGTTCGTCTATCCCTCTTGGGGATTACTTAGTTTTCATTTTCACAAGTACTCTCTTATAAAGATAGCAGCTTGTCGGGGCATACCCTTTAGCCGTACCAAGATAGCACAAAGTCTACAGAAAGGCAAGTTCTTTCTAAAGAGCCGGAAATTCATTTTAACTAATGAGCTTATTATAATGTTCCGTAAGCGCTAAAGCGGCTTTCCATAGCTTTAGAATAGAACCGTCTGCATCTTCCAAATGCATTTTCTCTTCCTCTGTAAAATCTCTGGCTTCCTCTACGCGTTCCAAAAGAGCCTTGAGCTGATTTTTAAACTCTGACCCCTCCATGGAATAGAGGGAAAGACGAGCCAGCGCATAGTCCGAAATCCCTCCCGGATAAGGGCATCCTTGTCCTAGGCAATGCATTAAAAAGCTTGAAACAGCTCTATAAACTCCTCATACTTCTCCTGAAGCTCTGTTGTGTCTAAGGAAAGGAGATTGGCATCCGATATTTTTCCTGCCCACTGAGAAGAGCCATAATCTCTGATTTCTTCATAAGAAGACTGAGGGCATAATAGCGAATTTTCATCCCATTACTTTGATAGCGCTGTAAATCCTTTTCCTGCTCAAACTTTGTCATGGACCTTATCGCTTTATACAAAGAAGGCCGTAATTCATCATAACCGGACAGTACCGGGATTAAGCGGTTATGAATTTCCTTTGCCCGCTCATAGTTCTCGTTGCTAATGCCTCCTTCTTGTCCCAAAAGGGCAGCTTCATCCAAGATTCTCATCATAGATTCTAAAACAGGAGCCACGTTTTTAACGGCTTCATCCACTTCCGTATACTTTGTTCCCTGCCGAGCAAAAACAAAAGCGATGTTAAGCGCGTTATAATCTTTTGCTCTGAAAGCTTTGAGAAATATAACTTCCTCCGTCTATCGGATGAAACTCTGTTTTCCCTTCTACTCCTTGAAAAATATAATTCTAAAAGTTCTTCTACCCTGCCGTTCATTAAATTACTGAACGCCACATATTGTTTATAGCTTACCAAGTCCTCATGAATCCTCCTCTTTTTCTCCGGAGAGGCTGGATTCTCCCTTTGTTCCTGTTGTAGTGCTTCCTGGCTTCTTGTAAATCCTTACAGCCATACAGCTACAAAAACAAGACAAAATTAGTATCCCTCAAAAGCAATTTTTCTGCATGCCATCCTCCTATAATTATTTATAAAATAATATTAAAAATGATTTATAATGAAAAAATTTTGTGAAATTCATTCTAGCATTCTGAAAAATGCAGTCAAATCCAATTTGCAATAAGAGGCTTTTGACTTCTTATCTTTTGTTTGCTTTATTTTTCCTTTTTCCTGTAAAATTTTAAGAGTTAAGTCTATTGGGCGTGCTATACGATTTCATGTACCCTCGCAAATTATGAGTATTTATTTTCTATGAGCAACACAGAAAAAAAGACAAGGTTCTTATACATCACTTTCTCCCTAACTGGGAGCGTTACCTTTAATGTCTTTGGTTTCCCATCTACTTCATGCTGATCAGCCCTAAGTCAGCAGGACCCTGCCACAATCTTTAAAGGGGTTCGAGAAATCATTGTGCAACCGGATATTTTAATTACCGACTATTTCGTGGTCGGTGGCGTAGGAGCCGCCTTCTTCAATGCCGGCAGTCTAACCATCATTTCACTGGCTTTATTGTGCATTGCCAAATCGGATTTTGACGGAAACTGTATCGCCTCTTCCTGCCTGATGTTCGGTTTCTCCCTCTTCGGTAAAAACCTCTTAAACATCTGGGCTATTCTGATGGGCTATGCCCTTTATGCAAAAATTCATAGAGTGCCCTTTAGAAAATATCTGCATATCGGGCTTTTTGGCACCACCCTTTCTCCGATTATTACCCAGGTACTTTTGATTCCCAATATTCCGGATATCTTACAGCTGCTTTTGGCTCTTTGTATCGGATTGGTAATTGGTTATGTTCTGGTTCCTATCTCCTCCATACCAAGCACGCCCACATGGGATATTCCTTATACAATGCCGGCTTTGCCTGCGGAATTATTGCCACCATCATCATTTCCATGATGAAGTCCTTCGGCGTGAAAAATCGAGTCCAGACTGGTTTTGGGATACTAGCCACCGCCTCTTTGGCTTCTACAGCCTTCTGTTTCTCTTCATTATGTTAATGCTGCTTGCTCTAATCTTTGGAAAAAAGAAACGCTCCTGGGCTATCGGGAGCTTTTAAAGGAAAGCGGTCTGGGAAATCCGGATTTCCTAAAAAAATTTGGAGATTACCCCGCCATTTTCAACATGGGTATGAACGGTCTGGCCATGACCCTGATTCTTTATTTCTTGGGAGGAGACTTTAACGGTCCCACCATCGGTTCCATCTTCTGCGTGGTAGGTTTTAGTGCCACCGAAAGCATATCAGGAATCTACTCCCCTGTAGTGCTTGGCGTAATCCTGGCAGGCGCTTTGAAAATCTGGTCTGTACAGGACCCCAGCTCCACCCTCACTCTGATTCTTGCCACCACCCTGGCTCCCATCACCGGAGAGTTCGGCGTCTTTTTGGGGTATCGTGGCTGATTCCTTCATTCTTCTGTTGCTTTTAAATGTTGGTATCCTGTATAACGGAACCAATCTGTATAACAACGGTTTTGCAGGGGGAATTGTGGCAATCTTCCTGGTACCTATTATTCTGGCGATTAAGGACAGACAGAAGCCTATGGCGATTTATGATGAAGAAGCGAAGCGACTGGCCATCAAGGATAAGCTTTTTGAAAAAGCAGGAGGCCAAGCCACCGAAGACCATCTTTTTGAAGTAGCAAGAAACCGTAAAGAAGAGTAGGAAGCATAAGGAGTAGTAAGAAGCGGTAAGAAATAATAAGGGTAGTAGGAAGGCGTAAGGAGCAGTAGGAAATAATAAGGGGTAATAAGGGGTAATATGAAGGATAACAGAGAACAAATCATTGTACAAACCAGTATTATCGGAATTTTGGCCAATCTCTTTTTGGCCGGCTTTAAAGCAGGAGTTGGAATTCTTTCCAACTCCATTTCTATCACCCTGGATGCGGTCAATAATTTAACGGATGCTCTGTCCTCCGTAATTACCATTGTGGGAACCCGCCTGGCCAATAAGGCACCGGACCGGGAGCATCCTCTGGGACACGGGCGAATCGAATATCTTACCGCAAGCATCATCAGCCTTTTAGTGCTTTACGCCGGTTTCACATCTTTAATCGAATCGGGAAAGAAAATCCTCCACCCGGAGGAGCCCAGCTACAGTGTGATTTCCTTAGTGATTATTTTCGTAGCGGTTTTGGTGAAATTTTTCTTAAGCCGTTTTGTAAAGTCCAGGGGTGAAAAGGTAAATTCCCAAAACCTTATTGCCAGTGGAGAGGATGCGGGAAATGATGCCATTTTATCTTTATCCGTATTTCTATCCGCCCTCTTTTTCCGTTTTACCAAGATTTCTTTAGAGGCTTATGTAGGCGTGGTGATTTCCCTCTTTATCCTAAAGGCCGGTTGGGAACTTTTGCAGGAAACCCTTTCCCAGATTCTTGGGGCCAGAGCGGACAGCAAGTTCACCAAAGAGATTAAGAAACCATCAATGCCGTTCCCGGGGTTTTCGGCACCTATGACCCTTTTCCTCCATAACTATGGCCCGGATACCTACCTGGCTTCCGCCCATATCGAGGTGGCGGATACCATGCACGCCGCGGAACTGGATGCTCTCATGAGAAAAATCGAGCGGAAAATATACAAAAAGTTCCGCGTGGTTATGGCGGGAATCAGCATTTACCTCGCAACACGGAAAATAAGGAGCTCCTCAAACTTCAGCAAGAGATTCATGACCTGGTTCTGTCCAAGGAGCATGTTTTGCAAATGCACGGCTTCTATTTGGAAGAAGAGAAAAAACGAATTCACATGGATATTGTGGTGGATTTTGAGGAAAAAGACAGCGATAGTCTCATTGCGAATATTCGAAATGAATTGGAAGAGAAATTTCCCGGCTACCAGTTCCTGATTACCCGGGATTTGGATATTTCCGATTAAATGCTATACTGTAAAAGTGAAAATCAAATTCCAATAAGGAGCAAACATGATTATAACCAAAACCCCTTTAGAATGTCCTTTTCGGTGGCGGCACCGACATGGAAGACTATTTCAAGGAGCATGGCGGAGCGGTGCTCTCCACCACCTTTGACAAATACTGCTATGTGAATGTCCGGCATTTGCCGCCATTTTTCGACTATAGCACAGAGCTTTCCTACTCCAAGACGGAAAGAGTCTCTTCTCTCGAAGAAATTCAGCATCCGGCTATCCGGGAGGCTATGAAAATGTTGGATATGCAGAAGATTCGTTTGAATTACGAGGCGGATCTTCCCGCCCGTTCCGGCCTTAGCACCAGCTCCTCCTTTGCGGTGGGCATGCTCCATGCCTTCCACGCCTTAAAGGGAAAGTATGTGGGAAAGAAAACCCTGGCGGATGAAGCCATTTATCTGGAAAGGGTGCTCTGTAATGAGTCCGGGGGCTGGCAGGACCAGATAGCCGCAGCCTTTGGAGGACTAAACCATATCGAATTTTCCCAAAACGGCTATACCGTAAGTCCCATCCTGATATTCCCGGATAGAAAGAAGGCCTTGGAAGAGAATCTTATGCTCTTCTTCACCGGCTTTACCCGCTTTTCCTCCGAAGTACAGAAGGAAAATAAAAAATCCTCCCCTCAGGACAAGCTAAGTCTTTTGTCCGAGATGAAGGCTTTGCTGGTGGAAGCAGAGGATGTGTTGCAGGATAAGCACAAGGATTTAAATGACTTCGGTCGACTTCTGCATAAGACCTGGGAATTAAAGCGAAAGACCGCAAAAACCATCAGTACCGACAGCATTGATGCCCTTTACGAAAAGGGGCGTCAGGCAGGGGCTCTGGGCGGCAAACTCCTTGGTGCCGGCGGCGGCGGTTTTCTCCTCTTCTATGTGGAGAAGGAAAAGCAGGGAAAGGTGCTGGAAGTCATGAAGAACTTGATACATGTGCCCTTCTCCTTTGAAAATGACGGCACGCAGGTGTTATATTACGCTCCGGAGCGCTTAGAGGAGTAAAAGACATTTTCAAGGTCTCTTACGATAAAAATAGCTTTTGATAAAAATAGAGGGATGAAAATTGTAGCAAACGCATCTCATGCAGTACAGGTCTAAAATTCGGGCACGCTCCCGCTAAGCTCGCTCAGCGGGTAGCGGTGGCATTAGTTCAAGCTTCACTTTGTTCGCTTTCACTAAGTACCGGTGGGCTCAGATTGCCCTCCTTTTAGACCTGTACTGTATGAGATAGAATCTTGCTATGCTACATTTTTCCATCTCTCTATTCATTTTTGCCCCTCTATTTTTCTTCAAAGGCCTTGCAAATGTCTTCGATATACTCTAAGGAGCTCCGAAGCTTCTTATACTCCTCCGTGAAGGAGAGGTTATTAATATCTGCTTCTGTATAAGGGGCTCTAAACATTTTGTGACCGCTGTAAATGGCGATATAGAGCAGATCTCCTTTGATATAGATTGAAAGCTCCTGTCCTTCAAATTTCTCGGAAAATACCCTGAGCACTTCCGGAGTTAAAAAGCGTCTTGTTCCAAACTCATCCGTGGCATAGATGTCAAAATGCTCATTGTGCTGAATGTCTTCCGTATCCAGCTTCATCTCCCCTTTTCCGCAGCCGGGATACCTGTACTGCACTTCATTTTTTAAAAGAAAGGCTCTATCCGTAGGGACGATTCGAACTTCTCCCTGAACCTTCACCGGACTCTTCATACAATATAGTTGTCCTGTAAAATCATAAATGGTTTTAGAATGCTTTCCGCCTGTTGTATGATAGGACTCCAGATTCCCTATAAGGAGTCCTCTGTCATCATGAAAGAACAAAAAGGTATCTTGCAGGTATTTTTGAGACTTTGGGGTGAACCTCACTACATCCTCCAGGGCAATCCCCTTCTTTTTCCACCGTTAGGTCGGGATAGAAGTTTTGTAGCAGCAGCTCCAGCACCTCCTTGGCATAAACATCCTGAAGGCTTTCTTGCTTACCAAAAAACATTCCCGGCAGCTTATGGTATTTTAGATAATAAACAAAAAGACCGCCACCAATCAATATAAACCAAGTAATCATATTTTTCGGTGTAGCAAAACGAAATAGTAAAAGCAGAAAAAGCGGAACAAGATATTTTACTGTAGACCACTTCTTGATTTCCAACATTTTCTTCCGAAGGGCCTGAAGCTTCATTTGAAACTCCGCACTGTCCTCCATGTCCTCAATCTTCTTTAAATCCTCTTCCAAAGTTCCTAACATAGATGTCCTTTCTATTCTTTATGCTTCAAAGGCCTTACAGATCTCTTCGATATATTCCAGGGAGCTCCGGAGCTTTTTATATTCTTCCGTAAAGGATAGACTTTTAATCTCCTCCTTGTTCTCCGGTGCTTTAAACATCCGCTGTACGCTATAAATTGCGATATAGAGCAGCTCTCCTTTGATATAAAGAGAAAGCTCCTTCCCTGCGAATTTCTCGGAAAATACCCTCAGCACTTCCGGAGTCAGAAAGCGTCTAGCACCAAACTCATCCGTGGTATAAATGTCAAATCGCTCATTATGCTGGATATCTTCCGTATCCAGTTTCTTCTCTCCTTTTCTACAGCCGGGATATCTGATTTGTACTTCATTTTTAAAAAATTATGCTTCTATCGGTAGGGACAATACGAATTTCTCCCTGTATCGCTACCGGACTTTTTCTATGCAATACAGTTGTCCGAGAAAAGTCAAATATATACATAGGATTCTTTCCGCTTGTTCTATGAAAGGACTCCAAGTTCCCCATCCGAAGATCCCTATCGTCATGAAAGCACAAGAAGGTGTCTTGTATATTTTTGAGATTTTTGGTGTGAATTTTTTTCACTTCTTCCGGAGCAATGCCCTGCTTTTTCCACCGTTAAATCAGGATAAAAGTTTTCGTAGCAACGGCTCCAGAAGTTCCTTCCCATAAATCTCCTGGAGGCCTTTATTCCTTCCGGAAAAGTATTCCCATCATACGGCACACTATAAAAAAATCCGGGAGGTAAAAGCATAAACAAAATACTCGAAATCATGAAGCCTCCCATCCCTCTTATAAACAGCAACTGAAGAAACATATACACAATAAATGGGATGAATATCAGTCTGCGGAGCCCTCAGCATTTTTCTTTCGAAGTGCTTGAAGCTTTTCTTGAAACTCCGCACTGTTTTTCCATGGCCTCAATCTTCTTTAAATCCTCTTCCAAAGTTCCTAACATAGATGTCCTTTTCTATTCTTTGAGGTACAGCTAAACTATTCTTAAAGTATTACTCGAGCGCTTATCCTTTATTTCCTAAATATCTTCTCTTTTCTTATTCTTCAAATCCTCACAGATATCTTTTAATATCCCCTAAAGAATCACGAAATCTTTCGCATTCCTCTTCATAGTTCATTTGCCAAAATTCCAGCTCATTCCAGGAAACGCGAAACAGGGAATATCCGCTATTAACAGCAACATACAACTTGCTCCCCTTTAGATAAACCGAGATTTCCCTTTCGGAAAAATGTCTCGTAAACTTCTAAGCCTTCCCGGCGTTAAGAAACGCCGGGCGCCCATCTCATCGTTAGTGTAAATATCGTACCTCTCATTATTTTGAATATCTTCCGTATCAATTTTCTTTTCCCCTCTTTCACAAGGAGGATAACGTCTTTGCACTTCTTTATTCATGAATTTGGATCGGTCCGTGGGCACAATACGGACTTCTCCTTCTATGGAAACAGGACTATTCATACAAAAAACCTGTCCTAAAAAATCATGAATATACGTTCTATTCTTTCTCGATTTTTGATGCCAGGCAGAACAATTTTGTATTCTAAGATCCTTTTCATCATGAAATTGTATTGCTGTATTTTGTGTATATTCTTCAGAAGAGGGAAGGAACTTCTTGACTTCCTCAAAGGGTATTTTTTCCTTCTCCTCAACAGTTACATCAGGATACCACTCCCTTAACATGGGTTCAATGAACTCTTCCATATAAACATCTTGAATATTTTTTCGCTTCTCCCTAAAGAATCCGGGATTTGTCTTGTAAAAATAAAGGAAAAATCAGGACCGGAAAGGCTATCATAAGGACGATCGAGGTGGTTCCTCCTCCGGGAAGCATTAATCCTGCAAAAGAGGATAGAGCCATTAAGGGCTTCACAACAGCCCATTTCATCAATGCCAGTACCTTCTTCCGCATGGTCTGATATTTCATTTGAAACTCTTGGCTATCCTCCATAGTTCTCCTCCCCAGCTTTCATTAGTCTTCATGGATTGTTTCGTCTCTTCCAAACTTCCCGGTTCAGCTTCCTTACGATTAGAAAAGCAGGCAGAAAAATCCCTATATCTCGACTTTTCCGCCTGCCATACATACTTTTCAAGGCTTAAAGCTGTTTACTCATTATGAGCAAACGCTTCTCTCCTTAATGAACACTATAATCCAAATCCTTCAAATCTCTCTTACCCTCTAAATCCTCTTGCAGAAAATCCACCTGGCGAAGTCCCTTGATTCCTGCCGCCAGACTTGTGGGAAAGCTTACAATAGCCTGATTGATTACACGCACATTGCTGTTGACAATCCGCTTTGCTGCTGCCAAATCTTCATTCTCACTGGCAATCTCGGACTGCAGGTTTAAAAACTGCTTGGAAGACATAAGCTCCGGATAATTCTCTCCCACTAAGCGAATCTGTGCCAATACATCATTTTGGTTGGCAATCGCACGGTTAGTATCCTGAATACTTCCTCCCTGACGCAAAGCTACCAGCTCTGGAAAAATCTTCTCCTCATGCTGGGCATAGGCCTTTGCTACCTTCATCATCTCAGAGATTGTGTCATAGCGCTTAACCAAGGTAATATCCACGGTCTTCTTGGATTCTTCGATAGTAATCAAGTAACGATTCAGCATATTGCTCTGTCCGATAAACCAAACAAGAACAATTACGATAAGGATAACGGGTACTAAAACCATATGCAGTTCCTCCTTTTTCCGGTCGCCCTAAAGCTCTTTTGCCTAAGTTCAGGGCACTTGCGTGCAAAAACTTCTTTGCCAAAGAATTCAAGTAGATTTCTTAAATCTCGGCAGAAAAACAGTAAAAAAATAGTTTCCTTGCTTATTATACTAAGATGCATGAAAAATACAAGAATTTTCTACAAAATCCGCATAGAGCAATTCTACAAAGTCCCCATAGAGCAGTTTCCTTTTTCCGGCGTCTCCCCAGCTATAGCCCTTGCTTCTCTTCATCTGTTCTACTCTTGCACCTGCTTGAAAGCTTCATATAAAAGAAAAATGAGGGCTGTAAAAATCTATTTTGATTTCTTACAGCCTCATTTTTATTATTCGGATTCGTTTTCTGTGGAAACTTCCTCACCCTTTTCGATGCCGCAGATGGACAAAGCTTCATCCACATTTTCCACGGGACGAATCTCCAGCTTATCCTTTACTTCTTCCGGCACATCTCGAAGGTCATCCACATTTGCCTTTAGGAATCAGAACAGTCTTTACGCCGGCCCGTTCCGCAGCCATCAGCTTCTCGGGAAGTCCTCCGATAGGATTTACCTTTCCTTCCAGAGATACTTCTCCCGTCATGGCAATCTGCGGGCAAACTGCCTGCCCTGTTACCAAGGAGGATAATGCTACGGTAAGGGGTTACACCGGCGGATGGGCCATCCTTCGGGGTTGCTCCGTCAGGAACGTGGATATGCAGGTCATTTTCCTTAAAGAAGCTTGCCTTCTCCGGGAACATGGATTTTACCAGACTGATAGCAATCTGGGCAGATTCCTTCATTACATTGCCCAGCTGTCCGGTAATGGTGAGCTTGCCTTCTCCCTTGGTAGCAAGGGTTTCGATAAAGAGGATTTCTCCTCCCACCGCAGTCCAAGCAAGACCTGTTACCACACCGGCTCTGCCCTTTTCTTCCACCGCTCTATGATGGAGCGGATTCATATCCAGATATTCCTGAAGATCCTCTTTGCCTACCGTAATCTTTCTCGCCCTTTCCCCTAACCAAATGCACAGCGGCAATTCTGCACAGGGTATCCAGACGCTTTTTCAAGCCTCTCACGCCGCCTTCTCTGGTGTAGTCGGAGATAATGCTTTCCAAAGCCTCATCGCTGAGCTCCACATTTTCCGGCTGAAGACCTACATTTTTCAGAGCCTTCTTCATCAGGTGCCGTTTACCGATTTCAAACTTCTCCCTTGGGGTATAGCCCTGATACTGAATCACCTCCATACGGTTTAGGAGCGGTGCGGGAATACTGTCTGTGGTGTTTGCGGTACAAATAAAGAGCACATCGGAAAGGTCGTAGGGTACATTCATATAGTGATCCGTAAAGGTATTGTTCTGCTCCGGATCCAGAACCTCCAACAATGCTGCTGCAGGGTCTCCGTTGTAGGAGGAGGAAAGCTTATCCACCTCATCCAATACCATTACCGGATTGGAAACTCCCGCCTTATGGATACCGTCCATGATTCTTCCGGGCATGGCACCCAGATAGGTTCTTCTGTGGCCGCGAATATCCGCCTCATCTCGAACACCGCCCAAACTTACCCGGACATATTTTCTGCCAAGGGCTTTCGCAATGCTCTTTCCGATACTGGTTTTTCCCGTTCCGGGAGCACCCACAAAGAGAAGGATGGAGCCGGACTGCTGCTTCTTTAAGTTCATGACAGCAATCTGCTGAATCATTCTTTCCTTAACCTTCTTTAATCCGAAGTGGTCTTCGGAAAGAATCTTCTCCGCCTCATCCAAGTCAATGCTCTTCTGCTCTTCCTTCTTCCAAGATAGTCCTGTCACAAAGTCCATGTAGTCATAAAGCATACCGGCCTCTTGACCGTTGGTGCCTTCATTTTTCAAACGATTTAAAATCTTTGTGGCTTCCTTCTTGGCAATCTCGTTCATACCGGATTCTTCAATCCGAAGCTCCAGCTTTTCTTAAATCGGAAACCTTCTCCGGATGCATCTCATCCAGCTCTTTTTGCAAATAGTCAATCTGCTTCTGTAAAGCCTGCTCCTTATAGAGCTTCTGGTAGTCCTCCTGCTGCTGGTTTCTGGCATCGGAAGTTACCTTAGTCACTTCCACATATTCATAAAGAATCTGCTCCAGCATCTTGGTACGAACGGAAAGTCTGTCTTCCTTCAAAACCTGATAGCGTTCTTCATTTTTTTCAGACTGAGCCAGGGGGAAAAGAATGCAAGCCACCTCTTGAATGGAACCGTACTGGTCTATCATGGTCTGCATAATGCTTCCCGCCCTAAAAACGATCCACCAGAGTCTTTAATTCCGCCTTGATTTCCTTCAGCTTTCGCTCGGAATCCTCCTGATCCAAATCCTCAATATCCGTAAGGGGACTTGTTTCAGCCGAAGAGCCTCTCCTCTTTTTGTGCCAGCTCTAGAATCTTTTACACGCTGCCCGGTGCGAACCACCACATAGCCGTCTCCGCTGATTTCTGTAACGGTTCCTTCCACTGCAACGGAATGGAATTCTTCCTTCCTTAAATCCTTGGTATTAAAGCTGTCCTCTTTCAGAACAGCCAAAAAGCACATGGTCATCCTGTCTGATTTCCTGTCCTGCAATATTTTTTTAAAGCTTTTGTACCTGAAAAATAAATGTAAGAATGGGGAAGAACCATCATATTATAAACCGGAATTACCCTGCATCATTTTTCCTCCTCTATACTCCGGCTTCTCAGAATCCCTTTCCGCAGGGCTCTGCTCTGCCTTCTCTTCTACTTTTTTTGCTCTGTAAATGTTTTTTTGTTCTGCAAATGTGTTTTGCTCTGTAACTGTGTTTTTGCTCTGCAAGTGTTTTTGCTCTAAGACAGACTCAATTCTTGCCCCTGTTTCCGTCTTAGGCTCTCTTTTTGCTTCCGACATTATGCCCTTTCTCCTCAGCACATTCTGTGGAAATCTTGGAGCTTTCTTTACTTTCCAAAGCACTACTATCTTCGGCCTTTTTCTCTTTTATGACTTCCTTGGGAATTTCCTTGGAAATAGCGGAAATCCGTCCCCTTTTTTTCTTCTTTAAAAGGGAGCGGATCTGTTCCACAATATCTTGCATGCTCATCTTCATATCCCTTCTGAAATAAAGAAGAAGCTTCTTCTCTTCGCCTTTATTTCTAAGCTATTTTTCCCTTGTTAGCAATCATCATTTTCGAGTGCTAAACCTTTTCAAAGAATAACACCCTCCTAAGAGGGTGTCAAGGTCTTTAGAAATTCTTTCGATTTCAACTTTCTTCCGCCTATTTCCAAGGCATATCCGGAAAATGTTCCCTTTCTTTTCTTCATTGATTCGGAATATTATCACTTTTTTTCTTCAATTATTTGGCAGATTTTTTCCTTGATTAGTCTTCCTAATGTTTATATAGAAAATTATCTCTTATCCGTCTTTTCCCTAATGCTTATTCGGAAGAGTATCTCTTATCTATTCTTCCTAATGCTTATTCGGAAGAATAGTCCTTTCCTCTCTCTTATAGAAGTACAAGCTGATTCCGAAAAGGGACAGACTAAAGGATACTCCGAAGAAGAACATACCGCTCTCATCTCCGGTAGCCACATTTCTGGCAGTACGGTATATCTTGGTACAAATCTTTGGAATCTCTTCTATAGGATTAAAGACTTCATACTTCTTCACTAAAACGCCGGGATCATGCTCTACAACAGGGGCAGGAGGCTTCCCCCCTTCCTTCGGTGGTGTCTTAGGTCCGGGCGGCGTACGCTCCGGTGGAGTGGGTTCCGGCGGTGCCGGATCTGTAGGGGGCGTAGGCTTGGGCGGCTCTGTCTCAGGCTCCGGCGGCTTGGGCTTCTCATAACGATTTCTAAAGGCAATCTCTCCCCTCTTCATATCTTGCTTTTGGGGATCGTTTCTGTCCGTTACAATTAACACCGCTGTCAAGTAAGCAGGTCTTGGGTTTCCGGCACTGTCTACATTTTGCAGCTCCACCTTCACAGAGACCAAATATTCCCTTTCATCATAAGTAAGAAACTCTGTATCGCCCTTTCTTTGTCGGATCTCATACTGGTAGATGCCCTCCTCCGAAAAGGAAATAGGCGCAAAGCTTTTCCCTTCCTTCTTTTTTCTATCACTCAAAGTAATCCCGACTTCCTTCGGATTTGGCACCAAGTTGGATCCTGAAACCACAGGCTCCAGCTCCACCACAAATTCCTCCTCCGAAAAGCATCCCCTCTCCATATATACGAACGGGAATCTTTACTTATCGGTGCACTGCCGCATAGCTTTTGAGGGACATACAGTAAATTTCCCCAACAAAAGGCAGAGAAAAAAACCGATAACTTAGTATGTTCTTCCTTCCTTCATTTTTCTTCTTTCTCTTTCCTTTCTTCCTACTCTAAAAATTTGTGCTATCTCCGGCACATTACTCTCCTCCACCCATAGTTTTTTTCTTATGAGTAATTATATTATCGGCACACTTTGCAATTTTATATAAGCTTTTTAATAATAAATTGTTTTTCCTCTTTTTTTCTGCCTGTTCTGTTTTTGCCTTTTCGTCGATACTTATTCTATTTTTTTCGCGTATTAAATCTCTTTTTCAATAAATCTCTTTAATATATCTAAAAATACAATAAGATTTGAGTGATAAACATGGTAAACTATTGAAAATACATAAAAAGGAGGGCTTATTTATTTATCCATCAAAAGAAAATCATTGTAGTCAGTCACTGTGTTTTGAATCAAAATGCTGTAGTGAATGGTCTGGAACGGGCTCGAGGTGCCTTTTCCTGGTAAAAAGAAATCCTGGAGAGGAATAGGCATAATTCAGCTCCCCTGCCCGGAGCTTTTGTATTTAGGAAGCAATCGTCCTTCTATGAGTAAGGAAGCGTATGAAAAGACAGAGGGTTATGCGGAACATTGCCGGAAGATTTTAGAGTCGGTTTTTTTGGCAGTTGGAGGAGTATCAAAAAAATGGCTATAGTTATATTGGGGTTTTAGGGATTCAGGAAAGCCCCAGCTGTTCTCTTTCCTCTCCCCAGGAATTCTAATGGAAAAATACATGGAAGAAATGGAAAGAAGAAATTGGACTAGGGCGTGTTTCGAAGTACCTGTCTTTTACGATGAAGAAGAGAAGGACGGTAAATGGGAAGAACTTAGAGCCTGCTTTGCTTCCTTTTTAGAGGAAAAGCAGGAAACTATGGATAAGCGCAGAGAAGCGGCAATAAAAAGAAGCGCAAGAAACAGCAACGACATGAAACTGTAAAAAAAGCCATGTAGTAAAGGCAGGTAAAGAGAAAGCAGAAATAAGTAATGGAGATAAGATAAAAAGCAGAACAGAAGGAAAAAGGAAGGAGAGAATAATGAATAAGCTAAATAAAAATACGAAGATTTTGTTAATTTGTGCACTTGCGGTGGTGGTGAATGTAGTCTTTGGAGACTTTGTCAGTATGCTAAAGATACCGCTTCTTTTTTTATGGATACTATAGGCACTATCTTTATTGCAGCATGCTATGGGATGGGCTATGGCATCCTTACCGGAGTGGCCACCAACCTCTTAATGGGTTTTACGGCCAGCCCCAGTGCAATCCCCTTTGCTTTAGTCAATGTCGTGGTTGCGGTAGTAGTCGCCTTAATCAGTAAAGCAGGAAAGAAGGGCTTCAATCTTCCTAAGGCAATCGTTGCAGGACTGCTTTTAGCCATTTTGTGCCCAATGGTGGGTGCCCCCATTCGTATCTTCCTTTTTGGAGGACTGACCGGTTCCGGAACAGACTTAGTGATTATGGCTTTAAAGCAATCCGGTCAAGAACTGTTTACCTCCGTTTACCTAGGCGCAGTCAGCGGAAACTTGGTAGATAAGTTGCTGTCCTGCGTACTGGTGTCTCTCCTCTTACAAAAAGAAGCTATGAAACGAAGCCTCAACTTGGCCTAAGGGAAGAGGGAAAAAACGAATAGCAAGAATGGATAAAAAGATTGACGAATAGTAATGGAATAAAACAACAGATTAGCGCCATGCAAAAACAGCATAGGTCTAAAATGAAGGCAATCTGAGCCCACCGGTACTTAATGAAAGCGAACGGAGTGAAGCTTGAATTTAGTACCGCTGGGAAGGCGAAGTTAGCGAGAGCGTGCCTGAGTTTTAGACCTATGCTGTTTTGCATGTGTTATAATATTCTGTTTTTTATCTCTGTTTTGAATCTCTTTTCTTTTATGCCAAGGAAACTACGCCCATTTTCCGGACAAGCTATAGACCTTCGCCAGAAGACTTCCCAAAAACTTTCCATGAAGCTTTTGGAACTGCTCTTTTTCTTCCATAAGACGATTCTTGTTCTTCATCTGCTTTCTGGTTTCCGCATCCTCGTGTCTTCTATAAGAGAGAAGTGTCTTTTTAATGTAGAGGAAGCGTCCTTCCTTCTCCGCCAAATGCAGGAAGGCATCCCAGTCTGTAACAAAGCGGAATCTGTTTTTAAACAACAACTTGCCGCAACGCTCCGTTACATAGGTACAGCTTGGGCAGGGAATACTGTTCCCAAAAAGCAGTGGAAGCTTCTTCCAAGTACTTCTTTCCGTATAGTGAGGAAAATGATAGGGAAGGCGCAAAAGTCGCTTTATCCCTTCGGCAATACCGGACAAATGCTGTCCCATGCCATCAATGTCCCTTGCCTTTGTAAAAATCAGGCTGGCATCCGGATAAAGAGAATACGCGTGTTCCACAGCCTTGCTATAGTCCTCATGATAGAGATCATCCTGATGGGCCAGGGTTACCAGCTTGGCTCTTTTTCTTCCGATTTCCAAGGCAAAGTTCCAATCCCTTGCCAAGGAGGGCTCTCCGTTACGAACAAATAAAGGAAGGCGGTATTTTTTGGAAATTCGCTTTAAAAAAGCATTAGGGGTTGCCGTGCAGAGATAGATGGGAGAAGGATTCTTCTGCTTTTAATAAGGACTGAATGCACTCTTCCAAATAAGAAGACTCCCCATAGCAGGGAATCACAAAGGCATGAAGAACCCGTTTTCTCTTCTTTAAAAGAAAGAAGCTTACTGCCGGAATGGGACTTTCCTTTTCTTCCCAAGCCTTATAGGAAATGACTCCTTTCTTGCTCTTCTTCTTTTCAGAATCCGATAATTTCTGTTTTCATTTTCTTTTACAAAGCTTTCCGCCTGTATCGACTCTTCCGAAAAAGATTGAGGCACTACCTCCTCTACTTTCTCTTCTACTTTCTCTTCCAGAAAACGATTTACTCCGCCTTTGGCCTTGGCTCCTTCTGCAAAAATCCTCTTCTTTAAACTTTCTTTATCCATCTTAATCTTGTATGATGTTTTCAGAAGCGAAAAACACCACTTTCCTTTCTTTTTAATATCGTACTAAGACTCTATAATGCATCCATTTTAACAAAAAAATTAAGTTAATTTCCAGCATTCAGGAGAAGCTTTTTATCATTTTATAAGAAAAAAAGGGACTATGAAAAGATCAAATAATGTTCTAGTAAAATAGGGCCTGAAATGGGGGATCAGACCACCCCATATTCAGACCTATATTGCCAAAAATTTTCTTATATTTTAATTTTTTTATATTCCCTTATCTTTCATAGCCTAAGCTTTAAAAGAATGATTCTAAGAATACTTTCTCTTAGCCCTTCTTCTTTCTATAGAAAGTATTGTCCATAGGAAGCTTGGTTCTAAATTCATGATCAAGAGCATAGTATGCGTTTGCAATGGCCGGAGCAATTGGAATGCTGGCGATTTCTCCGATACCCTTTAGCACCAAAAAGCAAAATGGGATAGGTGTATCCTCTCACATAGATGGCATGGATGTCGGGGATCTGGTTCGCACGAAGAAGTCCCAAAGTACCAAGCTTTTGCTGTTGGTACACAGTCCTTTAAGGGGAAGTCCTCGGTGAGGGCATAGCCCATTCCCATCAATACTCCACCTTCAATCTGTCCCTGAATCGCTACGGGGTTTACAACCTTTCCGGAATCGTGAGCTGCATATACATCGGTAACCTGTCCCTGCTCATCCAAAATTGCCAAATGCGTAGCAAAAGCGTAAGCTACATGGGACTTGGGGTTAGGAAGGTCTGCGCCCAGCTTATCGGTTGGGTCGAAGAACTCATGAAGTATTCTTTTCCTTCCAATGCAGACAGATCTCCATTTACCTTATCAAGGTCAGCCTTAACTTCCAAAGCCACACCCTTCACCGCCTCACCGGTAATCAGAGTCTGACGGGATCCGGAGGTTGTTCCGGAGTCAGGAGAATCCTCTGTGGAGCCGTTGGACAGCTTAATCTTATTTAAGGGAAGACCTGTACCATCATGCATCATCTGTACAAATACGGTGCGGCAGCCCTGTCCGATGTCGGAAGCTGCGGTATAAAGCTCTACCATGCCGTCCTTAACAATGGCCTTAGCTCTTCCCTTATCCGGAAGACCTACACCCACACCGGCATTCTTCATGGAACAAGCAAGACCTGCTCTGTCCTTATTTGCCTCATAAGCATCCTTTACCGCCAATAAGGTTTCCTTAAGCGCTGTGGAGGAGTCTGCAATCTGTCCGTTAGGAAGTGGCTTTCCGGGCTCAATGGCATTTCGGAAACGAATTTCCCATGGACTGATGCCTACCTTCTCTGCCAGCTTATCAATCAGCATCTCCAGAGCATACTCACTCTGACATACACCGAAGCCACGGAAAGCTCCTGCAGGAGGGTTGTTGGTATAGTAACCGAATCCTACGATATTGGTATTCTGGTAGGTGTAGGGACCAACGGAGTGGGTACAAGCTCTCTCCAGTACAGGTCCGCAAAGGGATGCATAAGCTCCTGTATCGAAGTTAATCTCACAATCCAAGCCCTGAAAAATTCCCTCTTCGTTACAAGCCAGCGTAAAGGTTCCTTCCATAGCATGACGCTTTTGGATGGAAGTTGATGGATTCCTGACGGGAGAATCTTAACCTTTACCGGTCTTTTCCACCTTTAAAAGCCATCAATACCGCAATATGCTGTACGGAAACATCTTCCCTTACCGCCGAATCCGCCACCCTACAAGCTTGTTTTCTACCACGATTCTGGAAGGATCCCAGCCCAGCATGATGGAAATTTCTTTTCTGGTGTCATATACACCCTGGTCAGTGGTATACACCTTTACGCCGTCCTTATAGGGGAAGGCAATGGCGCACCCGGCTCCATGAAGGCATGCTCTGTAAATGGCGTAGAGAAGCTCTCTGTTACCACATACTTAGCTGCAGCAATCGCAGACTTGGCGTCTCCACGGGTTACATGTCTTTGCTGGCAAAGGTTTCCCTGTTTGGATGAATCTTCGGTGCATTTTTCCGCTCTGGCTTCTTCAATGCTTCTTACAGGCTCCAGTACCTCGTACTCTACCCTCACAAGCTTCTTCGCCGCATCCAAAATAGAAGGAGTCTCCGCAACGATTAAGCAAAGAGCATCTCCGATGCAACGGGTAATGTCCCCTTCTGCAATCATAACATCCCAGTCCTGCTGAATATGTCCTACCTTATTATTAGGAACATCCTCAGCCTTTAAGACAGCAAGAACACCGGGAAGGCTCTCAGCGGCCTCTGTATTAATCTTTAAAATCTTGGCTCTTGGATACTCTGTACGAACAGCGCCTCCGTAAACCATGTTCTCCATTTCCATATCATCAGGATATTCACCGGTTCCCAGAACCTTCTCACGAACATCCACACGGAAAGCAGACTCTCCAACAGAAAAGTCCTCTCCGCTCTCTAAATCAGACTGAATCTTTTCTTCTCCGCGAAGAACCTTGGCAGCCAAATAGATTCCTTCAATGATCTTCTTATAGCCTGTACATCTACAGATATTGGAACGAATCGCCTTCTTAATGTCTTCCTCTGTAGGATTGGGGTTCACATCAATTAAAGCCTTGGCACTCATCACCATACCGGGGATACAGAAACCGCACTGTACGGAGCCGGCACGACCGAAGGCATAGACATAGGCTTCCTTCTCCTGAAGGCTTAATCCTCTACGGTCACAATGGTCTTTCCCACTGCCTTCTTGGTAGTTAAGATACAGGAACGCACTGCCTTTCCATCAATCAAAATGGTACAGGTTCCGCAGGCACCCTCACTACAACCGTCTTTTACGGACTTACACTTTAAGTCATCACGAAGAAAAACGAAGCAAAGGCTTTGTCTTCCTTTGTTTCTACCTCTTTTCCGTTTACAATAAAACGAAATACATCCATCTCTTCCATAAACACATCTCCTACTTCCTAAACTCAATCCAACGACAAAGGAACATCCTTCCCTCTTACTCCCCTTTTCCACTAACTATAAAGCCATATCAGGAAAAATTGTATTCTCTGGAAATTCTTTTCCCTCACCCAGAAAAAGGCTATCGAGTAATTGCTACACCCTGCTTTTTGCCGGAAATCTCTTTATTTTTTTCAGCTTGCTCCTGCTTGGCTAAAAAATATTTTTGTCGTTTACATTTTAACAATACGATTATAAACGAAAGCGGTGAGAGAAACTACCCTCACCGCAAAGACTTCCCTTTTTTCCAAAAGAGAGCAAAAACTTTTGTGCGTTTTGCCTAAATCTTTTTTAGGCAAAACCAAAATATTTTTTAGTTTGCTTTCTGAAGATTTTCCTTCACTACTCTTTTCTACGGCATTTTAAAAATATTTTCATAACCGGTACAGCGGCACAGATGTCCGGAAATGAGCTTTCTTAACTCGTCTCTGGTATAGTCCTTTCCTGTTCCCACAATCTCCACAGCGGTAAGAATCAGTCCGGGAGTACAGAAGCCGCACTGCACCGCTGCTTCTTCGATAAATGCGGTCTGAACCGGATTTAACTCTCCGTTTGGCCCCTTAAGACCTTCTACGGTAAGAACGGACTTTCCGTCTGCCCACATAGCCAGGTAGATACAGCTGTCCACTGCCTCTCCGTTTACCAAAACGGTACAAGCTCCGCACTCTCCTACCTCACAGCCCTTCTTTACAGAAGTTAAGTCAAGACGCACTCTCAGGGCATCCAGGAGAGACTCTCTCATCCACAGCCAGTTCCACATCTCTTCCATTCACCTTAAAATGAATAATTTTAAGCATTGATCTGTCCTCCTTGTAAAAACAATGGCTTCCTGTAAAGCACGCTTTTGCCAACTCTGAAATCACCTGTAAACGGAACTCCTTGAAGCTCTCCAGGAGCTTCTGGGACGAACCTCTGTCAGGGCGATGTTTACATAATTCTCCATTCTTTCCGCATCATTGCAAGCCGCTCCCTTAAGGCTTTCCTCCGCCTTAGGGCAACGGATGGGGGTAGGAGCCGCTACACCGTAGCCCAGTCTCACCTCTTCAAAATACTTCTTTTCTTTATCCAGCTTTTACCATTACCGCACAGCCCAGAGTGGCAATTTCCATTGCCTTTCTCTTTCCGTACTTAATGTACTTTCCGCTGAAGCCTTCGTAATCTTCCTTCTTAATCAGAAGCCGGTGCAAACTTCATTTTGCTCACGGACAGTCTTTCCCGGGCCGGTGTAAAACTCGGAAACCGGAACTCTTCTCTCCCCATTGGGGCCTGTCAGGCAGACAATGGCATTTAAAACCTGCATGCCTGCTGCGGAGTCTGCGGAGGTTGCTCCGTTACAGATGTTTCCGCCGATGGTTCCCATATTTCGAATCTGTGGACCTCCAACGGTATCCACTGCCTCTCCCAGCATGGGGATATGCTTTTGTACCAAAGGGTCGTTGGTCAGGTGGGTAAAGCTTGTTCCTGCTCCAATGAAAAGGTCTCCATTGTCCAAAAGCTTTACGCCCTTAATTTCTTCAATATTTTTAATAGACGCCAGTGCTTTTCCCGCATCCTTTCCCTCACGAACACGAATCAATACATCGGTTCCGCCGGAAATGATTTCTGCGTTAGGATTGGCTGTTAAGGCCTGCACCGCATCCGCTACATCCTTTGCTTCATAAAATCCCTGTAAATCAAACATGTTTTATCCTCTCCTTTACCATAAAGATAAATATCGCTCTTCCTCCCTATAGCTTCTCTTTAGTCTACAGAGATTGTCTTAATTAAGCCTGCCTCACGGAAAGCATCCGTGAGTCTTTGGCTGGTCATAGGAGCCACATTCATAGCAACACCGGTAGCCTGTAAAATAGCATTTCGTACTGCAGGAGCTGCTGCAATAACAGGAGGCTCTCCCAGGGACTTATTGCCATAAGGACCGGTTGGGTCCTCTACCTCTACGAATTCCACTTCCAAATCGGGAATATCCATAGCGGTTGGAATCTTAAAGTCTAAAAGGTTCGCATTTAATACCTTTGCGGTCTTCGGATCCACCAGTAAATCCTCGGATAAACCGAAGCCAAGGCTCTGTGCCATTCCGCCGTGAACCTGTCCCTTTAGCGGTATCATGGTTAATGATTCTTCCGGAATCATGTACTTCCACGATTCGTAAAATCTCCACCAGACCTAATGGGATGTCCACCTCTACCTCGGCATAACATACACCGGAGGAGAAGGTATTGCTCTTACAGTGGTTGGTACATTCCGCTGCAATATGCACAGACTTATCCAAAGAATAGAATGCGGTGTCTGCCAAAATTGCAAGGGGAAGCAGCGGGTTTCCGTTCTTCTTTTCCACAATCTGAGAATCCACAAGATCCAAGGCATCCTTGGAAATCTCTGTCTCTTCGGGAAGGTCAAGAAGCTCACGAATCTTCTTTGCCGCAGTGCTAACCTCTTCAGCATATACGGTTTTGGAGAAATCCTGTACCGCATTGTTTAACATATATTCCGCATAGTCTAAGATACGATCCTTAAACTCCTCTGCCACCTTCTTACAAGCCATACCGGAAACATAGGTCTGGCGGGAAGCGTAAGCTCCTGTATCGAAGGGAGCAGTATCGGTGTCCTGGGTAGAACATACATAGACATCTTCATAACGAATACCGGAGGCCTCTGCCGCCATCTGGGTAAATACGGTATCCGCACCCTGTCCGATTTCCGTAGCCCCCATAAAGAGCTGGCAGGAACCGTCCTGGTTCAATACCATACGAGCCGCAGCAGTCTCTAAAGCGATAGGATGAACACCGGTCTTATAGCAGAAAATCGCCATACCGATACCTCTTCTCTTGTCTCCGCTTTGAGGCTTATCGTACTCTGCTCTCTTCTCCTTCCACTTTGCAAGTTCCGCACCCTTTATCATGGAATCCTTTAATCCATAAGAATGGAAGGTAATGCCATTGTGCGGATCCTTAAAGCCTGCAGGAATACAGTTCTTTAAACGAAGTTCCAAAGGATCCATTCCGATTTTTCTTGCCAAGTCGTCAGTTAAGCACTCGGTAATCCATACAGACTGGGGAATACCGTATCCTCTCATAGCTCCTGCGGTAGGAGCGTTGGTATAAACGGTCCAGCAGTCTACCTCTGTACCAATCTTATCAATATATAATTCTTTGAAGACATTTCCGCAGTTTGCACAGATGGCGTGGCCGTGGGAGGCGTATCCGCCGTTGTTGGCAAAGGCTTCCATCTTTCTGCTAAGAATCTGTCCGTCCTTTGTTACCACAGCCTTGGTATGTCCGGTAATCTGGTGTCTGGTTCTGGTGCCGTAAATGGTCTCCTCACGGGAAATCTCCAAACGCACCGGTCTTCCTCCCACCTGCATGGACATGTAAGCATTTAACGGCTCATACAATACGTCCTGTTTGTTACCGAATCCGCCGCCGATATAAGGCTTAATGATACGAACTCTTCCTGCAGGAACACCAAGAGCCATGGCTGTATATAAACGAACAATATGAGGAATCTGGGTGGAGCAGACAATGGTAATCTTATCGTTCACATCCACATAGGCAAAGGACACCGGAAGCTCGATATGGCAGTGAGAAATCTTCGGCGTATCATAAACTTGCTCGTAGGTGACGATGTTTTCCTCTCCGTACTCTTCCTTGGCCTTCTTCAGCCCTTCCTCAAAAGGTATAATCCTTCTCTCCCATAGTCATGTGGCTATGAACGATAACATTGTCCTTACGAAGATCCGGGTGAAGCGCCTGAGCTCCTTCCGCCAATGCCTCCTCCACGGTGGTCATAACAGGGTACTCCTCGTATTCCACCTTTAAAAGACGAAGAGCCTGGTCGCAGGCAACTTCATTCTCCGCGATAACACAGGCAATATCGTCTCCGTAAATACGAACTCTTTGGTTAAGAAGCTTTCTGTCACAGATATCCTGGTGGGCCTTCTCTACAGACCAGGGGTGGCCGGCTGTAGGAAATTGAATATCCGGCACATCGAAGCAGGTGAGAATCTTTACAACTCCCGGTACCTTCTCCGCTTCGCTGGTATCAATACTCTTTACCAGACCATTTCCGATGGTAGAATGGTAAACCTTTCCATGCAAAATATTCTTCGGCTCTAAGTCCGCAGTATACTTTGCTTCGCCTGTGACTTTTCCATAGGCATCAACTCGAATCATATCTTTCCCTACTGCACGCATGGAAACCCTCCTGACTGTTTGCAAATGCATCCGTTGGTTACAAAATACAAGGCCCTCTTCCTCTGGAATGGCTTTGTTTTAGTATAAAATCCACCCTTTCTATAGTCTATTCACAGTTTTTGCCAAGCTTTTTTTGGTAAAACTCGCATATTTTTTGACAAGAATTTTTTTAGATAGACTAAATTTTTGTAACTGTCAAAAAAATGAAATTTCTGTGAAAAACTATACAATTCCATGAAGCCTTGATTTTACTGGATTTTTCTTCTATTTTTAGCTTTTTCTTTTTCTCTCCATTTTTTTCCTATTTTTCAAAAATTTCTAATCAACTATCCTTCATTTTTACCAAATTGATAAATTATAGACAAGACAGAGACAAGGTGCTAGAACCCGAATAAGATTCTTGTTATAAGATTTTTTATCTTTTTGGAGAAGTAAAAAAGATTTCTATGAAGGAACACAGAAAAGCTTAGTTTCATTTTCAAGGAAGAAACCGCTAATCCTTATACTTAAAAGCTTCCTAAGGAGTGTATAGCTCCTATCCCACAGCTTTTTAGCTGATGAAAATGAAGCCATCTTCGGTGGGGTTTTAGAAATCTTTTTTTCTTTTTCAAACAAATGAAGGAGGAAAAATGAGTCAAGAAAAGTCAGTAGCACGCATGGAGAACATTTATAAGTTGGACGGAAGAGTGCCCATCGGCAAAGCCATCCCCTTCGGTTTGCAGCATGTCTTAGCCATGTTCGTATCCAATCTCGCCCCCATCACCATTATTGCGGGAGCCGCACAGCCTGCCCTGAGCCAGCAGGAAATTGCCATGCTTTTGCAAAACGCTATGTTTGCAGCAGGGATTGCCACCATCATTCAGCTCTATCCGGTATGGAAGATCGGTGCAAAGCTTCCTATTGTAATGGGTGTAAGCTTTACCTTCGTAACCATCCTTTCCACCATTGCCGCAAACTTCGGCTATCCCACAGTCATCGGTGCCGTAATTGTGGGCGGTTGCTTTGAAGGAGTCTTGGGACTTTTGGCAAAGTATTGGAAAAAGGTAATCACCCCCATCGTTGCCGCAACTGTAGTTACTGCCATCGGTTTCTCCCTCTTTACGGTAGGAGCTCGTTCCTTCGGTGGAGGATACGGCGATGACTTCGGTTCCAAAGAGAACTTAATCATTGCAACAGTAACGCTTCTTACCTGCATCAGCTGGAGTATTTTCGTAAAGGGCTATATGAAGCAGCTTTCCGTATTGGCAGGTCTGGTAGTCGGATATATTCTTTCTATCTTCATGGGTAAGGTGGATTTAAGCCTGATTTTCTCTGACGGCTTTGTGTCTTTGCCAAGACTCTTCCCCTTCACTCCACAGTTTAATGTAGGCGCCATTATCTCCGTTTGCATTATCTTCTTAGTATCCGCAGCAGAAACCATCGGAGATACCACAGCCATGGTAGCTTCCGGCTTGGACAGAGAAATTACCGAAAGAGAAGTTTCCGGCTCCTTAGCTTGTGACGGATTCGGATCCAGCATTTCCGGACTTTTCGGATGTGCCCCCTGTAACCTCCTTCTCTCAGAATGTCGGTCTGATTGCTATGACCAAGGTAGTAAACTCGTTTCACCATTGCCACCGGTGCGGTAGCTATGCTTTTGGCAGGACTTTTCACCTCCTGTAGGACATTTCTTTGCTTCCCTTCCCCAGAGTGTTTTAGGGGGATGCACCATTATGATGTTCGGTAGCATCGTAGTGTCCGGAATGCAGATGATTGCTTCCTGCGGATTCAGCCAGAGAAATATCGTGATTGCTTCTCTTTCCTTGGCAGTAGGTATCGGATTTACCTCCAGCACAGAGAGCAGCATCTGGCATATCTTCCCTCCATCGTACAGACAGTATTCGGGGAAAATGTTGTAGCAGTTGTTTTTCGTCGTAGCTCTCATCCTTAGCTTTTGTATTACCACAGAACATGGATGTGGCAAAGATTACAGAAAATGCAGAATAACTGAAGGAATTACCCAATAGAAAAGAAACGCAGAATAGCTAAACACTGATTCCGCGTTTCTTTTTATTATGTCTTTTTATTGTATCTTTTTATTATGTCTTTCTCTTAATTCGAGGGGGCTTCGTCTCGAAAAACGCTTTATTCTGTCACATCAAAGAATAAATTCTCCGGTTCTTCCTCATAGAGCTTTACGGTATAGAACTTTTTGAGCTTGGATTGTACCGTCCCACTCTTATCCGGTGTAAAGAAAAAGCTTTTCTTCTCCTGTCTTACCCAGTTTTTGTACGGGATAACGCTTCATCCCCTTATAGCGGTCATCCGGCTCGGTTAGGTAGAGGGCAGTCAACTGCTTATCCCCATCCCATTCAGCACCGTAAACCACAGCAATCTGGTTTCCATTCGTATTAAATCGCTATACTCCAGAAGAAGAACTTCTCCCTTCTGCAAATACTCCAAAACCAATGCAGAGAAGTCGGAAGTAAGCACGGTATGCTCATTAAAAAGTACTTCGTGTTCTAAATTCTCCGGAAGAGTGCTGCTCTGCTTTTCTTCTCTTTCCAAAGTGGAGGAAGACGCTACTCCTTCTGTACGAGAGAGTAGATGCACTGGCTCTTTGGCTCTGACTGCTTTCTGCCTGCTTTGGATAAAGAGCATAAGCGGAAAGCCTCCGTAGGATTAAGAGCCTCTGCATAAAGTTCATTTTAAGCTATGCAGCTTACCAAAGATTTTCGCTTTAAAAATTCTCGCTTTTGCAGAGTGGAAGCTTTTAAAGTTTTCCACTTCTGTTCTCTTCTGTAAAAATAGCATGCCGTAAAGCATCACGCTCTGCAGCGTAGTAGCTTAATTTTCCTAAATGCTTCTCTTCTCCATAGCCGTATACTCTTTCCGCCAAGTTATCCGTGTCATAAAAATCCTGAGCTTAAATAGTAAGGAATAACCTCAATATAGTAAGTATTCTTAGCAATGGTCAGCTCATTGTCTTTTTGTGAAGGAAGAAGCATTCAGAGAAATACCCTTTGCAAAAAGACTGAGTTTCTTTCCATCTTTTCGACTGTACTCTTGCAGGCGACCGGGATCATCCAGTTTTCCTTCTATTGCAGAGCGGAAGCTTTGGAATCTTTCTTCTCTTTCTCTAGCTTCTTTTTCCCAAAAGTGCCTGCTTCTCACGAGCAAGAGCCTCCTGTTTTTCTTTAAGAGCCTGCTTTTTGCTCTTCCTGCTGCTTCTTTAAGCGTTCTTCTTCCAGTTTTCTCTGAGCCTGTCTCTGCGTAAACTCCTCAATGCTTTGCTTTCTTTTTAATTCATTCTGCTCATGGTATCTATAAAGTTCATCCTTAGTCTCAAAAAGGATTCTTGGTAGAAGGGTTATAGCTGGTCTGCCAAGAACTGCCGCCGCTACCGGAGCCGCCAACAGCCTTTGGTACAAAGCTTCCGCCACTGGAGCTTCCGCCTCCACCGCCTGAGCCACCGGAGCTACTTGATCCGCCAAATGCCTTTGGTGCAAAACTTCCGCCACCGGAACTTCCTGATCCGCCTCCGCCGCCGAAGCTTCCGCCTCCGCCACCGCCGGATCCACCTGCACTCTTAATCACCCGGAGAACTTAATACTTCCTGCATTGTCCTCGCTGCCGGATGCCTGAGAAGAGGCAGGAGCTTCCGTCTTCACTGCCGCCACAAGGCTCACAATTTCCTCTAAACTCTTTCCCTCTTTTCTGGCCTGCTCCGCTACCGCTTCCTTTTCCTTGGTACTCTGTACACCCTTGGAAAGGTCAAAGAGTGGCTCACCCTTTTCATTGGCACACTTTCCGCCTTCCTGTACAAAGAAACCGTCCGGAGTTTTTTCATTATGGTACATTCTTCCGGAGTCACCGGCAAAATAGTAGCAGTAGCCGTCAACCCACTGCCAACCGGTTGCCATCTTTCCTAAAGAATCCGCCTTGGTGTCCAGGAAGAACCATTTTCCGTCCTTCTCCATCCAACCGGTTTTCAGATTCTTGCTCTGGGGATCCACATAGTACCACTGTCCCTTGCTTTCCACCCAACCTGTCTTTTCCTGTCCTGAAGCATCCAGGTATTTCCAGTTATTCCCTTCCTGCTGCCACCTACCTTCTGTAGCGCTGTTGCCTGCCTGCCCATTTGCAAAAGCCTGTCCGCTGAACAAGCCGAGCAATATTGCAGTAGCCAACAGGGAACAGTACTCTGTCTATTCCTTTTTCTTCATTTTTGCCTCCATTCCGGAAAAAAAGAAGGACCTCCTGACCGACTTTTTCTCTATCCCAAAGGGGTAGTACGCAGGCTCCGCAGTTTTTCTGCAAAGCCTTGAACAACAGAAACCTTTTTCAATTTACTACCCCTTAGAACTCTATACATTTTCAATGGCTCGAGGCTAATGCTTCACAAAATCTCTTGAACAGCTTCAAAAGAGGAATAAAATGACTTGCAAATTATGGCAAGACTACGGAATTGCGAAACATTCCCCGGCGGAAGACTCTCCATCGTCTGTGAATCCAAAATCCTTGGAAGAATCCGTCTTTATTATAATCGGCAATGTTTTTGACAAGATAAAGCTTTCGATTTAATTTTTTTGCAAATTCCTTCCTTGCTCAAAAAGCGTTTCCTCTTTTTGGCAAAAATTTTTTAGTATAAAACACGCTAAAAACATTGGGTTTTTCTATTTTCATCTTTACAAGTAAAATAAATGGGCGCAAGATAAGAACAGATATAGGCTAGGGATAAGAATGGAAGTGTTTCTCGAGAACGGGAGCAAAAGCGGAAAGCATTTCCCTAGAATGGAAGCAATAGCATAAAGCAATTCCCGAAATGGCGTAAAACCGTTTATGAGTATCATAGAAAAGAAAATATTCAGCATTAGGGAGGCAATATGGTGAGAAGGTTCTACAATTTCAATCCGACTACCAGGAGGCCTGTCATGAAAAGATTTTACAAAAGACTGACAGAGGAATACCGGCAGCCTTATCCCGGCTATGGCAGTGACAGCATTTGCAACTCCGCAAAGAATAGAATTCAGGAAGCCTGTGAGTGTCCTGAGGCCACAGTAGAATTTTTTTGGTGGGGGGAACCCAGACCAATGCTGCGGTGATTGATTCCTTTTTACCCTCCACCCATGGTGTTATCTGCGTAAGCAGCGGGCATATCGCGGTCCATGAGGCGGGAGCCATTGAGCTGACTAGACATAAGGTCATCCCCCTAGAGGAAAAGGACGGGAAGCTTTGCCCGTCACAAGTGGAATCCTTTTCTTTCCGACTTTGCCTTGGACGAAAATAAAGCCCATACCGTACAGCCGGGAATGGTTTATATTTCCCAGCCCACAGAGTACGGAAGCATCTATTCCCTGAAGGAACTGGAGGCTCTGTCAGCTTTGCCATGAGCATAATCTGAGTTTTTGTGGATGGAGCCAGGCTTGCCTATGCCTTAGCCTCTCCGGAAAATGATGTGCGTCTTTCAGATTTGGCAAAATACTGTGATGTTTTCTACATCGGCGGCACCAAATGCGGAGCGCTCTTCGGAGAAGCGGTGGTAATCCCCAATCCCAAGCGTCTTCCCCACTTCTTCACCTCCATTAAACAACACGGGGCACTACTGGCCAAGGGCTGGCTTTTTGGGTCTACAATTTGATGAGCTGTTTAGGATGAGCTCTATCTCCATATCGGAGAAAAAGGCCAATGTCTATGCGGGAGAAATCAAGGCGGCTTTAAAAAGAAGCAGGCTTTTGCTCTCTTCGGGACTATCCTACCAACCAGGTCTTCTTTATCATTTCCCACGAAAAAAATGGAGAAATTAAAAATCCTTAGCCCATTATGCCTATATGGAGCGCTACGACGAAGAGCATAGTGTGATTCGCTTTGCCACCGGCTGGTCTACAGAGAAGAGGAAGTTACGCAGCTTTTGTGAAATTATTAAACGGCTTTAAAAGATTTTACAAAAAAACAGCGAAAAGAATTGTTATTACATAGAATAGTTGTTAAATAGAACAATTGTAAAAATAGAGTACTTGTAAAAACAGGCATAGAAAAATCCGAAACAGGTCTTCTCCTGTTCCCGGATTTTAAGTTTTATCCTATTTTTCACTCTGCTACTTTGTGCGACTCCATAGTGTTTTTCAAGGCTCTGTATAACATTGGAACACTCTATATAAGTCCTGCATGGTTCAAGGGATTTTACTCTTTTAGCTGAAAACCTGCCACCAAGTCTTTCAGCTTGTTTGCCTGTTCGGTAAGCTCCTCTGAAGCCGCAGCAGTTTCTTCCGCTGTTGCGGTATTGCTCTGTACTACGGAAGAAATCTGATCAACCCCCTGGGTAATCTGGCTTACTCCCTTTGCTTCCTCTTCGGAGCTTAAAGAAATGTCCTGAATCAAAGCATTAATCTGTTCCGTATGCTTAGAAAGTCTGTCTAAGGAATCGGCAGTTTCCTCCGCAATTTTCGCACCGTTTTCCACCGCTTCGATGGTTTCTTCAATGAGGCTGGCTGTGTTCTGCGCCGCATTTGCGGACTTTTGCGCCAGGTTTCCTACCTCATCCGCAACCACTGCAAATCCCTTTCCTGCCGCTCCTGCTCTTGCCGCCTCAATGGCTGCGTTCAGGGAGAGGATATTGGTCTGGAAGGCAATATCGTCAATGGTTTTGATAATCTTACTGATTTCTGCGGACTTCTCCGTAATAGCGGACATGGCCTTAGACATTTCCTGCATCTTATTATTGCTTAGACGAAGAGCCTGTCCCGCATTGACAGAAAGGGAAGAAGCCTCCTGGGTAGTCTTAGCCGTTGCATTAATCTGGTTTGGTAATGTCATTCATGGTAGCGCTCAGCTCTTCAATAGAAGAAGCCTGCTCCGTAGCCCCCTGGGACAATCCCTGAGCCACGGAACTCACCTGCTCCGCATTGTTATTCACCTTGCCTGCACTTTCCTGAATCTCCGACATGGTCTTGGAAAGGTCCGTCGTGATTTCGGAAAGGGCGGAAAAGAAATCGTGCATAAGCCCCTGTATAGTATTCTTCCATGCCATTTTGCAGACGGAAGTTTCCTTTGGAAATGTTTCCAAGCTTCTCGCTTAGATCCGTAATAATATGCTTAACCCGGTCTACCACCTCTTCCATGGCATGAATGAGAGTCCCGATTTCATCCTGATAAGCATAGTGCATTTCAATATCAAAGTCTCCGGCAGCCAGCTTCTACTGCTGTTTGCCACCATGGTCAAAGGCTTTAAGCTCTTGTTCAGATAGAACACCGTTGCCACAATCACGATACCAACCGTCAATAGGCCCAGGGCCATAGCTACAAGAACCATTCTATCTACATCATGGTCATAGTCCACCTCGGTCATACTGATTCTGAACCACCAATTTTCCCCCTTTAGGTTGACCGGTGTGAAGAATTCTCTTTCTTCCTTTCCGGACTGACCGATAATTTTCTTGATAAAGGGCTGTCCTTCCTCCATCAACGCCTTAATCTGCTGATATCCCTTCTCCGGCATCAGCTCGGAAAGCTGCTTTCCGTCATGCTCCGCGTTTCCGCGAATCACTTCATTGTCCTCGATTAATTCAGAAAACATGGTAGAAATTCTGCATCGCTCTTGCTAATAGAAGCAAGCGCTTCCGCATTGATATCCAAAATCGTAATTCCCTTGAACTGTCCATTGACCATGATGGGACTGGTGATGGAGAAAATGGATAAGCCGGCCACTTCATCATCGGCGTAAACATTGGTCACCCGAGCTTTTCCTTCTTTTCCGGCAAGATAATAATCCTTATCTTTGTAAAAATCATAGCCCAGCTGCTCTACGACCTTTTCCTCTGCTCCCTTTTTGGTGATATAAAGGCCATAATTTTCATAATCGGAAAGAAAAGCATTTGGTTCAAAGAACACCCCTGCCCCGATAATATTTCCATCCGTCTTCATATTGGCATAGATATTCGTTAAAAGAAGATTCTCCGCAAGATAACGGGATGCGGGAATCTCCTGATCCACAAGCCGGCTCCTAAAAGTGGCCGGTTCTGAGGGACTTACAGTAGTCGTTGTCCCTGCTATGCCATCCTTCACCTTCCAGTCGGACGCAGGGGCTTCTCCTACCTGATCTTCCGTACTGTAAATCAGGCTGATGCCTTCGTTCAAGCTATCCGCTATATTGCTGTATTTATCCACGGTAGCCAGCAGCTCCCCTGTGGCATTATTTCCCTTTTCCATCATGGAATCGTTAATCTGCCGATCCATGTCAATTTCAAAGGAATGCACCAAAATATAGCATAGCGCCAAAATACTCACAAAGGACACTATGCCTAAAACAAGGGACATCCTCCCCTTTAAACTCATGCTTTTCCAAAAGCTATTTTTTTGTCCTGCTTCCTTTTTCATCCTGTCTTTTTTCATGCTGTACCTTCTTCATCCTTGAACATTGCCAACCGTTAATGGCAGTCTATCGGCTAAAAGGACAGGAGATAAGGAGAGGATTTTATATTATTATAAACCGATGGCCTCTACCCATTCCTTTTCTTTAAATCCCACCAAAACCTTCTCTCCATAAAGGAATATAGGTCTCTTTACCAACATGCCGTCTGTAGCCAGCAGTGCCTCCTGCTCTTCCTCGGACATATTGGGCAGCTTATCCTTTAATTCCATAGACTTATACAGCTGTCCGCTGGTGTTAAAGAAACGCTTTAAAGGAAGGCCGGAATGCTCCTTCATCTCATGGATTTCCTTAGCGCTTGGGTTTTGTTCCTTAATCGGGCGCTTTTCAAAAGGTACATTGTGAGACTTTAAAAATCCTCCGCCTTTTTGCAGGTACTGCAACGGTCATAGCAAATAAATGTATTCATGGTTTTTCCTTTCTTTCGGTATTTCTTCGAAAAATAGTCCTTTTATCCTATGCCTTTATTTATAGCAAAAAGGAAGGAGAATGAACATCCCCTTCCCTCTATTCTCAGAAAATAATTTTTATACTTAAGACTGCTTTTTAGTCCCTGCATATCTACTTAACTCTGCCCCTGTTCTTTCTTTTAATAAGGTATCTATATCTTCAAATGCATTCTCCAGACGCTCCACGTGATAGATTTCGTATAAATCATAAATCAGCTTGGTTAAGTCCACTTCGTCCCATAACTTTAAAATATCACTTGCTTTTTTTGCTTCTTGAAATCCGCATATCTTTCCAAAAAGATAAATAAAAAACTCCCCTTCTTCACTCATTTTCTTCACCTCTTATATATTGCGAGTTACGAGGATTCCCGGTAATCATTTCACTCTCCCACATTTCAAATACAATTTGCGGACTAAAGGTATATACCTCTGTCAATGGATCCAGTAGCATCTGGTAAGTTTCCGAGAACAAAAAGGAACGAATGGCTTTCATGTCCTCCATTCCGTACTTCATTTTTATTAAAGAAACCACCTGACGATCAAAAAAATCCCTTTGTCTTGCACTGATTTCCGTCACACCTGCTCACTCCCTTCAAAACGCAGAAATTGAATGGCTTTCTATCCTATGCCTTTATTTATAGCAAAAAGGAAGGAGAATGAACATCCCTTCCCTTAATCTTTATAAAAATGCTGATGGCTCAGCTCTTTGCTCAAGCTTTTGATTTTTCTGCTTGGCTCTCGATACTTTTACCCCTGCTCCTTTAACAGCTTGCCCAAATACTCTGCCAAATGCTCATGGGCGTAGATATTGGCATTCTTCTCCGCAGTAGGATTGTAGTTGGTGTTGGTATTTACGTCATAAACATAAATCTCTCCGCTTGCCGACTGTACCCACTCAATCGCAGCAACATCAATGCCGCTGTGCTGCAAAAATTTTGTGTAGGCTTGCTCTCTTTCCTTCTCCAAGGGCTCTGTGATTTGGAATTTTTCGGAGCTTTCCAGCTCTTCTTTCTTCTTTTCAATCTGGCAACCGTCTGCCGGGCAGAGCTGGAAGCCGTCGGAGGAATCAATGGATACGGTGTATAGGAACTTCTGTCCGATAAACTCTGAGCGGCGGATTCTGCCGTCTGCGGGCTTAATGTACTCCTGCAAGAGGGTGATGCCGTCTACGGAAGGCTCAAAAGCCGGGCTGTTGACATAGGCCTCCAGCTCCCCTTCATTTTTGGAAAAAGCTGTACTCCCAAGCCCTTTCCTGCACGGTTATGCTTGGTAATCAGGGGTAAATGTTTAGCTGTCTTGCTCCTTCCAGAATCTGATCCTGTCCTAAAACCGCCACGGTTTTGGGGTGGGGAATGCCATTTTCCTCTAAGGCAAGATACTGCTTTACCTTACTGATTTCCAGATTGATGGCTCCTAAACCGTTTACCACCTTGCGGCCATGTCTTGTGAGCCAGGACAGCACCTGCTCGGTGTATTCCGGCGCATAGCGGTGTCCTCTGGTATGGGAGGAGGCAGACATACGGTTATAGAACACGCCCTCAGGGGGAGCCTCCTGTAAATTCAGGATTCCCTTGGATAAATCCCATAGCTCATAGGGAATCTTCTTTTCTTCCAGCCACTTTACCAAATGCTGGGTCCATTCCAGATTTTCATGGATTACATATACCTTTTTCTCTGCCATATTACTTCCTTTCCAAAGTTTTCTATTCACAAATAATTTTCATCAGATGATTCATGCAGGGTCACTGAATATTCCTTCTATAGGATTACTTAGCCTGCATTGGCAACAAATTCCTTGCCTGCTACATTTTCCGCCTTTGCCGGTTTTTCTACTTTTTCCATATTCGCTTTTTTACTATCCAATACAGCCACTGCTAAAGCCTGCCCTACCACATTCAGAGCGGTTCTTCCTGCATTTGCAAAGAAGTCTACGGACAATATCAAGGCTACACCTTCCACAGGAAGTCCCAGCTGGGGAGCTGCCGCCAATAAAACCACAATGGCCCCGGAAGGGATGGTTGCCGCAGTCTTTCCGATCAAGCTTAAGAGGAGAACCGTAAACAGTAAGGCCTGAGGCGTGAAAGTAATGCCGTAAGCATTTGCCAAAAAAACGCTTGCCAAGGCAAAATACACTGCCGCTCCTTCCAGATTAAAGGAATAACCGAGAGGCACTACAAAATCTGTCACTGTCTCGTCATAGCCTTCCTTCTTTAAACGCTTCAAAAGCGGGGGTAAAACCACGCTGGATCCGCCGGACACAAAGGCCAGTGTCACCAAATCTCGATACTCTTGATAAAGCTTTTACATAGTTTACCTTATATAGAATAGCAATAACGGGGAAGATTACAAGTGCCAAAACGCCGTAGCCAAGATACATTCCCACCACAAACTGTCCAAGTCCTACCAGCTTGTCCACTCCGGTTGTTGCCACATCCTTGGCAATAAAGCCGAATACCCCCACAGGGGAAAGTAAAATCACCGCATCTAAAATCTTGTAAATGGCGGCAATCCAAATCTTTGTGCCGGAAAGGAAGGCCTCCTTCTTCTCCTGCTCCAGCTGTCCTACGCCATAGCCTAAGAAAAATGGCGAAAAATCAGAATCGAGAGTAATGCACCGTCTGTAAGTGCCTTGAAAAGATTGGAAGGAATGAAGTTTAAGAAAAACTCATCAATCTTCACGCCGGTGGCAATGCCCTCCAGGCTGGCACCTTCCTGGCCGATATTTACCCCCTGTCCAAAGCCTAAGTAATAGGAAACAAAGACAAAAAGGGCGGTAATTCCTGTAGTCACTGCGAAGAAATACAGGAAGGTCTTTCCCAGGAGCTTCTGAAAATGATTCTTTCCCAGTACCTCTGCCACAGCCACCACCACAAGGGAGCACCAGAGGAATAATCAGCATACTGATGAGCCGGATAAAGGCCTGTCCCAGAAACTGGTAAAAGCTTGCAAATTGGGGAAGGAAATATCCTGCTGCCCTCCTAAAAAAACAATGCTATCAATAATTGTAAGCCCAAAGGCTATTTTTCTTCTTTACGCTGCTCATAGTTCTCTTCTCCTTCTTCTCCTATAAAATTTTCTTACTACTAAAATCTTCTTACTACTGAAATCTTCTTACTACTGAAATCTTCTTACTACTTTCTATACTTATTATTTCTGCCCTGTTCTATATTCCTATAAACCTACTGAATAACTAGGACTTCTGTACTTTAACATTTTTCTTTTTCTCTTGCAAATCTTTTTCAAATGCTTGGCTATAAATTCTTTTTATACCCTTTCTGCCTTTTTCATATTTTTCTTGCTTTTTATCCTGCAATTTCTATGAATTTTTGCTATAATTACAGATAAATATGGACAAGAATCTTATAATTGGAGTGACGGAGCAGAGTGCTCCTCCTCCCTCTCATAGAAAGGAGAATACTTATGGATCAGGGTAAGTTAGACCGAATTTTAAAGAAAATGGAGGAGCGGAAGCTCACTCAGATGATTATTACCGATCCTCCGGCCATTTTTTATTTAACCGGAAAATGGATTCACCCTGGAGAAAGAATGCTGGCCTTATACATCAACACCAAGGGCGTTAAACATCTCTTTGTAAACCGTATGTTACCCCAGGAGAAGGACTTAGGTGTAGAAATCACCTACTTTGATGATACGGAAGATCCTGTGGCAATGCTTTCCGAGCTCATCGAAAAGGATAAACCCATGGGTATCGACAAGACCTGGCCCGCCCGTTTCCTCCTTCGTTTGCAGGAATTAAAGGCCGGTTCCTCCTTTGTAAACGGCTCTGTAATCGTGGACAAGGTTCGTCAGATTAAGGATAAGCATGAGCAGGAACTGATGATTCAATCCTCCTTGGTCAATGACAAGGTTATGGAAGAGCTTGTACCTTATGTAGTGAAGGGCTTAACAGAAAAGGAGTTAAATGCCGTAACCAGAGAGCTTTTCAAAAAGCACGGTTGCTCCGGCGTTTCCTTTGATCCTATTACCGCCTACGGCCACGGTGCGGCTGACCCCCACCATGTTACCGATGATACCAAGGGCAAGAAGGGAGACTGCGTAATTCTCGACATTGGCGGTGTTTTAAATGACTATATTTCCGACATGACCAGAACTGTCTTCATTGGCGAAGTCAGCGATAGACACAGGAAATCTACCAGATTGTTCGAGATGCCAACCTTCGAGGGAATTGCTATGGCAAAGCCCGGAAACAGAATGTGCGATGTGGATTTGGCTTGCCGAAACTATATCGAAGAAAAGGGATACGGTCAGTACTTTACCCATAGAACCGGCCATTCCGCAGGAATCGAAGACCATGAGGTAGGAGATGTTTCTTCCATTAATGAAGAGATTATCGAAGTGGGACAATGCTTCTCCGTAGAGCCGGGAATCTATATCCCTCGAAGAAAATATCGGTGTTCGTGTAGAAGATCTGGTGATTATTACCGAGGACGGTTGCCAAATCCTGAACCATTACACCAAGGATCTTTTGATTGTAAAGGAAGACGGCAGTATTGTAGTAGGCGAATAAAGAAAGGGAAGTTTATGGCGAATATTACTGAAGGGCGTATGCCTTACTTAGGCTATGAAACCTATTACCGTATCACAGGAGACAGAAAGGGAAATAAAAAGCCCCTCCTCCTGCTCCATGGCGGCCCCGGCTCCACCCACAACTATTTTGAGGTTTTGGATGATTTAGCCGAGAAAGACGGAAGACAGCTGATTATGTATGACCAGCTGGGCTGTGGAAATTCCCTATTTGGATGGGCATCCTGAGCTGTGGACCAAGGAAACCTGGTTAAATGAATTAATTGCCTTGAGGAAGCACTTAGAGCTGGATGAAGTGCATATTCTGGGACAGTCCTGGGGCGGAATGCTGGCCATCATTTACGAATGCGATTGCAAGCCGGAGGGCGTAAGCAGTTATATTCTTTCCAGCACGCTCCCCTATAACGCTATCTGGGAGAGTGAGCAGAAAAGAAGGGTTGGATACCTTCCCAAGGAAATGCAGGATGCCATTGCCAAGGCTGAAAAAAGCGGTAATTATGATGACCCGGATTATGAGGGTGGCGATTACAGAATTCATGAGACGCCACTGTGCCGGCCCCTTCGGTCCTGATGCTGCAGAATGTCTGACCCGAAAGAAAAGATCCGGAACGGAAGCTTATGTGGCAGGATGGGGTCCCAATGAATTTACCCCCACAGGTTCCCTTAGAGATTACAATTATTTAAAGCAATTAAAGAGCTCTCCAAGCCTGCCTTGATTTGCAGCGGCGGAGAGGACCTTTGCTCCCCTTATATCGCGAAAATCATGTACGATGCCATTCCCGATGCAGAATGGGAGCTTTTTCCGCTATTCCCGTCATATGTGCTTCGTAGATGAAGAGGAATTGTATAGAAAGTATTGATTCAATGGTTGAATAAGCATGATTAATACCAATGGATTGAGAACATACAAAAGAGCTGAAGCCCTAGGCCTCAGCTCTTTTGCTGTTCTTAACGAGTATCTCTCGCAAAAGGAGAGCTATCGCATTTTCCGAAGGATCTAGCCCTTTATGGATTCTCCGCCGGCTCTTTCTCCTCTTCACTCACGATCAAGCTATTCAGCTTTTTATCCATTCCCCAAAGAACTGCTGCAAAGAACAATTAAAGAGCTGCAATTCCGAAGTTTGCAGGGGCAAAAAGGCAACTGGAAATAAAGTTATATAAATTTCCGTAGGAATAACCTGCGATAAAAAAATGGCAAAGGTCCATACCGCCATCATAGCAGACAACAATCTTCCAGAGCAAACTTGGAAATAAAGGAATTTCCTAAAGGGGAGAAGGTCATCTCACCCAGGGACATCCCAAAACCGAAGGCTACAACCCACAGTAAGCTTGCAGGTCTTCCGGCTCTGGTAATCTCTGCCAAGGCCGCTACCAGAAAAGCAAGTCCCAGAATTCCCATCCCCAAAGCTGTATGCTTAAAGATACTAAGACCTCCGCCGGGACGCTTTGCATCTCTAGCCCAAAGCATTCCTAAAACAGGACCTAAGGCAATACAAAGAAGTCCATTTTCAGAATCAAAGAAGGAGGTCGGAATGGTAAAGCCGAAAAGCTTCCAGTTCATGTTGACAAATTCCTTCGCCTCATTGGTTTGCTCCTCAGTGATCATAAACCGGCAGGTAGCCCAAATACCAGAAAATCCAGAAAATAGAGGAGAACAGGAAACGGCAGCAATGGCCATAACTCTCTGCTTTTCAATCTTTGTTAAAGGTCTGCTAGGCTCTGCTGTCTTTGCTTTTTCAGTAGAAGCTGCGCTATCCTGAAGGGCTTTGCTCCTGCCTCTCCCAAGGGTCCCCAACCTAAGAAGAACATCACGGCATTGACCAGCATAACGATGGAGCAAACCAGGAAACAGATTCTATAGCCTCTGGTTCCGGCAATCAATCCGACGCTGGTGGTTCCGATAAAGGATCCCAGGTTTACCATGGAATACTGGGTGGAAAAGGCCATATCCAAATCTTCGGATCGGAGAAAAAGCTTTCCTGTAATCGAGTTGGTCTGAGGCTTAAAGAGTCCTGTTCCGATGGAAACCAGGGCAATCATAATCGCCACATCCGAAAGGCTGTCCGCTCTAAATCCGAAGAAATATCCCAAGCTGATTAATGCCATACCAATCGGCACCAGATATTTTGCTCCCACTAAATGATCCGAGATGTAGGAGCCGAACAAAGGTGCTAAATACGTGAAGGCCACAAAAAACGACTGATAAGAAGCGCCATTCTCCTTCGCTACGCCTAAGCCTCCATCGGCGACGCTGGCAACCAGGAATTGCACGATAAGCCACTTTACGGAATAAAAGCTAAAGCGCTCCAGGGTAAATGCAAAATTACAAACCCAGAATCCCAGTCCTCCCTTTCTTTTTACTGTACCGTCCATAAATACTCCTCTCCTGAATAGAAGAAACGATTGTTCCTTTCCCCCCTCTTATTTCCTCTTATGCTTTTTCCTTGTTCTCTTTGTTCTTTTTTCTCTCTTCTCTCTCTCTTTTTCGTTTCTTTAAGGAAAAAACACTTTTCGATTTAGAAAAAACGAACAATCTACACCTGTGTACTTGTGTAAAATTATATCATTATCCTTATTAATCTTCAATAATCCGGTCTATGTATATAGTATTTGTATAGCATCTTCTTGTATTTTTGTTTTATTGTATTTACCATGTACTTCTCCTTTTTCACAAAATCCCTTAAAAGGCCATGGAAGCTAATTAAAAAACTCATAAAAAGGCCATAGAAGCCCATTGAAAACTTATAAAAAGGCCATAAGAGCATATAAAATGCCATGAAACACAAAAAAGCCCGTGGACAACTTCAGTTTTCACTTCATTTCCCCATGGGCTTTCACTTATTCCTTTTCTAAAGTTCTTTTTCTGAACAAAGCTTTTTCTAAACAAAAGCTTTTCTCCTTAACAAAAGCTTTTCCCTTAACAAAGGGCTCTTTATTAACTGTCTTTTCTAGAAAAAAACTATCCCTAGTCCTCATTCCATTGGAATTTACTCATCAATTCATTCAAAGTATGAGCCTGTCCGGTAAGCTCTTCGGAGGCTGCCGCACTTTCTTCCGCCATGCAGAGGTATTTTGCACCACAGAGAAATCTGAGCAATTCCGCTGCTGATTTGCTTTACTCCCTTGGCCTGTTCCTCGGAAGCAAGGGAAATATTTCCAATCATGCTGTTAATCTGCTTACTTTGACTGGAAACAAGTTCCAGAGACTGTACGGTTTCTTCGAGAGCTTCGCGCCCTTTTCCACCGCAGCAATAGCTTCCTCAATTAAGCTGCCTGTGCTTTTGAGCCGCTTTTTGCGGATTTTTGTGCAGATTTCAACCTCATCCGCCACCACGGCAAAGCCCTTTCCGGCAGCCCCTGCTCTTGCCGCCTCAATAGAAGCATTGAGGGATAAAATGTTGGTCTGGAAGGCAATATCATCAATCGTCTTAATGATTTTGCTGATTTCCTGAGATTTCTCCGTAATATCCTGCATAGCCCTGGCCATCTCATCCATTTTCCCTGTACTGATCCCTACAGCCTTTTCCGCATCATTGCTCAATTTTGCAACTTCTTCAGTAATCTTATAGGTGCTATCAATCTTATGGGAAATATCATCCATCGTCGCAGACAGTTCTTCAATGGAGGAAGCCTGCTCGGTGGCACCCTCGGAAAGAGACTGGGCAGCATTGCTTACCTGGTCCGCCCCTTCCTGCACCTGCTCTGCAGAAATCTTGATTTCCTTCATGGTATTGGACAAATCCTGTCGGATAGTCCGAAGAGATTCCAGCAAAGGATGGTAGGCTCCGGAATAGAATTCCTTTTCCTCCATATCCACCTTGTAATCTCCCCGGGACAATGCATTTAACTTATCTTGTAAGTCAGAGATAATGTTACGCACTCTGTCCATAATCTCTTCCATTCCCTCAGCCAGCTCTCCAATTTCATCCTTTTGATGGTAGCGGATGGAAATGTCAAAATTGCCCTTAGCCACTTCCATACCTGCAGAAGAAATTGTCTTTAATGGGGCAAGAGATTTACGAATCAGAAATACACTAAGGCCTACCAAAAGAACGACTCCTATTATATTGGAAAGCATTGCCGTTTTTACCAACTTCATTAAAGCGGCATTATATTCTTGCTCAGAAAGGCTTACACTGACCCACCAATCGGAAGCCCCTACTTCTACCGGTGCCAGAAAACGCTTCAGCTTTCCCTTGTCCAAGCTGTCGGTCACAAGATTAAAAAGATCTACCCTCTTCCTTTCTGCTCTCCAGAGTGTTGTATGCCTCCTCCGGCAAAGTATCCTTTAAGGGTTTCGCAATCGCTTCCGCATCCATGGAATAAGCAATATTTCCATTGTGATCCGCTAGCTCAACTGCCAAAGAGGGAAAACGATCGTCAGATTGTTGCAGGAGTTCAAAAACATCCATTTTCATGTCTACAAGAACATAACCCTTAAATTCCTCTTTGATAACGATAGGAACCATAATGGAGAAAACCCAGTCTTTGGTATAAGCATCCTGATAGATGCTGCTAACACTCAGGCTTTGCGTTTCTTTTAAATGCTTGAAATCCTCTTCTTCCTGATATCCTGCGGAATAAGTTTGTACAGTACGAGTTTGGGCGTTTTCCTTGCTAAGATATAAGGAATAATCATCCACACCGGGTATAAAGGCGCCCTTGTCAAAATAAACTCCTGCACCAAATACACTTTCATCACTGTTTACTGCAGCGTAGAGAGAGTCCAACATGGCAGACTCGGCATTATATAGATTAGCCGGAATGGCAATATTTCTTACGCGAGACTGGAAGGTGGTTGGCCCCATCACCTTGGTCGCAACGGCATTTCCATTACCGTCCACAATATTCCAAATATTGGCAGGAACCCCTCCCACCTCTTCTTGGCTCTCATAGGCCGACATAATACCTTCTCTGATCGTTTCCGCAACCACCTGATTTTGGTAGAGAATATTTTCGATATCATTGATAGCCATATGGGTTTTGTCCACCATATTGCTATCCACGGTTTTTTCGATATTGTTTTTACTGATACTAATAAGTGCCGAACCGCTGGCCACTAAAACAATTGCTGAGCAAAACCCTATCAAAATAGACATTTTAGTACTCAAACGCAGGTCCCCAAACCATCCGGGCTTTTTCTTTTTCTCTACTCCTTTTTTCATTTCCTTCTCCTCCATGTTGAAAAACATAGCAATTATGCTAACTCCATAGTCTTTTCGTCCCAAACTCGAAAAAGAATAATAATTATAGGGAAAATATTATACAATCAAGATAAACTATAAATTTAATTTTTATAAAATATGCACAGTTCCTCTCATAAATAAGGCAAGGTATGGCTCTATTCGTACTACAAGGGCTTATTCCGTACTACAGTAGAAATGGAACGGCTAAGCAGAAAAAAAGAACTATTGCTTGAAAAAAATCTCCATAGAAAAAGCGGTGATAAGAAATTCTCCAGGCATAAACCGGTTTCTTTCACCGCTTCTTTCTTAAACTTTATCTATCAATTCTCTGCTAATCGTTTAAAAATTTCCTTAGGGAAGAGGAATGATATTTGGTTCATATCCCTCAGACTCAATCCGAATTTCCTGCTTCTTGTCCACATTTGCTGTAGGGAACAGAGAATAACAATAGGTCTTCTACTCTTCTTTTTTCCCTCAGAATCTCCGAAAGTATACTTCTCTCCCATGCTCAGTAGGTCAGTATGGAAGGAAGCCATTTGTCCGAATTCTCTCTCTGCTACTGTAAGCTTTTTAATATTCGTTAAGTATGCTTGGATGTCTTCTCTACTTCCTTGGAAGGAAAGCTCATAGTATCCTGGCTTCTTCTCCAACTTACGGCGTAAAGGGCAGGCTCATTCTCAAGCTTCTCATAAGTAATTTCAATATCCTCATAGCCTTCCGGATGTAAGCTAATCTTATGGGTAGCATATTCTTTCGGAGGATTTCCGATAGCTAAATCCGATGTTCCATTCAGTATCATAAATGCATGTCTACCATCGGCGCAAAGATCCTCATATCTTTGATCCTCTACCTTGGTATAACCTACGCCATCCACTTCCAAGGTCTTTAGCCCGGTAATACATGCCTTTTTGCTCTGCACTAAGCTTTTCGAACTTTACAATCTTCACATTATAGCTTCCCGTAAGGACTTTTTCTTCAAAGTGATACTGTAACTTCTCCAGCTTCTTAAGTTCTTGCAGCATTCCCCTCTTCACTTTGAAGTTAAATACCAAAGGCTTATATCCATCCGGAGCAAACTCTACAGTATTGTCTCCCTCATGAAAGGCACTGCGGGCAAGACGAAGAGCATTATAATATCCTCTCTCTTTGATATCCCATTTTAAGGCATAGATATATTTGTTCTCTGCATCTCTTAAGTCATCAGTCCAGTCCCCTAACTCATAGTGGCTGTCATTAACCATAACCTCTACATTTCTACTCAAAAACTCTTTTACAAGCTTCGTATCTTCATTTTCCCCAAAAGAATAAGAGGAAGGACTTCTTTTCCGCATCATATTCAAATCGATACTCAAATGGCCATTCCTTTAAGTTTTCTTCCTCCTTATGAAAATCCTCTACAGGCTTCTCAGGCTGGGTCGGAGTTACCGGGTTCTCAGTCTCGGGCTGGGTCGGGGTTACCGGAGCCTCAGTTTCAGGCTGGGGCGGAGTTACCGGAGCCTCTGTCTCAGGCTGCGCCGGAGTTACCGGAGCCTCTGTCTCGGGCTGTGCAGGAGTTACCGGAGCCTCTGTCTCGGGCTGTGCAGGAGTTACCGGGAGCCTCTGTCTCAGGCTGTGCAGGAGTTACCGGAGCTCTGTTTCAGGCTGGGTCGGGGTTACTGGAGCCTCTGTCTCAGGCTGCGCCGGAGTTACCGGAGCCTCTGTCTCAGGTTGGGTCGGGGTTACCGGAGCCTCAGTTTCAGGCTGCGCCGGAGTTACAGGAGCCTCAGTTTCAGGCTGGGTCAGGATTACCGGTGTCTCTGTCTCAGGCTGCGCTGGAGTTACAGGAGCCTCTGTCTCAGGCTGAGCCGGAGTTACAGGAGCCTCTGTCTCAGGCTGAGCCGGAGTTACAGGAGCCTCTGTCTCGGGCTGTACAGGAGTTACAGGAGTCTCTGTCTTAGGCTGGGTCGGAGTTACAGGAGCCTCTGTCTCAGGCTGATCCGGGGTTGCAGGCTGTGCAGGACTTACCGGCTGCGCAGGTGCAGTCGCTGCTGTAGTCCCTGCTGCGGGGGCAGAAACCAAGCAGTCGTTCCACCACCTCCGTAGATCCGCCACCTCCACCACCTCCGAAGCTTCCGCCTCGGGTGCTGCAATGGCTCTACTTGCCCCAAGAACCTGTCCGGGAAGAGCACGGCTAGCTCCTGCTACCTGTTGTGCGGAAGCCGCAGAGGAAAGTCCTCTTCCTGCTTCATAAACTGCTTCTCCGCCTTCTCCCTGTAGCCAATGGCCACTCTGGTTTACATAATAGCCATCCGAGTTCTTCCATTTACCAAAAGCTCTCCATAGCGACTATCGTCATTGCCGTAAAAAATAGTAGCAATATCCGTCAATCCACTGCCATCCTGTTAATAATCTGCCCTGCATTGCACCGGCTTCTGTACTGAGGAAATACCACTTTCCATCCAGTTGTAACCAGCCCATCTTCAGCTGTCCGTTTTCAGAATTCATGTAGTACCATTCCTGATTGTATACTACCCAACCTTTTTACCTGCTTTCCTTCTCCATCCAGGAATACCCAGGCATTGTTTTTCCAGCTCCCAGCTTCCCAGAGTATTGCTCTTTCCTGTCTGTGCAAGCGCAGAAAAATTAGGCGATAGCATCATGGCGATGACTGTCGCAATGACCGTTGTTTTGAAACCGCGTCTGACCATTTCTTTTATTGTCCTTTTCCGAAATCAATATGCTGTCCCTCTGTCTAAAATCCATTCTCTCCCTCAAATGAATATTGTCGATTTTTTTATAATATATCATAGAAAGGGGCATAATTTTTCTTAAGACTATTGTATTTTTAATATTGCTCTTTTATAAAATAAATAATTATATTAATTTGTTTAAGATTTTTCTTTCTTTAAGATAGCATAGTTTTTCCATTCTTTATAGTACAAAAACTTCTTTATTCTTAATTATTTAGAACAAAGAAGTTTTTTTATTTTTAACTATATACTATATTATCTATCCGTAGCTCTTCCGGAGGGAACGACATACTGCAAAAGCTTACCCCTTCGCCTTCTTGGCTAGGCAATACGCTTCAATCTCTTCCGTAACAATCTTCGCCTGATGTACCGCTTCTACCACAGTTCTTGCTCCTGTTACTACATCTCCGGAGGCAAAGGTTCCTTCCTTGGTGGTGTTTCCCTTCTCATCCGTAAGAAGTAAGCCAGCATTATTGGTCTCAGGTCTGTGGTATTGGACACGATATTGGCTCTTGGGTTCTGGCTGATCGTCACAATGATGCTGTCTGCCTTGAAGAATACCTCTTCCTCCAGCTGTCCCTCTTCCTGCTTTTTCAGGATAATGCCTTCATCCGTAATCTCCACGGGGGCATGATAGAAAAGAAACTCCACGCCGTCCTCCTCCGCCTCCGCAATTTCCTTCTTGCTGGCAGTCATATTTTTCCATTCCCTTACGGTAAATGATGGTAGCTCTTGAGCCATTTCTTTTTGCGGTTCTGGCCGCATCCATAGCTACATTACCCGCTCCGATAATGGCTACATTTTCCCCTAAGGAATAATGCTCTGGAGACTTCAGATAATCAATGGCAAAAATGCACATTTTCCAAAAGCTTTTCTCCTTGATGCCCAAGGTTCTTGATTCCATACTCCGGTTCCGATAAAGGCCGCAGTATAGCCGTCCTCAAAGAGCTTATCCAGTGAAAGCACTAGGTCCAATCAGAATGTTGGGACGAATCTTTACCCCAAGATCCAGCAAATGCTTTTCCAGTAAGTCAATGATGTACTTGGGAAGTCTATACTCGGAATCCCATAGCGAAGCACACCGCCGATTTGATTGCGGGACTCAAAAATAGTGACCTTGTATCCCTTTCTTTGCAGGAGAAGGGCTATGGTGATTCCTGCCGGCCCCCACCGATAACCGCAATTCTGTCCTTATCTTCCGCTCCCTTTTTCAAAATGGATTTTCTTCCAAGTATTTTTAAAGAAATTTCCTCCTCCATCTTGTAGAAGGAATGGGGATTCCTTTTACTCCGCGAATACAGTTTCCCTCGCACTGCTTTTTCATGCTCGCAAACCAGAGCACAGATTGCGGAAAGAGGGTTATTCTCAAAAGGATTTCTCCCTGCCTTTTTCAGTTCTCCTGCTTGTAAAGCTCGATCACCTCAGGAATGGAGGTATTTACCGGACAATGCTTTGAGCACCTGGGATTCTTACACATTAAACAACGATTGGCTTCTTCAAGTAAAAACTCTTTTGATTCATCTTTCCCCCTAACTACTGTATACCCTACTCTTCCTAGAAAGATATTTACTAAGACCTATAATCTTGCTATGACTTGTCTGCTATAGTTTATCTGCTATAGCTTCTTTGCTATAGCTTCTTTGCTATGCTTCTTTGCATAGTTTATCTGCTATGGCTTTTTGCTATAATTTTTCTACTATTGCTTTCTTAGTATTTTTCATCCTATTCTTGCTGCCTATTTGTATTTTTGTATTCTTTGTAAGAAATAAGATTTTATCATAGATTTTTTTCTTGGGATGTTTTTTTCTTCCTACAAAACGAGATATCGCACACTACGCGTGCGATACTCGTTAAGAATAAGAAAAGCGACGTCCAAAGAATACTCTTTAAACATCGCTTCTTTTTATATTATGAGATTTTTGTCTCTTCGCTTTTCGATTCAATAACTCTATCGAGCGTTCAAAAAGCAGCTTTACTTAGCTGTCCCTAAAATTACTTCTTTGTAATCTTGGTTCCGGTCTTGCCCTGTAATGCTTCTCTTGCCTTCTCCAAAAGGGTAATCATAGCTTCGTTACCCTTCTTAGCAGATGCGAACTGGATAGCAGCCTGTACCTTTGGAAGCATAGATCCGGGAGCAAATTCACCCTGGTCTGCATACTGCTGAGCCTGTTCTACAGAAAGGTCTGTTAACCATTCCTGATCCGGCTGACCATAACGGATAGCAACCTTCTCTACAGCAGTTAAGATAATCAGCATATCCGCTTCCATACTCTCTGCCAAAAGTGCTGCTGCAAAGTCCTTATCGATAACCGCAGCTGCTCCTGCAAAGGTGCTGTCCTTCAGAAACCACAGGAATTCCACCGCCACCGCAGCAGATTACCAATTCTCCTGCATCTACCATAGCCTTGATTGCAGAAAGCTCTACGATCTCCTTTGGCTTTGGAGAAGCAACGACGACAGTATCCACGACCTGCATCTTCCTTAATGTTCCAGCCTCTCTTGGAAAGCTTCAGCTTCAGCCTCTTCCTTCGTCATAAAACGACCGATTGGCTTTGTAGGATTCTGGAAAGCAGGATCATCCTTATCTACACGAACCTGTGTTACTACTGTTACTACAGGAGGTACCTTTCCTCCTCTCTTCAGGAATTCCTCTCTCAAGGCATTCTGAATATCATAACCGATGTAAGCCTGGCTCATGGCTACACATACAGAAAGAGGAGTAGGCTCTTCCTTATGCTCGAAGCAAACTCTCCCATAGCGTTGTTGATTACACCAACCTGAGGACCGTTTCCGTGTACAACGACTACTTCATTTCCATCTTCTACCAGGTCAACGATAGCCTTTGCTGTAGTCTTTACTGCTACCATCTGCTCAGGCAGATTATTTCCCAGGGCATTTCCCCTAAGGCAATAACAATTTTCTTTCCCATATTTTCTCTCCAATGTAATTATTTTCTTGAAATCAATAAAATCTGCTCCGGCTTTTTCTCTGCCTTTCGAACAGTTTATAAAGCTTGATACAGAATGCTTATACACTTTATGGCAAAAAGATAAAGAAGATTGATTTCACATATAAAGAAAGTAGATTTTCTAATTAGGGAAGAATAGCGCCCCGAAAAACCGGGACGCTATTATGATTCTCCCTTTAAGGTGTTATTATGCTTTCGAAGATTCTATCCTGTCCGCGCTTCTCTAACTCCTCTAATACCTTTGCAGGATCCTTGAACTTCTCAAGAAGGATCATAGCAGCGATAACGTATGGCTTGTAAGAAGCCTCCTTGTAAAGTGGGTCTCTGTAACGATCGAATACAGTTGCATCAACCTCACCCTCGTCACAAGATACACCTGTGATATCAGCAGGTAAGCAGTGCATGTAGAGAGCCTTTCCGTCCTTGGTCAGCTTCATCATCTCTTCTGTACAAGCCCAATCCTTGTGCTGAGCGTTCTGAGCAAGAAGCTCCTTCTCAAGAGCCTTGATGCCCTCTGTGTCACCCTCGCCGTAAAGGTTGGTTCTCTTCTCCATAGCTGCGAATGGAGCCCAAGACTTTGGATATACGATATCAGCACCCTGGAATGCTTCCTTCATATCGTTGGTAACCTTGAAAGATCCGCCGGACTCCTTAGCATTCTTCTCTGCTACGTCAACAACGTCCTTCATTACATCATATCCTTCCGGATGAGCAAGAACTACTTCCATTCCAAGTCTTGTGAAAAGACCGATTACACCCTGAGGTACGGAAAGTGGCTTTCCGTAAGAAGGAGAATATGCCCAAGTCATAGCCAGCTTCTTACCCTTTAAGTTCTCGATTCCGCCCATCTCGTGGATTACGTGTAAAGCGTCAGCCATACACTGTGTTGGGTGGTCGATATCACACTGTAAGTTAACCAGAGTAGGTCTCTGCTCTAAAACGCCGTCCTTGTGTCCTGCCTCAACAGAATCAGCAACTTCGTGCATGTAAGCATTTCCCTTACCGATGTACATATCATCACGGATACCGATAATGTCAGCCATGAAAGAGATCATGTTAGCGGTCTCACGAACAGTCTCACCATGAGCAACCTGAGACTTTCCTTCATCTAAGTCCTGAACCTCTAATCCAAGAAGGTTACAAGCGGAAGCGAAGGAGAAACGAGTTCTTGTGGAATTATCACGGAATAAAGAAATTCCTAAACCGGAATCAAAAACCTTTGTGGAGATGTTTCTCTCTCTTAAGTTTCTGAGTGCATCTGCAACATCCCATACTGCCTTTAACTCATCCTCGGACTTTTCCCATGTAAGGAAGAAGTCGTTTAAGTACATCTTGTCGGTCTTAAGTCCCTTAATTTCCTTTACTAATTCTTCAAACTGCTGCTTCTTATCCATTTTAATCTCCTTTAAAAATGTGTTTATCCGATAAAGCCTTATGGCTTAATCTTTATTCTTCACGAGGAATGCTCGCATACGCTACAGCATCTCGTTGATTATATCTGCTCGGAGAACTCTTTCCCCGTAGCTGGGGATCGGGGAAGGGCAAAAGCCCCTCTCCTCCCTTTCGAAGCAAGAAAATGCTCCTATTTTCTTTTGTACCCTCTACTCCGGGCTGACCGAAAAGTATAGTACCTAAAGCTATCGCTTGCTTTCGCTTTTATCCTAATGATTAGTCACAGTAGTACTGTGGAAGAGCTGCGTAGAATGCTGCACAGGTTACCAAGTCCTTTTTCCATGTGATTTCGTTAGGTGCGTGAGCCTGAGCCTCTGCTCCGGGTCCGAATCCGATAACAGGAATTCCGTTTCTTCCCATGATGGAAACACCGTTTGTGGAGAAGGTCCACTTGTCAAGAAGAGGTCTTGGCTCTCTCTCTGCCACTGTATCTACTTCACCGATTCTCTTCTCACCGAACAGATCCTTGTAAGCAGCAACGGAGGAAGTACATAACTTGTGATCCTCTGGAAGTACCCATGTTGGGAAGTAGCACTCGATTGGGTATACACATCCTGTGAAGGAAGGACGATCATAGTTGTACATAGAAACAACTACATCCTTACCGTACTTCTGCACTGCAGGAAGCTGTCTGATTTCCTCAAGGCAAGATTCCCAGGTCTCTCCTGCTGTCATTCTTCTATCTAAAGATACAGCACAGCTGTCAGCTACTGCACAACGAGAAGGAGATGTGAAGAAGATCTCGGAAGCGGTAACAGTTCCTTTTCCTAAGAAACGAGCCTCTTTCCACTGCTCATTGTACTTCGGATTTAACATCTTAACCAATCCGCGGATATCGGTAGACTCTGTGTCTCCGTTGTTGTTCAATGCACGAACATCTCTAAGGATATCAGCCATCTTGTAGATTGCATTGTCTCCTCTCTCGGGAGCGGAACCGTGGCAGGAAACACCCTTCACGTCAATGCGGATCTCCATACGGCCTCTCTGTCCTCTGTATAATCCACCGTCTGTAGGCTCTGTGGATACAACGAACTCAGGACGAATCTTGTCTTCGTTGATGATGTACTGCCAGCAAAGACCGTCACAGTCCTCTTCCTGAACAGTTCCCACTACCATAACACGGTACTTATCGTTCAGAAGTCCCATGTCCTTCATGATCTTAGCAGCATATACAGCAGATACAGGTCCGTCAAGCTGGTCGGATACACCTCTTCCACCGATCTTGGTGTCATCCTCGTATCCATCGTATGGGTCGAAGTTCCAGTTTGCTCTGTTTCCGATTCCTACGGTATCGATATGTCCGTCGAAGCAGATCAGGGTCTTTCCTGTTCCCATGAATCCCATTACATTACCCTGTGGATCAACCTTAACCTCATCAAAGCCAAGCTTCTCATCTCGTTCTTGATGGTCTCAACATGCTTTGCCTCGTCAGCGGACTCTCCGGGGTTCTTTACGATTGCTCTTAAGAAAGCAGTCATATCAGCCTTATAGCCTTCTGCTCTCTTCTTAATCTCTTCCAAAACTTCCTTATTTAACTGTCCCATACTAATATCCTCCTTAGTTATATATAAGCCTGTTATCCAGGGTGTTACACAATTTGTTTCTTTGAAAATGAAGCCTATTCTTACTTCTCTTTAGCTTCCCAGATGATGTTCTTCCAACGCTCGGGATCTGTATCTCCCTCGGTGTTGAAGCAAAGCACTTTACTGTTCTCGTTAAGCTGTAACTTCTCTCTTAATTCCTTGAAGTCATCCTGCAACATGATGGCTGCCAATGCACCGAATCCTGCTGCTCCGGACTCTCCGGAAAAATACCTGATCGTCTCCCTTTAACGGAGCGTTTAACATTCTCATTCCTCTTGCTGCAACGATATCCTCTGCAGAGATAAATGCTTCTGCATGGTTCTTTAAGATATCCCAAGAAGTGATGTTCGGCTCTCCACAAGCAAGTCCTGCCATGATGGTGATCATGTCACCGTCTACAATGCGAATCTCTCCGTCATTTGCCACAGCACCCTTGTAAAGACAGTCGGAAACGGAAGCTTCAACCACAACCATGATAGGAGGATTCTCCTTGTAACGGTTAGCGAAGTATCCAACCACTGCACCTGCCAGAGAACCTACACCTGCCTGTACGAATACATGGGTAGGGTCTTTCTCCAAGCTGCTCAGCAGCCTCATCCGCCATGGTTCCGTATCCTTCCATGATCCATGCAGGAATCTTCTCATAACCTTCCCAAGCGGTATCCTGTACTACGATTCCGTGCTCTTCCTTCTCAGCAAGGGCTGCAGCCTGTCTTACGCACTCATCATAGTTTACATCCGCAATCCATGCCTTGGCATTCTCAGCCTTGATGTGGTTCAAACGGGTCTCTGTAGAGCCCTTCGGCATGATGATTACACAGTTCTGTCTTAACTTATTAGCCGGCTTACTCCTCTTCCGTGGTTTCCGTCAGTAGTGGAGAAGAAGGTTGCTGTTCCGAACTCTTCCTTTAACTTCTCAGAGGTTAAAACATTGTAGGGAAGCTCGGAAATGTCCTTTCCTGTCTCCTCAGCGATGAAACGAGCGATAGCGTAGGAACCACCTAATACCTTGAAGGCATTTTAAGCCGAAACGGTAAGACTCATCCTTTACATAGATGTTTCCTAATCCAAGGTACTTTTGCCATATTGGGAAGCTTGCAAAGAGGGGTCTCAGAATACTGAGGGAAGCTCTCGTGGAAGGTTCTTGCCTTCTTTACTTCTTCCATAGACATAAGAGGAAGGTTCTTGTCCTCTGTCTTTGGCATTTCGTTAATTTTCCATTTTAAATCCTGCATGGCTATTCCTCCTTTTTTTCGCCACTATACTGTTACTTTTTGCTTTGGTCAATATAGCTGTATAAAGTAAATTTGCTAATGCCATAAAAATTGGAAACCTTGTCTCCCGACTTGGTAATCAGGAAGGCACCGGCATCCCGTAAGAACTGAAATGGCCTGAATTTTTCTTCCTTATTCATCAAAGCCGGAGGCTTTCCAATCCGCTTCACACTTTGATTTATCAGATTATCCAAAAGGTCATTCACGTTCAAAGGAATCTGTCTGTCTCCATTGCCATCCTGGCTTTCCACCGTGGTAATGGACTGTAGTGCCGCATCTACATTCATCAGAGCCGTCACATCATAGTTAATACCCAAAATCCAGCGGTACTTTCCATTGTTATCCTTTAAGAAAACAGTGGAGGATTTTAAAATTCTGCCGTCCTGGGTAGTGGTACGATAACCCAGATGGTCTACGATGATATCCCCCTTTTCCAAGGCTTCCAGGGTTTCCAGCACCACCTTGGAAGCGCCGTCCCCTATCTTTCTTCCGCTCACATGTCCGTTGATGATGAAAATGATGGTATGTTCCACATCTTTTACAGAAAGGTCATGGATACAAACCTCACAATCCTTTCCGAACTGTCTGGCTATTCCGTGGGCCGTACTGACAAGCATTTCCAAGCTGCTATCCTCTACCATTTTCCCTCCTCTCTATACAGAATCCGTGCCTTAAAAACTTGGTTCAAAACACTACCTAAAAATTTTTTTATGTACCCCTATCTTAGCACAGTTACTTTGCAATGGTTTTTCAAAAATTTTTAGCTTCAAAATTTTTCTGTTCTCCATTGCATTTGTTTTGAGGGAATGATAAAATCCTATCAAATATGCTTTTTCCTAGAAATTCCAAGGGTTTTCAAGGAAAACTGTATACAATTTTTCGCATTGAGCCAAGGGGCTCTTAAAAAAAGAAAAGGAGGATTGAGCTATGTTTTTAATCGAGTAATGGGCGTCTTTTCACCAGAGATGAAAAAGAACAGCTATTTCGAGAATGGCGCAGTGGTTTGGGGAAAGGCAACACTATTGTGGAGGTAGGAGAGTTTGAAGCATTGAAAGCAGAAATACGCAGACGCTGAATTCATCGACGCTATAGAGCAGCATGATTCACCCTGCTTTTATCAATACCCACGAGCACATTTATTCTGCATTAGCGAGGCTTATCCATCAAGGGCTATGCGCCCAACGGATTCTTAGAGATTCTGGACGGACTTTGGTGGACTATTGACCGGAATTTAGACAACGACTTAACCAAGCTTTTTCCGCAGAAGCTACCTATTTAGAATGTATCAAGAACGGAGTTACCACCATCTTCGATCACCATGCTTCCTTCGGTGAGATTTCGGTTCCCTTTTCGCCATCGAAGAGGCAGCCAGAGAATTCGGTGTTCGTTCCGCACTTTGCTATGAGATTTCCGACCGTGACGGTAAAGAAAAGGCACTTGCTTCTATTAAGGAAAACGTTGACTTCGCAAAGCACGCTCTTTCCCTGAAGGATGACTTCGTAAAGGGTATGATGGGTATGCACGCAAGCTTTTACCATTTCGATGAGACCATGGAGCTTTTGCCGTCAGGAGAAGCCGAAGGAGATCGGATACCACATCCATGTGGCGGAGGACATCTTGAGACCTTCACCGTTGCTTAAAAGGAGCATGGCAAGAGAATCGTAGATAGACTCTATGACTGGGATGTACTTGGGAGAAGACCTTGCACACTGCATCTATGTAAATCCTCACGAGATGGGATTTGATTCGCGATACCAACACCATGGTAGTACACAACCCGGAATCCAACATGGGTAATGCTTGCGGATGCCCTCCTACTATGGAAATTGTACATAAAGGGATTCTTACAGGATTAGGTACAGACGGATACACCCATGATATGATAGAATCATGGAAAGTGGCTAATATTCTCCATAAGCATCATTTGGTAGACCCGGGTGCCGCTTGGGCAGAAGTTCCTGAAATGCTTTTCCAGGGCAATGCTCGTATCGCTAACCGTTATTTTGAAAAGAAGCTGGGCGTATTAGAGAAGGGTGCAGCTGCGGATATCATCATCACCGACTATATCCCGCCAACACCGATGAATGCCGGCAACTTAAACGGCCACATGCTCTTCGGTATGAACGGTCGTTTTGTAGTAACCACTGTCGGAAATGGTAAGGTTCTGATGAAGAACAGAGAGCTTCAGGGAATCGATGAAGAGAGATGCCTTGCCAAGATTCGCGAGGGTGCAGCTCGTTTAGAAGAAAAATTAACGGTTAAAACGGAATTTCATAAAAAGCAAAGTATTTCTATAGAAGAAAAGGGTAGCTGAGAACTCTTTTTCGTTCTGGAAACTTTGTTCGCAACATTAATGGGCCATTCTTGGTCAGGCAAGAATACCCCATCAGGGAAAAGCCCTCCTGTAAATCAGGAGAAGACGCAGGATCTTAAAAGGAGGGGCTGAATTCCCAAAAAGGGAGATTTCCATGAGTGATATTATGACCCCTGATTCCCTGACAGATTGATGAACCGTATTTTGGTAGAGCATCAACAGGGAGCTATTTTTGGTATGCAGAAATGCTACCAGGCAAAAACCTTCAACCAAATACTCTTTTTGGCAGAAAATTAGAAGGACAGATTGGACCTGCTGCAGGACCTAACACCCAGCTTGCCCAGAACATCGTAGCTTCTTACTACGGCGGAGCTCGTTTCTTCGAGTTAAAGACCGTACAGAAGATGGACGGTGAGAGCTGGCAGCTTGTAGCAAAAGCCCCTATATCACAGCAGAGGACGAGTGTTACAACTGTGAGTGGTCCACAGAGCTGGAAGTACCGCAAGCCTATTCCGAGTATGTAAAGGCTTGGTTTGCTTGTAAGGTTATGGCGAAGGAGTATGATTTAGGCGATCCGGATGCTTTCCAGTTCAACATTTCCGTAGGATATGACCTGGAAGGAATCAAGCTTCCCAAGGTAGACCGTTTCATCAATGAGATGAAAGACGCTAAGATACCGAAATCTTTTAGGAGTGTAAGGCATGGCTTCTCGCTAACCTTGACCGTTTTAAGAAGGTGACTAAGGAAGATGTAGAGGCTATTCAGTCCGAAATCATCAACAGCGTTACCGTTTCCACCCTTCACGGCTGTCCTCCTTCCGAGATTGAGGCGATTGCTTCTTACCTGATTCAGGAAAAGCATTTGCACACCTTCGTAAAGTGTAACCCTACTCTTTTAGGATATGAAACCGCTCGTGCAATCTTAGACGAGATGGGCTACGACTACATTGCCTTCACAGACTTCCACTTTAAGGATGACTTACAGTACAGCGATGCAGTACCCATGTTAAAGCGTTTGCAGGAATTGGCTAAGAGCTTAGACTTAGCCTTCGGTGTAAAGATTACCAACACCTTCCCTGTAGATGTGAAGAATAACGAGCTTCCTTCTCAAGAGATGTATATGTCCGGTAAGTCCCTCTTCGCTCTTTCCATGTCTGTAGCGAAGATGCTGACCAGAGACTTTAACGGAAGCCTTCGTATCTCCTTCTCCGGCGGTGCGGATTACTTCAACATTGAGCGTATCGTGGAAGCTGGCATTTGGCCTGTAACCATGGCAACCACCCTCTTAAAGACCGGTGGATACCTTCGTTTCATCCAGATGGCTGAGCTTTTAGAGAAGAACCTTGCAAAGCCTTGGGAAAAGGTTGAGCTTTCCTTAGTGGAGAAGATGATTGAGGATGCTAAGACCGATAAGCACTTGGTAAAGCCTGTTAAGCCCCTTCCCAACAGAAAGTCCGATAAGAAGGTTCCTTTAGTAGATTGCTACACCATGCCTTGTCGTGACCAAGTTGCCCAATCCACCAGGATATCACCAGCTATGGCCGCCTGGTAAATGAAGGCAAGTTCCAGGAAGCTTTAGAGGTTATCTTAGACAAGAACCCGCTTCCTTCATGACCGGAAATATCTGTACTCATACCTGTCAGTCTGCTTGTACCAGAAATCACTATGAGACAGATGTGACAGATTCGTACCAACAAGTTAATCGCTGCAAGAGGCGCTTACGATCAGGTTCTTCCTAGCTTAAAGCAGGAAGGTACCGTACAGAAGAAGGTTGGTGTGATCGGGCAGGACCTGCAGGTATCTCTGCCGCTTTCTTCTTAGCAAGAGCAGGCGTAGAAGTACATGTTTACGATAAGGACGCTGTAGCCGGCGGTGTAGTAGCTAACGTGATCCCGGGATTCCGTATCCCTGCTGAAGAAATTCAGAAGGACGTAAACCTGGCTAAGCAGTACGGCGCTCAGTTCCACCTTGGACAGGAAGTGAACGATATTGACGCTTTCCGTAAGGAAAATAACTTTGACGCTGTAGTCGTTGCTATCGGTGCCCACAAGGAAGCTCCACTTGTTCTGGAAAAGGGAGAGGCTTACAATGCCCTTCATTTCCTGGCGGACTTCAAGGAGAAGGACGGCAAGTTGGATTTAGGAAAGAACGTTGTTGTAGTAGGGTGCAGGAAACACCGCTATGGACGTTGCAAGAGCAGCGAAGAGAAACGCAGGTGTAGAAAATGTTTACCTGGTTTACAGAAGAACAAAGCGCTATATGCCTGCGGATCAGGAAGAATGGAAGAGGCTATTGAAGAGGCGTAAACTTCCAGGAACTCCTTGCTCCATTTACCCACGAGAACGGTAAGTTACTTTGCCACCGCATGGTACTCTCCGAGGTGGATGCTTCCGGAAGACGTTCCGTTAAGGAAAGCGACGAAGTGGTTGAGATTCCCTGCGATACCGTAATCGCTTCCATCGGTGAGAAGGTAGACGGTTCTTACTACGAGAAGAACGGCATTGCTGTTACCGACAAGGGACTTCCTGTATTGAAGAAGGAAAGCAATGAGACTTCCGTAGCCGGCGTTTACGCTGCAGGAGACGGTGCTTTCGGCGCTTCCGTAATCGTAAAGGCTATTGCCGATGCGAAGCTGGCTTGCGAAGCAATCTTAAACAAGACCATCGGTACAGATCGTCCATCCTTAACCACAGACGAGAAGATCTATGCTAAGAAGGGTAATCTTGTAGAGCCTGAGAAGGGATTAAATCCTGACAAGCGTTGTCTTGCCTGCGACCACATCTGTGAGAACTGCTGCGATGTATGTCCCTAACCGTGCAAACTTCGCTATTAAGGTTCCCGGCGTAGAGATGCATCAGATTATCCACGTGGATTATATGTGAACGAGTGTGGTAACTGTGAGACCTTCTGCCCATACGATTCCGCTCCTCACAAGGAGAAGTTCACCCTCTTCCACAGAGCCGAGGAAATGGAAGACTCCACCAACGACGGATTTGCATTCGTTGACAATGATGGAAATGCCATTGTACGCGTAGGCGGCGAGAAGATGAACTACAAGGTAGGCGATAAGAACTCTAAAGCTCTTCTATCGTCTGGCTGAATTGGTAGATACCGTTTACAACGATTATTCTTACCTTCTGATTTAAAATTCAAAAATCAAAAATGGACTGCAGAAAAAGTTATGTTTTCCATGCGGTTGCAGGTCTAAAGCTAAGGCGGGCTCTCACTGAGCTCGCCTTTTAGCGTGAAGAACTGCAAATATTCAGAAGTTTCGCGATGATGCAGTATGGGTCTGTAATCGGGGCACGCTCCCGCTAACCTCGCCCTGCGAAGGGAAGGACTGCACTTATTATAAGAAAGCGCTCTGATGCAGTGTAGGTCTATAAATGTGGCACGCTCTCGCTAGCCTCGCCTTGACTGAGCAGTGGTTTATGTTAACCACTGCTCACTTTGCCTTGCAAAGCAACTTCCTTCGGAAGTTGGTCTGTATCAGGACGACTTTTCTGATGAAAAGTCTGTCCTTACAGTACTAACTTCAAGCTTCGCTTTAGCTCGCTTTCAGTAAGTACTGACGGGCTCAGATTGCCCCTCTTACAGACCCATACTGCATCATTCGCTTCATTTATTGATTTTTACAGTCCTTCACTTCGTCGGCTTTCGGTAAGTTTCGACGGACTCAGATTGCCCCTCTTACAGACCCATACTGCATCATTCGCTTCATCTATTGATTTTTACAGTCCGTCACTTCGCCGGCTTTCGGTAAGTTTCGACGGGCTCAGATTGCCCCTCTTACAGACCCATACTGCATCATTCACTTCATTTATTGATTTTCACAGTTCTTCACTTCGCCGGCTTTCGATAAGTTTCGACAGGCTCAGAATCCCCCATATTCAGACCTATATTGCCGAAAAATTCTCTTTATTTTTGATTTTTACAGCCCATTTTATTTTATTTCTTTCTCTTCTTTATTTTTGTAACCAAATCTTTCCTTTTCTGTCTTTTTCTAATGTGCTATCATTTTTAAGGTGTTGTAATTTCTTAATTATTCTAATGTTTTTAGAATTCACAATAACCCGGAAACAAGTTGAATGAAAAAGCTAAGCTACTAAAGCCTTCCATCATTCTAAGCTTTCAGAAATAGAAGGAGTGATAGAGCTTATAAATCTATAAGGAGTGTTATGATGAAAATGTTGAATCGAAATAAGACGAATCAAGTGCCTTCTTTTTATGAAAGGAGCTCTTCTTTCTTTCCTCTTTCTTTGCTTTTTGCCCTTCTCCCTTTATTCAGCGTAACAAAAAGCTTTTGCGGAAGAGCACCATTTGAAGTCCTACTATAGCTTATACGGAGCGGATACCGGCTTCCAAAGCTACAGTAACGATAGCCAACGGCAGATGAAAGTCGAAAATTATCCCACCGCAGTAAAAATCCTTTTAAAAGCATCAGCCCGAGGGAAGCACCGGTACCATTCAGTATCAGGTCAACATTTCCGGTAGCGGCTGGAGTAAAACCCTATGAGAATGGACAGGGTCGCCGGTGAAGGGACAGAGCATGCCTTTAGAGGGTATCCGCATTTCCTAAACGGCAGTTTAAAGGATCAATACGATGTGTACTATAAAACTGCAGTGCTTGGTACCTGGCAGGATTGGGTAAAAATGGAGAAGACAGCGGAAAAATCGGAGTAGGGATGCATATTGACGGTATTTTGGTCACCGTCGTAGCTAAGGGCGAAAGTCCAAAGGAAGAACAGCCAGAGCAAAATACAAAATGCTCTGAAAAAGTACCCTAGATGCGACAAAGCCCATGGTGGCCCTCACCTTTGATGATGGTCCGGGAAAATATGAGGATCGTATTTTGGCAGCCTTCCAGAAATACGGCGGAAAAGGAACCTTTTTCTTTGTTGGAAACCAGGCGGAAAAATATCCTAATGTAGTAAAGAGAGTTGCAGAGGCCGGTCATGAGGGTGGCTAACCACAGCTATAAGCACGAAAATCTACCTAAAGCTTTCCCAAGCAGGTGCTACCCAGTCTTTGGCTAAGACCAATGAAATCTTAAGAAGACTCTCCGGACAATCCGTTTCTCTGGTTCGCCTTCCCTATGGGGCAACATCTTCCAGTGTAAAGGCCGCTTTACAAAATCAGGGACAGCCCTCTATTCTTTGGAGCATTGATACCCTGGACTGGAAAACCAGAAACGCTAAAAGCAGCATTAACATCGTATTACAGCAGGGTAAAGGATGGAGATGTCATCTTAATGCATTCTATTTATGCTCAAAGTGCAGAGGCAGCGGAAGCGCTGATTCCCGCCCTACAGGAGCGAGGCTACCAGTTGGTAAGCGTCTCCGAACTGGCAAAGGCAAGAGGAGTATCCTTGCAGGCAGGCCAGAACTACGGATCCTTCCGAAAGAAAGGCTAATCGAAGAAAAAGGACTTAAAAAAGAAGTTAAAAGAAGCAACGATAGAAGTAAAAAAAGGAAATAAGAAAGAGCTGATACAAGACCACAATAGAACTTTTCAGCGCAATAGCTTTCGAAATAAGGGTAATCTGAGCCCGTCGGTTCTTGGCTTTTGTTTTATAAAAGCTTAGAACCGCTACGAGGCTAGGTTAGGAGAGCGTGCCCTGTTTCGAAGCTATTGTGATTGAAAAAGCTATAACTATAGTCTGTATTCAGCTCTTTTCTATTTCTTTATTTACTACATTACCTTCCCTAAGAGAAGGTTCTTTCTTACTGCCTCAAGGAAATCCCTGCAGGGCTCACTACAGCTATCTTTGTCTACGGGAATCAAGGCATTTCCCCCTATATCAATTAGGTATACTTCTTCCACATCCACAATATTTTTGATTTCCTCATAGTATACAATCAAGCTGCTTCGTTCCGTCTTCATCAAAAAATAGTTTTTGTAAAAGGCCAGACTCATCGGTAAATTATGCTTGGTATTGGCAGACTTATATAAATCATGAAGCTGTTTTTTTATATAAAGAAAAACAGTAGAATAGGAATCAATGCCATGCTCAACAAAACACCGCCTAGCAGAATCATATTTCTCAAGATATACTGACTAATCGCCAAAAGTCCCAAGCTAAGCCAAAAAAGATAAATCATACTCCAAATTTTCTTCTTTTTGATAGGACATCCAGTAACGAATAAACTTTTCTTCACTGGGTACATATCCTGCGGTGTATTCCGGGATTTTATCTCCTGCACGACGGTATCTGTGGAGTTCTTCCGTATTCCAGCGACCGCTCTTCATCCCTTCTTCCGGCATTTCCGAGCAGAAGCCGTTCCACCCTCTTCCGGCTTCATTCCGGCTCTTCTATCTCCTAAAGAATCACTTGTTCTTCTTAATTGCTTACTTTCTTCTTCAAGAAGAAGATACTGCTCTTCCTTGGATCTTCTGGCATTCCATCTTGCCAGATCCTCGGAAAGTCCTACCAAGTCCTCTTCCATATCTCTATTCTCTTCTGCTCCCATGCCTAATGCCTATTCCTTTCTATCCTTTTACCACGGTCTTTTTCTTCTTAAAGCTAGGATTTTCTCGCTTTTCCCGGATTTTTTCTGGCTTTATTTCTCTCTTTATTTCTTTCTTTGCTTCTTTCTTCTTTTCCTTAGAGGACTTCTTCTTTTCCTCAGAGGACTTTTTCTTTGCCCCTTTTCGCACGGAAAATCCGAAGCTTCCCAGTACATTTCCCAAGCCAAAATACTGTCCGTGGGAATAGGCCAAAAGCTTTGCCTTCTCCAATTGCAGGCGTTTCTTTTCATCCAATAAAGCAGAGTCTACATGGACCGCCACAATTTCTGCCAAAAACAGATCATGGCTTCCCAGCTCTAAAACCTGCTTCACCTTGCATTCCATGTTTACAGGGCACTCCGAAATCATGGGAACGGAAAGGATTTTTCCCTCTTCCTGATGCAAATGTAGGCTCTCCCACTTGTTGAGATCTCTTCCGGAGCGCACCCCGGCTTCATCCGTTTCCCAAACCAAATCTTCCGTGGGAAGGTTTACCACAAACTCCCCGGTTTCCATCAGCATGGCATGGGAGTAACGCTCCTTCCGAACAGAAATGGAAAGCATAGCCGGTGTGGAGCAGATCGTTCCCGCCCAGGCCACCGTAAGCATGTTGCTTTCTCCTTTTTTATTATGACAAGTTACCAGCACAGGGGGCACCGGATACAACATATTTCCAGGCTTCCCACATTTCCTTTGGCATAAGATTCCTTTCTTAATGAATAATCTTTTTATTGTATCCACTTCCAAGTAGAAATGCAATCATTCCCGGAAATAAAACGAAAAGAAAAACCTTTGTACTGCTTCTCTTCCTGCCGGATAGAATTTCCTTCATCCCATCTGTAGCAATACAAAGGCTCTGTAAATGAATGTCGGCTTCTTATACTACAGTCCCCTCTCCAAATAGGGGCACTACAAAGGGTCATAAATAAGCCTATCAGTAAAGTGCTAAACATCATGGTAGAATAATTCCCACCAAGATGGCAAGCAACTGCGCTCTGGCAAAATTTCGTATGTTTTTGTTTTTGCCGGCTCCGAAACTCAAAAATAAAAATAACTACAAGCCTACAATAGGAATCGTAAAGATAAGTTGATAAAGAAAGAAGTGAAGCGTAGGTACCACCCTAAACTCCTCCGGGAGATCCTCCTCTGAAATATTCCAGGTTCCCCGCTTTCCCCCCAAAGGCTCTTTGCTATTCCGGCTTTCCATCATATACTGCTCTTCGCCTGTTGTTTCATTTTTGTATTCGTATCCTTGCTCTTCCATAGGGCCTCCTTTATAGCCTTAATTTTTCACTCTTTTCTATATCATAAGTGCCTCAAATTCGCAAGCTGAAGGATTGTGCAGGTTTTCATAATCGTGCTGACAGTTACAGTCAAAACAGTTTTGTTCTTGGATCGGTAGGAATGACGGCTTTATTTTCAAATTCTAGCATTTTAACCGCCGCATCCATCAGGCGATCCCTGCCTTTTCAAAATGTTTCTTCAATACAGCCTTACCAAGAAGTGCGCCCAAAAATACCGCCGATAAAGGTAACAACAAACAGGACCGGATACATCCATCCGGGAGTATAGGACATGAGTGTGTCTACATATTCCTGGCCATAGCTGCACTACAAGCGAAGCAAAGAACTCTGTTCGAGTGAGGAACATCCGGCTGACATAACCCTTGATTCAGAGGGAAAATACCCCATTGCTAAGGAGTGTGCATTTCCAGCTTTGATATTTTCCTGTTCTTAAAATCAAATCACTTAAAATGCCAAAAATGACCCCAGCAACCAGTACTAAACCCCCACTTCCCATGATCAAATTCAATAATCCAAGTATAATGCCGGTCAGGGATACCATTCCAAATTTCTTGATCTTTGTTAAGTAAAGCATAAAAGGAATACCGCACAAGATGGGGCACACCAACCCAAGCAGTGGGATAAAAATAGGGATATACCCCAACATCATGCCCGCAAAGAAAATGACAAAATAGATAGCAGTAAAAACGCCCACATTGATTAGGTCTTTCGCTTGTAGCTTATTGTTTTTTGCTTCCATTCTCTACATACCTCCAATAAAGTTAGTGTTCTCTAATCCGTTGCGATAAAAAAGTGCAAAACAGGATTTCGCAAGATTTATATTACCATACACCAATCAGGGTCTGCTACTCCATTCAGTTCAAAAATACTCCGTTTGGTTTTGCTTTTTCTAATCGGATGACTTCCTGTACTTGCGCTTTCAGCGTGTTCATCAGACCTACCCAGCGCAACATGTCAGGTGCTGCGGGAAAAGGGACGTACGGCGGAACAGACCTCTTATATGTGGTTATATACAACCGGAAATGATGGTCTCACACCGATTGTCCTTTACTGATTACCAGCCAAGCCGGAAAGGATCCTGTGTGCAGGAATTTCTGGAAGGATTCCATGGAATGGTACAGTGTGACGGATATCAGGGTTACAACAGGCTTGAAGATGTCATACTGGTCTGCTGCCTTGCACATGCAAGACGTAAGTTCTTTGAAGCAGTCCCGGCAGCCAGACGTAAAAAGCTGAAACTTCTGGATGTTAACTCTGGTGAAGCGATCGAGGATACCGGTCTTCCGGATGAAGAGAGCTGGAACAGCTACTCCCGGTAGAAATTGGACTGCTGTATTGCAATAAGCTCTTCTACCTGGAGCGCACATTAAAAGAACTGAAGGCGGAAGAACGAAAACAACAAAGAACAGTTCTGGAACAGCCTGTATGGGAACAGTTCTGGGACTGGCTTGGCACACTGCATCCAACTGGCGGAAGCAAGCTTGGGAAAGCGGTGAACTATGCCCAAAATCATCATGATACCTTGATGAACTATATGATAGATGGCCGGTGTGATATTTCAAACAACCGTGCGGAACGGAAAGCCAAAAGTTATGCCGTTGGGCGGAAAGCCTTCCTGTTCCATACATCAGAAGCCGGAGCCGGGGCAAGAGCGATAATGTACAGCATTGTGGAAACAGCAAAAGCAAACAATCTGAATATTTTCCAATATCTCTATATGGTACTGCTGTATATGCCGGATTATATGAACTCGTCCGCAGGTATAGAACAGCTGATGCCATGGAGTGATTTTATCAAAGAGCAGTGTTCGGGAATCATTGATGTGGAGTCCAATGTCCCGGAAAACAGAATTCCCCTGCCATGCAGATGGCAGGAAAACCTAAAAGTAAATGGTAGTCGTTTACTGTTTTTGGGTAGGGCGGTGTGTTGTTCATCGCTTACGAATTATCTACTTTTTCAACGATTTCCAGTTGCCATCAACAAAAATTCAACTATTGACAGCACGATTCTTGTTGTGCTATCAATTGGTTAAACTAACCTAATAAGAACGGAGATTATAAATGAAAGCAACCTATATTTATTTTTACCCTTAAATACCGTTCCATGGAACACAATAAATCATACACTTTTAGAACATCTGCCAGCAGTCCGACGAGAAAAAACACTGCGGTATCTTCACGATGCCGATAAACGTTTATCCCTTTATGCCGTACTGCTGCTTTCCTATATTTTAAAATCACATTTTGATATTGATTATACCAAACAGAATATTTTATGGAACGCTTCGGAAAAACCGCGTCTTTTATCCTATCCGGATATTGATTTTAATTTTTCCCACACACATAATGCCATTTTATGTGGTGTATCATCTGGTGGACAGATTGGTGTCGATATCGAAGGTATTAAAGCTGCCCCCTTTGACATTATGACCTCTGTATTTCATCCAGAAGAAACTAATTATATTGAGCATTTTACTAAATACGAAAAAGATAGAGCATTTTTTGAAATGTGGACACGCAAGGAAGCCTATACAAAAGGAAAGGGTATAGGTCTTGCATGTAATCTGCCTTCCATCAATACTCTGTCAGTTTCTAATATTTTTTTTCATACCTTGTTCATAGATAATTATGTCTGTACTGTTTTTTCTGTAACCAGTCACTTCCCATAATTTTAAATCATATTACAGAACAGAAATTCATTCTTTTTTAGCAAGTAGCCATCCTTTTACGAATAATATTTTCCACATCTGTTAATTGCGGATTTCCTAATATATCAGTTACAGAAAATGCTATTTTTAAAATTTCTTTTTATTATTCCTGCCATTTTTCATTGCCGATATAGAATCCCTCCCATCTCATAGAAATTACCTTCCTCATATATTTCATCGCTTTCAAACACTTCCTCACAAAACTGATACAATTTCTTCATGATTTCGTCATCAGCTCTGTCATTCGTATTTTTTCTCCGATAGTTCTGCGTCTTCAACGACTTTCATCAATGCCTTTCCTATCAACTTTACCATTTGGAGTCAATGGAATCTGCTCTAGCTGCACAAATTTCGCCGGCAACATGTAAGCAGGCAGTCTTAGCGACAATTCTCTGCTTAACTTTCCGTCTTCCATTATGTTTTCCGACATATAGCAGCCCACCAGTTTATTTTTCTTTTTATCATAAACTACTGCCGACATACTGACACCATCTACTTCTGCTAATGCATTTTCTACCACCCCAATCTCAATTCTTTTTCCCATAATCTTTATCTGAAGGTCTTTTCTACCGGAAATAAGAATTTCACCTGCTTCTGTATAGGTTCCACAATCTCCGGAGTCATACACAATCGTATCCTTATATTCTACAAATTTCTGCTGTGTCTCCTTCTCATTTCCAACATATCCCATAGCTTCTCCCAGCCCTTCAATATACATCGTACCTGCTCACTCCCCATTGGGCATGGCTCAAGCTTTTCATTTAATATATGATATTTCGTATTAGGAAATGGTTTTCCATATGGAATCACTCCAGTTTTAATATCCTCATCCACTACTTCTGATAGATATTCCAGATAGTAGTCTCCGATGGTCCTCCCACATTAAAAAAATTCTTACCTCAGGATTTACTTTTTCGAAGTTCCTCTACCAGATTCGTATGCAAATAGTCCCCACCTATGTCACCGTCTGCAGTTTTCTACTACATACTGTTTCTCTGTATGATCCACTAGCATCAGCATTTGCATCAGTGCAGGTACTGAATTCCAAACATTCACCCTCATGCTGTTTCATCAGATTTATCCACTCCTCCGGTTCTTTTTTTCAATACCTTCCGGAATCACTATGCTTTCACCAATTACAACCATACCTATCACATCAAATAATGACATATCATGACAGTAATTCGTAATTGTAAAACAGGTATTCTTATCTGTAAGACTAAATATTTCTTTCGTATCTAAAATACAGTTTACAATCGCCTCATGCCGTAATCCCACACTCTTAGAGACTCCTGTCGTTCCAGAGTATTAATAATTACTGGTCTTTCATTAAAATGGGACACAATGCACTCTTCCGACTCTGTTACGTCCTCTATCTGAAGCATTGACACCCTGCCTCTCTGCCCTAGTTTCTGTGCCATCTGCCTGTTTTGTAATTATAAGATTTATTCCTACTCTATCCACACATTCCCAGACCCGCCTCCTCCGGCAATTCCATATCTATTGGCAAAATGTGATTCCGGCATAAAACAAGCATTTCACACACCACTTGAGCCATGCTTTTTGGGCAGATAAATTCCTGCTACAAATTCTTTGGACGGTCTAGTATTTGCAAGTACCGCTGTAATCAGCCCCTGTGCCTTTTCTTTTTACCTGCCGGTACGTCAGACTCTCCTTTGCCCACATAAGAGTGCTCCATACAGACGGAAGTTTTTCTCAAAATTTCTGGCAGACTTATTTTCAAATCTCCTTTTCTGTCTGATTCATTTTCTATCACAGTCTGTTCCTTTTTCTAAAAACAGGAAAACAGCAGTCCCTTTCTCCCTTCACCTGTCCGCTTGTTAAAAAGTTTTAAGGTTTCTAAGAAAGCTTTCTCTATTTTTCCGGTATCCCCTGCTGTCAAGCCTTCCACATAACTAAATGCCACTAAAATACCTTCCATGGTTTCCGTCAGCATACTTAAGCCATACCTGACTGGTATAGCTTCTGCTCCGCCGTTTCTGCATCATCCTGCTTTTTACAATGTTTTCCTCAATTGTGCTGGTAAACACAATCTGGTGCAATAAAATGGCACCGCTGCTTTTTCTGCAGTTCTTTTATCAAATCTGTCCCCTAATCAGATTATACTCCGTTATTGAAAAAGCTTCTCCTGATTTTTCTTCTGCAAGCTCATAAATCGAACATTTCATACTGTCATCAAAATCAAACAATATAAAGTTAGAACAAAGTCCAACTAAATTATCCATTCCATCCAAAAGAGATGTTTCGATTTGCCACTGGTATATTCATTAAAAAGTTTTTCGATTCTGAGTATACATACTCAATGTTTTACCAAAGACAGTGAACAATAATGCAAATATTGTCATCCCACTCTCTTTTGCCAAATCTTCCAGACTTTGATACTCCTGATCTCGACAGTTGAAATGTCACCTGCCTCGGCTGAACGGAAAGAATTTCATTTTTCAGCCTCTTTCCATGGGAAGTTCTGCTGAAAAATCATACTCCTCGTATCGACTCAATAGCATTTCTTTGTCATTCAGAAAGTTCTCATCCTTTTTCTGCTCCTCAAGATAAGCTGCATACTCCTGAAATGTCGTTGCACAATTAACTTCCTTTCCTTCATACAATGCCTGCAAATTCTCAAGAATTACCTGATGACTCTGACCATCTGCTATCACACCATACGACAAATATGTACAATAGAATCACTAGCAGAAAGCTTTTGTAATTGCAAAGCGAAATAATGGTCCATTTTTCCATATCAAACGGCTCATCAAATAATTTATCAGAAATGTCTTCTAGGCTTTCTCCTGTTCCTTCTGTTTCAAATTCGTAATATTATAATGTGCAATTTCTACAGGCATTTTTCTTCTATCACATTTCCTCCTGTATCACAGCCCTGAATACATCCTGTACCTCCACCAGTCTGCATAATGCCTTTTCAAGCTTCTCTTCTATTGCATTTGAAACAATAATTTCCATATATGCATGGGATGCAATACCGCCTAATACCATTTCCTTCTTCTGTCCCATGCAATAGACCTTCTGTAAGTCCGTCCGAGCATACTGTGTTCTGCTCATGCTACTTCTCCCACAATTTTATCTGTCAGTTTACTAACAGTTGCATTTGAAAATATCTTTTAAGGAAATTCTTTTTCTCAGCTCCTTTTTTTAACTCAATCTGCAATTTTGCAAAGAATAATGAATCTGCACCCTAATTTAATAAATTCTGCATCCCCATCAAAAATCTGAATCAATATTTAAATCCCTGCTACAATATCTCTTATTTTCTTTTCTGTTTCTTGTTCATCTTCCATCTAACCTTTCTTTCCATTTTGTACTATCAGAAAATCTGCAGCATAGCTCCACATAATCCTCCAACATATTTTTTTCCTGCTTCAAACCAGTTTTTGTGGAACAACGCAGGTTAAAAAGCAGTCCGCCATTCAACTGATAAAACTGTGCATCTAATGCCACCCATCGGCGTCTTAGATGCCAACATATACCAATTTTCCAATCTGTTTTTGTAAATTGAGGTGTAACTAAATCTCTATAAAGACTTGGAGAAAATACAACTGCCTCTTTATAACTGTCATTTTCTAATATCCTGTTGTACATTCCCTGAACTTCCAGTCCATCTACCTTCATATGTTTTCTGTCTTCCTGAATCTGGCAGGTAACGACTTGCATAAGCTCCTCACAGGTCTGTACAGAACTCAAAATCAGTCCCACTAGGAGATTTCTTGAAAAATCTCCTATCACATATTGGTATTCTATATCTCTGGTAAATACCGGATAGTTAATAACCAGCTTCGTTTCCTCTATAGCTTCTTTTAATATCCATGCGTATACTCCCAGCAGAAAATCTTCCAGCAAAATATTTTTCTCCATTGCACACTGTGCCAGAGCAAGCCATTCTTTTTCCGTAAGTGCAGCATCATAGCTTTCGTAGATTCCGTTATACCTTTTTGTCAGCCAGCAGGCACCTGATATCCTCTGCCATATTCTTCTACCCTTTTTTTCCAATAGTCCTTATCCAACCGTTTTTCTTCTCGTGAGCATTTCCATACAATGTCGTAATACTCATGTAACGTCTTCTGCGGTATCGTCTTGGAAAAAAGTCCATTTATATAGTAATCTGTAAAATCATCCAGCAGAATCTGGAAACTCAATGGGTCCGCAAACATAAGACTCATTGTTAGACACAGCTTTTTTATTCCTGACGCATCTTTTATCACCAACATCTTCGCCATGTTTTCTTCCAAAGACCACTCCCTCTCACAAAGCTCCTGCAGGATGTTAAAAGATCTCCTGTTCACTCCTAAAATATCCCTTATTTCTATTGGAACAAATTCTTCCTCACCAACAAAATCAATATATCCCAATTCATAAGAACGTCCACGTAATATCTCATAGTCTCAGGTATAACGCATGCCACGCTTCATTCAAACGTTCATAGTCCAGATTTTTGTATCAAACTCGAGATATACCTGACAAGATATGCGCTTAATTCGTTTCTGCTTCCTTAGATAGCTGATATGCACACTGAAGTCTTGTCATTTCAAACTTTCCACTGCTATCTCTCCTTTTCTTCCACCTTCACTAGTTTTCTTCCAGCATAGCAGCCAGCTTTTTCTTATCAATCTTCTTAACCGCTGTATACGGCATAGCTGCAATTATCTCTATGACTGGTCTGGTAACTTAAGGATGCCATTCCTTTCTCTGTCAGAAAACTGCGTGCCTCACTTAAAGTAATCTCCTGATTTTCTCCGTTACAACAAAAGCACAAATCCGATTTCCCAACGTTTCGTCTTTTATCCCTACTACAGCACACTCTTTGATTGCATCATGTCATAAGCAAATTTTCCTCTACTTCACTTCAGCATAATCTTTTCACCCACACACGGTTAATCTGTTCTTTTGCCCGTCCAAGAACAAACCACATTTCCCTGCTCATCAATCCGTACTTTATCTCCTGTCCGGTAATAACCATCTTCTGTAAAATATTGATTCTCTTGTCCTCCAAACGATAATATTCTTTTATCGTATAGGGTCCTTGTAACCAGTTCTCCTTCTGCAACTTTCATTGCCTTTTTCATCAATGATTTTCAACTCATCAAAAGGACTGCAAGGGCTTTCCTGCACAGTACATCTTGTTTCCCATGAATCACTAGCTATTAACGCAACACAATCCTTCCGCTGTTCCATATATCTGAATCAGCTTACAGGAAAACAGATCATCTACCTTTCTTGACAATTCTGTTGGAAGAACGCTCCACCAACCATTATGAATTTCGAGACTTTGATAAATCATCAGAATCATCAAAGCTTCGATATTGCAGACACATATTCAGAATAGTTGCACCATAGCAAAACATAGGTTACTTTCTCTTCTTCAATCAGTGAAAATATTTCCAATGGTGCAGGGATATTTGCTCCCAACAACAGTTCCCGCCCACAAGTAACGTTCCCATAATCCCCGAGTGCTCCTAGTGGAAAATTATGCCAATGGAAGAACCGCCAGAAAAATGTCATCCTGATTCAGCTGTAATCCTCTGGCTAATGCCTCGTTGTTATATATGTAATCTCCTGGGTTCTTGGGATAAGCTTTGGTATGCCGTTGTTCCACCAGATAATAGTAGCATTACCAAATCATCCTGTCTGATTTCTTCTACTACACTCCAGTTTCGTGCTGTTTTTCCAACTGTATAGTTCCTTAACTGCTCTGTAATAGTACCACTTTTTGAACACTGATACTGTCATCTATAATCCCCTGTATCATTTTCTGATACTCATTGCTTCCCCCTATCTGTGATAATACACCTAGGCTCAGCCTTTTTCACGACTCCTTCGATTTCTATTTTTGATGCGCAGGTAGAAAGCATAATCGGAATTGCTCCGATTTCAAAACAATGCCAGCGTAATTATAATAAACATTCACTGTTTTCCATATGCAATGCAGCTTTGTCACCCTTATTTATTCCTTCACTTTTGGAAATAGGGCTGCTAGTACCATACATCTTTCCTGCAGCTGTTTGTATGTAATTCGCTCCTGTTCATCCACATACGCAATTTTCTCTGGCTGATCTTACTGCAAACTGTGCCATTCTTTTCCATAATTCAGATAAGACTCTACATCCTCTTTGCTATATTCTAATATCTTATCCTGTTTTTCCTTTTGCATGCCATCTGTTGAAAAAGCATTTCTCCAAGGGCATAAAATTCTTCATCATTAAGATTTTTCATATTACTTTTCTCCCCACTGATGTTAAATATTCTACAAATATTCTTCTAGAAATGTCTGCAGCACCTGCAGAATCTGTTCTGGATTATCAATATAATAATGACCACCTCCTGCATGATAGCTTTCGGTACTCGCCTCTAAAGTGTACCCAGCCCACGCCCCAACAGTTTCTTCACTTAACGCATCATTCTCTGTCATAAAATGGTAATAATCGGACAATCAAGCTGTTTCTCCATTTTATATGCACCGCATACATTTTAAAATCTGCCTGTAAAACGGGAAGATAATAATCACAGAAATCTTCATCTGCTAACATCTCATCTTACCACAGCTCTTCCTTTCGAAGATAAGCTATTAACTCCTCACCTGATGCACACATCAATTTCCTTTGTTTCTTCCAGCATCCATCTCTGGCTCATCTGCACTTGGAAGCAATTAATCCTGCTACTTTCTTCCCTAGTATACGCTCTGCTGCCAAAGCAATTTCATATGCTAATGTGGCACCAGTGCAATGCCCAAATAGAGCACTGGCTTCTCAAAAATTTCTTTTTGCTTCTAACTACAAACATTTCTGCCAGCTGCCCTACATGCTCGGCATTTCTTCCATATAACGCGTCTCTCTTTTGGGAAACAGCACCGGCAGAATACTATATTCTACCGGACAAATTTCCTTCCATTTTTCCATAAATATTTTGCACTTGCTCCTGCATATGGAATACATATCATATTGCTTTTGAGTTCTTTTCTACTAATTTCATGCGCAATCCATTTATTTTCCATATGTTCCTCTATCTTAAAAATCCTCCGCTTCTGATATATCAAATATTTGCTTCATCTTCTCAATACAAGTCAGTGGTAATACATCTTTCACCCCAAAATAAACCTGTTTTCCTCTCATTCATTACCTTTAAAAATAACCTCTGATAAAATAAATGCACTAATTTTTGCTTTGCAGCATCGCAATTTAAAAATAAGACTATTTCTTTTCTCTCTTCCATAACTTTCCCCTGCAATGCAATTTGAATACTGACTCCCAGAACAAGACTGGCTTGAAGGCGGTATTTTTCAAAAATAGTATTACGTATTTCCGCCACCCCTGCTTCTAAGGTCTCCGCAGTAGGTTTCTTAAGATATTCCATGATACCCTTCTGCATAACCGAAAATACCATTGGATTCATGCTCATGGTATACCAGCAGGCCTCTTCTATTGCATATGCTTTTACAAGTTCATCTATCTCTTCTGTGTAGTATAACTGCAGCGGAACAGATACTTCTTTAAAACTGCAGGTTTCAACCGCATCCCGCTTTTTATAATTTCCTCTCTCATAATATTGTTTTGGTTTTCCAAAACCATGCAGATCCGCTTAAAATAAAATCCTTTTACCCCACAAATACTTGGCACTTCTGTCTGTATTATTTTTCCCTCAAAAATCAATTTGCATCATAGTCTTCCACAATACTCTTCCCAGAAAACCAGTAACTCCCGGAAAACAACCCGATGACAAAATAAATTCCGCATTTTTCTCATAGGGTTTTAATTTTTCCATCAGATAGTTTCCACCAAAAGGGTCCACATAGATTTTCCCATATTCGCCTGCAATCTTAGCAACACGCTCCCCGGTCAAATAGGATGCCCCTGCACAATTTACAATGACATCCACCATATCCGCGATTTCCCGGAAATCATTTTCATTTTGAATATTGCATTTCATCCATTTTATATCGCCATCATCTGCCACATACCAGCTATGGTATGTGGCAATCAGTGATAAATCAGGTATCGCTTTAAGATATGTAAGCGAGTTTACTTCCTATTTCACCAGTTCCGCCTAATACTGCTGCTCTCATAAACAAACCTCCACACTATAATAAGCTTTCTGCTTCTTCCCTTGAAATATTTAATATCTGTGCAATATTCTCATCAATAAATGGTGGTCTGACACAGGTAAGATGCGCACCTTTTAATGTATCAAACTCAAACTCTCCACCACCAAATGGTTCCCATGTTTCCCTGTCCTCTGCAACCAGCTCCGGAAACAGCAGTTCACGCGAATTTTCGCATTCAAATACTCTCATTTTTCCATAATATTTTTCCGGCTGATAAGTTGCCACACAGGTAAAATTCTGCACAAAAATATTAAATAACGTATTCAGCATTTTCAGCTGATGCTCGAGCACCTCTCCATTTGGTCTTCGAATCGTCTGGTAAAGGGCATTTAAACGTTCCGATTTCGATTTTTTAGCCAGCCACCTGAATTCCTCTACACAATTTTTAAATTCTCCCCGGTCTTCGCATAGCGCACTTACCGTCACCTGTCCATTGTTATGTAAGCCAACAAATTTATATATTTTTGCAGTTCTTCATCCCGAATGGTATATACCTGCTTCATAAATATCTGCATCAATCAACCGGGCAAAGGTACGTTCCATCAACAATTCATTTTGCCATACTGGTGGTAAAGCATTTCCCCAAACATCCTCTGGTCCATTCCTTCCACAATACTTGCAATATTTCCATTTTAAAAAGATGGGTACTTATAATTGTAACTTCACTTACTTTACCCCTGCTTTCTCAAATACTGTGCCGTTTCAAGGGCAACACTTCCCCTACGCAATGTCCTAAAAGATGGTACTCTTTATATCCCATTTCAATCAACAGATTTCCATATTTTCTCTCCCAGCACTTTAAACGTATCCTTTACTGGAATTGACAAATATTCTGCTTCGTCTCCATAGCGGAAACCAAAGATACTCTCATCTTCCGGGCTCATCAGATATGGAAGCATTCCATTGTAGGAGGATAAGGTACATGTACCTGCATGCAGTAATACTAATGCTGTTGATTCTTCATTTGCTTTTGTGCTTCGCTTCATGCTGACAAAGCATGGATGATTTTCCGGACTTTTATCCTTCGTTTTATCCGAAGATAATTTTTGTGCCATATCCTGAATGTTTGGTGTCTGCATCATTTCCTGCAGTAAATCATCCCACTCCCATTCTCTTGCTTCCGAAGTCTTTCTTTCATCTTGGCAATTACCTGCGCAATCAATAAGGAATCACCACCAACCAGATAAAAATTATCTGTCTTATTAACAGAACCAATTTTTAATTCTTCACACCAGATTTCAGCTAATCTTCTTTCTAAATCTGTCTTTTCCTCTGTATCACCTGTCTCATTATGAACATTTCTGTTTCTTGAACCATAAATACGTTTTAATTTCATTTCTATCTACTTTTCCATTATGGGTCAGCGGCAATTTTAGGTATCACAGATATATTTGAAGGAAACCATATATTCCGGAAGATTATTTTTAAATGTTCTTTAAAGTACCTCAGCATCTATCTCTTCATAAGTCTTCTTAAAAATGTGTCACAAATATTGTCTGTCCCGAGTTCTCTAAACCGCTATCCTTCCCGGAAATTCACAAATAACTTCAGCACCATGATTATCAAGTATTCTCTGCCATTGTTCTTTTAAGATAAATGTCTGATAATTTTCTTCTCTTCCATCCTCAAATCCGGTCAATCCGTTTTTAAATTCCATAGTAGTAAGCAGATTATAGGATTCTTTCGTTTCTTCGATAATGATGATGCAGCCATCGTCCACCAACAGTGTTTTTAAATTCTCAACACTTCATCAATATTTGTCGCATTATGCAACGCATTTGCACTCAAAAATAATATCAAAAAGTAAACAGTTCCATTCCCTGACTGATATAATCCTGATTGATGTCAAACATCTGATATTTCACCCAAGGTTTCTCTCCAAAGGCTTCTTTTGCTTTATTAAAGAAGAATTCCGATATATCTGTAAAATAGTACTTTACATCCATTCCGTCTAATGCCGGAATAACATCTACCGACGTACCTCCTACACCCGCACCAATCTCTAATATCCGCACTCTTTTCTTCTTATCCTTTGCTAAAAATAGCAATCTCGTCCCGGTAATTTTATTCAGTACCTGATTGATAATATTGTCATGATAAATAGAGAGTGCAACATTCACATTTCCCTGTGGGAACAAGAATGCTAATGGATCTTCTTCTCCTCTGATTAACCCCAGCAGATTATCATGGGAAACTTTCATGTAATCTAAAATATTTTTACCATTTTCCAGTTCTGCTGCCTTTTCATACATTTCTTTCCATTTCTGTTCAGATAAATTCTGCTGGACAGATTTCAGTCGGCAGAATGACGCTTTTTTACCATCTCCTCCTGTTTAATCATTCCTCCTTTGCACAGCATCTGCAGTCAACGATATAAAAGTTTATGTAATTTTTCTGGTACACCAATTGTCTCCATGATATCAGTATATGCATACAACTCATCTGAAACAAAAATTCCCTGCTGATTGAATAAGCGGAATACATCGATAACCACAAGTTCATCCATTCCTTTATTCCAACGTCCAAATAATTCTTTGTTAAGAGCACCTGTGTAAGCTTTTATTGCCTCCTGTAAAGTACTCTCTTCTTTTAGATTCTTTACATAGGCTCTCTGACTCTTTTTCTTTTGAGGAACAACAGCTGCCTGCAAGCGATATTCTTCCGGTTTATCTCCGATAATTTCCGCTACTGCTGCTGAAACTCCATTTTGCTTTAATAGGACAGATTCGATTTCTGCTAACTCAATTCTATGCCCACGTAATTTTACCTGCCTGTCACTTCTTCCGATAAACTCAATCACACCATCCCCATGATATTTTCCAATATCACCTGTCTTATAGATTCTCTCCCCTGTCAATGGATATGTAACATATTTTTCCTTTGTCATCTCCGCATCATTTAAATATCCCATTGACAATCCATCCCCGGCAATATAAATATCACCCTCGACTTCATTTGGGCAAGGCTGCATATTCTTATTTAAAATGTAAAACCGTTGATTACTCAATGGAAAACCATATGGTATACTCTTTTTCTTCACATAGTTTCTCGGTATATCGTAATAAATTGACCAAATAGATGCTTCGGTCGCTCCACCTAAGCTGACCACGTCTGCCTGTTCAAATTTTGCTGTCACTCTTTCTGGCAAATCCACTGGAATCCAGTCTCCCGAAAGAAACATTTTTCGCAGATATTCCGTTCCCCTCATCTGTTCTATTTCCATATAATCCATTAACATCTTTGCCTGGGCTGGTGTTGAATTCCAAATTGTAATATGATATCGTACCAGATTCTCATAGAGATGCTTTTGCATCCTTGCGTCGCTAGAATCCGGCAGACAAAGTGTTGCTCCTGCTCCATGGAGCCAAAATGTCATATACCGACAAATCAAATGCCAGATTGGATATTCCCAAAAATATCATCATGGGTCACCTGATATCTTTTCATTCCATATCCTGAATGGGTATTCATTGCTGCTTTATGACTAATCATTACCTTTGGCACACCGTTGTGCCGGATGTATAAATAACATAGCCAGTTTTTCCGGATTGGGGCATGTGGGGTCAAATCAATTTGTTCTATAAGCTTCAATTCTTTCGTATAAATTGTCTGGCAGTCTGTCTCGCCATAATCTTCAATAAACTGATCTGTAATAACATATTTTGCACCGATTCCTTCACAATGCGATTTCTTCTCTTTTGCCGGCATATTGTAATCAATCAGGGAGGTATGCACAGCAGATAGCAGAATTCCATATACACTGGCAATCTCCAAACATTCTTATCTAAAAAGAAATTGCTACAACAGTTCCTTCTTCCACTGCGACATCCTCTAAACGTCGTTTTTACTGCAGCCACATGCTCTGCCAGTGCCTGATATGTATAATCTCCTGGGCAGTTATTAATGCCGTATGCATTGGATATTCTTTTACACTTTCAAGAAAGCCCTCCTTACATCATCTTTTGCAGGAATCTGTTTTTCTGTCTGATTAACTTTTTCTAATCATCTCAGTCCGAGTTGATAACAATATAAGATTCTTTTCCTCAGACTGCTTCACAATCTTCACAAAGACGTTCTAACAACTGGCGAAAGCTCTCAAACATTTCTTCAATTACTTCGTGACCGAAAAGCACCTTTTTCGCACGTCCCAATTTACTAGTAATGGCATCCATGCTTTCTTCTGCCTGACAATCAATCCATACCTGTGGTGTCTGACTTATCTTATAAGTTATGATTTTTAAGTATGTGCATTTTTCTCATTAATACCGACTGTACTTGTATATACAACCGAATGATTACATTTTTCTTTTCTTGTCTTGCTCATTTTTACGAAGTACTTCAATTCCGGAAATGTGTCATGAGATAAATCCTCCCACAATCCGAGACTGCATTCAATAGTATTTTTCCAGAAAATTCTTATCTTTATCAATTGTTACACCTGTAACATTTACCTCCTGTAAAATCACCTACAATCTCACTAATATCCTCTGAGATTTTAGGGTCTGTTTTAATAATGTAATATTGACAGAAAAATTATCTGTTTTTGACCAGTAAGAAAGCACATGGGTATATGCTGATTGTCATGGACGGATTTGTAACTTTATGTTTTACCCATTACCTTTTGCTACTCTTTTCCACTTCTCCTTCGGAATTACAATCTTATACTGTTTCAAATTCCTTTTCCTCTCCGTAATCTGCTGCATCTAGTATTCAGTGGTTCGGTGCCTCATCCATATTGACTAATTTCGCATCCCAATATACTTCATCATCCATTTTTCAGAAATTTCTATCCTCTTCCTGCTTTTTATATGCAATATAATCTCTGAATAAAGTCTTAGGGCTCACTAACTTCCCTCCACATCTATTATGATAAGTGCCTCCAAATCATTCAGAATAATGTTAGAACTAATAAAAATCACACACCAGCATATCTAATGAAAAATGAATAATACTTCGTCCTTCGTGAATGGTGACTCTTAAAATCAAACAGGGCCACGCTCTAAATCATACTAGCTTCTGTGAAAGTTCCTCTCTGATTTCCTGAATTTTACAGTTTTGCTTCTGCCTCTTCTTTTCTGTCTAAAATCATATACCGGAACCTGAACCCTGCCGAAGGATTCCTGAACTATCTGATACCCTTCCGGATATATAATTGCATGCGGCATATCATGTCTTGCAATTACCTGATTCCACGCCTCTTCAAATTTATCACCATTAATTTCCTCCTCATATGTAATCTCAATATATATCCGTGGCAGTAATTCCACTCAGTTGCATAATTGCGCGCTCTTCCTACATATGAATTCTGAATTAGTTGTCAATTCAAACTTTTTCATAGCGCTGTGTTCTATCTGACACAAGTTCACTGCTTTCCATTGTTTTTTATTAGTACAATTATTTCTTCTTTGTGTTCCTTTACCATATCCAGTTCTTCTTTGGTAATGGCATTCTCTGGTGCCCGGTATTTTTAAATTATCTCCTCACACCAAAACTCAATCCCTTCTTATGCATTTTCAGTACAATCTGTTTTTGCATTCATACTAATCTGACCATACCTTTCTATTAACCTTTATAATTTTCTCGTTTTTAAATAACTCCCTTCTTCAAAACATTCTGTTTTTGACTTTCTCTTCTTCCTTTTATCTATCAGTTCTGCTAACTCTGCAATCGTTGAATTAGCATATAATTCACTAATTTCAATCGATATTCCCGGAAATTGTTCATTAATTTCCCCTACTGTTTCAATTGCTTTAATACTGTTTCCACCACACTGGAAAAAGTCCTCTTCTCTTCCCAATACTATCTTTCCTAAATGTTTCTTCCAGATGACAGAAACTGTCTGCTCGTATCTGTTTTCAGCATTTCGTTTTTGTCATTTTCAGAATTTAATTCCTCAGACATGAATCGCAATGCTTTTCATCCACCTTACCATTCCCTGTAACAGGAAATTTTTCCAGCATATAAAAACACCTTGGAATATAGTAATGTGGCAGTTTTTCCTTTAAGCTTAATTTCAGTTTAGAACTATCTTTCTGCTTTGCATTCTCCCAGATGATAAACGCAACTAATTCATCTCCCTGCACAATAACCTTGCATCCTTGACATCTGCTACTTTCATAAGTGCTGCTCCACTTCACCTAATTCAACACGATAGCCTTGAATTTTTCACCTGTTTATCTTCTCTTCCTAAAACAGAATTTTTCCATCTTTATCATATTTTCCCTGTCTCCAGTTCTGTATATTCTTCCACCATACTCATCCATAGTCATAAATTTACTTTTTGTCATTTCTTCATCATTGATGTAGCCCAATGCCAATCCAGCACCACCAATACACAGTTCCCTCATCTACATAATTAGGGCACTCCAAAAATTCCTGATTCAGAACAAAATACTGCTGATTCGCAAGCGGATATCCATAAGGTATGCTATTCCAATCCTCTTCTATAACAGCCGGTTCATAATAATTAGACCAGATAGCAGCCTCTGTCGCGCCACCCATACAAATGACCCTACCCCGGAATCATGTTTCTAATACGTTCCGGCAGGTGATTTTCTATTTTGTCCCACTTAAAGAACAAGCCTGATAGAGGATATACGCTTCGGCTCCACCTTATTTATCTCCATGTATAAAAGCAGCATTTCCATAAACTGCGGTACCGAATTCCATACAGTAACCTTATTTTCTTCCACTAAGCGAACCCATTCTTCCGGGTCACGAACCTTTTCTTCCCTTGGCATCACAATTGTTCCACCGACCGCAAGCATTCCAAAAATGTCATACACCGATAAATCAAAAGCCAAGTTAGACAATGCTAACCCATAATCAGAATTTGACACTCCAAACTTATCATTAATATCCCATATTGTATTAACTGCTGCTGCATGTGTTACCATAACTCCCTTAGGTTCTCCTGTAGAACCTGACGTATAGATTACATATGCAAGCTTATTCCGTTCCTTCTTCTCCAGTGCCTTTTCTACTAATCTTTCTGTATCCCTTATATCTGCTTTGCCGCAAATCATATCTTCTTCCGTCAATATCGTTTTTATCCCGGCATTTTGTAAGATTCTCTGAACTCGTTCCTTAGGATTCTTAGAATCAATTGGAACATATGCACTTCCTTTCAGTAATATTGCTAAAACAGCTATAACCTGCCAGATACCTTTTTCCATCTTAACTGCAATTAACGGCTCTTCCGGCAATCTTTTTGCAAGCTCTGCTGCAAGTCTCATACATTCCTCATATGTATAGGACTTTCCATCTGCCACCACTGCCACTTCATACTTGTTCTTCTGATAACTATGTAAAAACATTGACAGTAAGGTATCTTCCTTTTTATACTCCTTTGTCTGATTGCATGAATATCTTTTTTTGATATTCGGTAATTCTACGAAACTCTTACGCGGCTCATTCCAAATTTGTTCGTCTTCTGCAAGTTTTAGCAAAAGTATCTGATATGCCTCAAACATTTCTTCTATCATCTCTTTTTTGTACATTCCTTCTAAAATATCCCAGTTGTACAAAAATTCACCATTAATTTCCCACATTTGATGGTCCAGCACACATTTGGTGTCTGTGTCATACCATATACCCGTTCTCCCAGTAGCTTTACATCCTCAACTACTCCCAACATACTTGTAAACACAATTGGAAATAGTGCCTGTTTTCCATTCGAATACTTCCTTGCAAGTTCCCGCTGAACATCGATTCCGTCATAATAACGGTTCTCTAGTGCAACCGACAGACTTTCCTGTACTTCCCTGCACTTTTCACAAAAACTGCTCTGTTTTTCCCATTGCTACTGTTAAAAAAGGCTTAAGCTTGTAAATCACCAATAACCTGTTCAAACGATGCTTCAAAAACCTCTTTATTATGTACGGTAAGATTTAATGTAAACTCCCGATATCGGTTCCAACGATATAAAACCTCTGAAAAAGCAGTCAATAAAACCGCAGATGGAGTTATCGCATTCTCCTGTGCCTTTTGTTTTACCTTTTCCCACTGTGTGAACTCTAACATTCCCTGCAAACGATAGAAACCACCATATTTTCTTTTTCTTCAATGTTGGCAGTGCTGGTGCCGACGGCATCTCATACATCTTATTTTCCCTAGTAGGATTTTCGATGCCATATATTGCTTCGTTGAATGAATAGACTTCATAAGCACAAACGTAATCCCTAAAAGAAATAATTCTGTATCTTAGGATCAAAATTTTCTGTCTGATACCTCATTTCTATTTCATTCAACAGAGAAAGTATACTAAATCCATCTAATATCACATTATCAAAACTAAAATGTAAAATATATCCCATTTTCGCTGTTTTCGTTACACGAATATCAAAAAATTGGCCATTGATACACATCAAGAACCTGTTTTTTTCCATTTCTGCCCTGATAGTCTGGTAAGCACCTCTTCTTCCTTTTCCTTTGTCAAATCAGTATAACGAACTTTATAATGCGGTACTTCCTTCAGCACTCTTTGTTCCCTGTTTATTCAGCTCAATCACAATTCGAAGTGCGTCATTATCAGAAATCAAAAATTTATTACCTTTTTCAAAACGCTCGACATCTAATTTCTCCTGTTTTAACTCTAAATAAAAATGAGGAATTTTTCCCCACTCTCACGTCCAATCACATATCCCTGTTGAATTTTTGGTCAATGGAAATTTATCATATCGTCCTGCTCCATCATGCTGAAAACTTAGTAATTCCTGCTGACTTTTTCAACTTCTACCCTGTCTTAGCTTTTCCGATAACATCACCACATTAGGATATTTAAAAACATCAGTGATTGCGATAGATGCATTCATTTCTTTTCGAATCAGCCGGCAAATTTTCGCTGCTGTTAAGGAATTACCTCCCTTATCAAAAATTATCTGTCTCTTCCAGCGTTGCATCATGCAATGCTTCCCTATATATGTTTAATATAATCTCGTCTACTTTATCCCTTTGCATATCAACCCCTCTAAAACATTTTCTTTGATATATATTCTTTTACCCGTTTTAATACCTCATCTGTATGTGTATCTATAAATAAGTGCTCACCTGTAATATCAGAATGATAAAACTCATCATCCGTATAATCCTGCCACTCTTTTAAATCTTCTTCTGTCATTTCCACATCTAATGTTCCCCGTAATGCTAAAATCGGCACATGCAGTTTTCGATGTTTTTTATCACAATAGGTTTCTGCCACAGTAAAATCAGCCCGTAATGCTGGTTCAATAATAGCCCAAAGTGCTTTATTTTCAAAGAGTTCCGGCGGTGTTCTATTGTACTTAGACAATTCCTTAAAAAATTCTGTTTCCGGTAAATGATAGATTGGATTATCTTCTTTTCGGTTAGGTGCACGCCCTGCCGAAACAATGATTCCCAGCAGATTTTCTTCCCCGGCCTCTTCAAAACGAAGTGCCAGCTCATAAGCTACCCTACTGCCAAGACTGTGACCAAACAAAAAAAATGGTTGCTTATCCATATCTCTGTTATGTATTTCCTCATATATGTTTGTCACAAGTACATCCATATCCCATACAGGCTCCTCAATATTCTTTCCTCATGCCCCGGATAATGAGCAGGACACACGGATATTTCATCTCCCAGCCTGTTCTGCCAGGAACGAAATATCGATGCCCACCTCCTGCATAAGAAAAACAGAATAGCCTTACTCCCTTTGACTCATTCTCAATTTTTCAAAATATAATTTATTTTTTTCATAATTAAAAACCGAAAATAACTTCTCTTTTCCTTCCTCATCCAATGAATATTGTTCCAATACTTTCCCCATTTTCAATATGCACATATATGTGCAGGTCTTCAAAAATAAATTCCAGATCATGTGTAATTATCAGCAACAAATCCAGCTTAGGCTGTACCTGTTCCAGCAGTTTTGCCACCCGTTCCATCTGATGATAATCAAGCCCACTCGTCGGCTCATCTAAACAAATCAGCTTTCTACCACTATAAAGTGCAGATGCCATTGCAACTCTCTGCTTCTGCCCGCCTGACAATGCCATCGGGTGAGTATCTGCATAATTTGTTAAGTCCAGCATAGACATCAGTCTATTTCTTTCCTCTACATTCTTATTTTCACTGCCTAATGATATTTCTTCCTCCACACTATTTTGTAAACAGCTGGTGGTTTATTTCCTGAAATACTTCAAAGCTTTCTTTTGCTCTTCTCTTTATTGGAAGAATATCATTTTCCCTTACAATAGATTCCTTTTACCGATTTATTCATCCCACATCAAAACCATCCATAAAAGGTGGATTTACCAGCACCATTATGACCAATTACTGCTATTTTTTCATGTAGCGGCAGCCTACACTCCTTAATCTTTAATACCGGCTCTTCTCTCCCTTTGTACCTACAGGCAACCTCTTTCATGTAGATATGTTGTGCCGCATTCCAAGATTCCCTTTTACTTTTTTTCACTAATATCTCTGTCTATTTTTCTTTGCCCCAGTTCTTCCTCATGCAATATACGGTAATCAAGTGAACGAAGTCCTTTTTCTCTTAATTCCTGCCCGGAGAGTTTTTTTAAAAGCTTCTATCGTATACTCTTGCACAATTTCTCCGTCTTTTTATATAGCAGACACGGTCTGCAAGTTCCATCAGGTAATAAAGTCTGTGTTCTGCAATAATAATGGTCTTACCCTGCTTTTTAAGGTCTTTAATATTCTTTCAATGTCCTTTATCGCATCAAAATCCAAATTTGCAGAAGGCTCATCCAGCACATAAATATCCGGTTTTCCCGCATAAATACTTGCAAATGCAATTTTTGTTTTTTTCGCCACCAGACAACTGCATAATATTGCGATTCTGCAAAATCCTCCAGTTGAAACTGTTCACACAATCTGCTACCCGTGCTTCAATTTCCTCTGTAGGAATCCCCTGATTTTCACAACCGAAAGCAATCTCACTAGAGGTATTCAAATAAAAATTGAGATCTTGGATTCTGAAAATACACTTCCACAAATTTTAGATATCTCTGCAAAGGGAATTTCATCCGTCTGCTTTCCCATTAATTCAATTTTTTTCCTGTTATTTCTCCTTCGTAAAATAGGGCGCAAGTCCATTTATCACACGAAGAATCGTGGATTTTTCCACATCCACTGATTCCTGTTAACAGAACACACTCCCCTTCTTTTACACTCATTGATATATTTTTTATGCCATTTTTCCGATTCTCATCAGTGTACTGAAATGACACATTTTTCAAAACGAACTGCCTCCATAAATTTTTAATATCCTCCATAACTCGAAAAACCACTAATAGTCACGGAGAATACCATCACAAGATAGTCTGCCATTTTCAATGAGACACGACACAAATTTGTTCTTTTGTTGTGCATGTCAAGCCCTCTTGCTAATGCCGCTGCTGCTAATTCTTCTCCAATCTTTACTGTTGAAAATAATAGTGGAACAATCATATATTCCATAGACTTTATCGGATGCAGCAAAATCTGCCCTGCTCCTGTTCCAATGTTTCTCATACGCATAGCTGCACGTATGTGATTCCATTCCTCCTTGACAGTAGGAAAGAATCGCACCAGCACAGCCAAAGGTATAATAATTACTTGCGGAACTCTTATTTTTTCCAGCGAAGCAATCATGACGTTGATTTCTGTGGTTGAAACAAAGAAATCAGCCGACATAATACAAAAGAAAAATTTGCGAAATGCAATAAACACAAGACACGCCAATGTAGATAACCATGGAACAGTTATTGCCGGCAAAATGCACTTATCTCCAAACAGCAAAAACGCAAATATCAGATCATAATGAATGCATTTTTTCCACTTACCATTTTGCCATGAATAACCCACTTACACAAGCTAATAGCACAAGCTCCATTATCACATTTACACCAAATGTAATAGTGATATTGATTGCGAGGATGCATAGTATCTTTGTTATTGGATTTAAATTTTTCTCATGCAATTCCTGCCTTTTCAAAATGTTTCTTATTCATTTTTCCAGCAACTAATCCGCCCACAACACCAGCAGCAATTGTGTAAGCAATCATAACCGGGATAATCCAGAAAGGTGTCATTGCTTTTAATCCTTCTGCATATGCTTCTCCCATAGATGCTACAACACCATCAAAATAAGCATCTCTCATAAGCCAGATTGGGAAAAATGAACCAACAGGCCAGATGGAAAATACATAATATCCAATCAGACTCATCTTCTTGCTTGTATATCCACCCGCTTTTGTAATCAAGTCACTGATAAGACCTAATAATGAACAAAATACAAACATAATCCACGAATTACCGGTAGTAAATACCATTAAAATACCAATTAATACACCCATGATCGTAATCATTCCAAAGGTTTTTACTTTTGTAATGAAAAGCATATAAATAGGTGCACAAAGAATTGCAATAAATGCTGGTAATAAAACATAAGTAATTGGTGCAAAAGATATTACAGCAGTAAATACGAACATAACAACAAAAATAAATTGCTGTAAAAATACCTGTGTTAATTAAATCCTTTGCTGATAATTTTTAATTTTTTTCATTTTCAATAATCTCCTCGTATTATATAGTCATACCCATTCTTTACCTGTTCTAAGGTATAGGGTATGCTGTTGAAGATGCTGTGGATTGGTCTTTGCCTTTTTTTATAGTCCCTGTGCTGCATAAAGGCGTGAAAACACTCCCTGATTACGCAATAATTCCTCTGGAGGTCCCTGTTCTGCTACTTTCCCTCCATCCAAAAACAACTATCTTATCTGCATTTTGCAACTGTACGCATACGATGTGCAATTACTAACACCGTCTTTCCTGCCAACAGCGTAGAAAGAGCTTCACTGCACTAATGTCTCACTTTCTGCATCCATAGATGCTGTCGCTTCATCTAAAAGTACCACTGGTGCATTTTTAAGTAAGGCTCTTGCTATCGAGATACGTTGTCGTTCTCCACCTGAAAGAAAGCTTCCGTTTTCACCAATGTTTGTATTATATCCTTCTGGCAATCGTTCAATAAATTCTTTCACACTGCGCTGCTTGGGCAGCCCGCTCTCACCTCTTCATCCGTTGCATCTTTTTCTTCCCCAGTCGAATATTCTCCATTACTGATTCATCAAAAAGCAAAACATCCTGAAAAAAACAATTGCAAAAATTTTAAGTAACGTCTCAGGCTCCACTTCGGAAAATATCCACTCCACCTAATGTTATTTTTCCACTGTCAATATCCCAAAAACGTGCTGCCAGCTTGGAGACTGTAGACTTTCCACTTCCGGAAGGACCAACTAACGCTGTCACTTCTCCCTGTTTTGCTACGAAGGAAATTCCTGATAATACTTCTTCTGCATCCTCTTCTTTCTTATAAGAAAATACAACATCCCGAAACTCAATCTCATATCCTTGATTCCTTTGCACACTTTTTTCCTGTCTGAATCGATGTTGCTTCCATCTCTTTCATACGTTCCACACTAACTAATGCAGAAAAAATTTCCGACAAAAGCATAAAACAGCTGGAAAACGGATCATATATTCTTCCTGCTACAATCAGAAAAAAGAGAAACATAGGAATCGTTAATGTCCCCTCTGCAACAAAATATCCACCTGCAAAAAGCACTGCAACCAGACCAAAACAGTACCATAAACTGGGCTGCTGAAGAGCTGGAACCCGGGATAAGTTCGTTTCTGAAAGAACACTTAACTACCTGAGCCAATTTTTCCTTCTAACCCTTTTAAGTATTCGTCTTCCCTTGATGCAGATTTTAATTCCTGAATTGTATCCAGATATTCCTGCACACCATCATAAGCACTTCTTCTTGCCTGCACATTCTCCGCCTCTGCCTTCTGCTGTGCTTTTTCTGGCAAGAAAAAAAGCACCAAGGTTGCCAGCGGAACAGGTAATAGAATGCATAGTCCCATACGATAATCGGTCACAATTAATCCAATTGATATTAAAACAAAGGTCACAATTGTTCCAAACAGCATTGGCATTGCATTGGAAAAATGTTCTCTCTAGCGCAGTACAATCTCCCATAATTGTTGTAGTCAGATCCGCAATATCTTTCTTTCCAAAAAAGGATAAAGGTAGTTTTCTCATTTTTTCTGCCAAAACAATTCTACGATTTGCACTTTCTTCATAAGCAGTCGTATAGGTCTTGTTATACTGAACCCATTGTGCCGCAAAAATCAGTGCAAACAACACTACCGCTCCAATCAGATAGAACACGATATTCTTCTGTATTACAGGCTCTCCACTCTCGATAGAAAAAAGCATATCCTGTACCAACTTCATTAACAATCCTACCGGAATCATCAGGCATAGATTATAAAACGCCGCTGCTATAATACCGCCTTTCAAGCTTTTTGCACCCTTATCGCTTAAAGCAAACATCTTTTTTAACATGTCATCACCTCGTTTCCAACATGCCATTTTGTTGTCTTAATATAATCTTTCCACATATGTGCGTAAATTCCGTCTTTCTCCAGTAACGCTGTATGGTTTCCCTGCTCTGCAAGTTCTCCATCCTTCATTACAAGAATCTGGTCTACCCCTGAATCGCCGACAATCGATGCGCAATCATAATCACCGTCTTTCCTTCTGTCAATTCGGTCAGAGCTTTCTGAATCTGTACTTCATTCTCCGGGTCAGCAAATGCTGTCGCCTCATCTAATACAATAATCAGAGCATCTTTTAAAATTGCTCTTGCAATTGCAATTCTCTGCACTTCTCCACCAGAAAGATACACTCCTTTGCTTCCTACCACCGCATCAATTCCGTCTGGGAAATTTGCCAAAATATCATCACATTGTGCCAGATGTGCGGCATGTAATGCTTCTTCTCTGTTGGCATCCCGCCGCCCTGCACAGATGTTGTCTAATAAAGACTCTTTAAAGAGCTTCGGATTCTGGAACACAAAGGCAACGTTTTTCATCAAATCTGCCTGAGACAATTCTCTAACATCAACACCACCAATTTTTATCTCTCCTTCTGTCACATCATAAAAACGTGGTATCAGGCTGGCGGTTGTACTTTTTCCACAACCTGAAGGTCCCACCAATGCTGTTGTTGTACCTTCCTTTACCACAAAACCAAGATTTTTAACTGCTGGATTCAGAGCATTTTCATAAGAAAAGGTTACATTCTCAAAAACAATATCATTACCCGTTTTCTGCTTCGGTTTCTCTGCTTCACTCTGCTGCTCTGCATTTAAAATCATATCGATTCTGCGCATAGATTCCTGTGCCTGCATCTTATAGTTGCTCATATACATAATTTTATTTAACATAACACCACATGCCGGCGTGAAAATCAGATAAAACAGAAAATTTTTCCGTAAAATGAACCATATTATCTGAAAAAACACCTGACAGAACTGCCGCCGGTATTAATACCAGAAATGGTGAGTTAATTACTGCCGTAAACGCCACCACACCTGTACGACATGCCATTGTAAATGCCATCGCATTATCACTATAATCCTTAATGGCTCTATTAAACTTTGTGAAAGACTGCACTGTCTGTCCAAATACTTTCACAACTGATATGCCTCGTATGTACTCCACTGCTTCATGATTCATTGTCTCTAATGAATCCTGATAGTTCTGCATAAATTTCATGCTGTCTTTTCCCATTAACATAAACTGAAGCATAAAACCAATTCCAAACAATAACAGCAATGGAAGTCCAATGTGCCAGTCAAAGCACAGCATCAGGACTAAGCTTGCAATCATTGTTACATATGCACCTACTAAATCTGGAAGCTGATGACCTACATAACTTTCCGCCTGTGTGCTATTTTCATCAATAATTTTTCTTAATTTTCCACTTGGATTTGCATCAAAATAGCCCATCGGCATTTTAGCAAGATGCTGTAACGCTGCCATTTTCAAATTTTTTTCTCCATTTGGAATGCTGCTGTATGAGAACACAGTAAGCATGCAAAAATAAATTATCAATCCTATTAATTCTGCTGCAAGTGCATAACCTCCCCAGCGCATTAATGCATTCACATTCAGCGGACTCCCAGTAAATACTGCTACCATCTCTTTTTGCGGCAAAATACACACATACATATGGAATTAAAATGAACAATGCACTTATTCCAGATAGTATATGAGATACCGTTAATAACCAGCGTTTTTTCCCTGCGAATGCCAAGAGCCTCTGGATTAGATCATCTTTTTCTTCATAACATATCCTCCTTTTTAACAAAAATGCGAGAGTTAGTTTTATCTAATCACTAGCACAATTATGCGCAAAAAGAAGTCTATAATTCTACTCCATTCTTTTTGTTTTATAGAAAAATAGCCCGTTTTTTATCTTCTTTTTCCTGTACCTCTCGGCAATTCTCCATATACCGAATAAAAAGCCTTAGTGAATTTGCTTGCATTGGAATATCCTAATTCCATTGCAATATCACCAATCCGTCGTTCTCCCGTCAGCAGTTGGACCGCAGCCACATTCATACGATATCTTTTTAAGTATGCATAGGGAGTTTCTCCATATATTTCCATAAATATTTGATAAAAAAATATTTATATTAATTCCTGATGAAACTGCTAATTTCTCCACAGATATTTTTTTCATCAATATGAGAAATCAAGTACTCTTTTACCCCCTTTGTTATCTGTACCTGTTCTCTATTAAAAATATCTGCCATCGAAACGATTTTCCAATCTGAGTCTTTTCTATATGGTAAAGTACTCCATTACTTTTAATTCTAAAATAATCCGTACTTTCTTCTCTTTTTCCCTGATATACTGCTTCAAATATATCAGCAAGTTCTTTTGACGGCAGGGCTGACATACCAGTGTTTTTCTCCATTCATCAGACACATTAATCGTCCAAAATCAATTCCAAAACACCTGCATCAACTGCTGCACCTGCTGTGGTATTGCCTGCATATCTAATACTATAGACAGCCCTTCATACTTTTTTTAAGTGGAAAATGAAAAAGCATACTGGTAAATACTCTGTTCCATTAATACTAAACTGACCTTCCGACAGACAATCTAATGTCTGATTTGGGAACTGACATTCATATTGTCCTTTTTCTACAATGACTAATGCTAATCATTTGCTCAGGGAAAATTTGGGTTGGAAATATATCAGAGTATCCATATCCATAAAGTATAAATACACTCCTGGAAAGATATCATATATTGTCAATTCTCCTTTCCAGTACACCCATAATCAAGTTTTATGTAATTTACCTGCTCTGCTATCACTTTTTGTCTCACTGCTGTACCACTTTTTATTCTTCACATTTCTCACCTCATTAGTGTAGACTAACTCTAAAGTTACTACATATTTTATCCTTTGTCAAAAGCTAACCTCAAGGAATACTCAAGAAATAGAGAATCTCAAAAAACAGAGTACTCTTCCATTTGTTCTATAAAAAGCATGATTTGCTTTATGAATTTGTGCATTATATAATAGAAAGAAAAAGCTTGAAAGGAGAATATTATGTCTTGCACAACCATTCTAGTCGGTAAGGATGCCAGCTATGACGGCTCCACCATGATTGCCCGTAATATGGATTCCGGTTCCGGAGAATATACCCCGAAGAAAATGATTGCCGTATCCGGAAAGAACCCTCCTAAGAAATACCGCTCCGTGCTTTCCCATGTGGAAATCCCTCTACCGAATCAGGCCTTGGATTACATTTGCTTTCCGGATGCCTTAGGAGAAAAGGGTATCTGGGCAGGGGCAGGCACCAATAGTGCCAATGTCTCCGTTTCCGCTACGGAAACCATTACCAGTAATGAGCTGGTACTGGCGGCGGATCCTCTGGTCGTCCTCCATAAAGAAGGAAGAAAAAAGAAATTCCCGGAGGCATCGGAGAAGAGGATATGGTAAGCCTGCTACTCCCTTATATCCATTCCGCAAGAGAAGGAGTCCTTCGCCTTGGAGAGCTTTTGGAAAAGTACGGCACCTATGAAATGAATGGTATTGCCTTTTCCGACAGGAAGGAAATCTGGTGGCTGGAAACCATTGGCGGACATCATTTTATTGCCAAAAGAGTTCCGGATGATTCCTATGTGATGATGGCCAACCAGCAAGGCATGGATTTCTTTTGACTTGGAGGATGCCTTCGGAAAGCAGGAAGCACATATCTGTTCAAGTTTTACGGGAATTTATCAAGAAAATCATTTAAATCTTTCCTATAAAGAAGAGTTTTAATCCCAGAGATGCCTTCGCAGCCACTCTGACGCAGACCATGTATATATACCCCCAGAACCTGGTATATACTGAAGACCCTGAATCCCCATGCTTCTTTTATGAGGGGGAAAATGCGGACTTTACACCGGATTCCGATGATATTCCCTGGAGCATGGTTCCGGAAAAAGATTAGTCCCATGGATATAAAAATATCTGCTCTCCTCACATTTTCAAGGTACAAAAGTATGATTGCTACGGAAAATATGGAGATACAAGCCATGTAGGACAATTCCGCCCCATCGGTATAGAGCGGACCAGCTTCCTTTCCCTGCACCAAAACGAGAAGAGGCTATTAAGGATCTGGAATGTATTACCTGGCTTTCCTTCGGAAGCAATGTCTTCAATGCCCTGATTCCTCTCTTTTTCCTCTGTAGGCAAGATTCCTGCCTACTTTAGCAATACAAAGAAAGAAGTCAGCACAGACAGCTTCTATTGGAACAATCGCTTAATCGGCGCCATGGCGGATGCCTCCTATGCGAAAAGCCGTTTCCATGTGGAACGCTACCAAGGCTCTGTACAGGCCAAGTGCTACCAGCTGATTTTGGAATGCAAGAAAGAAATCGCAAAGAAAAAGAGAAGTCAGGAAGAAATTCGGGCAATGCTGGAGGAGTGCAATGAACAAATTGCCCGCTGCACGAAGCAGGAAACCGCAGAGCTTTTGGATAAAGTACTGTATGAAGCCAGCAGCATCATGAAAAACTGCTATTCCCGCTCTGATGCTTAAAAGCATGGCCCTAAAGCAATAGGCGGTGTCCCGAGACAATAGGCAATGTGCTTTATCAAAGCACATTACGCCATGGCAAAGTATATTGTGCTATGGTAAAGCACATTACGCCATAGCAAAGCACATTGTCCCATAATAAGAAGAATTCCCCATTTTAGAAAGAGGTTTTTATGGAAGTGACAACATTAATTTCTGCTGATGATACCTGGGCGCTATGGACCGTTCTGGCGCTAAGCGTAGCCATCTCCATCTATCTGGAACAAAAGTATGTGTGGGCCAACAAGATTACAGGCTGTATCCTTGCCACCATTTTCACCCTGATACTGGCAAACCTAAACATCATCCCCACGGAAGCACCGGTTTATGATGCAGTATGGGGATATGTGGTGCCTCTGGCCGTACCCTTGCTTTTGTTCAATGCCAATGTAAAGAAGATTTTAAAAGAGTCCGGCAGAATGTTGGCCATCTATCTTCTTAGTAGTACAGGAACCCTCTTGGGAGGCTTTGTGGCCTACTTTAGCTTAAAAATGCCATCCCCAAGCTAAATGACATTATTCCCATGTTTGTAGGAACCTATACCGGAGGAGCGGTAAACTTTGTGGCCATGTCCGAGCAGTATGCCGTACCGGGCAAAACCGTATCTGCTGCCATTGTAGCGGATAACCTCCTGATGGCACTTTATGTCTTTGTTCTCATTTCCCTGCCCTCCATGGCCATTATCAAAAAGCTGTATAAGCAGCCCTATGAGGATGCCCTCTTGGCACAGTCCGAGGAAGATAGGGATAAAAACAAAAACCATGGCAGCGAAGTTTTGGGGAGCAAAAAGCATTTCCCTAAAGGATATTGCCTTTGCCGTAGGGATTGCCTTTACCATTGTTACCGTTTCCACTAAGCTTTCCGGAGTCATCGGCGGTCTCTTCTCCGGTAAGGATGCCTTCAGTCAGTTTATGGGCGGTTTCTTCGGAAACAAGTATTTACTGATTACCACCATTACTATGATGATTGCCTCCTTCTTCCCGAAGCAAATGTCTTCCGTGAAAGGTGCACAGGAAATCAGTACCTTCCTGATTTACCTCTTCTTTTGCGGTAATCGGTGCCCCTGCATCCATTATCCTGATCATCAAAGAATCTCCCCTGCTTTTGGTGCTGGCCTTGATTATGGTGGCAATCAACATGATTGTTTCCTGATTTTCGGAAAGATCTTTAAGTTCTCCATCGAAGAAATCATCATTGCCTCCAATGCCAATATCGGCGGGCCCACCAGCAGGGCGGGCCATGGCCGTATCCAAAGGCTGGACAGAGCTGATTATCCCGGGACTTTTAATCGGAACTCTGGGCTATGTGATTGGAAATTATTTAGGAATCTTTGTGGGAATGGTTTTGCATTAAACAAAACTTTACCGACTTTGTAAAAGAATCTCATTCTGATAAAGCGCAAAAATCAGAAGAATAAAGCACAAAAAAAGCAGAAGAACAAAACGCAAAGAAAACAGAAGAAAAAAGAGGCTTACAAAAAATCAAAACTGTCTCCTATACAGCATGAAGACTATAGATATCTTGATTTTTTATAAGCCTTTTTTTAGTTCAGTAGCTAATCTATTAAAGCTTACAACATGAATTCCCTCATATTCCTCATCCAATGCTTTTGTCTAAAGTAATCACCATTTTTTGTATAATTATCAGGGAATTTTGCAGTAAAGAGCTTCAATTCTCTGTTTCTTACCGTCTCCTCCAGCATGCTCTCCGTAACTTGCACATAAAAGCTTTTCATTGGCCTTTGTAGCAACGAAATCAAGCTCCAAACTAGCTATTTTCCCAATAGCAACATCATAGCCTCGGCGTAATAATTCAAAATACACTATATTTTTCTAAACTGTCCCCCTATCTCTATCCCGAAAACCTAAGAGATAATTTCTTAATCCTATATCCACAATGTAATATTTCCCAGAGTTCTCAAATACTCCTTCCCTTAATATCAAATCGTTTTTACTTCATAGAACATGAAGGACTCTCTCAGCACCTACATAAAACTGCTATGGTTTTGGGTTGCCGGTCTCCCCTGCCTTTCACGGTTTTCCAGCAAATTCTCCGATACCAGCGTATTACTCACGGAATTTAAGGATGTAGTGTTGCCGATATTATCAGATAAAAATAGTATAATTTTTCTAAGAAGTTCTGCATCCGTAATCTGCCGCTGTCCTCTTCTTTTTCCCGTTCCAAGATGTCTCGAAGCACCACCGTTGAATAGATGCCGTCCAGCATGGTCATCACTCTATCTTGCTCCAAGCCAAAATCCGCAATGCCGGGCATTCCGCCATAAGCGCATATAAGCATCAAGTAAATCTCTTATTTCTGCGATTTCTCCATTTTCCTTCCAGGCACGTTTTTTTGTTTCCCCTATAGGGGTCTGATAGTCTTTCAAAAATATAACCATGAAAGTCTATGAATTCCTTAAGGACAACGGATACATTTTCACTTCTATATACCTTCCGGCCAAGTAGGTGGAATACTCCGAAGACAAAAGATAGGAATTCGATCCTGTAATATAAATATCACAGTTAAAATCTACGCGAAAGGAATTTATTGCATTTTCCCATTGATGAATTCTTTGCAATTCATCAAAAACAAATAAGTTCTTTGATTCTTCGAAATCTTTTTCACATAAGCATATAAATCCTTATAACTCATTTCTTGAAATTCTATGGATTCAAAAATTGATTGCTATAATTTGCTCTTGTTTTACTCCCGAATGCAAGAGATGTTCCTGCATCAGCTTTAAAAGACTGGACTTACCACACCTTCTGATTCCCGTGATAAAGCTTCACCGGATCCGTGTCTTGGAAAGCAATCAATTTATTCAAGTAAATATCACGTTTCTTTAATTTTCTATTCTCGCCCACCTCTTACACCTCCTTTCTAAATCTGATAATAAGAATACCCTAAACTTTTGATTTTTTTCAAGTTTAGGGTATTTATCAATCAAACTTTTTTTATTTTCTATTTTTCCTATTCTGCTTTTTCTACCCCTTGTTTGTCTCCTCCCTCTGTTGTAAAATAGTTCTGTTGTATTTTTTTCTTGTTTGCTGATGAATTTTAAGCTATAAAGGAGGATTGCATGGCAGATTTTCAAGAAAATTACCTAGAAACAAACCGGCAGGAGGAGCAGGAGCGAGTACGACAGCTGGCCAATGACCCTGAGGTACAGGCACGACTCACAAAAGATTCGCGGGGAGATGCAGGAAAAATATTAAATGGAAAAAAATTTTATTATCATTATTGCTATCGCTGCTGCTGTACTGATTATTGTATGGAAGATAATCGGAATTATACTTGTAGGGCTCCTGTATTTTTTTGTCTATCGTCCGAAAAAAGAGGAAAGAAACGCCTACTTTGCAGAAGGCGGCAAGAATAACGATGATTTGTATGCAGAGGAATTCCTAAAGCCTATTCTTCAGAAAATCTTCCCAAAAGCAAATCTTGGACAAAGAGGAAGCTCTGCTCTGCATGCCATGAAAAAGGTAACGCCCAAAATCAGAAAAATATGAGCCTTTCTTCTTCCTGTCTTTAGGGGATGAGCAGGACACCCGCATGTGTAACCTCTACTCTTCCCATATGGAAACCAGAACAGAGACCAGAGACGGAAAGGAATATACCAAAACCGTTAGGGTAACAGATTTTATCGGACAGGTTTTTCCATGCAGCTTCCCGTAAACTTTAACGGACAGCTACGGGTTGTTCCCACCAAAAGTCTTTAGTTCTAAAAGAGAAGTACAGGATTCCTATCCCGGAGTCCTTCCCGGAGAGCAAAAGATCGATGTGGGAGGATATTCAGCACAACGAAAAACTTCAACATCTACTGCAGTGATGAGCTTTCCGCAAGAAAGTTCCCTAAGCCCAGAGTCTTGACCTGGTTTGACGAACACATTTTCTCAAAAACGGTCTTTGTGTCTATCTGGCGGGAAATAAGCTGTATATCTCCTTATATACCGATAACTTCATCTTCCCACACCTCAGACTCGTGAAGAAGTAGACGGCTTGTCTATTGAGAAGGAATATAAGGAGCTTCGAAGCAGCTTGATTTTCTTCTGAATTTTACGAAGGTATTCCAACGCTAAAACGAAAAAGAGCCTTTTTAGGAAAGCCCATCAAAAAGACCGATAAACCCGTATGGAGATGGTTTATCGGTCTTTTTCTAGCAATCGCATATTAAGTTAGTCCTATTTTTGCTCTTATGTAGTACGATGAAAATTCTTGTTTCTTAGCTACCACTTGCACTATTTAAAGCCGTTAACGAATAATCCAAAATATGTTTTTTTCTTTCTCTAAGCATTGTTTTATAAAATTGCTTTTGTAGTTCATTTAAGTAAGGAGTATCTTCAACGAGTGCTTCTATTACTTCCATATCAATACATGGAACAATCCGTCTCAATGCTTCATTACACTCGGTATATTGCAAAGAAGAGATAAAATCAAAATAACGAATTTTCTTCCCATTTAGATGGATAGCAGAAAGAGGTATATCATAAATTCTTTTATTAAGCTGTTCAGGTTGGAAAGCACTTGTTCCATAATCTTTTCGTCAGCCTGTGGGTAAAGACAACTTCCACAGTCATAAACAGGCGCTAATGCAAGCTCATCCTGACGTTCATCATATAGAAATCCCCAATTTCCATTATGTCTATCCCAATTTCCAATCAAAGCATCTACAATAAACATATCCCAAAATCGTTCTGATAATTCCTCTTTGTTTATTAGCGTCTGCTCTTCTATCGTTTTGTAAAAATATCAATGAGCTCTGTTCCATACCCCTGTCTTTCGGAATCAATCATTCTGTTCTTTAAAGATGCAAAGTCTTGAAGCGTAACTCCAAGCTCTGTAAAATCTTTACATGCAACAACGACTTTTTTCCTTCCATTGACAGTGTAGCTTCCAAGCATCGTTTTTTGTACTGGTATACCTATCCTTTCAAATATTTGACATCCAAGATACTCAGAAAAACAACCGTTGGTATAACTCATCTCTTTATTTAGACTGGCATTTACAGGGAATTTCAGCATATACTGCTCCCTTCATACACCACAGATATCTTCTGTCCATTTGCACCTGCATAAGTCTTTTTTTCTTTGGGGCAAATGAGTAAAATCAAGGAACTTCATGTTCTATACCCTTCTCAAACCCAAGTATTTCTCTCTCAGATGCCAAGCCTGCTCAGGACTTATAATCTGTTCTATTTCTGCAACATTTATACTGGATTGCAAATCACAAAAATCACAATCCCAATCAAAATACTCCTCCCCAGCGATTCAACTTTTTCCCTTGCATTCTTTACTGCTTCTATGGAAGTTAAAAGAAATGGGGGTAAATCACACTCAAAAATAACTCTGGTCTTTTTGGTAATCCGGTTTTTCATCAATATAAGAAGATAATCTCATAATATCCTCCATAGTACACCCCAATACTTTTACAATATTCTAAACGGTTTTTGTTCAACATTTTTCTAATTGTATCGACACACAGACCTGATGTCAATCACTCCACCTATCAAAGGGAGCTTTGCTCAGTGTCATAATCCCCGGATAGCATTGATTGTCTAAAAGTAATGGCTTCGATTTCGAACTTTGGAAAGTTTGCCTTGCACTTTCCTCCTGCTCCATTCAAGAGCACCGTACTATATCAAGGACAGCATCAAGCTAATACCATAGCCCGCAAAGATAAAGCCTCCCATAGGAAAGGCATCTTTAATCTTTATTTTCTTTAGAAGCAGAAAGGGGATGAACGTCATCGCACAAAGAATAAAGGAGAAAAGAAGAATGATACAGGCTGCACTGATACCGGAATAAAAGGCAATGGCAGCATATAATTTTACATCTCCCATTCCCAGTCCCCCCTTTGATAGGAATACCATCAATAGAAGAAAGAGCAATAAAATAAACAGGGAACCTAAAGACTGGAAAAGGAATTCTTTCCACCCAAGGTGATAATACAAAATTTCAATGAGTCCTATCACTACCCCTGCCACCAGAAAGATGAGCACTAAGATGTTCGGAATGATGTATTTTTCCCCGTCTACAATGGCCGCTACTGCCAAAATAAAGTACAGCAAAGTTAAACGAACGATAGCAAAAGTATCTACTGCATTCTGTGCCGTAAAGTAGCCCAATACAGCGGAAAATAGAATGAACAACAAGTATAATATTCTTTTTGTATTTCTATCAAAAAGCGGATTTGTCTCTTTATTGTCCTTAATCGCTTCCCATCTTTGATTTTCTTGCATATTAGCTTCTTGCTTTATTTCTTCCTGCTTATGATTTTTCCTGTCAGTTCCCTATTGATTTAGGTGTCCCTTTGTATAATTGCTGTTTTTTTGATGCCATGTCAGTAAAAATATGACTTGCCTTGATGGCTAGCACAGAGAAGCAGGTACAATACGCTAATGCCTATTTTCAAAGCCATTTTTCCCCCTTTAGTAGTCCTCTAAGCCCCACAAATGAACCTTCACCTTCTGGGATAAGTCCAATGGTTTTGTTTTAAAAGGATTAAACCAAAATTGCATCTTATACTTAGCAAGAAGGGTTAAATCTCCGTTATTTACCGTCCCGCTAAGATCCATGTTCCTACAACGCCCAATTTTTAATTTAGTATAAGCGCTGATTTTGTTCCCATCCCCGGTAAAATAGGAATAAAACCGATCCTCCAGTACATCGGAAGAAACTGTTTCATTCTTGTGCCAGCTTTCCGCAGAAGAAAAGCTTTTGGTCTCGAACCACATAACGCTCAAATCTTTTGCAAAATAGTGCTCACACTGGTATTCTCCAAGCTGATTTTTTCATTCCAATAAGGATCCAGACTCAGACTATTAGCCGTTTGCACCAAAGTATGCATCACTTGATTCTGCGCCGAAAACACAAAGAACACACCATTCAATGCCATAAATAGAAAGCAGAATATGGGCAAGATCATCGCCGCCTCTAAGGTAACGGAAGCTCTTTCTCTAAGAAGCTTCTCTTTAAAGCTATTGCCGGTGATATTCTTAGCGATATTTATTTTTTTTCTTTTGCCTCTTTTCCCATCCATGAATCCTCTCCAAAAAGAAGTAACCAGGCCGAACAAATCTTTTCCAAGACTAATAAAGAATCTATCACTCCTGCGACCTTGGACAGATCACTTACCTTGTTATTGGCATACTAGCTAAAATGAACTGTATTTACGTAATGAAGCACATCCAGGGTTGAAGCAACTGCCACTACTTTTACTTTGTTGGATTCTTTTAAGCCGACTTTCTCCAACAAGGGTGCAAAAAGAAAATCAAAGCTTTTCTCCGCTTCCAGTACATAATGGCATCGTCCAAGATCATCCGAACTCGCTTTACCCTTACCGTTTCCTTACCGCCACCGTTTCCGCCACTGTGCTTCGTAAGCCTAAATCCTAAAAACTACTTGCTTTCTCATTTCCGTGTATGAGAAGATTAATTTGTTTCATGCTAAGATAGCGATACAAACCTATATTTTCAATATCTTGCACCGTTATCTCCTCTTTGTATTCCAAGCCTTCGTATTTATAATTCTCTGCCACTCGCACTACCGCCGCATTGCAAGCTGCTGCAAACATGTTTCGCTGATACAAAATGAACGGATAAGGCCACATAAGAATAAAAGATAGAAAATATCATTCCTATTCCCCACTCCAGCATTATGGTTCCCTCTTCCTTTCGAATATCCATAACTCACCTCTTTTATTCCCATCGTTTTCCATTCTATTTATAAAAATCGATACCATAGCCTTCGTTTTCTGACTTAGATCTTTCAGATAAAGAGCTGCTTTTTCCACCGACCACTCATCCAACTTTTGCTTGCTGTCCGGCACCGAAAACATATATTCATTGGTATATTTTGCTGATATAAAAGCTTATTTCCCATAAGATAAGCACAGAGTCCCTGTACTGAAATCTGCTCATCAAACCAAGCCAGAACACTTGGACTTAAGAACTTTCAGGGCAGCAATCTCATCTGTACAGTAAATGTTGTAATTCTCATTGTGCCGTACATCCTCTACATCTATCTGTTGTTCTCCCTCTAAGGCTCCCGCATATTTTTCCCTGTGTCTCTATATTCAAATGCGCAAGCTGCTTTGTAGGCACAATCCGCACATGCCCTTGATAAACTTCCGTCAGAGTTAGCACATACAAAATACCTCGGAAATCTGTCACTTCTTTCGTTCGTCTTTCCTTTTCAGTCCCATATTTTTCTTCATGCCAGGCATAAAAATTACAAACACTAAGGTTTCGTTCATCATGAAATTTCAGTGCATTGAATTGATTATACTTCTCGGACTTGGGAACCGCATTTTTTACATCCTCTATAGGCTCTTCCCCCCAGGAATAAATCTTAGCCTTCGGAAGGATTGTCCCCAGGATCAGGTTAAGAAGCTGTTCTTTATAGATAGCATTCAAATTGCTCCCTCTTATCTTACTCAAATAAAAGGGAAAGATGATTAGGGCAAATATCAGGATTAAAGCAAGGTAAAATCCTACACGGGGCACAAGAAACATCACAAAAACAAATAATTCCTTAGCAACCATGTCTTGCCCTTTGCCTTTTCTTTTTTTCATGACCTCATCTTTTTACCTGTTTATAATAAACTCTTCAGTGCGTTTAGTTCCTTTAATTTCTCTATTTCTTCAGCTGTTATGCCATTTTCCTATTTTCTCCCCTTAAATTGTATTTCCATTGCTTCTTTTCACCCTGATGCAATTTCTTGGCCTTCCCTTCCTACTGTCTTTACATCGATAACTGATAAAAAAATATTTACCGTATCCCTAATCTCTTGATTCAACTCTTTAAGGCTAAGTGCTGCTTTTTCTACTGTCCACCTATCCAACTCTTCCTTTTTCATCCAGCACCGAAAAACATATAATACTTAAAATGGATAGAAAATATATAAGCGATTCCCCTTTCAAGTATAACGCCAACGGATATTTCCCAACATGCTCATCAAACCAGGATAAAATACTTGGATTGAGGAATCTTCTAGCAGATACTTCATCTGTACAGTAAATGTTGTAATTCTCATTATTGCAAAGCATCTTCTACATCTATTTTCTTTTCCCCTTCCAAAGCTTTAAAAATAACTGCCTTGAAGTTCTTTTTAAGTATTTAGATTGGGTAGTTGGAACCACTCGAACTTGTCCTCATAAAAATCATCTAATTTTAAGGAATAGAGTACTCCTCTAAAATCAACCCACTTTACTCCTAGATTCTGATTTATAACGTGCTTCCGTATGCCATACATAAAAGTTGCTTGCTTTCAAATCTTTCTCGTCGTTGAATTTAATTGACCATCCCAGGTTATAATGACTGGACTCAGGCACCATATACTTGATTTCGTTGACAGGATCATCCCCTCTTCAACGATTTCAGCTGCGGGAAATAAAATCTGCAAGATTGGATTCAATATTTTAAAGATATAAGTTTCATTAAGTTTACTATTTTCCTCTAGCTTTGTATTTTTCACTGCAGGAATAACAATAATAAAGACAAATAAAAAGCTGAGCTAAAGCGATACCAACGGAAAAATAAAACCAATACAAAAATACAAAGGAGGATTTTTCCAACATTTTCCCTCTCTTATACCTTCTAAAACTTCATTCTTAATTAGCTTGTATTGCTTTTTGAAAAGTCTTCGCTGTCCTCAAATTCATCTAATTTCGTTTAATACTTCGTCAGTTAATGTTATTTCTTCCATTTTCTTCTTGGTCTCCAAATGAGCTTTCTCACTTGATTCTTCTCTTAATTCTATTGTTTCACCCTACTGTAAGAACGAAGTCCTTCATGGATAACTAATAAAAAAATATTTACCGTATCCCTAATCTCTTGATTCAACTCTTTAAGGCTGAGTGCTGCTTTTTCTATTGACCATGCATCCAGCATTTTCTGTGTATATGGTACTTGGAACAGATAGTGATCCTGATATACTGAAAATATTGCTTCGAAATCTGTTGATCAAACCAAGCTAAAACACTGGGATTAAGAAGTTTTCTGGCAGATACCTCATCAGTACAGTAAATGTTGTAATTCTCATTATGTAAAAACATCTTCTACATCTATTTTTCTTTTCACCCTCAATGCCTCAAGATATCTTCCTTGAGTTTCTTTTTAAGAATTTTGATTTCTTGGTTGGAACAACTCGTAACTGACCTGCATAAGAATGGGGTAATATCAGTCCATATAATAGTCCCCGAAAAATCAGTGACTTCTCTAGGATTTGTGTCATGTTCACTATTCTTCTCTTCATGCCATGCTCGCAGGTTACAAACTTTAAGGCATCTGTCATCATTATATTTAAACATCCATCCTAGGGGCATAATGATAAGAATCAGGGAACTACTTTTATATATTCGTTAAGTACGAAGTCACCTTTAACGCATATTTCTGCATTCGGATCAAGGATTTGCAAAGTTGAATTTAAGATACCGAGAGCATATGTATCGACTAAACTGCTCTTCTTCTCTTCCTTCAGCACAGCATATGTCACAAAGATAATAAAAAGCAAAGAAAACTCAGATAAATCCCCAATGGGAAAAATTTCACAGAAGAAATAAGCAAAATAAAACCTTTAAACGGAAAATACAGTTTTTTTCTTTCTTCAAGTCCGATTTCCTCTTTAATTAGTTTATAAGCTTTTTATAAATTTATCTGACTTCTTAAATTCTATTAATCTTTCTTTTTCTTCTCTTGTTAAACGAATACAATCTTTTTCCATCAACTTTCTCCGACTTTCCGATATATACTTTAAACCTCACAATAATACTGTTCTCTAATACCCAAAGCGTTTTTGTACACTTAAGTTTAAAGCCCTCCAGTACTTTGAGTAATGGGCACAAATTCATTTAATTGATACTCTGTGGTAGCGGTAATCCCTGTATAAGCTTTACTCAAATGATAATCCGTTTTTTCCTTATACTTTTCCTTTGCCTCCAACTGCACAAGATTCTGTAAACGCATAAGATACTGATCTTGATTTGTTCCAAGAAGCATCAAATACAAACAATGCTCCCCGTAGTCCGCCTTCAGAAAGCCTTGCTCATCTTTTTAAGCCCATAGCCTCTGTGGGTTTTTGAAATCTTTATTTTTTTCTTTCTTACCCCCACCATCCTTTCCGCCGGAGGAATCATTACCTCCGGTCTTTCCGGAACTGTCACCACCTGAGTTATTTGTACTTGATGAGCCACCGGTACCGGAGGAGTCATTGGTCCCGGAAGAGTCACCGGTATTATCCGAGGAGCCCTGCGTTTCTTCACTGTTGTTTTTGGATTTTTTCGCCAAGCCCTCTGTCTTTTCTTTAATCTTACCCTGTAAAGCATCACTTATGCCGGTGCATTGTAACAGGTCATTGAGTAAATCCGGAAGTCCGGCGGTAGACATATAGGCTTTTAGCTTAATAAAACTAACGGATTGTTTGTTGACCAGAAGAATCATATCAATAAAAGCCTCTATTATAAGAAGGATTACAAAAATAGCGCTATAAAAGGACCTGTAATGCCTGATGCTTGAAGCCAATCTGATTCTGCAATAGCAGGAAGATTCGTGAGTAATCTTAATAAGAAGATATTAAAGAAGAGTACTACCTGCGCTCCTTTTTCCGAGTTAGAACCGTAAATAGATACTCTAATTCTGCTCCCTTGTATAATTTGTCGCTTCCGCCTGTATTATCCATCTTGGGATAATTCCAAAAATCTCCGTCTAAGAAGCCTATGTTATAGGTGCCGCCGGCCATTTCAAAAATATTGCTATAATCATATCCCGTTAAAGTGGAGCCATCACTGTAATTGGTTCTGTTAGGCATGTTGTAGACACCGTAACCATAGAGAAGATAGTTCTTACCCAGGTTTTCTTTGAACATAAGAAGTCGACCAAGATTTTGGAGTCTGCTACTTGCCCAATCATATATGCCCTTGAAAAAAGTAACCATGCTGGTCAAATAAGACCCAAGGGCTTTCAAAATTCCCAAAAAATCCGCTCCGCTTACCGCCGTAATGAAGTCAGTGATAGAAGAAAGCAAATTCACAATACTGTCTGTCATTTCTGCTGTTCCCAAGTCCAGTACACCGCTTTGATTAATCAGTTCATTGGGATCCAAATTAGAATCTAAGGAACCGTCATACAAAATTTTCACCCCCAAAATCTCATACAACAAATCCTTAAGCTGTGTAGCCACATCAACACTGTCATCAGATCCTTTAATGATATTTTGCAAATCTCCATATAAAGCAGCTGTTCTTTGGTCCACATCCTCTATTTCCGATAGAACTACATAGCCTCGATTTTTCATCTTTTTCAGCAGAGTAAGACTCCAGTTTTTCGCCTGTTCTTCTAATTTTCCATCATCTTCTTTTTCCGTCATTGTATAATTCCTTTTGATAGGAATCTAAACTGTTTTGCACCTGATTATTGATTTCATGATAAGTCACGAACAAAGGATCCTGTAACGTATCCACATCATGTTTATTCTTATCATATTCTTGGGCATTACTAATCAGTTCATCCGCTGCTTTTCTAAACGATTCCTGGTTCTTTACAAAATCTCTCTCCTTCTCTTTTAAAGAAGAAAGCTTCTCTTTTAGATCTCTGGTAGCTGTACCAAAAGGCTCCGGCTTTTACTGTTTACATCACTAATGTAGGAATCTAAAGAAATATCCTCTCCATTATCCTTCTTGCTTCTTGCCTCTTCTAAAGCTTGATAAGCATCATCGTAGGCCTTTCTTGCTTCTTTATACTTTGTTAAAGACTCTCCGTATTTCTTTGCTTCATCGGAGTATTCTTTTAAAGATTTTGCCATATTAATGGCGGAATCGGTAATATCAATGGCGTTCTTTCCGCCATCCATCACATTTTTACATACCTTTAGGGAATCTAAATTATGAAGTTGGATAACAAATCTTCTATGTTTAAACCTTCCACCAAAGTATTGATAGGTGCGGAAAGCTCACTGTATTCATAAACTTCCTGTCTTAATGCCAAAGGTTCAATAAGCGAATTTTTTCCTTCTGCCGATCCTCCCGCTAAGCTAATAGCCTTTCCGAAGCCTTGGACGTTCGCTTCCAGATAGCTTTGATAACGAGAATCCAAAGACTCTTTCTGATCCTGTCTTACCGCCATAAAAGCCGAACCGCTCATCCAGGTAGGGGTCATAATGGGCAAGAGCAGAAAAATAGAGCTTCCCATCAGCTCTTCAATAATAGCTTGTGCGCTTTGTATTCTGGCATATTCCACGAAAATCAAAGTACACATCAACAAAGGAGAAACGGTTAACGCCAAAAAAATGGAAATCATTCCCTTTCCGCCATTGACATGAGAATACAAAAACGCTTCAGTTTTTATGAATTCCTAAAAATAACTTTTTCATCTGCCCTCCCTTTGCAAAAACCAAATCTATAAAGACAGTAAAATTACTCTATACCTTTATCCTTTTTGTTTTTCTCGTTTTTCTCTCATTTGCAAAGGAGGGAATCGTACTTTTTCCGCTGAGCAGAGAATCTCCGGATAAGTTACCGGTCTTTTTGCATTTTGTCTCGTCTTTTACGCCCTTAACATAAAACTGTTACTCTTCTGTGCCTATACAACTACATAAGCTTAAACAATTTATTATCGCTCTTTATTCTATCCGAAAGACTCTCAATAATTTTATTAAATTAACTATATTTTTTTAATTTATAATTAATAGCATTAAAAGCTATTTATGCATCTGCAAATTTCCTGTAAAAACAAAAAGGAAAGACGTAATCAAACAACTTCTCCTCTTTCTAAGCTATTGTTTTGTATACTTTTCGTAGCTATTTTTAATCTGTGGAACACCATTCTCTACCCATCTGCCTTCCTTATCCACCTGGTAGCCATCCGGCGTTTTTTTCATTTCGATAGAGATGCCCTCGTTGTTTCCGCTGTCCGCTCCGAGATAATAGCAATATCCGTCAATCCACTGCCAGCCTGTCAGCATTCTTCCCATCCAACCGTCGGATCCCGGGAAGAGATAGTACTTACTGCCATTCAAGTCTACCCAGCCTGTTGCCATATAGCCGCTATCTAAGAAATAATACCAATAGGACTTTCCATTGTAGGCTTCATATCCCCAGGTACTCTTCGGATAGCTTCCGTCTTGCCTCTTATACCACCAGCCTTTTTCATCTTTCACCCATTCCCCATTGGAAAGAGAACGATCCGCACCTAAAACCTGTCTTGCCGGGCTACCGCTAAAGCTGACAGATGAACCTCCGCCGGAGCCAGCACTACTGCCTGTAGAGCTACTTCCTGAGGAACCACCGCTTGAAGATTTGCCTCCTGTCGAGCCGCCTCCACCACCAAATGAGCCGCCGCTGTTCCCCGTAGAACTGCCGGAAGATCTTTTTGAAATGCCATCGCTATTCCCATTCGACTCCGTCAAGGTAATGTAGTCCGGATCATACAAGGTGACTTTCAGACCTCCTCTTACCGGGTCAATCGCATTCAAGGATGCCTTTCTTGGATCTATTTCCCATTCTTTATCATTGATATAAAACTTAGTTTCAAGACTGCCATCCAAACCACCTAAGGTAATCCGATAAGGGTTAATGATGTTCATGGGGAATGTCACATCTCGAAGCACACGACGATAGGTCCCCGGTTTTGTGATTCTCTCTCCTGCTCCATAGTATTTTTCCCGTAGAAATATCTTCCAGTGTATATTCACCGCTTACTTTATCCTCCCCCTCATACGGAATGGACACATACAGCCATGTTTCTTCTCCGTTTCTATCAAGAAGTCCTTCACCTGGCTTCTTCCATGTCGTATCCGGTACAGCTTCTCCCAATTTTCCGTACTGCAAGTCTTTTTCCGGAAGGAATAGCCTTACTTCTTTCAGCGGATACTCTTCTTTTACCCAAAAATGATCTCTCTCAGAAAGACAAAGATGCAAAACATAGTTATTCCCTTCTGCATGTTCTCCCACCAAGGAAAAACGATAAGTCGATGTAGTTCGGTTCTTTGGCGTTTGCCTATTACTCATTTCAGAGTAAACAGAGTAAAATAATTCTGTAAATCAGCCTCAAAATAGTAATTTGGGTTTGTCGTAGTCAGTTCTATTCCGTAATAATAGAATCCGGGAGTAAATTCTCTATCCCTGTACCTTAAAGGCTCTCCCTCCCCAACGTACTTACTATAATAAATAGGAGATGAAATGTAGATATCGTCTACATTGATGAACTTGTCCAGGGGCATCCCCTCCGATGTATCTTCAGTTTTGGATTCTTCCCTCTAGGATCAACTTCCTGCACCCGCATCCTATCTCTGGGAACGTTAAGAATCACATCTTTTAAAGGCTCACGAAGCACAATCTGATCAATGATAATCCGCTCTGCCTGCCGATTCTCGCCAGCAGCAAAAGCACTAATGCTCCCTAGAATAAAAGATAGAACAATTCCCATACAAGCGACTAATACTGTCTTACTTATTTTCATTTACACCTCCTACAAGTTTATAAAACACTATATTGAAGTTTATTTTTATCATACTTTTATATCTTTTCCACCATATACTTAATCTTATATCATAATTATAGACATTTAATGGTTTATCTCAAGCAGTCTTTTTTTGATAGTACAGTTTATAGCATAGCTTCCATACAATACCATGTAATATGGTGCCTTGTGGTACTCTCCGTTTAGCTATGTATGATGATTCCTCAAAGTCGTTTATTTCAGAGATGTCTGATACCTTATGCTCGTTTATTTTAGACATCTGCTTTAGATCGAGTAGGAGGCGGCGACTAACCGCCGTCCTCTCACAGCACTGTACGTACGGTTCTCGTATACAGCGCTTTCAATAGTTGACGTGCACAGACTGATAGGCTGTGGCTAAATCGTAAAAAGCCACTGTTTATCAGTCTTTCTTTTGTCATTGCCATGTTAATGACAACTGTATGTGTTGTAAACCAATAGCCTCGTCTGCTGTTTGCCGTTTTCCACCCTAGGTCTTGAGGAACTCCCATGACCCTCAGGTTTCGGTATCTGGTTCGCACACATTTCCATTGTTTCCATACACACATACGTATTCTGTGATAGAGCCATCCGTTGATATCATTCATGTTGCTCTTCATACTTGCTATTCCATAGTAGTTAAGCCACCCTCTTGCGTATACCTTGATTCTTTCTAGGCTCAGCTTGATTGACTGACAGCGCTTACGGGAAGAAAGCTCTTTCAGTTTCGACTAAACTTCTCCCAAGACTTTGCATGAACTCGGACATATATGCCACTTCTGTTCCTTCCCAGTGCAAAGCCAAGGAATTTAAAATTTCGGATTGCAAATACACTGACAGTACGGCTTTTCTCTCGATTCACTGTAAGTTTCAGTTTCTCCTCAAGATACCTCGTACTGCTCTCTAAGAGTCTCTCTGATGCCTTTCTGCTTTTTCATAAGAAGCACTATGTCATCTGCATACCTTATGCATGGGACACCTCTTTTCAAAAACTCCCAGTCGAACTCATTGAGGTAGATATTCGCGAGCAAAGGGGATAAATTCCCTCCTTGTGGCGACCCTTCCTCTGTTTCAATAACCACTCCATTTTCCATTACGCCACTTTTCAGATACCTCTTGATAAGTTGCACCACACGTTCATCTTTTACATTTTTCCTCAGAAGGTTGATAAGAATCTCGTGGTTGATTGTATCGAAATATTTCGATAAATCTAGAACTACCGCATATGTGTAGCCCTGTTCAGCGTACTCCTTAATCTTAAGTATTGCTCCTTTTGCGTCTCTGTTTGGACGGTAACCGTAGCTGCCGTCTGTAAAAAGCGGCTCATAGATTGGAACTAACTGTTGTGTTATCGCCTGTTGAAGTGTACGGTCTATCACTGTTGGTATGCCAAGCTTTCGCACACCACCATCTGGTTTAGGGAATCTCAACTCGTCTTACTGGAGACGGAGTATACTTTCCACGATAGATACGGTTAGTTAACTCCTGTTGATGTTCCTGAAGATAAGGAAGTGCCTCTTCGATGGTCATACCATCAATTCCAGGTGCTCCCTTGTTTGCCTTCACTCTCTTATACGCTCTGTTAAAGTTATCTTTATGCAGTATCGCTTCTAAGAGCTTCGGCTGTGCACTGCCTCTTTCTTTCCATATCGGATTGAATGACCTACGCGCTTTCGCATACCCTTCATGTTCCGCACTATCTCTTTGCGAACAGCCATTGTTTTCAATGTTTTTCTGCCATAACCAGTCATTCCTCCTTTCTCAGTCATACCTGAGACTCCCTACTGATTCGGTCCTTTGTCTCTCGACTACTATGACCTCTGCTGACTTCTGTGTGTTCAGCATTGCTTTGGACAATGGTTACCTCTTTCGAGGCATATCACACAGACCTCCCTAGGTACCACACGTTTCTTCCTCTCCATATATCTGCCTCATCTATCATGCATGATTCCGTGTAGTTATTGGACTTTGGCTTGTCTTGCAGTCTTATCCTCATGCATAACCTCATATGAGATTTCTGTTCGTCAGACCAGAGATTTGCCCATGAGTAGTATCTTCCTCATATCCAGCTTCCTTCAGATTCGAGGTCACCCTCGACACCCTTGCCTTCGGCTATATCCTTCCCACTACCGGGCGGATTCGGGACTTTAACCCGTTAGAAACGTGCGCCGCTAGGCGCACAAGAAAAAAGAGCTAAGACCATTCCGGTCTAAGCTCTTTTGACACTCTTTACTTCTTTTTTACTTCTTTGTCAGGTACTTACGAATATCCAAGGATGCGGCAATGAAGATTACGATACCGATGGCGATGTACTGCGCATTGGGGCTTACACCGAGGTATTGTAATGCGGTCTTTAAAAGCTCCAAAACCGCCACACCGATAAAGGCACTGGATACCTTGCCTCGTCCTCCGGTTACGGACACGCCTCCCAGAGCACAGGCTGCGATAGCCTCCATCTCATAACCAAGTCCGGTATTTACGGAAGCTCCTCCGGCCTTTGCTCCCAGCATATAGCCTGCCATGCCATAAAATGCTGCTGCCTTCGCATAAATCATTACCAGAGTAAGATTTACGGGAACTCCGGCAACCTCTGCCGCCTGTGGGTTTCCACCAATAGCATACATATATTTTCCGTGTCTGGTCATGTTGAAGATGAACCAGGTTAAAGCCGCCATCAAAAGAGCGATCCAGATTAAATAGCTTAAGCCTAAGAATTTTCCGGTAGAGAAGATGGTGTAGGACTCAATGTAACCTCCCAAAGGAGTAGCATTAGTATACAAAAGTCCTAAACCGTAGATAATCTCCATCATTGCCAGAGTAGCAATAAAAGGAGGTACGGAAAGGTAGGCAATAAACCAACCGGTTATGGTGCCGAAGAGAGCGCAAACTAACATCACTAAAAGCAGAACCACAAAGGGATTCATAGGGGTAATCTTTAATAAAAATCCATTTCCCATGGATGCCCAGGGTTCAGACTGGAAGAAGCGTCCGGAATAGTTCGCCTTCTGCAAAAGAGTTCCGGCTAAACAGGCACCGAAATCCAATCATTCGTCCTGCGGAAAGGTCACAACCTGCGGTAATAACGCAGCCCGCAATTCCTAAGGCAATCACTAAGCGGTAGGACATATTGGCCAAAAAGATTCATTCCGTTGTCCGCTGTCAAAAAGTTCTTTGTGGTCAATCCTGTATAAATGACCAGGATAAACATAACGATAATAACCCCGTTATTAATCAGAAAATCCGTTAATTTTTGTTTTTGAGTCTTTTCCATTTTCTCTCCCCCTAAAACATCGTAGCAAAGTTCATTACATTTTCCTGCGTCATTTCTTCCTGCTGATTCAGCTCTCCGGTGAGCTTACCGTTACACATTACGCAGATACGGTCTGCCATGCCCAAAAGTTCCGGCATTTCCGAAGAAATCATAATGATGGCCTTGCCCTGTTTTGCCAACTCTTCCATGATTTCGTAAATCTCATGCTTCGCCCCGATATCAATACCTCTTGTGGGCTCGTCCATAATCAGAATATCCGGGTCCTTTGCCAGCCAGCGGGAAATGATGACCTTCTGCTGGTTTCCTCCGGAAAGATTTCCGATATGTTCTTTCATACTGGGGGTCTTAATGGACAAACGCTTAATATTGTCATCCACCACCTTGTTAATGGAAGGATGGTCCAGCATAATTCCTGCCTTTAAAAACTTATTATAAATGGAAACACCAACATTGTCCTTGATGGAAAGACAGCCGAAAAATACCGTTTCCACGACGGTCCTCGGTAATCATACCGATACCGGACTCCATAGCATCCTTAGGTCTTTTAATCTTCACCTCTTTGCCATGCACTTTGACGGTTCCCTTAGCCAAATGACGGATACCGAAGATTCCTTCCATCAGCTCTGTTCTTTGGGCTCCTACCAGACCGCCGAAGCCCAGGATTTCTCCCTTTCTGATAGAGAAGGATACTCCCCGGAAAGGACTTTTTCATGGATAGAGGTAAAGTCCTACCTCCATAATGGTTTCGCCGATGCTGTGATGGTGTTCCGGATAAATATTGCTTAACTCTCTACCTACCATCTTCGCAATAATCTGCTCAGTGGTCATTTTCCTCTGCGGGCCAGGTGCCTACATAGGTTCCGTCACGCATGATGGTGATATCATCGGAAATTCGCTTGTTTCATCCATCTTATGGGAATGTAAAATCATAGCTACGCCCTTCTTCTTCAAATCTCCCATAACCTTAAAGAGAATTCTACTTCCTTATCCGATAAGGAAGAGGTAGGCTCATCAAAGATAATAACCTTGGCATCATGGAAACCGCCTTGGCAATCTCCACCATCTGCATCTGTCCGATGGAAAGAGGACAGGGTGCCTTCACATTGTAAGACAAACCAAGCTCGGAGAGCCATTTCTCCGTATCCTGATTCATCTTCTTATGGTCAATCATCTGAATCGGTCCCAGCTTCTTCACAGGGAAACGGCCAAGGTACATATTCTCTGAAACGGAACGAGCCAAAACCGGCTGCAATTCCTGGTGCACCATGGCTACGCCGTGTAACATTGCGTCATCAGGATTACTGATGTCTACTTTATTTCCATCCAGATAAATCTCTCCCTGATCCATCTTGTAAATGCCGAATAGGCACTTCATCAGAGTGGATTTTTCCGGCTCCATTTTTCTCCCATTAAGGCATGTACCGTTCCGGGACGAACGGACAGCTGTACCTGGTCTAGGGCCTTTACTCCCGGAAATGATTTGGAGATATTTTTCATTTCTAACTTATACTCTGCCATTTCCTCCTCCATTTCTTTACACTACTCTTGGAATGTAAGGGTCTTCCCCTTCTTCACTCCGATTTTCTCCTGAACTTTATTCTATCCTTGGAATAGGATTATCCCTTCCGTCTTTTCTTCCAAAAAATGCTTTTTATAAAAACAATTGGGGAGGCAAATACACAATGCATCTGCACTCCCCAAATTCGTTCTGTATCGGGAAAATGTTTTCTGCTCTATTCTATGGGGCAAATCTTCATTTTCCTAAAAATCCATGCTTTGAAAAAGTTTTCCTGCAAATCTTATTACTTTAAGAGATTTAATACATCCTGTGCGTTGTCCTGAGTAACCTTTACATAGTCACAACCGATGTAGTGATCATTTCCCTTACCGCTAAGGTAGCTGATTGCTGCATCTCCTGCTGCGTGAGACTGTGTAAGGAAGTCATTAAATACAGTACCGGTCTGCGTTCCTGCTAATACGTTCTGGCAAGCCTCCTCAAGAGCGTCAACACCTACTAAGTAGATATCCGTTCCAACAGTTCTTCCTGCTGCCTGGATAGCCTGTAATGCACCAAGAGCCATGGAGTCGTTGTTACAGAAAACAACTTCGATATCCTTACCGTTCTTTGCTAATGCGTTAGCAACCAAAGACTGTGCCTGAGCCTGATCCCAGTTACCAACCTGCTCGTCTAACTTGTTTACTTCCATTCCTGCATCCTGTAATGCCTTAACGGAGAACTCTGTTCTGTACTGAGCATCGATGTTCTCAGGGTCACCCTTAATCATGATGTAATCAACTTTTCCGTTTCCGTTCATATCCAGCTTGTCCATTCCAACAGCGGAAATGATTTCTCCCTGGAAGGTTCCGGACTGACGAGCGTCACATCCTACATAAGTTACATCCCAGTTCTTCTCTTCCCATCTCTTCTCTTCGTCCTGATCCGGCTCTCTGTTGATATAAACCAATGGGATTCCGGCAGCCTGCACCTTATCAGTGATGGTAGCAGCAGAGGAAGAGTTAACAGGGTTAACAATCAAAACGTCTACCTTATCGGTAATGAAGTTCTCGATCTGGTTGGTCTGTGTAGCCTGGTCATTAGCACCGTCCATGATCTTGATGTTCTCTTTCTTGAATCCCTTGGATACAAGATAGTTCTCAAGCTCTGTACGGAAAAAGGGTCATGAAGTTATCAGAGAACTGATAGATACATACGCCAACCTTCTTGTCGCTGAAGTCTCCGCTCATCTCTTCTACAGCGGCCTTAGTTCCTTCCATCGCCTTCTCTGTCTCTTTTGCACTTTCCTTCTGCTCAGCATGCTGCGGTGAGTTGTCTTTCCGGCATTGCTGCTGCCATACGCAGCTAACATAGATGCAGCCAATGCGGATACTGTCAAAGTGCTTAAAATTCTTTTCATTTTTCCTCCTGTTCGAAATAACTTTTCGACTATGTTTAATAACAAGGAGGATTATAGCTTTTCTTTTTATAGAGTTTTCTTCTTTCATTCTTAGAATTTGTTAGAATTCGGAACTTTGGTGTTTTTCTACAAAAACGGTTTCCGGCAGTATGGGTCTGAAATCGAGGCACGCTCCCGCTAACTTTCAGAATCCTCTTCAATATTTTTACTATCCAATAAAAATGTATAGAGGTCTATCCTTCAGTTCTTCAAACAAAATGGCGATATATTCCCCGATAATTCCGATGACGAAAAAAAGAGCACCGCAAACATAAAAGCAAAAGCACCACCACGATGGTGGCATAGCCGGAGGGGGCGCCCTTTCTGGTTAAAAGGGTGTAAATCAAAAAGCAGGGTTCCCAATCCGCCACTGCAAATGGCCGCAAAGATTCCAAGCTGTAAGGGAAGGTTGGAAAAAGTAAAGAGAGTGTTTTTGGAAAAACTGCCACAGCTTGCCCAAAGAATAATGACTTTGTCCCGCCTGTCTTGCCGCTGCCTCATAGCGAATACTGGTTTTGGGAAAAGCCTACGGACTGGACCAAAGCCCCGAAGATAACGGACCTTTTCCCGATAATGCTTCTTTAAAACCTGCTGCACCTTTTGGAAATACCGAAGAAATCGGAGGCATTTTTCCTCGAATCGCACCGGAGAAACATGATTTAAAATCCAGTAAAAAGGGCGGAAGTGATGTTCTTTACAAAACCTGCAGAAGGGTTCTTGGTGCGCACCATAGACACCACCTGATAGCCCTCCTCAAATTTTTTCAGCATTTCCGAAATCAGCTCGGGAGGATGCTGTAAATCCGCATCCATAAAGATCAAAAAATCCCCCTTGGCATGATCCAGGCCGGCGGTCATGGCCGCCTCATGGCCGAGTTCCGGGAAAAGGACAGTACCGCACATGCTCTCTGTCTCTCTCCATAAAATCCTCTAAAAGAATGGCACTTTTATCCTGAGAGCCGTCATTGACAAAGACAATTTCATAGCCATAGCCCAGCTCCTGTAATTTTTCACAAGACTGACTGCAATGCTGGTAAAACTGTTCCAAGCTGTCTTCCTCGTTATATACAGAAACAATTACACTACAAATCTTTTCCAAGTTCATCCCTTCTCTCTAAAACAATGCATCATTGAAATGATTTTTCCTGAGCTTCTTATCCGTTCTCACTTTTTAGTCATCTTTGTTCAACGACTTTAGCAAGATCTTCTACCCTTCACCGTCTTAAATCATTTCCTCGTGGCTAGGTACCTGCTCTTCTTTCTTCGGCGGTGTCATATAATCCCCGTAAAGCATCTTCAGCACACTGTCATAGTCTTTCGGCACCGGAAATTCCTTTCCGGCAAAGGGCTTATACTGCACCGGCTCCTCCCAGCTGTATTGCACTTTGCAATACTGGAAGTCCGGCTGATAATTGGAAAAATAAAGGAAATCCTCTCCCTTTCTTTGGCTCTTTTCTCTTATTGCTCCTTGCGCCCATTTATCCTGCAAGGAAAAAGAAAGGGCAGAGAAAACATTTTCCCAAAGTGGCAAGAACCGCCACAAAGAGCTTTGCCAATGGCGAATACTTCCGAAAATTCAGCTTCCTCCGATGTCCCATGGCCAGACCGAAAATCATCTGCTGTCGAAAACGATACAGCTTATCCAAAAGGGCATTTCTCAGGCAATCATCCAAAATAAAGCAGTCCACCCAAAGATGATTCAGCTTTCCTTCGTAAAAGGCGTCCTCTTCCCCCTCGACTTCCCGTCTTTTGCTGTTCAAATCCACCACACGGGGCACAAAGTCATAAAAGGATCGACCGTTTCTATAGCTGTCAGGCATCAGTAGGGCAAAGTTTTCCGAAAAGTTCTTCCTTCGCCATCCTTTCAAACTTTTCCCACTCCTCCCGCAAAAAGCAAAGGTCCACATCATCATCCCAGGGGATAAAGCCTTCATGGCGAATGGCCCCCAGCAGGGTTCCGGAATCTAAGCGGTAGCTGATTTTATGTTTTTCACAAATACGGTGAATCTCCTCCAAAATGGCAAAGCCCCGCCTCTGCTTTTCCGCTAAATCCATACCCTACCCTTTTCTACGGTTTCTACCCTAAAATATCTTTTCCTGAAACTGATTTCCTCTTAAATCGCCTTGCTCTGATTGTTCCAAAGCCGCTGTCTTACTTCTTCGTCTGAAAACGCAATTTAAAAACACAAGCTTGATTCTTTTGTCTTATCCTTTGAGTCATTCCCTTGTGCCAAAGGTTTTTTACTGCTTTTGATAAATAACTTGCTTCCTTTTAAGCCTCAGAAGCAGAGGCAAAGGCCAAAACCTGTGCTTCAGAGAACTTCCGTAGGTCCTCTCCTTTGTGCCATGCCTTGTACCAATCCACGGTTTTCTCCACCGCTTCCTTCACGGTATAACGGGGCCGCCAGCCAAAGACTTTCTTTAGCTTCTCCGTGCTCAACTGCAAAAATCCGGCTTCATGGGGGGCATTGGGCTCTGCCTGATTCTCCCAACTTGCGTTCTCTCCCCAGAACTCTACGAAAAGCTCTGCCAAGGCACCTGTGGTAATGGCATCGAAAGCTCCGGTCCCACATTGTAATAGCCGGCAAATTGCTTTCCCTCTTCCCCTGCCTGTCTTGCCACAATTTCCAGATAAACAAAGAGCGGCTCCAAGACATGCTCATAGGGGGCGGACAGAATAGGGATTTCGAATGCCGATAGGCTCTCCTTAATGCTCTTTTCGTACACAGTCCGGGATGATGCGGTCCTTGGCAAAATCCCTCCCCGATGACATTTCCGGCTCTTGCGGTGAAATCCTCGAAGAAAGCTTTTGCCTTTCCCATAAGCAGAATCCTCGGAAAAGAAGGACTTCTGATAACTGTGGGTTACCAGCTCTGAGCAGGACTTGGAGTTGGAATAGGGATCGTGTCCGTCCAGCTTTTCGTCTTCTGTAAAAGGCGTGTCCCTCCTGATCCGGATTCTCGTAAACCTTGTCCGTAGTAACATTTAAAAGGGAACGAACGGTGAGGGCAATGTCGTACTGCCTCAAAAGATTCACCGTCCCCATCACATTGGTCTCGTAGGTTTCTCTTGGGAAAAAGGTAGGATTCCCGCACCAGGGGCTGTGCCGCCAAGTGGAAAAACCAATTCCAGCTCCGCCTCCTGCATTGCCTTTCTTAAATGGTCATAGTCCCGTACATCCCCTTCGATGGAGTGCATCCCTTCTCTAAATTCAGGAGGGAAAATAGGGCTCGGCTCTTCCTTTAGAGCATAGCCGGTGCATTCCGCTCCCATCATTTGCAAAAATCAAAACTAAGCCACGCCCTTTAAAACCGGTGTGCCTGTTAAAAATACTTTCTTCCCTTGATAAAAGGCTTTTAATTCTTGAAAATGCATTTCCCCTACTCCTTAAAAGCTAAGACTTCCTCTGTGCTTTACTGATTTTACGCAACGGCGTACAGCGCAATTAGTGGCTGCAAAATGACTTCCACCGTTTTTTTAACTTGGCAAAAACTTCTTTGTTACCAACGCTTCCAAGGGCGCCTTGCCGCTTTCCCACAAATCTTCAAAAAGCTTCTTCTCTCTCTGGGTATCCATGCACTGCCAGAAACCGTCATGGTAATAGCCCATCAGCTTGCCTTCCGCCGCAAGATTCTGCATGGGGCTTTGCTCCAAGATGGTCTTGTCATCCTGAAGATAGTCAAAAATACCCGGCTCCAGCACCATGAAGCCGCCATTAATCACTGCTCCGTCCTTTTCTTCCTTCTCCCGGAAAGAACGAATCTGCCCCTCGGCATCCACATCCAAAAACACCCTTTTTGCTGGGCAAGGTTTACCATGCTGATGGTAGCCGGCTTGCCATGCTTTTTATGGAAGTCCAAAAGAGCCTCCAGATTCACATCGGAAACCCCGTCTCCATAGGGTCAGCATAAAGGGCTCATGCTTTAAGTACTTTTTCCACCCTCTTTAATCTTCCGCCGGTCATGGTGTGCAGGCCGGTATCCACCACGGTTACCTTCCAGTCCTCTGCCTCGCTATTATGAACCTCCATGGTATTCTTTCCCATGTCAAAGGTAATGTCCGCATTGTGCAGAAAAATAGTTGGCAAAAATATTCCTTAATCAGGTACTGCTTATAACCTGCCAAAATGATAAATTCCTTAAAGCCGTAGGAAGAATAATATTTCATGATATGCCATAAAATGGGCATTTCTCCGATTTCAATCATGGGCTTCGGTTTTAAATGGGATTCCTCAGAAATTCTGGTGCCTAAGCCTCCTGCAAGAAGAACAACCTTCATGTCTTCCGTCCTTTCTTTTTTTCTTTAGAGTATAGCACAGAGTCCTTAGAAAATAACAGCGGAAAGATATCTTTAAGGATTCTTTCCGCTATTTTTTCTGCTATATTTCCGCTATTCCCTGTACCGGGACGGATTTCACATCTGCAACTATTTCAATCGATATATTGCTGTTTGTTCTGCCAAAATTTTAGGCGATATGCTGCCTTTTCCTTTCTCGCATTTTTCCAAAAGAGGAAGGAAAGGAGAAAAGGCCAAAACTGCCGGTATAAAGCCAGCCCATTCCGATAGAAAAAGAGGAATGTGAGAAAGAATCTTCATCATGTTCCCATGAAAGGAATCCCTGCAAGCAACTCCTTCGGCAAAAGCCTTGTAGGCATCCAAAAGGGCAAAGGGTGCGGTAACATACAGGGCGATTTGGAAAATCTTTTTTTCAAACTGAAAATGCTCTCCAATTAGACATAACAGAATCAGCACAATACTCATAGGGTAAATAAAGTAAAGCGCCGGAACGGTATATTGGATGATTCTGCTTAAACCAAGGTTGGAAATGGCAAAGGAAAAGAAGGTAAAGACAAAAACAAGATTTCTGTATTTAAGTCCCTTAGGGAACATTTCCGTAAAGGCCATACTGATTGCCGTAATCAGTCCCACCGCCGTTTTCAGGCAGGAAAGGCAGATAATCAAACCCAAAAGCACACCGCCAAAACGAGGGAAATAATGGGTGGAAATCGAATGGAGGGCATCGCCTCCATTATCCTGAATAGAAAAGAGGGCACGACTGCCTGCCCCGGTAAAGGCCAAAGCAAAATAGAGGGTGGCCATCATTACCGTAGTAATGCTTCCGGAAACAATGCTCAGACGGGAAACCTCCTTCCCATCCTTTGCACCACGATTTTTTTAACATTTTCAATCAAAATGTTTCCAAAAGGCCAGGGCCCCACCACATCCAGGGTGTTATAGCCCTCTAAAAGGCCTGTCACAAAGCTGTTCTTCGCATATTCTCCTGTGGCAGGGAAGGCTTTGAATGCTGCCCATGGGATGCAGAAAGGCCGTAAGCAAAAGAATCCCCAAAAAGAAAAAGGAAGAGGATTCAAAATCTTTCCCACATAGGGTCAGAATATTTCCGGTCGCAGGGAAAAATACAGCGCCGCCAAAAAGAAGAGTAGGGTGAAAAATAAACAGTCCTATCTTATGATGGGCTTCCCCGATAAAGGGATAAAAGCCCTACCTGAAAGGAAACCGAAGCGGTTCTGGGAATCGCAAACAGAGGCCCGATACAAAGATAAAGAAGACAGGAAAAAAAGATGGAAAAGTTTTTTTCCACCTTTAGATGCCAGTTCAGCCATACTGGCAGATTCTGTACGAGCCATGGCTATAATCGCCAAAAGGGGAAGACCCACTCCGGTAATACAAAAGCCCAAAGTAGCCAAAGCCACGGTATTTCCGCCTTTTTGCCCCAGGGATACCGGGAAAAATCAAATTGCCTGCCCCAAACAACATACCGAAGAGAGGGAGGCAATAAAAAGGAGCTCACGCCCACTTACATTTTTTTCTTCATAGGATAACTCTCTTTCTTAAAAACTGATTTGCAGTATATCCTACTTTTCCCTTCTCTTCCACTAATCCCGCTTCTTTTTTGATAAAGTTTAGGAATTATATGCCAAAGCCGCCTTTGCCGTTGTTCTTATTCGTTCTGGCAATGGGCAGGGCAGAAGCCAGACTGCTTAAGTTTCTGGTCTGAATATACCTTTCCTTCTCCAATAAAACGGTTGACCAAGCCTTCCCCTGTGGTAAAGCCGAAGGTTCCGGAGGCTATGGAAAATGTGATAGTCCAGATTTTTATCCCATGCCACCACATGGTCATTGTCAATAGTTAAGGGACTGTCAGGATGCACTTCCAGCTCCAAAAGGTCTCCAAAGGCATTGACAAACAGATCTCCCTGCCCCTGGCTTTCCATGACGAAGAGGCCGCCGGTGCCGCCGAAGAATGCCTTTCCCAAATCCTGCATTTTTCATGGCATAGCTTACAGTAGAATCCCTGCCAGAAACGCACCGGTGTTCAGGCGATACTGCCTCTCCCAATCTCTAAACGAACAATCTTTCCGGGAATGGAAGCGCCACGCCGATTCTACCCTCCCCATTAGCCACGCCGACAGCCTCGGTAATAAACATGCTTTCTCCGCTGGCAATGCTTCTTCCCACAGCGCTTAACAAACCGCCCAGACCGCCGCCGTTAGCGCCGGAATTCATCTTTCCCTGCAACTCCACACCGGCCATATAGGCCATGGAGCCTCTCTCAATCTTCACCCTTTCTCCCGGGTTTAACTGAATTTCCAAAATGGGACAATCATTATCTCCTAATATACGATGCTGCATAAATCCTCCAATCTGTGAAATAGGGTTTTCTTGTCGTTATTTCCATTTTTGATGCTGACAGGAAAATTATCTCTTATTTTCAGGGCGAATTCAAGGATTTTTATCCTTTGCTCTATAAAATAGGGTAAGTTTGTCACCGTATCTATAACATTCTAAAGTCTATAGTAAATCATATTTTTCATCTCTTCTAAAACATTTTTTGCACTAATTCCCCAATAATCTTAATAGAATACTCCTATCAAAACTTCATGCTCCACGATCTTCAACAGGCAAAGAAAAATACGAATCTATACCTTAACAATCATCTTGAAAAATAAAGAAGGAGATCCTTCTCCCTGATTTTTGGTAGAAAGCAGCCTCCTTCTTTATAAATAACAGATTAGATAAACACAGGGAAGACATTTTCTTAAACAAACCTAAATATCCAAGGAAAATTCCATACAGCACTTTAGCATCACTGCTCAGAACCCTGAATGCTTCATCAGTAAATAACAATTTCGGAATACGAAAAAATGAGAAAGCTTCAGCTTCTTTTCCGTAATAGTAGTTAAATTTTTACCCCCATGCTCTCTACCTCCTATATGTTTTAAGCATTAAAATAAGTGTATCTATTTAAGCTGATTGTTCCCTAACAACCACACTTTTATGATATTAAAAAGAGATAGCCACTTTTTTTGCTATCTCCAAATGAATGTTTTTATTTATTTTTCTTTGTTAGCCTCTGTCTTGTTTATAGGCTCTTTCACCACATCCTCAATAAGTCTTGATAAATCCATAGCATTTTTCGATGTAATAACAGGTTTTCCCGTTTTCTTTCTCAATTTCCTTTCTTGCATTTCCTGCTACACCACCACCTTTTTGCTACCTTCTTATTTTTCTTCCAAGCCTTTGGGATTAGTCGCTTTTCGTAAAGCTCTGTTGTGGTCGCCTCTGCAAGCATATTCAAAACGATTTCAAGAGTTGTCATATTGTCTCTTAAGTTTTCTTTTTAAGTCCTTTAAGATTTTTATATCTTCTTGTTGTCATCCCCTGACCAAGCCTTAGTAATCTCATCTGTAAGGATTGCATACTCGATTCCCTTTTGAATTCCTGCATCATCCCATGCATCTGTAAGCTCTTTTTCTGACTTGAATAGCTTGCAGTCTTTGATTATCCACTCCTTTTATACCCCTTCTTTAAGTAGCCCTCCAAGGCTCTGTCTATTGTAAGTTCCGGATCAATAATTTCATCAATTCGCTCTTTTCCAACCTCTGCGAGCCATAACTTAAACGGTTCTGCTTTTAGGTGATGGAATTGACTGGATAATACGGAAAAATGCCTTTGCATATCCGCTACATCCGTTAAACGCATCTTGCCGTCTGCCGCTTTCATTTTTCAACTGCTTACAAATTGTAAGCAGTTCATTCCCTCTTCTTTCAGTCTCTTTTTAACACCGCCCAATAAGTGCTTGAGCCTCTTGCACTTTCTTGCTCTGTAAGCACTCCTACGACATCCACCACACTAAAATACCATTCTTCTTTTTCCCTCATCCCAAACGGAGCGTATTTGTTTATTTTCATATAGGTTTATTTCATCCATTGACTTAACCCTTTATATTTTACAATTTATTTCCTGCAATATCTTATGTCCTTATTATATTCCTATGTATGCTTTTTATAAAACCTGTTTAATTTCTCATCCAATTCGCAACTACCACATTAGGTTCTTCTCTATTCTTATATTTAGCAATATCTGTAAGACTTACATAGTCATTTTTAAAGTCTTCAGTGTAAATTTGAATAGCAATTCCTTTTACTTCGATGGTATCTTTTTTTGACCTTAGACATATTAGCATACCTCCTATTGTCAAAAGTACTATTATCCTTTTATCCCAGAACTAGCCATTGCAGTCTGCACCTGCTCCTCCAAAACTGCATAGAGCAAGATTCCCGGTAAGACCACTACGGTCAAAGCCGCAAAAAGTCTGGGGTAATTATAGGAAAAGGACTCTAGTGAAAAACTGTGAGGCCAATGGCAGGGGTTCTTGCCTTATCCGAACTAATCAGCAATGAGGCATAGAAATATTCATTCCAGTTTCCCAAGAACAATAGGATTCCCGCTGTGGTTAAGCCGCCCTTTGCCAAGGGAAGGTTGATTTTCCAAAAGACGGTGAAGAAATTCGCTCCTTCCAGAATAGCCGCTTCGTCCAAAGACTTGGGAATAGCAAGGAAGGCAGGCCTTAGCACAAAGATACTCATGGCCAGTCCATGGAAATATACACCAGGCTGAGTCCCGGCAGAGAATCGTAGAGGTTTAGATGAATCAAAAGGGAAAATATCGGCTGAGCCTTAGACTGTGCCGGCACCAACAGGGTGATGGAGTACAGGATAAAAAGAAGATTTTTCCCGGGGAAGTTATACTTGGCAAAAACATAGGCTCCCATGGCATAAATCAACAAAGCCAGTAGTGTTGCGGAAAAGGGAAACCAAGGTGGAATTCAAAAAAATACTGCACAAAATTATACTTGGAAAAAAATATAACTGTAGGGTTCTAAAGAAAAAGCCTGTAGGCAGGGAAAAGGGATCCGATAAAATCGCCGCATTGGTTTTAAAGGAGGATAAAATCACCCATACAATCGGGAAGAGAGAAATCAAAATGGTAAAAGCACAAAAGCATTCCAATGAAAAGGGAGGATAAAATCCTTCTTATTTCCTACAAGGCCATGTTCCTATTATGCAAAAATGCTTTCATTTTGACAAAACCCTTCATTACCATAAAAACAGCTTCTACCTATCATAAATTCTATTTAGATGAAATATCTTATCGCAGTCATAAGTCTCATTTGTCTGCAAACCACCTCTATTGCTCCTAGCTAAAACGACTTATTTCAAAACTCATTTAGCTGCTTCGTTTTGATGCTCTAGATTGAGTTCCTCTACTTTTAGTCATAAATCCCTTCATTTAAACGAAATCCCTTATGCACCAAAAGCAGCACCAAGATTCCCGCCAAGAACATCATCACACCGCTGGCATTGGCCAAAGCCGTATTTTTAAGTCCAAAATGTTCTTCATCAAAATGAGGGGAGGTTCATGGTGTCGTTTCCCGGCCCTCCGGAAGTGGTTAGGGCGATTTGCTCATACATGGCAATTCTGGCCGTAATGGAGGCAATGATAGAGGTTCCGATGGAAATACGACACATGGGAAGCTCGATATGCCAAAGAATCTGAAGGGTATTGGCGCCGTCCACCTTCGCCGCGGAAAATACCTCCTCCGGAATGGAATAGAGGTCATTCATCACTAGGAGGGTTTACAATCACCGCATAGAAAAGCCATGTTAATGTTACCGCCCAGAAGGCATAGGGAGATTCAAAGAACCATTGGTGATGAAAGTCCTTGTTAAAGAGGCGAATCAGCCCGTTCATAAAGCCCATTTCATCATTGAAAATGAAGCGATAAATCAAAGCCCAAGCTGCTGCGGAAATCACATTCGGTACCATAAAACCGCTCTGGTGAACTTCCAGCCCCTAGGGTTTTTGAAACAAAATAAAAAGCAAGAATCGTTCCGAAGCCCACATGAAGAGTGGTGGCAATGGAGACCACAAAAAGATTCTTCATGGAAAGCTGAAAGGATTCCTGCCCAAAAAAAGCTGTATGTAATTTTGCAATCCCACAAAACGGGGACTGTTAAAGCCGTCATACTTCGTAAAGGAAGTCAGGAAAATACTGAGAATCGGCTGTAAATAAAAGAAGAGAAAAACCAAAAAGGAGGGGAGCAAAAACAGGGCAATCCACTTATAATTCCGTCTTTCCAAGCTTGATGCTTTCATCCTGTTTTACTCCCCTTTACTCTTTCTATTGCTTAATCTGTTTTGCTCAATCTGTTTTGCTCAATCTGTTTTGTTTAATCCGTTTTACTAAATTTCTATTGGCTAATATCCTATGTACTGTTTTTCTGTTAGCCTAATACCACTCTCCGGCTGTTCTACTTCGTACTTTAGCATGGCAATACTTTAACCTTTTACTGAATAAGTATTACTGCTTTGCCTCTTCTGCCTTCTTTGTAAGCTCCTTACAGAACTCTTCAGGGCTCAAACTTCCGTCAATCAGCTTTGGCAAAAGCTTTCCGAATTCCTGATCTCCGATGGAAGCTGGGAACACATCCCCTAAGATAGGCACATACTTTGTATCATCATTTACACTCTGATTGTACTCGTATAAGAGTTGATTTTCCTTCAGCTTATTCAGGAAATCCTCACTGTACTTCAGTCTTGGTGCAGTTCCGCCCTCTGCCAAAAGGAAAGCTTCCAGCTCTTCCTGACTGCCGCGGAAAGCAAGGAATGCCTTCGCCACTTCCTTCTCGTCATCGCTTGCAGTAGCAGGAATCCAGAAATCTCCATAGCCTGCAGGATTCGCTAATGCAATATTTCCGGGATAAATGCCGGCATGCACGGAGGAACCCATAAAATCATTACTCCACTTGTCCTTGATTCCTCGTTGAATTCGGAAACCATCCAGGAACCGTTAGGGAATTACAGCCGCCTTATTGCTCATAAAAGCATTGGCTGCATCTGCATAAAGCTGCCCCAAGGTATTTTGCGGAAGCATTCTTCTGCAAAAAGTGTCTGTAGCTTTTCTACGCCCTTTACAAATGGCTCTTCTGTATAATCCCAGAGCTTATCCTTTACGCTATCCTGTAAAAGCTTTGCTCCGCCCTCTTCATTGCCCACAAGAGCGGAAAGCATCAAAGTAGTAGTCCAAGCATTTTCAGAGGTCATAAAAGCGATTTTGTTGTCCCCTAAAGAGGAAACAAACTCGTCATAAGTAAGCTCTCCAAGGCTTTTCTCCGGCTTATACAGGTCTTCGTTGTAAAACATACCGATAGGACGAATCACCAGCATGGGAGAAACCACCAGCTTACCGTTATAGGTACAATACTCTCTGGATTCCGGAATCCACAAATCGGAAAGCTCCGGAATTTCCTTGGCAAAATCAGTCAAATCGTAGGCAAGGTCATTGTCCAAAATCACCTGCTTAAACCACTGGGCATCGATTCCGCCGGAGCCGGGGCTATGCACCAAAGCAGGAAGCTTCTTCTGGGTAGCCAACTGCTTAATCTTCTCCGCATAGGAATCCTGTACCACCTCTTCCACAGTGATTTTATACTTTCCTTCATACTTCTTATTAAAACGCTCTACCTGGGGAAGGAAGAACTTTGCTCCCACATTCTCTCCTGCCAAGAAGGTGGGGAGCTTCATCTCCATTACGCCCTCAGAAGCTTCTTTTTTTTCTGCGCCTTCCTTCTCCGCTCCTGTTTCTCCTGCAGCTACACTGCCCTTCTCGCTTTCCGCCTTAGGCGCATTGTTGACACAGCCTGGCAGGGAAAAGCCCCAGGACTATAGCCAAAAGCAAGGGATAAAACTCTTCTTTTTCATACTTTTCCTCCAAATTTGACAAGTTTTTGGCGACTTTGCATACAATCGCTTCCAAAATTTTTGGTTTTACCTAGCATTATACCCAATAAATAAAAGGGTGTCAAGAATTTATCTTGTATCAAAAACAAAGGACGTATGCAGTACATCCGGTATAATCAGAAGTTCTTTATTCTCCCCCTTAAGCAGCTTAAAAGCATCCCTACTCATATAGCAAGAATGTGCCTTCTCCCCATGAACCATGAGGACTGCACTTTCAATTTCTCCTGCGTTCTTCGGTACATATAGATCTGCTGCAAGAGTGATCCCGAAATGGTTTGGAAAAACAACCTTGCTATGATTTACCTTATCGCTTTTTGGAAAGACCTTATCCCACTCTTTTACTTAATTCAGCTCTTCTGTCTTAAACATATTCCTTCCTCCTTTTTCTTCTTTCCTTCGACAACCCTACACTTCCTTTGACAAGCCTACTATAGTCTCTTCTCTATCTTTGTGCTAATGGTTATAAGGAATATCATGATATTCTAATTTTTATATCGTTGGATTCTATATGCCGGAAAGGGAAATCCCTATGGATATTAAAAATTTACGCTATTTTTCTTGCTGTTGCCCGGGAAGAAAGCAAGTTTCCAGTCCTTCAAAAATAAGGCTCCCACCACTAATAGACAGCGGTCATTTCCCTTGTGAAAAACAAAGTTGCGATAAGAAAGACACGAAATAGCATATTCTAATCACTCTTATTGACAAATATGATTAGAATGATTAAAATGATTAGCAAGAGTAGAAAATTAGAAATTAAAGCGAGCAGAAAGAGCAAAAGTAGATTAAATAGAACTAATTGAAATATAAATTAGAGCATCTTGAGAAAGTGGAAGGTGATAAAATGAAGTTTCAAGAATCAGAAACTGTCGAACTAAAATCAATCAGTACAAGACGATATCAAGAAAGAAATAATCGCTTTTGCCAACTGTAACGGGGGACTATCTATGTCGGAATAACGGATCAAGGAGAAATCATTGGCGTAGAAAATGCAGATGGCTCAGCGTTACAAATCTCCAACATGGTCAGAGACAGTGTTAAGCCGGATGTCACCATGTTCATCCACTATGAGACACTGGAGCTGGAGGGAAAATCCATTATCGCAGTCCATGTCCAAAGAGGAACCAAGCGTCCATATTATCTAGCAAAAAAGGGACTAAGACCTGAAGGAGTCTATGTAAGGCAGGGATATTCTTCCGTTCCTGCAAGCGATACTGCCATCCGGCAAATGATTAAGGAAACAGATGGTGACAGTTTCGAAGAGATGCGTTCCCTAAATCAAGCCTTAAACTTTGATGCCCTAAAGCAGGAGTTTAAAATGCGTAAGATTTCTTTCGCAGAGGCGCAAATGCAAACACTCCACATGCAGTCCGCCGACAAGCTTTATACAAATCTTGCCCTACTACTCTCCGATCAATGTCCCTACTCTATTAAAGTTGCCGTTTTTGAGAGCGGCACGGAAACTGTCTTTAAAGATCGTAGAGAGTTTTCCGGTTCCCTTATGCAACAGCTTCATGATGTATACGACTATATCGACCTTCATAACCAAGTACATGCAAGCTTTGATAAATTACTGCGGATTGATAATCGGGACTATCCGGAAGTGGCCGTCCGGGAGGCACTGCTCAATTCTTTGGTACATAGGGACTACGCCTTCCATGCCGCTACCCTTATCAGTATTTATCCGGATCATATGGAGTTTGTCACTCTTGGCGGTCTACCCACAGGATTGGAGCTTGCGGATATCAAGTTAGGGATTTCCGTTTGCCGAAATCCCCATCTTGCCAATATTTTCTATCGTTTGCAATTAATAGAAGCCTATGGAACCGGCATTAAAAAAATCATGGACAGCTACTTTGAAAAATGGAAACAGCCCTCCATTATCTGTAGCAATAATGCCTTTAAAATCGTCCTTCCCAATACCAATGCAGGACAAGTCGTAAAAGAGGATAGTGTCATCTATTCTGTAGCTCCTTGTTCTGTCGCATCCTCTTCTACCCTGCCCTCCGCTGAGGAGCAAATCCTGCAAGTCCTTTTCCAGGCAAAAAGAAATCACCAGAAAGGAAGTGCAAGAACTATTGGAAGTCAGTCAGTCCACTGCAGGCCGCATTCTAAAAACCATGGTGGATCGGGGTCAGATTATAAAACTGGGGGGGAGTCTTACCACACGATACAGAGCAGTGCAGTAATGTAATATTTTGCGATACATTCAGTAGTTTTACCAATACGTTTGAAAGGAGGAAGAAGCAATGGGAGATACCAGTATTATTGCCAGAAGACTTAAAAATGGACACGTGCAATATGGATGGAGCGGAAACGGAGGATATTTAAAAATGTCGAGGACAGACTGCTATGGTGGTATCAATCCCCAAAGGATGTAGAATATCTTTTCTCACTGGGAGAAACCGCTTTAATTGGACAGATAGGCAGTGAAAATGGCGGATATGGATGGTTTGATACCCATTCCCTTACCGGAGAGCCCTTTTCCGAAGGCAAAACGGAAAGGGAAATATTCAGTGAATTGGATTTTGTCGATTATGGCTATTTTTATGATATAGACCATAGGTGGTACTATGTTATTCCCGGTCCTTTCAGAATCAAAATGCCCTTAGAACTAATAAAAACGGGCTTGATGAAGATGATTATGAATTTGATTTTCGAGACGAAGTCGAGGCTAAGGTGGTCAGCTTTTATATTACAAGATTATCAAAAATATGATTCTGCATTTGCAGACTTTCTGAAAAATAAAAGGCTATGATGAAGAAACAATCCTGAAGGAAATCAGCGAAGACGGACTAGCCTCAAGCTACAAACTATTTGAAAGATATCCCCATATCTATAAGTATTTTGATGATTGGATTCTTATTAAGACAAATGCCGATAATACGGAAATTTCAGAAATCATAGTCAAAAAACGTAGCAAAAAACATGTGGAAACTTGCAACTGGTAATTGCAAACAGAAAAATAGAATACCTGCTCAGTATCAAAAAGGGACTGTAAAAATCAAAATCATTTTTTACAGCCCCTTTTGCTTTAGCTACTAGCCCTAATTCTCCAGCATCTGCTCCGGGTTATCCGCCGCCTTTACTTTGTCAAATGCCTTTTACAATCTTTCCATTTTCATCAATCAAATAAGTGGTACGAACCACGCCCATATAGGTTTTACCGTAGTTCTTTTTCTCCTGCCAAACATCATAAGCCTGAATTGCCACCAGCTCCGGATCGGAAAGAATCGTAAAGGGTAGTCCGTATTTCTCTTCAAACTTCTTATGAGATGCCACGCTGTCCTTACTGATTCCCAAAACTACGGCACCTTTTTCCGTAAACTGGGGATATCGTTCAGCAAAAGCCGCAAGCCTGCTTCGTGCAACTGGCGGTATTGTCCTTTGGATAGAAGTATAAAATAACCTTCTTCCTCTGTACTCCGACAGAGAGTGCATGTTTCCGTTCTGATCCGGCAATGTAAAAATCCGGTGCCTGTGTTCCAATTTCCAACATAGTAATCCTCCTATCTCTATTTTTCACAAAATGATAACTAACTTTAGTTTCTAATATAGTTCTTTACCAATCTAATTTAGCTTAGATTTACGCACAAATCCATCTTGATATTTTTATGGAACTGTACCGCCCGTTGATTATTCACCTTAAATCCAAAAACAATGATAATCCCCAAGTTGTAATATGCCACTTCACTATTTATCTGTCGTTTCCCTTCCGTCTGAACTATTCGGAATTTCCGAATAGTTGCTAACACAGTTAACTCTCCAAGAAACTGATTTAGGAAAAATAGCTATCAGTTGTTCATGCCATAGTCTCATAATTTTCTCCTGTTAAGAAAGTAGAGTCCTCTAAATATTGATTGGGATATTTCCTTAGTAAAGCGTTAAGATATTGAATCACAGCTTCCTGACTATTTTTCCTCTTTCATATATTCTTCCAATATCTCAAATAATCCTTTGTTTTTCCCTTTCACTTGCGTCTTTTTGAAATATCCCCATACATAAGAATGGCATTATTAAAATCTTTTTACTCTCTTCTATATCCTTTACACTTTGTATTTTTCCCTGTAGATATGCAATATCCACTTCCTTTTCTTTCAAATACTCTCGGATTTCCAGATATGCCTTATGGGATTTGCTCAGCACATAATATTTATTTTTTGCCCAGAGCTCTTCGCAATACATGCTTGTACGCTATTACACGCCTCCACATTCCATTTTAAAAACATCTATAAAGATGAATAAACTCTATTTGATTAGCAAATGGGTGGCAAATCTGCACAAAGGGTAAGCATGCATCTTGAATGTTGTATTCCTGCAAAAGTTATTGATTGCACATTTACCGTCAGTCATTTGAATGTGATGTACTGGTTTTCTTTCTCTTTTTGCCATAATTAAAGGCCCTACATGATTTGTGTTGTACATCATTAGCCTAATTTATTTATCTCAAGTTCCAGTCTTTCTATAGATTCCAAGACATCTTCAAACGAAGGTTTCTCGCCAAACAACATGTTTTGCATCAGCAAATAATCATCTCTTAACTTTTTCATATTATATTCAGGTGGCATTAACCTTAATGTCCCTGGATATGCAAATCATACCGTGCCCAAGGGCTCTGCAAAACTTTGTCTTGAAGGTTACCACTTATCAAGTAAGCCTATATTATTAAATGCATTATTCTTTACATCTGTTTTTGACATACAGGTATAAATCGTAATAGTGTCTTGAATATCTTGAAGGAAATTCCTTTCCTTCTCTAAATGCTTCCCTATGAAGTATTGTTACCTTCTCAAAATGTACGCTCAGGAAGCACTCGTTAGAATATTTGTATTAGGTTGTTTTAAATAAACTAACATATTTTTCCGCTGAATATGGTGTAATACTTTTTATATCTGCTGGAGTCCATGCTGCTAAAGCTCAATCTCTAATCTAATCTCTTGTAATATAGAATCATCTGAAAACCCTTTAGGATAAGCAAATTTAACTGTTTGACCGTCATTATCATCTATATAACAATCTGCATTAATTTCTAATTCCTTAGATAAATCATTTATAATAAGTGGAAGAAATTCATCCTTCAAAAACTTTTTCTGCCTTTTAAGTTTTGCTTCCTTGTTAAATAAATCTTGCTTTGTATTTGACCTATCAATCCATGGTTCATCATTTCATACCCTAGAACTCTCCAGTCAAGTATAAGGTCAATGTCTTCTGAAAACCGATGTATTAAATCATATCCTTAGATAGGCTTGTTCCGCTTTTGAATGCTAAATTGCTTTTTCCATTTTACACCTATGAAATAAGTAATCTAACATCCAACTCACCCAAAAGTCTTTTTCTATTAGGCTTCATTTATTCCCATTTGTATTGCAGTATTACGAAATAAAGCCTCTCTATCTTTATAATTCAATTTTGCAAATCTGTCTCATTGCATATCCTCACTATTTGTTTTTATTACTACGTACACCCACGACGTGGCAAATTTTGCTTCTTCAAAGCATTGATATTTTCTCTTCCGTAGAAAGCTTCTCTAATCTGCTTTATTACACTCTCAGTAATTCCATCCTTGCCAATAGCCTTTGTGCTTGGATTACTAGTGCCGTTTTATAAGATAATTTTGAAATCTCCTTATTAGTTGTCTTTTGAATTCAACATTATCTTTTTATAGGTATATTTTTTTATAGAGCACCATCACATACATAAATCCAAACAGAGGGTACTTGCGTAGACAACCCTAATATGTTAAAGACAGTGTCGCCATAAGGAACAATCGTCCATCCAAATTTTTCTTGCTATAGCATGTGCAACATCGTTAGGGTCCGGTTCGATACATTCCCAAGAAAAGAATTATATTCTGGATATACATAAATGCTATGTAATATTTTTATTACGCTTCTTTCTCAAGTCTCGATAATGTGACTCTATTTTTGCACTATCTGAAATATCAGAAAAGTCACTCGCTGAAAAATACCGAGCCTGGTTTAAATTTCGTTATGGTATCACGTGTTTTTCCCTAATATATTTGGTCTTTCCATAAAATTACCTCGTTAAAAATATTATACACTTTTTAACGAAATCCAATCCTTTTTAGTGAAGGAAATAAAAATTAGAGATATATCAAAATAATATTTATAACAAAAGTAAATGGTAAATAACCTGTCTGCCCATTGCCCTGTTCGAATCCTGCTTGTAGCAAGTTTTTGTGTTCATATTGAATTCCTCCCTGAGAAAGTGTGCAAAGTGGAAAAAGTTTGTAAAGTGGAAATAGTGCATTCAACTTTTTCACACTTTTTCACGATTATCTCAATTTTTGTGGAGAGAAAAATGACGGGGTTATTGACCATTTACTAACAAAAAGGCTATCGCACCAATATCTTTCAAACTCTTACGCTTATCTATAAGGTGTCTCATTATTTATTTCTGTATAGTCTTAGCCAAATTCGCTAGAAGCACAGGCATTTCTGGATTAGCTAGTACCTTCATCAGTGCCTCAACATCCACACCTTCGGGTACATCGATGCTTCTCTTTTTATCTTCCTTATTCGTGATGCTATGCATATCAGGATTTAAGTCACCATTATTATAAAAGGCATCTTCAAATAATTCTGCATTCTTTCTTCGATCTTCACCTATTATATGACCATATACCTCTGTAACCATGTTCGCTATGCATGTCCAGAGTCACCCTGTACTGCCTTAATATCACCTCCACTAAGTTTCAGCTTATAAGTTTCAACTTAATAAGTTACACTTGAATATCTACGACTATGGAACACAACATCAAAAAAGTCATTAGAATATTTGAACCCTATGGAGTACAGACATATCCTTAGATTAGTCGTATAGGCTATCCAAGAAAATGTCCATCCCCCTCTCAACTTATATTATTTTTAAATATCCAAAAAGCATCTTCAAATTGCTTTCATTATATTTTTCTTAAAAAGTCTTTTAAGTGTATAGTTTATCCTCAATAAATAATTCTAATGTTTTTCTATTTTCTTACTGCAATTTTGTCTATCGTCTACAATTTCAGACATTACTTCCGTTGTGATCTCTTCATCAAATTCTGGATAGTAATAACCGTGAGATTCAATATGCTTTGGTTTTGTATTAAATCCTCAATATCAGCATCTGAATAATTTCTCACATCTTCTCAAGCGAATTAATTTCTTCATTAAACATATCTAAATAGCTAGTACCATAGTCAAAATCTTCTAATAACTCTTTAAGTTTGATTATATCATCATTATAAGCATGCAATATTTTCTCATTTTTATACTGTTAATATTATTAATTACATTATCGAATTTCAAATCACCAAGACATTCATCTAAGGATGTTAAGCTATTTCTTATTTTTGTAAACTCTTCTTCTATATAACTATTATCTATATATAAATCATCTCGTTCCAATTTCTCACCATCTTCTACATATAAGTAGTATGACAATTTTTCAATATAACTTATTGTATCCGAAAGTATTGATGAAGCTTCAGCCAGAACTATAGTATTACTATCTCTATACAAAACTATCTTCCCAAAGCAATGGAAATAATTCTGCGTTATGTTTTCAATATCTTGTTTGTTATAAAGAAGAAGACCAGCTTCATAATTTTTGTCTTGATGCGTCTGAGTAGTTTTCAGAACCTATGTAACAAAACATTCTCAGTAGAAATGATCTTTGAGTGATTATAAGGACATACTGCTATAGATAATCTATCGTTTAGTTCTGCTATATCAAAGCTTTTTTTAACGATTTTTCACATCTTTTGCCTTATAAGTTCTTTTTCCAGTATTATAGTCAATAAATGTAAACCTCGGTACACCAATTATAACTTTTATATCTGCAGCATCACTAACTCCAAACAACTTGTTAAAAATTGGATCATTTGTATCATATGAAACATTATATGTAATTATTCTTATATTTTTGCGTTGGAATAGTCATCTAAAACCTCTTGGTACTGATAAAGTTTTGTTTTTACGATTTTTCCCTCCAATAAAAGAAAAATCTCTGCTAGATAAATTTATTTTTGATAGCCCATTACTTACTTCTCTTGTTAAAATATAAATTAATTTCAAAAAGAAATTATAGTTAATAATATCTAAAATTAGTTAGTTGTCTAGTAATCGTTGGCAACTCTATCATACAGACTTATGAATGTCTTGCTTCGGTTTAAGCTCTGCCGCGAAGACACACTACGTTTCCTGCTCGCTTCACTCATTTTTTCACTCAGGCTCCTGCGCAAACTCACTCTTAGAGCTCAAACATGCGCCCACCTTCGTTGCGAGGGTGCAGCTCCCTACAGAAGCCTTGCAACCGTCTTTTTCGTGCATAGCCTAAGCCCTAACAAAGATTTCTTAATACCTGGCCATAGAAAGCAACTTCCTACGATTTACTCTAGTTTCTCTTCTTCAAACAAAGGTATGTGCAGTGTCTCTGTCATTTCATAAAGCTTTCGAAACATTTCTTGGCAAGGATTTTTATCAAATGATTTCCTCCCTTTAGGCTCCAGCTACTGTGATTATGCTTTCATTCTTCTATCTATAATGCTCCAGATATGGTTTTCCATGGTCCCCATATTTTTATATACTATCCCTTCCGGACTCTTTGGCATAGAAAGGATCCGTTTATAGTATGGAGCCAGACCTTCTTTATTTGCCCTAAAGTGACTGATTAAGCTCTCTGCTTTTTCAATCTCTGTATCTTCCCAATCCTTTCTCCACCCATCCATCATAAGCGATTTTCACCTTTTATTTCCGCCTTTGGATATTTCCTCCTCATACAATCTTTCCCCTGCAGATTCTGCCAAACGCCATCCGCTTCTTCAAATAATATAGGAACTTCTTTCGTAAAATCTCTTTCTACTTCACAAACAATTTAAAGATTTCTTGCTCAATCTCCTTGAAACTTATGCCCTTTTTCTCTAACTAGAATTCATCATGCAGCTCCCTGACCTTAGTGTTTTTGCCAACTAAAATTTTACTCTAAGTACAGATTTTTAACACACCTTATTCCATCCAACTTACCTTATGGTACTTAAACATTTCTATGATTTTTTTCACGAGTCAATATGATTTGTTTTGAACGCATATTTACCTTTTTCCATGTCCCTTTACTCAGCTCAATGACTGCCAGTTCCAATAGCTTTTGATAAGAACTTCGATGCACTGGAATCTTTTCAGCTTGATAATTGATACAACATCACTTCTTCCAAAAATATTGATCAGTAGCAAATGTATTATATAGAGCAAGTGCATGATCTATTGTTTTTGTTGATGTATCCTTTAACTCATTAGCAAGGGACTCTGAAATATCAATGTCTACTTTTATATTGGCAACATAGCTCTTCGCATTTTTCTTTTTCATCAATCTGCTTTTCCCTTATCAATTCAAATTTTTATTTCTCTGAGCTTTGCCTATCGCTAAGAGTCCCCATCCCCCCACACTACCGTCTTGCAAGCCTCCACATTCCATTTTAAAAACAAAAATTGCAGCAATGAATCATTCTAATCATTGCTGCAAGGCACATGTTCCCTGCGAGAATCGAACTCACAACTAGTGCTTAGGAGGCGCTTGTTATATCCATTTAACTAAGGGAACAATGGAACTCTCTTATTTTACCTATCCTGCAGTTTTCTGTCAATGCGGGTTAGAACTTATCTATCTGCTCTTGTAGGAACTGATCTATCTGCTCTCCACCTTTTTCACCTGCTCCCAGATAGCAAAGGCCTTCCGAATTCGTTCTCCGCCATGCCGATACTCAAAAACATCTTCCAGTTCCTCATCAGAATAAGCGGAAAGGTCATGGGAATAGCTCCACATACGCTCATAATGTTCCCGTCTCATACATGGATTTTCCCCATTCACTGCTGTCTCGTCCACAGGGTTCCCAAAAGGAAGATTCCGCTAAACAGGAGGCAAAAGGCAAGTCTGCCCTCTGCTGTTCTTGCTTTCTGTCCCAAACTTGCTCGGTTCTCATTTTTCCATAAGAACAAGAGCAAAAATGCTCCCAACAAAGCGCTTTGATATTGCAGAGCATAACGGCTTTGAAAAGCATAGCTTTCCTTTAAAAACATATAGCGGGTAAGGAAAACCAGAGCATGACTGGCTAAGCCGTGAAGAAGCAGTAGTCCCGGCAATAAACCAAAGTAGAAAAGACTCTCCAACATTTTCCCTGTCAAAAGCATTCTTATCTGTCTGCTTTTTGCTCAGCCATTTGCCTCTGCTGCACTGAGAAGGCTTCCTTATTTTTCGTAGCAAATGTCTTAGTTCCCAAATTATTCGAAGATGCAAAAACCTCCAAAAGATACAACAGGGTCATAAAAATATAGAAGAAAAAGTACAATGCCCCAAGCAAAACAACTCCTTTTCCCTGTATCACTCCTCTAAGAAGTGCTCAGATTTTCCCTGAAACAAGCATAGAGGAAAAGCCGTAAAAGATAAATTTCACCACAAATAGCAGATGATTTTGCAGTACCTCCTTTAGAAACATGCTCTGCCCCGGCATATTCATACACCGCATAGTGATTGCTGAGAAGATACAGAAAGAGACAAAGTCCATTGGAAATTAGGAGAAGAATCGTCCCCTTCATATCCCAGAGCTTCTTCCCCAAAGCAAGGAAGAAGAACATAGCAAAGCAGGAAAGGAATACCGCCAAGCAGTAGGGCCTGCCACCAGTAAAATAAAAGGCGGATAAATAGATAGAACAAGCAAGGAGCTTTTCTTACTGAAGACCTGATCCAAAGCATAGAAATAGTCATAAAAAACCGAAAAGGCCAGAAAATGAATATAACCCGAGCCGTTTAAAAGCATTTCCCACTTATTTAAGCTGTAAAAAGAAGTAAAAACAGAAGCTGCTGTGAAAAGGGCAGCTGCTTTTTCATAAAAAGCAGTAAGGGTTTGCTGGCTAAGAATAGTCCCAGTACCCCAAGTACCCGGTCAAAAATCAGGGTATAGCCAAAAGAATAACGGTTTATTTCCCGAAAGAAATAGGTCAAAGGAATTCTGGTTAAAATATCCTTTTGCAGTAAATCTCCAAGCTGAAAGGGCTTTCCCAAATAGGAATTTACCAGGCGAATATAGTCGGAATACAAAACATCCGTAGTACTTAGAAGAACATAAAAGAGAATGGCAAGGGCCATAAGGAAAGAAAGGAGCAATAAAGCAACAGGGAGCTTCCCTTCTTTCCCCTTGAAAAGCAGATGCTTACCCGAAGTCGATGCCCCAAAACCTTGTCCTAAGGGAACCCGCTCTCCGGAAGCTTCTTCGCCGGAACTTTTCACATCAAAAGCTTGCTCTCCGAAAGCTTTTACGCCTGCAGTCGGTGCCGTAGAAACTTCTAACCCGGCCACCGGCATATTTCTATTTTCTCCCTCATGCTCTGCCATGCTTTCCCTCCCTTTCTCCGCTATGTATTAGCTTTTATATAGTCCTTTGGCGCAAACCCATTTTTCATAAATACAGTTTTAGAACAAATTTATGCTTTTAGCCAAACTGCTCTAATTTTTCTGCTTTCGAAGCATAGAAGCAACTCTATATTTCACATCTACATCTCGAACATCTACGTCTCGAACATCCGCTTACTCTTTTCTCCGATCCGGAGAATCTTTTTAACATCAGAGGTTGGGAAATACCTCCTGGGTAATATCCCTATAGGCCCTTTCCTCCGGCACTTCCTTTAAAAAACAAGGCTGTTGTAGAAGTTCGCTTCCGACGGAAGTTCCCTAAAGTCCTTGATGAAATGAATCTTTGTGCCCTGTCCGGACATTTCCGGATCAAAGACCTGGAAGAAGGTATCTCCGTAGAATTTACTCATCTTATAGTTATTTTTCCAGGATATAAACTTGTTTTCCCAAAACATGTCCCTGACCATACTTCCCTATGGTTTGCTCTGCCAAGGAGTTCATCCGTCCTCGATCCTCCCAGAAGTAAATTCTGGGGAAGGACTCACGATATTTTCATTTCTGACGGGAATCGCAGGCAAACGAAGAGCAGGGCAAAAAATGTGGGAATCGGCATGCCGGTATTTCCCAAAAGGTAGGCAAAATACAAAAGAGAAGCCGCAAAGCTTACATAAACCCAACGCATTTCCACTCTGATAGTAATGGAAGAGCATCCGATGCAAAGGGCAATAAAGCATAAGAACAAAAGATTTTTTCCAAAAAACTCTTTTTTCAGCCTTCCCTTGAGAATGGCAAAAAGCAAAGCCAAAAGAATACTAAAGGCTAAAACTGCAATGGAAGCATAAATGACATAGCGATGCTTTCTGCCTACTTCTTCCCAAGGAATTCCAGCTAGGTAATCCGGCCCCGCCTGAATGCCAAAAATATAAAATACCTGAGAAAAGGCATGGGAAAATGCCTTCGCCAAAGAAAAATCCCTCATGAACTTCCGTTCCTCCCGTTCCCTTCGGCACGAAAGAACCGATAGCCAGACTTCGAATGATAAAGAACAAAAAGGCTTGCACAAAAGGCAGAAAGAGGGGAAGAAACCTTGGTATTTTCACAAATTTTCTCCCGGACTTATCCTGTTTCCTTGCACTTGCACTTGTATTTGATTTGTATTTGTACTGCATTGGCACTTTCGCCTTGCTCTACTACAAGATACGCCCCTTCGGCAGCTTTTACCCGACAAAGCAGGATCTGAGCGGCACAGAATCTGAAGCTTTTCCCACCTACTGACTCTGTCGCCCTTTATCTTCTTTTGCCTTTGTACGCTGTACCGAGGCACTGATGCTTTTCATTCTTCTTTCTCTAAAAATCAGCGGAATATAAAACAATGGCAATAAAGCCACATATCGCTCATGGGTAAAAATCAAAAGGAAGAAAAACAGATGAGAAAAGAAAAGCATTTTCCCAAAAATCCTCTCCTCGCAGTCGATTTGTCGGTAAAGGAAATACAAAGTTAATAAAGCAAAACCCAAAGCCAGGGTTTCCAAAATGCCGATGGCCTGCCCAATCTGATAATAGGCAAAGTGGGCGGACAAAAAGAGAAGTCCCAGGGATAGCGAAAGGATACGCTTCTTCGTCATTTTCAAAGAAAAGAAGAAGAGGAAGAAGGCCAGCAGGCTGTTTAGGAAAAATGTTGAAATGCAAGTATCGGTTGGGATCTGCCCCCACCAAAGCCATTTCAATATAGGAAATTGCCCAATACACCGGACGAAAACGCACCGCCTGTCCAATGGGAAAACTGAATTCAAAGAAATTTTGCTCCCGGAAGAAGGAAAACAAATACAGGTCATCCATGTAGAGGGCCTTGATGTGAATCTGCCGGTTAATCCAATAGGCAGAGCCTAATAGGAAGAGGAAGGCCAGCAAATAGCCCCCCAGCGGTATTCCTTTTTCTATCATTTTTATTTCCTTCTTGTTTCATTTTTACCTTTCTATTGTGCGTTTCGTAATGCACTCCACCTGCTATTTATTCCCGATAGATATAGTAAAACCCGGACACGATTTCACGAGTTTCTGAACATAGTGATTTATTCCCAAAGATATGGCGAACTACCCGCTTACATCCTACTGTCAATCTACCGCTTTCATGTCTTCGGAAAAACCCTATTGTAAGTACTTCGATAGCAACTGCACGATCCTATCGTTTTTCCATCTGCTCTTCCGGACTTAATTCCGGATAGGGCTTTTTCTTCCATGGATATTCTAAACGCTCTTTCCGAATCTGTAAAAGCAAAAACTGCTCTGTCCCTTCATTGTCGGATTCTGAAAATGCCTTTACTCTTTCAGGGGAAGGATTTCGTTCCTCTCCACCAGCATAGGGCTTTGGAAAATGCCTTCCTCCGCCATTTTGCAAAAGCATCTCCTAGCCCGCTTTTTCCCTTTCTCGTCTCGCAGGAAGCTTTTGCTCCAAATACACATAGTCGGTACCGGACCATTTTTAGGAACCAGACGGGCGAAGTATAAGGGGGAATCATAAAGTCCCGGACTTCCTCCGAGCCCTCCACATCCGTAATACTCTGCACATTACAGGGAATACGGTAGCATTCCAGTGTTTCCGAAAAGGCCAAAACATGCTGCCTTGGATTTTCCATTTCCAAAAAGGCCGGGAAGACTTTTTCTCCCTGATTTTCCAGTTCTACCAAAGCATGGTCATAATAGCCCTTGTTGGCTAAGTCAATGGGGGTAAAGCCCACTGCCCCCGCCCAGCTGGTGGTGATGGTGGTAAGAAATGCTGCAAGGTAGAAAGGGGAGAAGGCAAAGGCTTTTAAAAGAAGGGCAGGACCCTTGGAATCGACTCTATTTGTCTTCATAAGACATTTTTGAGCATTCTCTTCCGAAAGACGCTCCTCTTGAGAATTCTTCTGAGCATTCCCTTCCGAAAGATGCTCCTCTTGAGAATTCTTCCAAGCATTCCCTTCCGAAGACGCTCCTCTTGAAGATTCTTCTGAGCATTCTCTTCCCGAAGATTCTCTTTTTGAGGGTTCATAGGAGCATTTTTCTCTTGAAAATTTTTCTCCTGAATACTTCCTCACAAAAGCAAAGCAGCAAGGCCAAACTTTCCCATAAAAATATAGTACTTTCCGTCAATCTGCCAAAGCATCACAAAAACTTAATAAAGAAAATGCCATAATCACAAGGAAGGACAAGCTAAGGAAGGTAATCCCAAGGAGAAGCGTCTTCATTCTCCCTAGAAAGAACGGAGTCTCGTCCTAAAAAGTTTTTTCCCCTATAAAGGTTTTTCTTCCATGAAGGATTTTGTTGCTATGAATGATTTTCTACTAAGAAGTTTTTCTTACTAAAAGCACATTCTTCCCTAAGGAAATGCACTGCCATAAAGCAAAGAGTAAGATTAGTGGAAAAAGCACAGCGCTCCAGGCAATGGCCACATGCTCCATATCCTCTCCCACCGGATAAAAAAGGAAAGAAAAGAGTCTACGGAAAAAGGAGAAGACTGATTCCGAAAGGGAAAGCTCTCCGCTGTAATCCACATGGGCATCTAAGTTAAAAGGCCAGTTTACATGAAATCCTATAGCCTTGAAAATGCCGGTAAAGGTGGTAGAAAAGGGTAATCCCGTAATCAAAAAAGTCCGTAGGGTAATGAGCCCTGTATAGACTACGGAAAACAGGACAAAGGGAAGCTCCGATGTCCACTTCTCTGCCTTGGCCTGAACCCTATTGGTGATTTGTATTGCTATTTATTTCGCTATTCGCATTGATATTTGCATTGATATTCGTAGTTCCCTATCGGTATGTGCTTTTACATTCTCTTCCCGAAACACTCCAAAAGCATGGTGAAGAGAAAACGATTCCCAGAAGGGTAGAAAAACCACCGCCGTAGGCTTAAAAGCTGTAGCTAAAAGAGCAGGAAACAGCTTTGCAGTCTTTTTCCCTTTTAGGAAGAAATACAGCGGAGAGCTGAAGCAAAAGGGTGAATAAATCCGTTTTTCATGGTAAGGGACATATTTCCCACAGAAGGCAGGAGGAAAAAGCAGAGTATGTCGATATAAAGCTTCTTTCTATTTTTGAAAATGAAAGAGAAGCAAGCCAAAAACTAAAAGCTAATACCAGATAAGTCCACAAAGTAAAGGATAAGAGGAAACCCATAGCCCGGAAGATAATTCAAGGGATAGGTCAAAAGCTCCAGTCCTTTGGGATAGCTGTAAACACTGTTGATTTGCCCGTGGGCAGAGAAAAAGCCCTCCGGAAATAGGACATAAGCACTTCTCAGTCCATAACGAAGGGAGTCATAATCCAAAGCCACATTGCTGGCGGTTCATTTGCAGGATAAAAAGGAAGGGCAAAGACCAAGGGATATAACGCCCTCCTGAAAGTCCTTTTTCTAAAAAGAAAAATCGTTTTATGTCTCGAAAAATTGTAGAGGCCTTCCCGTAGTACAAAAAGCGAAAGAAAAGGGCAAGCACAAAAACCATAAGCCGGAAATAAGAATGGCAAAAGTATACGATGAAGGTAGGCAAAGACCAGAGTGGGTAAAATAAAGAGAAGAAAGAGAAAGCTAAGAAATGCTCTATTTAATGCTTCTCCGGAAGCTTCCCTGCTGGAAAAAATCCCTTTCCCCAGTGCATCCTGCATTTTTCCTTTTTAAGAAAAAGCCCATAAGGCAGAGAAAAAGATAGACAAAAGCCAAAGCATTTCCCGGAAAGCGACTTGGGTTTTCTTCTAAAAAACGCTCTAAGTTTCCCGAATCACGAAAAAAAAGCAGAAAAAAATAAAGGGAAAGAAGACCGATTCCCACACCGGCGATTGTTTTTACAACGCTTCCTCTTCTTCCCTCTGTCATTCCTAAATCCCTTCTACTGCCATACTTTTTCTGTGCCTTTGTATATTGCTTAGCTTCTCTACGCTTTAAAAAATGCTCTTTTAGCCTTCTTAGTCTCTCTATCCATTAGAAAAATACTTTGCTAGATTACTTAATCTCGTTATTCCTTAGTCAAAATTCCATACCATCTACATGCCTGTAGTTTAAGGCATTTAGGAGGTTTTTTCAAGTTGAACCGTCCTTGGAAAAAAATTTCCAAGCCTTCCTGGACTGATTGCCGCATTCATCGGCTTTATGGTTTTCTCCATCCTTATGCCTCCCACAAAGGAAGGTACAGAGCTGGCGGAGGAAGCAGACGGCTAATTCGGCCACAAGTTTCCAATCAAAATAAAAGATAAGGAAAGAACCAGTTTGAGCTTAACTTTCAGGCAGTATGGCTGTAGAAGGGGGCGAGCTTAGCGGGAGCGTGCCACATTCACAGCTACTACTGCCTGAAAGTGCTTATCTGTTCTTTCCCTCTCTTTTTTTTACCTGAAATCGTTGTGGCCGGAGGAGTATCTCCTCCAATACTACTCCTTCTCTTTGGGAGAGAAGCATTTCCACTGCCGAAGCCACATCCTCCGGAAGGAGGTAGCTTCTTCTTCTCCCACGGTAAAATCCGCATTTCGATAAAGCTTAGTGTCTGTCATATCAGGCAAAATGCTGTGTACCTTTAGACCGCTTTTTCTATATTCGGAAAATAGGCTTCTGGCAAAGGACAGCAGTCCTGCCTTTCCTGCCCCTGTACACCGCCCCATAGGTATTTCTGCTCCAAGGCGGTTACGGAGGAGATGAATATGATGTGCCCCCGTTTTTCCTTTTAACTCACGCAAAAATATTGCGTCAATATCATGGGAGATTTCCAGATTCAACTCTGTCATCTCGAATTTTTGCTTCTTCCACATTTTCCTGCGAAGCCATAGTAGGCTACCCCGCCGAATGCACCAATATAGCAAGCTTTTCCTCTTTCTCGAAGGCTTTTTAAAAGCTGTCCTTTCTTTCTTCCGTAGATCCAGAGAAATCGCTTGAAAAGAAGGCAAGACCGAAAAGTCTCGGCTAATACCATAGACGGTATAGCTCTGCTTTTTGCAGACTTTCCGCAATAGCAAAGCCAATGCCGCTGAGGCCCCTGTGACTAAAGCCAGCTTCTCTGTTGCTCCTTTCACACAAATTTTCCAATTTTCACACCCCTTTTCTTCTCATGCCCTGTGTCTTTTTATAAGCTTCCCTTAGTTCTGTTTCAGGTCTGTCCTGCCTGCCTCTATTTTTCGTTTACACCATCTACTTCCTGACTGTCCCAACGGAAGATTTTTTCCTTTGGGAGCTTCCCTGTAAACGGCTATACAAAAAGCCTTCCATTTCTTCCATCAGCTCCTTGGGATAATGGTAGTAACCCCCGGTATTTTCATAGGGAAATTGGGTATGGGGAGAATGGGGACAAAGCCTTTCCCATAGCTTTAAATAGCTTTTCCGAAATCCGAAAGCTTCCCAAACTGCAATCATGAATCTGCTCCATAGGATTTTTCAAAAACTTCTTGGAGCAAAGCACTATAGAGCTCCTTCCAACGGGGATGATAAATCATAGGATCAAAGCAAAGCCGTACCAGATAACCTTCTTCCAAAGCCTTTTGAATGGCAAAGATTCGGGAGGAAAGCCTGGCAGTACCCTCCTCCGCCTCTTCTATAATTTCCTCCGGGACAGGGTAAAGGCGAAAATCATTCGTTTTCGGCCCCCGAAGATAAGGGCAATCTTTGCATTTTCCGCCAAAGCCCTTCTCCCCCTGCCTTGGTTCGCACCTCAATACGAAGAGCATTTTCCTGATTTAAAAAGCGGGCAAATTCCTCCACATAGGGATAAACGCCTTCCATCGCCAGCAAATCCGTATCATAGGAAATGCAGAGATACAGGCTTCCCTTCTCCGCTATCCACTTCCTGCAATCGACAAACTAATCCTCCAGATTTAAAAACATCACCAAATTGCTGCTGGGGTACATCCCTGCAAATAACAGTAGGCACAGTGAAAGGGGCACTCATCAGAGGAGGTATAGCAAAAATGGCTTTCCGAAAAATCCTGGCACACCACCGCACCGTCATACAACCTTTGTCCCTCTTTCTTTGCCAAGATCAACTTTCGGCTATGGGACTGGGCAAGCCGTCCCTGTTTCTTTCGGTTAAACACATCCTTGTAGTGCTTAATCGGAATGACTTTTGCCTTGGGAAATTTTTGTAAAATCCCCTTGGCTTCCGGGCTCTGAAGCAGAGCTTCCTCCACATAAATATGCTGAAAATGTTCCTGATAGCGGTACTTGCTGAAAAGCTTTTCTTCCGGCAATGCACTGATGGGAGTATCCCAATGAGCCGGCAGTATATTTTCGGAGCGGTTGAAATGCGTAAGCAAAGATATTTTCAGAAGCGTCACATTTTGCCGGCAAAGTTCTTTCGGATAAAATCCACTGTTTTAGGGAAGAAAGAGCTTTTTCCGGCTCTTTATCACTGCGTACAAGTCCTCCGGACTTTTTCGAAATCGTTCCCAATGCCTCTGCCAGTATCTTCTTCAACTGCATTCTCGACATCTTTTTCGCCGTCCTTTCTCCCAAAATTCTTCTCTAAATATTCCTGAATTTCTTCCATGGAAATTCCTTGCAGAAAAGGCATAACGGAGCAGTCTTTCCAGCTGTTTTTCCATCACAAAGAGCAATGCAGACTGGAAGGTTTTGAAGCTGCTGCTGAAAAGCAAGTCCTTCTTCCTCCTCTTTTCTTCTCTCTTTGGATTTTTCTGTAAAAATCCGATGAAATGAAGAACCTTATCCTCTCTTTTTGCAATAGACCTGCATCTTTTCCTTCCATGACAAGGAGAACTCTGTTTCTTCGCTAAGACATACCCCAAAATCCGTTACACAACGAAGAAAAAGAAATCTTCAGGGGCCAAATAGAAATTGGCTGCCTGAAAAACTGCGGCACTCTCCATATCATAAAAGCAACAGCTCTCAAGGCTGCTAAATTCTTTTGAGATTGGATAGGCGTTGAGCTGCATATCCTTCCAAGTCTGTACCCTCTCTGGCACAGCTATATCCTTCCGAGTCCATATCCTCTTTGGCACAGCTTGGTCCTTCCGAGTCTGTATCTTCTAAGATTTCGCTATCCTCGGAAGACGAAAGTTCTAAAACCTTATCCCCCGTTAAAAGCCTTGCTTCGGGAAAGTCCAGCTTATAGAGTAAATCCGGATAAAAACAGCGACCTGTGCTTTTCTGCTCCAGCCTTTGAATCCAAAACCAACGCCCCAAGAGCTCTTCCGCATCCGGCTCCTTGTATCTAAAGCCAAGCAGTTCTCCTTAGCATGAACCTGGCTCTCACTTCTTTTCAGATAAAAGTAAGCATTTCCTCCTTGTTCGGAACTTTCCTTTGCTAATATTGCCGCCGCAGTTCCCAAGGATAGAAGGATATCTCCTTTTGGCTTTTTCCTCTTGCAAAGTAGCCGCAACGGAGACAGAGAGCGTTGATTTGTCCCTGCCCGGTGATGGTCAGAAGAATTTCTTCCCTTCATATTGCAAAAAGGGGAAACGAAGTTTTTCGTTTCCCCAGACTGAGTTTCTTGATCAGATGTTCTACTCTCCTTATGGGCCGCAAAGATATAGACCATGTTTATTCCTTAGTTTTATTCCCTAGTTTTATTCCTTAGTTTTATTCCTTAGCCTTATTCCAAACTTTGATTCTTATCAGGACATTATTCCTTACTCCACTCTTCCGTAAGCTTCCCGATAAAAATAGTCCTGAGAATCCAAACGCTCCTCCGGCATAGGACTGGGGTCAGTGATACAGGCCATCGGAAAGAAGCCATTTTCCTTTTTCCGTGTCTTTGGAAACCTAAGTCAAAGATTTTCCGAACCCGGTTTTTATTTTCCGGATCCCAGATAGGAACAGCCACTTCCACTCTTCGAAGGGTATTTCTGGTCATGCAATCCGCGCTGGCAATATAGAGCTCCTCTTCCTCTCCCTGCCCAAAACGATAAATCCGGGAGTGTTCCAAATACCGGCCCACAATACTGTGCACGGAGATATTTTTCCGTTTTTCCCGGAATGCCGAGTCAGGCAGCAAATGCCTCGAACCAGAAGCTGTACCACCACGCCGTTTTGAGAAGCATCAATCAAAGCATCTATAATGTCCTTGTCTGTGAGGGAATTCAGTTTTAAGCCGATATACCCCCCTCTACCTTCCTCGCACTTCTTCTTTTCCCCTTGGATCCAAGATGCGATTCTGTAAACCTCTGGGTGCTACCCAAAGGGCTTCCGTCTCTTCCACGGTTTCTCCCAAGAGCAAGGTACGGAATACTTCTCCGCATCTTTTCCGATGCTCTGATTTGCTGTCATGAGACATAGGTCCGTATACAGCGTGGCGGTTTTTTCATTATAGTTTCCGGTACCTACTTGGGTAATGTAATAAATGCCCTGTTCCGTCTGCTTGGTAATTAAGCAAAGCTTGGAATGTACCTTGTGGTTGGGCAGACCGTAAATGACCTGACAGCCTGCGTCCTCCAGCCGATGAGACATTTCGATATTATTGGCTTCGTCAAACCTTGCCCGAAGCTCCACCAAAACCAAAACTTCCTTCCCATTTTCCGCAGCATCACATAGGATATCCACGATTTGGCTATGGCTTGCTACCCTGTACAAGGTAATCTTAATGGAAACCACGGAAGGATCTCTGGCGGCATCCTGCAATAAGCCTAAAAATCCCTTCATGCTTTCGTAGGGGTAGGACAGCATAAGATCCTTTCGCTCCACCTGAGAAAGGACGGATTCATCCTTTCGGATATGAATAGAGCTTCTTGGACTGTACTTCGGATAGAAGAGTTCGCTCTTTTCTCTTAGACTGTTTTGCAAAGTGAATAAAAAGGATAAGTCCAAAGGAGTGCCACAATGGAGGATATGTTTTGGAGAAATACCAAGATGCTCCGCTATTTTTTTCTTTACGGACTTATGAAGCTCTCTGGTAAATTCCAAGCGTACAGGATTCAAACGGTTTTCGCTTCTTTAAAAGCTGCTCCATCATGCCACGATAATCCATATCCTCATCATAAACATCCGTAGCGTCAATATCTGCATTTCGGGTAATGCGAAGGATAGACTTTTCCTTAATCTGATAGCTTGGGTAGAGCTTAGATGCAAAGTGCAAAATCAACTCCTCGGAGAGCATGTGGTAACCCTTTTCTTCCGGGAATCTCAATCAGTCGTTTAAAAACCGGGTTCCAGCAGGGTACAATGCCCAGCTTCTTTTTTCCATTCTTGCTTTCCAGGCGTACCACCGCATAAAGCTCCCGATTTTGCAGGAAGGGAAGGGGCTGTGTCTTTCCCACAATCATGGGAGAAAGGTAGGGGCGAATGGCCTGGTCAAAGTAGATTTCCAGCTGACTTTGCTCCGCCTTAGACAGTCTTTGGAAGTTAATGATGTGGATACCAACCGGCTCCAGCTCTCCCATCAACTGCTCGTAGATTTCTTTTTCTTTTCTGATCCAGGCGTTGCACCTCTTCTAAAAATCAAGTCCACCTGTTTCCTCACTGCTAAGATCCGTTTTATTGTCTCTGGTGGTCTTTTTCGAGCGCATTTGCTGCATCAAAGTCCCCACCCGTACCATAAAAAACTCGTCCAGATTGGTTTGGTAAATGGAAATAAAAGGCAGACGATCCAAAAGAGGCACTCTTGGATTGCCTGACTTCATTTAAAACACGCTCATTAAATAAAAAGCCAGGATAGTTCCCGGTTCTGATACTCTTCTCTGCCTTCCTTCATTTTCCATCCCTCTTTTTCTCTAAAGCGGTAGCTAAGAATTCCCCCTGTTTCGACCTCCTGCCTATCCATCTCGCTGTCTCTTCTCTGATGCAGTAAGGTCTGCTTCGTTTCTTTTCCTATTCCTTAAAGATAATAAATCTTCCTTCCCCCTCTGTATAGAGGGAAGAGGGAAGAAATTCATTTTTCTTTGAAAACTAAAGCTTCTGGAATGGCGATTTTTCCGCTCTGTCCAAGACATAGCTTAAGCCTTTTCGTTCTTTGCCAAAATCGGCATGATAATTCCTAAGATGGAAAGAACTACCGGGGTAATGATATTCAAAGCCATGGTGAAAGGATCATCGGAGTGCATTCCCATCAAACAGCAGATTGCGGTAAGGGCAAAGCACCATACACCGAAGCCCAGAGCCACAGTGTTGTTCTTTACAAAGTAATACTCTCTTGGGAACTTGTCTCCGGCCTTTCTTAAAGCAATGTAAGCCACGAATACCCAAAGGTAACGAAGAGGCATACATACGGAGTTTAACTTAGTCAGCTGCTTTAATACCGCTGCTGCTCCCGGAACGAAGGACTGTGCCAGGATGATGGAGCCGGAAAGTACTGCTACCATGATAATACCGTTTACATAGCTTCCTGCCTCGTTCTGCTTTAAAAGCTTCTTGGGGAAGAATGGACGAGTCTCTTCATTGTCCAAAAGCATACGAAGAGGAGCATCAATACTGATAATCAAAACTGCAAACTGTCCGATTACATTACAAAGAGCATAGATTACCAGCAAAGCATCGCCTACATGATAGTACTGGCCAAGCTTCTGGAATGCCCAGTAGGATCCGTTTGCCGCATAGGAGTCGAAGATTCCTTGCTTTCGTTGATTAATGCAGGGTCAAACATCATACCCATAGCGATGGTTCCCAGCATAGCATATACCACAACCATGATTGCCAGAGCAATCATTCCCTTGGGGAAGCCCTTACTGGGGTTCTCTACCTTATTTACATAAGGAGAAATCTTCTCACATCCACCTACCGCAAATACCAGGATGGAAAGGGAGGTAAAGTACTCCAAACGGAAATTCGGAATCAGGTTCTTTAAGCTAAAATCAAGAGAAACATAGTCTCCCTGAGGATTGATAGCCGGTGCCGCAAACATCATGACGATGTAAAGCAGAGACATAATAAACATACTGGAACCTGCCAGGGTAGCCATCTTCTTCAATGGGTTTAAGCCCTTGCTGGCTACGAAGCAGAACAGCAACAATAAAGCAAAAGTAATCAACTGAATCACGATGGTGGGCAGTCTGTCATACAGCTCTGCGCTACGGAAGATTACCCAGGACAACGCCTTCAGTCCACCACTTGGCTTACTGGCAATATAAGTGATATGGCAAGCTCAATAGGTCCAACCTGCATAGTAAGCAAGCTTTGTTCCTAAGGTTTCTCTGATCCAGGAGCTTACACCGCCTCCGCATGCTTGAAGGCAGAGCCCAGCTCTCCTACCATTAACGCATAGGGGACAAAAATAAAGGGCAAACATGAAAAATCCAGCTGAAAATAACCTGAATTCCGTTGAACCATACGAAGCCGTTGGTTACGTTTCCCAAATCCTCATACTGTGGAAAAGGCCATAAACGCCAGCATTTTCCAACTAATTTTTCTGATCCATACTTATTCCTCTTCAATTCTAATTGCTGAAAATCGTGTCACGAATCTTCCGTAACACAGGTTGAGCGTTTTTTCCTCCGACCCTGTTCTCCATTTTCAGTGCCGAAGAAAAATCTTTTTACGAAAAGATGATTTCGTAATTTCCGTCTCCCCGTCCCAAAACGGAGGAGGAGTAGAACAGCTTAGCCATTTCCACCATATATCTGGTGTCCTTACCCTGCTGTTTCGAAGGGGAGTGCATAGCCAGCTGGGCCAAACCGATGTCCACCGTATTCAGGGCTACCTGACTGTTGAAATGTTTCCAAGGGTAGAGCCTCCCAACATATCGGACCTGTTGGTGAAAATCTGGAAGGGAACCTTTGCCTTTTCGCAGAACTGCTTGAAAATGGCGCCGGAAATTCCATCCGTGGTGTACTTCTGGTTGGCACTGTACTTAATGACAATTCCCTTATTGATATAAGGACGGTTTGTGGGATCCGCCTTATCCGGCTGGTTGGGATGTACCGCATGGGCATTGTCTGCAGAAAGCAGCTGTTCTGCAAAAGCCTGCAAATACTGTCTTCGGTCTTTCCGAAGGCACGAATAATTCGCATTAACACATCCTTTAGGAAGGTGGAAGCTGCGCCCTGCTTGGTACCGCTTCCTACCTCTTCATTGTCATAAACACAATGAACCGCTACGCTCTGCTTGGGCTTTGCTGCAAGGATTCCTGTAAAGAGGAAAATCCGCACTGCAGGTCATCCAGTCTTCCGCTGCAAGGTATTCTTCCTTTGCCCCTAAGATGCAAGCCTTCTCCCTGGTGTAAAGAGGAAGGGTCCGTATCCAGAATATCCTCCGGCTTAACCCCCAGCTCCTTTTCCGATAAATTCCAGAAAGGCTCCCTTCTCCTGGAAGGAGGAAAATAAAGGAAGCATATCCTTTTGTGCATTGAAGGCATAGCCGTCGTTGACCTCACGATTCATGTGGATGGCAGGCTCGGGATAATCATTAAGTCTCTATCCACATTTAAGAGCTTTCGTCTACCCCTCCCTTTGTCTTGCAAATGACTCTTCCATCCAAAGACAGCGGTCTATCCAACCAGGGAGAGCAGAGCATTCGCCATACTTCTCCACATTGAGCTTGAGATACTCCTTGTCGATTCCGATTTCCGCATTGGCCTTGATTTTGAAACCGGAGAATCACTGTGACTGGCCATCATCTGGAAGCCTTTTAAATCCCTTTGGGCAGGGGCAAAAGCAATCAGAGCTGAGCCGTTTCTTGTCACATAGTACTTTCCTCCTGCCTTCAACTGCAGGCTTCTCCCTCATAGAGGGTGTAAAACCGCCCTTTCCAAAGCCTGCTTCATATTTTTCCACAGCAAAAGGCATTAGGACTTTGGTCCAAAAAGTCCATCAGTTTACGGTTTATGCTTTGTTCTTCTTTGTCTATCGGCATATAGACTCCTTTCTAATCTTGCAAGAACAGGCTGTCACTGAAATACATCGTGACACCCGAATGGCATTATACAGTAAAAGCCCGGACTTTGAAATACTGTCCGGGCTTTTCTTTTATGCTCCAAAAATGAAAAAGTAAATTCCACTCATCTGTCCCGGTAGATTTTACTTCTGCACAGTTGATATTTTCTCTTTCACATTTCTCATGGTATGTTTAGAGCTCCTTCTGACAGCAATGGAAGGAGTTTATTATGAGTAAAATTATTCCCGGTAACCAAAAACATCTTTCTTTAGAAGACCGACTCTTTATAGAACAAAGTCTAAATCAAGCGGTAGTTTGACAGTTAAATAGTTCCAAAATCTCCTCAGGCCTTGAAAAAGCCTGTATTTTTATCAAATTTTATGAAAATAGCACTAGCTATATTTGGCTATATTTGGTATAATGGGCACATGGAGGGACTGCGTCATGAAAAGTATCTGTATCAAAATCAAAAATCAGACAATCTATTATCTAAATAAAATCAGTTTGGGTAGATGGTAAATCCACTACTAAGACTATAGAGAAGATTGGTTCGGAAGATGAACTTCTGAAGGTTTGCGGAGACTTACTCTCGCTGGAGTGGGCAAAGCAGTACGCTGCCAAACGCTCCGCGAAGAAAAAGCTTCAAAAGACATTATGCTTAAGTATTCCTCTTCGACCTTGATTAAGAAAGAAAGCTGCCGTAGCGTAAACGCATGGCTACCTTTTTCTGAAGGACATCTACTATGATTTAAAAATCCGCGACATCTGTGCTCAGATTGCCGAAAAGTACAAGTTTGAGTTTGACTCTGAATCAAATCCTGTCTATGCTACTTTTCTCTAGGATTATTTATCCCGGATCCAGAGATCTTCTCTTGAACTTTCAAAAAGTTTCTTGAAAAGCCTGACTGCAAGCTCCATCACGTTTACCGTGCACTGGAAATCCTTGCAAAAGAGAATGATTTTTTCCAGTCTCAACTTTACAAGAATTCCGAAATGGTACTGAATCGACATAAAAGAGTTCTTTACTATGACTGCACTAACTATTACTTCGAGATTGAGGAAGCGGATGATTTCCAGAAAATATGGTCATTCAAAAGAAAAACCGTCCGAATCCGATTGTACAGATGGGAGCTATTTATGGATGCAGATAGGGATTCCCTCACCTTCTCCCTCTTTAACGGAAACGAGAATGAACAACCTTCGATGAAACCATTGGAGAAAAAGATTCTTTCTGACTTTGGAATGACGAAGTTTATTGTTTGTACAGATGCAGGGCTATCATCAACTTCAAACCGTGTCTTCAACAACACTCCAAACCGAAAATGTTTACCACGCAAGCAATCAAAAAGCTGAAAAGGATACCTCAAGGATTACTGTCTTGATGAGACGGATGGCACCTTATCGGAGATAAAAATTACAAGCTCAGTGAACTAGATGAGGGTCGAGAATTACGATAAGACTTTCTATAAGACCGGTGGATTAATCGAAGACGGTTTGGAGCAACATCTCGTTGTCACCTTTTCCTTTCAATATCGGGACTATATGAGAAGGTACGGAATCGTCAGCGAACGCGCTGGAAAAAGCTCGTCGAAAATCACTTCTTCTCTGAATAAAAACGTCGAAAACGATCTGGCGTTTTATACGTCAGAATCACTGTACTTACTGACGGCGAGATTGCGATAAAATGATCCCTTCGATAGATGAAGATGTTGCCACAGAAGAGGAACGTTATGACGGTTTCTATCCGTGTGCACAAACCTGGAAGATGACGTGGCAACGATTATAGTATTCAATCAAAAACGATGGCAGATTGAAGAATGCTTTCCGTATGATGAGTGGAATTTTGAGCCAGACCGGTATCTCAGTAGGAAAGATCGAATCACGGCACATTTCATTACCTGCTTCACCGCCCTGATTCTTTATCGCATTCTAGAAAGAGTTAGGTGAGAGTTATACCACTGAAGCATTATAAGAACGCTGAGAAAGTGAACATGCTGATGGCTCCCGGTGAAGGATATATCCTGGTATACGAACCGACCTTGCACATGACAAACTCCACGACATTTGGTTTTAGAACGGATTACGAGATTGTATCTCAAAGAGAAATAAAAAAGATTATAACTGCAACGAGAAAGTAGAAATATTGCTAGAATTCAAAAAGAAAACAAGAGCTCATAAATGGCGTAATTACGCCGTTTATGGGCTCTTGACTCTTTCGCAACATGCCAAAGACGGAATATATCATGTTTTCAGAGACTGTAAAGTATTTTCAGAACTTTTTAAAACAACCAAAAATGAAAAAGTAAATTCCACTCATCTGTCTCCCGGTAGATTTTACTTCTGCACAGTTGATATTTTCTCTTTCACATTTCTCATGGTATGTTTAGAGCTCCTTCTGACAGCAATGGAAGGAGTTTATTATGAGTAAAATTATTCCCGGTAACCAAAAACATCTTTCTTTAGAAGACCGACTCTTTATAGAACAAAGTCTAAATCAAGGACTTTCCTTTAAGGAGATTGCCAAGTATCTTTGCAAAGATCCTTCTATATTTCTAAAGGAAGTGAAGAAACACTGAGCATCAAACTGGTATCACAAGGAGCGTTTTCTGAACAAAAAGAACTTCTGTGTTCATCGTTACCAGTGTCGTAAAACAAATGTCTGTAAAAAGATTATCCTCTTGAGATAAAGTGCTTCTTGTCCTAGCTGTAATCAGACCTGCAAGGACTTTGAAAAAGGAACTGTAATCGTCTAATGAAAGGCCCTACGTTTGTAATGGCTGCTCGCAAAGCTTCATCAATGCAGCATCGCCCATAAATATACTTATGATGCCAGATTTGCTGATAGAAAAATATAGGAAACCCTAAGGACTCTCGTCGAGGCATAAATCTTTCCGAAAAGGAAGCAAGAGAAAAAGACAACATCATCACACCACTTATCGCAAAGGGGCAATCACCTTACCAGATTTTAGTGAGATCATCCGAATTACAGATGTCTGTTCGCACCATGTACTCCTACATTGACCAAGGAATTTTTAGCTCCAAAAATATCGATTTAAAACGAAAAAGTGACATTCAAACCAAGGAAATGCCATAAAACACAGATTTTTAAAACCGTGAAATCTTCATGGTCGAAGCTATGAGATTTCTTGAAGCTTGGATTAAATTCTTTTGTAGAGATGGATACTGTTCATTCATGCAGAACTCACAAAAACCCTACTAACTTTTTTCTTTACAGAGGAAAAACTCTTCCTGGCTTATCTGTTAAATCGATGTACAAAGGGGGCTGTCAAAGCAGTCTTTGACCGTTTAGAGCGACGTTTTGAAGATGTCTTTGACTTTCAATCTATCTTTGAATATATCTCTACAGACCGAGGATCGGAGTTTGAGATCCTGTCGCTTTTTAGAAACAAAATCCTAATGGGATACAACGTAGCAGCATTTATTATTGTGATCCTATGCGTAGCGGGCAAAAAGGAGGCTTAGAGCAAGCCCACACCATGCTCCGCATGATTCTTCCAAAAGGCTCTTCTTTTGCTTTTCTTACACAATGGGATGTGAATCGCATTGTAAACCACATCAATTCCACGCCAAGGGAAAGCTTAAACGGAGATACCCCTTATCAAAGGGCACTAAACCGATATGGAGAAGATGTCTTAAAAGCACTTCAGCTCGTGCCCATTCATCCTGACGAGGTTTGTCTGAGGCCCAAGCTGATTCGCTTTAAGTATCCCAACAACCGAAAACAGATCTGCTGTCAGACAGGGCAAAAACTTTTACATTTTTGATATAGCCAGTGGAATTTAGTCCTACACACGACTTGTTCTGTGGCTTATTTCCCATGTCCGGAAAGAGATTTTGAGGTTGTATGCACTATTATAGCAAAATCAGGCAGAAATGAAATTTCAAACTGCCTGATTTTAGGAATTTTTTAAAGCTAGGTAGAATTTACCTCTGCATTAGAATTTACTTTTTCAATTTAGCTTTCTTTTATGCTTTCTTTTATGCTATTTATGCAAAAACAATCTGTTTGATACTGTTTCTATTTATTCAATACTATATGTACGGAGAAACAGCTTCTAAGTGATTTGACAAATGGAAGCCTTACAGTGCCGCTTCCATAGCCTTTTTACCTCTGCATCATGTCTACTGTCGGCTCCAAAGCGGCAACAACATTTCCTTTCTATCCACCAGGAACTTGGTAAGTTCCACTTAATCTCCGGATTCTTCTCATAGTCCGGATCAATCTTTGGAAGCATATCCCGAAGAAGATCGGCCATCTTGCCTTCTCCGAGCCCTTAAAGCCCTGCTGCTCCTTTTAAGAAACAGTAAAGAGGAATCTGGGTTTCTCCATTTACATCCACCTTCTTCATCTGAGGGAACTGCGTATTGTAGTGAGGTACAGAACTCATGAATTTCTCATCTGTTCCGGGAGTCTGTCCGGCAAACTGGTTGCAGGGATGTCCAGAATTTCAGTCCCTTGTCATGGAATGCCTCGTGCATCTCTCCAGTTCCTTGTACTGAGGAGTAAACACGCAGCCTATTGCCGTGTTTACAACCAGTACTACCTTTCCTTCAAAATCCTTTAAGTCCTTCTCTCCGCCCTTGGTGTCCGCTACCTTGTAATCATAAAATCCCATAAAAACTCCTTCCTATACTAACCCTCTGCGTTCTATTTGAATTTCCTTTTGTCTTCGCTTTCCTCTTCAGATTTTTGCAAAAGATTTTTGGCAATTCAATTTTACAATCTTTTATTGTAGTGAAGACAAACTTTCCTGTCAAGGAGAAGAATATAAAAATTCAAGAAAGTCTATAAATCCTCACTGACTATACTTTTTCTCCAAAATGTTGCAATCAGCAACAAACTTTATCTCTTTGCTATACTTTGCTCAGATTCAAAAATTGTAAGTCAGAGTTTACAGGAGGATAAAAAAATGGCAAAGATTAGCACTGATATGTTGGTAGGACAGATTGTTAATGAGTACCCTGAGTTAATTGATACTTTATTAGAGGCAGGAATGCATTCTTGGTTGCCCAAGTTCCCAGATGAGAGTCTTTGGGAGGACGCTTGCATGGTACACGGCTTAAATCCTGACATTCTTGCTGCAGCATTAAATAAGAAATTAGAAGAGGTAAATGCTTAATGAGTGCATTTTTAGGACCAATCCACTACTGGTTATACAATAAAATTCAGCTTCAGGAAGAACTGATCAAAGACATCGTGGCTTACGGCGAAAAAGAGCAATGGAAGGCTTTTGCCGATGGAAGCTTGGCAGAAAAAACGGTAAATAAGGAGTTGCGTCCTTTAAATGAATTGATTGACGTAATGAATATTCACGGATGGCTGCAGGAAAGAGTACAGGATGCGGAAGCTCGCTACGCACTTTTGGTGACTACCGTTCTGGCAGAGGATTCTTCCCGTCTTTCTTCCTTAGAAGATATTGCCTTTCAGTTTGGACAGAAGCACGCTTTGGAGCCAGACTCCGATGCCAGCGATGCCTACAGAAAGATTGACGATTCTCTTTTAAACGGTATGCCCTGTGACAGAGTAAATGTCTTAACAGAGCAGGACGTGGACAGAACCTCCTGGCAGCAGGAAGAGGATATCCATGCCCCATTCTGGGAGGCCGTTTCCGGAGATCCTAAGGTTTACTATCAGTTGAGAAGAAAGATTATGGAAGGTATGTTAAAGGATACCAAGCTCCATATGGATTCTCCTGATGAGAACCATTACAGCATTTATAGATAGTCATATATGGAAAAGCCATATAATAATTTTAGAAGAAGGCAAGCGGTGAAGCTCGCTGTCTTTCACCGCCGTCGCAATACCATAGCATTTAGAAAAAGAAAACTTTGTAGGGGGTCAGCACTTTGAGGAAACCCTTCTCCTATTATTATTGCAAAAATTTTAAAAAATACGAAAAGAGGAAGTTTATGAATCAAAGTGTAATTTCTCATGGAAGAAGACCATGCCAATATCAATAGAGCCTTAGGGGTTATCCGTAACATTTTGCCTGCAGCTGATGCAGGAGGGAAGTTCCGATGAGGATTTCCGGGAAATCATCGAGTTTGTTCGGGAATATGCGGATAAGCATCACCACGGTAAGGAAGAAAAATACCTCTTCCCGTGATGGTCAAGAAGTTGGGACCTGTAGGAGAGAAGCTGGTAACCAACGGAATGTTGGTGAGCACGACCTGGGCAGAGCGGACGTTTATCTTTAGAAACCGCATTAAATGAATATAAGAAAAATCCCCGTCTGGAGTTCAAAGCTGGATATCCTGTCTCTACGCTATGGCTTACGCCCACCTGTTACAGCTTCATATTGAGAAGGAAAAGCAGCGTAGTATACCCCTTTGCCGAAAGAGGCTTAAGCGAAGAAGACTTCATGACATCAACGAGAAGAGCCAGATTTTTGAGATGAGCAAACTGCCAGGGTGTGCGAAGCACTACTTGGATATTTTGGAGAAGCTGAGAAGAAGTATCCGATAGCTGTGCGACGTAATATCTAAAGAGGTACAAATAAGAAGCTATAGAAAATCAATTTGGTTTTCTGCGCATATAGGTCTGAAACAGTATGCTCGCTAATCTCGTCCCTGCAGAAGTTTCTAAACGAAAAACTTCATGCTATTCGTTTTTCGTGGTACCCGCAGCTCAGATTACCCCATTTCAGACCTATATTGCTGAAAACCTGCTAATAATCTTGATTTTTGTAGATCTGTTTTTATTTCATCGGATATCACGCTTATGCTTTTTGTTTTGCATTTTCTTTTTCCCTTTATCTATACTTGGAGAAACTATGCAAAAAGAGGCATATACAAATGGCACTAAAGATACCTTTAACATTTCCGTAAACGAGGCTCCAATCACAAGAGAAGGTGCAATGCAAGCATTTACAGCTTTACGGGTACAGGCCAAGGCTAATGGTGTTGCTGATATGAGTCTAAAGGATATTAATGAAGAAATTTCTCTCGCTAGGAGAGACTGAAGAATGATTTGCTGCGCCGTAATTAGTAGAATAGCGCACGCTTTTTAGAAAAATTTCATTACCCTTTTTATTCCTTCTATGCTAAACTGGAAATGTAATTGTATAGGGTATTTTTATATATCGACAGCATGTGAACTGCTCTTGGCGATACAGAAATAAGGAACTGTGAAAGAGATTCTTCTCCTTCTACAGTTCCTTTTGTTTTGCATTATTACAATCCGGCTTTTGTCCTATAAGCCTAGTTTTTTCTTAGTTTCTTCTATACATTTTTTCTTAGCGTGATAATGCACGCACTCCGTCTCTACTGTTTTAAAATAAAGGTATTCCGGTCAAAGTCGATAATTCCTTCATCCTTTAGCTGGGAAAGCTCCCTGGTCATGGCGGATCGGTTGGTGCATAAGAACTGTGCCATATCCGTTCGACTTAATCCCAGTTCGATGTACTTGATTTTTGTTTTTGTGCCTGTAAGGAAAGGTAGGCCAAAATCTTCTCTCGCAGACTGCTTCTGGAGGTTACCTCGATTTTTTCCATCAGTTGAATATTTTTCTTTCCAATCAAATCAAAAAGATTTTCAATCAGGCGGAAGTGAAAGCACAACGTTTTACAGACATGAATAGCCTTTTGGAAGGAAATGAACAGCACCTCCGCCTTGCTGGCCGCCACAAAGCTGACATACTCTCCCGCGGCAGTATTGTTGCCGAAGGTCTCCCCAAAGATTTCTCCCTCATGCATATAGGTAAGAAGGGTTTCATTTCCCCACACATCTGTCTTCAACATATGGATACTGCCTTGTAATACCACCCCCACATGCTGCTCATTCTTTTCCTCCAAATGAACAATCTCCCCTTTCTTATAAGAGCGGACATAGCTTTTCATGCAATACAGAAGGGCATTCAGATTCTCCGTCTCTACCCCATTGAAAATCTCCAAATCTCTGTAGCGAAGGAGTTCATCCCCCTTCAAATGTTTTTTCTTTTCCTGTTCCCTACTGTGTACGGAGGTAAAGGAGACTTCCCCCCTTTGCATGGCTTCTCTTTCCTTCCCGCTAAGCACAGAAAAGTCCTTATCTCCTATCCCTTGATGCGCTCTTTTTTCCTCACAATCCGGACAGGTACAGCCCTCTCCATGCTCTTCCCCCGAGCATCCACAAGAATGCCCATGGGAGTCGAACCCATGTCCGCAAGTACTTTCCTCGGTGCCTCCCGAGCAGCCGCAAGAATGCTCATGATAGCCTTCTCCACATTGACAACTCTCCTCAGACTATTCTTTTTCCCTTCATTTCTGACCCATTTTTCTTCTCTCCTGTATTTATTTTCTTAAATTTTATATATAATATACTCTTCGGATTCTGCACACTAGCGAAAATAAAACAAAAGCTTTCTTCTATTTCATTTTCCCTTATTCGTGATTCTTCTCTATTAGAATCCGATTTTCTATTCATCCTTTGTGCATTTTTCTCTAAAACCATCGTAAAAAAATACTTAAAAATTCAGAGATTGTATTTTTATATACAGAGTTTATCAGTGTTTTTGTTGCCTCTGCAACACTTTTTCTCATTTCCTAGGTATGATAGGCAAAGTAATGAGTCTATCGATTTTTCTTCAGGAGGAAAAATGGAAAATAAAAATGTTTTGTTATCAGTGTCGGGAAACTGCAAACTGTTCCGGATGTACCGTATCCGGTGTTTGCGGAAAGAAGCCGAAGTAGCTGCTATGTAGGATCTTTTTGGTTTATGCAACCAAGGGATTATCCGCTGTGGCTCAGCAGTTAAGAGCCGAGGGAAAGGAAGTTTCTCAGGAGTTAAACCACAGAGTAACTATGAACCTTTTCATCACCATTACCAATGCAAACTTTGATAATGATGCTATCATTGAAAATATCAAGGAGACCTTCGCGATGAGAGATGCGGTTAGAGCAACTCTTTCCGACAGCTCCAAGCTTCCTAAAGGCCGCAAACTGTAGAAGTAGCAGAAAAGGATTATCCTGTCTTTGCACAGAGCATCGGCGTTTTAGCTACCGAAAATGAAGATATCCGTTCTTTAAGAGAGTTAATCACCTATGGATTAAAGGGTCTTGCAGCTTATTCCAAGCACGCAAATGCGCTTTTAAAGGATGATGCCAATGTTGACGCTTTCATCCAGAAGGCTCTTGCCGCAACTTTAGACGACAGCCTTTCCGTAGATGATTTGGTAGCTCTTACCTTAGAGACCGGTAAGGCCGGCGTAGAAGGTACTGGCTGCTTGACGGAGCAAATACTTCTACCCACGGACATCCTGAAATCACTACCGTAAATATCGGTGTTCGCAACAACCCGGGTATCCTGGTTTCCGGACATGACCTTAAGGATCTGAAATGCTTCTCGACCAGACAGAGGGTACCGGCGTGAGATGTCTACCTCACTCGAGATGCTTCCTGCACTACTATCCTTTCTTTAAGAAGTATAAGCACTTCGCAGGAAACTATGGAAATGCTTGGTGGAAGCAGAAGGAAGAGTTTGAGCCCTTTAACGGACCAATCCTGATGACCACAAACTGTATCGTTCCTCCAAAGGACAGCTATAAGGACAGACTTTGGACTACCGGTGCTGCAGGTTTCCCCGGATGTAAGCACATCGGCGGAAAGTACGGCGAAATCAAGGATTTCTCTGCCATCATTGAACAGGCTAAGTCCTGCCCTGCTCCAACAGAAATCGAGACAGGAACCATCGTAGGCGGATTCGCTCATGAGCAGGTATTTGCCCTTGCTGATAAGGTTGTGGATGCTGTAAAGTCCGGCGCCATCAAAAAGTTCGTAGTTATGGCCGGTTGTGACGGAAGACAGAAGTCCAGAGACTATTACACAGAGTTTGCCAAGGCACTTCCAAAGGATGCTGTAATCTTAACCGCAGGATGTGCAAAATATAAGTACAACAAAGCTGGAGCTTGGAGATATCAGCGGAATTCCAAGAGTTTTGGATGCCGGACAGTGTAACGACTCCTACTCCTTAGCCTTAATCGCCTTAAAGCTGAAGGAAGTATTCGGCTTAGACGATGTAAACAAGTTGCCATTGGCATATAACATTGCTTGGTACGAGCAGAAGGCTGTTATCGTTCTCCTTGCCCTTCTCTACTTAGGGGTAAAGAACATTCACCTGGACCAACCCTTCCTGCTTTCCTTTCTCCAAATGTGGCAAATGTTCTGGTACCAGAACTTTGGTATCGCAGGAATCGGAACCGTGAAGACGATATGAAAATTTTTCTTTGGAGAGACTGCGTGAGACTAGCTTCCCTTCGTAGAAAATGAAGGCCCCGCTCCTAAAACTTTCTCCAAAGACTCACTAGAAAGAGAGTAATACAATGCATTCCATTCAATGTAAACGCATTTATGAAGAAAAAACTGAGAACGATGGTTTTCGTATCTTAACCGACCGAGTTATGGCCAAGAGGCATCATGAAGAGCAGGGCAGCCTTAGACAATTGGGCAAAGGACATGAGCCCCTTCCACCTTTCTGAGAAAAACTTTTAATCACAAGGAGGAGAATTTTCCTCTGTTTGAGAAAAAGTATTGGGAAGAGTTGGAGAAAAATCCCGGAAAAGAGCAGTTTATTGCTTTGGTAAGAGAACAACTGAGGCAGGGAAATGTTTCCCTCCTCTGTGCAACCAAGGAAGAGCGCTTTAATCAGGCTGTGGTTTTTGGAAGCCTGGTTAAAGGAAAAGTTGCTGGAGGAAGCAGAGGAGCATTCCACTATAGAGGGCCAATAAAAGGAGCTATAAAAAATCAAACAAGAAGAAAATTTTCGGCAATATAGGGTCTGAATGCGGGGGTAGTCTGAGCCCGTCGGTACTTGCGAAAACAAACGAGAAACGCAGTTTTTCGCTTAGTATCCGCTACATGGCGAGGCTAGTGATGCGTACCCCCATCTCAGACCCTATATGCTACATGTATTTTGATTTTATAAAGCTCCTTTCTTTAACGATATCTTTATCTTTCGAAATGCAAACAGGAAAAATTTCTTCAGCTTTTCTTTATTCAGCTTCCATTTCTCCATATCCATCTCTGCCATATCCATTCCTTCTACTTCAGAAGCTCTCTATTTCTAAGGACTCTTGTGCAGCATCCTTCATGGCGTCCATGCCATCGTCTCCCTATTCTTCCTTTTTCCTCTCCCTGAATGGACTTCTTCTTTTTATCCTCTTCTACAGTTTTTGTAAGCTCCCTCATGGTGATAGCCCTTAGCGTAGGCCTTGATTTTTCCTTTAAAATTCCAAATCTTTGTAGACTCACAGCCTTTCCGAACCATATAATGGCGCAATGCGAAAAGCATCCATCTCATCCTTAAAAGCCTTGGATGTAGCCTCTCCGGATTCTTTAGCATTCTCCAGTTCTTCCAGTTGGGAGCCCATTTCCTGCCTTAACTCATTGCTTTTTGTTAAAATCCTGAACCTCCTCTTCACAGTCTTGAAAAATATCGGAAGAAAGATCCTCCAGCTCCATATCCTCCTCTTCTCCATTCAGTGTCTGCAAAAATTCCTCATACTCTGCACTGGCTTGAAAGCTGTCTCTTCGCTGTAAGGGGACATCCTTTGTTCTGTTTTCGACTTTTCCCTCCTTGGAAGTGGATTTACTTCTTGCTTGAAGTTTTGAAAGATTCCCTCCACCGGGAACGAATTTGATTTCCATTTTGCCTCCTTTGTAAAAATGCACAGAATTCCTTACATTCTAATTCGGCGATAAACGGAATAGATTACTCTTCAGGAATAAGATTAATAACTGTAGACTACCTCCCTTTGGATGAAACTACGGGATTCTGCTTTTTCTTTCTTCGGAAACAAGTCCTCCACAAGTTCCTGCACCGAAACAATTTCCCGAAGCTTTTCTACATTTGCCCCGGAGAAAAAGAGGCCTTCCTCCACATTTCCCTCCACAGCGGAAATAAGGGCGTGGGTAATACAGTACTACGGTGCCCGGATCGCATGCCATGAATACAGCGAGAGCAATGTCTTGGAGGAATCCGTCCGCTAAGTCCAAGCTTCTCCAGCATAGGACTCTTTACCGCCCTTCCCGGCATGCCCATAGGACTATGGATGATTTCCAGGTCATTTTCACTCTTGGAAATAAGGTACTCTTTATAGGCTGCGTGGCGTCACATTCTTCTGTGCCTATGAAACGAGTGGCCATCTGCACGCCATACGCTCCCGCCTCCTGCATCCTTAAAATGTCTTCTCTGCTCCAAATGCCGCCTGCCGCAAAGAGCGAATCTTTCGTCAAATTCTCTTCAAAACCTGCAAAACGGAAAGAACTTCCGAATCAATTCCTCCAAGGACTTTGCCTTCTCTTCTTCTACATCTTCCGCCTTAAAGCCCAAATGTCCCCTGCCAAAGGCCCTTCCAGTACCACAAAAATCCGCAGTTCTTTGGTATTTTTGACTCCAGGTCTTTAACAAAACCTTGGCAGCTCTTCCGTGGAAACAATGGGCGCAATCAGCCAGTTCCTTCAGGCACCAGCTCCGGCGAGACTTAATGGCAGTCCTGCTCCGGAAATAACGGCGTCAATTCCCTCTTCCACTGCGACCCTTAATGAGTCTCCCACTGTCTGGTGGCCACCATGGCGTTGATGGCAATCATTCCTTTTTCCTTCGCTAAGTACCTTCGCTCTTTGATTTCTTTCGTAAAGCCCGAAGATTGGCTTCCTCGGGAAACGACGAAAAATCCTCTTCCGATACCTGCAGTCTGCCGTACTGAGTACAGCCATGGCTCTGTTTTAGCCATCGCTCGCTGAAACCGGACAGGGAGACCCTACCCCATGCCGCCCTGATCGAAAGGATTTCCAAACCTCTATTTTTCAACTGATCCATTTTTCCGCGTCCTTTCATGCTGGAGAAGGAATACTCTTCTCATGTATCAATATTTTCATTATATTCCTTTAATAGATTAAATCATTGGAGAAACCCTGTCAAGTAGTTTTCGAAACTACATTCTTGTAGTCTTCCTTATATTTTCTTTGTATCTTCCCTTGGTTTTTCTTGGCTATTTCTTAAGTATCAGCAAAGAGACTTCTGCTAGAACCCTCACATTTCTTCAGGATTTTATCTCTATTAGCCTTTGCCAAAGCCTCTCAAAGAGCCTACAATTGCAAAGCCCTTCCTCATCCGGAGTATTGTTGCAGATTACAGGAGGAGCTACCATCACAGCACCTGCACCGGTCATTCTTGCCTCCAGTCACGCATCCACTGTCCATCGCCCCAGTCATGGGATCCGAAAAGACCGATCTTCTGCCGGAAACGGAACCAAGTAAATCCTCTACGAGGCTCCATCTTCCCTCATCCAGTACTTCATCTCCCATAGCCGGGCATCCCAATGCATAAACTGCCTCTGCTCAAGTCTGCTGCGGAAATGTCAGATACGCTAACCAGCTTAGCTCTCCGCCTGCTGCCTGGATTCCCTCAGTAACTGCCTTTACATCTCCTCTGTGTTTCCTGTCTGGCTGAAAAATACTACATGAATCATCTTTTTGTCCTCCTGATTTTGTATGCCCAAAATATTGAATTATTCAATATTTGAGTTTTGTAAAATGAATTAAATCGGTAGTTTGAGAAAATTGTTGTAAAACTGTTGGCAAAATTTGTTTGAACACTTTTTATGAAAGACTTTCTCTTTTGAGGAATCTGTTTCTCCTCTTGTCTATATCCTAGCACTTGTGAGGGTTTTATTGTTGCTAATGCAACACTCTAACTATCGATTTTTATCAGGTTTTTGATTTTTCTTAGATTTCACTTTTTCTGATAGCTTTTTCTTAAGCCACCTGGCGTTTTCTTAATGTGATAAGCCATCACCAAATCTCTACAGCTAAGCCGGATTTTCAGCATCAGGGTAAAGCTTTTGAATGCACATGTCGTAAGCCTGAAAGCAAGCTAATGCTGTACTCCACCTCTGTAAACCTTCCAATAGCAGTAAGCTTCGCCTTCGCTATGGGATTCTTCATATAAATCTTCACATCTCCGAAGGGATACCCAAGAAAAACGCCTACCTCATGGGGAAAAATCCACTCTGTTTCTCCTGACCGGGCAAAACGCACTGTCAAAAATGCGAAAAACCTCCTCTAAGAGAAACTCTACAGCCCACAGCTAAGCTCTGTAAAAGCTCTGCACCGTCTTTCTGCTCAGAAGCTCCTCCAGCTTTTTCCCTTTGGTATAGGAGAATGCTTTCCTCCCATATGAAGACTAATCAAACAAACCCTCAGTTCTCAAAAAGTTCTTCCAAAATCTGTTTCTCCGCCTTTGTTACCGTGATAATGGCAGAAGGCTTAAGTCCTAGTAATCACCGGGGCATTCAGCAGATATGCTCTGCAATATAATCTCTCATGCCCTCTTTTCTTTTGCATTATCCTCTCCATCTCTCTCCCTTTCAGTTAGTTAATATCAACCAACTACAAATGGATTATATTAGTTATGCTAACTTTGTCCAGTAGGAAATAAAATTTTTAGGTCTGCCGGATATTTATATACTGCTTCTCCTAAAATGTTTTTCACAGCATTTTCAGGATACCCTCTGCATTTTCCTGCTTTATGCTATAATTTTTGAGGAAATTTATTAGAACCATTCGATTCTGAATCGTTATAGAGTCGTTGACATTGCTTTCTTTTTATATAAGGAGGAACTATGATCCTGATTGAAAATGCAACCCTCGTAAGCCCCAGAGAAAGTTTCCTTGAGACATCCTTGTGGAAGAGAAAATCAGAAAAATTTTCCGAAAGGACAGCCCTAATTTCCAGGCCGAGAAGGATGCCGCTTTGGATTGCAAAATGCTGTGGAAAGAATTGATGCCGGCGGAAAAACTCATTTTCCCGGGCTTTTATTGACTGCACACCCATTTTGAACTGCATGTTGCAGGCACCGTAACCTATGATGATTTCCATCCGGCAATGGCAGGGCTATCGCCGCTGGAACCACCAGTATTGTGGACTTCGCGCAATACAAGGGCAGAAACCCTGATGGAAGGCTTTAAAAATTGACGAAAAAGGCTGATTTAGGTGCTTCCTGCGACTACGGCTTCCACATGTCCATCAGTGACTGGAATGAAGAGGCCAGCAAGCAGTGTCAGGATATGATGGATGAAGGACTCAGCACCTTCAAAGTTTACATGACCTATGATATTCAGGTAGATGACGAGGAAATGTTCTTCATTTTAAAGAGATTAAAAGAAGTTGGAGACATCACCGGTGTACACTGTGAAAATACCGGTATGATTGCTGCTTTACAAAAGAAATATATTGCTGAGGAAAGCACGAAAAAATCTGTGTCTTCCCACTACCTTTCCCGTCCGGATGATGCGGAGGCTGAGGCCATCAATCGTATGCTCTGTATTGCCGATGTGGTAGACACCTCGCATATTGACGTGCATTTGACCTGTGAAAAGGGCTTAAATGAGATTCGAGAGGCCAGAAAACGAGGTCAAGTGGTATTTGCAGAAACCCTGCCCCAGTACTTACCGCGATCGATGACCTGTACAATTCCGATTTTGAGACCTCCGCCCGTTAGTGATCGCTCCCCTCTTCGGATCTGACCAGGAGGCATTGTGGAAGGCTCTGGCCGATGGAGAAAATCTAGACCATTGTATCGACCACTGCTCCCTTTACCTTGAGCAGAAGGATCTGGGCAAAGAGGATTTCCGGAAAATCCCCGCGGAATGCCCGGCGTGGAGACCAGAGGAGAAGTCATTTTCTCCGAAGGCGTAGTAAAGGGACGAATTTCCAGGGACGTATAGCGCTCTTCTTTCGAGAATCCTGCAAAAGCTCCACGGCATGTATCCGGAAAAAGGAATCTTGCAGGAAAGGCTCTGACGCGGACATCGTTTTTACTGGATCCCCAAGAAGAAAACCATTCGCAAAGAGACCAGGTTTCCCGCTCCGACTATGCCCCATTGGAAGGACTGCATCAGGGCGCATGACGAAGAAGTGTTCCTGAGAGAAGCTGGTTGCCAAGGGTGGAAAGGGTCTCTTTAGAGAATCAGGTAAATACCTGAAAGAGAAAGAAGTTCCAGCCTGGTGTATCAAAACTTGTTCGCTAGACTCTAAAATGAAGGGGTTGTAAAAATCAGATTTTCTAAACAATATAGGGTCTGAAACAGGGGCACGCTCCTCTAGCCTCGCCACGTAGCGGATACTAAAGCGAAAACTGCGTTTCTCTGTTTTTCTGCAAGTACCGACGAGCTCAGACACCCCCGAATTCGAGACCTATATTGCCGAAAAATTACTTTTTATTTTTGATTTTTACAGCTCCTTTTTATATATCTTTCAGCCAACAATTAAAAACGCAGTTTATTATTCAAGATTAGCATGATTTAAAAACATTTTTCCTCATTCATTTGCAGTAAATGCATTAAATTCACTAACCAACGTGTCACAAACCAGCCAGTAGTCATTTGTTCAAACGAACTCCCATTGCCACATAGCTTTTTATTTCGTATTCTTTAATTGGCTTTTTAGGTGTAGAACCCGGCAATATAATTCTATAATCAGCAATCTTTTCCATCGATGAATCTCCATGTATAGTAATAAGTAAAACCTCTGCCCCAATCTTCTTCGCTTTCTGTTATATTTACTAGACTTCCTGTTTCTCCTGACCCACTCTACCAATCAATGAAATTCCGGATCGAATAGCCGGTGTAGTCGCATCTCCAACAAACATGCACTTGCTTTTCCTAGATGCATCAAACGATTGGCAAAAGCACGCATTACAAATCCTGTTCGTCCACAACCTGCAACAAAAATCATTGTCGATTTAGCAATAAGATTTTGCTGCCATTTCTATTTCTTGCCCATCTACTATATCTGCATTTTCTTGCAGTTCCTTTATGATTTTCAGTAATTCTATAGACTTCGTCATAGTGTACCTCTTTCATTTTAAAAAACCTACTGTAGTAGCATTCCACAGTAGGCTATTTTTATATAATTCAAAAACATGACGCACAAATTCACATGAATGTTTAGCATCTGCATCCAATTTTGCTTCTGAGGTATCTGGTAAAGAGCTTACAACTTTTTATATCTTGTCCAACTTCCCCTGTAAGACAAAATGGTTCCATAACTGCAGCATGTTGATAATGAATATCTCGAAGTGCCTGTCCGATTTCTGCCCATGGCATAGTGCCTTTACCGGGAACCTTACGATTTCGTTCTCCCCATATGAAAGTGCACCAACTTATCTCCAGCTTTTCTGATGGCATCTCCAATGTTATCTTCCTCAATATTCATATGAAAATGTCTAACATCACACCTACTCGATTGTTTCCGACAGCATCAATATATCTAAACACTCATCACAAGTATTGATAAGATAGCCTTCAAACCGATTAAGTACTTCCATTCCAAGCGTAATATCATACTCCTCTGCATATTTTGCAATAAGTCTCATATTTTTTACAGAAGTTTCAAAATCACGCTCTTTATTAATATCGCTATTAAAATCAACCGACCAATAAGAATACAGCCCCTCCACCTAAAATATGGATATTCATCAAATGGAGTTTCCGAAGAGTTTCTTTAAAAAATTCAATTGCATTGTACAGCTTCATCATGTGAGGCTAGATTTTCATCTTTCTGAGGACCATATCCAGCTGTTAAAATAATCCCTTTTTTCCTTAGCATATTCCCCTATTCTAAGTAACTGCTCATCTGTTGTGTAATCTTTTTAAATGCACCACAGGAAATTTCAAGAATATCAAATCCCAGTTCCTTGACCTTGTCAATATATTTAAAGTAATCACCAGTCCAGTCTTTTTCCTAATATGCATAGTAAATACCATATTTCATCTTGTTTCTCTCTATTCTTTTTATGATTCAACAAACAGTCTTAATCGTATTAAATTTGTTGAATAATCAATAAGTTCCGATATGTACAAAATAGTCTTTATTTATACAGCTTTCTCCAATGTTTATCAAAAATTATTCTTTCTTATTTTCATCTTTTCGCTTATCAGAATACATTTGCAATCAATACAGAATCAATGCAAGCCCCCAAATCAGGTCACGGTAATAGTTACTTATGTCCGGGAAGGTAGCTAAGATAAGAAGATAACATCTGTAAAAATAAATGCTAATTATAACTCCGGCACAGCACCAAATCCACTCATTCGGATATACCCCTAGTACTGATATCAAAATGCATTGCATTATATAACTAGACCCAAAATCAGCTTTTTGCAGAATTAATTCTCGCCAGCGACAGATTCCGGCAATTCCACAAAGTACACCCGAAATTGTGTATGTAACAACAGAACTTGTTTTCTGTACGAATTCCCGAGAAAATGGACACTTTTCATTAGTACCTACAAAATACACTCGCCGCCCAAAAGAAGTTTTTCCATCAGAAAATAGCGCCTAAAGCTACTACTGAAATATGATAAATGGTATGGGAATTCCCAATACCTTTACCCATTGCAAACTTTGCTATACACTTATTACCTGCATACCGTTTTCCCGTCCGAAATTACAATGGCAATCCCTTGAAATATTTGATAAGACCCAAGAGTCGCAAAGCATTGCAGGGAATCCAGATGGCAACTAAAAACCCCATTAAATGCACCACAAATAGCTCCGATGAGAATACTCGCAAAAGCATTCCTGCAAATATATTTCCACTTGTTTTTGCATAACCAATGCCGCTGAGATTCCTACAAGTTTGCAATATATGCACCGGAAAGATCAATACCACCGGAAATCATACAAATACTACATCCTAGAGCCATGAGCCCAATTTCTGATACCTGGCGCGCAATTGTTTGAAATACTGTTGGCTTAAGAATTTGGTTTCCCTTTGTTAACGCCATGACAGCAAATAGAACAACAAAAATGAAAATCAATTTTTCCACTTTATCATCAATGTGAGCTTTCTTACTTTGGTCATTATGCATTTCACTCCGTTCTGATGAATTCCGGAATTTTTAGATGCGAAATGCTTCTGTACATCGGTATCACTGTTCAACAATAATAATTCCACCGATAAATACTTTCGCCAATTTATACTAATTCCACAGAATTAAACTATTTGTAACCATAGATAAAAGCAAAGTTCCCAAAAGGCATCCACGTAATGTTCCAACACCGCCCAGTCAATTTAGCACCACCAAGCACGATGGCTGCAATCACCACCATTTCACCGCCTGAATATTCCGCAGGAAGATAATGTAATGTCATTGTGGCATAGCTTAATCCTGCAATGCTGCTCACATCCATTAGTACAAAACGCCAAAACGAATTGCATTTACATTAAAGCCGGCTCTATCTGCAGAAATCTCATCTCCGCCGATTGCATAGACTCCTCTTCCTATCATAGTATAATTTAGAACTATGCTACTAAATACTACTACAATTAAAATTATAAATGTAGATGGCATGGAAGATCCCAAGTCCCGTTTTTACATTCTTGACACTGAAGAGTGCCGCACTTCAAACGCTTGTAGGTTAGCCGGTAATTCCGTACGTTCCGCTTCAAATGCTCCAAAATAATAGACCGCTGATATTGAAGATGTACCAAGAGTCACATTAATGAAGGAAACTTATACTTTAACTATAATGAATCATTAACAGCACCCATGATAGCGCCAAAAATGATGGCAATTAAATATACAAAATCCAAGGTCCGTTAAATCCGGTGCTCTTTTGTAATGGCAATTGCCAAGAAACTACTAGCGCCAATCATCGGAAAATGAAACATCAGGTCCTGTACTAACAAAGGCAAGCAGCGCAAATAGCACCCAATGCCGGATAAATCATTGATCGTATATATCCACTATATTATTATTGGTAAAGAATTGACCTGAGCGTACCTGTATAATAAGCGAGAGTATAACGATGATTATAAACACCCAAAATTCAGTGTCTTGAGTGATTTTTGAACTTTTCATTGTTGCAACCTCTCTATTACACTGTAGCTATTCAAATTAACTGTATTCAGGTCTTCTTTCTCCAGTGCACCTGTCATCTTTTCCCCCTTGCATCTACAATTGCTCTGTCACAACGACACCACTTCAGCAGTGTCATCAGAAACAACAATAATAGACATCCTTGCTATTGCTAATTGCTTCAATAACTTGTGAATATCGTATTTTTGCACCAATATCTACTCCAACTGCAGGTCCATTTAAAATTAAAATTTTAGGATTATCAGAAAGCCATTTTGACAACACTACTTTCTGCTGAGTTTCCACCCGAAAGCGTTCCGGCAGCATTTGTCGGATTTTGTGTTGCAATTTCAACTTTTTCCACCCAAGTGCTAGCCTCATTCATTAATCTTCCCTTATTTAAAAACTCCCCTATGTGAGACAAAAGAATTCAAACGAGTTACTGTGATGTTATCTATAATAGATTGAGGGATAAAAAGTCCTTCTGTTAACCTATCCTCGGGAACCAATGCAATTTTCAGTTTTTGAGCTTCCTGTACACTATTGAGGTTAACCTCTTGTCCCTCCATAATGATTTTTCCTGAAACAGGGCGATTTAGCCCAAACAACGATAGTGAAAGTTCTGTACGTCCGGAACCCAACTGCCCCGTAACACCGAGAATTTCCCCCTTATGAAGTTGAAAGCTGACATCTTCAAATCCCTTTGCAGAAAGATTCTGTGCTTCAAGAATAACCTCTTTACTTGTCTCTTTAGGCAAAGTAGGCGATTCATTCTCAAAATGCCGGCCGGTCATATAATAAGTGAATTTATCTTCTGTCATCTCACTGGCCGGACAGCTAATCACATTCTCACCACTTCTAAGAACTGTAATGCTATCAGATATCTCAAACACCTCGTCCAACTTGTGTGATACAAAAAGGATGGTCATTCCTTTGCTTTTAAGTTCCGCAATAATATCAAAAAGACGATTGACCTCCTTACTTGTTAACGCAGTAGTTGGTTCGTCCATAATAATAAATTTTGCATCATGAACCAAAGCTCTTGATATTGCTATCAGCTGTTTGTCTGCTACAGCCAGTTGTTCTACTCTTGCATCTAAGTCTACATTGAAGTTAATCTTTTGAATTGCTTCTTCTGCGATGGTTCTAAATCTTTTTTTATTTACAAATTTTTCATTATTTGCAAGAACCTGGTTAAATGCCAGATTCTCCATAACTGACAAATTCGGGAATAGGGAAAAATCCTGGTAAATAACCTGTATACCGGCTTTAATAGCATCAGACGGTGTCATATGGGTGTACAATGCCATTCACTCTCAATTGTACCCGCATCAGGCTTATAGAAACCGGAAATGACTTTAATAATCGTAGACTTCCACACCATTTTCTCCGGCAAGACAATGAGTTTCGCCTTTAAATCGTCAAATCACGCCTTTTTAACGCATGAACACCACCAAATGATTTTTTGATTCCCTTAACGGACAATATGTTTTCCATCATACCTCCTTCAGCAGGAACATATTATTTAAAAAATGCATATCCCACCACATAACTGTCAATAGGATGGGATATGCAACACTAAATACATTCCCTGAGAACTCGTAATTATCTACTGTATCAGGAGTAACAACCAGTTCCGCCTGCCCAATCAATGTACGGTTAGTATCCTTATTTAGAGTCATTGATTTATATCCATCAACACCAGCATTATAGCCTTCTCCATCACTCAATGTTTTTCACCTGCAAGAATATCTGCTGCCAGCTTACATAACATAGCCTGAAAGATCAGGGATCCCATAAAAGTAAAGTGTCAATAGTGCCCGACTTCTATATGGTGCAAATTCTTTCGGTGTACCAACGCCGACTACATGAACGTCCAATCCAAGTTCCTCAACAGCTTTAGCAATTCCCGGGCAGTCTGTTGATGCAACACCAGTGAATCCTTTAAGATCCGGATTAGCCTTAAGAACTTCTTTTGCACGCTGATAAGAAGTATCCATAGACTCCTCTGACTCACAAGTTGGAACTTTTCCGTCTATGAGTTCCATATCTGGATATGCTTCCTTTTGACGTTCATATTGAGCATTAGCATATTCCATATGTGTAGTAGAAGTTGTATATGCAACCATCTCGGCATATTTACCTTCTTTATCCATTGCCTTAGCTAGCTCATCCATAATAGCAGCGCCAAAGTCCTTTGCAGTGAACGCTTCTATATCAAATAAGGTATTTTCAAGATTAGATGCTTCATGAGAAACAACCACAATTCCTGCTTCCATTGCTCTTTGTAGCGATGCCTCAAGTGCCCCTGGATCAATGGGCACAACGCAGATTGCATCTACGCCTTGATCTATCATCTGATCCACAACCTCAACCTGAGAGGCAGCATCTGCTGTTGCAGGTCCTTGAATCACATTAATAGAGGTATCTCACCAAATCGATTAACACCAACTTCCATCCGTTTAAAACCACGCTGAAGTATTGTCCTTAGTAACAACAGCAATAGTCCACTCAGACTTATCCTTGTTGGACTTATACTTAGCCACGTCAAAGAGATCCCCCGAAGCTACTTCCGTTTTCCCACTCGCTTTTTCCTCAGCAGATGCCTCTGTCTTGGCCGCAGTAGAAGTAGTCGTATTTGATGAACTGCTTCCACATCCCACTCAGTGCACTGATGATAGTTGCTCAGCTATAACCATAGCCATCAACCTCATTCTTTTTCATAGTTTCCTCCTTAAAAGTTATAAATGAATTTTTGCTATTCTTAGCAAAAAACTAGTTAACAAGAACAATCATAGATTTTTGAATACATATCTTGGGCGTAAGGTAAACATGCTGAGTTTCGGATTTCGGAAATGCAATCTTTTTCAATGAGAAGATTAATGGCTGAATTGCTCTATTTCTTCCAGGGGTCTATCAATATAATCAAAAATTATCCAAAATAATATCCATTGGGTTCAATCTTATCAAGACTGATACACCGAATTTCCTATTCCAGTGCATTCCATGTTTTTCAATGCCTTCAATAATCCAAGACTAATACTATTATTGCCAGTTATCATTTCCATCTGGCATCTCCACCTGAATCTAGCATCTCCATTGCCGCTGATATGCGCTTTCTGTCAAAATAATCCACTGTATTATAATAATATTGATCAATACACTTTGATGTTATGCTTCTCTAAAGCATCGACATATCCCTGTCTTCTTGTACATGTCCCATGTAGTACAAACATCAGCATTCATCATCCCAATGGTTTTGCACCCGGCCTCCATCAAGATTTCTGCAGATTGGAATATCGCCTCACGATCTCGAAAGAAAAACTCCAGTCAAACATCTTAAGTGCTTCTACATCTCGATCCATTACAACTATAGGTACATCAAGCTGTTGCAAAAGAGATATAATCTCACTTTGAGAAGAATAGTCTATTGCAGGCGTGTATAGTAACCCTGCAACTCAATTTCTTTAAATCTTTCCAAAGCTAGCATATCTTTTTCATCATCATATGCGCTAAAACAGATGAATGTCATCTTTCGTTCATCCAGTTTTTTCGCAATACAACGCAATACAGCACCCCAGAATGGATTATCAATTTCAGGAATTATAACTCCGATAGTAGTACTTAATTGCATGGATAGGTTTCTAGCGTTCTGAGATGGTACATACTTTCGTTTTTTTCATTATTTTTCAATCTAGTAATATCATTTACCTTCTCAGGGACAATTCATTACACGAGAAACCGTTGTTTTTGGAAAACCTTTGCCTCCTGTGCTATATCATTAATCGTGAATTTTTTTAATTGCCATCTCGTTTCCTTTTTATGAAATCGGTTTACATCAACTAGAGATTATTGCTTTTTTTACTTTTTGTCAATAAAAACATTTGCCCATTGATTAATTTGTGCTAAATGCCTATATTTTTGAATACAAGTTGTTCATAATGTCTCTTTGATTGATATTTATATTATATTTTGTAGCATAGTGCAACTTTTATTGACTAAAAATCTAGACTTGAATTAAATAATATATAGTAACTGGTTTCATCTTTTTAGTCTATTGCTACTGAAAACTTGAAATAATTTAATATATATAGGAGGTTAAAAATGAAAAACCCTAACGTAAAACACATAATTATAGGAGGAGATCCTGGTGGCTTTTCATTAAAAATGCAATTCGAGATCACCTAATTGAAGAGGATATGACATAACAGATGTTGATTATGATGCTCTCATCAAGATGTAGCAAAAAGTTGCCAGAGTACAATCACAAAAATTCGATAGAGGAATTGCAATCTGTAGGAACCGGAATGGGGTTAGTATTATTTGCAACAAGCATAAAGGAATATATGCAAGACTTTTTAGCGAGAGCGTTTACCAAGCTAGACGAGCTCGCCAAGTAAACAATACAAACGTACTATGTCTAGGTGGATTTATCGTTGGGGAGGAAATGGGCCGAATCATGGCTGATGCTTGGCTAGAACAAGAACATATGTCTGGTTTATCCCCCAATGTTGCAAAAATTGTAGAGCATGAATTTGATCAATCTGGTCGAATTCGAGAAAACGATTTTTGAATAGATAAGTGAGGTCGCTTAGCAAATGGATATTAAGAGACAAATGAGAATGAGGATATATTTCTTGGCATTGAATTAGGATCAACAAGAATAAAGGCTGTTCTTAATGATCTTATAATCACCCATTGAGGAGGGAACTTTTTCATGGGCAAGTAATTATGAAAATGATATTTGGACATATAAATTAGAGGAATCTGTTTTGGACTTCAACAAGCATATGCCAACTTAAAGGAAAAAGTTAAAAATAAGTATGGTGTTATTATTCGCTGATTCAAAGCAATTGGAATAAGTGGTATGATGCATGGCTATCTCATTTTTTTGGGAAAGACGGAAATCTTCTGACACCATATAGAACATGGCGGAATACCATGACCAAAGAAGCGTCCGTATTTTTTTAACAGGATTGTTTCATTACAATGTTCCTCAGCGTTGGAGCATTGCGCATCTTTATCAGTCAATTCTGCGAAAAGAAAATCATATTCCAGATATTACTTTCATGACAACATTGTCCGGATATATCCACTGGATTTTGACCGGAGAAAAAGTTTTGGGGTATTGGTGATGCCCTCGGGAATGTTTCCAATTAATTTTTCTCATAAGACTTATGATGCCGACATGATTCAAGCATTTAATACGCTTATCAGTGAACATTCTGTAACTTGGCGCCTCCAAAGATATTTTACCCAAAGTTCTTCTTGCCGGCTCAGAAGCAGGGAAGCTCACCGCAAATGGTGCTCTAATATTAGACCCTACGGGAGATCTCAAGTCTAATATTCTATTCTGCCCTCCTGAAGGCGATACATCGACTGGGATGGTTGCTACGAATTCACTAAGCCCTAAAACCGGAAACATTTCGGCTGGAACCTCTGACTTTGCAATGTTAATTTTAGAAAAGTCACTTTCAGAGGTATATCCTCAAATCGATATAAATGCAACGCCAGCAGGTCATCTTGCCGCCAACATACATTGTAACCACTGTACTGCTGACCTCAATGCATGGGTTCATATTTTTGAAGAATTTGCCGAAGCAATAGGCCACACAATTTCATCTACAGAACTCTATTCTTTACTGTTTCATAAAGCTATAAAAGGAGACGCAGATTGTGGCGGCCTATTAGCATATAACTTCTATTCAGGCGAACCAATTATTGGAGTTGATGATGGAAGGCCATTACAACACGTTCTTTTAATAGTAATTTCACTCTAGGGAACCTTATGTGTTCACATTTATTTACAGCATTTGCCGGTTTGAAATTTGGAATGGAAATACTACAAATAAATGAAAAACTAACTTTTAACCGCATTATGGCTCACGGTGGAATTTTTAAAACCCCTCATGTAGCACAAGATATTCTAGTGCAAATATGAATACCCTTATTTCTGTAACACCAACAGCATCATTTGAGGTGCCTGGGGTATAGCGGTTCTTGCGCATATACATATGCCATAAAAAGAACATAATACAAAACAAATCTTTTAGATAACTGGGTTGATCAAGATGTATTTAAACAACAAGACATTGTTACAGTAGATCCAGATCCTGAAATGGTAGCGGGTTTTAAATCATTTTTATCAAAGATATATTCGTGGCTTACCTATTGAGGATGCTCTAGCAAAATATATGAGTTAAGTAAAGCTAAGAATATACGTTTATATTTATTTATCCGCTTTGATATGGAAAGACTTAATTCCATCGATAAAAACACTTCTTAAATATAAATTATGAGAAGCATCAATAAAACTATGGAATTTCAAGTTAAAAAAGAGTCCAGTAAACGTAATTGGAAAAAGGACTTCCAAGATGAGTTTAGAGACCGATAAACCGGTGTTCGCCGGATTATCGGTCTTTTCTTTTTTATGCTCCTGATTATGTCTTATGAGCCTCTTTCTTGCAAATGCATGCGAGCTTCACAAATAGAAAAATTTACTCCGTTTACGGATATTATCCGAATGTGGAGTATAGGAGATTTGGAATATTCGAATTATACTATTAGAAAATCTAATTTCTTCATTCTGAAAAATTCTCATTCTTACAAGGAGATTCTTATGTCCACATTTAAAGTCAATTATGACTCTGCCGAAAAAGCAAAAAAATTATTTCTCTCTCACTTTGATGGATGATCTGTTTATGAAAGTTGTTTTGCAGGATAGCAAATGTACGGAATTTATCCTTCAAACCATCATGGATAATGCAAAATTAAAGCTCAAAAAAACAGATTCTTCAAAAATCTTTCCTAATCTCCATGGGACATTCTCTTATTTTAGATTGTCTTTGTGAAGATGAGGCAAACAATATTTATAATATCGAAATTCAAAATAATATCTCCGGAGCCCAACCCAAAAGAGCCCGCTATCATGCCGCTTTATTAGATATGCACTCTCTAAAAAGAGGCAATGATTTTACACAATTACCTCGGTCTTATGTTATATTTATTACAGCAAAAGATGTACTTCATGGTCAACAGCAGATTTATCATGTAGATAGAATGATACGAGAATCCGGAAAGCCATTTTCAGACGAATCTCACATTATCTATTTCAATACTTCTTACATAGATAATAGTCCTTTAGGGAAATTGGCTGAAGACTTTCATGCCTTTAGAAACAAGCAAGATGCACTCCCTCGATTTTGTCCAAAAGAGTAGAAGCATTAAAAAAACTTCAACGCTCATCAGAAAGGAGATCAAGAAATGAATGTTCTTTTAGAGCAATACAGGCAAAAAGCCCTGAGAGAGGGAATGGAAAAAAGGAATGGAAAAAAAGGAAAGTTTAGCTAATAAAAAGGTATGAAGTTAATGGGATTGCTGGCGGAAGAAGGTAGAATTGAAGATATCAAAAAAAGCTTCTGTGGACCAGGAATATTTTGCAGAACTTGCTTTTTGGAATTTGATTTATAAAACAATTCATATACTGTATATAAGTAAGCCTCTGAATGTTTAGAAAAATGATTCTGTTCATTCGGGGTCATTTTTTTATATAAAATTAATCTACTATTTCTGTCAAAAAAGCTACATATTAGAGTTTACTCAATGACATATAAAGGCTCTCCTGTAACAAGATAATTTTCTTCTGCCGGAGCAGATGCATCAGATTGTCTCCAAAAAGTTATTTTCAAATACTAAATACACTGTCTTGCCATTATATGGCATTAGATAAGATCGCATAGAAGAATCCGGATAAAAATCAAGACCTTTCAGATAAACATATTCACTTGGATCACCATCTGCTCGATTCATCCATAGCCTTTCCGGTTTCGTAAAATCAATTATTCCAAAATAATGTCTTAGTGAATCCATGGAATAATTAGCAAGCAAATTAACATCATGACCAGCTTTTCTCCAGTCATAATATGTCCAAATACCAATCTTTCCTTGAATAGGCACATACCCCTTATTCTTCGCCTCCTGAATTTTGGCCTGCCTTGCCGCCTCTGCCATGGCTTGCTCTTGTGCCTGGTCTCTCTTTCCATCTTCTCCCAGATACTTTCCGTCAATCTCTTGATTTCTTGCCATGGATCCATCTCCCAAGAGATAGTAGTCCTCAATCCATTGATTTTTTGCCATGGTACCATTAGGCAAAAGATAGTACCAGCTTCCCTGTTGCTCCACCCACTCCTGTTTTGCCATGGAGCCGGTGGGTTTAAAGTAGTACCATTCTCCATCAATTTCCGCCCACTGGTTTCTATAAAAAATGTTTTCCCTACCCGATAACGCCATAGGCTTCCGGTTTTTGACCCAAGTGCCGGCAAAGCTGATTCCGGAAAATAAAGTGACTAATAAAATGCTGAGCCACGCTATTTTGAAAAATCTATTTTTCACTTTCCCCTCCATTTTCTCTATTTAAGAGTACGTTCTAAGAAGCGTAACATTTGCCTGTTCCACAGCATTCATGACAGGGATAGATTTCTTCCATATCGGCAGTTCTTGGGGATATACCAACTCTTCTGCGCAAAATAATCCGTTAGAGCCTGGTCTTTGAAAAATGTAACCATGGCGGGCATACATTTCGTTGATAATCATTTGGGTGATGCTTCTCTCCGGGGAAACATACTGTTCGGATATCGGGCTTGGAAATCTGATACATCCGCAGTAGTTAACAAACGACTTGCACTTTCCCGCATAAAGGTATTCTCCTGTAGCTGGAGTTTTGCACTGCTGCATTTGCCTCCCTCTGCACCGGACGTCGTGAACGTCTGAGCATCATCGGGCTGAGCGTTTGAATCAGCCTGCGTTTCCGTAGAAACAGTTGACTGCTCCATAGTGCTTTCCTTCTCATTTTCTGCCAATGAAGCTTGCTCTGAAGCGTTTTTCCCTTATTTTGGTCTGTAGCATCAGAAGTTTTCTTAGAATCTTCTTTTGTTAAGCCGGATACTTTATAGCTTCCGCCTTTAAGAGAAAGGGGAATAGCTAAATTCTTTTGCACTTTCTTCAGAAAAAAATCTCCAATGATACTGGACCGTATCTCCATTTTTTTCAAATCCGTAGTTTGGCTAAAATCCGGTAGCATAATGATATTTTTTTGGCATAGTCAACGGCATCCGGATAAAGAAGGGAAGAAAGTCTTCCTCCGCTTCTTTGGAGTAGCGAATGTTCTCCTTCTCTTTTTTTCCAAGAGAGCATCCCAATCAATTTCCGCCTCTAAAGTGCCTTGTCCCATCAGCTTCCTATGGATTGAATTTTTCAGGTAAGAGTTTAAATCAATACCCATGATTTTTTTCGGGACGAAGCAGAAGATATCCGCCTCCTGCTATCACTACTAAAGCAAAAATTACCAGTCCGGGTAGATATCTGTCCCGGTTTAGCTTTCGGTATTACTCGGTTCCACTTTTTGAAGATGAAAGCTTCGGGAAAAATATGCTCTTCTTCACGGGAAGAGTTTTTCCATATTTTTTTATTTTTCATTGAATTGTTCCGTCATAGGACACTCCTTCTTTCCATGAAAAGCACTTTTAATAGGGATATTTTTTTCACGAAAATTATCCCAGCCCATCTTTAACGCATCCGGGGCAGGAATATAATCAATATATCCTTTATCCAAATAAGCAGCATATAAAGCGGCATCTGTGGTAACCGGTTCGTCATGTCTTACATCATCCTCAGTATATGTATAAGTAGCTATTTCTGTGGACGTCAATTTTTGAACCATCATAGTAGTAATAATACATACGATTCAATCCCTGTATCATAATCATCACTATTTCCACGGTCCCATATACCACCGAACAAACCGGGATAGTTTCTATTCTTACTATAGCCTGCATAAGCTGTACCGGAATATACATCCATAAGCCCTTCTATTTTTCGCACACCTTTTTCCGTCGCTCTGTAGAAGCAAGTATAGCTATAGCTGGATCCATTCTGGTTACCAACCAGTAATTCCGGAACTCCGTCATTGGTAATGTCATATAAAGCAATAATCGCACTAGCCCAATCAAATATATCCACATCATTACGGTAACGTTCATTCTTTACAAACTCATAGAAACTGTTCTTTCCATGTTCCCTGATTGGCACTTGCATTGTTCACCGCTTCTGTTGCTGCCGTTGTTGCCGGGGCTTCCGTTTCTGCGGGTACAGATTCTGTCTGCGGTGCAGCCTCTACAGCCTGTCCACCGCCATTTGCTTCAGTTCCTTCTCCCGCCTGTCCGGCTACTTCCTCTTGCAGTGCCTGGGCCAGACTTTCCATCTTGCTCTTTTCTTCCGCACTTGCTTCCGCCATGTTTTGAACAGTGAAAGTCAATCCCTGCTCTCCTGCATTTTCCGCTACAAGGCAGGAGCGATATTGCTCTTCCGGAAAGCTTTCGCTGATAAATTTGAGTAGAATGCGATAAGCCGTTTTTTCCTTTTTCACGGAAAGGATTTCCATATTTTTTATTTCTCCGGTGGAGGGACTTCCTTGCTCCAGCTTTTCTAAAATGCTAAGCAATAAAGAATCCGGAAGACTTTCCAGAAGAATATCGGAATCATCCCCCTCCTTTAAAATCTGTCCTTGCAGGAAGAACAGAGCTTCGTTATAGGATAAGGCTATATTTTTTACAGAAGCAGTTTTAAGCTGATTGCTGTTCTTATATTCTTTTGCAGTATTTTCTGAGGAATCAGTAGATTTCTCTGATCGGTTTTCAGGCTTCTGAGACTCATCCAAAGTATTCGAAGCTTTATCTTCAGTTTTTTGCGTTAGATCTGCGGTGCCCTGAGCATCCTCAAACTTACTATTTGGGCCATTGCTAAGAAGGATATGAGATTTTCTCTTTTTCAGTCCTTCCCAAAGCTTCAGGTATTCCTGTTCCTTGACCTCTTTTCCATGCAGTATAAACTGACCGGAATTGTTTTCCGGACTTTCCGCTTTATTTTCTTCAGAGTTTTCTTTCTTAACATCTGCACTGCCTTCTTCAGCAGTTTCCCCGGCATTTTCTCCCATTTCTTCTCCCGCGTCTTCACCGCCAAAGGCTTCATAGGAGTGACTGGCGATTTCCTCAAAGCTTAGAGGAAGGCCGCCGTTATTCAAACGATAAAGCCGTTCCAACATTTGCCCGTCATACTCTTCCCGATAGAGATAAAGGGTCTTTTCTCCTTGAATTTGGAATAGGGTATAATTCACACCGCCACCGGCGTAGACGTCCAAACTATCCATAGTGCATAGAGGCTCAAGCTTTCCGCCTACAAAGCTGTACACCTGTAAATCTGCCTGACTTACTCTGCCGTCTTCCTTACCGCTGTTTCCCTCTATGTAAAGTAGCTCCGGGGTATCGTCACCGAAAATGTCCCAAAGCAGGACCGTTTTTCCTTCTTTCTGCTCTGCGTCTTCCCCTGCATCCTCTGTATCCTGTCCGCTGTACTGCCAAACATACGAAGAAATGGCCTCTCCCTTTTCTTCCAAGTGGGCAAGATAGGAGCCATAGGCTCTACTATAATCCGAAGAAAATGCTTCCTCCTTCCCTACGGCATTAGACTTTTCTCTGTAAGAACATGAGAAAAAGAAGCAATATCGCCACAAACAACACGAAAAATGGCAAATACTGCATGAGTTTGTAACGAGAAGTCCCGGTACCACCGGCATTTTCTCGTTGCTCATTTGAAAAATTGGAAGAGTTCATCATTTTCCCCTCTAATTCCGAGTAAATCAGCTTCTTTGAAGCTTTAAGTTTTACCCTATCTTTTTACCACAATACCAGCGGTAGCAAAAAAGCCACCGCCGGTATCAGTTCCCCGGTAAATCTTATCTCTTTACCGGCTTTCCATTTACAGTCCATCGACCTTCACTATCTAATTGATAACCGTCTTTTTGTTCATTACGATAAAGTCTTCCCTGGTTTGCTCCTCCTTCTTCCAAATAGTAACAATAGCCGTCAATCCACTGCCAGCCTGTTACCATTCTTCCTTTCCAACCGTCGGAAGTTGGGAAGAGATAGTATTTGCTACCGTTTAACTCTATCCATCCTGTTGCCATATAGCCGGAATCCAGGAAGTAATACCAATAGGTCTTACCATTGTAATCTTCATTTCCCCAGTTGTTCTTGGGATAGCTTCCGTCTGCTTTTTTATACCACCAGCCGGTTCCGTCTTGCATCCATTGTCCGCCTGCTAAAGAACGCTCAACACCCAGAACCTGTCCTACATTTCCACCGCTAACGCTGGGCTTTCCGAAGCCACCGGAGGAGCTTCGCCACCTCCACCGCCTCCGCCACCACCGGAAGAACCACCGCTGGAGGAACCACTGAAAGGAGCTGCCACCGACACCGGAGGAACTGCCACTAAAGGAACTACCGCCGCCGGAAGAACCACTACCTCCACCGGAAGAGCTGCCACTAGAGGAACCACCGGAAGTGCTACCGGAGGAGCCGCTTGAAGAACTGCCACTATTGCCACCGGTCTGTGCCTTCTTTTTATACTGCGCCGTAATAGTTATATTTCCCTGTACATTTCTTGCATCCTTATCCCAGCCGGTAAATTCATAGCCCTGCACAAGAGGTGCTGAAGGATAGCTTGCATTTTCTCCTTTTTCTACTCTCTGGGTAGATAGGTTTTCACCGTTCATCCCCTTAAATGTGACATTATAATACACTGCCGCAGGGTATCTGTCCAAGTAGAATCTTTGCGCGTCATGTCCGTGCCAAAGATACTGCTGAACATTGGTACCATTAGCCGTCAAACCGCCGGTAATGTCCACCACTTTTCCGGAGCCCTTATTCACAAAACGATAGGTTCCGTCTCCATTGGCCACCACATACCATTGTTCACTGGGCTTACCATGCTTCTCCCAGGTTAAAATGTTGACACGGTCACTAAGACCATCTGCCACCACGTCCAAGTACTGATTATTGTACTGATTCTTTACCAAAAAGCTACCGTCAGACTGCTTTTCCAAGTTCCAAATGATTGCCGGATAGATATTGTCTTTATTGAACTCCCAAAGATGAACATTGCTTCCCAACTGTGTTGCATTACCTGTAGCTACTGCAACGGCCTTATTCGGCGCAAGCTTGGAGCGAAGCACGTAACTCTTACTCTTCACCTCAGGTGCACTCTTTTCGTTTACCTTGGGTTTATTGTATTTCACCAGATTAAAGCGCTGGGCATAAGATCCATTCGGTTCATATTGTCGAACATTCGTGCCATCTGTTATTCCTGCATTATCCACATCCACTCTAAATCCGGAACACTTTGGAATAAGCTGATAGCCGTTTTCATCATCGCTCTTTACAATATAAAAACGTTGATTAGCATTGGTTCCTGTTTCATTCCATACCTGAATATTCGGTCCGTTACCCGCTGCTCCGGGACCTCCATTCACATCTAAAACGGTTCCGGCCTTAGAGCGAATAATAAAGCTGCCATCCTCTTGTCTTTCCAGATGCCAATAATAAGGCGTATCTCCCCAAGCGTAGTAATCTCTAAGGAAAACATTTTGTCCACTCTGTCCAAGACCGCCATAAGCTAGACATCTTCCTTCCGATAATAAAGAAGTAATTAGATAATCTCCATCGGCAATACTTTTATCACTTCCATTTGCCGGGAGGGGTAAACGATCCGGCTTTTGGGTGGTGGTGTAGGCTGATTATAGAGATAGATATAACCTTGGAAGCCGGGTACATTTTCCATTCTGTCATACCGGAAGCTATATGACCATCTGGACCCTTTACCGGCAGTACCATAGCTGGAACTTGAAGTATATACCACGCCATTTTCTACCTTTTCTACCACGGCAACATGGCCATAGATATAGACACTATTTCCCCACCAACAAGCAATCGCTCCTGGACGTGGTTCACTTCCGGTAGGAAAAGTCTTTGTTCTTTGATTGTTTCCCCACCAGTCTCTTGCATTACCATAAAAATTAGGCTTGTATCCAAGAATCTCATAAGCTCTGCCAAAGGCATACCATGTACAATTCCATCCCGGTTCCGGAAAGGGATTGTCATAGCCATAGAATCTACCCCCTGTTCCCGGATTTGTCGTCCTCGGCACATATCCCACCGACCTAAACCCGGAATATCCGAACAAAGACGCGGTCTCTGCTACGGGAGCTTCTTCAATGCCTTCCTCTTCCGTCTCCTTAAAGCCGCTTTTCAGCTTGCTCAGATCCACGATGGAATAGGTATTTTCTTCTTTTGCTACAGATCCTTCTGCTACTTCTTTTTCCTTTACTTCATTCTCTACTCCCTTTCTCGAATTTTCTTTGTTTTCCGCTTCTTCCTTTCCTTTTTCTTCTTGTACTTTCCCTTCTGATACTTGCTTTTTTTCTTCCGGTACTTGTACTTCTTTGCCTTCTGCTTCTCCCTCTTTCTTTTCCAAAGAGCCGACTGAGTCTTCCGAAATTGCTTCCTCCGACTTTGTCTCGGTTGTTTCCTTCACAATGGTTTCAGATGCTATATTTTCCTGCTCCGCATACGCCGGAATCGTAGCACTTCCTACCATCGCCAAAGAAACAAAAAAGGCAAGGATTTGTTTCTGTCTTCTTCTCATGCATAACCTCCTTATCCTGCATTTGAAAACAAACGTTTTTCCTATTCACGTAGTAGTGTTCAAGCCATCAGCATATCCGCAGATAAACTACATCCTGACGGATGAACTTTGGTCACAAGGCCAGCCTATCGGTATGCCTCGGAGAATCTACTCGCTAGTGTTGCTTTGGTTCTAGCAAAAAATTCGCAGGAATACACTTCCCTTTTCTTACACTTACAGGGGGTGTAAGTTTGGTGTAAGTGGAAAAAAAGCGCAAAAATAGGCGCAAATTCCGGAAAATTTATTTTCCAAAATCTGCGCCATAGGCATTTTCAAAACTATTTTTTAAAGTATCTTTTAGAGATGTGCCGCCAGTAAGAAAAAGAAAAAAATCAGTAAAGCGTAAAGAAGAAAGTAGGCTCTATGCATTCGCATAAGGGGGAAAATGCTTCGAACCCGATCTTTCAGGAAAGAAAGCAACCATACCACCAGCACAACAACATTTACCCCGTGTACCAAGAAGGTGCCCAGTCCTGCTTTAAAGCAAAGAATGGCATAGAGGGTGCTCAGCACGAAAACGATGGGGAAAATAATGATAAAGGAGCCGGCACATTCCGCATTGAACTCCACCGCAAAAGGAGAACAGGAGGAAAACCACAGGAAACCGTAGATGAAAAAGAGCGCTACGGCAAATCCGGGAGACAAAAGTAATGTCCCCTCTCCTCCATGCATATAGCCGTAAACCAAAACCAGGAGGATTCCTATCGCATTAAAGGTCATATTGAATATCATATGAAAGCTGTTGGCAATCACATGCAAACGATCCATTTTCTTGGTATCCGGGTTCTCCTCGCTGGCACAAAATGTATGCATGGGCTCCCTGGTAAAGAGAAAAAAGCTGTGCACAAAGGTTACCAGCATATTAAAGGCCAGGGAAATGTTGGCCACAGGGACAAAGTGTCCCTTTCCCACATAGTTTGCAAAGTCCGGAATACTTCTTAGGAAAATGTAAAAGGCCATAGAGGAAAAGGCTCCTAATAGGTTGCAGCCCAAGGAGTAAATGATGAGCTTGGGAGACAAATCATAGCGCCCCATTCCGGGAATCACTCTCCGGCTATCTCCGTATTTTGCAATATAGGGAATTTCTTTCAGCTTAACCTCCACTGCGGGATTTCTTTGACAATAAAAAAATACCGCTATTGCCGTATCCAACAGTCCCAAAAAGAAGGGGGAAACCGCCAGCATAAAACTCAAAGCAAAAAAGGCAAAGGGCGGAAGCTGGATGCACTGCAAAAATACGTCCAAGGTATTCATTTTTCCCTAAATGCAATACGAAGAACACCAAGGCAATCACGCCTATGGTAAAGAAAAAGCAATTTCTGTTCTCCAAGATTTTCTTCCCCAAGGGGTTCTCTGCTGTATAAATCCGCTCCCCGAGGCTCAGGGAGAAGGGGGCCGGGCTGCTCTGCTTTCGGAAGCTCCATTTGCTGAGATTGATGCAGCAGCATATCTATGGGCATATCCATTGATGAATTCACGGAAGAATCCATCGGAATATACATAGGAGGCTCTACAGTCCTATCCGCGGAAGCATCAGCAGATGCTTCTCTGATTGCATTTTCCTCCGTAAGCTCCTGTGGACACAGGCAGTTGTCCAGCCCATACTCTAAAAAGCGAAGGGCATAGCTTTCCAAGTCCTCATCTTCATTTTCAGAACCGGGAAAGCTAAGCTCTTCCCTTTTCAAAAACTGACGCAAATTTCGAAGGGTATAGGCTGCATCCTGCTGTTGAAAGCACTCTGTAAAACATAGAGAAGCCGCAGTTTTTAATCCGCGATACCCTTTCCGCTTACCCTGTTTGATTTCACTGATTCGGGTCTCGGTCATATTTCCTTCACGAACCTTATTAAAAATAGAACACATGGCCTTTTGGGTCACCCGTAATTCTTCGTTTATATAGCGGAAAATATCTCCTTGGCAGACACTCCTCATAACCCAAAAACTCCTTCAGGTAAAAAATCTTGCAATTTCAAGCTTGTTTTCTTATACTGCGTATTCTTTGTCCTGCCCCGGAAAGTCCTCTTTAGCAACCCATCCGGCAGCTCAACAATTTGTATATATAATATCTTAAGAAATACTCGTATGTTGTCAATATCCTATGAAGATTTTCCCCTGTCACGGTAAGAATTTTGTTCCATTCCTTCTCTTTTTCTTTATTTTCTTTAGGATTCTTTAAGGCTGAAAACATATTTTTGCTCACAGTTTTCTTGTATCCTATACACAGTTACAGAGATGTAACTAAAGAAAAAAAGCTTTTTCATACTCAACTCCGGGACCTTCTCCTGAAAAATATGGTTTCGAGTCCCCTTCAAAAGAAAAGCGGCTGTGAGAAAATCACAGTCGCTTTTTCTTTTCTGCTTATTTCGGACATTACAGGACTATTATTTCGATACCCAGTACGTCCCCTCCCAAGCAAATTCCTGTTGCTTGAGGCTCATCTGTCTGATCTAGGAAACTAAGCTTTGCCTTTTTTTGTTCAAGAAAAAAACAGATTAAATAGCATGATGCCGATATACAGAAATCAGACATATTCTATTGATAAGGTTGGTATGAAAAAAACGAAGTAGTTTAAAAATACAGGCTCCATAAGATAGAAAAAGTAGAGCAAAGGAAAACTGATAGACTCTGTTATCCTTTAAAGATGTTTTTTTCGTCCTTCATCCTTCTTTCTAACTGACCAGCTGCTCCTAAGCCAAATAATCATGGTCACTGCAGAAATCTTTTTGTAGCCTGCTCTTTACTAATCAAAAAAACAATAAAGAAAGCTACAGCCACTCCGATGCTTAAAAAAATCCCAAACACTAAGCTTCATACCTCCTCCTTTCAATGTGCTCATGAGCTTCCAAAAGCATTTTTCCTATCCGGAAAGCTGTCACATATTGTAAAAATATTGAACGAAATATCTATGAGATGATTATATTCCACTAACTTTTGGCTTTTCATCTTACATTTATATTAAGTGGCAAAAATAGCTGTAAAAAAATCAAAATATAAAGAAATTTTTCGGCAATATAGGTCTGAATTGAGGGTAGTCTGCACCAGATACTTGCAAAAAGACCGGCGAGCTTAGCGGGAGCGTGCTCGATTTCATGCCTATACTGCTTATAAAATTTTTGATTTTTTTACATCGCTATCTTTCTGCTCTGCATCCGTCTCCTGCCGATGCTTCACCTTCTCCCACAAAGCCCGAAAAAGCAGGCAGGGAGCTTTCAATAGCTTTCAAAGGGAATGCAGTAGGACAGGCGGAAATAGCCGGGTAAGCCGAAGCCGTCCGTGGACACCATAATGATATGCTCTTCCTCCGCCATCTTCTGGAATGCCTCTGTATCCTCCAAGGGGGATTTCATGAGAAGATAAAAAGGCTCCCTCCGGCGGCAGACAAGAAAATCCCATTTCCGTAAGCTCCGTATAAAGAAGCCGACGATTTCTGTCATAAAAATCCCACATCCACCTTCACTTCCAGACATTCGAAATCACCTTTTGGAAAAGAGACGGGGCATTCACAAAGCCCAGGGTTCTGCCGGCAATCGTGGCAGCCCGCATCAGCTTTTCTCCATCCTCCACGTCTTTTCCTATGGCCAGATAGCCGATTCTCTCTCCCGGGATGGAAAGGGTTTTGGAGAAGGAATAGAGGTAAATGCTGTTGTGATAAAGGCCGGGCATAAAGGGCACGGTTCTGTCATCATAAACCAGCTCCCGGTAGGGCTCATCGCAAATCAGGTAAATGGGATGCCCCACCCTTTCCTCTGCTTCTCTCAGCATCTCCGCCAAGGCCTTCAGCTCTTCTTCCTTATACACCACTCCACTGGGATTGTTGGGGTTGTTTAAAATCACCGCCTTGGTTTTTTTCTGCGGATCAGACGGTCTGCCATGCCGATATCCAGAGAAAAAAATTATCTTCCTTCACCGGAACTACGGTAAGCTTTCCCTTGTAGTGGGAAACGTAGGCATTGTACTCCGTAAAATAGGGGGCAAAACAAAGCACCTCATCCTCTTCGTCCAGAAGACAACGCATCAAGACATTTAACCTCCTGCCGCTCCGGCACAGAGGAGAATCTGCTCCTTCTCATAGGGCAGTTCAAAACGTCTTGTCAGATGCCTTGCAATCTGTTCCCGCACCTCATCATAGCCGGCATTTTTCATATAGCCGTGAATCTCGTGGGGATCCTGATTTTTCCAAAAAGGCTGATAATGGCATTTTTCACTTCATAGGGCACAGGAGCCACAGGATTTCCCAGACTGAAATCATAGACATTTTTCCTTTGCCGTACTTCTCGGCCATTTCCTGTCCCAGTTCAAACATCTTTCGAATCGCGGAATTTCCTTGTAAAAGGGGTTCCATTGTCTTTGCCAGTGCCATAATACCTCCCAAAAGAGCATGCTCTTTTTCTTTACTGCGTTTCTTGATTTGCTTTTGCAATACTTCTTTTTACCTTATTGCTTACTATTTTGTAGCTTGTTGCTTTTTGCTTGCTTTTCTACTTGCTTATTTTAACGCTAATTTTCATTGATTGCTTCTATTTACTGTTTTGATTTATTGCTTCTGATTTACTGCTTCTATTTATTTCTTTGACTGTGTTCCAGTGTTCCAGTCTGCCTTTCCTTCTTTTGCCTTTTTCAATGCCGCTTCCTTTAAGGCCTTAAAGCTTTCTTCTTCAGAAACCGCATCCGGGTTGTTTCTGAGCATGGTTTTGGTCCACCAATGCATCTTTCCGCTTTCTGCATTTCCTCCGTCTTCCAAAACCGCAAGCTCCTCCTCCATTCTTTCCTTATCCTTTAAGAGTCCTTTAAGAAGAGCGCCGGCAGATTCTTTCAGATTCCCGGCGGATTCCTTTACACTGCTGGCTGCCTGTCCCACAGCGCCTTTTGGCGGTATCCGCCGCAAGGCTTGCTGTACTGATGGTACTGCTGGCCGCCTGACTCACCGTATTTTTTTCGCCAAAGACATGCCGGACTCCATCACATATTTTACGGCAGCCACATTGCCTTCCTTTTGCTGTACGTTTCTGAGCTCTTCCGCTCCCTGCTCCCACTCCTGCTTGGCTTCACCGATACGGTCGTAAAGCTCTCCGATGGAACGCCGCAGGTTCTGAATCTCTTCGGAATTTCTCGCCAGTCTTCCCAGACGCTCCCGAAGCTCCAGAGCCGCGATGACGGAGAATACCACATCTTCCACAAAAAGGGTATAGAGCATGGTGTCTATCACCACGAAGGTAAGATAGCTCCAATCTGCCGGAATGGAGGAAACAAATTTATGCACCACCTGCATTAAAAAAATCGCCATCAATCCCCATCCTATAGAAGCAAAAAAGCAGATGTAACCACGAAAGTTCAAAGGATTCTGAGAATAATCCCACCAGCGCATATGAAAGATATGATTCATCAGAAAGACCGGTGATGAGTTCCAATGTCGTTCCGCCGAAAAAAATCCAAGCAAAAAAAGATAGAGGAGATGCCCCTCATGTCCATGAGCGAAGAAGACCAAAAGGCAGGATCCCACACCATACAAGGGAATCCAGGGTCCATGGCAAAATCCTCTATTCTGTAAATGACCGGATTTCAGAGAGCAGTAAGAAGACTCGAAGCACCAACCTAGGATGCAGTACAGCATAAAGAAGGTCAGCCACTGTAAAATTGTGTATCCTCTCATAAAAACTCCCTTGCTTTTAAAAAAATCATTTTTAGCTATTTTATCGCAGTTTTTCATTATTGTCGAGTTTTTTTGGCGTTTTTCTAAAAATATATGTTCTGAAATACAGCTCCTAAGCGCTATATGCAAAAGTATGGGTTTCGGTATTTACGTCATAAGCTATATGATCCAAGCTTTAAGCATGGAAATCTCTTGGAAAGCCGGGATTTAATCCTACATCTTAGATTTACCATCTTTTCTTGCAAAGACGGTAAAGGGATTTTCTTCCCAAAAGAACGCAAACTGCCACGGAAAAATCCCAGCAAAAAAACAGGAAGAAAAGAATCTGAACCGGCAAAGCTCTCTCATGATATAGAAAATAGCTGTAGCCTCCCATTTTCAAGAACAAAGTCCCGGAAAGGGCGATGAAAACAGATAAATCACCAAAGAATATTTTCCCCAAAGAGAAAGCTTCTCTTCAAATTTTTCCAAAACTGAAAGTCTAAATTGGTCTTCCCAAGCTCGGTAAGACCAAGCTTCGGGCCCACAGCACCGCTAAGGCTCGACTTCTTCCTAAGATTATCTTGTAAAGGATACTTTCCCAAAAAGAGAGGATCCAATAGAAAAAAATAGGAAATCCCCAAAGCAAAAGGAATATAGAAAATGCGAAGCAGGATGGGAAAAGCTTTGAAAAAGGGAATAATCTCCTCTTTGCTGACCCTTCTGTACCATACCCCATAGAAAAATTCGGGTATAGTTTTTTTAAATCGGGGAAAAAACAGGAGGAAAAAAGAAGCAGGAAAGCTCACCCATAAGAGAGCAAGGCTGTCTCTTCTTTTCTTCCAGGAAAAATGAGGATTGGGAAAGGAGCATCCCAGAAATAGAAAAAAGGGAGCGAAAACCAAAGACCTCGATCCAAGCGCCAAGAAATCCACAAATCTCCTATTTTGGTCCAAATATCCTGCGAAACAAAGAAAGGAAAGAATCAGAAGGAGAAGGTAGTATTTTTTTCTTCCCTATCCTCCGGGTTTCCTCCCTTTCCGATATAAATCCCTATTTCGTTTGAAAAAGCAAAGAGGGCAGACAGGCTACTGCCAAAAGAAAAAGCCCCAAAAAGATACCAGGGGTAGAGGATTCATGAAGATAATCCGGGAAAGCTCCCCTGACCCCCGTAGCAAAAATACATCAAAGGGATAGAGCAAGGTTTTTAAGAAAAAAATAGCAGATAAAAATAATACAGTAGATTCGAAAAAGAGAGGAAGCCTTTCTTCCCTCTTTACAAAGCTTTGTTGAAAAAAATATCCGGACAGGAAGATAAAGGCAGGCATATGAAAGCTGTATATCCCGTAAAAGCTCCGGGAAAAATAATGCCATGCCGCTATCCTTTATCAGGCAGGAGAAAATGTCCAAGCACCACAAGGAAGATTAAAAAGCCCTTGTATCGGTCCAATTCCTCAACTCTCTCCCCTGCCATACTGTCCTTTCTTTTACTGCGAACATAAGTGCTTTTTAGTTACTGCCATTTTACAGTGCTACTCCTGCTCTCTCTGCTATTCCGAATACCGCACTATCCTTTAAGCAAAAAAATCGGTGCTACCGCCTTTGCATACTTCTCTTTTACCGCCTTGGCCTCTTCTTTATTCTTTCCTAAGGTGGTGTAGTAAGCCTTAATCTTCGGCTCTGTTCCGGAGGGGCGCACAATAATGCTGGAGCCGTCCTCCAAATGGTAAATCAAAAACATTTGCCTTAGGAAGCCCTGTCTTCTCCGTATCCAGATAATCCACACATTCCTTTACCTTGCTGCCGGCAAAATCCTTAGGGCTATCCTTTCGTAAGGAATCCATAATGCCCTGCATCTTATCCATGCCGGAAAGTCCCGGGAAGGAGAAGCTGTCCACGGAGTTCAGATAGTAGCCATGTTGCGCATAAATCTGCTCCAAACGCTCCTTAATGGAGGAGCCGTTTTTTTCCGGTAATATGCCGCCATCTCACAAATCAGCATGGAGGCTACCACCGCGTCCTTATCCCGCACTGCAGTGCCGGACAGGTAACCATAGCTTTCTTCGAAGCCGAAAAATGAAGCGATTTTCCTCTCCCTTTTCCTCCAAAAGCTTAATCTGCTCTCCGATCCACTTAAATCCGGTCAGGGTATGGCGAAGCTCGATGCCGTAGTACTCTGCCACCTTATCCGCAAGGGGAGTACTCACAATGGACTTTACCGCCACCGGTCTTTCCGGCAGGGTGCCCTCGTCCTTACGGCCTTTTCGCAATATAATCTAAAAAGCAAAACCCCATCTCATTTCCGGACACCAATTCATAGCTTCCGTCCTGACAACGCATGGCGATGCCCACACGGTCCGCATCCGGGTCTGTTGCCAGCATCAGGTCTGCATTTTTCTCCTTTGCCAGAGCCAATCCCTTCTCCAAAGCTGCAAAAATCTCCGGATTTGGGTAGGGGCAGGTGGTGAAATAGCCGTTAGGATACTCCTGCTCCGGCACAATACTCACGTCCTCGATACCCATTTCCTTGAAAAATGCGGGTTACCGGCTCTAAACCGGTACCATTCAAGGGAGAGTAGACCAAGGTCAATCCTGCATCCTTGCAAAGTCCGGGATGCACCTGCTGGGAAAGGACAGACTTATAAAATGCTTCCTTACAATCCTCTCCTACGAAACGAATCAGCCCCTCTTCTACCGCCTTGGCAAATTCCATGGTCTTATAGCCGGTAAGTACATCGGTTTCCTGAATCTTTTTATAAACCTTTCCTGCTGCTTCGTCAGTCATCTGGCATCCGTCACTGCCGTAGGCCTTATAGCCATTGTACTCCGCCGGGTTATGGGAGGCAGTCAGCATAATACCCGCACTGCAATGATAGTATCTGGTGGCAAAGGACAGGGCCGGCACCGGCATCAAGGCATCATACATCCGAACGGTAATGCCATTTGCCGCCAAAACTTTCGCCGCTTCCTTGGCAAAGGTCCAGCCCTTTAGACGGGAGTCGTAGCTGATAGCTACCAGCTTTTCCAGCTTCTCCTCTAAAATATATCTGGCCAATCCTTCTGTAGCCTGACGCACCACAAAAAGATTCATTCTGTTGGTTCCTGCACCCAGGGTTCCTCGGATTCCTGCGGTACCGAACTCCAAAGCTCTTGCAAAATGCTCTTTGATTTCTTCCTCCTGCCCCGCCATGCACTGCAGCTTCTCTCTTTAAATCAAAGTCCTCTAACTCCGCTGCCATCCAGCGCTGATACTCTTTTTGATAATCCTGCATCTTCTTCGTCCTTTCTGCATCCTGCCTTTTTTCCGCTCTACTTTACCATGGAAGACAGAGAAGAGGCAAGAATATCGTATAGAAATGATGGAGCAAATGATATATCCCAAAAGATATAAAAAATGATAGTGTCCTAAAAACTTTCTCCATAGAAAATGTCTTTCTATAAAATTTCTTTCTATAAAATTTCTTTCTATAAAATGTCTTTCTATAAATGTCTTTCTATAAATGTCTTTCCATAAAAAAATCTCTCATTCTTCTATAAAAACTGTTTATAAAAAAAGCAGTATACAAAAATCATCCTCCATATTGTTAGCTTGAACTAACTGTTATATAATATCTAATGACTACATATCTATTATTTTGTCATTTTATATAGTAAACACTAACAATACTTAGGAGGCCTCCATGAACGTTTACAAAAAAGTATTTCGCTACGTTCCGGAAAAAACTATACCGGGAATCCTTTCTATCCTGACTTCCCTCCTTTCCGGAGTGATTCTGGTCTACGCCTATATGCTCCTCTACTTCTTTTCTGGAAAACCTGATCCTTTTCCGAGACGAAGGGCAGAGCTACATCTTGAGTCTGAAAAATTGTACTTGCTCTTACCCTGGCAGGACTTTGCTATCTCTTTCTCCGGTGTTTTATCCCACATCTTTTGCCTTCCGCCTGGAGACGAATCTCCGAAAAAAAGGGATTGAGGGTTTGGCATCCGCTTCATTTCGTTTTTATGACCTGCACTCTTCCGGCTATATTCGAAAAACCATTGACAGCAATGCAGAGAAAACCCATCAGGCAGTGGCCCATATGATTCCGGACAGTGCGCAGGCCTTTCTTGTGCCTCTTCTCAGCTTGGCTCTTGGCTTCTTTGTGAGTCTTCGGGTGGGGGTGATTCTCCTGCTTCTTGTTCTTATTAGCGGCTTCTTCCTACAGAAAATGATGGGCGGCAGCCAATTTATGAAGCTTGTATCAGGAATCCTTAAACCATCTCAGTGCAGAAACCGTGGAATACGTTCGGGGTATTCAGGTCGTAAAAGCTCTTCGAAATCGCCTGCAAAGCTTCAAAGCCATGAAAGAGGCCATTGAAAGCTATGCAAAGTACGCCTATGAATACAGTTTAAGCTGTAAAACTCCCTATGTTCTCTACCAATGGATCTTTTTAGGCTTAATCCCGATTCTGTCGATTCCCCTGTCCTTTCTCCTGGTAAAAGAACCCCATCCGGAGAAAAATCATCATCGATTTGATTATGATTTTTCTTTTCTGGACGGCGTCATCATGGTGGCTTTCATGAAAATCATGTGGTCCGGCATGTACATTTTCAACGCAAACTTTGCCATCGATGAAATGGAAAAAAAGCTCTACAAAGCAATGCAGGAGGACAGCCTCCAATATGGCAGGGAAGAAAAAGTTCCCAAATTACAGTATGGAGTTCCAAAATGTAGATTTTTCCTACGGAGACAAGAAAGGTTTTGGAAGGTCTTTCCTTCCGCTTGGAAGAGGGAAAAAAAGCTATGCCCTTGTAGGGGCACTCCGGTTCTGGGAAAAATCCACCATTGCAAAGCTTTTTTCCGGTTTCTACAAAGTGGATAAAGGACAGATTCGAATCGGGATCTCCCCATTGAAAGCTACAGCAAGAATGCCCTGTGTAAGGCCATCTCCTTCGTTTTCCAGGACAGCAAGCTTTTCCATAAGACGATTTATGAAAATGTGCTGTTAGGAAAGCCGGATGCTACTTCGGAAGAAGTCCATCACGCTTTAGACTTGGCAGGTTGCAGGGAAATTCTGGAGCGTTTTCCCGAGAAAGAAAAATACCTTAATCGGTGCAAAAGGCGTTTACCTTTCCGGTGGCGAAAAGCAGAGAATCGCCATTGCCAGAGCCATCTTAAAGGATGCTCCCATCGTAATTCTGGACGAAGCCAGCGCCTCCATCGATGCGGATCAGGAGTATGCCCTGCAAAATGCTTTTAAGAATCTGATTCAGGGGAAAACCGTGATTATGATTGCCCACCGCCTTTCCAGTATTCAGGGCTTACATGAAATACTGGTTTTGGAAGAAGGGAAAGATTGTGGAACGGGGAAACAGTAAGGAGCTTTTTACAAAAGACAGTCGTTATAAAAAGCTCTGGGCGCTTTATCAAACTACGGAAGATTGGAGGATAAACAAATGATGAATTGGTTCAAAAACAGTTCTCTCTTACGGAGCAGGGCGCGAAAAACCTGCAAAAAGCCAGCCTCTACTGCTTTCTTACTTACTGCATCAATATGGGCCCCGTTATGCTTTTACTGTATATCGCGAAGCTCCTTCTGGAAAATGCGGGTAGGAAAGCCTTCACGCCATGGGAGCTGATTGTTCCGGCTCTCATAATCCTGTTCTTCCTCTACCTCCTGCTTTCCAAGGAATATGTCTGTCTCTATAACGCAACCTACAAAGAATCGGCGAATCTGAGAAAAGAACATTGCAGAAACCCTGGCAGACCTGCCCATTGCCTATTTTTTTCCCGGCATGACTTAAGTGATTTGTCGGAAAGCATTATGTCTGATGTGGAAAGGATTGAACACGCTTTAAGCCATTCTGTTCCCAAAATCGTAGCCATGTTTTTCTTCTTCCCGATTATGGGGATACTGATGTGCTTCTCAAACTGGAAGCTGTCTCTTGCCACCCTTCTCCCTACGATCTTTCAGCTTTCTTTTTGAGTGCCCTTATCCAGAAAGCTCGTGCTACAAAATAATCAGAAGTACTATCATCTTTTGCGGGAAAATGCGGAAGCTTTCCAGGAACATATCGACCTGCATCAGGAAATCAGCAGCTTTCTCCCTGACAGGGAGGTTAAAGAAGCCTTATTTCAAAAATGGACCTGCAAGAAAAAGCTCCACTAAAGACGGAAATGGGTCCTTTTATCGTCATGGGATGCTCTTCCATTTTTGCTTTCTTAAGTGTGGCTACGGTGATTTTCGTCGGTTTTCCGCTATATCAAAGCGGCAGTATTTCCATCCTCTACTTCTTAGGCTTTATCATCGCCTCCATGAAATTAAAGGAAATCTTCGACATTTCCAAAGGAAAGCCTGATGGAGATCTTTCTATATTGCACCGGCGGTGCAGCGCATCTCCGAAAATCAAGGCGCAAAGAAGCAGGAAGGGCTCAGTACAGCCCTTTCCGACTTCTCCATTGACTTTCAGGATGTGTCCTTCTCCTACAATGAAAGACAGGGACGATTCTGAAAAGACGTCTCCATGTCGGTAAAGGAAGGAGAACTTTTTGCTTTTAGTAGGCCCCTCCGGTCGTGGAAAAACCACCATTTTACGCTTGTGTCCAGACTCTATGATGCAAAGTCCGGAAAAGATTTTCATCGGTGGAAAAGGATTTACAAAACACAGCCACCGACTCCATTTTTCCAAAAATCTCCATAGTCTTTCAGGAAGTGAACCTCTTTAATACCACTATTCTGGAAAATATCCGTCTGGGAAGAGCGGGATGCCACGGAGGAGGAAGTGCGGGAAGCGGCACGTCTTGCCAACTGCCTGGACTTTATTGAGAAAGCTTCCGAGGGCTTCCAAACAAGAATCGGGGAAAACGGCGCAGAACTCTCCGGCGGAGAAAGACAGCGACTTTTCCATTGCCAGAGCCTTCTTAAAAGGATGCTCCCATACTTCTCTTAGATGAAATTGCCGCGAAATCTGGATATTGATAACGAAAGAAAAATTCAGGAAAGCCTCAGCAGCTTAATCCGCGGGGAAAACCGAACCGTGGTTCTCATTTCCCACCGCTTTGAAGTCCATCGAGAAAGCAGACCGCATCTTAGTGCTGTCCTCCGGAGAGGTGGACGCCGTGGGTACCCACGAAGAACTGCTGGAGCGCTCCAAGGTCTATCAGAATCTGGTAGAAAGAGTCGGCTTGCAGAGGAATTCAGCTATTAAAACCGTATCGAGAAAAATCCAAGACCGAGTGGCATTTTTAGAAAAGGGAAGACTCTGCAAGTTATTTTCCCGAGAGGATTTTCTGGCACTTCCGGAGGAAAATATCAAAGCCATGGGGCTTCGCGCAAGAACGAAAACCAAGCCTTTCTCTTCCGGAATGGAAAAAAATGAAGGAGCGCTAAGATATTATAAAGAAGAGGCTTTTGCCTCTTTTTCCTTTGGAAAAATTTACGGTATTGTGGGAGAAAACGGAATTGGTAAATCCACCTTTCTTCGAAAGCTCAGCGGCTTAGAAAAAGGAAAAAGGAAGCCATTGCGTTCTTTACGAAGAAGAACTCTCCAAAAACAGCGTCTTGCTCTTTCCGCTATGGTTATGCAGGACGTGAATCAGCAATTATTCGGAGACTCCGTGGAAGAAGAAATGGAACTGGGGAAGACAGGACAAAGGCAAAGTCTGAAAGAGAGAAGCGAAGGGATAATAGACAAGCGAGGAAACGAACAAAAGAAGACAAAGCCACATCATTCGACAAAAGAAGAACTCCTCAGCGCACTGGGACTTTCTGCGCTAAAAGACCGCCATCCCATGAGTCTTTCCGGCGGACAGAAGCAACGTCTTGCCCTTTGCCGCAACCCTCTATCAGGAGGCAAAGCTTTTCTTTTTTGATGAACCTACCAGCGGCATGGATCAGAAAAATATGCTTCGTATCGCCCGTCTCTTAAAGTCTGCCATTCGGGAGGATCGAATCTTCTTTATTGTGTCTCACGACTATGCCTTTATACAGGAGGTGGCGGATGAGGTGGTGGAAATCAGTTTACTAAATCCTTCATTGGCGATTGTAAACTCTTATATTAAATTGGCAAGAGAACGCATAACTAAGTCAATATCCTGATTTTCCAGTTCCTGTATAATATGCAAATAGGTTTTCTGCGTCGTAGTCATACTGGCATGGCCTAATCGTCTCGCTACACTGGCAATGGAAACCCCTGCATAAAGAAGAATGGAAGCATGGGTATGACGTAGTCCATGAACGGAAATCACCGGGATATCCAGTTTTTACAATACCGTTCCAAAAAGATCATTTACCGTAGAATTGTAGACTTTTTCCTCCGGGACAAATATCGGTTGTTCTAAAGGAAGACCTTTCACCAGCGTTGCAAACTGCATGATGACCTGCCAGTCAATCTGAATCTTTCGAACGGAAGACGCATTCTTGGTGGGAGAGAAACCGCCACCTGCTTTATAATTCCAGGTTTTGCTAACAGACAAGATCTGATGAGAAAAGTCAAAATCCGCCGGCGTTATCGCAAGTGCTTCCGAAAAGCGCATGCCTGTTTTTTTGCGATGAGTAAAATAAACCAATCCCAACTTACTTTTTCTGTTAGGTTTAAGCTATGAAGAAGGCTGTGAAGCTCAAATTGATTAAGATATTTTACTTTCTTTTCTGTCGGAATCTTTCCTTTGATAATCACTTTTTCTCGTGGGATCATGGGGTATTAGCCCCTCATCCACCGCATCCAGAACCGCTCCTTCAACTGATGATGAAAAATCCATAGTGGTCTGCCGTTCATGTTTCCTCGCATATTCATTCAGCAACTTCTGGTACGCAATACGTGTTAAATCACAAAGCTTTTAAGTCCGGAGCAATTCGTTCAATCCAGGTAAGGCTCATTTTATACTTGGAAAGTGTAACCTCTCGAATTGCCCCTCTTTATATACGGAAATCCAATTCGATAATAGTCTTTCAATAATTCTGAATCTTTTATATTCCAAAGGCATAAGTAATCCTTCCTACGCCAATGAAGGTACAATGTTTCCTTTTTCTTACTCTGCTTCTTGCTCCGGAGTCAAAAATATCAAAGCCTCCTCCAAAAATAAAATCTGTAAGCAACTTCTCACACGGTTATTCACCATAAACGGAGGAAGCGATTCTCCATCCATTTTTGCTAAAATAGGCTTGTGCCTTATCCTGATCTACCGTTGCTTTTAAGGCATCAAAACGTCCATACTCATTAAGAGTATCTTCCGTTATGTTTTCCTCAGCATGTCGCTCAACAGTTTTTCGAAATGCCAAGATATTGCACCAGTTTTTCACCTGTTCCGACTTTTTTCATCTTTCGCATAGCGTATAATATAATCCTGAAGGCTTAACTCTTCTGCAATCTTAATATCTCCGGTCTGTACATCATGTAAAAAGAGATTGGCGTATTTTTGCTCCTCTTGTGAGAGAAAGGCAAAGGACTTATGTAATTCCGCCAAGGTACTTTCCAAAAGCTTCGGATCCGCGCTCGGATCTTCCAGAACTTTTTCCATTTCTCGAAACGGGAATTCATATATTCATGGTCAATCACTCCCGTATTCTCTTCTGTAAGATAAGGGTCAATCGGAAAGGTAACTTCACCATCTTCGCTATCCTTTGTTTTTTTCCTAAGTTCCTTATAACGTTGCTCTAAGATCTGAAATGTCTTTTGTGGGTAAACAAACGAGAAGTTCTTTATCCGAACCCTCCATTTCACAACTATTTACTTTCTCCTTCTTATGCAGTAGCTTATCCTTTATTTCGGCCAAATAATCAATCTCTATTGTTTCTTCTAAAACATTCTTCCCCTCTTGTATATTCAATATTTCCCCATCTTCACTGTCTTTAGAAAAGATATATTCCTTTTTATCCCAACGAAATCCTTGAATTCTTGCGACTTGGAGATAGTTGTTGAATTCTCGGAATAGCTTAGCAAACTTTGCTTTCAGAGAACATCCTCCGGCAATTTCTCCATATCCGAAATTCCCGCATTAGCAAAATAAATCCTTCATTTCCTCATACACAAGATTCATATGGCGAATATTGTCGGAAAGATGATCCGCAAAAAGTCCCTCGGGGCGGTCTCCGGAATACCGTTTCACCGCCTCCTCTATATTTCGTTTCATCGTATAAGGCATACGGTAATATCGTATGGATCCAAAGGGCTTTTCATTAATATTGTATAAGCGATTCGTTCTGGAAAAGGCTTGTATTAAGTTCTGATAAACCAGAATCTTATCCAAATACAAGGTGTTAATCCACTTGGAGTCGAAGCCGGTAAGCATCTGATTCACTACAATGAGAAGATTCAGCTGTTCTTCTTCCTTGATTCTCTCATATGACTTTTTATGGGAAAGTCTTGCGGACACATCTTGCTTAAAAAGAGCATATCTGCTTAGGTCAAAGTTTTGGTCGTAGAGACGGTTATAGTCTATCAAGATCTCTCTTAATCCGTCTTCCTTATCCAGTGCCTTCTCTCCACTAACATTATCAATGGTCGGGTCAAAAAGTCCGGTCACCTTGAAGTCAGGATATTTTTCTCGAAATATTTTATAGTACTGTATCGCTTCAGGAATACTGGAAGTCGCGAAAATCGCATGGAACTTGTTATTCCGGCTTAAGGTCAACCAGTTCTCCATAATATCCGTGACTACTGCGTCTGCGGGTATTTTTCTGTCTGCCAAGCTTCCTTTCCGATATAATCCTCAATTCCCTTTTTATAGCTTCCATCTTCCTGAAGGCTTCCTGCCATAGGAACTTCCTGCGGAGACATAAAAATGAAAAATATTTTTTTACGCATTACAGAATCGGACAGCGCTTCTTGCTCTGAAGCGGCACCAGCCTCATGAAGTGCCACCTTTTTCCGAAGATCCTTTGCCCTATAAACGGAAACCATAGTGGGATCAAAACCAAGTACATTTTTATCCCGAATTCCATCGGCAATGCTGTAGCGATGCAGTTCATTTCGAAAATATCCGCAGTAGTAAGGCTTTTTATTCTCCTCCAGTAGAGGCGTTCCGGTAAAGCCAAAGAATAAGGCCTTTAGAAAAGTCTCTTTTATCGTAATCAACATCTCCCCTGAGGATGAGCGATGACATTCATCCACAATAAAGACAATGCGCTTACTCTGCATTTCTTCCAAGTCCTTTGTACGCATATTCAACTTGGCATCTTCTTTAATCTTACTCATCTTCTGAATCGAAGATACGATGAGTGTATTTTTCGGATCTGCACTTTTTAGCTTGGCAATGAGCATCATGGTGTCGTCCGTCCCCTGAACATCATCTTTACTGTCCGAAAATGCTTTATATTCCGCTAAAGACTGGGTACCGAGTTCCACACGGTCTATAAGAAATACCACCTTGTCCGCATCCTTGAATTCGCAATCAGCTGGGCAGACTTAAAAAGAAGTCATGGTCTTTCCGGAACCTGTGGTATGCCAAACATATCCGCCTAATTGGTTCTTTTCCGACCAATCATGTTTTGATACCTGATCGGAAATCTTATTGGCAGCATAGTATTGATAGCTCCGCATGACTTTTAAGATACCGTCGCTATCGTCAGCCACAGTATAAAATCCAATCAGTTGATGCGCCATAGGAATGGAAAGAAGGCGTTCCGCCACTTTCTGCCAATGGTTTATGGGATCATTGTTCCGATCCGCCCAATGAAAGTAAAAAAATCCGGATTAAAAAAATTCCATCCGGCCCGGGGTTCGCAAAATATAGGGTTTCTTCCGGATTCATCGCCACAAAAACCTGTACCAAAGAAAAAAGTCCGCTAAAAAAATCCCTCATGGGCATATTTTTCAATCTGATGAACCGCTTCCTGCACAGGAACTCCGGAACGTTTCAATTCAATATGAAATAAGGGCATGCCATTAATCAGAAGCATCAAATCGCCGCGCCGATCAGGTAAAATTTTATCTCGTCTTAAGAAAATCGGCTGTTCCGCAATCTGGTAACGGCTCTGCCCTGCTGCAATTTCCATACGATCATAAATCTTGAGGCTGATTTCCTTCCCATAGTGCAAAGTATCTTTCGGATTCTTTCTGGTAAGAGAAACGGTCTTTCCATTGATAAAAGCTATTCAAAGCCAAAGGCGTTCTGCTTCGCTTAATCTGCTCCAGCAACTCCTCCATCTCTTCCCGATTCAAGGGACAATCGTTTAATCTGTCAATTTCCCTGTTATTTTCAAAAAGAATATTTGCCCAGTTCTGAATCAAATCCTCCTCCGTCGGGCTGTGGAGTACTTCCTCTCCCAGCCGTAACGCTGAAGACATTGCGATTAGATTCTGTTCAAATTCCGTTCTTTTCCAAAATGGTCCATTCCGGTCTCTCCTATTTGCTATGATTTTATGGATAAATTACTTTCGCTGATGAAGGGTGATAAGGTGGTCGAGATTGCGGAAAATATGTTCCGATTTGATATGTTCGATTCATCTTTTGGGAGAAAACACCTCTATTTCTGCCAAGTCATTTGCATTAATTGCCGGGATAGCTTGTTCCCAGTACCGTTATCTGAATACAGTTTCTAATAAATTTTTCTGACCATTCTGAACAAGGCTGCAGCAAAAATAACCATCTACATCAGGGTGACGCTGAGCATATCCTGTTGAAAAACATAGTGATTATCACAGTTTTTTCACAGAGATACTGACTTCTCTTTTGATACCGTCAACTGTCTGATAAAAACAAGTCTCCATTATTAGCTAATCTCTGTGCTCTGACGGTGCTGTTGATCTCTTCAGTCCTATAAAAAAACATTTCATGTTTTACCGCTACTGATTTCACCAGAACGTCAACGGATATTCACAAAACATCTGGGAAGTTCCTCTGTTTGGATTACAAAACAGAGTATGATGACATCCCCCAACTTACGCTGTTCCCAAGAAAAAAATACTTACTTATTATTTCCAAAAAGTTTTTCACTATACCCTGACCATTTGATATACATTTCCTTTTGACATACTCCCCACGGCTAAAGCCGGGGGGCTCGAATACAGACGGCATTTGCGGAGCAGGTAGGGGCTAAATATGGGCTTGAGAGAGGAACAGAGGGTTCAGAAGCTACGCACCTATCCGAAGAACGCTTTAAGCTGAAAAATGGCACAGGTTGACACTCCCCTGCCTTTTAGGGCATGGGGAGTGTCAAATATTTGTTTTTCTTGTAGATGTCCCCTCTTGACCCTATATCAAAAATATAGACAAGCAATTCATCATCTACAATACGGAAAACAGCCCTATAATCGCCTATTCGTAGTCTGAAAATGTCATCATAGTTTTTAGAATGGAACTTCTTCACATCATAGGTCTGTATATTTTCCCTGTCCTCTGCTATCTCTGTAAATGCTTTGAAAAATCTAATGCCTATCGCCTTATTTTTCTTGATGAACTTTTCAGCAGACTTTGAATACTTAACCTTGTAAAAGTTCATCTAAAGTCAATTCCTTTCCGCTCAAATCATCAAAATCAATGTTCAGTGTTTCAATTTCTTTCTGTTCGTTGCTGTCCATATAAGCACAGTTTGCATTGATATACTCAAGCAGGCTCAAGTTTTCGCTTTTAAGAATCGCTTTTAATGCGGTATCTCTTAAAAATTCTGAAAAAGACATACCGCATTTTTTAGCATAGTCATTGATAGTTTCATAAGCCGTAACAGGCAAAGTGATATTTTTTCTAATCGTGTTCATAGTATCATCTCCTTTTGACTCTATTATACACACTATACACATCATGTCAACTTTCCAAATCCCTATTTGAATATTCCGGTGCACCGGAATATTCACGCATTGGGTAAGAGGGAATTTAGATTAGCAAGGATTTGTTATGTCCCCAGTTCTCCCCCAACCTTCTTAACCGCTAACTCCAAATCCAGATCATGCAGACCGCCATATGCTTTTATCAGGTATTCAATCGGAACTTTTTTAATAACTGCACTACTCGGAATATTGTAATACCATTGATAGTAAGCATAGAATTCCCCTATCCAATCGGGCACAAAACCTTTCATAGAATCACCTTTTTGTAATGTAAAACCATCTGTTTTACAGAAATAATTCCATAATTCGGAATTATCCATAGTATTTTACGTAAGCTTGCCCTTCGTCTATGCTTTTTCTGGTTTTACTGTTCATATAGGCCTGAATAAAATCAGCGGTATCTTTATCCGGATAATTCTGTGCCACAAAAATCAAAAAGCTTTCCTTGATTATCTACAACATCTCCCAAATAAGCTTCTGAATATGCCTGCATTTTCATTACCTCTCTAATATCGTACTAAATACATTTCGCAACCTTATTCGCATCGGAATCCACCAGTTTGCGCATTTTTTTCTCTTGCACTTATATCTCTTAAATTATATTTTTCATTGAATTCTCGAAAAATCCACATAGGTCAATTCCTCTTTTATTTCAGCCAGTTTTTCATAGGCTCGTTCGGATTATATGCAGTATTGAATCCTAATCCGCCTAAAGACAAGAGCTCCTCCAGAATTTCAACATCAATATTATCCCGGACAAACTCTCTGGCAATGTAGAAATACGAAGCATTTGCTCTCAGCCTTTAATAACATCATAGCTCTCCGACTCGATTCCGTATTTCTCAATAAATTTTCCGGATAAAACCCTGTATCTCTTCGAATCTGCCGCATCTCTGTGTTTCATCAGCTCCGCAAGCCAGGAGAGAATATTATGCTCTTGAAAGTCTAAAACTTTTAAGTCCGTTATGTCCAAGCTAAATTTATGAACCCAACCATTCCGCTCATCCGGTCTGCAAACCGCCCATTCTTTCGCCAGTTCAAGATTCTCCGTAAGATAAAAGCCTTTCCCATAGTCATGTTTTTTTCGTCCCCTAACCCATATTGGGGAGAAACCTGCTGATTAGGACTACCATGATATAAAATGATTTGCTCCATTCACAGTTCCTCCTAAACAAACATCTTTTCCAAGAAAGACTTTTTAATGATTTTTAGCTTTTCCAGCTTTCGCTGATGAAGGGTGATAAAGTGGTCGAGGTACTCCGAATACTGTCCTATAACTCTTTGCTCGTCTATATTAGGAATAGTTACAACTGTATTTCCCACAAGCTCTTTATTGAGATTATTTACTGTGCTACCCGCGACCAGTGACCTATATTGGTTCAACATTTGCGGAGTTCCAAGCAAATGACAGGAAGGTCAAATCAAAGAAATTGTAGGTGTTTCTAATGAGCAACCAACCATCGTGAATGCACCCATAAATGCCCATAATATAGGCTTTCCAAAACTCATCGAGTTGGACAGAATTAAATCTCCTGGATGAACTTCTTTGTTTTGAAAAGCCCTTCAGGTCTTATTTTTCGGCAGTTTTTGTAATATAATTTCCTTGTGCTGGAGCGTCGCCAATTTTAATCCAATTTAAACCATTTGAAGCATCCGTTATATAGTCATCAATCGGTCTTGGTGACCCCCACGCTCAATTTGAACCAAATCCGAGAGCTTACGCTGTTCCCAATCGCCAGTAAATCCGGAAAATCTAAATTTGGGAACTTTTTCTCCATTTTTCGGGAAGCAATTTTCCAACATTGCTACTATTTTTTTAGCCTTTCCAACTTTCGCTGATGAAGGGTGATAATGTGGTCGAGACTGTCGAAAATATGTTCCGATTTGATGATGTTCGATTCATCTTTTGTAGAAACATCATACCTGCTCTTTTTGCTAATGTTGCAGTTAGGTTCCCATTGACGGGTCCTTGCAGTACAGTTCTCAAAACAGTTTTAACTAAACTGCCCATTCTGAACAAAGCTGCATCAAAGAAATAACCATCTACATTATGGGATGATGGCTGATCTGATCGCTAGTGATTTATCGAAGCTTTTTCAAAGAGATAGATTGTCTTTTGATACCGTCTAACTGTCTGATAAAACAAGTCTCCATTATTAGCTAATCTCTGTGCTCTGGACAGTGCTGTTGATTCTACTCTTCAGTCCTATGAAACAACTTGTCAGTACCAACTACCGATTCACCAGACGTCAACATATTCACAAAACATCTGAAGTTCCTCTGTTTGGATTCAAAAACAGCAAGCTCCCCAACTTACGCTGTTCCCAATCATCTGTGAATCCTTTTTAAACCCGTATTCTCGGCGTTTTTCCGATTATTCATGAATGTCCCCTCCCAGCAGTAAGCGAAGTTCCTAATTCCTGCCATATCCTGTTCTGAACCGATAAGATTCGAAAAGCATAGCCACCAGTTCTTTTGGAAGTCTCGGCGATTTCTTCTTCCAGGTCGCTCATGGTAGTTTCGTATTTTTGGGAAAGGCTTTCAGCTCCTTTATAAAGTCTTGTAACATAGTGTCCGGAAGACTGTCGATTCCATTCCAATAGGGACAATCCACTTGTCGTAGAGCAGTTCTTTTTCCCTGCTCTCTGTAAGATTCTCTATCGTTTCTTTCGTCTTTAAAATGAAGTGCATCTTCCTTATCCTTTATTTCGCACTTTAAATTCTTTTCCTCACTGTTATATCTGTCTGCCTTTTTCAGTAGGGAAATAAGTTCTCCGTTATTTTCAGCATCTTCCTGTAAATTCTTTAAAACCGCCTTCATATTTTTAAAAACAAAGGCATCATTTTCATCACTTAGTACCTCTGAAATGCTTTCCTTATCCTCTTCGGAAAGGATTCAGAAGCTCTTCGATAGATGCCCCTACTTCTTCCAGCTCTCTTCTCTTTGAGACAGCTCTGATAGTTCTTCTGTAAGGCATCGTTTCTGGACTAAATCAAAGGGAAGAATGTGTCCTTTCCAGCCCTCCTGCAGCTCTAGCTCTTTCCCATTTTTCTTTTTGATACATATTGGGGTCAACCTGTTTTATCGCTTGCATCCCCTCTGTCTGGATAAGCTCAAGGTCCCTGCAATTTCCATGTATATTCTTTTTCAAAAAGTTCATAAGCCTGATAAGGATCTAAAAGAGAGACAGCGTCAAATCGAGAAAAGAGTTCCGCCGTGAGAGACTCCTCTGTCTTAGGCACTGATAGACTTTCTGCTCCTTCAATGAGGGAAGATGCCAAAATCTCCCCAAAATTCTGAAAGGCATTTTGAAAATGAAGCAAATATTTCTCCACATCTTTATTCTTCTTCACCGTATTCTTAATATCTTCCGTCCGCATGACTTAAGATACCCTCCCTCTCTGGCGAAGAGCTCTCTTTAAACTTGGAAATTTTTCCAATACGGAGACAAATTTCTCCAATTCTCCTTCTGGAATTCCACCGAACATAGAGGCATAGATATCATAGCTCTGCCTCTTCCTGGGAATCCACATAACGGGGAATATTCAGATTATAATCATTTTCCCGAATCTCTTTAAGACTGACTAATCGAGAAAACTTAGGGACGGTTCTCCTCTCTCTTACAGTATCTACAATTCTTCGAATATCGGATGCGCGAAGCTTATTGTTCTTCCCTTCCTTGGCAAATCCTTTAGAGGCGTCGATAATCAAAACATCCGTATTCGTGCTTTCTCTTTTCTGCCGAAGCACCACAATTATGGTTTGGGATACCTGTTCCGAAGAAAATATTAGCAGGAAGACCAATGATGGCTTCAATGTTATTTTTCTCAATCAGATTCTTACGAATCACCCCCTCTTCTCCTCCTCGGAAAAGTACTCCGTGGGGAAGAACAATGGTCATCATGCCATCCGGTTTCAGGTGATACAAATCATGGAGTAGAAAGGCATAATCCGCCTTGGATTTCGGTGCTATACCATATCCTTTATATCTGGGATCATTTTCCTTTCCTTCCGGATCCCAACGTTGGGAATAAGGAGGATTACTCACCACTGCATCCACATAGAGGATTATAGCTTCCCTGTGGATCTGCCTCATCAAAATAAGGCCAGTCCTCTTCAAGGTATTCCATTTCTCGTTATGATATTGTCCAGGGAGTATCCCCGCATCACAAGATTCATTCTGGTTTAGTTGTAGGTATTTGCCTTTTGAGCTCCTGTGCATAGTAGCGGATTCGGTTTTTGTCTTCGATATACTTTTGCCGCCGTCTTTCCTATGTTAATGAGCAGGCTTCTGAACCGGAAGTCGGATCATAGATCTTAATCTCCGTTCTTCCTTTTAGGTAATTCGCAAGGATTTCGGACATCAGAAGCGAAACTTCAGTGGGGCGTATAGAATTCACCCGCCTTTTTTCCGGCATTTGCCGCAAAAGTGGAAATCAGGTACTCATAAATAAACCCTAAAACATCATAATCCTGCTTTCCATTCATCGGGATTTCATTGATTAACTGAATTAAATCGCTGACTGCTTTGGTCTGCGCTTTTGTATTTTCCCCAAGCTTCGAGAGTCCTGTCTCCAAAGTATTAAAGATGCCCTCAAATACTTTCTTGTGGGATGGGGAAATCAAACGGCTGAAAGAAGAAAGGGCAACCCGTACATTATCCACAGAAAAATCAGACCCCATCTGAATCCAAGTAGAAAACAAATCCTTATAGAGATAAAATATCCTAAACTTCGCTGTACAATGCTTTTTCCGGAATAGGAATCCTCTGAATCTTCATTGACATACTTTCGGATAGAATCGGCATCATATCCTCGAGACAGAAGCCACTGTTCTTCTTTATCCGACAGATATTTATAAAAAATGAAGCCAAGGATATAGTCCTTATAATCACTGGCTTCAATTTTTTTGATCGCATACGATTGGCTGATTCCCAAATCTTTCTGCTGCAAGTTGTTGCTTGTTCATTTCTGCCTCCTATAACGATGCCTTAAATTTGTCAAAATTCAATAATATTCTTATTGTAGCTTTTTTCTTTATCCGCTTCAATAAGCGCTTCAATAAGCCTTCAAAAAAGAAAGAAGAATCCCTGCCCAAAGCCTCACCGCCGTGCTATACTGGAGAAGTCAGAATACAAGAAGGAGCGTAAAGCAATGACTCTTACAAAAATGGAATGTCCCAACTGTCACGGCACCTTGCATATTCCGGAGGGAATGAAGGAAGGCTTCGTGACCTGTGAATATTGTAAAACCAAGGTCTACATCGAGCCTAGCAAACCGAATATCACCCAGAACATTCATATCGATAATGTCAATTTGGGACAGCAAAGAAGCGCTCCCCCGGCAAGGCAGGAGCTCAATGCCGTGCAGACGGTTGCCCTCGTTGGCATACTTCTATTTATTACCTTGATGCTTTTCATCAGCAACACATTTCATGCGCCTCATAAAAGCGTTACTCTGACGACGACGAAATTTCGGACTGTACCGGAGGATGAAACCGTAAAAAGCTTCGTAGAAACAGCCTTCGGAAAGAGCTTGAAGGATATTACAAGGGAGGATTACAACTCTCTGCTTTCCTGTCCATTCATAAAGCCGGCAAGGCCGGTTCCGACCAAACGGAGAAGTGGCAGTTTGACTATGCAAAGTCTATGAATGAGGACGGCACGGCCAAGGACCCGGAAACGCTTTATTTTCCTATCACTGATACCATTGATGAAGCGGATATGCAGGTTTTTACAGGCCTGATTAAGCTCTCCCTTGGTTATCAGGTGCACTTCGACTATAGTGCCAATTCCGATGCGAATACCCTGAAGAGTCTGACCAATCTCCGCTATTTTTTTCCGGAGAATATGAGGATTTTCGGACTCGCGAAGCTTTTCATGAATCCCTGAACAGATTCTTGGACTCTACAACATTACTCTGGACGATGATGCCACCGGTGATTCCTACTCCGGCGAGGATGCAGAAGGGAAGACCAGGACGCGCCCTTTAAAGCATTTTCTTCTCTGGAAGAGCTCACCCTTCATATCGATGATGACTACACGAAAGGGCTTCTGTTCCTTCGAAACTTTCCGAAGCTCAAGACGCTTGCTCTGGAGCTTAATGCAGACAAAAGCCCCATGGATCTTTCTCCCCTTTCCTCTTTAAGTAGCCTAAGCAGTCTGGATCTCTTGGGAACAGGAGATAGTTCCGTGGAAAATGTTGCCGTACTTTCCGGTATGCCCCAGCTGGAGCGGCTCTCCTTACGGAATTTAAAGGATGTAAAGGACTTGAACTTCGTGCAAAACATGCCGAAATTAAAATCCCTAAGTTTAGTAGACCTTTCAATTTTGAATCTGGACGGTTTATCGGGGCATCTTTCCCTAAATAGCCTCTCCATTGACTGCTCTTCCCTGGAAAATGTCAATGCCCTCAGCACCCTCAGTTCTTTACAGACGCTTTCCTTCGGGTATCACACCTATCAGCTTCCTGATTTACATGGCTTAAGCGCCTTGGAAAATGTGAACTGCTATTCCATGGATCGAGATTCCATTGCCCACATGCCTTCCATAAAGACGCTGACAATCCATAATTACAGTATCGAATACAGTGCGGATTTTCTGCAGGGAATGAATGCATTAACGAATTTGACCATTGTGGAAATGGCATTATCGGTGCGGTGCAGCCGGACTTGGGACCTGTCCTTCGGACACTTCCTGCCCTTACACATCTGGAATTCCAGGATTTGCCCTTTGATAAATATACGGATTATACCCAAACTTTTACAAATAACGGAGCCAAAGAGCTTATTTTCTCTCCGAACAAAAGTCGCTCATCCAGTGACTATCCTGTTCTTCCCGTTTCTCTAAGCCACATGGAGGACGACAACACGGTGGAGAGCCTGACCCTCACAAACGCAACACTCAAGAATTTGGATGATGAATCAGATGATTTTTCCACTAATGCAAAATCTTTCCTCTCTCATTACAAGGCCTTAAAGAGTCTGAATATCAGTGACAATAAACTGCAAAGCCTGGATTGTCTGGATGGCCTAAGTACCCTGGAGGAGCTGGATTTCTCGAATAACTATATCTCCGACATTTCCGTTCTTCGGAATCTTCCAAACCTAAAGAAGGTGAAAATGAGCGGAAACCCCATCGTAAATGCGGAGCTGCTGCCGGACGGTGTGGAGGTAGTGAAATAAATTATTTGTCATAATAATGTGAACCACACTGCATAATTTCTATATGTTTTTCCGTGATACGAAATACAATTCTATTTTTTTCATCAATACGAACGCTCCAATAGCCACTGAGGTCTCCCTTCAGTGGCTCCGGTTTTCCTATACATTGATAGCCATTAATCCACCTCAATCAAATCATGTTCCTCTAATGCTCTTTCCTGAACGTACACTCTCGATAATTTGGGATCATCATTTTTATCCGTATGAATCTTACGTTTTAGATGATAGATTACTTTATAATTATCTCTTAAAAAATAGCAATATTGCTATAATTTAATGTATGTGGTATTCTTTTCTACAGAAGCCAAATGTGAACTTGTAAAGCAATATATGAGGAGAAAAATGAGAAAAAGAGCAAAAAGCATTGGCATTACTTCTGGCATTATCTTTGCGACTTTTTCACCTATGTTTCTACAAAGAACTCATCGCAAATGAGACGGTACTGTCTGAAGGAATAAAGCAAAGTTTTCCGGAAGAAAAGAGTACAACATCTTCTGAAAACGTGATGGAAGAAAAATGCACTTGAAGAAGATGCACTTGAAGAAAACGTAATGGAAAAAATGTAGTCGAAGAAAAACATGAAGTCGAAAAAGAAATTACAGAAAGAGAGTCTGAGGCTACCGAAGAGAACGCATTTTATGCAGAAAAGAACTTTCCGGTGTGCTTATTACGGTGCAGGCTGATTCCGGGGTATTTCAAAGGACGCGACTTTACGAGTAAGAAAGTCTCTAAAAGTTGAGGAACAGAAGGTGGATTCCGCTGTAAAAGAGAAGCTTCAGGAGAATCAGGAAAATCTTCTTCAGAGCATGATTTTTGATATCTCGGTGCTCAATCAGGAAGGAGAAGAAGTGCGACTGGATACTGCAAAAGGGAGTGAAGGTTCAATTTTCCAATATTCCCTTTTTACAGGAGGATGCGGAAAGCAGATTTTCCGTGTTTCATCTGGACAGCGTAGATGCAGCGGCAGAGAAACTCGCGGCAGAAAAGATAGAGGAGAAGAAAGTGCAGTAGAGGTATCGGCAGAGCATTTTTCCTTATTTGCCGTTTCTTTGGTTGGGAAAGGAAATTCTTTTCGGATACGGTAGCGGTGGAGTTAGGAGACACAATCAGTCTTTATAAACTGCTTCCGTATGATGTTTTTGCGTTGTGAAGCGATGAAAGAGACGATCACCGTCAGATTCACCTAAAAGCATGACGGGGATGGGAAATCGCCATAGAGGCTTTGCACGAAGGAACAGCCAGATTGCTTTTAACCGTAAAAAGATGACCTGGGGAGGAAAAAGAATATAGGATTATTGTACAGAAAGCCTCTCTTAGTGGAAGGGCTGGGAAGGAGATTGAATATAGTTTAACAGGCTCCGGAAATGATATGACTCTGACACTTCGTGGAAGAGGAGAAACGGATGCATTTGAACTGGCTCCCTGGGAACCCTATAGAGATAAGATTCGAAGAGTCATTATAGGAGAAGGGATAGAAAAGTTGCATGTGGAGGTGGAAGCCTTTGGCAGCATGGAACATCTGGAGACGGTGAGTCTTCCTTCTACGCTTAAGGAAATACCGGACCATGCCTTTTATCATTCGGAAAACTTAGGAGATGTCACGATTCCGGCTTCCGTGCTGAGGATTGGAAAGCAGGCATTTTACAAGTCTAAGGGAAATGGAAAGAAAAATACGATTATCAATCATTCTTCGGTATTTATGAGTGAGAAAGGAAGCGAGCAGTACAATCCCGCGTTTACTTCTGTGCAACAAATTGCCGGGGAAGAAGAACAGGAAGTAAAAAAGTGGAACATTTCCATGAAAAATGTACAGTTTTATACACTTCCGGAAATCCATAAATGTTTCTTTGAGTTGGAGACGGAAGGGAATGAATATGCAAACTTTTATCTGTATACGACAGAAGATCCAAGCGAAGTGGTTACGGTAAAGAACTTTACAGATGATAGTGAAGTCTAAATGGAGACCTGAGACTGATCTTTTTCAAGCGGAAACGGATGGCGGCTTCCCGGAACAAATAAGACATTTACTTCTTATCTATTTGATCTTAAAAATACAGACCTATCTTCCTTTTTACTAGGGGCACACCTACTATTGTACATTTTTAATGAATCCGGGAGGCAGCACCAAACCATATAGTGAGACGCAATTGTTGCAAAAAGTGATTACGGTATCGGATGAGGCACGCCTTCCTCGCAGTGACAGGAATTTTAGCTGGCAATTAACAGGAGAAAAGAATCCTATACGCTTACCATAGAAGGGAACGGACGGATGCAGGGGACTTACTGCAAACGGAGAACTTCGCTCATGGAATAAGCTCTTGCATGCTCTCGGAAAGGAAGCGCATCTGGAATTAAAAGGGGAATATTACAGCACTGGATCCCCATGCCTTAGATGGCGTCACTTACATTAAGAAGGGTTTAGTGTTGCCGGATTCTATTGTAGAAATAGGGGATTCTGTTTTTTATAAAAAATCGATAGGAGGCAATCTTGTCTTCCCGAAGAATTTAAAGAAAATAGGAATTCCTTTTCATAATCTTTCTTACAGGGAGATTTATCCTTGCCGGATGGACTGGAAAGTATCGGGGAAAACGCTTTCCGTGACTTAAAAAGAAAGCAATGCCATCACGATTCCGCCTCCGTTACAGCTATCAGGGACAGGCGCTTTCTATAAAGATCAGATGAGTTATAAGGGGAAAGAATCGTATAGTAAATCACTCTTCCCTGAAACTTGGTACACGATATGTAAACCCGCTTTTTACGGATTACACAACCGATGATTCAGGAGAAGCACCGATTCCTTCTTATTCCGGAAGTGGCAATGGCGGCTCCGGTAGAGGCGGTATTTCCGGTGGCAGTGGCGGTTCCGGTGGTGGAAGCAGTTCAGGCGGTAGTGGCGGGAACACCGATGGTTTTAGGGCAGACCGCAATCTGCCGTCCAATGTAAACTGGCAAAGAGACGCAAAGGGCTGGTGGATTTTAAATCCGGATGGAAGCTACCCGAAATCACAGTGGTTATGGATTAATAATCGTTGGTACTATTTTAATCAAGAAGGCTATATGTTCACCGGTTGGCTTTTTCTATAACAATGCCTGGTATTGTTTTGAGGGAAAATGAAGGCAGTGAACAGGGAAAGATGATCCTGGCTGGAAGGAGATTCGCGGCTTCTGGTATTACTTCAGTGAAGAGGTCGGTGCGGAAAAATGGCAAGATGCGTACAGTTGGCAGGAGCTTAAAAGTAAGTGGTACTATCTGAACCCCTCAGGCCGGAGCGGATAACGGAAAGATGCTTTTCAACACCAAGGTGGACGGCTATATTCTTGGCACAGATGGTGCTTGGCAGACAGCGTAGGCAGATTATGAAAATCCTTATTGCTATAGATTCCTTTAAAGAGCCTCTCCTCTAAAGAAGCGGGAGGCCATAAAAAGCGGTATTTTGCAGGTAGTTCCTGATGCTGATGTTGTGATTTCTCCTCTGGCGGACGGAGGGAAAGGCACCGTAGAAACGCTGGTAGATGCTTTTGAGGGAAGCTTGAAACAGTCCGGGTAAAGGGCCATTGTTTCAAGAGGTGGAAGCTCATTACGGTATTCTAACAGAGTTAGAAATCCCGGGCGAAAACAGAATCGAATCCCACCAGGAAACACTGCCTGAAAATCCCTCAAAAGCACACTCTGAAGCACCGTCGGAAACAGACTCACAATATTCTCCGGAAGATGGGAAGCTTGCTGTCATGGAAATGTCCCAAGCTTCCGGCATTACCTTAGTTTCTCCGGAGGAAAGAAATCCGCTGAAAACCGGTAGCTACGGTGTGGGCGAAATGATTTTAGATGCCTATTACAAGGGCTGTCGTCGCTTTTTAATCGGCATCGGTGGTTCCGCCACAAATGACGGTGGAATCGGAATGTTAAGCGCCCTGGGATTTCGTTTTACGAAGGAAAATGGAGAAGAAATTCTCCCTATCGGAGAAGAACTGAAAGACTTAACTAGGATAGAAAATACTTCTGTACCGGAGGTTTATTACAGTGCTCCTTTCAGATTGCCTGTGATGTAGAGAATCCTCTTTATGGGGAAAATGGATCCAGCCTGATCTATGGTTTCCAAAAAGGTGGAAACAAGGAAATGCTTTCTCAAATGGATCTTTGGATGAAGCATTATAGTGAGCTTGTGAAAGAATATAACCCTGCTGCCAATCCGGAAGACCCCGGCTCCGGAGCTGCGGGAGGCCTGGGCTTTGCCTTTCGCAGTTTTCTTCAGGGAGAATTAAAGTCCGGCGTTTCCTTGATTTTGGAAGAAACCAAGCTTTCCGAGAAAATGCAGGGAGCCGATTTAGTGATTACGGGAGAAGGCTGGACGAACAATCCCCATGGGAAAGGCACCAATCGGTGTAGCAAAGCTGGCTAAAGAACAGGGAATTCCGGTGATAGCCTTTGCAGGAGCAGTCACAGAAGGAGCAAAAGCCTGCAACCAAGCCGGAATCGACGCCTACTTTCCCATCCTGCGAGAAATCACCACTTTAGAAAGCGCCATGAATAGAAACTGCAAGCAAAACTGCAGATACTGTGGAACAGGTGATGCGTCTCTACCGCCTACAGCATAAAGTAATAGAAAAAGAAGCTGTAGAATCACAATAATTTTGATTCTTTCAGCCTCTTTTTTTTATGCCTAAGCGATGCCTAGGCGAAGACGATGACATCCTGTTCTGAATCATCTTTTGGGGAGCTCTATTTTTTCTTCGGCATGGAATGTACCGCTTCTCCGAATACATCCTCCAAAAGCCTCTCCCACGCCTTCATTGTAGGGTTGGGTGAGCTCTCAGCCTTCAGCGACTGTTCAACGGTGAATCCGTTTGCCACAGCATTGCCAAACTCTCCAATCATATCGGTTGCTCTTGCGCACATCATTTGCACACCTACAACCGCATGACTCTTGCTGTCGGACAGAATCTTGATAAATCCGCGCTCTTCCTTGGAAATCATGGATTTTCCGTTTCCGCTCATCATGAACTTGCCAACATTGATTTCTAAGCCCTGCTCCTTGGCGATGGCCTCGGTAATTCCAACGGAGGCTATTTCCGGTGAGTGTAAACGCGACCGGTACCACATTTAAGTCAATGCTTCTCTTGTGTCCTGCCAGCTCCTCCAAAAGGCAAATGCCCTCGTGCGGGAAGCAAGGGTGTGCAAGCCTATAATCAGGTCTCCGATGGCATAAACCCCGTCCATGGAAGTCTTGAAGTGCTCGTCTACCACTACACGGCCTCTCTCCATTTCCAGCTCAACCCCTTCTCCGAAGAGTCCCTGGGTATTGGGCACACGACCCTACTGCGCAAAGCACGTACTGGGATGTTACCTTCACCGGCTCATCCTTCTCGGTATAGCAGTGAAACTCCTCTGCTCCTTTTTCACCTTCTCTACCTTAACGGAGGTATGGATATCGATGCCTCTCTTCTTCAGAATCAGCTTTAAGTTCTGGGAAATATCCTTATCCATGTTGGCCAGAATACTGGGCAGAGCCTCCAGAATGGTAACCTTGGTTCCTAAGGCGGCGAAAATGAGGCAAACTCCCACACCGATTACTCCTCCGCCAATGATGCTTAAGCTCTTAGGCACTTCCTGCAACTGGAAGAGCTCATCACTGGTTAATACCCCTTCACTATCCAGGCCCGGAATCGGTACTAAGGCCGGCTTGGAGCCTACAGCCAAAATCACATGCTTAGCCTGATAATTTCCGGCTCCTTCTCCACCGCTTACGGTAACGGAGCCATCCTTTTCCAGCGTTCCCAAGCCCTTCAAATAATCAATGCCGTTGGACTTAAAGAGTTGCTCTACTCCCCCTACCAGCTTATTGATAATGTCCTGCTTATATTCCAAAAATCTTGCCGTAGTCATAGGAAATATTCTCGGCAAAGATGCCGTACTCCTTCGCATTTGCATTTCTCTGTAAAGCTCAGTAGCATGAACCATGGCCTTTGTAGGAATACAGCCTCTGTTTAAGCAGGTTCCTCCCACTCTATCCTTCTCTACCACAGCTGTCTTAAAGCCCAGCTTTGCAGACTTTAATGCCGCTACATATCCGCCGGGACCGGCTCCTATGATAATCACATCATCAATTCATATCTTTTATTCTCCCTACTATTCAATGTTTTTCCTGCTTTTTAGCAAGGAGAGCTGTTACATAAAGATCTTTTTCCTGAAAGAAGAGGGATATTCACTACCCCAAACGAAGCTTTTATCCCTCTCCTTGATCTTTATATAACAGCTCTCTGAAAATCTACTTTATTTTACTTCACTCATAACGAAGTACCGGCTCTCTGCGCCTTTTTACTTCATCCAATCTTCCTACCGGAGTAGTTACAGGAGCATCATGAAGCGCCTGTGGATTGGTCTGAGCTTCCTCATAAAGCTTTCTGAAAACAGCTACAGCATCATCCAAAGTTTCCTTTAGACTCTGTCTCTGTAGGCTCAATCATCAAAGCTTCATGAGACGATAAGCGGGAAGTACATTGTGGGCGGATGCATTCCGTTATCCAACAGAGCTTTGGCAACGTCCATTGCAGAAACCCTGTCTTTTGCTTAAGATCCTCTAAGCTCATAACGAACTCATGCATACAAATCTGATCATAAGCCATGGTATAGAGATCCTTCAGCTTATTCATCATGTAGTTGGCATTCAGCACCGCATTCTTACTAGCCTGTGGAATTCCTTCTTTTCCTAAGGTCTTGATGTAAGTTAAAGCTCTTACCACAACCAGGAAGTTTCCGTAGAAGGCCTTCATGTCTCCGATAGACTTTGGAGCCTTCACAAACTTCTTTACTGCATCTCCGTCAACCAGATATCCGGGCATGAAATCAGCAAGAAGCTTCTTACATCCAACAACTCCACTTCCGGGGCCTCCGCCGCCGTGAGGAGTAGAGAATGTTTTATGAAGATTCAAGTGAATAACGTCAAATCCCATGTCTCCGGGACGAACAACGCCCATGATAGCGTTTAAGTTAGCACCGTCATAATAGTTTAATCCGCCGCAATCATGGATTAACTTGGTAATCTCTAAGATATTTTCATCGAAAATACCTACGGTATTGGGGTTAGTCAGCATCAAATGCCGAACATCATCCCCTAAAACTGCCTTGAATTTCTCCATATCTACACAGCCGTGCTCATTGGAAGGAATGGTTACCACCTTGTAGCCTGCCATGGTAGCGGTTGCGGGATTGGTTCCGTGAGCCGCATCAGGAATAATAATCTTATTTCTCTTAAAATCCCCTCTGCTCTCATGGTAAGCCTTAATCAGCATGATTCCGGTAAACTCACCGTGAGCACCTGCTGCAGGCTGAACCGTTAAACGATCCATACCGGTTTACTTCACAAAGAAGCGTTTCAATTTCTGGATTACGGAAAGGCAACCCTGTGCGGTATGCTCCGGCTGCAAGGGATGAACCTCTGCAAAACCGGGTAAAGATGCCATATCATCATTAATCTTCGGATTGTACTTCATGGTGCAGGAACCCAAAGGATAGAAGCCGTCATTTACACCTCTGCACTTCTTAGCAAGCTCTGTGTAATGTCTGCTGATTTCTGTCTCTGACAGCTCCGGCAAATGTAATTCAGCCTTTCTTTGATCCTTTGCAGGAACATCTACCACTTCCACATCACAGGAGGGAACAAACTGCAATGTCTGCAGGTTTGCTTTTTCTCGAAAATAAGCATTACTTCACCTCCTTTAAGATTTCTACTACACGGTCCATGGAGCCTTATCATTAACTTCCGTACAGCACCAGAGAATTCTCTTGTCATCCAGAGGATATCCGCCAAGGATGCCTTCCTTCTCTAAAGCCTCTAATGCCTTTGCGGAAGAAACGGAAGACTCTGTTACGAATTCATTGAAGAAATCCGCCTTATACTGTGGCTTAAAGCCGATCTTTTCTAATTCCTTGGCCAGATAATGAGCCTTGGAGGTAGAAAAGACTTGCCGCTTCCTTTAAGCCTTCCTACCTACTCTTTGCAAGATAAACACCTACAGCTAAAGCACAAAAGTGCCTGGTTGGAACATACGTTACTGGAAGCCTTTTTCTCTACGGATATCTTTGCTCTCTGGCCTGCAGAGTCAATACATAACCAGTTCTTCCTGATGATCCTCTGTGGCTCCTACGATTCTTCCGGGAAGATTTCTCTTCATCGCATCAGTGGATGCCATGAATCCAAGGTAAGGTCCTCCGAAAGCAATGGGAAGTCCTAAAAGGCTGTCCGTCACCAACCGCAACATCCGCTCCATACTCTCTGGGAGTCTTAGAACACCAAGAGAAATGGGATTTACGCTCATAGCAAACTTTGCCCCTGCCTCATGAGCAATCTCTCCAATCTTCTCTGCATCCTCCAGATTTGCCGTAGAAATTCGGATGCTGGATGAAAAACTACAGCAGATTCGCATCTGCCTTAGCCTTCAAAGCCTCCAAGTCTGTCACACCGTCCTTCTCCGAATAATTCTACCTGCATACCATTACCATGGCAATAGGTCTTGATGGTTGAAATCGTGTCCGGATGCATCAGAGCGGAAATCAAAGCCTTGCTTCTTCCTCTCTCTGCACATCGCTACTGCCTCAGCCATGACCTCAGCTCCGTCATAAACGGAGGCGTTGGATACGTCCATGCCGGTCAAGTCGCAGATCATGGTCTGATATTCAAAAATAGATTGTAAAAATACCTTGGCTGGTCTCTGCCTGATACGGGGTATATGCCGTCAAGAAATTCTCTTTACCAATCACGCTCTTTACAGATAGAGGGAATAAAATGACGGTATGCTCCGGCACCTCTGAAGATAACCGGGAACACTACGTTTTTATCCGCCAGTGCAGACATATCTCTACGTACTTCCAACTCGGATAAACCGGCAGGAATAGAAAGCTCGCCTTTTAATTTTACTTCCTGTGGAATATCTCTAAACAGATCATCAAAGGAAGAAAATCCACTTTCCAGAAGCATCGCCTTCTGCTCCGCCTCTGTATTGGGAATGTATTTTCCCATAATCCACCACCTTTCTTTCGGTTAGGGTCTTCCTTAAGAAGATAGGGGAGACCTTCCCATTCTATCCCCTTAAGGAAGGATTCGCATTCTGTCTCTATTACAGAGTCTTTAAGAACTCCTCATATTCTTCTGCGGAAAGAAGCTCTTCCTTATCGGTAACATCCTTTACCTTTACGAACCAAGCCTCATAGGGAGAGCTGTTGATACTTTCAGGAGCATCCAAAACAGCCTCATTGATTGCACTAACCACACCGGTTAATGGAGATATTACGTCGGAAACAGCCTTTACAGACTCAACATCGGAGAAGGATTCTCCCTTTGTCACACTGTCGCCCTCTTCCGGAAGATTTACGAAAACCAAATCTCCCAACTCACTCTGTGCATAGTCGGTAATTCCTACTACGTACTCTCCGCCTTCTTCCTTAACCCACTCGTGATCCTTGGTATACAATAATCCTTTTTGAACTGCCATCTTTTTTTCCTCCTTAAAATAAGTAGTGTTGATTAAACCGTTTTCTTTATAAAAATAGATCTTCCCAGAAGAAAATCTGATTTTAAAAATTTGTCTTTCTTCAGTATTGCGCCTAAATCCTGCAATCTCTTTCTTGAAAAAAATGTTTTGCTTTTATTTCTCTCTCTTGTAGAAAGGAGCGCTACCACTTCTACATCCACCTTACGTCCCCGAACGTCTACCTGAAGCTGAGTGCCCACCTCTGCATACTTGGGATCGATTAATGCCATTCCTACCGGATAGTTTAAGAATGGGCAGTGAGTTCCGGAGGTGGTGTGACCAATCACCTGGTCTCCCGCCAAAACGTCCTGATGTTCGCGGATAACGCCTCTGCCGGTAACCTTCAGGCCGACTCTCTTAATCTTCGGCTCTCCTTTGGCTTCAATAGCGACCTTTCCGATAAAATCAGGGTTATCCATCTTTACGCAAACTTTAATCCGGTCTCAAGGGGTGATTTCATCGTCCATCTCATGACCGTGAAGGCATAGCCGCTTCCATACGAAGGGTATCTCTGGCACCAAGTCCGCAGGGAATCAGTCCCTCTTCTTTTCCTGCTGCCAAAAGCTTATCCCACATTTCCTCCGCCTTGTTGCTGTCCAGATACAGCTCTACACCGTCTTCTCCGGTATAACCGGTCTTGGAAACAATACAGGAATACCGTCAACCGTAACATTAAATACGGCATGGTAATATTTCTGAGGAATATTTTCTTCGGAGGTCAGCTTCTGATAATATCCATAGCCTTAGGGCCTTGAAGGGCAATCTGGGCATAATCATCGGATACATTGATGAATTCCACATCCCCGAACTTATGCTGTACCATCCAGTTAAAGTCCTTCTCACGGTTGGCGGCATTTACAACGATAAAGTAGTCGTTGTCCCCTTTCTTGTAAACGATTAAATCGTCTACCACACCGCCGTTTTCATTACACATCAGGCTGTATCTTGCCTGTCCGTCCACCATGTTCTCAAAGTTATTGGTTAAAATCTTCTGAAGATTTGCCAATGCATCCTTTCCTTTGCAAAGTATCTCACCCATGTGGGACACGTCGAAAAGTCCGGCTTCGGTTCGAACAGCCATATGCTCTTGATTACTCCCATCTGCTCATACTGAACAGGAGAAGAAATCCGGCGAAAGGAACAATCTTTCCGCCTGCCTTCACATGCGCTTCATACAACGGTGTCTTTAATTCCATAAACTGCCTCCTTTGTTTTATGGTGATTTTATCATCATGCTTTTTCCCCATCCCCTGACTCCTAACATCAGAACATCCGGGCAAAAAGTAATTACTCTGTAATTCATTATAAAAAAATTTTTTTCTTTTTCAATGTGTAAAAATAAAAATATATGGGTTTTCTCCGGTTCATCCGGCCTGCTTGTCCGTCAAAGCCCTTTTAGGCCAGCATATCCGCAATCTCCGCACGGAAATCCGATAAAAGCTTTCCCTCCAAACCTCTTTCCTAAGACCCTTTAAAGGAATCCCGGTCAAAAGCCAGTCCTACAAAAGGCTTTACTGATTTCCTCCGGATCCAGGGTACTGAAAAATCTCCGCTAATAGAAGCTTCCTGTATTTTGCCCTTTTGAATCTCTAAGGAAAAATGCATCTTCCCTCCCGGAAAGCGTCCAATCTTTTCCATATTGAACTTCGGATTTTTTCCGTACAGACTGTCCCAGTTTTGAAAATGAGTCTTGGCCAGTTCCTTAACTCTCAGAATTTCTTCCTTGGAAAGCTCCAGGCGATTGGCTTTATTCTCTTCTCCCAAAATGGCGGAAACCATCAGTTCCTTAAAGTCCTCCGGGGAAATCTTCTCCTTCAAATGGTCGGAGATGTTACAAACTCTCTCCCGCACCGACTGGATACTTTTGGAAATAATCTTGTATTCATCCACCCTGGTGGAATTCACCATCTTCTCGATATCCGTGGAAAAAAGCAGGGATCCGTGATGGACAATGCTTTCCCCAAGATGATACTGGGCATTGCCGGAAAACTTTCTACCTTCGATACAAAGGTCATTCCTTCCGTTAAATTCCGCTTTTACGGAAAGCTTCGCCAAGGCATCCAGTACCGGGCTTAGATATTTCTTAAACTCTATCCCCTCTTCCTTATAGCGGTCGATAAAGGTAAACTGCCAACCTCCCAAATCCGTGTAAATGGTGCCTCCCCCGCTCATCCGCCGTACCAGATTCATCTTCTGCTCTCTGGCGTAGGGGAGATTTACCTCCTCCGCCAGGTTTTGGTATTTCCCAAGCATCAGGGTAGGGGTGGTTCTCCAGAAAAGGAAAACTGTATCTTCCAACTTTCTTTTCTTCGGCTGTAATATTTCCAGACCGAAGTTCTCATAAACGTCCGTGGACTCTAAATCAATATAAACCATGCACGTCCTCCAAAGCTTCCCAAGCTCTGTAGGAGCTTCTGGCTAAGGGTGCGGAGGCTACGTGGTGAAAGCCCTTTAAAAGAGCATTCTTCTTATAGCGGGCAAAATCCTCCGGTGTGGTATATCTGGCCAAGGGGTAATGCTCCTGGTGGGTTGCAGATATTGTCCGATGGTTGAATATCACAGCCGGTTTCAGCACATCATCCATCAATCTGTCAATCTGCTCTTCCGTCTCTCAAGCCCTACCATGAATCGGTCTTTACGGATATCCGGAGAATCCGCTTGCAGTAACGAAGCACTCCTAGGGACCTTTCATAAGCCGCCTGGGGACGAACCGCTTTCTGCAATTCCTTTACCGTCTCCACATTGTGGTTCAGAACCTCCGGCTTAGCCTCCAGAACAATGTCTAAAGACTCCGTCCTTCCCTTCATATCGGAAATCAGGGTTTCAATAGTGGTGCCGGGACAAAGCTCCCGAATCGCCCGGATGGTTTTCGCAAACTGTAAGGCTCCTCCGTCCTCCAAATCATCTCTGGTGGAGCAGGTTAAACCACATGCTTCAGATGCATTTGCTTTGCCGCCTAGCCACATTCATAGGCTCTTCTTCGTCCACTGCCTCCGGTCTTCCGCAGGTCACATTGCAAAAACGGCAATTTCTGGTGCAAACGCTTCCCAAAATCATAAAGGTTGCCGTGTGCTTCCGATAACACTCTCCCATATTGGGACAGTTGGCTTCCTTACAAACGGTATTCAAGCGAAGATCCTTCATCAGAGCGCCACCTCTTCGGTAGCCTCCTGATTGTATCGAACCTTCAGCCAGTCCGGCTTCTTCCCTAAAGAAGGAGGGGCGGCCTGTAAATCCTCCGCTTTCTCAATGTCTTCTCCATATCTCGCTCCCTATCTCACTCCCTATCCTGTCCTTAAGCTGTTTTTCAATCACTGCCTTCAGAACGTCTTTTTCATCCATCCTTACCACTAGTTTCTATAATCATTACTTTTGAAGGCCTCTATAATCATTACTTTTGGCGGTCTCTAAACTCCTCGCCTTAAGCTGTCTCTTCGATTAAAGCGACCTTCTCCAATACCCCTACCGTATCGCCTTCTTCGCAGCACTGCTCTACCAGGGTGCCCTCGAAGCCGGATTCCACTTGGGTAACCACCTTGTCGGTTTTCAATCTCGAAAATCGGTTCACCCTTCTTTACCGGATCTCCAACTTCCTTCAACCAGGCACAAACCACTGCCTCCCTGCATCTCCGGTCTTAACTTCGGAATCACAATTTCTTTCTTCATCTTCTACTCTTCTATAATGCAAGTCCCTATTAAGACTTCTCTGACTTCCTTACTATCCTGTGGCTTAAGCCTTTCCGATCAAATCGGAAAACTTTTTCTTCAAAAAGTTCTAAAGAAAAATAGCTGTCCTGGAAAAAGTGCTCGACTTCCTCTTCCGAAAAATAAGGGATTGGATCGTAAAATCTTCGATTCTTCCCTTCCGGACTTGATAACTTATCCGTATCTTTTCTCCTTGAAAAATGCCTTCCTTTCTCAAAAAGAGAAATGAGGGCGTTTTTCCATAGGTCCATTCCAGGAATGGTATTTTTCCCAGCAAATCTCTCTACCTCCGCCTTTTCCGCTCTCTGTAAGAGACAAGGCTTCCGGCTTAGCTCCCATGGCCTCCTTAATGCTTCCATAAAAGCTTTCTTATGGGAGAAGTTCCATCAAAGGGATAGCCTTCCTTTCCCAATCCCTTCCCAGGATTCACTGATATTACAAACCTTGCAAATCGCTGAGGAGAAGCCTTCGACTGAATGTGAACACTTTTTATTCTTGGTGGTAATCTCATCCAAAAGACTTAAGTCCGATGCATATAGCAGGGTACCATGGTGTAAAACCCGTTCTCCGGTGACCTTTCTGGGCACTGCCGGAAATCTTCTTTCCTCCTATGGCGATATCGGAGCATCTGTTCTTCTCCCGCCATAATCCCAAGCCTCTGTAAAGCGTGCAATCACCGGAAGGAGAAAATCGTCACTCTAAAAATCTTGTTTCTTTCTTCATGAGGCTGTAATTCACATTGCCCAAGTCATGATAAACCATGCCTCCGCCACTGGCTTTCTGCGAACAACGGGAATTCCCTCTTTCCTCAGACGGCGCAAACTTCACTTCCTGACTGATGTTTTTGATAACAGCCTACGATAACTGCCGGAGTATTCCGCCAAAGAAGAAAAATATCCTGCTCCGTTCTATTTCTGAAAAAGATATTCTTCCAAGGCCCTGATTATAGAAGGGGTCCAAGGAGGATTTATAATTCAATCATAGGCTCAGCTCTTTCTATCCGAAAATTCTTTCTATTTTTCGGAAAAACAGTGAGATTTTTCCTCTACAATGTTCATTATAAATCATTATTTATAAAAATGTCGATATAATAACGCTAAAATTTATAAATAATAACAGTATTTAAGAGGAAAAACTTGTCTATTTTTGACTATATTTTCCTCTTAAATACTGTTGTATACTCTTTATTTTTGTTTAATTATTAACAAATTCGACTTTTTACAAAAGAAAAGCAGAGCTTCTATCATTTTTCCGAAGGATTCTGCATCACATAATCCAAAAGCCTGATGCAAAAGTTCTCCCATAGCCGACGGCTTTGCACGCCTATGACAGTAAGTCCTGTCCCTTGATTGCCAAATCGGAAAGGGTATAGCAATCCCCTCCTGCTGAATCTTTTGAAGCCATGAACGTCGAAGCTTCACCTGCTCTCGACATAGCCTTTCCCGGGGTATTGGAAACATTTTTCCAAAAGAGCGCCTTAGTATCATAAAGTCCTGAATCAGTTCAAGTCCATACCGAGAAAGCCGTTTCCGCAGGGACATAGGGAGAATCCGCCTCTTCCAAAGAAAAGAGCTCCCACAAAGGCGGAAGCCTGATCAATACATTCGATCCAGTTTCAGCTCTTCCAAAATCTCCCTTGGCGTACTCCGGCAGGTGCTTAGCAGAAGCCCCAAGCGCAGATACTTCTTATCCTGGCATTTCCCAAAGAGAAGGAATATCCTTCTCGATTTCCGAAAAATGCCGTGTCACAAAAGTCGGAAAGGCCGGTGAAAAGCGACTCACCTGCTCCGGTGACGGCTACACAGCTTCACCAGCTCCACTGCGATGCGTTCCTTGAAACCTTCCGAGGTTTTCCCGAAGAGCCAGCATGGCCTGAAGGCAATCCTCCTATCTGAAAAATCCAGCTGGGCGGAAAAAGCGAATTCGCATCATACGAAGGCATCCTCCGTAAAACGTTCCTCTGCCCTTCCCACGGTGCGAATCCTTTTATTTTCCAGGTCTTCTGTCCATGGTAACAATCAATAATGCGATCCATGTGGTAGGCCATAGCGTGATGGTAAAACCCTTCTGCACAGGGTCCTCTTCCAGACTTCCGGTAAAGGACACTGCCTTAGGGTCGCCCATCCTCGTAAATGCGTCCACCCGGTAGGTGGTTACCTCAAAGGCTCTCTCCTCTCCGGCTTCCTGCGCACTGCAGGGATTCGTCACCGTTCATGCTCGATTCCCGTATCAATGTACGCGAAAAAGGGATTTTACGACCTCCGGTTTGGCAGAGTCGTAATATCCCAATCTTCAGGTTCTCGTCCCAGAGGCGTCCGAACACATCCTCCGACAGCGTAGGCTTCGTAGCCTGCCTGCTCAATCTGTCGAATAATGGGTTCTACCTTTGGAACGGTGATTTGTATTGCTTTCGGATCTCATCCATTTCCTGCATGTTTCTTTTCGTAAAGCTTGTGCACTGAGTCAAATCCCGTAATACCGCTAAATAGGGACTGACTCATGCAGTCTAATTCACAAGCTAATTCCTGTACTGTTTTAATCAGCTCTTCCCAGTAAACCATCTTTGTGGCAGGGCTTTCCGCATACCACGCAGGTAGTCGGCAATCTTTTTACCTGTTTTGCAGGAATACAACGCAGGTAGTACCGGAATACTCTTAAGCTTCTCCTCGCACTCTCTGCAACTTCACTAGCGCGAACAAATCCGGGCTTCTTATCCAGGAGGCTACGCAATTCATCCAAAGCTCTTGGCATCGGTGGTTCTTTCCTTCTGGAAAGTTAATGCTCTATTAACCATATCCTTCTGAATCTGCTCCAGCTTCTTGCTTTCTCCACAAGATTCTCAAGGATACCACAATCTTCTCTCTGGTGTCTCTTCTTACCAGTACTACCTGTCCCGCTTCGATATCCTTCGGTCGATTTCCAGACGAAGGAATTCCTCTCACTTCACTGTCTGCAAACTTAAATCAGGGAGTCTTGTCGGAGATCATCCACCTTCACCCGAAGTCCTGCATCCTTCAGCTGTTCATCAAATCAAGGCCTGTCAGTACCCTTCCTTATTCTGCTGGATAGGAATGATATTTACCTGTGCAGGAACAATGACGAGGAAGAGCCAATCGGAATCGTCCCCGTGAACTATGATTAAAGCACCGATGGTTCTTGTGGTGAAATTCCCCAGAGGTCTAGTGTACCGACTCAACGGTATTATTTCTTGCTTAAATCACTGCACCTGGAATGCCTTGGCAGCCGTCTCCGAAGTTGTGGGAGTAGCACACTGTGAGCCTGTCCGTCATGCATCAAAAGCGTCCTACCGTATAGGTAGCAATCCCACCAGCAAACTTCTCCTTATCGGTCTTACGACCCTTCACTACGGAATCATGATTCATTTTTCCAAACATCCATAGATGTCCAGCATTAAGGGTTCTCTCTCCGCTTCCTCTGCCGTAGCATGAGACGGTATGTCCCTCCTGCCATAAGAACTCTCTGGTTCTTAAGAAAGGTCTGGTGGTCTTCTCCCAACGTACTACGGAACACCACTGGTTCAGAAGCTGAGGAAGATCACGATAGGACTTTACCACCTTGGAATAATAGTCACAGAAAAGTACCTCAGGTGGGACAGACACAAAAGTCTTTTCCTCCAGTCTCTTGCAGACCGCCGAGGTAACCCATGCTACTTCAGGGGCCAGCCTTCCACATGCTCACTCTTTTTCTATAAGGACTGGGGATTAAAAGCGGCGCCAGAACAGTTTTGTACACCTGTAGCTTTTAAAACGGGAATCCAGAGCCGCCATATTCTCCCCAGATAGCATATACCGCCGGTCGAATAACCATGAAGCCCTTTGCAGAAGAATAATCTGTAGCTCACTTTTTCTTTACGTCCGTATACCACTGCTAAAGTCTTTTCACGCAGGAAGTAATTTGTCTACTATTCTTGTCTGCCATAACTGTTTCCTGGATATTGTTAAAAACTATCCTTTGATTTTACATGATGAATTTTGGATTTTGCAATCTTTGTTCCTATAAAATATTTTATCTATAGGTGGGAAACTCTGATGCAGTATGCGGTCTGTAAGGTATGCGCCAGCTATAGCTCGCCCCTGCGGAAGGACTGTAGTCTTCATGTAACGATACTGCTCTTATGCAGAATGGGTCTGTATTGGGCACGCCCTAACCTCGCCTTCGTAACGTACTAACTGGCTTCGCTTTAGCTCGCTTTCAGTAAGTACTGACGGGCTCAGATTGCCCTCTTACAGACCCATTCTTACCCAATCCTTCCATTTTATCAGTTTTACGGTCCTTCACTTCGCCGGCTTTCGGTAGTATCCGGGCTCAGATTACCCTCTTACAGACCCATTCTGCAGTCCTTCATTCGTACTGAGATCAAATCCGTATAACAGGATCTTCCTCATCAATCACAAAGTGGTTTGAAGCCCAGTAATCCATGCGGAACCGGTAATCTGAGAATAACCACGTAATCCCACCTTAGTGGTGCCTACGATTTCTCCTTCGAAAATGGTGCCCAGGATGGACTCATGAGAACTTCTCCTGCTGCTCGCCCTTTGCAAAAGGGTGGCCAGCTTTACTGGTTCACTGTTCCGCAAGGAGGCGGTCTACCTGTCCCTGTCGAATACTACTGCAGTTCTTTAGGTCTGCCTTGGTCTCTGTTGTGAGACCACCATTCTCCAAGTCTACGGTATGGATATGGGAAAGCAATGGATGCTGTGCAGGGAATCTCCTTGTTGATGATGTCCTCTGGCTGGATTCCCCAAAAAGCGTTCAGCTTATCTGCATTTTTCGGCAATCTCTACCAGTCGGTCTACCTTCACGATAGCGAAGGATCGCCGAGGAAATATCAAACCAATCTTGCCGTAACTTGAGCTCTACCTCCTGATCTCTCTTGTATAGCCAGCGAACGTTCTGGAAGCTTACCTTCTTGCCTTGCCGTCCACAACAGTAACTTCACCGTGGATAATTCCTGCAGGGAGCCTCCTGTACAATCTTGGTAATCGGCTCTGTTGCAGGAACGATACCAGTCTCTGCAACGGTCATAGCACCGATGGTTGTGTCCGCACATGTTCGGTATCCGCCGCCATCCATAAAGATAATACCTGTAAATCGGCCTCATCCACTGTAGGCTGTGTCAAAATGGAACCGAACATACGTTATGTCCTCGGTTTCCCAACATATAGCGCTACGAAGATAATCCATATTGTCCTCAAGCCCTGCTTCTTCTCAGAAGCATAGTCTTTCCGGGGATTTTGGGGACTCACCTACTACGATTCTGGTAGCCTCACCGGCTGTGTGGGAATCAACTGCGTGAATACTCTTGCTACGAATTTCATGATGCTTACCTCCATAGTTTATTTTATAAAGGAGTCGCCTAGACGACTATTTCCGATTCTTTAGTAATGGTTTCCAGATCTACGTCATCTTCACGTGTCCTCATGCCCGCCTGCCTTCTTTCGCTTGCTTGAGGAATAGAACATAGTTCTACGCAGTGTAAGAACTATCGCGAATAACGATAATCTTTAAAATGTGAAGGTAATCCTAATGCTACTCTGGTTGCTAAATACACCCAAGAGGCCGAAAAATGGTTCCCCACAAAAGCTACCTTTCTCTATTGTTGCCTTCGCTTCACAAAGCAGAACGGAAGCAGCCGGCATGAGTATGCTGGGGATCCCATCATGATGGGAAAGGCAACTCAGGTGTATGCCCAATGCGCAAACCAGGGCAGAACAAGTTTGCATATAGCCAACTCCGGCGGTCATAGCTGCGCCTAAGATGAGTTAGTACGATGCAACAATAGCTTTATTCCGCTGAGTCCGATGGCTGTTCCTTCTACGGGGATAACATTCGCCACCTGTAAAATGATGACGAAAACCGATTACTACCGCATAGCATGCACCCGCTAACCAGCTGAATCATCTGCTTGGAAAGCTGGGAAATAATTCCCTGCACCAATCCATGCACCGACCATGCCCACCAAAGTATCATGGTAACCAATGTGATAGGCTCTATCCACTACCCCTGAATAAAGAGGAAGGCCTCCATAACGACAGGAATAGTACAAGCTACATTCAAGGTGCTGGGAATCAACATTGTCATCCACCTGCTTTAAGCCCTTGTAAGGGAAGCGCCCGGAGCGAAGGATCCGATGCCGAATACGTCGAAGAGTTAATTCCGAAACCGATAGCACTCACTAACCACGCTATTGCTTTCCTTCTCCATGCTATCCTTATGCGCCAGTAAATCCTTTACAAATGCGACTATAGCGCTAAAATGCCCAGTATTACGAGCAAGCCGATAGTAACCATTTGTTGAGCGATCATCTCTTTTCTCCCCTTGCAAAAATCTTTCACAAAAGAGACTCCTGCCGTTCTCATTTCTTGTGAAATAATTCTCAATTGTTCTTTTTCATTTTTAATTCGAAAATGTCACTTCGTCAATTCCTATTGAGAAGCGGTATAAGCAAAAATTTTTAAAAACTTTTATAATTTTTATAAAGTTTTTATTCTTAACCAGTATCGCACGCGTGGTGCTGCGATATCTCGTTCGTTCTTATCTTTGATGAGCCCCGCTCACATAGTCCAATCTGGCGCTAAGATTCTCCAGCATGGCGTCCAGAACGGTCAAGGCCGTCATGGCTTCCACCACCACATTGGCGCTCCACCGCGTGATCAAGCGCCCCTGATGGCGATGGTAATTTCCTCTCCCGCTTCATTTTACCGTTTGCTGGGGGCCCTAGGAAATGGAAGGGTGAGGCTCGAAATCCGGCTCTGATGCGAATGGTGCTTCGTCACTCATTCCTCCCAGAATACCGCCGCTGTGGTTAGCGCCCTTTCGCAAACTTCCCTCAAAGGAAGAGTCGTTCTCTTCAAGGAAAAAGCATCATTGTTCTCAGAGCCAAGGCTCTTGGACACTTCGATGCCGTCTCCGATTTCCCTCGACTTTACTGCACCGATGGACATCACGGCCAGGGAGGCATCCAGCTTATCAAAAACCGGTTCCCCCGATGCCGGCAGGAAGTCCTTCACCAGACGTTCCACCATCCTCCGGCAGAAATCCCTGTTCCCAAGGAGAGATCTTCTGTTCCGCCAAAACTCCGCCTTCTGCCGATCTTCCTGTCGGGAAATGCCGAGCAAGCTCGATGACCTTTGGCGGGACGGAAACGGCTCCAGCATTTTCTTGGCAATGGCTCCGCCGCCACTCTGGCAATAGTTTCCCTTCCGGAGAACGGCCTCCCCTCGATAATCCCGAAAACCGTATTTTGGCAAAAAGCCGTAATCCCCGTGGCTGGGCGAAAGGCATGGGCAATTTCTCCGTAATCCTTGGAGCGCTGATCCTCGTTCCACACGACCATGGCAATGGACAGTACCGGTAGTTTTTCCCTCAAAAATACCGGGAAAGAATCTCTACCTTGTCCCTTCCCTCCTCTGAGTCATCTTCAGATTCTTCCCAGGACAGCGCCGTTCCAGCATTTCCTGAATATCCTCTTCCGAGCAGGGAAAGCCCTGCCAGGGCTGACCATCTACACACCCCAAGGCCTTACCATTAGGATTCGCCAAAGTACTGATATGAAATATTTACCAAAACTGACTTCCCGCCATTCCTTACCCTGACACTCTACCATACAGATGCTGTTTGGTTCATCCACTCAGCTCTCTTTTTACATGGTTAGAAGTCCTGCTCATAATCAATGTTGAAAAAAGGTAATGGTACCGCTCCATTGTTGGCTACCGCAGGTGCTTTTCATCCGGGAAAATGCAAGTCACTTGGGATATTCACGGCGATAGGAAGGCTTCCCTTCATGGTTAAGCCCTGTCTATCTCTATCAGATGGTGATGGTATTAATTCCCATTGGACACGAAAAGATGAGAAAGCATCCGGATCGAGAAAAACGCATCTGGCGAAAGCGGCAATTAAGGGTTGTTTTCCTTATCGTTATGGGTGGAAATGGTCTGCGCTTCTCCAGCTTCACCTCCGAGTCCTTCTCTCCTCGGAAAAAATGTACACATCCACCATTTTTTCAATTCATACAAAAGATAAAGGTAATTCCTGTCCGGCAGAAGCTGAAAATGTCTTAGGTAGGACTGCAGTTCACATCATACAGTATCCACCTGTCGCATCTTCCGATACCTTGTCGAAGCGGAAAAAATCTACCTGATCGATTCCTAAATCCGCCACCAAAAATAAACTGGTCATCGGTCATGCAGGAGCAGGAAACATGGGACAGGTACGCTCCGCCACGGAACCGATACCCTGGTCATAAACGCCGTCTACGATGGTACTACAGAACCGTCGCTTCCAAAAGAAAAGCAGGGTGGACTTTCCGTCATGATGGCGGACACCATCAGGTACCCCCTTCTTGTCAACGGCAAGGTGGCGATACGCATTCCGCGGATATTTCTGGTATTTAACGCTCGGGTTTCCGTTATCCAGGGTCACGGAAGGATAATTCCTCATCCGCAATGGAATAAGGGTTTCTTTTATCAGGAGAAACCGCCACGTAGGAGAGGTTGTTCACTTCCACCCTGTTCTTTTTCAAATCTTCCTTTTCCATATCCATCACAGATAGTTGATGCCTGCCAGCGAGCCCGGTGTATGAATAAGAACCGATATATGCTACATATTTTTGAGCGCATTTTTCTTCCCTTTTGCGCTTTTTGCTACACGTAAGCGACTTTTTGCCACATACCGACTTTTTGCTACACGTAGCCGATTTTCCTACTACGCAAGCGACTTTCTTGCTATATACCGCCGGCTTTCTTTACACCCGGCCGCTTTCTTCCTGCAAAAGAATTCCGCCGTTTCTAAACGCCCTATTTTAGCAAAAATTTTCCGAATAAAAGCTTTTCTAAAATTTCTGAGAATGATCCCTCCCTATGGACTTTTTTCTCCATCAAAGAGGGGTTCTGTCGATCAAATAAGTTTAGGACACTTTGATCTTTTTCAAATAGGGTTTAGGACAGCTTTGATCTTTCTTCCACGGTCATTGTACTTGGCTTCGTCCTGTTCTCCCAGATAGCTGAAGACCTCTCCTTTTTCCAAAACCTCCGCCATATCCGGATACCGCTGTATTTTCGCATATTCCGGCGAAAGAAGCTTCACAGGCACCTACGTTTGGGGTGGTGTAGGGCGATGTACTCGAAATTTCTTCGCCAGCAATATCCGGACGGCAGAAATTAATCCATTTTTTCCGCATTTTCCTTTAACGGCAGTTCTTGTGAAATTGCCAACCGTCACCCACAGGTTGGTGCCTTCCTCCGGAATCACATAGTCCACTTCCACGTCCGTGCCTTCCAGCTCTCCCTGCATAGAGATTTCTCGGGTAAATGACGCCTACCGCCGCCTCTTCTCCCATCATCTGTCTCTGACCTATCACCATAAGCCTGTACCAAGGGCTTGGGCAGTCGTCCTTCATGGCCTCATCAACTCCTTGTCATCCACGGTGTTCATGGGTGGCCTCTCTTCTTCAACGCGCACCATAAAGGCGATCTCCCGGACGGAATCACGCATCAGGTTTCTCCTTCAGCTTTCAGATTCCAGATGCTTACTTGTAGGATAAGGCACGCTAGCTCATCGGCATTCTTTTTGTTATACAGAATGCCTGCAGTTTCCCGTGGTATAGGGTACCATGTCGCGATTTCCCGGGATCGAACTCCGCACACTTTCCATATTCTTTTTCCGATTTCCTTGATATTGGGAATGTTCTTAAAGTGTTCCGCCAAAAAGATGGTTCTGCATCATCTTCTCAATCATGTAATCCGAGGGCAAACCACTCATGCAGCACTCGCCTCGATGACAGGATACATTTTCCTCGTTGGTTTCAAACATACGTAACCACTTGATGCCGGTTTCCTGCTGAAATTCCCGTAATCCTCCGGGTCGAGATACTCTCCCCAGTTATGGGCACTGACTACATTGTCCGTCTTGCTTTGACCTCTCCTCCGGGACTCTCTGGACTCCGCCTCCTTCCGGTGCCAGGAGGACAAAAGCAGGCACTGAAAAGAAGCATTAAGCCTGCGCCAGAGGCAAAAAGCTTTCTTAGCTTTTTGTGCGCACTTCACCTGAGCTTTCGCACGCTCCCCGAGTTGCTCAAAGATTCTTTTTCAGAATCCTTTTCATAATTTTTCATCATGCCTTTTCCTCCTTTCTTCCCATAAAGCTCGGGGCAAAATTAGCGATTAAAGGATGATAAAGACATGTGAAAAATCAAGTGGAAAGGGCATACATACTGGGGTTGATTCCCCTTCGACCTCCAGCTAGACCAGGGTGAAATGGTGTTGATGCCGCCACCTGCTGGTAAAAGTGGTACGTCAAAGTCGTCCAGACTCATGGTAAATGCCAGCGAAGCCGGATAAAACTCCCGGCAGCATATCCGAGCACCACCTTGAAAAGAAAAGCATGAGGGCTTTGCTCCAAGATCCAATGCCGCCTCATAGCTCACCTCCGAGCTCTGCCGAAGCTTGGGCAAAACGGACAAAAGCACGTAGGGCAGATTAAGGTAATATGGAAATACAAAATGGTCTGAAAGCCCAGGCTGATTTTAAAGGCAATAAAGCAAAGCATTAAAGAGATTCCGTTACGATGTCCGCGTTCAGCATAGGCACATTGCTTGACCCCGATAATCAGGCTTCTGGGAAGCACCTTCATTTTTCGAAGAGCTACCGCCGCCGACGCTGCGAGAATCGTGCACTAAAGGCGGACACAATCACAGGGTGTTTTGCAAAGCCTGCATAATATCCTCGTTTTGAAACATCTCCACGTACCAGCGAGACTGAAGCCGGTAAAATGCGCTCTGCTCTTTCCCGCATTAAAGGACAGGCGTGCGTGTGAAGATGGGTGCGTAGAAAAAGCACCACCAAACCCAGATAGGCATTTTCCAAAATACGAACAGATTTCTTTTCCATTGAAAATCGCCCCTCTCCGTTGTCATAGCGGGACAGAATAGCCATGGATGCGATGATGAAGACCATTAGGGTCATGGACGGTCCCGAACCCACATTCCAGTTGGAATTCACCGTAAAGTCCTGCTCGATGACATTTCCGATTCAGGAAAATCTTTTGCCTCCGCAGAATCGTTGGAAAATGGCGAAGGTGGTCAGCGCCGTGCACGAAAACCATGGTGACGCTGAACGATACTGGGAATGGACAGGGGCAGAATCACCGAAAGGGTGGTGAAAAAGCTGGCACAAGGTCGTAGGCGGCATTGATGGTATTGTCATCGATTTTGCTCGTATTGTAAATAGGCAGAATCACAGGGCAGAAGTCGTAAACCATGCCCAAAATAATGGCATAGTGTTGATTAGGCTCTGGGTAGGTAACGCAGCCATCAAAACTTCGTTCAACACGCCCTCGCTCCCAAAAGAGTCTGCCATGCCAGGGATGCGGTAAGGAGTTCATCCACAGCCGGCAGGATAAAATAAAGGCCACAAAAGAACCCTTTTCCACCTTTTTGTTCCGGAAGCACCATGGCTAAGGGAAAGGCCAAAGAAAGCATAAAATGGTACTACAAGGAGAAGCTAACCGCCAGATACAGGGGCTTATGGTTCTCCACAAAAATACTTGTTAAGTTATCTAAAGTAAATGCACCGTCTTGTCTATAAGGCACAGTACCAAACCAAAAGTAAGGGTATCACATACATCCACCCATCAATCGAGATAGCAGCAAAAGCCTTGTTCCTTTATTCTTCAATGCCCAATGCCTCGTCCCTCAGACTCGGGCTATTCATAATTTGAATATTGGAGGGACATAAATTCCCCTTTTTCCCCGGCTCATGCATTTCCGTGGAGTGTACCAGCCACTCGAAGCCATCCTCCGTGGTACATTCCATCTCGTATATTCTCCCTGAAAATGATGTGGGTCATGGTTCCCTTCAGAATCGACGATCGACTCTCCTCTTCCAGGATTTCCCGTCCTCGGACGAATCACCCACATCCTGAGGGTATTTTTGTCCAAACCTCATCTATACAAGGAGTTGGCACCAGTACACACACTACATCCTCCAGCATGATGCCGGGGACGATGTTGGAGTTCCGATAAAGTCAGCTACAAATGCATTTTCCGGTCTCGTTATAGATTTTGTTCCGCTTCCCGCTCCGTTGAATATAACCCTCGATTCATTACCACCACATAATCTCGACATGGTCAAGGCCTCTTCCTGATCATGGGTGACATATATAAAAGGTAATAGCAATCTCATTTTCAAACGGACAAGCTCATATTGCATCCTCCTGCCGCCTAAGCTTTAAGTCTCAGTGCCTAGTTCGTCCACTAAAAAGTACTCTGGGTTTCATTCACTCTATATGGCTCTGGCAATGGCGATTACTCTGTTTGACTGTCCTCCGATGTTAGAGTCCACAGAACGTTTCTCATAGCCTTACTGGTATGATTCACCACCAGCTAAGGCGTATTGGATGCTCTCTCGAATATGGCTCCGACATCTTCTTAATCCGAAGACCGAAGGCAATATTCTCTGCAATATTCATACGTGGGGAAACAGGGCGTACCTTCTGGAATACCGTATTCAGGCGCCGCTTGTTGGCCGGAGCAATCCGGTGATATCCTGTCTTCGTCAACAAGACCTGTCCCTCGATCCGGCTGGGTAAAGCTCCGATAATCCGTAATGTGGTGATGTCTTTTCCACATTCGGAGTATCTTGGTAGGGTAACAAAGCTGCTCTCCGAGATGAGATAAATTCGAATTCGTCTGACATCGAGCTCTCCGTCACGTGTCTTGCATTCCTTTTAAATCAATCAGCGTTTTTCCAACTCATAAAAACTTCTTAGTATTTTGCCTTTTCTCCCAGCAACGCGTGTCCATTGTAACAAAAATGAACGCAAATACAAGAAATTTACGATTCGTATGGGGACTTTATGGGATTTTAGAAGCTTTTATGAGCTTTATAAACTTGAGAAGTTCTTAGAGTTTAAGTCCTTTTAGGACTCGGACTCCATTTCGCACTGAGGTTACATAACCGCTCTTGGTTTGTGCTTGTAGTCAGCTCCCGGAAGCACCCGAAGAAGCTCCCAAAGAAGCATCCGATAGTGCCTCCGAAGAAAACAGCGGGGCGTAGTTTCCTCGTCCTCTATAGTTGTCCCTCCGGCATTAAGCTTAGCGGTAGCCTCTCCCTCCAAGCTTCCATGGAGCCTGTCCCGCCATTCTTCTCTTCTCTTCCTGCTTTTCTCTCGAACGTTTCCTGAAGAAATTCCTATATCGATTTTTCCCTGTAGGAGAAGCCTCTTTTGTTCCTCTCTCTTCCTTCCTCAAGTGATGGATAATGTTCTTTCTTCTGGCGACTTCCTGGCTTCGTGCACAGGAAGACTCAGGAATCCGAAAGAAAGGAAAGAGAAGAAGGTCACAGAAAAGAAAGACAAAGCCTGGGTATACGTGCGCGGAATATCGATCGCCGCTAACCATTTCATCCCTCATCTTCCTCCGTGAAAAGACATTCTGAACGGCACTTCGCATCCATCAGGTCTCCTCCAACGTGTTTCTTCTTCTCCTCCGTAAGCTCACTGTTCACACTGATTTTCCGGAACTGACATCTCTAATGACAGTAAAGGCATCTCCTCCATGGCGGGACGAGGTCACCTGACCGCCGCATCTTTCCCGGCATACTGCTCCTAACGCTTTCCGCCATAAACTCCAAGCTCAGACGAGACCATTTCTCCCTCTTCTTCCTACCGCAACCTCGAAGAGTCGGAAATCTTCAAAAGGAGTTTTATATACATGCCCCCATCGCTGGCCTCCACTGAGATTGAGGGTGCATCGATAAAAGCTTCCTGATCTCTTTCGTCGGTACACTAAGTTGCAATGCTCTTCTTTGGAATCCTAACTCAGATATTCCAAGGCATTGGCAAACCAGGGCGTCGCACTTTCTTCGCCCGCTCCATCCGTCCTGCATTGTCCTCCCCTCAAGTAATACCAGAGCTTTCCCAGCACAAAGAAGCAATGTCTATACTCCTCAGGATGCAACAAGAAACCCTGTTTTTCCGTCTAGCTCCTCAGGTTCCCGCCTCTTCAGCTAAAGACCTGATCAAACAGCAGAATTCGAATCAATCCCAGATAAGCCTCCTCTCTGCCCTCCATATCAGCATATTGGCGGCTTCAGATAGTTCTTTCCTTCTCACTTCGTCTGTTGCACCTCCGCATTTGCAGGAGCATGGTATAACGCTCCTCCTTCTGGCTCTGGAAGACAGGAGGCTAAGCAGAGCAAAACAGATTCCGGACAGAAGCAGGGTGCTTAAAAGACAGAAATTTTTCTTCTCACCATACCTCTTCCATTCATCCACTTTTTCTTCACGTGGAAATGGCGTAAAGAAACTCCTCCGCGTTTTGATAACTATTTGCTCAGATCCTTCTCCGTGCGCAGAGCAAAATATTTCCAAACCTGAAAATTGAGTTAATGCTTCGAATAAACCGATTTCATAGAAGGAGATTATAGCGGTTAAAAGGTAATACAGGTGGCTCCAAGCCGTAAATGTCAGTCCTTTCATCGGTTTGTCTAAGCCCCCGAACTGCTCCGGCGCCGCATATCCTACAGTACCAAGGCATGCGGTATCCTCGGTTTTATCCTTAAATTCTCTGTGGTTCCGTCAGATGAGGGAAAGGTGCCGTCCGGCTAGGATAATGTTAGCGGGCTTCATGTCGGTAAATAATCAGAGTCTGGGCATGCAAATGAGACAAAACATCAAAAGCTGTTTTGCCCATTCAATCACTGGTCTCCGGGTTTCCCTCTGTTCCTCAAAAGCACTCTGAGAGTTTCCCTCCATAGTCCATGACAATGAGAGACACATCCTCTTCCCTCAATCGTCTACAATGGTGGGAAAGGTTCGGATGGCAGGCGTTTCAAAAGTCCGTTTCACAATCAGACTTCACCGCTTCAAAGTCATTACCGGACTTTCGCCTCTCTTTAACCGCCCAGAGTTTTGTTGGCCTTTTCTCGTTGATAGCCATATAAACCGTACTCATTCCATATCGTTTCACTCAGTATTTTGTTTTCCGTCTAAAAACGGAACCGATTTTCAGCACATAGTTTACTAAACTTCCTCAAAGACTAGATAGTACTGATGGCTATTGCCGTAGGTTATCACGTTCCTGTCGTTCGGATTCAGCGCAGTAAAATCTTTTAAGCGCCCTCAAATCACTCAAGACTCTCTTCGGTTCGCTGGAGAACCTGATGAGCTCTCTCCGAAACCTCATGGCAGCCGTCCGAACAAAGCGAGATGGGTCGCCTTTGGCTCGGTGCCCCCGAAGAAAAATCCGGATAAATCTGATCCGATGCCCGATGCATTGCAGAGATGTTTCGCCGAGAGTCCTTTTCCGCATCGTGAGCGAGCTCCCAGATCCACTTCCCGCTGCACCACGGTATGATCCTTGTGGAGCTGCCGGTTCGCTTCCAAAGCATAGGCGCAGGAATCCCCGATATTCATAATATAATATCACTCCTCCGTCATCAAGGATCGTAAGGGTGGTGCCCAGAGGATGCCCGTTCCTGCCCTGGGCATGAAGATAGATGGTTGCTGCGGTTTACCAGCTCCGTCCATTCTCTCGTATTTCCGCATCGACAAATTCTCCCAGGAATAGTCGGTAAATGCTCCTTTCCCCAGGCCTTAGGCCTCCACCACAGTTTTGCTGGCGAACTCTCCTGTGCAAACCGCCCATGCCATCGCAAAGAATGGCACTATATTTCCCGCTCCGTTCTTCCTGTTCGAAGAAATAATAGTCTGGTTGACTTCGTGACATTTCCCACTGAAGAAACTGCCATGGTGACCAAAGTCCATCTCCTCCTTTCCGTCTATCTTCTTCCCTTTAGTCTTCTCCGCTTCGAGCTCCTGTAAGAGTCAGGCCGTTGACTACGCAGGACAGTCCATTAAGCACTGCCACAGTAGCAATGGCGCATTTCTATAAAGTTTTCTGAGAAAATAAAAGACAGAAGCAAAAAGTTGTTGGTAATCCACGAAGTCAAACTTCCTTTCTAGCTTTCATTTCCCGCACCATCTGTGCCACGATCAAAAAGCATGGCGCTTTTCCTTCCTCTCGAAAATCTGTAGAGGGAATATCCTTCTACCGCCTCCTGCAGACTCTTATCGTCCAGCTCAGTTCATGCTCCACTCACCATGTAGCATCCACCTGCTGCAGAACACAGGTTATCCTGTAGATAAATCCAAATCTAAGATATCTCCACGATATACCCCTGATTGTCCCACATTGGAAAGCAGGATTCTGGGGGTGTTCTGTCGATACCAGAAGCGAAAGCTCCGCTCCACTTTCGGTCTGTTCCGTGCTGGCAAGGTTTCCTGCCTTATCCTGAGAGGAAATCTGTAAATGATACAGACCTTCCTTGTCAAAGTTATCCTTCTTAATCAGATAATCTCCCGATACCATTTTCCGTTTCCACGGAACGAGTGAGTCTGATACTCCGCCCCCTCGGAAAGGGCATGCTTCTCCTCATTTCTGTATAAAGGTCAAGCAGAAGACAAAACCTCATCCGCATTGATTTCCGAAATCAGATCTCTTCCCCCTCTCTGCATAGGGTACCCTGCAGAGCCTTCGCCCTGTCGGACAGAAGATAGGGTGGAACCAGAAACAGTTACGGGAGCCAAAAGCTCTTCCGTGGTTTCATTTCCCGCCATGTCCACAATCTTTGCGGAAAGCCGGGTCACATCGTCCGTCTCCGGCTCCTCGGGGAAGTTTTGGAAGGAAGAATTTCCCTCTTCTCCCCTACCAGAGCTTTGGTAAACAATGCCCTCTTTCTCCTCTTCCTTCTGTTTGGGAGACTCGGTTTCCTCCATAGACTTCTGCATAGGAAGATTTAAGCATCCGTTCTGGCGATCAAAATCTGCCTCCTGCTGAGAAGATAACTCATGCTCTCCATGTACCTCTCCTATCAGCTTTTAAGGACAGGGACATCCTGATCCAGATAACGATCCCATAAAAATCTTGGGACTGACCTCGCCCTTGTTGGCAGACTCATTCAAAAATATCACTAATCGTCAGACTTGGGAGCCGTTCTGTCAATGACAAAATGATCCTCAGGATAAGCCAGGACTCATTTCCGCCAAATCCTTCACCCGGATGTTGAACTGATAGTCTCCATCCTCTTCGCAGAAATAACGCCTGATGATGAAGCTCGAAACACCCGACCTTCTCCCCGCTAAGGAAGACGGGGACACTACCATGGCCCTCTCTGCCGCCATCCTTCAATACGGAATGATCCACCAGATCCAGAACAAATTTTTCTCCTCAATGAAATCTCGCCCTTCTTCCTTCCTTATAATAAAACTCATGGTTCGCGGTATTGTTGTCTTAGCTTACGCTCAGAACAGGAGCAGTTTTTATCCACAGTAAGTCCAAAAGCCGCCTGAGTTCCCTCTGCATAGACTAAGTCTTCCATGGTATTTTCCAGTAGTCCTCTCCAGTGATGATGCTAGTCTCCGTCTTTATTAAAGTAAATGCGGCTTTCCATCTGGTACTATCCCGCTTCCGGAAACCTTCTGGAAGGAATCTCTTTCCACCTCCAAAGCCTGCGTCCTTTCCTTCCGCCGGTCCGTAATCAAAATCTTAAAGAATCCTGGGAGAAATTTCTCTCCTCCTGATAATCAGGCGCGGTACGGTTTTTCCTTAAAAATAAAACTCATTTTCCCACACGATTGTTGTCGAAGGATAAGGTGACTCTTGGCATGTAATGTCAGTACTCAGGTGCTCTTCCTTTACGTCTGATTGCCGGCATTGTCCACCGCCTTGATTTTCAGTAACACGTCATTACTGTTGTTGTCATAGCCAGAATCAGTGAGCATGAGCGTCATCATAGGACTTCTTTAAGTCGTTTTAACTGAGAGCTCCTCGCGGAAAAATGATGAGAGAGAGCCTGCCTGGGTTTCTATACCGTCTCTGTAAACGGTATAGGTCACATCCTTTTAACCGGCATAGCTGTTTTCAGGGGCTTGGCTCCGTTGCAGAAATACCTCCCCACATCCTTCTTGTAGAGGCCGTTTTCTCCTCTTCCTTCGGTGAGGTGATATGAATCTCCAGTTCTGCTGGTCTAAATCACACCGTCAGAGCTTAGGTAGTACTGGTTTCCGGCCATATCCTTCAGATGGACATAGGTAATAAAGCAAAGGTCTCGTTGGGGAAGATTTCCTTGGTCAGTAACCGTCCTTTACTTCGCATAACATTCTTAAAGGCTTGCTGGCCTGCAGATCGCAAAGACTCATCTTCTCCTGGTGCCGAAGCACCTCCACCCTATACCGACACCGCTTAAGTTGTCCTCCTTACCAAGCGAACTACCTGTTTTCTTATTGCTGCCAGCGTCCAAAGCTGATCGTATCTAGCTTATTCCAAGAGTTCCATCATGGAGCAGATCCCAATCATAATCTTCAAGGCCGGTGGTAGCTTTTCTATCCACAAAATCAAAAGGCCGCCTTGGTCTCTCCTACTTCGATGGGGAGCATTTTCGATGCCTGCCAGATCGCTTGACCTTTAGGGCCAAGATGATAAATGCCGTCTTCGGTAAACTCTACCAAGCAGGTATGCTTATTTCCCTCTTTCGTCCAGTTATTTGAGCTCTTCAAGATTCTGCATAAGTTACAGGTGCGATTTCGGCCTTATCCTTTACGGTAGCTCTGTCTGAAGAGAAGATAAATCCAGGTGGGGCATCCTCTAGTTTTCGATTTTCCCTCTTCACTTCTCTGAAAGTATTTCTCATTGGCCAAGCCGTCATTGGATAAAAGTCAGCCGAATCTTAGGCGACGTGTTTTATCCACTACCAGAAGATGTTGGAGGCGCTGGCGGTTCTTCCGGAAAAGGTCGGTGGTATGTAATAGTTCACCACATGCTCACCATCTTCACTTAAGGATTAAGCTCCGCCTTATGCAAGGCGAATCGGATAGCCTTTTCCTCTCTTCCATAATACATTCTCGACACACCGGCTATGCCTGCTCTGTGTAAATGTTTGGAGCTCTGGTGATGCTGCTGCTACAGGAATCGAAGGTTGCTGGAGCTTGCCACCACGCGCACTCGCTCCTTCCACACGTATCGGAAGTAAATACGTAAGAAAGCTCGCAGTGTTTGCTCAAGTTTAAAGATTTTCTTCCAGCACATTTTGCCGCCAGCTGTAACATCGCCCGGCAAAAGTACCGTACACTGTCCGTGCGGAAGAAAGAGATCAAAAGAAAATCTTGGGATCCGACATGATCACGGTGACACTCCAGTTGTCGCCTGCTTTGTAACGCAGCTCATGAGCGTGGCTTTCTTCCACACGGAGTTTCCGGAAGGATCGCTTATGAGCAAAAGCAGAAAACGATAATGTCCTCGCTGCTAAAACGAATTCCAACTGTCAAAATCATCTCAATCTGGCGGTCGATGGCACTCTACGAAAGTGAATCGCCTGATTTATCCTCAACAGGCTGACTTATCATCCATCGGTCAGAGAGGCGGAATCCTTCTTTAAAGTGAATCGTCCTTCTATCCGAAGGTTATCTGTACGTATAGCTGCTGTTCTTTCGCTTTCTCCATTTCTTTCTGCTATGAACTCTTCAGAGATCGTGGTCCTCCGTGAGTTTCGTTTCCTCCATACAGGTCCAAGACTTAGAATCCCTAGTTCTGAAAATATGGTCTCGCTTATTATCAGGCTGACCTGCAGGCTGATAAGACTCTACCTCCGCTTTGCTATCCACGACCACTTTATCGGTTTCACAGCGAAGCCTTCATTTGTTTTGTGTGCCGGCGTTATCTGCGTGATATACAATCTTTCGAAACTGAGGATCTAAACTTGATTTTAGCAATGGCTGTGTCATCATCCGGTCTGCTCAAATTGCTCCGTCGTCTGTCCGTAAGCAGCTTAATCCACGTATTTCCCTGATGAATCTGGTCCATCACTATCTACGGTTCAGAATATAATGATAGCAGATGGCAGCTCACCTTGAGCACGTCTCCTGAGCTTTTTAGTTCACTTCCAGCGCGTCTTTATAGAGTCTCACCAGCCCCAAGCTGACTCTGGACTCTTTGTCCGTCCTGTGAGGAAATAGGGAAACTCGGCTTGGTAGTATCAATATTATACTTTTCAAGGCTCTTTCCCTCTTTTAGCGTCGAATTCCTCTTTTGGTTTTCAATGAAGTCCGCTCTCCCTCAAGAGACTCACTGTTTTCTCCCAGATCACTCGGTCCTCAATTTCCAGATTCCCAGGAGTCACTGAAACAAGATGTTCGCGCCATTTGTATTCACTTGCTTCATCTTACATTACTCTTGTACCAACCTTTGAGCATTCTTGTCGCCTTCAATATGAAGTGAAGAGAATAATCGGATAAACCACTTGATCTCCGCATAAGCGCTTTTCCTCATATTGGGCATTATCTTTCACTGTACTCCTGCTTCTATGATTCCTCAACTTTGCCATCTTGAGGATCAAGTGTGCTTTGTTTTTCCGTCTCTAAAGCTCAGAATTTCCTTTCTCGGCTGTCGAGATCGGCTACATCTGCAGTAAACAGCTCGTAACTCGATTTCATCATAGTGCTTTGCGCATGCAAGCGGAGAATGCTTTCCTCCAGCATTTCCTCCGACACAGGGTTTCCTCGCTCCGTAGTTCTGCCTTATGAACGACCTTTGTCCCTCCTGCTCAATAGCACCCAGAGCATTCAAAGCCCTGCCAAATCAAAAGAAATCCTCTCTGCTCACCGGTACCAATGGTAATCTCGTCAGTCGTCTTTCAGTTCACGCTCGACTGTGGCACCTGAATCTTCCATAGTCTTCTCAATAACCTAGATTACAGCTGTTCGGGGCGTTTCACTCGAAGCTTCTATGAATTCTCAATAGATATGGCGCCATCAGCATTAGAGATTTCTTCATAGAGACGTCTCCCTTTACATTGCCCAGTCGATAGGATCTGAATATAGACTTACTGTTTTCATAGTTTTTCCGACATCCTAGAGTTTGCCATTTCTGAAATATAAGCTTATCCGACTAGTCTCCTATACAACAGTAAATTGACAGTGGCTGACTTCCAAAGTCTTATGATTCTCATCAGGATAAGACAATCAAGGTATACATTCACCTTGCATTAATCTGTATAGCGGATTCCAATCCGTTCTTCCAGAAGAAAGAAGCGTTTCACCATGATATTCTATATCATGAATCAACTCCTTACCTTCATCACATCTGGCTCATAATGTGCACGAGCGAGCAAAGGTATAAGTTCCTTATCCCGAATGACTATGTCCTCTATCGGAGTCCAGTACAGAGTTCCATCCCTTTTCAGGTTGTTTCTGTTTGCTCGTCAGCGTAATCTCTACTGTCCTCAGGTCTCTCGGTATTACACCTCTTCAATATAATACTCTTTAAACGCCACGATGCTCGTCGTTGTGGGCTCGAACCTATCATGAGAAATGGCGAAAATCCTGGGTTACATGGGCAGAGGTAGTTTTGCACTAATATTTCATAGCATTTAGTGCCCAGTATAAAACAAACGTTTTCAAATTTATCATAACCCGGATAAGAGCCTTCTCCTTTTCATGGGAAAATCATCATCTTTCTCCAAGTTCTCATACTCTTACGGTTTACAGCCTCTTTCTTCCCTCGCTCTGTCAGGTATTTGCTGGCACTACTCGTCTCTTCCTTTCCACCCAGAAGTAGAGGGAGCTTTCTCTTCTTTATCCAGCAAAGAAAAGACAGCGTATCTTCTGTCTCCTGTCTTTCCTCTTCACCTTCACTACCTTTTTTATAAATGGAAAGCTCAACTTGAACTCCTTGGACAGGACTTCCATGATCGTCTGTAAATGAAGAGAATCTCTTTGTCCATATATTTTGACCTTTCCTCTGCCTTCATTCCACAGAGAACTGAAATGGTACCTGTAGAATCATAAAAATACCAACCTTTTTCCTCGCTGTCCGGATAAAGCTTTTCATAATATTGTAACTAT